>Ga0081539_10000004_pt1 | contig 555600 bp, 484 predicted proteins | sample TabmetS4T2R2_FD_71023 | JGI IMG/M metagenome (GOLD analysis project Ga0081539, IMG submission 71023) | Tabebuia heterophylla rhizosphere microbial communities from the University of Puerto Rico - S4T2R2 | ecosystem: Host-associated > Plants > Roots > Rhizosphere ...
TCTCCATCGTCGTCTTCATCGCCACACCTCTCCAATGAATGTGGCGCCAGCTTCTCGCGCGAGACTATCAGGACGGAAGAACGTGCTTCCCTAATCGCTTACCGATCTGGAGCAGCTCGAAGGCTATTTTCGCTCCGAAGCCCTCAAGAAACCCCAGCCGGAAGTCCACCTGCACGCCGATCGCCGCGTGAAATACGGCGCAGTGGCCGTGGTCCTGGCGGCAGCCCAGCGCAATCACATGCACAAAATAGGCTTCGCCAACATCTCCGAATTCAGCGATTGACAGCACTACATTCGAGGCAGGTCAGCGTAGTGCAGGACGTTGCGGCGTTGCTTGACCAGCTCTGTCCAGAGGTGGCGGTCCGAGGTCATGACAATGGTCTTGGGCCGCGCAGCGTAAAGAATTGCAGTGTCGGTGAGCCCGACGGCACAGTACTCGACTCGCGTGACCAGCGTAGATGCCGACGTCCAACTTTCGCGTAGGGGACTCCACTCGCTCAGAGCTGACGTCAGCGCGGGGAGCAAAGTCGGACTGATCATGTCGAGATCGTTGCTCACCTCCGCGAGAACGTGCGGCGTCGTAACTCTCGCGTGAAACGCCGCTGCATAGGCTCGCAAGAACTCGTAGTCCGCGATCGTGTATGCCTTCAGTCTGGCGTCTCGCCCCAGTCGATGCGGTTCTAGCTTGCCGACGGCGAGCACCAGCAGGAGACTCGAATCGAGTAGCAGGTGTGTGACCCGGGGAGGGACCGGCAGGCTGTAATGAGCCTGCTTCATTACCTCAGTTCTGCAGCGGGCTGCTTTACCTTCATGGAGACGAGCCGTCCGGGTGACTTCGAACCGATGCGCAGCACGCGTGATTCCCGGCAGATCGGAGTCGGCCCTATGATCGCTGCGCCGCGTTTTGCCACCGGAGTTGGCAACCAGAAGCCGATTGTCACGACCCATTCCTTCGCGCGCTCATCGAATTCGATCTCATCGACGGTGATGCCTTGGATGTCACCGGCGATGCGCTTGGCGATTCGTTTCGCGAAAGTGGCTACGGCAATCATGGTGAGTAGTTGGGGCATGAAACAAATGGCAAGCTTCCGTGGAGTCGCTTGCCGCGCGGAGTATCTGCGCGTCGGCGGATATCGTCCACAACTATCGAGTCACAAAAGTACGCGAAATCTGCCGAACTACAGCAGAATCGGTGTGCGGATCGCGTGACTGGAATCGGGACGTTAACGTGGCACTGATAATGGACTGGGATATGAGAACGGCGCACCGTCTTATTGTAGGGACTGGGTTCTGGGTGACGAGCGCCGCGCACGCGAGCGCTGTGTGGGGACAGGCGCTGCCGCAGCCGCCTGAGATTGTCGCCAAGCCGGCGTACGTCGCGCTCGTTCGAGCGATGCGGGAGGACGAGCTGCTGCTGGCGACGGTGCGACGGCAGGTCGAGAAAGAGAAACATAACTACAAGACCGAGTGCGTCGCGAATCTGAGGCCGAGCCTCGTGACCACGACCATCGCATGGGCGATGGAGCCCAGCATCAGTGCGCAGGAAGTGACGGAGGCGACGCGCTTCTTTGAGAGCGAGGCAGGGCGGAAGCTCGTGGAGGCGCGGCTGGCAGGACTCGATGCGACCGAGACACCCGAGACAAACCGCTTCGTGAAAACCGAGGCGGGGGAGAAGCTGCTCCAGAAGAACATCACGAGGCAGCAGCGCGTGTTGTTGAGCCTGAGGGCCGAAGTGCTCGACCTGTTGAACATCTGCACCGACACGCTCGAAGGAACGCGCCACATCACGTACTGCGAATCCGATTGGGTGCGCACCACTGACAAGGTCTGCGCCGCGCGATACGAAGTCACCGGCCTGGCCGGTGATGACGCCCGCGCCACGCGCGTGAGCCTTTACTGCGACTTTCCACACGCGGCCGTCAGTTCACTGCTGACGGAACTACCGGGCAGGCATGAAACGATAGGCCTGAACTGGCGCGACAGCCGAACACTGGAGCTGCTCTTGCCAGCCGCAGTCACGCCGAGATACAAACAGGCCGCAGACCGCGCGCGCGGCCTGAAATACGAGTACCTCACGCGCAAGTCTGGCGACTCGCCGGCAGCACCGTGTGTCCCCACAGCACCCGTAGATGAATTCGGCTGGCCAGCGCGCTAGCGTTCGGGCACGCTGTATCCCCGTTGCAGGAGAGCCTAATGATGGATCCGAAGCGCTTGCTTGAACAAATGCTCGGCGGCGATGCTGCCGGTGGAATTCGCAATGCGGGCCAGATGGCGAAGGACAGGCTCAATCGCGCCTCGGGCGCGGAAGGCTTCGCAGGCGGCGCCGTGGTCGGCGGGATCCTCGGGCTGCTGCTCGGAGGCAAGGTGCGCAGGATGGCCGGTGGCGCGCTCGGTTACGGAGGCGCGGCAGTGCTTGGCGCGCTCGCGCATCGCGCGTATCAGAACTATCAGGCGGGCAAATCGATCGACGCAACGGTGCAGGCGACGCCTGTGGAGATCAAAGAAATTCCTGCCGCACAGCTGCCGCACGCCGAACCTGCGACCGGTGGCGGTTCATTCGAGCTCGTGCTGATCGAAGCGATGGTGGCCGCCGCCAAAGCGGACGGACACGTGGATGCCGAAGAGCAGCGACGGCTGTTCTCGGAAGTGGAGCGCATCGGGCTCGATTCCGAATCCAAGGCGTATGTCTTCGACTTGTTGAGCCGGCCAGCGGACCCTTCGCAGCTCGGCGCGAAGGCCGCGACCCAGGAGCAGGCCGGCGAGTTGTACCTCGCGTCGCGCCTCGCAATCGATCCTGACCAGCCTGTCGAGAGAGCGTATCTGGATGCGCTCGCCGCCCGCCTGAAGCTTCCCGCCGAGCTGCGCGCGCACCTGGACAAGCAGGCGACCGGCTGATCCTGACGGATCGAGTCCCGCTCAGAGCGTCGCCCAGTATTGCTCGATCTTCTTGCGGAAGGCGGCGTCAGGCAGACGGCCACGGCCTGCGAGCTGGTTGTCCTCGAGGTGAGCGAGCTTCGTCGTGCCGGGAATGACTGCCGTGACAGCCGGGTGCGCGATCGTGTACTTCAGCAAGAGTTGCGGCCAGCTCGCAGCGTCGATCTCGGCAGCCCAGTCCGGCAGTGGCTTGCCCTTCGCCTTCGAGAGAAGGCTCGCGCCCCGCCCGCCGAGCGGAACGTTGATCAGCACAGCGACTCCTTTGTCTCGGGCAAGTTGCAGGATGTTTTCCGCGCCCTGGTTCTCGATCGAATAATCGACCTGGATGAAATCCAGCGAACGCTTCTGCAGCGCCTCGACCATCTCCGGGTACTGCGTGTCCGATGAGGTCGTCACGCCGACATAGCGAATCTTGCCCGCCTTCTTGGCATCGAGCAAAACGGGGAACAGGTCCTCGATGCCGCGGAAGCTGTGGATCTGGACCAGATCGAGCTTCTGCATCTGCAGGCGCGAGAAGTTCTGTTCCAGCGCCGCCGCTCCCGAGGGCCCTTCGCCGGGCGTCGGAGTCTTGGTCGCAATGAAGAGCTGGGCCCGGTTGCCCAGTTGCTTCACGAGATTGCCGATGACGATCTCGGCATCGCCGTAGCGGAAGGCAGTATCCACCACTTTTCCACCGAGCTTGGGAAGGTGCTCGAGGACTTCGCGGCGTGCGGCGATCTCATCCGCTGCCGTGACGCTGTACTGGTTGGTGCCGATGCCCACGACCGGCAGCTTTTCACCGGAAGAGGGAATGGTCTTGGTGATCAGGGGGAGCGATGATGCCTTCGTGGCAGCCAGCGCAAGCCGCGACAGCACGAAGCTGGCCCCACCGGCCAGTCCAGCCGCCATGACAGAGCGCCGGGACATGCTTCCAGGTTGCTTTGAACCCATCACACAACTCCCCTAGATTGCTGACCATGAGACGTATATCAGCAATCGCGCCCTACCGTGATGACACGGACCGCCCCATGGACGCCGCGGACATGCGCCGGCGGCTCAAGGCAATCTTCATCGGGTCGGTGGGCAACCTCGTCGAGTGGTACGACTTCTACGCGTATGCGGCGTTTGCCCTGTATTTCGCACATCGCTTCTTTCCGGGCGGGGACGTGGTCGCGCAGCAGCTCAGCGCGGCATTGCTGTTCGCGTTCGGCTTCCTGGTGCGGCCGCTGGGTGGTTGGCTGTTCGGCCACATTGCAGACAAGTACGGCCGGCGGCTCGCCCTGACGTGGTCCGTGCTGCTGATGTGCTTCGGCTCGTTGATGATCGCGGTGACGCCCACCTACGAGTCGATCGGCATCGCCGCGCCGATCGTGCTGCTCCTGGCGCGTTTGATCCAGGGGCTCAGCCTGGGAGGGGAGTACGGCGCCAGCGCGACCTATCTCAGCGAAGTGGCGCATGAGAAGCATCGCGGATTCTTCGCCAGCTTTCAGTACGTCACGCTGATCGGTGGCCAACTCCTTGCGATCGTCGTGCTGCTGGTGTTGCAGAAAGCGTTCCTCACGGCGGAGCAACTAAGGGATTGGGGATGGCGAGTGCCCTTCGTCATCGGTGCAATGCTGGCCGTCGTCGCGGCCGTGATGAGGCGGGAGCTTCACGAGACGGACGCATTCGTCGACGCGAAGTCCTCCAGAAAGAAAGAGAGCTCGCTGAAGGCACTGACGCGCTACCCGCGCGAAGTGGCACTGGTCGTTGGTTTGACTATGGGCGGCACCGCGGCTTTCTACACGTACACGACGTACATGCAGAAGTATCTCAAGCTCTCGGTGGGACTCACCGATGACCAGACGACGATGGTCACCGCCGGTTCGTTGATCTTCGCGATGCTGCTTCAGCCGATCTACGGTGCGCTCTCGGACAGGATCGGCCGCAAATGGCTGCTGATTGGATTCGGCGCGGCAGGCACGGTCTTTACCATCCCACTGCTCACCACATTGCAGCAAGCGAAGGGGCCGCTCGCAGCTTTCCTGCTGATCGCGGCGGCGTGGCTGATCGTGTCGGGCTACACGTCGATCAACGCGGTGGTCAAGGCGGAGCTCTTTCCCACACGAGTGCGCGCAACCGGCGTCGCTCTGCCGTATGCGCTCACCGTCTCGGTCTTCGGCGGGACAGCCGAGCCGATTGCGCTATGGTTCAAGTCCATCGGCAAAGAGAGCGGGTTCTACTACTACCTCACCGCTTGTATCGCGGTTTCGCTTCTCGTCTACACGCTCATGCGTGACACGAAGGCCGAGTCGGCCATGAACCGGCACGACTAGTTCAGCACTCCCCGCAGCATTTCCAGAAACGGTGTGGCAGCCCGTCCGCGTGCCTTCGGGCCGAGGACGAGCACTCGCGCGCCACTCTCGATGACAGGCCCAAAGCGGGTTGCGCGACCGGCGCGCACGTGCTGGGCCATGTGCTCATCGAACAGGAGCGACACACCCTTGCCGTGCGTGATCATATCCGCAGTGACGTCCGCGAATTGCGAACGGGCGATGACGTTCTGCGGCGCTATGCCCGCGCGTTTCAGCGCGCGCAGCATCCAGCGCTCCATGTCGGAGCCCTCGAGAGGAAGGATGAAGGGGAGCGATTCGATGGCTGCAGGGTCTTTCGCCGCGAGTCGCGCGAACCGCGCGCTTCCGTAGAGCGAGCAGGGCACATTGCAGATGAATTCCACGCCCGCGAGTCGCCGCACCGAGCGGCCTCCAGTGAACACGGCAAGGTCGGCTGCACCGCTACGCACGGCGAGGCGCAAGTCTTTCGCCGCACCGGGCGGCAGAAAATCCAGCACGATGTCGTTGTGTTGCTCGAGAAATTCCGGCAGTGCCGGCCGGATGTAGTGATCAAGGAGATACGGCCCGGCAGCGACTCGCAATCGCAAGCGCTCCTTGCGAGCCCGGTTCTCTTCACTCGCCCTGAGCTGGCGTCTGCCCGCCAGGAGCTGTTGCGCCTGGCCCAGCAGCGCCACGCCGCGCCCGGACAGGCGCGGCGTCGAGCCGCGGCTGCGATCGAACAGCTCGTACCCCGCCCAGCGCTCGAGCACGCGGATCTGGTTGCTCACGGACGGTTGGCTGATGCCCAGCCGGTCCGCGGTCTTCCTGAAATTGCAGTCCTGAGCGGCTTCGACGAACACTTCGAGCTGGCGGAAGGTGAAGCTCATCGCCCGACTCCAAACATATAACCAATCCAGAATATAGCCGATAACCTCGCGTGCCGTTGCTCGCCTTGAGCCGCACATGCAGTTTGGCAGGCTCAACATCGAGGGGGAAGGCATGTCGCGAACACTTCGGCGCGCCACGCTGTATGCAGGCATTCTGGCCATCGTCATGCCGTGCGTGTTTGCGCAGGCACCCGGCGACGAGACGACTGCACCAACAGCCCGATGGAAATACTTTCCAACGCGGCCCTCCGCGCCAGCCGGTGCGCCGAACGTACTGCTGATCATGACCGACGACGTCGGTTTCAGTGCGACGAGCACATTCGGCGGCCCCGTCCCGACACCGACATTCGATGCGATGGCGCGCGCGGGGCTGCGTTACACCGCGTTTCACACGACTTCGATGTGCTCGCCGACGCGAGCGGCGCTGCTTACCGGCCGCAATCACCATGCCGTGGCGAGCGGCGCGATCACCAACCTCGCGGTCGATCATGAGGGTTACACCTCCGTGATCCCGAAAAGTGGCGGCACCATCGCGCAGGTATTGCGCGAGCGTGGCTACGACACCGCATTCTTCGGCAAGAACCACAACACGCCGGAGTGGGAGACGGGGCCGGCGGGTCCGTTCGATCACTGGCCCAACGCGCTGGGCTTCGACCACTTCTATGGCTTCAATAACGCGCTGACGGATCAGTTCGCCCCGCAACTCGTCGAGAACCGCAACCCCATCGATCCGCCGCCGCCCGCCCGCGATCCGGGATATCACCTCGACCGCGATCTTTCTGACAAGCTCATCCAGTGGCTGCAGATGCAGCGGAATCTGCACCCGAACCAGCCCTTCTTCGCCTATCTGGCGCCGGGAGCCATCCACTCGCCGCATCAGGCACCGGCCGACTGGATCGCAAAGTTCCGCGGCAAGTTCGACCAGGGCTGGGACAAGTTGCGCGTGGAGACCTTCGCGCGGCAGAAGCAGCTGGGCATCATCCCAGGAGATGCCGTGCTGACACAGCGCCCCGGTCCGCTGCCGGCGTGGAACAGTCTGTCTGCGGATCAAAAGCACATTGCCGCGCGCATGATGGAAGTGGCGGCAGCCCAGCTCGCCCACAGCGACTACCAGATCGGTCGGGTCATCGAAGAGCTGCGGCGCTCCGGCCAGCTCGACAACACGCTGGTGTTCTATCTTCAGGGGGACAACGGCGCGAGCCTCGAAAGCCTCACTGGCACTCACAACGATCTCGCGGCCCTGCTCGGTATCGAGCCGACCGACGCAGCGCTCGCGCGTGACATCAACGCGCATGGCGGCCCGAACACGTACGGCAACTACCCGGCGCCGTGGGCGTGGGCTACGAATGCGCCGTTCCAGTGGGGCAAGCAGATTGCCTCTCATCTCGGCGGACTGCGCGACGGCCTCGTGATCAGCTGGCCGAAGCGAATCACGCAGATCGGGCAGGTGCGCTCGCAGTTCCACCACGTCATCGACATCGCGCCGACCATCTATGAGGCCGCGGGCATCACGCCACCGCAGTCGATCGATGGACACACGCAGCAGCCGATCGACGGCGTCAGCATGGTGTACACGTTCGAGCATGGCAACGCGCCCTCGAACCATCACGAGCAGTACTTCGAGTTGCACGGCAATCGCGCGTATTACAGGGACGGGTGGTTCGCATCGACCCTGCCTGAAGTGCTCCCGTGGGATCACACGCTCTCGAAGACCGATCCGACGAAGTTCAAGTGGGAGCTGTACGACCTGAGCAAGGATTACTCGCAGTCGCGCAACGTCGCGTCCCGCTATCCGGAGAAGCTTGCGGAGCTGCAGGCTGGCTTCGACGTGGCTGCGCGCAAGTATCACGTGTATCCACTGGCGTCGGACGTCATTGCCCGACTCGCACCCGGAACGCGGCCGGACATCCTGGAGGGCCGTAGCCGCTTCACGTACTACGCCGGGGACACTCGTTACCCGGGCACGGCGTTCCCGTATCTCAGGCCACGCTGGTCGATGACTGCGCACATAGAGGTGACGCAGCTCGAGGCGCAGGGGCCGCTGGTCGTACAGGGCGATCAGTTCGCAGGGATCGGCTTGCTCCTCGATGGCAGCCGGCCGGTTTTCCTCTACAACGCCACCGGCCGCGCGGAGGAGCGCGTTCGCCTCGCGGCTTCTGCACCGCTTGCGCCCGGTCCACACGATGTAGAGGTACGTGTCGATCCGAAATCCGGGCGCGCCGCGACGCTCGTCCTCAGCATCGATGGCCAATCCGTCGCCTCGGCCGACGTACCCATCCTGTATCGAGCGCGAGGCGATGCGTATATCGGGCGGAAAGGGATCGGCACGCTGTTACCGGACCTGCCGGTCGGCGACCTGACCAACGCGTCCGTGCGCTGGGTGGACATCGACCTACATTGACGACACGTTCCGATAGCCTCGTTGCGCAAGCTTCGAGAAGGGCCAGGCAGCAACCGTCGCCCGCACTTCCATTTGCACGTGTCGTTCGACGAGCGGGCGATTCGAGCCGCCGTTTTCCTCGCCCCACACCACCGTGAGCTCCCGGCCCAGCCCGGCTTCGGTCTCGTCCACGACGGCCAGCGAAACCCAGGCACGGTCGACGAAGAGGTAACTGAGATATGTGGAGATTCCGACGGTCCGTCCGTTACGAACAACCTTGTCGTATGGATAGCTCGCGTAGTGGGCAGTCGGCAGCTCCATGTACTTGCCGTTCCTCTCCTCGGCGAGGCTCCGGTGGATTGCGGAGACATCATCCGCGTTCCACACCAGCGAGACCTTCTTCCTGTGCGGCCCGTGCGTCTTCGCTTCCAGCGCCGTGCGACCGATGAAGTCATGGTCGAACCTGATCAGCCTGCCGTAGTCGAGATCCCACGGCGTGACGTAATAATCCTCGATGCGATCGGAGTAGAAACTGCCACCCAGCGACGCAATGGCATCGAAGCTGTCCTCCTTCAGCCATTCGCGGTACGGGCGCATCGCTGTGCCTGAATAGATGCCCGGCAAAGGGCAGGGGATCCAGCCGGAATCCACCGCTGCGCTGGAATACGCCCGGCCACCCACCTGGCGCAGCCCGAATTCCTCCCCGGCAGCGAGGATGGCCGCTTTCACTTCCGGGCCCAGCTCAACGGGCCCCCAGAGCTCGAGTCCAGGAGCGCCACCCATGCCATGGCGTAAGGCACGCAGGCGATGGCCCGCCACCTTGATCTCGCCCATGTTGAAGAACCTGATGTCCTCGACCGGGCCGCCACTCAACTTCTCGAGCAGCTGCCACGCGTTCGGTCCCTGCAGCTCGAAGCGGAACGTTCTGCGTGGCCTGGGATTCGAAACCGAGCGCTCGTCGCGATGGACGACGACATCGTAGCCACCCGTTACAGCGTTGAACTGCACCCAGTTGGCCACCGTGGGCCGGCCCACGATGTTCACTTCGTCTTCCTCCAGACCGAAGAGAATCATGTCGCCGATCAGGAAACCGTCGTGATTGCAGGTGATGAGCTGCTTGGCCTTGTTGCGCCCGAAGCTGGCAAAGCTGTTGACTGCGAGATCGGCAAGCAGGCGTCGGACGTCCGGTCCCTTCACATAGAGGTCGGTCATGTGAAACGACTGGTCCATCAGCGCAACGCTCTCGCGCCACGCGCGCTGCTCGTTGCGCCAGTTCGAGAATTCCGCAGGAATGGGATGCACGTAGGGACCGGTCTGCGAGCTGCGCATCATCTCGACAGCGCTACCAAAGCCGTCCAGCTTCTCCTGCAACGAACGCAATTGCATTTCTCCTCTCCAGCCGTTCAGTCGAAATTGCGCTTCAGCGTCACGAGGTATTCGCGCGGTCGGCCGGGACGTCCGGTGCCTGAGAAGTACGGTGCGCTGGCGCGCATGGCCTGCGATTCGTAATAGAAAGCATCCGTGACGTTGGTCGAGGCCAGCGAGGCTTCCCAGCCTCCGTCGGCAGCGCGCCAGGTGAGCTTCGCGTTGAGCAGGCCCTGCGGCGAAATACGCGTGATCGGCGTGTTGACGGCGTCCGTGTAGATTTCCGAGCGATAGCTGTAGTCCAGTCGGGGCGTGAGCGAGCCAGCCGTCCCGAGATTGAACTGGTACGCAACACCCGCCGCCGCCGTGAAGTCCGGCGTGTAGATGTTGGTCATGTCGCGGGTCACGCCTGTGGCGGCAATGACGTTCTGGTACTGGAAATCGAGATAGCCCACGGATGCGTCGATCGTCAGCGCCTCGGTGGGCTGGATCTGCGCTTCCAGCTCGACACCTTTGATGTCTGCGTCGCCGACGTTCGTCGACATCGTGCAAGGCGCGCCGGGGAACGGGGAAAATGCATCACAGCGGAGCAGCGTTCCCTGAAAATCCTTGTAGCGGTTGTAGAACACCGCGGTATTCAGTGACACGCGCCGTTCGAAGAGCCGGCTCTTCAATCCGATCTCGTACGCGTCGAGCGTTTCCGGGTCGTACGTCAGTGCCTGCGTCGTGAAGAACGGCCGCGGATTGACGCCACCGCCTTTGTAGCCGGTGGAGACCTGCGCGTAGGTCATGAAGTTTGTCGTCCACGTGTAGTCGAGGCCGACGCGGTAGTCGGTGCGGTCCCCGCTGTAGGCGACGGGAAAGTTGAGCAGCGCGCCCAGCGTCGGATGCGGATTGCCGTTCGTGTCGTATCGATTGAAGGTGAAGGTCTTTTCGTCTTCGGTGTAGCGCACGGCGGCGATGACGCTGAGCTTCTCCGCCGGATGCCACACCGTGTGCACGAATGCCGACTTCGAATCCGTGTCCACCGGGTCCTCGAACAGAATCTGCAGATTGAGCCCACCGCCGCCGGGTGCGAGGCCTCCGGGAATGTTGACGCGCCCTCCCGATGAGCCCTTGGCCTCGTAGTAATAGGCACCGACGGTCCATTCCAGGAGATTGCCGTTGCCCGAGAGGCGCAGCTCCTGCGTGAACTGCCTGTGCTCCAGATGCCAGAGCTGGTCGATGATGCTGGCCGGCGCGCCATCGAGCGAGCTGGAAAGCTCGACGTTCGATTTGCGATAGCCCGTAATCGAGTGGAGCTGCAGGGAGTCCGTCAGGTTCCAGGAGAGGAGGTTCGAGATGCCCGAGCCGTACAACGGCGTCTGGCTCGGCATCGTGAAAGAACTTCCGCCCGCGCCACCGGGGCGACTGACGAAGTTCTCGTAGGCCGTGTAGCTCTCCGCGCCCGTCACGTAGTTCGCTCCGCCTGTCCAGAGCGGCGACTGCACGAGTGTCTTGGCCGCCGGATTCTCCGATGTGTCGCGCACGACATCGAAGATCAAGGTGTTTTCGATCGCATCGCTCGGAAGCCAGCGGAGCGAGCCGCGTGCCGTCCACACGTCTTCGCCACCTTCCGTGCCGATCTTGCAGCTCAGGCCCTGCCGCTGAGTTCCGGCCGCGGTGTTGCCGGTGACGCACCCATAGTCGAGGCGGTCGAAATATCCATCGCTGTGATTGCCTGCGACTGCCAGGCGCGCATAGAGCTTGTCGTCGATCAGGGTGAGATTGCCGGCCGCGCGGCCCGTGATCCGGTCGAAGCGGCCGTAAGAGAGCTCGGCGTAACCGTCGCTCTCCGGCCCGGGGCGCTTCGAGAACAGCTTGATCGCGCCGCCGATCGAGTTCTTGCCGGCGAGCGTGCCTTGCGGACCCCGCAGCACCTCGATGCGCTCCACATCGAGCAACTGGAAGACGGCGCCGGTGAGCACGCCGTAGTACACATCGTCGACGTACATGCCGACGCCAGGCTCGACGGCGAAATGCGGATCGGCCTGTCCGACACCGCGAATGAACATGCTGGCCATCTGGCCGAAGCCCGAAGCACCGCGCGACAGCGCCACGTTCGGCGCCAGATTCGCGGCGCCGACGACGTCCGTCAGGCCCTTCTGTTCCAGCATCTCGCTGCTCAGGGCCGAAATCGCAAGTGGGGTGTCGTGCACGCTCTCCGCGCGGAATTGCGCGGTCACCACGACTTCGGTCAGCGGTTCGGAGGGCGCGTTCTGCGCCACCGCGGTCGCCGGAAGTAGCAGGGCGGATGTCAGGACGGTGAATATGACAGAAAGCGCTTCGCCAACTCGTGCTCGCATGGATTCCCCCTCGATGCGCGGCTCGAGCGACTGTAGAGAGCGCAGGCAATGCGAGCTTGCCTGCCGGCATACGCTGTTTGATCGAGGGTCAACTCGCGTGCGATCTCAACACGCGAGCTACGGATCAGGGCTGGTGCTGGTGACGATACTCGCGCGGCGTCAGGCCGTGATGGGCGCGGAACGCGCGGCTGAAATGGGCGAGGCTGTTGAAGCCGTGCGCGAACGCGATCTCGGTGACGCTCCGCGCCCGCTGCGACGGGTCGGCGAGCACGCGCGCGCATTCCTCGAGACGCCGCCGCAGGATGTAGCGCGAGGCGGACTCAGGCTCGTCGCCCAGAATGCGATGGAGGTACGCGGGCGTCATCTGCAATGCAGCCGCAATGCGCGTCGGCGTGAGGTCGGGTTCCGGCAGGTGGCGCTCGATATATTGAAGAATGCGCATGCGGTGAGCGGTGGTCACGCAGGACCGCTCGACCCGGGCTTGTGGCAGATCCGCGTATGCGCTCGCGATCAGTCGCAGCGCTACGTCCATGAGCCGCGGTATCACGTCGTCTGAATGCACCTCCGTGCAACGGTGCCAGAACCCTTGCAGAAACTCAGACGCGAGGCCGCTGGCGCCCGACGCTCCGGACATGACCCGACACGCGAATCGATCCGGAGAGCCGATGTAGCCCAGCAGCCTTGCCTGAGGGATACGCAGTGCCAGGATCGCCGCCGGCTCATGGAACAGCATGCGGTAGGGGCGTGTGCTGTCGTAGAGCATGAAGTCGCCTGGACGCAGATGAATCTCGTGGTTGTCATAGCTGGCGGTGACCGATCCAGCGAGCTGAAACCGCATCAGCCACACGGCTTCGGAAGCGTGCGCCACATGCGTGGCCGTGCGACTCACACGGGAGGCGTCGGCACAGATCTCGGCGATGCGGATATCGCCCAGCTGCAACGATTTCATACGGCCGGAAAAGTGCCCCGGATCCGCGGGATCGGCCACTTGCGTGATGAGCGTGCCCCCGATGACGTCATTCCAGAACGCGACCCGTCGCGAAGGCGGTACGCCGTCGGTAGACACTATCTGCGGCTGAAGCATGAGTTCCCCCTCCAGCTCGAGTATCGCCCGCCCGTCCTGGCGGGTCCATCGCCGGCGCATCCGAATCGAGGCATCCCGCGTAGGGTCGATGAAGACCCACGCGATTCGACGGAACCACGATGACGTTGCCGAACAAAACACTGGATGGAGGGCGCAGGCCAAGCGACACGGCGTGGCCTCTGCTTGCGGACTCGCCGCCACCGCTCGGCGCACACCTCGTCACGCCGCGACGAAGGTACACACACCACGGAATCTATGCGGGCCAGGGCATAGTCGTGCAATACGCAGGCTTCATGCACGGATTGCAGACCGGCCCGGTAGAAGAGATCACCCTCGCTGAGTTCACGCGCGGACACCCGTTGTTCGTGAGATCCCGCGGACCTGCCCGGTTCGATGCGGAGGAGGTCGTGCGCCGGGCTCGCTCGAGAATGGGCGAGAACCGTTACCGCATCCTCACGAACAACTGCGAGCACTTCTGCGAATGGTGCGTGTACGCGGAGCACCGGAGCGAGCAGGTGGACCGATGGCTCGCGCCGATGCGTCGCGCTCTCGAGCTGCCGCGCGCGCTCTGGCCGGCAACGGCAGGGCAATAGGGGAAGCTCTACGGTGGAATATCGTCAGCCGTCGGAACAGATCATAAGAAGAGTATCGGGAGGGTCCGATGGCAAGGGGCATAGCGCCATGCATCCTCGCGTGCATGGTGTCGATCGCTAACGCGGGGGAGCTGGTTCCCTATCAACTTCCCGCGCCGCGCCCGGCTTCCGCACCCCAGGCGACCGTGGCAAAAGGGAAAGCGCCGGCCGAACAGGCGGCCACGCGCGTCGTCCCTGAGTCCACCTATCAACGATTCCAGGCACAGGTGAGAACGCTGTCGAAAGCCGAGCGCGATGGGCTCCGCGCCTCGTTCGCGAAGTCGCGCGATGCGGCCGTCAAGGCGGGCGATTCGTCCCGCGCGGTGTATTACTTCCGCCTCCTGGACATCCTGGACAAGACTCCGAGCAACCAACAATGAATCGCGTGCTGCAAGTCCTGCTGGTTGCGCTCATCGCGTTTTCGCTGAGCGGTGCGGTTCTCGCCCAGGATCAGCGGGCGAGCACGGTGAGAACCGAATTCAGCTACGACGAGGTTGCGCAACCCGAGGCGAATCCTTCGGCGTCGGATGCTTTACCACCTGCGGCCAATGCAGTTTCGACCGCCGCTCCGACACATGACGATTCGGATGAAGTGCGTCTTACCCACGAGTTCCGCATGAGCCAGCAGAGGGACAAGCTGCGCTTCGCGATTCTGTTGGCCGTGACAGCGCTCATCGCGCATATCGTCGTGCTGTGGTTTCTCCCCCGCAGTGACAAACGAAGCACGCACTTCGTCGGCACCTCAGTCGTCAGTGCGACGGGGCTCATCTACATAGTCTTCGGCACGATCATCCTGGTGGTCATCGCCACCACCGAAGCTCAACTGACCGCTGCCATGGGTATTCTCGGAGCGGTCGCCGGCTACCTCTTCGGACGCATGCGACGAGACGAGGGTGCCGAAGAACCTGCCGAAAATTCGACCGCCCGCCCCGGCACTACGACGGACTGAGACGCCGCAGTAGTCTTGGCCGCATGGGCCGGATAGGGCCCATCTAACGCGCGCGATTCCAGGCCAACGCGAGAGGTGCAGCCACGGCACCTAGCACCGGTGCGACGACGATGCCGGCACATAGGGTGGTCATCGGACTGATCAGGCCCTCCGGCGCATACCAGGTTATCCAGGCCATCAGCGTGCCGGCCGTTGCAGCCCAGAAGACCGTGATGATGGCGAGTCGAAACCAGCCCAGAAGCTTTCGCGAACCGACGTAAGAGATCAGCGTAACGAGTCCTCCAACCTTCACGACGGCGAGGATCGGCAGGATGACGGGCAAGGTGGCGATGAATCTGTCAAGCCGCCGCAGGGAGGTGAATGCGAACAGCATCAGGAAGCAGATCAGCGTAAGCGAAGGAAACACGACCTTCGACCGGCCCAGAAGTGATAGCCACACGACACTGGCGGTCGCCGCAAGGACCAGCATCATGAACGAGAAGGGCGGAAGCGCGGCGAGCGCAACCAGGGCCGTTGGGCCGTACTCGTCGCGCCATGCGGCATGGCTGGTCATCCACGCATCAGCGATACCGGACGTTTTCGCGACGACGGCGCAAATCAGCACGACGCCCACGCTCACCCACAGCATCCTCTGCGTCGCAGCCCGCATCTTGGCCCACGCGAAGTCACCCGTCGCGAACGGAAGAGCCGCGAAGTAGGGCGGCATGAGATACGCATCGGCGTGCTGCCACTGCATGCGATAGCGAAAGCTGCCGAAACTGATCCCTGTGGAAATGCCGATGACACCGAGCGCGATGAACAGCAGATAGATCGCCGCCTTGCCCAGAATCCCAACTGCTTCAGCATCGCGCTCGTCCGCGCCGGACAGCTTTGCCATGAACAGCAGGGCCAGTAGCGCGGCCGGAAGCACCGCCACCAGCGCGGATTTGCCCGCCCACCGATGGATTCGCCGCTCCATCCACAGCTGGGCATCGAACGGCGAAGCGAAATGCGGCAGGTTGAGGCGCCGGCCAGGAGCGAAGGTGCTCACAAGCCGATCGCGATCCTGCGTGATGGGCGGTCCCGGCTCGCCCCGCCGGCATCTTGCAACACCACGCGTAGCGAACGCATAAGCAACGGGAAACTGCGCCAGGCCCAGTGTCAGCGCCACTTGGCCGGAAAACGCGCCATTCAGCGCAAGCGCGAACACGAAGACATACGCGGAGAGCAACACGAGCAGTTGAATCACACGCACGAAGCGGTGTCGAGCCGGCGTCCACATGATTGCCTGCATCCAGGCAACGAAGCTCGTCGCGAGTGCGGGTAGCCAGAGGCCCCCGGCCGAGAGGTCGAGCTGGTGCGGATCGATGATCACCTTGGCCAGCAGCCACTGCGTTGCTGCCAGCAGCGCCGCATAGAGCATGAATGGCAGCACGAGCTGATGGGCGGCGGCAGGCAGGACGAAGAAGCTACGCGGGAAGTGCCCCTCCGGGCTGGTCAGATCGAGGTTCGCGGCCCTTCCCGAGTCCAGGAACATGCTGAGCGGCACCAGCATCGGCGCGAACAGCAGCAACCCCACCGACGGGCCAAAAAGAGCATGGAAGGGTGGTGTTTCGGAGACGATGAGGAGCAGAACGTAGCCCGCGCCACAGACCAGCAACATTGCGCGATTGCGGCTCCAGACGAACAGGGCGACGCTTCTGAAAGCTGCGGCGCTCATGTAACAGCCTCGCGATGTGAGTGCTTCGAACCGACGAGAGCCACGAAGATCTCGTTCAGCGATGGACTCGCGGAATCCACGAGTCGCGCGTTCAATTCCGCTGTGAGACGCGCGGCTTCGTCGGCGTCGCCGTGAAAGTACGCCGTCCAGTTGCGATCGCCGCCACGCCAGTTGAAAAAGCCTGCCGCAGTCGGAGGCGTGGCCAGCGCATCATCGAAGTGCAGGACCAGCCGGTGATAGCGGGACTTGAGCTCATCCAGCGGCTCGTTCTGGATGATCCGGCCGCGCTCGATGATGGCCACGTGATCGGCGACGCGTTCCACCTCGTCGAGCAGGTGCGACGAGAAGAGAACAGTGCGGCCATCCTGCGTAACCGTCTCGATCACCGCACGCAGGATGTCCCGCCGCACGAGCGGATCGAGCCCGGATGAGGGCTCATCGAGCACCAGCAGTTTCGGGCGATACGCCAGCGCCAGGAGCAACCCTACGCGGGCTCGCTGCCCCTTGGAGAGTTCCTGGATCTGCTGCGACGGATCCAGCTCGAACAGCTGCTGGAGAGAAGCCGCATAGCTGTCGTCCCAGCCGCGGTAGAACGAGCGCGTGAACCGGATCAGCTCCTCGACGCGCATCCATTCGGGCAGCTCGTTGAGCTCGGAAAGGTAGCCGACGTGCGCCAGCACGCCAGTCGGGTGCGACACCGGGTCGAGCCCAAACACGGATACCGACCCTCGCTGGGGACGCAGAAGTCCCATTACATGCCGGATCAGCGTGGTCTTGCCGGCGCCGTTCGTTCCTACCAGGCCGAACACGCTCCCGGCGGGGATCGTGAGGTTTATATCCAGCAGGGCGTCGTTCGCACCGAAGCGGCGCGAGAGGTTGCGGATCCCGATGACGGGCGCCTTTCCGGCGAACAGGTCAGCGTTCATTCACGGCTCCCTTCGATCTGCGTTCACTGCGCATGAGCGCATCGCGCTCGTCGATCATTTCCTTCAGCTCGCTCACGCTCACACCCATGTGACTCGCGTCCGCGAGCAGCGTATCGATCCGTTGCCGCAGGACGCGCAGCCGTTCCCGCCGCGCGAAGGGCGACGGCGCACTCGAAACGAAGGTGCCGACGGTGCCGCGCTTCACGACGATGCCTGCGTGTTCGAGCTCGCGGTATGCCCGGGCAACGGTATTGGGGTTGATGAGGAGCTCTCCGGCCAACGCCCGGATGGGGGGCAGCTCTTCGCCGGCCCGGAGCACGCCGGAGGCGACCAGGTACTTCACCTGGTTGAAGATCTGCCTGTAGACGGGCAGGCCGTCCTCGGCCGAGACGTGAATCTGCATCGCTTGTCACCTTGTATTACGACACTAATACAAGATTTGCGTGCTTGTCAAACCGTGCGACACTGTAGCCGCCACAAGAACAGGGGAACCGCACCGTGAAAACGCTCGGCTTCGGACAGAACACCGGCCAGATCGTGCAGATGGCCTACGTCGTGAATGACATTCGCGCTTCGATGGACTGGTGGATTCGTGACTGCCGTGTCGGTCCGTGGTACCTGCTGGACAGCTTCACCGGTGCCGAGCAGCGCTATCGGGGTGGCCCCGCCCAGGCGGACGTGAGTATCGCGATGGCGTTCGCCGGTCACATGAACATCGAGCTCATCCAGCCGAAGGACAACCATCCGTCCGTCTACAAGGAAATCGTCGACCGGCGCGGTTATGGTTTCCATCATGTCGGCGTCGCTGTCGAAGACGTCGAAGCGGAATGCGCGGACTACGAGCGTCGTAACTATCGCGTCGCCTTTCGGGCGCCGGTACCGAGTGGCGGCTCGGTGTACTACATGTGTGACGGTCGCAACGAGCCCGGTTTCGTCGAGCTGATTCCCGCCACGCCGGGGATGGATGAAATGTTCACGCGCTACTATCGCGCGGCGGCCACGTGGAAAGGCGAAGACCCCATTCGACCCTTCGGTTGACAGACTATCGTCGCGGAAAGATGTCGGTCGTGGCATAGGTGCGAATCATCTTGGCATAACTCTTTCGCGCGATTGCGAGCGAGAATGCTTGCAGGGAGTCGCAGGGAAAGGAGTCCACGATGATCACTCCACACAGGCGGGCCCTCCTCATCTGGGTGGCCGCGTTCTTGTTGCCGATTGCCGCTTTCGGCCAGACGCTGCCGACAGCAACGCAGGTGGCCGGCCAGATCAGGCTCGGCTGGAACCTGGGAAACACGATGGAAGCCCAGTGCGGTGAAACCGCGTGGGGCAACCCGCAAGTCAACCAGCAACTGATCAACGCCGTGCGGGCCGCTGGCTTCAACGCCATACGCATTCCCGCAGCCTGGGACTGCCACGCCAACCAGTCGACGATGACGATCGATGCGGCGTGGATGGCCCGCGTCAAGCAGGTGGTCGACCTCGCGCACGGTCAGGGGATGTACGTCATCCTCAACATTCACTGGGACGGTGGGTGGCTCGAGGAGCATCCGCTGTTCTCGTTCCAGACTGCAGTCAATCAGAAACAGCGCGCTTACTGGACGCAGATCGCGACCACCTTCAGGAGCTACAACGAGCGATTGCTGTTCGCCGGGACCAACGAAGTGCATGCCGACTTCGGCACTCCGACCTCCGAGCACATTACGGTCCAGCAGTCGTACAACCAGACTTTCGTCGATGCCGTGCGCGCGACGGGTGGGAACAACGCCTCGCGGACGCTGGTGGTTCAGACCTACAACACCAACATGTGGCACGGGCTGGATTTCTTTACGCCTCCCAGGGACACGATCAGCAACCGGTTGATCGTCGAAGTACACCACTACGATCCGTACGATTACACGCTGAACCCGAACGGGGGCTGCCTGTTCTGGGGCGCGCCGTATCCGTCGCAGGGTGCATGCACCTGGGCGCAGGAGGCTTACCACGACGATCTGTTCGCGCGCGTCAGGGCGAAGTGGGTCGATCAGGGTGTGCCGGTCATCATCGGCGAGTACGGCGTGGCGACGCGCCCGAACCTGAACCTTCCGTCGCGGCAGTACTATCTCGAGTACGTCAATCGTGCCGCAGCCACCAACGGGATGAAGACGTTCTATTGGGACAACGGCGTCCTGCCGAGTCAGACCAATGGGTTTGCACTCTTCAATCGTACCAACGGAGCGATCGTGGACCAGGGGGCGCTGGATGCCATTCGGCGCGGCGCCGGTGTCGGCACTCCGGGGAACTTCGGGCTTGCGGTCTCGAAGACGGGTGCGGGAAGTGGGACAGTGACCTCGTCGCCGTCGGGTATCAATTGCGGGAGCACGTGTAGTGCGAATTATTCGAGCGGCACGTCTGTAACGCTCACTGCGGCTGCGGCGAGCGGCTCGACATTCGCGGGGTGGAGTGGTGCATGCACCAACGCCACGGGAACCTGTACGGCGTTGATGACCGCTGCGCGTAATGTCACCGCGACGTTCAACACGGCCGGAGGTGGCGGCGGCGGCACTTGCGCGAACCCCATCACGTTCACCGGTAACACAGGCAACTTCAACACGACGGGCGCTGCCTGCTATCGGACCAACGCGACGATCAATGGTTGGGGTTGCTCCAACTTCGATGGCCGGACCGTTACGGTAGGTGGGCAGGCCAGAACTTGCGGGCAGCTGCCTCTCACGCGATCGTCCGACGGTTACTACTACTTCTCCGTGACCGCTGGGACGTATCCGTGGGCCAGCCTTTACGCTTGGTAGGGCGTCTCGGTTTCGTCACTGAGCAGACGGGAATAAATACGCCGCAGCTGAATGGCTGCGGTGTCCGTCCGCAAGACGAGCGGCTTCATGGCGAGCAAATCCTGATCTCCCATTTCGCTGTCGATCTCGGCGAGGAGTGGATCGTCCTCCGCCATGAACGTGTTCTGGACGAGCAGCTGCATGCGCGCTTCCGCATAGCCCGGCTCCTTCTTGCTGGCTTCGTACGTCTCGAGTGAGAAGTAGTGAGTCGTGTGGGCGGTCTCGGGCGTCAGGATGTGAATGTCGTGCTGATAGGTGCCCGGAGGAGGGCGCTCGCCCACGAGACGCGAGCGCGTGCGCTGGACGACGATGTTGGGAGGCACCCAGATGGACTCGAACAATTCGTCGGGGTCTTCCTGTCCGTCCGGCCCGGGGAAACGCCACTCGGTGGCCACGCTGTCGGCGCCATGTTTCCGCCATGCGTAGCGGGCGGAAGCGAACATCTGTTCGAGGAAGTCCGTTCCCTGGCCGAGGCTCTGCCGATGCAGGAATGCGACGTGACTCGGGTCCATGAGGTTGTCGAAGCCGAGTTTGAAATTCGACGCCTGCAGCGCGTACATGCGTAGTTGCTGGATGTCCGGGAGGGGGCGCAGATAACTCATGTCCGGGATGCGCGCGGTGTCGGCTTCCTCGGGGAGTCCGGGCCAGAGCCAGACGAAGCCATCGATCTCTTCCACTGCGAACGACGTGACCGCCACGCCATCCGGCAATTCGGCGAACGGACTGTGGACGCAGCGGCCGGCTCCATCGAACTGCAGCCCGTGATATGCGCAACGCAGATTTCCATTGCGCATCTCGCCGCGGCTCAGCCTTGCGAAACGGTGCGGGCATCGGTCGTGGAGTGCCGCCACTTCACCGTTGCTGTCCCTGAACAGCACGACAGGAACATCCAGCAGCCGCCGGGCGAATGGCTTCTCACCCAGCTCATGCCCCCACGCTGCCAGATACCAGTAGTTCTTCAGTACGCCCTGCATCGCGAGTGACCTCACAGAGCTCGGTGGTCGAATGTGAATGGCGCAGCCTTCCCGATCCGCAGCTGCGTGAACTCTGGATGGCGTGGATTCAGCACATAGTTGAATTCGCCACGGGTCACGGCACTGGGAACGCGTAACACCGGTGTGCGAGCCTGTTTCACCCAGGCTGCTCCGAACTTGCGTGTCGAGTCGGGCGGAGGGACGCGCCACCAATCGCCCGGCAATCTCCGTGGGATATGAGTCAGCAACTCATCGATCTCAACTGGAATGGCTACCCAGCGGATTGCCGTGAGCAGGGTGGTGTCTTCCGCATTCACGAGTATTTCAAGGGAGGCCAGAGAGCGGCTCTCTGCGGTATACACCACCGGAACACCGGCTGTGTTCCAACGTCCGGGATTCAACGAGGCGCCCTTGCCGTCAAAGGCTGTGGCGGCTCGCCCGGCCTTGCAGATCCGCCAAGCGGTGATCAGGAAAACACCCCATGCTCCAGGCGGCCTAGCACGTGTTCCACCTCGCGCGCACCGGGCTCCGTGCTCGTGAGCTCCAGCGGGCTCTTGCCAGCCAGAACTTTCAGGGGACGGCGCAGCCACTCACGAGCATGCTCCTCGCTTTCCAGGACAACGGTGGCAAGCGCGATGATGCGCATGAGCCGGGCGACTCGCTCCGACTCCGCGGGCTTGAGTCGATCGCCACTCTGCAGCCGCCGTTCGAGCGTTTTCTCGTTGATGTTGACCAGGGGCCCGACCTTGGCGGGGCGCACGCCAAGCGCTGCCCCCAGTTTCCGGATCGCCGTGACCGGCAGGCCCGCCGAGACCATGCGCGCCATGGCCAGGTCGTCGTCGAGCGGATAGGTCGCAAACGCACGTGTAGTCATTTGTCCAGATTATTTTGGACAAATGTCCAGGTGTCAATCCGAGTGGCTGCATCGGGGCCGCGTAAATGGACCTTACGGGGCTGGCTGGATGAGGGCACGCTCCAGCCACAGCCAGGAGGGAGAATTCGGATGACACTGCCAATCTCGACGGAACGTCGCGCGCTCTTTGGCGCACTCGCTGGCGTCGTGGCGGCTGGCGTGATGTCGAATGCGAACGGCGCCACACCTGCAGGCGACGGCCAGACATCCGACCCGGTCCACGATTTCGATGGATTCTTTGGAACCTGGCAGGTGCGTCACCGTCGTCTGAAAGAACGGCTCGCCGGTAGCACCGAATGGATCGAATTCGAAGGCTCCCAGTCGATGTGGCCCATCCTCGGCGGCGCCGGCAATGTGACGGACAACGTGTTCAACCTGCCCGGCGGCGTGGTCCAGCGCGGCGTTACATTGCGTGCCTTCGACCGCAAGACACTGAAGTGGTCGATCTGGTGGCTCGATGGCAACGATCCGACGCGGCTCGATGTGCCGGTGGTCGGCGGCTTCGAACGTGGCACCGGCGCTTTCTACGCGGACGATTCGTTCAATGGAAAGCCGATCAAGGTGCGCTTCCTGTGGAAGAACATCACCCGCAACCAGCGCCAATGGGAGCAGGCATTCTCACCAGATGCCGGCAAGACCTGGGAAACCAACTGGATCGCCTGGTTCACCCGCACACGTGCCGAGCATTCAGTGCTCTAGATCGTGGACCATGCGGCGAGCGATCTGGGAGCGCTGCAGGCGGAAGCTTTGGCGGGTGGTATAGAGGTTTGTCAGGAACGATTGGTCCCATTCGCTGAGGCCCGTGAGTGTCGACGGCGCGGCTTCGGTGAACAAGCGCAGAATCGTCGGGGCGTCTCCGACGTCGACGTTCACGTCGAGCTCGGTCAGGCCCACCATCGCGATGTAGTCGGCAAGCGGGCCCATCTGCAGGTCCTTCGCGCGCGCGGTGTCGACGAGCACGAGAACCGAGGCGAGTGTCGAGACCGCACTGAAGTCGATGCGCGTGTCTTTGGCGCGCGGGCCTACGAGCGTGTTGGCGGTTCCTTGGGGATTTGGCGCTCCGGGGCCAAGTGGCAGGCCGTCTGCAGTTTCGACCGGAGCATCGTAGAAGACGCGCACGGGCGAATGCCGCTCAGCCACGCCGCGCCTGCGCGATGGTGCCGGCCTGAATGTCGCATCCGCCGTCGCAACGACGTAGAAGTTGGGTCTGCACGTTCGCGCACCCAAGGGTGCGCCGACCGATCGTGCGATCGCCGAGAGGCGCGTCAGGATGAATTCACCCTGATCTGCGGGCAGACCCGCCACGAGTGGACAAATCGGGACTCGCCACCGGACGAGGGACCGGTCGCCGGAGGGTCGAGTGATGTTTCGCACATAGGTATGGACCTGGCGCTGGAGATCCTCGCGCCGGCCTTCGATGGTCACGGCGGCTGCCGGAGCATCCGAATCCGCGGCGCTGGTGGTGCCCGACGCAACGACAACCGGCGGGGTCACGATGGTGACCGTCTTGTCGTCGAGGTAGTGAAAGGTGAGTCCCGTCCCCTGCAACAACTTCGTCAGGGCCTCATCCGAACTGAATTCCCCGCGAACCCCATCGGTCCGGAGTGCATTTGTCTTTTCAGACAGATAGACGATCTGCAGGCCGCGTTCGCGCGCGAAAGTCTCGAGCGCAGGACTCAGTGCCTGCGCTGGAATATCGACCGGTCTCCGGCTGAAATCAGGTGCCGCGAAAAGCGGACTCGCTGCAAGGAAAATCGCCAGGGCACGCAAGAGGGATCGCATGGCGACTACTCCTCTGTGCCGCGCGAGATGTGGACAGCCGTGTCGCTCTCTTGCACGGAGACTTTCAGCTGCTCGCGCAAAAACAGCAACAAGGAGGCCGGATTCGTAGACGAGAAAATGCCGCTGATCCGGATGCCATGGAGCGATGCGTCGTCGATGACGATCTGTCTGCGATTGTATCGGTTGAGCTCGGCGACTGCTTCGCTGAGCGGAGTGTTCCGGAAGACGACGTTACGCTCCGTCCATGCCACCGCCATTGCCATATCAGCGCGGTTCGTTTGAACGACAGACCCGGTTGTCACGACGACTTGATCGCCAGCGTCCAGGAAAATCTCGCTCCGCCCGGCGCCGGGAAGCATCGCCACGCGGCCCTCGACTACCGTGACAACCTTCTTCCCGAAAGCCTTGCGATACACGTCGAACTGAGTGCCCACGGCGCGCATGCGAGTGTCGTCGCAGCTCACGATGAAAGGCCGCCTCACATCCTTGGCAACGTGAAACATGGCCTGTCCCTCGAGCAGTTCGACAGTGCGCGCATCACTGGCGAGACGCACGCGAACGTGTGATTTCGCATCGAGATGGACCGTCGACCCGTCATCCAGCGTGATCGAGCGTAACTCGCCGATCTGAGTCTGATAGGTCTGCGTGCGTGGCTGCATCCACAGTACGATCGCAACGACCAGGGAGGCGGCGAGCGCCGCAATCCAGATGGCCGGTCGGAAGATCGCACGAGCACGCTCGCCACGCGCCGACGCGATCAACGCGTCCACGTCCACACTCTCTTTCGTCATCAGACGGGGAATGTCATCCCAGAGCGCAGCGATCTCGAGATAGGCTGCAACGTGCAGGGGCGATCTTTCCAGCCATTCCATGAACCGCGGGGCGCGGAGGCCTCGCAAGCCGCCTTCGCGGAGCTCGATCATCCATGCCGCTGCCTCTTCGAAGACCTGCTCATTGGGTTGCGCAGACATGGCGTTCTCATCCTCCGTCCGGTTCGGAGCGTCGGCAGTGTGCGAGCGCCCTGGCCAGATACTTTTTCGCCATGGAACGCGAGATGCCGAGGCGCACAGCAACCTGTTCCAGCGGCAGGCCCACGACCCGGTTCAGAACCAGCGTCACATAGGCTTTGCGTGGCAGCTCGGCGAGCGCCCGTTCGATTTCCGCAAGGCGCTGTTCCGCGTAGATCCGCTCTTCGGCGCCGGGCTGCTCGTAATCCACCAGCTCCGCGAGCACATCGGCGATGTCTGCCGCCGGCGGCTGAACCGAGCGGCGACGTCGATGTTCCTGCAGGACGGATCGGGCCACGCTGAACAAATAGGCTTCCGGCGAACGAATCTTCTCGGGATCGCCGAGTCGCAACAGCCGCTCGGATATCTGCTGCATCAGGTCGGGCACGTCCGCGACGGCGCTGCGCAGGCGCGCTTCGAGAAAGCCGCGCAGCTTCTGCTCATGACGAACCACGAGCCTCGCGACCAATGCATTCTTGTCGCTTCGGTCCATTCGTTTATATAGAGTGCGATCGGAACCCGGATGGCCACCCTTGAAGTCGCAACTTATCGATTACATTGACGATTTAGGAGGCTCAGAATGATCGCAGCGCTGCTGCTCATCGCCACGGCCGCCGGTGCGGAGTGGGAGGGCTACCAGAAGCTCTCGCGGGATGAGCTTCTGCAGACGCTCGCGGCAGCGGGGCAGGGCGCTCGCCCTGAGGTGTATGCGAAGAATCTTTCCGACGTCGACCTTTCGGAGGTCGACTTTCGGCGCGCAAATCTGTCGGCCTCCGTTTTGAACGGCGCCAAGCTCATGCGCGCCCGGCTCGACGGCTGCAACCTCACGGTGAGTTTCCTGGAAGGGGCGGACCTTTCGGGGGCGTTCCTGCGCGAAGCAACCTTGTTCTCGGTTCAGCTCGCGGGCGGCAACCTCTCGAACGCCGATCTCTCGGGCGCGCGCCTGCTCGGCGACCTGCGCAAGGTGGACCTGTCGAAAGCCAAATTGACGCGGATGAACGCGGCCGCGGACATGAAGAATCAGTCCATGGGGCTCATGCGGACGAACATCGTCAGCGCCAAAGCCGTGGAGGCGGACTTCTCCGACTCGGACTTTTCCCGCTCGGACTTCAGTTTCTCCGACCTGACCCGCGCCAGGATGGTCCGCACGAACCTCTATCGCGCCGACTTCAGCGGCGCGAAATTGATCGGCGCGAACCTCACGGGCGCAGACCTTCGCGATTCCACACTGATCGACACGGACCTCTCGGGTGCCGACCTGTCGCATGCCGATCTCACCGGCGCGACTTTTCGTGGCGTCACAGGCCTGGACACCGCGATCAAGACCGGCACGCGCGGCTTGCCCTAGCCGCTAGAACTGTTCGAAGAACGATCGTGCACCCTGCATGCAGAACGCAGGCACCAGAACGTCGTGATAGTTCCGGCGCAAGGCCGCAGTGCCCTGGATCAACTCGAACAGTCTCTTCGTCTCGGCAAACTTTTTCTTGAGATGCCGGTACGGGCCGCGCTGCGAGGGCGGAGCGTCGACGTCGAGCACAGTCACGACGCTGTTGGGCGCATTCACGGCCCAGTAACCCTGCATCAGCAGGGTGTTGAAGAAGTACACCACCGGGTCCTCATCGCCACCGCACAGGAGTACCGGCGCCGTCGGTGCCCAGTTCCGCAGATCGTTGGCTTTCAGAGCCAGGCGTAATGGATGAGCAGGATTCGCCGGAGGAAGGCTGGTCGTCGTGTTCGGCCACGCACCGTCGGGCTGCGCGAGAGCATCCTGCAGATAGCCGAGGCGGTACGAGTTCGTTATCAGGTGATCTGTGCCGAACCCAAGCGGGAAGGCCCAGGAATATCTGTCATCCGTCACCGCCGGCGTCATCGCCGCGAACTCAGGCGCCGGGGGCGCGTCACTGAAAATAGCGCCTGCCGGGATTTTTCCTTCGGCGATCAGCGTATCAGTCGCGGTCGTGCCGGGGAGAAGCGACTCGACCGCAGCGTACTTCTCTTCGAACAGCTCCGTAGGAGTGGTGTAGAGATATCCATACGCCCGCTGGTAGGTCGAAGCCAGCATGATGAACTCTTCCACCGCACCGAGGCCGACCTGGCCCATGAACACAGCATCGCCAAATGCGGACAGCGCGTAGGGCCCCGACATCGGCGCCGCCGCCGTGACGGGGATGCCAGCGGCCTGAAATGCCCGGTGAGCGGCCATTGCCACATAGCCGCCTTGCGAGTAGCCGGTGAGGAACAGCCTCTGGTTGTCCAGCATCCCAGTGCCTGGCAGCGCTGCGCGCGCGGCCGTCAGCGCATCCATCATGTCGGCGGCCTGCTGATCGGCGTGCAGGAACGCGCCGTATCCGAGGGTCGATGAGTCGTAGCCGGCATAGTTTGGAGCGACGACGATGTACCCGTCGCCCGCCAGGCCGAGCGCGAGCAGCAGGCCTTCATAGTTCGTCTGTCCACTCAGGTCAGCGATGTTGAAGGACGTGAGATTCCGCTTGCCGTGCGCGTACATCACCATCGGTCGCGGGCTCTGGCACGCCCCATCCGAGCCGCTCGGAATCATCAGCGCAGCAGTGGCGATCGTGGGCTCGCCCTGCACGCCGACCGTGCCGTATCGGAGCTGATAGACAGCCACGGAGCATTTCGGCGTGAAAGTTCTCCTGAGCACCCATTGGGATATTTCGCCGTCGGTGATCTTCGAGATGAGATCGGAGACCGAGTAAACCCCGAGCTGCGTGGGTGGATTCTCGACGAGTTGCCCGCGCTGAGGCGCAGGGGTTGGAATCTGCGCAGTGCTGACGTGTGCCGCGCTCGCGAGAGACAGCGCGAGCAGAATGAACGAGTAGCGTGCGAGGTTCATCGGGCGCCCTCCCTTCCTGGTCAAACTCTCCAGTCAACGCAAAGAGAATTCAACCGGGAACTTGCCCTCGGCAGGACGCGCTCAGCGCTCCTTTGCTACCCAATCACGCAAATCCTGGCGCTGAATCGCTGCGGCCATGAGCTGTGGAAACTGGTCGGGCGTGCACGCGAAGGCGGGCACGCCCAGCGTCGCAAGCTCGGCTGCAAGCGGTGCGTTGAAGGAGGGCGCGCCCTCATCGCTCAGCGCGAGCAGCGTCACGAACTGCACGCCGGAAGCGACCAGCGACGCGGCACGCTTCATGAACTCCGTCTCGACGCCGCCTTCGTAGAGATCGCTGATGAGCACGAAAATCGTGTCGTGTGGCGAGCGCACGAGCTGCTGGCAGTACGCCACCGCGCGGTTGATGTCGGTGCCACCTCCGAGCCGCGTGGAAAACAGCAGATCGATCGGATCATCGAGCTGATCCGTGAGATCGACGACGGATGTGTCGAACACGACAAGTGAAGTGGTGACCGCCGGCATCGTCGCGAGCACCGCACCGAAGATCGCCGAATACACGACGCTCGCCGCCATCGATCCGCTCTGGTCGATGCACAACACGATGTGCCGCATGGACTGACGACGCCGTCCATAACCGATGCGAATCTCGGGCACGATCGTCTGGTAGCTTGGCTGATAGTTCTTGAGATTCGCACGGATGGTGCGCGGCCAGTCGATGTCGTTGTGCCGTGGCCGCCGATTGCGCACGGACCGGTTGAGCGCGCCATGCACAGCCTGCCGCGTCGGTTCGGCAAGCCGCCTCATCAGCTCCTCGACCACGCGTCGCACGACCTCGCGTGCGGTATCCCGCGTCTTCGCAGGAATGCTGCCGGAGAGTGCGATGAGGTCCGCAATGAGGTGCACATCCGGCTGCAGGGACTCGAGCATCTCCGGCTCCATGAGCATGCGCTTCATGTCGAGCCGCTCGAACGCATCCCGCTGCATCACTTGTACGACGCTCGCGGGAAAGTACTCGCGGATGTCTCCGAGCCAGCGCGCGACACTCGGCGCAGAGCTGCCAAGACCGCCGCGGCGATCCGAGTCGTATAGCGCCTGCAGCGCGCGGTCCATCGCGAGCTCGGGGCCGCTCAGAGAGACGCCCGTGCCGTCCGCCTGATCGCCACCCAGGATCAGTCGCCACCGTTTCGCAGCTTCTTCGTCAGAGATCACGGTGTCGCATCCTCGCTCCAGATCAAGGCCAGCACGGGCACCAACGCCCGCGCGGCCGCCTCGTCGAAATCTCCTGCAGCGACAGGTTGTGAATCAGCGGCCGCATGCTTGCTCTTCAGGCGTTCGCCAAGCACACGCCGCTCACTCGCTGGAAAGTTGGAGAATGTCCGTCGTAGCAGCGGCACGACCCGCATGAAGTGTTCTTCAGAGACTTCGCGCAGCCAGCCATCCAGCACGGTGCGCAGCCGGTCATCATGGATGAGCAGCGTGCCGCTGCCACTCAGCAGACCTTCCACCCAGCTCGCACCAACTTCCGGCGCGTTCCCCACTGAGAGTGCCTGTGAGAGTGCTGTGGTCAGGGCATCGAGCTCAAGAATACGAGCGTCATAGAGCAGCCTGGACGCATAGCCGGCAAGAAGCGGATGCGTGGCTTCGCTCGCGGCCAGTCGTGCAAGGCAGTCCCGCCAGCCCTGGATGAACTCCGCGTTGGCCAGGGCCGTGAGGGATTGATCCACGGAGACCATTCGCTTCCACACGTCGCGAGCAGCGTCCGCATCGATGTTCGCCGCCGCCGGCACGAGGCCGATCAGCAGGCGAGGCACGAGTCCCGTGAGAATCTCGCCGACGAGCGAGACATCGGTCTCACGCACATTTCCGTAGCGATAGACGTTAACGAGCGGCGGCACAGCGTCGAGAAGCTGCATTACGTCTGTCTGGGCCGCCGCGCGCCGCTCGATTGCGTTGACCAGCGGCTGGATCGCCTCCGCAAGGTCGGCAAACAACGCGTCATCGAGAAGGCCCACGAGATCTGCGAGTCGCTCGGCGGTCGCAGATCGTTCGGCCAGCAACGCAGCCGCCGCCTGCTGCAGCGTATGGCCATGCCGGCTCGCCTCGATGAGCGTGACGGAGAACTCCGGCTCCCAACGGATCTGCCAGAGCTCATGGAAAGTGCCTTTCCCGGTCGAGGCATGCGGAGCCGGCTTGCCCCACTCGACGCCGAGAATCCGCAGGCGTCGTAGCATGTGGCTGCGCTCACGATCGATCGGCTCGCGCAGGTCGAGATCGAGTGTTTTTTCTTCGGCCGTCGGTTGCAGTCGCAGCCGACGCTGGAGGGCCGAAAGGTCCTTCTGCAACGGTGCTGCCGGAAAGTCCTCGGGCACGCGACCGAGGCGCGCATCGAAGTGCCAACGCCGCTGGATCAGCTTCAGGTTGAGCGCATCGCCGGCGCCGAGGACGGCAATCGTCGCATCGTTGTACTCGACGAGCCCCGGCAGCGGCCGACCGCGCACCGCTGCGAGCGCATCGGCCAGCCGGCAGGCTTCGATCACATGCGCGGAGGAGGCCGGCACATCTTCCTGGCGTAGCAAGCGGGCCGCGCGAGTGATCCACTCGGATCCGAGCGACGCGCGCTTTTCCCAGAGCAGCTCGTACCACGCGGGCGACTCGATTCCCGCGCCATATCCGGATGCATACGACAGCCGCTCGTAGGACCACGGCACCCACGCGGCGCTCGTTTTCACTTTGGCGAGACCGCGAAGGAGCTCATCGTCAGCGCGCGCCGGCGGCATGTCTGCGAGCGCAGGCGTGTGATACGCACCGCATACCACCGCGATTCTCTCGAACCCCTCCGCCTTCGCCGCGCGGATGCTCTTGCGCATGAACGCTTCGCGCCGACGCTCCGTTGTCGAGGGTGGCAGTTCGAGCTGCGCGCGTACCGCAGACATCATCTCGTGAATGGCGGCGAAAACTTCCAGATCATGCCCGTGGCGCGACTCCACCAGATGATCCCACCAACGCTCCGTGTCACCGTAGCCTGCAGCCATTGCGACTGGCCTGAGTGGATCCCGGCGCGATGGATCCTGCGCGTCTGCCGAGTCGTCGTCTTCTTCCTGTGTGTCGACCAGCCTGAACGCGTGCGGCAGATCGATGAAGCGCACGTCGATATTGCGCGCGAGTGCGAACTGAATCGCCTGCCACTCCGGCGAGAATCGTGCGAATGGGTAGAGAACCGCCTTCCTGGGCGTCTCGGCTGCATAGATAAGGAGTGCAACTGGCGGGTCCAGTCCCGGGCGTGAGGCGAGCGGCAACAGTTCGTTCGCATCCGGTGGCCCTTCGATCAGCACGGCCTGCGGTTCGTATGCTTCGAGCGCGTGCAAGAGACTACGAGCAGAGCCCGGCCCGTGATGCCGTATGCCGAAAAGCCGAACGCCCTCTGCGGCCATCGTCGTCAGAGCAGCTCGCGGCACGCGCGATACAAGTCTTTCCAGCCGTCACGTTCCTTCACGACCGTCTCCAGGTACTCACGCCAGACGATGCCGTCCTGAACAGGGTCTCTCACGACTGCACCGAGGAGCCCGGATGCGACGTCGTGCGCGGTGAGCGACCCATCCCCGAAGTGGCCCGCCAGCGCCAGGCCGTTGCTCACGACGCTGATGGCTTCAGCGGTCGAGAGCGTGCCGCTCGGCGATTTCAGTTTCGACTTCCCGTCCTCTGTCTTGCCGTCACGCAGTTCGCGGAAAACCGTCACGATGCGACGAATCTCCGCGAGCGCCGGTGCCTCGGCGGGCAGCTCCAGCGCCTTGCCGATCGCATCCACGCGCATCTGCACGATGGACACCTCCTCGTCGAGTGTCTCCGGCGTCGGCAACACCACGGTGTTGAAGCGGCGTTTGAGCGCGCTCGACATCTCGTTCACACCGCGATCCTTGTTGTTCGCGGTGGCGATGAGATTGAAGCCGCGCTGCGCGCGAACCTCCGTGCTGAGCTCGGGGATCGGCAGGGTCTTTTCCGACAGGATCGTGATGAGCGTGTCCTGCACGTCCGCTGGCACACGCGTGAGCTCTTCGAGCCGACCGAGAGCGCCGGATTCCATGGCACGCAGAATGGGGCTGGGCACGAGCGCGTCGCGCGACGGGCCCTTGGCCAGCAGGAGCGCGTAGTTCCAGCTATACCGGATCGATTCCTCTCCAGTGCCCGCCGTGCCCTGTACCAGCAAAGTCGAATCGCCGCTGATCGCCGCAGAGAGATGCTCGCTGACCCAGCTTTTGGCCGTGCCCGGAAGTCCGAGCAGCAGTAGCGCGCGATCCGTCGCGAGCGTGGCGACGGCGATCTCCATGAGGCGCCGTTGCCCGACGTACTTCGGCGAAATCTTTACACCGCTCTCTGTCTTGCCGCCGAGCAGATACGTGACGACCGCCCATGGCGAGAGCTTCCAGTGCGGTGGCCGCTGGCGCGTATCTTCTTTCGCAAGCGCAGCGAGCTCCGTTGCGAATTCCTGCTCGGCGGGTTGCCGCTGGATCACGGGTTGGGTTTCTTTCACGTCAGGAGCTCCTGCCTCATGGCGAGACGAAATTCGATGATGGAGTGCAACGCGTCGAGCGCGTTTCGCCAGGGCGATTTGTCGCCAGCACGCTCGATGGTGCGGTTGAGCGCGCGGCTCGCGGTTGCCACTTCGACTCGCGCGCCCCAGCGAGAGATTGTGTAGCGCGCCTGCGCATGCTCGAACTCCGTGCACTGGTCGAGCAGCTCGCAGGCGCGACGCGTCGTCTCCGCGCTCCACGCAACGTCGGTTGCGATCAACGTGGGCTGGAGGAAATCGAACTGCTGGGCATCGCTCGCCGCGAGCAGCTGATTGAGGATCGGGTCGCGTGCGGTCGGTGGAGCTGCTGCAACCAGTTCCGGAATCATCTCTGCAGCCCGTGTCAGATGCTCGGGATGCGAGTGCCACTTGAGCCACCGCAGGCTCAGCGGCCCGATCCACGCTACATCACGATGCCTGATCGCCGCCTGCGACAGCGCGCTCAGCAGTTCTGCGGCGTAATCGGTCGCGAGCGCCGCTCCAATGAATGTGTCGATGTCACACTGAAACCGCTCGCACCAGCTCGCTGGCGGAGCCATCGCGATCATCTGCATGAGCCAGTACGCGCGCTCGCCGATTTTCTGCTGGGCAGGCGGCTTGGCGTTGATACCGTCGCGGGCCATGGCCTTGTCGAGCGCTTCCGGCAGAACGATCTCGAGCCGGCGTTTGCGCAGCTTGCTGAGCAGCCCGGAGCCCACTTCGGGGAGCATCACGAACGACTGCAGTCGTTCGCTGTTTCGCTGGGCATGCGCTGAGTCTGGCAATCGGCACAGGCATTGGAGTGCTGCCATCCGCACGTCTTTCCGCTTGTCATTCAGGGCCCCTTCGAGGAACGGCTCGTCTGCTGCGGAGAGGCCTGGGGTATAGAGCAGTGTTTCGAGAAAGGCGACGCGCGCGTCGGGCGGTTCCGTTTGCCAACTGCGCTCGACGAGGACGCGCGCGCCGATTGGATCCGACATGCGCATCGTTGCAAGCGCCGCTCGTCGCTCGGGGAGTGTGCCGTTGTTCCAGCGCTCGATCGGCAATCCTGATGTCGGGACCAGCGTGGCCCATTCCGGGTTTCGCCTCGCGAGCCATTCGCCGTGCGCTCCGAGTACCGGAGCAGCGGCGGCCCGCTCATGCGGCTGGAGGCCGGTCAGAACGACAGGGAGCCAGTGCGGCGGCAAGACTGCGCGTGCGTGGGCCGCGAGCGCGAGCCATTCGGGGACCAGATCGCGATGATCGCCCGAGAGCATTCGCGCGAGACGCCACGCGGCGTTCTCACTTACGGCTTTGGCAATCGTGGACGGAGCGAGCTGTGCAGGCGGGATCTCGGTCGCCGCGATGCGTACGCCCGAGAGTTGCCAAAGATGGTTCAGGGCCGCGGCTCGCAGCAGATTGCCCTCGGGCGAGGCAGACGGCGCGGGCAGATCTGTCGTTGGCCACAGCTCGTCGAATTTCGGCGCACCCCGATTCGTGCCGAGCGTGGCCAGAGAGGTGAGGGTGTTCCAGTTTCGAGAGAGATGGGTTGCCGACATGCGCGTCACGCGACCTTGGAGAGAACCGGCAACTCGCCGACGTGGGCAAGCGAAAAGAGTTGTCCGTCATGTTCCACGGAAACCGGATCGAATACATGACCGTCCCACTGCCCGAAGACGTTCAGCGTGCCGCCGCCCGCGAGGGACTCGAACAACCAGCCGTGTCGAAAGTTGCGCGCGACGGTGACACGCCTGCCCGCGGCGTCGATGAGCTCCATCTGAGTACCATTGAGCGCTGTTCTGGCGGGCCCGAGCACCGTCGGCCATCGATCGAGCAGAGGATTCTCTGCAAGCAAAGTCGCATAACGACTTTGCAACCCCGCGACATCGAGCGGCGGTGGCAGTGTGTGTCGCGTGGGCGCCGATGCGAAACGCTGCTTCACGAGCGCGCGCAGGAGCGGCGCTCCATCGAAATACACGAGCTCCGCATCGGCCACTTGCCCGATACGGAACGTGGCCGGCAAGGGCTGATTGCCGACCGCGAAATCGAGCAACAACGCGAAACGACCCGATTCGAGCCCGGCAAGCCAGGTGTACTGGACGCGCAATCGGTCGTCTTCGGTCTGCCGGTGTCCGAGCACCTGCCAGCGATCGCGCACGCCCGCGCGCTCGAGCAATGTCTCCTGCGCCTGGGCCCAGCCGACCTGTGTGCGCACCTCCGCGCCAAGAGCAGGCGGCAACTTGTCGAGCCGCCGATAGGCATCGATGAGGAGCTGCAGCCGCGCCATGCCGGCGAGCAAGCGCGACTGCCAGTTCTCGCCGGATGTCGCGAGCTCACTCAAGCCCCACACGCGGCGCGCGAGGCCCGGGGCTTGCGCGTCAACGAGTCTTGCGGCCATCTGCGACCAGAACTGCTGCGGCTGTGCGCGGGCGGCAGCGAGACCTTGCGCGATGATGTCCTTCAGCCATGCTTCCAGTTGCGCGAGGCCGCCTTCGATGCGCGACTCTCGCTTCTCGGCGCGTCGTGCCTGCGCCGCCGGGTCGGGCGGCTTTTCCGGCGCAGCAGCTCGCGCTGCTTTCGCCTCAGCGCGTTTCGTCCGGCCGGTGATCCACTCTTCGACGAACGTCGGCGGCGATGGCGTCGGGATGCTCGTACCGCCCGCCAACATCAGGAGCAACCCGAGCGCGTGCTTGCACGGGAGCTTGCGGCTCGGGCAGCTGCATTTACAGGCGCCGTCCTCCAGGTCGACGCGCACCTGATAAGGATTGGCGCCGCTTCCCTGACACTCGCCCCAGAGCACGCGGTCGTTGTGACCCAGACCCTGCCACTTGCCGGGCTTCGCCAGCCCCTGCGCAGCCTTGAGGGCCGACGCATCCGGCGCGAGCTGTTCGACGCGCGACACTGACCACTGCGACAACAGGTTCCCCTCATGAGGCAGTCGGGCTGCTGCTGCGAAGGTTACCATCACCGTGAATCGCGGAATGGGCAACGTGGCGAGTCGGCTTGTGCCATCCCGATACGCAGGCCACGATGTTCGTCATCGATACAGGGTGGATGGAGCCTCCGCATGAAAACATCTCTGGTTCTCGCAGCGTTCGCATCGTTCGTGCTCAGTGGCGTATGCGGCGCGCAGCCCGCCGGCATCACGCCAGAAATGATTGCTTCGGCGCTTCCGGAAGAGGGCGCGCCCAAAGCGGAGCCCGGTCGCTACCAGGTCACTGCGGAGCCGGCCTTCGGCAGCTCCAGCCTCAAGACGTTCCGGCCCACGAATCTCGACCGCTTTCCGAAGAGCGACACATTGCCGGTCGTCGTCTGGGGTAATGGCGGTTGTGCCATGGAGAACGCGCGTTACGCTGGCTTGCTCACGACGATCGCCTCGCACGGCTTTCTCGTCATCACCACCGCGGGTGCGCAACAGGAAGGCACGCCGCGCCGGGCCACGGCCGATGACCTCAAGGCAGGCATCGACTGGGCCGAGCGCGAGAACACGCGCACCGGGTCGCCTCTGAATGGCAAGATCGAAACGAAGCGGGTTGCGGTGATGGGTCAGTCGTGCGGTGGAGCGTTGGCGATCACGCTTGGCGCCGACCCACGTGTCGGCACGATCGGTGTGTTCAACTCGGGCGTGCAGGCGGCTGGCTCCAGTGCGCCGCCCTCAACTTTTCCGACTGCCGAAGCGCTCAAGAATCTGCATGGGCCGGTGCTGCTCATCAACGGTCACGAGCGCGACTTCATGATGGCGCGCTCCAAGGCCACTTACGATGCGATCGAGACGCTGCCGGCCTTCTACGGCGCACGCCATGGTGCAGGTCATACAGCGACTGCGTATCACGCCGGCGGCGGTGAATTCGCGAACGTCGCATCGAACTGGGTACTGTGGCAGTTCAAGGGCGATAGCAAGGCGAGCGCAATGTTCGCAGGCGCAAAGTGCCGCCTCTGCACGAATCGCGACTGGGACGTGGAGTCGAAGCGCCTGGCGAGATGACCATGGACTCAGTCTCCTGCTATGCCGCAGGAGGAATAATCTACGAACATGTCATTTATGGAATAAATTGCATATATTCCATTTAAGGAATATAGTGCTGCCCCATGAAACCCCTCTGGATACAAACTCCTGCCCAGCTTGCGTCGCACCTGCGATCGCTGCGCAAGGCGCGCGGGCTGACCCAGAAGCAGCTGGGTGAGCTGCTCGGCATCGATCAACCGCGCATGGCCAAGATCGAGCGCGATCCGCGCCTGGTCAGCGTCGGTCAGCTGATGAAACTCCTTTCGGCTTTGAATGCCCGCGTCCTGCTGGAACCTCAGTCCGAGAAAGTAGCGCGAGGCTCTCGCGGCGAGGCGCCTCAGTGGTAGGGATCGAGTGGCGTCGCTGATCGTCTGGATGAATGGAGAAAGAGTCGGGGAGTGGGGCATGCTCCGCGCCGGTCGTACCCATTTCTTTCGCTACGAGGAGTCCTGGGCCCATTCGCGACATGCGCGCGCGCTGTCGTTGTCCCTGCCCCTGACAGCAGATCTCGAGCTACGCGGTCCACAGGTCCAGCACTACTTCGACAACCTGCTGCCGGACAGCGCGCAGATTCGCAGTCGCATTCGAGCTCGCTTCAACACACCGTCCGTCGAGGCGTTTGATCTGCTAACGGCAATCGGGCGCGACTGCGTAGGGGCCGTGCAGTTGCTGCCACCAGATGAGGAACCAGCTGGATGGAATAGCGTAAATGCCACGCCCTTGAGCAGGAAAGAGGTCGAGTCGATTCTGCTCGACGTCACGGTGACGAAGCCGTTGGGGCGGGACGAGGAGGCAGACTTTCGCATTTCCCTCGCCGGCACTCAGGAAAAGACGGCACTCCTCGGGATGGCCGGGTCCTGGTTTCGGCCGCGTGGGGCGACTCCGACAACGCACATCCTCAAACTCCCGCTCGGAATTGTCGGCGGGTTCCGCGGCGACCTTGCGGATTCAGTGGAGAACGAGTGGCTTTGTGCCGAGTTTCTGCGTGAGCTCAATCTGCCGGTCGCCCAGTCTGCGATCGAGCGCTTCGGCGAACAGCGTGCGCTGGTTGTCACGCGGTTTGACCGACGGTGGATCGGCCCACGGGAGGGTGATGTCGAGCGAAAGCGTTTCAAACCCGGTAAGGGCACGTGGATTGCAAGAGTGCCGCAGGAGGATTTTTGTCAGGCGACTGGGCGCCCTCAGACACAGAAGTACCAGGCGGATGGCGGGCCCTCTATTGCGGAAGGATTGGAGTTGCTGGCCAACAGCGTGGATGCCAACACGGCGCGGACAAATTTCGCCCTGGCGCAACTCGCCTTCTGGCTGCTCGCAGCGATCGATGGGCATGGCAAGAACTTTTCCATCTTTCATCGAGTTGGCGGGAGCTACGAAGCGACCCCACTGTACGATGTACTGTCCGCGTGGCCGATCATCGGGCACGGCAAGAACCAGCTCGCCTTCGAGAAGGCCAAACTGGCGATGGCTCTGCACGGGAGGCGAGCTCACTACCGTCTCAATGAGATTACAGCGCGTCACTGGCGGGAGCTGGCAGCACGGACGGCAATTGCCAGGCTGTGGGAGCGGATGCAGTCGCTGGTCGCGTCCGCCGAACCGGCGTTGAAGCGTCTCGAGAAGCGGCTGCCTAAGATGTTTCCGGAGCCAGTGTTCCTGCGCATTCGCGACGGCGTGCTTCAGCAGGCGGGGCGATTTGTGCGCGAAGTTCGGGAGGCTTAGAGCAAGTCAGGTCTGGCAGGAGGCGAAGGGACATCATGCGAGCAACGCACACCGGTTTGTCCATCGTTCTGGCGGTGGCGATCGGCGCATCGTTCACCTGGCTTTGGACCAGCAGAGGAGCGGAGCCCGCGGCAAGTGGCACACACGAGCGGATAAGCTTCGCCCCGCAGGCACCAGCCTTTCCGGAGGTGCCGGGCAGTCCGAGGTCTGAGCCTGACAGGCTGACAGTCGCGTTGCCGGTTGCATCAATGACTCCGCCTTCGGTTGTCGCGACTGCCAGCGCCGCTGACGATTCAACGTACGACAGGATGCTCGCGTTCGCGCAAGCTGATCCCGGCTCGGCGAGCACGGTCCGCGACTTGATCGAGAAGCGCGAACGCTTTCTTTTCACGCCAGACGATCCGGACTGGGGACGGCGGACGGAGCAGGCGCTGCGGGACTTCTTGCAGGCGAAAACGGCGGGCGGCGGGCCTCAAATCACGTCCGTTTCCTGCCGTTCCGCCGGTTGCGAAGTGCAAGCGTTGTCCCAGCCGCTATGTCCCCCGCCGGGCTGCGAGCTGCAGAATCAGAGCGAGCGATCCGATCGAGCGGCGCCGAACAGTGTGGATCCACTCGGGCCGCTGCGCGGGGATTGGCCAGCGGACCTGCCATTGAGGCGGGAGGCCATCATCACGCAGGTCATCGGCGGTCGCGCCGGCTTCATCGTTACGTACAAACGCGAGCCACGGCAGCCGCTGTAGCCGGCCGCCGACAGGTCTGCCTGATTCGGTTAATACGCGAACAGCTGGCGGTTTTCGCATGCTATTCGTATTACATGGCAGCGGCAGAGCACATTCTGCTCGAATCGGATGAGCGCAGGATTCCTCATCCGCGCAGCTCACGAAAGCGGCACGCGCATGTCGAGCTTCATAGCCGACTCACGCGGCGAGCGCTGGAACTGGAGCTCATCGACTACTACTACCTCGTCGTGCGTTCGTATCGATCGAACGCCGTTGCCGCGGAATACGTGCTGGATCTGCGGTTCGCAGATGCGTCGCTCGCATCGTCGAGACACTTCGCTGCCCGATGGCTGCTCGCCACATTGGTGCTTACAGCGCTTGCCGGGGCGCTGGCATTTCGGATCGCGGACTCCGCTGCGCCGGTCGCATGGCTCGCCGCGTTCGGCATCGTCGCGGCCGCGGCCGTCGCGGCGGCGGTCGTCTGCATCTATCGCACGACGCAAACTATTTCGATGTACAGCGCCCATGGACGCGCGCGGCTATTCGAGTTCACCAGCGGGCTCGGAGCGAAGCGGGGGCTGCAGGCCTTCGCGAAAAAGCTCGCGGCACACGTCAAGCTCGCCACCTCCGCACGCCGTCCGTTGAGATCCGAGCATCTGCGCGACGAGATGCGGGAGCATTTTCGCCTGCGGGAGAATGGCGTGCTGTCCGACGAAGAGTACGAGGCCAGCAAGGCACGCATACTCGCGCAGCATTCCTCGTCCCGCTCGCCGGATGGTCTCACTCCCCGTGAGCGGCAAGCCGCGCGACTGGCACCGGACATGGGAGGCGGCTGGTATTGAGCTATGCTCTCATCGACGGCAGTCCTTGCCGCCGAAGGAGTTTCGCATGGTCCGGCTCAATGTCCGTCTCGCCCTCGCGGTTCTCGCGCTCCTGCCCTTCGCAGCTCCGGCGCTGGCACAGAAACAGATCCTGGAGGACCGGCCGGTCACGGAAAAGACGCTGCTCGATCGCATCCAGATCGAGGATTTCCTGACGCGCTATTACTACGACCTGTCCGTGGGCAAGGCGCACGAGCTGGCCGAATACTTCACCGAGGATGCCGTGCTGGACGTCGACGGCGTGGTCGCCAAGGGGCATGCCGAGATCGCCAAGCTCTACCAGCGACCCGAGGGCGCAGAAGCGCCGGCAGCGAAGGCGCAATATCGCCGCGGCAACATGATGCTGACGAATCCGATCATCAACGTGGAAGGCAACATCGCCACCGCGCACCTGATCTGGACCGGGGTCGTCAACGAAGGCGTCGGCAGGCCGCCCAGCGTGTACGAACAGGGCCGCGAATACACTGAGCTCCGCAAGGTGAAGGGCAAGTGGCTCATCACCCGTCGCTTCATCAGCTCCGACAGCGGCCTGCCTGATCGCTTCGACGCCACCTGGAAACCCCGCGAGCACCGCTGAGACCGAGCACGAACACGCAGGGCGCGAAGGTCTACCTGATTGCCGGCGGCTCCGAGGAGTGGCTTGCGATGAACTGGCGAGAGCTCGCGAGCTTCTCGTCAGTGCACTCCACACCTCGCATCAGCGACTCGGCGGCCATCGCACGGTACACGGACGCGTTGTGTCCGGAGAAGCGCAGTTCCGCGGCGTACCAGCGCCGGAAGAGCGACAACTGTTCCGGCGGGAGTTGAGCGGCTCCCAGCATTTCTTCGAGGATAGCTTTGTCGTCGAACGGCGGCTGCCCGCAGAACCACATGCGATAGGTCGTGCCGGTGAGATTCAGCAGCTGATAGACGAGTTTCTGATTGGCGGCGTGAGCCGCCTTGTCGAGCGCGCCGTACGCGTCGAGCTCCGCGTCCGAAAGCCGCCTGGCTTCGATGTGAGATTGCCTGCTGGAGGAAGCCTTCTCCTGACCCTGGACTACGAAGGGGATCGCAAGCAGAAGGAGCAGGCACGTGCTCGTGCGCATTCGATCGGGCAACGTCACTGCGATAACAACTTTCCATAGCCTGCCGCGTGACCACTCAAGCCGAGAAGGCGCACACCAGCGCGCAGTGCGTGGGGGAGACTCGATACGACCGGTACTTTGCAGCGGCGCTCGAGAGGCTCGAGCAACTCCAGGGTGTGCAACCCGCCGCACGAAACCAGCAGCGCATCCGCTTTCTTCGTCGATTCGAACACGCTGGCGCTGAACTCGAACAGGCCATCGCGGGTGACCTGGTGGATGTCTTCGACTTTCTGAACGCCCAGCCCGCGAACCGTCAGCACCTCGAAGCCTTCCTCGTGAAGAAACATCTGCAGTCGTCGATTGACCTCGTCATCGTATGCAGTGGCAACCGCCAGCCGTTTACCACCGACGGTACGCAGCCCTTCGATCACCGCGGTACTCATCGTCACCGCAGGACAACCGCTGGCCTGGGCAACGCGCTGCGTGAGCTCGCGATTGAAGGCGGCACCTTTGTAGAAGCTCAGCGAAGTTCCCATGAGGGTGATCGCCTGGGCGCCTTGTCGGGCCAGCGCCTTGGCCGCCGGCGCGATGCGTTCGAGAACTGCGTCGTACCCGTCGGGCGTCATCGTCTTCAGGCCGACGCTTGCAGCCAGAAAGCGCACGCCCGTGGGATAAAGAAGGTTCGCCTCAGGCGGCGCCGTAGATTCGACGGGCCCGAGCAAGCCGAGCACCGGCGCGCCTGAAACACCGCTCGAGTCGATCGCTGCGCCGGCGATTGCCGTCTTCAGGAGGTCGCGACGCGAGATCACGGCTAACTACCCGACTTCGGAATTCTCGCTTCGAGAAGTGCGATCGTCGCAGGACGCCCTTCAGCCACCGGGGGCCTTGCCCCTCCGGGCCCGGGCGGAGGACCGGCGCGCGCGTAGTCGAGCGCAGTTTTTCCGGCAGCGTCACGCACCGTCGGGTCCGCGCCTCGATCGATCATGTGCTTGACGACCTTGTCCCATCCCGCTTCCGCCGCAGAAAAGAGTGCGGTCTGGCCCTCATGGTCGCGGCCCTGAATGTAGGCAACGAGTTTGGCGGTGCGCGTATGACTGTCGACGATGCGCGCGTTGATGTTTGCTCCGGCGTCGAGCAGAAGGTTCATGGTGTTGATCACGCGGTCCTGGACATCGTCTTTCTGACGGCCGGGACCACCACTGATGGCACTGCCGAGACCACCGCGACTCGAACCGCTCATGCCTGCCGCGGCCATCAGCGGCGTGATCTGGAAGACGTTCGGGAGATCCACTTCGGCGCCATGCGCGAGCAGCGCCTTGATCGCCTCATCGTCATAGCTCAGCGCTGCAACCATCAGCGGGCCCGTTCCACCACGCATCATGTAGTCGGCAAAGCGGCCCCTGCCATTACCATTTGGCCGCATGCGCGTGAGCTCATGGTTGGGATCGACGCCCATCGCGAGCAGTCGATTGACGACGTCCATTGCCGTGGCCGTGTTCGCTGGGCGCGGGTCCCCCTCCGGCGCTTCAAAGCCCTGAAAGTTGCCGCTGCCGGCGCCGGTCCGCCCGCTGTAGGAGTTCATGTCGACCGCGACATAGAGAGGAGTGCGGCCACTCATGTCCCACGCACTCGCGTTCGCACCCTTGTCGAGCAGGAACATCGCCGTGTCGTAGCTGCGGTTGTCGAGCGCGTTGATCAGCGGAGTGATGCCGTCCGGATTGGGCTGATTGATGTCGGCGCCCGCCTTCACGATGGCGACGGCGCAGCGGTGGCAGCCCGAGCGAGTCGCGTAGAGCAGGGCGGTGAGGCCACCGGTCTGACGGAATTGGGCCCGCGGTTCCGAGGTCATCTGGCGCGGCCAGTCGTCATGCTTCGCGCGCAATTTCACGTCTGCCCGGTGAGCCAGCAGAAGGTCGACCACATCCGGATGGTTTTCCGCCGCGGCCCACATCAGCGCCGTCTGGCCGCGGAAAGTTTCCACGGCATTCACGTTCGCGCCCTTGGCGATCAGCAGCTTCGCAATCTCCAGCGAGCCGATGCTGGAAGCCAGCATGAGCGCAGTCTGGTTGTCCTGATTCGGTGAGTTCGGATCGGCACGCGCGTCGAGCAGCATGCGCACGATCTCGACATCGCCCACTTTGACGGCCTCAGTGAGCGGGGCCGAACCATACTTGTTGGTGACGTTGGCCTTCGCGCCCGCTTTCAGCAGCGCGCGCACCAGCTCACGATCGACCTTGTACGTCGCCCATAGCAACGCGGTAGAGCCGTCGGGCTCTGGCGCATTCACATCGATGTCGGGCGAGGTGATTGCCGCCAGCACGGCTTCGCGATTGCCGGAGCGGATGAGGTCCGAGAGTGTTTCCGGGCCGGAGCCAGCCAACGAGGCGGCCGACGCCGCAAGTGACAACAATCCGATTGCAACTGGCTTAAACAATGTTGCCTCCGAAATTGGTGTAGTGGGCCCAGTGGCCCTTGGCAACGTCGTAGAGGAAACGGTAGGGGTCTTCGAACTTGCGGTTCAGGTCGTTCAGGACGCCGGCCTCGAGCATGTCCTGCGCGCTGCGCCCCTTGTCGGTCAGCTCCGTCGTCCGCTCGTAGAGCTTCAACATCATGTCGTGCTCGGCCTGAAACTCAGCGCGCGTCATGACCGGCCCATACGCAGGCACGATGCGGGTCTGTTCGTTGGCGAGTGCGAGCAGATCGTCCATCGCATCGACGCGGCCGCCGAGCCAGCCGCCTGAATACCAGTCGAGTGCAGGATCGCGCAGAGGAGATGCGACGTCGCCGACGGCGAGCACGTTGGAGTCGCGGAAGAACACATAGATGTCGCCGCGCGTGTGCGCTTCGAGCAGATAGCCGTACTCGATGTGCTCCGCGCCGACCGTCATCTCGCCCTTGGAACGGAAAGTCTTGGTGGGCCAGGCCGCTTTGGGGAGCGCCTTCACCCAACGGTCCTGGTCCGGAATGTAATAGTCAGCCGACAGCCACTGACGCGTGATCACGTGCGCGTGAATGGTCGCGCCGTCTTTGCTGAACAGCGCATTTCCGCCCGTTTGATCGGCGTGATAGTGCGTATTGAACAGCGTGCGCACCTTGGCGCCCGCGAGGCTTTTTCGTACGGCACCGGCCAACGCAACAGAGCCGCTGTCGACGAGCACCATTCCGTCGCTGGAGGACAGCGCGACCACATTGCCTGGCGCGCCGGTGACGAGCGACACGCGCTCAGTGAGTTTCTCGGTCGGCAGCGCGGCTGCGCGCGCGGTCGTGCCGGTGGTCGGCTGCTGCCCGGCCTGCTCTCGCGATGGAAGTTGTTGGCAGCCTGCAAGGCCGCCGCCCAGGAGCGGTACGGATGCCAGGCCTGCCAGCCCGCTCAAGGACCCCTGCAGAAAGCTTCGGCGATCAGTCGTCGTCTTCATATCTGTCGCGCGCTCATCCTCAGGCTTCGACAATGAGGCCGGTGCTATTGGCGAAACTGGGCTGCTTGATCCCGAGCTTGTCGAGGATCGTCAGATGGAGATTCGCGAGCGGCGTGCGCTCGGGCAGCACGAGGTTCTTGCCGCCGACGTGCGCACCGTTCGCGCCGCCGACCAGAACCTCCGGCAAGGGATAGTTGTTGTGCAGATTGCTGTTGCCCATGTTCGAGCCATAGAGGAACAGCGAGTGATCGAGAATGCTGCCGTCGCCTTCCTTCGTGTTGGCGAGCTTCTTCAGGAAGTCCGCGAACCGCTCCATGTGATAACGCTGGATCACCGTGAGCCGGCGGATGCGCTCCCGGTCATTGGAGTGGTGGCTCACCGGATGGAAGGAATCCGGCACGCCGACGAAGTTGTACGTGCGGTTGGTGCCTTCGGACACCATCACGTACGAGGCGATGCGCGTGAGATCCGCCTGGTAGGCCAGCGCAAGGAGGTCGAACATCAGGCGGACCTGCTTGTCGAAGTCATCGAGCTCGCCGACCGGTGCATTCGGCACGTTGATGCCTTTGAGGTCCCGGGCACCCGCCATGTTGACGCGCCGTTCGATCTCGCGAACGGTGTCGAGATACTCAGAGAGCTTCGCCTGGTCGCCCGGGCCGAGCTCGCCGCTCAGCGTCTTCGCGCGATCGGAAATCATGTCCAGGATGCTGGCGTTCTTGCGTAACAGCGCTTCGCGTTCGGCTGCCGTGTCGCCTTCGCCCATGAGCTGGATGAACACCTTGCGCGGGTTGTATTCCATCGGCAGCGGTGTGTTCGGGCCGGCATACGACGTCGTGGAGGCGTAGTAACAGCCCGCACCTCCGCATGCGGCCACCTGGATGGTGGTTTCCGCGCAGACTTCGAGCGACGGCAGCGCCGTCTTCTGTCCCAGGCGCTGGGCGATCACCTGGTCGAGCGTGATGGCCATGCTTGCGCTCTTGGCTGCCGTGTCGGGCCGCACGCAAGAGAGCCACGTCGCCGGATTGAGTGTGTGCACCGAACCGCCCGCAGCGACGTTCTCGATGTTCTCGAACGTCGTGACGTATTTCTTGAACGGCTCCAGCGGCGAGACGATCTGGCCGAGCTTGAAGTCCGCGCCCTTGCCGCTGGAGGTCCACGCATCGACTTCCTTGCCGAACGGCGTGTTGTTCATGATCGCGCCGTGCGGGATGTAGAAAAAGCCCGCGCGCGTCTTCGGTGCGGCCGCGGTCTTTTCCAGCGCAGTGGCTGCCGGAACCATGGCGTCCAGGAATGGCAAGCCCAGTGCTACACCGGTGCCGCGCAGGAACGTGCGTCGGGACAGATGCTTCTTGGTGAGGAACACCGCCATCGCCTATCTCCCTTGAACCTGTTTCGCCGCGTTTGCATCAGCGGTCGTCACTTTCGTCGTGTGGGCCTCAGGCCCCTGGCGACGGAAAGCGTCGCTATGCACGATTCCGGTGATGAGCGAGGCGAACGTGTAGTTGGTCGCGGAGGAATCGCGCACGATCCGCCGGATCTCGGGCATATCGAAGTATTCGATCTCGCGATTGAGCGCGTACATCATCAAGCGCTTCGCGACCGTCGTCGGGAACTGGTCCTGACGATGCGTCAGGTGCCGGCGCAAATCGGCCGGGCCGTGTATGACCACACCGCTCGACAGCTGCACCGTCGAGTCGATCGGGTCTTTCGCGAGCGCGTCGGCGTCGCGCCAGCGGCCCGTCACATCGAAATTTTCCAGCGCCAGGCCGGGCGGGTCGATGAGGCCATGACAGCCGTGGCACGTCGGGTTCGCTCGGTGCGCCTCGAGCCGGGCGCGCACAGTGGTTGGCTTCTGACCCTCATGGATCGACAAATCCGTGACCACGTTGGGCGGTGGCGGAGTGGGCGGCGTGCCCATGATGCGATCGAGCACCCAGGCACCCCGAAGCACGGGTGAGGTGCGGTCGCCATACGAAGTCCGCAGCTGCATCGCGCCTTTGCCGAGCAATCCCCAGCGATTCTCGTTCTTCAGCGCCACGCGCCGGAATTGCGGGCCGAACACGCCAGGAATGTCGTACTGCCTCGCGAGCGACTCGTTGACGAAGGTCCAATCCGCGTTGAGCAGATCGACCACGCTGCGATTCTCGAGCAGCACGCTCGACAGGAAGAGCCGGATCTCGGTCTCGAAGTTCGTGCGCATGTCGGCAGTGAAGGCGCGGTCCAGCGGCTCGACTTCCTTGAGCTCGTCGAGGTTCAGCCACGAGAGCGCGAAGTTCTCGACCAGCGACTGCGCGCGCGGGTCCTTCAGCATGCGCGCGACTTCAGCGTCCAGGACCTTCGGATCGGAAAGTTTCTTCTGGGTCGCGAGATCGATCAGCTCCTTATCGGGGCCCGTGTTCCAGAGGAAGAAGGACAGGCGCGAAGCCAGCTCCAGGCCGTTCAGCTCGCGCGATTGATTGGGAGCGGGCGCGGTGGAGATCGAGCGGTAGAGGAAGTCCGGACTCGAGAGGATCGCGGTGATGAGCTCCGTCACACCCGAATCGAAGCCGCCGGCTTCCGCACGGCCGGTCTCGTAGAACTTCATCAGCAACTTCACGTCGGCGTCCGTCACGGGACGACGGAACGCCTCGGTCGCCAGATGTCGCGTGATGCGTTCGGCGCAGGGTCGCTCTTCGGCTTCAGTCTTGGGCTGGCAGACGAAAATCCTGGCGCGACTCTCGCTCAGCGAAAGGCCTTGCGGCGCGAACGGACCGACCACCTGGATGCCGTCGCGGATGATCGGCATGCCCGAGACTTTTCCTCTGGCGAAACTGCCGGTCGCGTCGTTGCTCAACGCCCAGGACCGTTCGATGAAAGTGGCGGTCACGGTGTGCGCGCCCGCTTTGACCTGCGCCGGTATGCCGGACACTTTGGCGGTGAGCGCCAGCCGGCCCGGGGGCCCGTCGCGGTCGGCGACGGCCAGATCGTCGGGTCCGCCGATTTCCCGGCGAGCCACTTCCACTCCGTCAACGAGGATGACGAGTGTGGCGGTGGTTTCCATCCCGCGTGGGTAGAGGCCAGCGTCGATACTGTCTCCGTCCATGAAGTTGAAGCGATACTCCCCATCGGCTGGAAAGACGTGCGTAAAGCTCACGCCTCCGCGGGTGCCCAGGGGATATCCGTCCTTGTGGATGTACTGAGTGACGGAGCCAAAGCCGGCTTGCCCGCCGCCACCGCCGCCGCCCCCGGAAAAGACGGTGGCCTTTTTCGGCAGAGGCTCGCCGACCGCGCGCTGCGCGACCCTGCGGGCCGCCGACAGGTACTGCTCCATGAAGGCCGGCGACATCCCGAGCGCGCCGGCGATATTGTTGAATCCTTCGACCTCGATCTCGGTGGGCAGCACCTGCCTGGGATCGACGTCCACGCCGACGAGGTCTTTCACCGAGGCCGCGAATTCGGCGCGGTTCAAACGTTGGATTGGGACGTGACCGACACGCTGGTTTTTCGCGGCGGCATCGACGGACGTCTCGAGGTACTGGATGAAGGCGTCGACATCCGGCTGGGCCGGCTGCTTCTCCCCTGCGGGAGGCATGAGCCGTCCACGAAGCTTGCCGATGGCCTTTTCCCAGACTTCCGGATCGTCTCCCGGCTTGCCGACGTCCAGCGCCTCCAAGGCCAGGCCTCCGGCCCAGTCCGTGGTGTTGTGGCATTTCAGGCAGTTGTCCTGGATCAGGGCTTCGAAGTGCTTGCTGGGGGTGGTGGTGGCAGTCACCGGCTCCGGCGCATGCGCGGGCTCGGCCGAGAAGGCGGGCCCGGTCAGGGGCACGCAGGCGCCGGCCAGCATCAGGGCACGTTTGAACAAGGCTCCGCTCTTCGGCATTCCCCCAACCTCGGCTGCGTCGTACCTCCTTATTTTGCAGCCGCTTAGGGCCCCTGAACCAATGTATTGGGAGATTCCGTCCATTCTTCTTTCGCGGGGCCGAGCAGCACATAACGCGGGCCGTGCTTACGCTAGACTTCGCCGCCAATAAATCAGGGGGCGCCGTGATCCGTCAGCATCTGGCCGCAGAAAAACACTTCGAATGGCGCGCGCGCGAGATCACTCGTCTCGAAGGCTTCTCCGATGCCGTGTTCGCCTTCGCCGTCACGCTCCTCGTGGTGTCGCTCGAGGTGCCAAGAAGTTTTCACGAATTGATGGAGGTGGTGCACGGCTTCGTGGCGTTTGGCGTGTGCTTCGCCATGCTCGCGCTGGTCTGGTTCTATCACGTGCGCTTCTTCCGCCGTTACGGATTGCAGGACCGCTGGGCTACGTTCCTCAATTGCGCACTGCTGTTCTTCATCCTGTTTTACATCTATCCGCTGAAGTTTCTCGTCGTGGCCATGTTCGGCGGTGGGGAACCGATCAGGGGCGACGATTTCCGCATTGTTTTCATCGTCTACGGATCCGGGTACGCGGCGGTCTTTCTGACCTTTGGCCTCATGTACTGGCATGCCTGGCGCAAGCGCGATGAGCTGGCCCTGTCCGAGGTCGAACGTCTGCGGACTCGCCGCACGCTGATCAATCATTTCGCGATGACGGCCGTTGGCTTCGGTTCGGCGCTGCTCGCGCTCCTCCTTCCCAGACGCTTTCTCGGCTGGGCCGGGTACTTCTACTTCGTGATCCCCATCTACTTCACGATCATAGGATTCACCCTGGGGCGACACGAACGTCGCGTCATTCAGGGCACGGCAACCCCCGCAGGCAGCTGACTTTGGTTTTCAAAACCAGTGGAGCGCCTTGCCCGCGGTGAAGAAGATCATCGACAGCATCCCGACGACGCTGACGGCCCAGAACGCGGTTTTCATCGTGGCGCGCAGCTCGGCGATGCTCGCCTGAAGGTTGGTGACATTAGCCTGTAAGCTAGTGATGCTCGTTTGGACGCCAGATTGTGTGCCCACGATGCTCTCGCGCAGAGCGGCGAATCCAGCGTGCATCTCGTCACGGAGTTTGTCGATCTTGTCGCGGGTCGAATGGACCTCGACGCGCAGCTCACGGACGTCCTGCTTCGTCTCATCGAGGCTGTCGCGAACAGAACGGACCTCGACGCGCAGCTCACGGACGTCCTGCTTCGTCTCCTCGACCCTGTCGCGGAGCGCGTCTATCTTGGCTTCAGTCGCTTCAGTGTTTCCCACATCAACTCGGGTCTGTGCTGAATCATCGCGTTCATTTGCGCGCAGAGTATGTGCGTTGATGATCATAGTCCACAGATTTCGCAGCACGAAAGTACGAGGAAACGCCGTAAATTCCAGCGAATTTCGCGTGTATATGCGCCACGCGATCTTCGCTGTCGGAGCGCGCCAGAGGTGCACGCCTGCGTGACCGAGCAATGACCGCGCGCATGCGAGTTCGGCCGTTGGAAGCGTGATATCGGCTACCGTTCGGGCCAAAGGGAGGGAGCCATGAAAACACTAACCTCGCTGTGCCTCATCCTGCTGACGTGCTCCACCGCCGCGCAGGCTGCATCCAAGGCCACACCTGTACCTGCAACGAGCTGCGACCGCGAATGCCTGCGCAGCACGGTCACGGGCTATCTGTACGCGCTGCTCAAACACGACACGAGCAAGCTGCCCGTCGGTGACAAGCTCCGCGTCACGGAAGACGCCATCGAGAAGCCGCTCGACAAGGTCGGCCTCGTGCGCTCAGTAACACGGCTGCGCGGCTTCCGGCAGGACATCCTCGATGAGCGTGCAGGCATGGCAGGCGCGGACGTCGTTGTGGACGAGAGCGGTGCGCCGACGTTGCTGGTCGTGCGCCTCAAGGTGGTCGACCGGAAGATCACAGAGATCGAGACCGTGGCGACCCGCGGCCGCGCCGAAGGGCTCATCTTCAATATCGATGGCCTGAGCGCGCCGAGCGAAGTGATGAACTACGCGCCGCGCCCCGAACAGCTCGCTTCACGCGACGAAGCCATCAAGATAGCGATGCACTATCCCGCCGGCCTCAATGCCGCGAAGACCTTCGCCGACGTGAACGCGCCGTTCGCGCCGAACGCCTATCGCTACGAAAACGGCCAGGTCATGGCCGGACCGGACTGCAAGTTCGCTCCCGGCTGCCAGAACATCGCTACGCAGTCGCTCGCAATCTTCAACCGCCTCGGCAAAGTGTCGACGCGTGTCATCGGCGTCGACGAGCGAATGGGAATCGTGTGGCTGCGCATGTCATGGGGCGTGCGCGAAAGCGGCGGGGATCAGCTCACCGTCTGGGAGAGCTTCAAGGTCTACGACGGACAAATCCACGCAGTCGAGGCGTTCATGAGGATCCTGCCGGTGGGGCTGGCCAATGGTGGCTGGGACTAGGGAGCATCGCGCCTCATCACGGTGTCTCGCGATCGCAGCCACATCACGACACTGCCATTCTCGCGGAACCCTGTCACCGGCAAGTCGAAGTCCTGAATGCGAAGGATGAAATTGTCCCGGCTGACCGGGCGCAGGATCGGCTCGTACGGTACGGCCCCGGCATCGAGATTCGGCAGCGAGATGCTCAGATCGCCGCTCGGTGTGAGGGTGATCGACGCCGTTCCGTCGAGGCCGGTGAGATCGATGTAGTGGCCCACGTAGTCGACGAAGCGGTTGCGCTGAATTTCCGGATCGGGGAACGGTGAAGGTGCGGGCAGACGCTTGCCCACCGCTTCGGCGGCGGCGACCCGAAAGCAGGCCTGGAGATTGTGCCCGTCGCCGTTGAGTAGCACGACGTACCCGAACTGCTGCCGCGGCATCGTCATCATCAGCGCCTGATATCCGTTGATGGCGCCCTCGTGCCAGACCAGTTTCACGCCATCATAGAATCGCGGCGTGTTCTGGCTATCCGGCAGCACGACCCAGTCCGCGATGCCGAGCCCGTAGCCGTAGGCTCGCCGATCGAGAAACTCGAACGTATTCACCTGAGGCGTCTGCATGGCCCGCCACAGGCGCGGCGACAGCACGGCTGGATTGCCACGCATGAGAAATTTCATGAACTGGGCGACGTCGTCCACCGAGGCCCACGCGTAGCCGGAGGGCCGGTCTACGGCATTGTCGTAGTCGCCGGGCGCGAACACGATGTCGCCCTCAACGCCGAGCGCGACGTCTTCATCGGCAGCTACGACGCTGGGAAGGAAGGCGGCACGCGTCATGCCCAGTGGAATGAACACACGGCGGCGTACAACTTCGCGATACGGCCGGCCTGCGGCAGTCTCCGCGACCAGGCCGGCGAGCGCGAAGTTCGCATTCGAGTAGTTATAGAACGTGCCGGGCGCGACCATCAGCGGCGTGTTCGAGGTGTAGCCCGGATCGTAGAACGCCGCTGCCAGCGCACCGTCCTCACGCGGCCCGTCGAGCAGATCGAGCTCGCGGATGCCTCCCTGATGACTCAGCAGGCGGTGCACGGTCAGCCGGTGGAGCCACTGCGGTTCCGTGGCGGGGAGCGAGAAGCCCGGCAGCACCTCGGTCACCCGATCGTGGAGGTGCAGTTGATCGTCATCGACGAGTGAGAGCACCGCCGTGGCGGTCAGAGACTTGGTCAGCGAGCCGATACGGAAGCGCGTGGATGGAAGCACCGGTCGTGTCGCCGTTGGGCTCACCGTGCCGAATCCACGGTGATACACGATGTGCCCGTCCAGAACGATGGCAACCGCCATGCCCGAAAGGGTCTGGTTCGTTCTGCCGTTGGCGGTCGCAGCTTCGAGGCATGCCGTCGTCGCGGGGAGCGATAGCGGACGACCTGTGGCGAAACCGACAGTGGCCGTGGTCAGGCCCAGTCCGATCAAGAGCGCCGAGAATCGCTGCGCGTGTGACCGTTCCATCCTTGTGCTCCCATCGCTGAAGTGCGACGCGAAGCTAATCGCGCGCCCTCTGCAGTAGAAGAGTGCACGATTGGATACGGATGAACGTTCGAACGTCTACAAAAGTGGACAGCCCGATCAGTTGTTCAGCGCGCCCTCCTGGATCCACGTCTTCACCATGTTGATGGTCGCGGCGTCGAGTGCGGGCTGGCCGAGCGGCATGCGTCCACCCACGGCGGCGGTGCCTTCGATCTTCTGAACGAGGTAGCTGTTGGCCGGGTCGCCGGGTTTCACGCGACTCAATGACGGCACTTCGTTGCTCGCCACGTTTACGAGCTGCGCGTACGCATTCGCGGCGTCCAGCTGCAGCCCCTGCGGTGCCGCCGGGCCGATGTGACACTGCGAGCAGATCGGCGTGAAGATCGCATTCTTCAGCTGCGTGAACGTCACGGTGGCTGGCGGCGGCGCTGTGTTGTTCACAGTGACGCTGACTGGTGCGGATGTCGTGGCGTTACCCGTGGTGTCCGTGGCCACCGCTGTGAGGTTCACTGCGCCATTCGCGCTGCCAGTGGTATTCCAACTGAATGTGTACGGCGCGGCGGTCACGGTGCCGAGCGATGTGGTGCCGGCCTTGAACTCCACGCTCTGAACGGCTACGTTGTCCGTCGCTGTTGCAGTGATCGGCGTAGTGCCACTCACTGTGGCATTCGCCGCCGGCGCCGAGATCGACACAGTTGGCGCAACGATGTCTGGCGCAGTGGCTCCGAGGTCGATTCGCCCGTAGAGCCCGGCCGCTTCACCGCCGATGCCCGCAGCGAAGAAGAGCGTCTTGGTCGGTTGATTGCGCGCACCGTTACCGAAGGCGATGCCCCACAGTCCCGAGCTCGCGATGGGTGCGCCAGCAGAATTCTTGATGGTGTCGACGAACTCGCCCGTATCCGTCTTGTAGGCGTTGATCGTGCCGTCGCCGAAGTTGCCGATCAGAATGGCGTTCGCGAGCGTGCCGAAGTCGGCCGGTGCCAGCGCGACGCCCCATGGCGCGTTGAGTCTGCCGCCCGTGGGAACAAGGTGCTTCTGCAACGTGCCTTTCGTGTCGAAAGTGTTCACGAGGCCGAGGCCCGCGCCATTCGCATTGTCCCGCGAGCCCGTGAGCGTCTGCGCATAGGTGACGTAGAGCGTGGTGGTACCGCTACTCGTGATCGCTTGAATGCCGAACGGTGCGTAGCCTGCTGGGAGCGTCGAGTCCGTGAACCCGCCAGCGACTGTGACCTTGCTGAAGTTCTTGTCGAAGACGTCGACTTTGTTGTTGCGGAAGTCAGTGGCGTACAGGAAGTTCGCGCCGCTGTCGGCGGCCACAGCGAGTCCTTTGTAGACGGCGCCGTCGGTGGCGGTGAACGCGATGATTGCGTTGGTGCCGTCCACCGTGGGCGCCCAGCCCATGATCGTTCCGCCTTCGCCGTTGAAGATGAACCGCGCAGCGGCGGTCGTCGATCCCTTTGTCACGGTGAAGTCTGTGGTTGAGGGGTTTGCCACGATGCCAGTGGGATCGGCAGGGCCATTCGCGCTCGCAGGCATATGCACGATGAGAGGCAATACGCCGCTGGTGCCGTCATAGATAGTGGCGGTCTGCGTCGCGTTGTTTGCCACCCACACAGGCGCGTTCGGTGCGAACACGATTCCCCATGGATTGATGAGGTTTGTGTCGCGGACGGTTCCCGTCTGCGATCCATCCGAGATGAGCGGGCTCATCGTGTAGACGCTCGCTGGTGGCGGCGCTGGAGCGGGCGCCGGGGCAGGGGAGGTCGTCATGCCGGTGTCGTCTCCGCCGCCACCGCCGCAAGCGACGAGTAGTGCAGCGGCTGCCGATGACATTGCGAGTCGTACGCGTGCCGTCATGTTCGCTGTCTCCTCGGAACAACTTTTTTCATTGCGAGAGAGTGCGAGTGAGTGACGCGCGTGAACTGCGCGGTTCGATGCGCGAGAGAAAAACTTGTGTCAAAAAATTGTTTGTATGGTGACTGAACCGAGGTCACTGAGCCAAGGCACCTACGACTGTGGGCGTCAGTCCATTCTAAAATCGATACATCCTCAGCGCTCCCATGCGGCACGTAACAATATCGGTGCTGGCACGGTCAGTACTGTCATGGATGAAAGAGCGAAACGGCGTGCATCGCTGGTCGTTGGGCTGTTGCTTGCGGCCAGTAGCGCCAATGCAGCGGATGCACCGAACGACACGCGCGAAGCGCTGATCGCCCTCGAAAGAGCATGGTCGGATGCGTACGCACGTCACGACGTCAAAGCGATCGAGAACCTTCTCTCCGAGGACTACGTCGGCGTAGATGGCCGCGGCCTCGTGAGCGCGCGGCGCGATGAGCTCGCAGAGGCGGCACCACGGCCCGCAAACGGTCCGGCCCCAACGTTCGAAATCCTCGAGGAATCCCTGTCCGACTTCCGGGTTCGGCAGTTCGGTGAGATGGCCATCGTGAACGCAATCAACACCGTCAGCGCGCGCATCGATGGGCAACCGCGCACGATCCGCTATCGCCGCACGACGGTATGGCAGCGGACCCACCGCTCGTGGAAGTGTGTCGCTTTCCATGCGTCGCAGATCCGTGAGCCCTGAAAACCCTGAGACATCAGTTCTCGCAACGGGCAGCTCTTTCGATCGGCGCGTACACACTCAATAGCAGCCAGCGCGGAAACGCGCGTCGATAGTCAGAGGCGCCATCCAGCTGGATGCGCCCCGCGCGCAGCTCTTCGTTCACCGACCGGATGCCACGCCACACCTCCGCGAGCGTACGCACACGCGTCGAAACGCGAACAGTCGTGTCGTAACCCGGGTCCTTCAGGCAAACGTCGACGTTGCCAGCGCAGTGAACGAGCCAGAATTTTCTGTGCTTCGCAGGCGCGTCGGTGAATTCGATTTCGATCACCGTCCTGCCGGAAGGCATCGCCTGAGTGTTCAGCCGCCGATGCATGGCCCACACCAGCCAGCCCGGATCCAGATCCTGTGGCCGGATGTCTCGCGCCCACCGTTGACCCCACTCGCCGATCGATGTCACGACAGATCTCAGTGAGAGCCCGGCCTCCGTGAGAAAGTACTCCGGTACGCGCGTCGTGGAGGACATCTTCCGCTCGACGACACCTGCGCGCTCCAGCGTCTCGAGCCGCTGTCTGAGCAGCGTCCCCGAGACGCGCGGCACGCCGCGCCGGATGTCGTTGAAACGTTGCGCGCCGGCAAGGAGCTCACGAACGATCAGCAGCGTCCAGCGCTCCGCCAGCACTTCTGAAGCGAGCGCGACAGGACAGAACTGGCCGTATTCCTGATGCATGCCCGTAGCTTGCTGCCGCGAGCGGATCGAGGCAAGGCGCGAGGCAGTCCAGATTCGTGACTGGAGCGCTGCTCCCGCCAGGTGTAGACCTCGGAGCCCCGCTTCTACACGTGGAAACGTAAAGTCATGCCTACGCGGCTGGCACCGAAATTCGACGTCGGCTCATTCACCGAGGAATGCAAGCGCGCCAGCGAAGACACCGTCGATGCGCAGTCCGCTGTGCGCGAAGTACTCGTACGCGCCATCTCCGATTCCAGGTCGGTGCTCGCCGGCGTAGGTGACCCTAGCAAGGGCGGCATTCAGACACTTTATCGATCGGCCAGTCTGACGATCCTGAACATCTCCGTCATATCGCTTCCTCGCGACATCATTCATTCGGTGACCAATCCGATCGAGACGCTCACCGGAGCGATCCATATCTACGGCGGCGACTTCTTCGCGGTCCCCCGCAGCGAGTGGGACCCGGAAACGCTCGCCGAGCGCGACTGGGACATCGAGCGCGCAATGCGGCTCTTCAGCGACTCGAACGAGCGGTTCCTCGGGCGCTAGATTTACGGCACCAGCGCGTTCAAATCGGCGCAGGTGCACCGGCCGGCGATGGAGGAACCCGTCCGGCCAAGGGAGCTGGTGCTACAAACCAGCGCCACACCGGTCGCCTGGCAGGACCCCAACGTGGCGGCACGAGGGGCCGCCACGGATTTCACCAGGGACTGTGTCGTCGGGATTGCTTGCGTTTGTGTCAGCCCTTCGCCCCATCCGCCATGCCTGCGTCGCAGAGTGTGCCGATGCACGTAGGCGCCCACTTGTCGTCCGAGCTTCGCGCCGGCCTCCTGGTCGAAGCGGAAATGAATTCCACCGTAGACACGCGCATCGTCGATGTCATTGGTGATCTGCCGGAAGGCTCCATACTGGAGCACGACATTGGCGACCGCCGGATTGCGGAGCGTGATGGAGTGATGGCGCGGACCAAACACTCGTTCGAGTACCTCACGCGCCGCGCCACTCGAGCTGCCGTGCGCCGAACCGTAGCTCGGGAAGCACGGCGTGAGCACAAACGGCATGAAGTCGGGATTGCCGCGAGTGAGCAGGTTGCCGTCGGTATCGCCGGCACGAATCGCCGTTTCGGGACGCCAGAATCGATAGTGATATTTCGTATCGAACACCGATGCCTGCGCGTCGCTGATCGCCATGTTGATCAACGCGAGCACGCGGGCGTTCTCGGACAATGAGCCGCCCTGCTCAATGGCGACCTGTGACGCCGCTGAGTTCCACACCGGCACCGGCGCGGTCTTTGCGTAGAAGCTCGCCACATCGGCTCGATCCTGCGGCCGGTGCGCACTATCGGCGCCTCCCACGCGCTTCACCTCATTGTAGTCGAGCGCATAGCGCACGCTTTTGAGCGCCGGCGGACGCGCAGAGCGGAACTGATCCGTGGTCTCGATCGCAAACGGGCGCAGATTCCGCCACTGCAGGAGGATGCCGCCCGCAGGCGGGCAGCTCGGCGTCAGTTGCCACTCGCCTGGCTTCGTCGATGGGGGCACGTGGAACTCCGGTGGCGCGGAACCATCGTCGGTGCGGAGGGCGATCATCGCTGCCGCGGCTGCCTCACCCACGGCGATTCCTTCCTGCTTCGGGACACCATCTGCAATGTCGGCGAGTGATGTGGCGCGCGACGCATCCAGCGCGTCTGCGTTCGGGAAATAGTTCTTGAGCACCGCATACGCCGCTGCGACTGCGGCGGCCTCGGCAGATGCGCTCGATGGCGCAGCGATCGTGCCAAGGTACGGGTCGAAGTCCCTGTCGATGGCGTTCACCGCTTCAAACACCGCCAACTGGGTGATCGCGGCGAAGCGCGCCTGGAAGAATGGATTCTGGCCCGCCACCGTCTGGACCATGATCGCGTTCCACTCGAGCACCGGATCGTTGGCCGACAGTGCAGCGGTGGACATAAGCAAGCCGCAGGCAACGGCTGCCATACGAAGTCGTGTTCTCATGATGATGCCTCCCTGAGTGTGTGATGCAGGGGACTGTCACGCACTGCTCGGGCGGCTTCCAGTCACAAGACTGGACCGTGTGCACAGCGCGCCGCATAGTGCAGACCGGCGGGAGCGCAGGGGGAAGGGCATGGCCAAGTGGAATGAAATCGAGCGCCGCTGGCAACCGGACGACACACTGCTGAGCGACGCAGAGATCGCGCAATGTACGCGCGCTTACGAAGCGGACGGCACGAGGACTCCGGTTCCCACACAGATGGTGTCCAACGGCGAGTACATGCCGGCGCCGCAGAGTGAGAAGCAGAAGCACGTCGCAGCTCGCGTCGAGGAGCTTGCCCAGTCCGCAAGCAGAAAGCTCGGAGTCAGCCGCCGCCGCTTCCTCGCCGGGACGGGTGGTATGGCCGCTTCGTTCATCGCCATGAACGAAATCTATGGCCACTTCTTCGCAGTCGACCCACTCGAGATGCTGATCCCGTCCGCGCACGCCGCGGCCGCTCCACCTCGCTCACTGTTCGTGTTCGACGATCAGCTGCACGTCGTTCGAGGGACACTTGCCGGCGCTGGAGCAGGACTGCGTGCGCTGGCGCAGGGTCCGAAGGCTGGCATGCCAACCAACCCCTTCAATCGTCAGAACAACAAGGATGAGCGCGGTGAGCCCTGGGGCGTGTGGAACCCAGCGCTCGTCGGCCTGCCGATGCAGCCGGAAAACTTCATGCTGACCCAGTTCATCAAGGACGTGTATCTCGACAGCCAGGTGACCGTCGGCCTCTTGAGCAATGTGCCCGCGAGCGTCGTGGATTCGCCGGGCGAGGGATATCGCGCGCCCAGGAACATCCGCGAGGCGCGCACCGGCGAGATTCTGACCGCGGCACAGACTGCAGCGGCGCGGGACTTCGTGAACGAGATCTCCGGTTCAACGCGCATGCTGGCGCACGGCATGCTGTACGTCGGCAAGGGCAATCTCGACTACATCCGCGAGCAGATTCAGGACAACCAGCCCGATTCCTGGAAGGGTTACAACATCGCGAATGCCGCGAAGGTCGACAACGACCCGGGCAGTCTCATGCGTCAGTGGCGACACGACGACGAGCAGGTGGCTTACCCGACTTTCGAGCTGATCAACAGCGAGTATCCGAAGCAGAAAGCGCGCAAGCCCGGCTTCAACAACATCTGTGTACACAAGGGGCTCACGGACGCTCAGCCCGCGCGGCCGGAGATCGGCCACCCGGCGGATCTGCCGAAAGCGGCACGGGACTGGCCCAATCTCAACTTCATCACGTATCACGCGTGTATTCAGCCGGCGTTCTTCATGTATGACGCGCTGGCGGAGATTCGCGGCGGCAAGCTCCGCGAGGGCGTTCCCGACATCAGCTGGACAACGGAATACGCGTTGCTGGTGCGGGATCTCAAGAATACGTACGCAGAGCTTGGTACCACGTGGGCCTCATCGATCGTCACGTTTCCCACGGTGGCCGCACACATCATGGGCCAGTTGCTGAAGTTCCTCGGGCCCGATCGCATCGTGTTCGGGTCGGACGCGGTGTGGTACGGGTCGCCGCAGTGGCAGATCGACGCGATGTGGCGGTTCCAGATTCCGGAAGAGATGCGCAAGCGCTATGGCTATCCCGAATTCACGGAGGAAGCGAAACGCAAGATTCTCGGCCTGAACTCCGCGCGTCTGTACGGCATCAAGGTGCCGCAGGACCTTGGCGGTCAGTTCAAGCCGGTGCCACGCGACTACGCGACGAGAATGCCCGACGGACTGAAGCGCGAAATGGAAATGCCGGGCTACACTGCCGACGGGCTCGCAAAGGTGAAAGAACGGTACGCCGCCACCGGCAGCAGCCCGGACCACACTCGTTACGGTTGGATCCGCACCAGCGGGTGAGCACTCAGTCCCGCGACCTGACCCATGGAAACGGTAAAGCGCACGCTCGAAGACCTGTGGCACGAGATCAGCCCGCTGCTCGATGAAGCGCTGGAGCTGTCGAGCGGCGAGCGCGAGTCGTGGCTCGAAGATCTCGAGAGTCGCGCACCGGAACTGGCCGCGCACGTCCGGACCTGCCTGGTGCGGGTTGCAGAGCTGACCGACCGGAAGTTTCTCGAATCGCCTGTCCGCTTCCATTTGCCGGCCGGCCTCGAGGGACACGCCCTCGGCGCGTACACGCTGGACCGGCCGCTCGGGTTCGGCGGCATGGGCACCGTCTGGCTCGCGCATCGGAGCGACGGTCGGTACGAAGGACAGGTGGCGGTGAAGGTCCTGAATCCCGCCTTCGTCGGGCACCCATCGGAGCAGCGGTTCACGCGCGAGGGACTCGTGCTCGCCCGCTTGCAGCATCCGAACATTGCGCGCCTGCTGGATGCCGGTGTCGAAGGAGATCGCCAGCCGTATCTCGTTCTCGAATACGTGCAGGGCGACCGCATCGATGAGTACTGCAATCAGCAGGGCCTCGGCATCGAGCAGCGTATCCGCCTGTTCCTCGACGTGCTGGCCGCCGTCGCACACGCCCACAGCAATCTCGTCGTCCACCGCGATCTGAAGCCTTCGAACATCCTCGTGAACGGCAAGGGCGAGGTGAAACTGCTCGACTTCGGCATCGCCGCGCTTTTGTCTCGCAGTGACGAGGCGACATCGCTGACGGGCCACATCGGGCCAGGGCTCACGCCGGGCTATGCCGCACCCGAGCAATTGCTCGGCCAGCCGATTACCACAGCGACAGACGTTTATGCGCTCGGCACGGTGTTGTTCGAGATGCTCGCCGGCAGGCGTCCCGCGACTGCCAGAGGCGAATCGAAGACTCCCGCGGAACTGATGCGGCTGACGGTGGAGGCGGACGCGCCGCGTCTCTCGGATGTCGCTGCCGAAGTGCAGTGGCGACGGAGCCTCCGCGGCGATCTCGACAATATCGTTGCGATGGCTTTGCGAAAGAATCCCGGTGAACGCTATCGGACGGCCGAGGCCTTCGCGCAGGACTTGCGGCACTATCTGGCGCTCGAGCCTGTCTCTGCGCGGCCGCGGTCGTTGCGGTACCTCACCACCAAGTTCGTGCAGAGGAATCGGACGGCGGTGGCAAGTGCGTGTGTCATGGCCATCGCGCTCATCGGTGCCGGTGCCTTCTCGGTCTGGCAGATGATCCAGGCGAATGAGCAAAGACAGCTCGCCGAGGATCAGGCGTCACGCGCCGAGTTTTCCCGCGACTTCGCGGAGTTCGTGCTCACCGATGCGGGCGCGACCGGTCGTCCGTTCACAACCTCGGAGCTGCTGCTGCGTGCGGAGCAAGCCATCCAGGCATATGGCTCGGCGGACAGCCCGGTGGCGATCGAGCAGATGATCAAGCTCGGCATGCTGTTCGCCCGGCTCGGGCAGTACCGTAAAGCGGTGGAGCTCTTCGGGAAGGCCCATGCGCGGGCGATCGCGGGAGACTACGTTGAGCTGCGCTGGCAGTCTGCCTGTCAGCTTGGCCGGATGCACCACTATGCCGGACGCCTGCAGCAGGGCGCGGCGCTACTGGATACCGCGATCGCGGAGATGCAACGGCAGGCGCCGGATTCGCCTGCGCTGATCGATTGCCTCGAGGAGAAATCGGATCTCGAGTTGACCCGGCATGATGTCCCGTCGGCCCTTGCCACGGCGCAAGCATCTGTCGCGCAGGCGCAGAGGTTGTTTCCGAGGGCGAAACTCCATCAGATATCCCCACGCGTTCAACTCGGAACCGCGTATCAGGCGGCAGGCCACTTCCATGTCGCGGACAACCTGCACCACGAGACTCTCGATCTGCTCAAAGAGCTCGGCCGGGAACGCACGGCCAATGCGGTGCTCCTGTACAACAGCTGGGGCACGATGAAATCCAACAGTGGCGATATCCTGGCCGCAGTGAAGCTGATCGAGTCCGGCCTCGGGATCGGTCATGCGCTGTGGGTCGACGCTGCACCGGACCCGTACGTGAGTGTCAACTACGCACGACGCCTCGTACTTCTCCACAGGCTGGATGACGCCGAAGAATACTTCTCCAGGGCCTGGCGCGTGTCGGGTGGTGAAGACGATGCGGAGATGCAAGCCAGCGCACTGCTGGGTTTGCTCGCCGTGAGGCGAGAGAGGGGCGACCTCGAAGGGGCCCAGGCGGCACGGGACAGAGCCGAGCAGTTCATACAGGCCAATCTTCCACCTGAGCACAATCAGCGTATGAACCTCGTTTTCGAAAGTGGATTGCTGGCTCTCGCCAGCAACTCTTTCGACGAGGCGAAGGTTCGACTGCAACAGGTACTCTCAGAGTACAAGCTCACGAACAGGCGCGTGGGGGACCAGGTCGTTGCGCTCGCAGGGCTCGCGCGGTGCGAGTTGAAGTCGGGTGCGCTCGTCCCTGCAGCCCGCCTTGCAGCCGAAGCAACTACGCTAGCGCGCAAGTATGTGGTACCTGGGCAGCCGTCGTACTGGCTGGGCCTTGCCCTGCTCACGCAAGTCGACGTCGAACAGGCGCTCGGGCATCCCGGCCGGGCTCAGGAGCTGTCCGTCGAGGCGCTCTCTCAACTCACTGCGGCGGTGGGGGCCGATCACCCAGAGACGCGACGGGCGGCTGCGCTCGCCGAGTCTCCGCGCTAGCACCGCTCCCGGCCGCCTGCTCGGCATCGATGAGCTTCCCGAGCACGCGCCTGAAATGCGCGAGCGGCGCGTCCGCCAGGATCGCCAGCATCTGAAACGACGGGTCTTCTTCGAGGGTACGCTGCTGGCGCTCGATGATCGCCTTGTCCTCCATGAAGCCCTCGATGAGGCTGTTGAGCAGCGACTGCGAGATCGTCGAGTCGTTGCCCTCGAAGTTATTGAGGTACGCCCAGAAGAAGTGCGTGGTGCGCTCCGTCTCCGGCGTCATGAACTGGCAGTTGCGATACTCGCGCGCGCCTGCAACGTTGCCGCGTTCCGCTCCCTGGCCCGCCGGAGCGAACATCGTCTCCATGTAGAAGATTCCGGGGATGAACATGTTCGCGATGTTGCGGCGGTCGACTTTTGCGTCCTTGTCCTTGATGACCTTGCGGTGGAAGGGCGGGGCGTCGCTATTCATGTGCCAGCGCTCCACGCGGAAGCCGCGGTCATTCCGCTCGATGTGCACGGGTCTCGTGACGTACGCGTACTCCTCGGAGCCACCGAGCGTCTTCGTGTGCACGAATGCGAGATGCGCGAAGTCGCTCAGGTTGTCCACGATCAGGAGGTAGTTCGCGTCGTAGTGCAGATACGCGGGAATGCCTTTCCAGGCAGGATCGCGCAGGTAGGGGAAGTCGACGATGAGCGCGGGATCGGCCTTGTCGGCCGCGCCCATCCAGATCCAGATGAGATGGCCGCTCTCCACGACCGGATAGCTGCGCACGCGCAGTCGCGGCGGAATCATGTCCTGACCGGGAATCTGCGTGCACTTGCCGGTGCCGTCGTACTTGATGCCGTGATACATGCACCGGACGCTGTCGCCTTCGAGCCGACCTTTGGAGAGCAGCGCCCCACGATGCGGGCAGCGGTCGTTCAGCGCGACGACCTTGCCGCTTTCCCCGCGATAGAGCAGCACGTGCTCATTGAGCAGCATGCGGCTCAGGAGTTTCCCATCGATCAGCTCATGGTCCCACGCGGCGACGTACCAGCAATTCTTGAGAAACATGGTGCTCACCCGGTTCGGGTCCTCTCGTTACTATAGCCCCATGGGGAATCCAGGTAGAGCCAGAACGGCAGCGCAAGCGCGAGGGATACGCCCATGAGCTCGCTCCATCTCTCGACTGACGAATTTCGCACCCTGGGCGCTCGGGTCGTGGGCATCGCCGCCGAGCTCCTCGAGGAGCTGAACGGCATGCGGAGCTTCCCGGTGCTCACGGGCGCAGAGGTGAGCGCTCGTTTCGACGAACCGATTCCCGAGAGCGCGTTGAAAGACAAGGCGCTCGACGCGCTCGCAGATGTCATCGCGATGTCCCGGGCACCGACGCCCCGGTTCTATGGCTATGTATTGGGTTCCGGCGATCCTGTGGCGGCGCTGGCGGATATGTTGGCGAGCGTGCTCAATCAGAACGTCACGGCGTGGCGATCCGCGCCAGCGGCAGTCACCATTGAGCGGCAGGTCGTGCAGTGGATTGCGTCGGCGTTGCAGTGTGATGGCTTCAGAGGAAGCCTTTGTGGGGGCGGGTCGTCGGCGAACCTCATGGCGCTCGCGATGGCGCGCGAGGCGAAGTTGCCGGCGAACGAGGCAGGCGCGCGGCCCGGAGTGATCTACGCTTCGAGCGAAGTGCACATGTCCATTCCGAAGGCGGTTGCGCTGCTGGGACTGGGTCGCGAAAACCTCCGCTTGATCCCTGCGGACGGACAATTCCAGATGCGAGCGGCGGATTTGCGTAAGGCGATCGCCGCAGATATCGCGGCGGGACGCAAACCGATCGCGGTTGTCGCTACCGCGGGAACCGTTACCACCGGCTCGATCGATCCGCTGGCAGAGATTGCGACAGTCTGTCGCGAGCACAAGATCTGGCTGCACGTCGATGGCGCGTACGGCGCGCTTGCCGCGCTGGCCGTTCCCAATCTTTTTCACGGACTTTCATCGGCAGACTCACTCTCCCTCGATGCGCACAAATGGCTGTATCAGCCGCTGGATTGCGGAATCCTGCTGTTCAGGGATTCAGCCGCGGCCCGCACCGCGTTTTCCTTTACGGGCGAGTACGCCCGTTCACTCGAGGCCGACCCGGTCGAAGGGTTTTCGTTCTTCGAGGAATCCATTGAGTTGTCGCGACGGTTTCGCGCGTTGAAGCTGTGGTTGTCCCTGCGTTATCACGGCCTGGAGGCCTTTCGCTCGGCGATCCGTGCCGACCTGGCCCATGCGCGGCAGCTGGCGGATATCGTCGCTCGCACGCCGGAGCTGGAGCTGCTTGCGCCCGTCACCCTGAGCGCGGTCTGTTTCCGGTACAGAAACGAGCTCAATGCCGAAATTCTGGGCGGGGTGATCAGGCGAGGCCGCGTGTATCTGTCGAACGCCTCGATCGATGGTAAGTTCGCGCTCAGGGCGTGTTTCGTGAATCATCGAACGACCAGTGCCGACGTTGCGGACATCGTTCCCGAAGTCCTGAGCGCCGCGCGCGAGGTGCAGTGAATGCATGTGCGTATTGTCATCGCCGGTCTGGCATTTGGGGCGTGCTCGAATGCGTTCGCGTACGAGCCGCAGACGAACTACGCCCTGCAATGCATGGGTTGCCACACGCCGGACGGCTCAGGCGTTGCGGATCGCGTGCCCTCCGTTCGCGATACCCTCGTTCCGTTTGCTGGCACTGCTGAAGGCCGGAAATTCCTGGTCCAGGTACCAGGATCGAGCCAGTCCACGCTGTCCGATGCGGAGCTCGCCGAGTTGCTGAACTGGATGATCCGCAATCTGAGCGCGACACCCCCGCCGAGCTCATTCGCGCCCTTCACCGAGCGTGAGGTGGCTGAGTATCGAACGCAGACGCTGAGCCAGGTCCGCGCCACGCGCGAACGGCTTCTCGCTGCGGCCCGTCCCCGGAGCCCGTGAAAGCGTAAGTGCGCCGCGGCGCATGAAGAACGTCGCCGTGTTCATCCGGTGGCGGCGCGCGCGGGCCGCCGGTGAGCTAGGATGGCCCGGAGGCTGATCTTCCCGACGATGAAGACGGCAGGTGGTGTGCGAGCAGGACCAGAAGAACAGCACACGGCCGGATACCCCCTGCCAGTGAAGAGTCCATGTACACACACTCAGGGGGTCATCATGTCACGTCTCACGAGGTCACCAGTTGCCGCCGCGGTCGCGCTGGCTCTGGCATCACCCGGTTTCGTTTCCGCTCAGTCCACAGAAGACGATCAGAATGTCCTGCAAGAGATCACGGTCACCGCACAGTTCGTGACGGAGAACGTGCAGGACACGCCCGTGGCCATCACGGCAATCACGGCCGAGATGCTCGAAGCTCGCAATCAGGTGAGCGTGGAGCAGATCACCAATCAGGCGCCGAACGTCACGCTGAAAGCAGCCGGCGCCTCCTTCGGCCCATCGCTCATCGGTTTCATTCGCGGCGTCGGCCAGACGGACTTCAACCCGGCGCTGGAGCCCGGTGTCGGGCTCTACGTCGATGATGTCTATTTTTCGACACTGACCGGATCGGTACTCGACCTGCTGGATCTGAGTCGCGTGGAAGTGCTGCGCGGACCGCAGGGAACACTGGCCGGCAAGAACTCCATCGGCGGATCGATCAAGCTGTATACCGCCCGGCCGACCGGTGAAGGCGGCGGGTTCCTCGAGGTGGGTTACGGTGACTTCGACGCCGTGTCCGTGCGGGGTGGCGCCGACCTGGCGCTGGTGCCCGACAAACTGTTTGCGCGCATCTCGGGCGTTTCGCGCTCGCGCGATGGTTACGTCCAGCGGCTGGACTACGGATGCACGCATCCCGGTTCAGGTGTGCCCGTGTACTCCGTGCGGGGTGGCACCTGCGAGCTCGGCACCGAAGGCGGCATCAAGTACACCGCAGGACGCCTGGCCCTCCGCTGGCTCGCGAGTGAAGCATTGGAGGTGAACATCGCGGCCGACGCGACCAGCGATACCTCCGAAGTTCCGGCAAACATCCTCCTGGGCGTCGGACCGACGTTCCTGCCAACAGGCATCGATACGGACAACAACCCTGCGACCGGACACCTAAGTGGCCCGATCTTCCTGCCGCCAGCCGCGTATTCGCAGACGGGCCTCGATCTGCTCTGGAACGCGCCTGGCAACCAGGGTGGGTGTCGTTTCATCGCGTGGGGGTCTGCGAGCTGCGATCCGAGCAGCCCGAACAATCCGTACGTCAACTACGCCACGTATGTCGATCCGCGTCTCGCCGATGCGGGCAATCCCTACGCCAGCGCCTGGACACCGCTCATCGTGCCGCCGGAGCAGACCCTCACTGCCAAGGGTGTCTCGCTCAACCTCGACTGGGAGATCAGCGACGCGTTCCAGATTCAGTCGATCACGGCATGGCGCAAGTATCACAGCTCCTTCGCGGATGACGCGGATGGCACTCCAATCACCGTTCAGCTGCTCCTGCAATCCCTCGATCACACGCAGAAGAGCCAGGAGCTGCGGTTCAACGGCAAGGTCGGCGAGTTGCTCGACTACACGTTCGGCGGGTTCTACTTCGACCAGGACACCGCCGAAGATGCGCGTGTGGACATCCCGTACGTGGATCTGGATTTCATTCATGGACCGGACAAGGTCCCGGCGACGACCAAGGCGCTGTTCGCGCACGGCATCTTCCACCTGGTTGGATCGATGAACCTGGCGGTGGGCGTGCGCCGTACCGATGAGAAGAAGACATACACCTATCAACGGCACAATCCGGACGGAACCACGGTTTGTACGATAGGCGCCGAGAACTGCGCACTGATCAATCTCAGTAACCAGCGGGGCGTCGCTCAGGACGAGCGGACGGACTATCGTGGTGCACTCAACTACCACTTCACCGACAACGTCATGGCCTATCTGCAGTACTCGACGGGATACAAGGGCGGCGGCATCAACCCGCGCCCATTCTATCCGCAGCAGGTGCTGTCGTTCGGGCCGGAAACGCTCAAGGCGTATGAGCTGGGTTTCAAGAACGAGCTGCTGGATCGCAAACTGCGCCTGAACGCCGCGCTGTTCTACAACAAGTACAACGACATCCAGCTGGGCCTCAACGACTGCACGACGTTCACCGGGCCGGGCTTCGGCGTGCCCTGCATCCTGCCCGCCAACGTCGGCGACGCGAACGTGAAGGGCGGCGAGCTCGAGTTCGAATGGCATCCGGTCGAGAACCTGGAGCTCGATGGCTCCTTCAGCAAGCTCGATTTCGAGTACACCCGCGTCGATCCCAACACGGGCGTGCCGGCGAACGGCATCTCCGCGTACACGCCGGAAACCAAGTGGAGCGTGGGCGGGCAGTACCAGTTCAAGCTGGCGGGAGGCAGCTCGATCACACCGCGCGTCGATGCGAGCTACCAGGGCGAAGTGTTCGCGAACGCCATCAATACGCCTACGGCGAAGATCGACAGCTACACACTGTTGAACGCGCGCGTGACCTGGCGCTCATCGGATGATGTGTGGCAGATCGCGCTCCAGGGCGAGAACCTCACGGACGAGTTGTACTTCCACACGAAGTTCGACCTGATCGCGGCGGCCGGCGGGTTCGTGTCGGGCCAGCCGGGACTGCCGCGCACCTGGATGGCAACGGTGAAGCGGACGTTCTGATCTATCCGTTCACAAGAGGGCCGGCTGCTTGTGGCCGGCCCTCAGAACGACACGCCGGCGAGCAGCTTCACCGTGCGGAGCGGTGAAATAGAGTGGACGCGCGCAAGGAACGGGCCGGGTCCCGCAAAGGCGAAATCCGACGTCTTGCGATCCGTCAGGTTCTGGCCTGCGAGGCTGACGAATCAGCCCTGATGGGAATTCGTGAGACGCAGCGTTACCGGACCATTTCGGCGCCTCGCCCGCAGTCTCGTTCCAGAACGCGAGCTTCTGCTTCTGCGGGATGCCGACCGTCGAAAAGCACTGCATGCGTTTCGCGCCCCCTTCATGAACCTCAGCCGCGCCGATTCTAGCGCTCCGAGGACTCCCTCCGCACCCGCCACCGCCCTGCCACACGCCACAGGAGCCGCAGCAGGAACACACCGGGGACGATGATCACCAGCCAGGGCAGGAGTATTGCTACGAAACTGATGACGCTCGCGATCCCTTCACGCAGATCGGTACCAAATGAGCGCAAGGCGTCGCGCACGGGGCTGAGCTCTGCCGCGTAGGCAAGCGGGGGCAGGTCCAGGTTGAGCGTCAGGAGCTCGGTGTCTACGCGACGCTGCAGATTCGCTCGCTGCGCGCTCAGCGTGTCGATTTGTGAATTGACGCTCGACAGTTCCTTCGATGCCACGATGAGCTGCTCGATTTTGATGTCCTTGCTCTTCATCAGCTCCGTGAGCCGATCGCGATGGGTCGAGAGCTGCGCAAGCTGGCGCTCGGTGTCCGAGACGGGCTCTGCCAGATCTTCCGCGTGAGTGGTGCGCGATGCGACTTTGCCTTGTTGGCGGCGATCTGCAGGATCGTATCCACCGCTGCAGGCGCAAGCCGCATGGTTATGCTGCCACTCGGGGCGGCTTCGGACGCGTTGAACGAGACATCGAGTAGAGTGCATTCCAGACTCTGATTCGTAGTGCACGCGTTCTGCACTTCGCGCATCCGCAGGGGCAGCTGCTCTTTGGGGAGCTCGATGCGCACGGTGTGCTCGTACGCCAGTGTTTTGGCTTTACGGGCGGCGGCGGTCGTTGGAGCGACCTGCGCGGCCAAGGGAACCGGTGTGCCGCTGCCCACTTCCCTCCGTCCGCATCCGGACACGGCAAGCGCACACACTGCGCACATGACGATGCGAATCGCGATGAGCCTCATTGCTAAGATTCTAACGAAACGAAGTCTCCTGCAGGTCTTAGAATATCGAGTTTTCGAAGCCGCCGTCGACGACGAGACTTTGGGCGGTGACGTAGTTCGAGTACTCACTGCAGAACATTGCGGCGATCGAACCGAAATCGTCGGCGTTTCCAAAGCGACCGGCGGGAATGCCGAGCGAGCGGACCATCCCTTCTATCTCGTCCTCGACCGTGGTCCCCTTCTTCGCTGCGAACCCACCGAGAATCTGCCGGATACCCGGCGTGTCGTGCATGATGGGGAGCAGGCAGTTGATCGTCACGTTGTGTGGGGCGACCTTCCTGGCAAGCGCAACGGAATAGTTGACCAGCGCTGCCCGCGGCGGCCCGGACAGGATGCGCAGGGCGACCGGGAATTTGGCGGCACCGGTGGCGATGTTGACGATCCGACCCCAACCGCGATCGACCATCCCCGGGACGATCGCGCGCATCATTTCCACCGGTGATATCAGAGTCAGTTCCAGATTGGCCCGCCAATCGTCTTCCGTGACGGTCGTGTAGTCCTCGATGAACGGAGGCGGCGAGCAGGTGGCGACAAGAATGTCGGGGCTGGGGCATGCAGCGAGAATGCGTGCTCGACCTTCCGCAGTGGAATGATCAGCGACGATCGGCGTGACCTTCGCACCGGAGATCCGCGCGATGTCGTCACAGGTTTTGACGAGCCGCTCCTCGCCGCGAGCCGAGACGAAGACCTCGACACCCTCACGGGCGAGCGCCAACGCGGTGCCGCGTCCGAGGCCTGCGCTGCCGCCATTCACGATCGCCTTGCGTCCGCGTATCCCGAGATCCACAGTTCGTTCCTCTCTAGCGCCGTGCCACGAGTACGTTACTCGCCATCGGAAATTCGAGGCGCGCGTTCTGAGTCCATGGTGCAAGTTGCGTTTCGACTTCTGCAAGAAAATCCTGCCACTGCGACGGGGGCACCTGGGCGAGCGCGAGTCGCGACGAAGGTGCGCCCTGCGCAATCGACTCCACGAATGCCTTCACGGACGCAAAGCGCACCGTGCGGTGTACGACCTCAACGGTCACGTCCTCGAACCCCGCCTGTGCGACGAGCTCGCCCAAGGCTGTGGAATCGGAGAGCGCAAACGGCTTTCGCATGTCTTTGGCGTCCATACCCCGGCGTTCGAGCGCACGAATCATCGCCCAATTCCCCGCGCACGCCTCCATTTCGGTCCACACGACCACGACGAGGCGCGCGCCCGGCCGCATCACTCGGCGCAACTCATCCAGCGCCTGCTTCTTATCCGGGAAGTACTGCAGGCCTTGCAGGCACAGGGCGGCATCGAACGAGCCGCCGTCGAACGGCAACTCGTCTGCGGAGCCACACCGATAGTCGATCTCGAGACCTTCGCGCAGAGCGGCCGTTCTGGCGACCTCGATCATCGCGGGGTCGATGTCGAGGCCGCTCGATCGGCCTCGCGGGCCGCAGAGACGTGCCGCGCATCGAGCGACAACACCCGTGCCGCAGGCGACATCCAGAGTCTGCATGCCTTCCCGAACGTGTGCCTCCTGAACCATGAGCTCCGCCCAGGGGCGGAACACTTCAGGCACGAGTACCGCGTCGTAGGCTTCCGCCGCAGAAGTATCAATGCTTGGCGCCATGGGCAACCTGTTGTTTTGGTGAAGAATAGCCGACACTGGTTTGCGCATCGAGCGCGGCGGCGATGAAATTGGCTAGCGTCATCTAAAAAAGGCATTGGCGCGCGCGCCGACGTTGGCGCGACGCTTCGCCCTTCGCGGGATGGGTCATGACCAGAAAAACGATCGATCGACGCTGGTTGCCGTTGAATGCCTTGCGGGCCTTCGAAGGCGTGGCCAAGTACGGCAGCTTCACGGCAGCGGCGAACGCGCTGCTCATATCCCAGAGTGCGCTCTCCAGACACGTCATCGCGCTCGAGCGCCTCACCGGCGTGCAGCTTTTCGACCGGAAGCCGCACGCGTTGTCGCTGACCAAAGCCGGCCAGCACCTGTTGCCCGCCGTCGTGAAGTCCTTCGACCGGCTCGAGTACGCACTCGACGACATTCGCAATGAAGGCGCGCCAATGCAGCGAACGCTGCGTGTCCAGATGCCGCCGAGCTTCGCCAGCCAGCTCGCCGTGCCGATCCTGCGGGACTTTCCACGCGCCAGCACCGAAGTGGACATCGACCTCATCAGTCCGTACGGCGTCGGGCCACCACTCGGAGACGTGGATGTAGCGGTGGTGTATTCGAAGCCCACTGTGACCGACCTCGTCACGGACCTCCTGTGGCCGGTGCATCTCAGCGTGCTGTGTCATCCAAACATCGCGGCCCGCCATCAGGGCAAAGACCTCGCCGCCTTCATCGAAGCGAACGAGATCGTGCACGTGCGCATTGCGGACCTGCCGCGCCACCACGTGTGGACCGAGTTCGCGCGCAAGGCCGGCCTCACTAACGTCAACTGCGAGCGTGGCCTGGTGTTCGACACGGCTGTGCTCGCCGTTCAGTACGCGTTGAGCGGCGAGGGCCTCTGCCTCGTCGACACGCATCTGTTCGCGGAAGAAATCCGGACCGGGCGGCTCGTGCGCCCCTTCGACGCCACGCTCGATGACGGCTACGGCTACTACCTCATCACTCACCCGGAGGGCCTGGGTGACACGGCCATCGCGCTATTCCGCTCATGGCTGATCGAGCGTTTCGGCACTAGCACAGCCACGACGGCGAATCCGCCTCTGCAGCTCGCGGTGTCGAATGAGTGAGCCGACTTCCATGAAAAGCACCGCGCGAGTCGTGGTAATCGGCGGCGGTGTAGTGGGCGCGAGCGTTCTCTATCACCTGACGAAGCTCGGCTGGAAAGACGTACTGCTGATCGAGAGGGACGAGCTGACGTGCGGTTCGACATGGCATGCCGCCGGCGGCATGCACACTGTCAACGGCGATCCCAACGTAGCGAAGCTGCAGCAATACACCATCAACCTCTACAAGGAGATCGAGCAGATCTCCGGTCAGTCCTGCGGCGTGCACGTCACTGGCGGCATCATGCTCGCTGGCACGCGCGAACGCATGGACTGGCTACGGCAGGCCCAAGCGCGCGGTCGCTACCTCGGCATGGAGCTGGAGCTCATGTCGGCGCAGGAGGCGGTGAAGATCTATCCGCTGATGGACCCGAAGCATTTCGTCGGCGCGATGCTCGATCCGATCGAGGGTCACGTCGATCCGTACGGCGTCACGCACGCGTACGCTAAGGCCGCACAGATCGGCGGCGCGCAGATCGCGCGTCACACTCGCGTCGTGGACCTGAAGAGCCGACCCGACGGCACGTGGGACGTGATCACGGAACAGGGCAACGTCCACGCCGAGCACGTCGTCAACTGCGGTGGGCTGTGGGCGCGCGAGGTCGGCCGCATGGTCGGTCTCGAGCTGCCGATCCTCGCGATGGAGCATCAGTACCTCATCACCGAAGACATCGATGTGCTCGCGGGGCAAAAGGAGCAGCTCCATTGCATCGACTTCGAGGGCGAGCTGTATCTGCGCCAGGAACGCGGTGGCATGCTCCTGGGCACGTACGAGCACGCCGGCGTTCCGTGGTCGCCCACCGTAACGCCGTGGGATTTCGCGCAGAGCCTGCTGCCGAACGACCTGGAGCGGATCGCGCCAAGTCTCGCAGTGGCGTTCGAGCACTTCCCGATTCTGGGCGACGCCGGCATCAGGCGCGTCGTCAACGGGCCGTTCACGTTCGCGCCGGATGGCAATCCGCTCATCGGTCCCGTGAAGGGGCTGAAGAACTTCTGGGTTGCCTGCGGTGTGATGGCCGGCTTCTGCCAGGGCGGCGGTGTGGGCCTCGCGCTGTCGCACTGGATGGTGGATGGCGATCCTGGCGCGGACATCTGGGCGATGGACGTGTCGCGCTACGGGGATTGGGCCACGCTCGCGTACACCAACGCGAAGGTGCGCGAGAACTATTCACGGCGCTTCCAGATTCGCTTCCCAAACGAGGAACTGCCCGCTGCACGGCCGCTGCGCACGACGCCGATCTACGATCGCCTGCAGGACTCCCATGCAGTGTTCGGCGACTACTGCGGACTCGAGCATGCGCTGTGGTTCGCGCCGACGAAGGCGGAAGCACACGAGGACATCACTTTCAAGCGCTCGAACGCGCACGCGCACGTGGCCGCCGAATGCAAGGCCGTGCGCACGGGTGTGGGCCTGATCGAAACATCGAACTACGGCAAGTTCGAGATCACCGGTCCGGATACGGAGAATTGGCTCTCGTACGTGATGGCGAACCGCGTGCCTGCGGTGGGGCGTATCGCGTTGACGCCCATGCTGAACGAGCGGGGCAAGCTCATCGGCGACTTCACCATCTGTCGCGTGGCCCGCGATCGCGTCTTCCTGATCGGCACCTACGCCGCCGAGACGTACTACCTGCGGTGGTTCGAACGCCACATGAATGGCGCATCGGTCACCGTACGCCCCTGTGCGATGGAATACGTCGGCCTGTCTGTCGCCGGCCCGAAGTCGCGCGAGCTGTTGCAAGGTCTCGTGCGGCAGGACCTGTCGACCGCTGCATTCCCATTCCTGTCCTTCAAACGCATGGACATCGGCATGGTGCCCGCACTGGTGGGGCGCATCTCGTTCACGGGAGAGCTCGGCTACGAGATCTGGGTGACCACGGACTATCAGCGCGTTCTCTACGATCTGCTCGTTGAGGCCGGCAAGCCGCACGGTCTGAAGCTGTTCGGCGGCCGCGCGCTCAACACGCTGCGCATCGAGAAGAGCTTCGGCAGCTGGGCGCGCGAGTACCGGCCGATCTACGGGCCGCGCGAGGCGGGCCTCGCGCGCTTCGTCGATTTCAACAAAGGCGAATTCGTGGGCCGCGCGGCCGCGCTGGCCGAGAAAGAAAGCGGCGGCGCGCTGCGCCTCACGACATTCACCGTCGACGCGGGGGATGCGGATGCGATCGGCGATGAGCCCATCTGGCACGACGACAAGGTAGTCGGCTGGGTCACTTCGGGTGCGTTCGGGCACACCGTCCAGCAGTCGCTGGCCCTCGGTTACATCCCGGCAAGTCTGGCGAGTGCGGATTCAGGCTTCGAAATTGAGATCATCGGTGAGCGACGCAAGGCGACGCCGCGCGCGGCGCCCGCAGTCGATCCGTCTGGCGCACGCATGCGCAGCTAAATCTGGGGGTTCCGAATGGCAAAGTCGAAAAAGAAGGCGGCGACGCCGCGCGTGAAAGAACCGGGTCTGCTGGCCCGCTTAGCCAAGGGTGCGGTGATCTGCGCGGAAGGCTACGTGTTCGAGCTCGAGCGCCGCGGCTATCTGCAGGCCGGCGCCTTCGTGCCGACGGTGATCACCGATCACCCTGAAGTGGTCGAGCAACTCCATCTGGACTTCGTGCGCGCCGGTTCGGATGTGACGCAGGCACTCACGTACTACGTGCATCGGGAAAAGCTGCGTGTCATCGGTCGCGAGAAAGACCTGGTACCGATGAACAAGGCCGCGCTCGCCATCGCAAAGAAGGTGGCGCGGCGTACCGGCACGCTGTTCGCCGGCGATATCTGCAATACCAACATCTACGATCCGAACGACAAGAAGGCGGTGAAGGAAGTCGAGCGCATCTTCGCGGAGCAGGTGGGGTGGGCCGCGGACGCCGGCGTCGACTACATCGTGGCGGAAACCTTCTCCTGGGGCGGCGAAGCGCTCATGGCGCTCGAAGCCATTCGCAAGCATTCGAAGGTGCCGGCGGTGATCACGTTCTCCGTGCACCGGGAAGAGAACAATCGCGAGGGCTGGAGTCCGGAGGACACGTGCAAGCGCCTCGAAGACGCCGGCGCCGACGTGGTCGGCGTCAACTGCCACCGCGGTCCCACGACGCTCATGCCGATCATGAAAAGGATCCGCGAGAAGGTGAAGTGCCATGTCGCCGCGCTTCCGGTGCCGTACCGGACGACGCCCGCAGAACCCTCGTTCATGTCGCTGACCGACCCGTGCTGCGGCGGTGCGCGCGCCTTCCCGGTAGGTCTCGATCCTTTCGTCTGCACGCGAGCCGAGATGTTCGACTTCGGCCGCGAGGCGTACGCAATGGGCATCAATTACCTCGGCATCTGCTGTGGGGCGGGTCCGCATCACATCCGGGCGCTGGCGGAAAGCCTGGGACGCAAGCCCGAGGCGAGCCGATACACGGCCGACATGTCGAAACACGCTTTCTTCGGCACCGACAAGCGCATCCGGGCGGTGCAAACGGAGTACCGGGCGAAGCTTTGAAGGATTGCGACGCGACGTCGGTCGCGTTCAAGCCCGGCGTCCGGTCGAGACAAGCTTTTGCGGTAGCCTGCGCGTAGAACGCGCACAGGTGAAGCGCAGAACAGGATCTCGGCCGTGAAGACGCATGCTCGGGTGGTGGTGATCGGCGGGGGCGTGGTGGGCGTCAGCACCCTCTACCACCTCGCGAAAAAGGGCTGGTCCGACGTCGTCCTGCTCGAGCGCACCGAGCTCACGGCCGGCTCGACCTGGCATGCGGCCGGCCTCCTGCCGCTCTTCAACATGAGCTACACGGTCGGCCAGCTCCACAAGTATTCGGTGGATCTGTACAAGCGCCTCCGCGCCGAGACCGGGCAGGATGTGAGCTTTCACGTCACCGGGAATCTCCGGCTCGCCACCTGCCGCGAGCGCATGGACGAGTACCAGAAGTACTGCGCGACCGCGAACACGATTGGCGTTCCCTTCAGGATCATCACGCCGGACGAGGTCAAGGCGCTCTGGCCACTCGTGAATCTGGGCGATGGCAAGGAGACGGCGCGCATCGTCGGCGCGCTGTTCCACCCCGACGACGGCCACATCGCACCGGCCGATCTCACGATGGCCCTGCGCAAAGGCGCGCGCAGCGCGGGCGCCGAGATCAACGAACGCACCGAGGTGACGGGCGCCGCCCGCACGCGATCCGGCGAGTGGAAATTGTCGACGACTCAGGGCGAGATCACGGCCGAGCACGTGGTGTGCGCGACTGGGAACTATGCGCGCCAGACCGGCCGGATGTTCGGGCTCAACGTGCCCGCGATTCCGGTCGAGCATCAGTACATCGTCTACGACGAGTCGGCCGAGCTCGTCGAGTACCGCAAGAGCGGCGCCAGGGAGATGGCGGTGCTGCGTGAGCCGGACCAGTCCTACTATCTGCGTGAAGAGCGCTCGGGCTGGATTCTGGGGCCGTATGAGCGGGGCGCACCCGCGGTGTTCGCCGATGGCGTGCCGGACTCGTTCGGACGCAGCCTTCTGCCGGGCGATCTCGATCGACTGCTGCCGCATGTCGAAGCGGCTGCGCGCCGCGTGCCTGCGCTCGAGAACTGCGGCATCAAGGACATCGTCAACGGGCCGATCTCGTACACGCCCGATGGGAGCCCGCTCATCGGACCGGCGTGGGGTGCACGGAACCTGTGGGTCAATGAAGGCCACAGCTTCGGTATCACCGCAGCGGGTGGTGCGGGCTGGCAGCTCGCGGAGTGGATCGTCGAAGGCGAGCCTGGCATCGACATGCTGGCCGTCGATCCGCGGCGCTTCGGTGGCTACACGAGCAAGCGTTACACGGTTGTGAAGAACGAGGAGACGTATCGTAACGTCTTCACCATTCACTTCCCCGATGAAGAGCGTCCGGATGCAAGACCGGCCAAGACGAGCGCGGTCTACGACAAGCTGGATCGCATGGGCGCGGTGTGGGGGCAGCGTTACGGCTGGGAGCGCGCCAACTGGTTCGCGCCGGCCGGTGTCGAGCGGCGCGACGAGTGGAGCTTCCGGCGCACGAATTATTTTCAGCACGTGGGCAATGAGTGTCGCCGCATGCGCCACGGCGTCGGCGTCATCGACCTTGCGCCGTTCACCAAGCATGAAGTGACCGGGCCGGGTGCGGCGCGCTGGCTCGAAGGGCTCGTTGCGAACAAAGTGCCGACGAAGAACGGACGCATGGCGCTGTCGCATGCGCTGACGCGTCGTGGCGGCATCCGTTCGGAGTTCACGGTCACGAAGCTCGCGGACGAGCATTTCTATGTCGTCAGCGCGGGCGCGGCCGAACGGTACGACTCGGACTATCTGCAGAAAGCACTGCCGGAGGACGGCTCGGTCACCCTGCGCAATGTCACCGGCGCGCGCGGCTGCTTCGCGCTCGCCGGCCCGCAAGCGCGCAAGGTACTCGCGCAGCTCACCGACGCACCGCTGGACAACGCGGCTTTCCCCTGGCTCACCGGTCAGGTGCTCGAAGTGGGGCTGGCGACGGATGTGTACGCGCTGCGCGTGAATTTCGTCGGTGCGTTGGGCTGGGAGCTGCATTTCCCGGTCGAGTACGCCCATTCCCTGTTCGACGCGCTGTTCGATGCCGGGCGCTTCTTCGACATCGGCATGGTCGGCATGCGCGCGATGGATTCGATGCGCATCGAGAAGTCCTATCGCATGTGGGGTCTCGACCTCACGCCCGACTACACGCCGTTCGAAGCGAGCCTCGATCGTTTCGTGCGCCTCGACAAGGGCGACTTCATCGGCAGGGCGGCACTCGAGCAGCAGCAGAAAAGTGGCGTGCCGCATCGGTTCATCACGCTGGAGGTGCACGGCGTGAAGGATGCGGATCCGCTCGGCAACGAGCCGATCTTCGATGCCAAGGGCACGATGATCGGGCGCGCCACTTCCGGCGCGTACGGCCACATGCTCGGCAAGAGTCTCGCGATCGGCTACGTTCGCCAGGAATTTGCGGCGGTCGGCACGCCGGTCGCCATCGAGATCCTGGGGGAGCGCAAGCAGGCGACGATCCTCCCGGAATCGCCCTACGATCCCGAGAATCGCGAGCTGCGCGCCTGAGCGAAAGCCGAGCGCGATGCGAGCTTTCAGCGGTCTTTCGCTCCTCTGGGGCGGTCTCACCGGGCACAGGCACTGGCGCCAGCAGTGGCGTTCGCCCGAGCCGAAGCCTGCCTACGATGCGGTGATCGTCGGCGCCGGTGGTCACGGCCTCGCGGCCGCGTACTACCTCGCGAGCGAGCACGGACTGCGCAACGTCGCCGTGCTGGAGAAGGGCTGGCTCGGCGGCGGCAACACCGGGCGCAACACCACGATCATCCGCTCGAACTATCTGTTCGATGAGAGCGCTGCGCTCTACGACCATGCGCTGAAGATCTGGGAAGAGCTCACGCACGAGCTCAACTACAACCTGATGTTCTCGCAGCGGGGTGTGATGATGCTGGCGCATACGGTTCACGACGTGCAGGTGTTCAAGCGGCACGTGCACGCGAATCGCGCGAGCGGTGTCGACAACGAGTGGCTCACGCCGGAGCAGGCGCGCGAGTTCTGTCCGCCGCTGGTTATCGACGATCAGCTGCGCTATCCGGTGCTCGGCGCCGCGCTTCAGCGTCGTGGCGGAACGGCGCGCCACGATGCTGTTGCCTGGGGCTACGCGCGCGCGGCAGATGCGCTGGGCGTCGACATCATCGAGAACTGCGAAGTCACCGGCATCCGCTGCGATGGCAAGGGCGCCGTCGCGGCTCTCGAGACCACGCGCGGTGTCATTCATGCGCCGAAGGTCGGCGTGTCGGCGGCGGGCCACACGAGTGTCGTCATGGGCATGGTCGGACTGCGCCTGCCGCTCGAGAGCTTTCCACTGCAGGCGCTGGTGTCCGAGCCGGTCAAGCCGATTTTTCCGTGTGTGGTGATGTCCAACACGATTCACGCGTACATCAGCCAGTCCGACAAGGGTGAGCTCGTCATTGGCGCCAGCACGGACTCGTACACGTCGTACACACAGCGCGGCGCGTTGCACGTGAACATGCACACGCTGGCGGCCATCTGCGAGCTGTTCCCGATCTTTCGGCGTCTGCGCATGCTGCGCAACTGGGGCGGCATAGTCGACGTGACGCCGGACCGGTCGCCCATCATTGCGAAGACGCCCGTGCCGGGGCTCTATGTGAATTGCGGCTGGGGTACGGGAGGCTTCAAGGCCACGCCCGGCGCGGGACACCTCCTGGCGTGGACGATCGCGAACGATCGGCCGCACGCCATCAACGCGCCGTTCACCATCGAACGCTTCCGCGATGGTTATCTCATCGACGAGGCCGCTGCGGCGGCTGTTTCGCACTGAGCTCATGCTGCTCATTCACTGCCCGCATTGCGGCCCGCGTCCGGAGATTGAATTCGTCTACGGCGGGCAGGCGCACATCAAGCGACCGACTGGCCCGGACGTAACGGATCAGCAGTGGGCGGATTTCCTGTATGCGCGCACGAACGTGAAGGGCGTCCATGCGGAGCGCTGGCGCCATGTTCATGGTTGCGGGCAGTTCTTCAACGCGCAGCGTGATACGACTACCGATCAGTTCGTCGCTCCTTCAGGCGCGCGCTCGTGAGCTCATCGTTGCGCACGTCTGCGGGGGGTCGCGTCGATCGCACGAAGCAGCTGCGTTTCACGTTCGACGGTCGTGAGTACGCGGGGCTGCAGGGCGACACGCTGGCGTCTGCGCTGCTTGCGAACGGCGTGCATCTCGTGGGGCGCTCGTTCAAGTATCACCGGCCGCGTGGGTTTCTGAGTGCTGGTGCTGAAGAGCCGAACGCGCTCGTCACCGTGTCGCGGAATGAGGCGCGGTACACGCCCAACCTGGCGGCCACCGAGGTCGAGCTGTATGACGGTCTGGTTGCCGAGAGCCAGAATCGCTCGCCGTCGCTGGCCTTCGATCTCGGTGCCGTCAACGATCGGTTGTCGCGATTTATTCCTGCGGGTTTCTACTACAAGACGTTCATGTGGCCGCGGGGGGCCTGGCATTCCTTCTATGAGCCGCGGATTCGGGCTGCAGCCGGCCTGGGGCGCGCGCCCACGCAGCCGGATCCGGATCGTTACAGTCAGCGGTATGCGCATTGTGATGTGTTGGTGGCGGGCTCGGGGCCTGCGGGCCTGAGCGCGGCTCTGACCGCGGCACGTGCAGGTCTGCGCGTGATTCTCTGCGAGCGGCAGAACGAGCTCGGTGGCTCGTTGCTGAGTGACCACTCGGCGACGATCGATGGCGAATCTTCCGAGGTGTGGCGCGAGCGAACGCTTGCGGAGCTCGGGGGCAATCCTCGTGTGACCGTGCTCGCGCGTACGACAGCGTTCGGGTACTTCCCGCACAACATGATTGCGCTCAGCGAGCGCGTCACGGATCACCTTGCACGCCCAGCCTCGCATCTGCCGCGCGAGCGACTCTGGCAAGTGCGTGCGAAGGAAGTGATTCTCGCGGCGGGTGCTGTGGAGCGGCCGCTGGTTTTTCCGGGTAACGACCGGCCGGGAATCATGCTGGCGGGTGCCGGGCGCACTTTCTTGAATCGGTACGGTGTTCTAGCGGGACTGCGCGTGGTGCTGGTGACGGCGCACGACGCTGCGTATCGCGCTGCCATTGAGTTGCATGCCGCTGGCGCAAAGGTCGTTGCCATTGCTGATGTGCGTGCGACGGCTGACGGCCCTTTGCCGCAAGCGGCGCGCGGGCTCGGGATTGCCGTGCACACGCGCGCGACGGTGTTAGGCACGAGCGGCCGCAAGCGGGTTAAGGCAGTCCGCATCACGCAGATCGACGATGCGGGTAACGTGCAGGGCTCCGCTCAAACGTTCGTATGCGATCTGGTGTTGATGTCAGGCGGTTTCACGCCAAGCGTTCACCTGTTCTCGCAGTCGCGCGGGAAGCTGGCATGGGAAGAGGGAATCCGCGCATTCGTTCCTGCGAAGGCTGCAGAACGCACTCATTCGGTCGGCGCCTGCCGCGGCGAGTTCAACCTCGCGCGCGCCATGCAAGACGGTGCCGATGCAGCCATGCGCGTTGCGCGCGGGCTGCTCGCCGAGCGCCAATCGGCGCCGCCGCCGGCCGAGGCCGACTGGGTGCGGCGGCTGCGTGTCGAAGGCGACTCGGTCGCGGTGGAGGGGTTCATCGGGGCGCTGACGCAGCCTGCGGGGCGCGAGCCGCATAAGGCGTTTGTCGACTGGCAGAACGACGTCACGGTGCGTGATCTCGCGCTGGCGGTGCGCGAGGGATTCCGGTCCATCGAGCACGTGAAGCGCTACACGACCACGGGCATGGCCACGGATCAGGGCAAGACGTCAAATCTGAACGCGCTGGCCATCGTTGCGCGCCAGCTCGCCCGTGCAGTTCCGGAGGTTGGGCTCACGACCTTCCGCATGCCGTACGTGCCAGTAACCTTCGGCTCGTTGGCCGGCCACGCACGCGGCGCGCTCTTCGATCCAGTGCGCCGGACGCCGCTGCACGACTGGTCCGCCGCGCATGGCGCGGTGTTCGAGGATGTCGGCCTCTGGAAGCGCGCCTTGCATTTCCTGCAGCCCGGCGAAACCGCGCGCGACGCCATCGCGCGTGAATGCCGTGCCGTTCGCACCCGCTGCGGAATATTCGATGCATCCACCCTCGGCAAGATCGAAGTCGTTGGCCCCGATGCCGCCGAGTTCCTGAATCGCATGTACGTGAACGACTTCGCGAGCCTCGCGGTCGGCCGCTGTCGCTACGGCATTCTCCTGCGCGACGACGGTTACGTATTCGACGACGGCGTGATCGCACGCACGGCCGCGGATCGCTTCCACGTCACGACCACCACCGGCGGCGCCGCGCGAGTGCTGGCACTGATGGAGGACTATCGCCAGACCGAGTGGCCCGACCTCAAAGTCTGGCTCACATCGACCACGGAACAGTGGGCGGTGATCGCGATCCAGGGGCCGCAAGCGCGCCAGATACTCGAGCCGCACGTCGAGGGCATCGATCTCGCGCGGGCGGCCCTGCCGCACATGAGCATCGCGCGCGGGAGCATTTTCGGTGCGCCGCTGCTCCTGTTCCGTGTGAGCTTCACCGGCGAGCTGGGATTCGAGCTGAACGTTCCTCCCGATCACGCGGCGGCGGTGTGGGAGCAGTTGCATGCCGAGAGCGAATCGCTCACGCCCTACGGCACGGATGCGATGCACCTGCTGCGCGCGGAGAAGGGCTACATCATCGTCGGTCAGGACACGGACGGCACAGTGTCCGCAGACGATGCCGGTGTCGGCTGGGCCATCGCGAAGAAGAAACCGGATTTCCTCGGCAAACGCTCGCTCACGCGCCCCGCGTTCAGGAACCTCACCCGCAAGCAGCTCGTCGGCCTTCTGACCACGGACAAAATGACGGTGCTGGAAGAGGGCGCGCAGATCTCAGAGCGTCGTGAACAGCCGATGCCACGACGCGTCATCGGGCATGTCACCTCGTCATATGCGAGCGAGGCCGTCGGCCGCCCCATCGCGCTCGCGCTGGTGTCCGCCGGTCGCGCACGCATGGGTCAGCAGCTCTATGTCCCGATGAATGGCCGCGACGTGACTGTCACCGTGACGTCGCCGGTGTTCTACGACCCGAAAGGCGAGCGCCTCAATGGCTGAACGCCGCGCAGTCGAGCTCGAGCAGTTCGCCGGTTTGCAGCCGGCGCCATCGCTGGCGCGATTCAGCCTGCGCGGCGACCTGACCGAGCTCGCCAATGGACTGGCCAACGCACTCGCGCCCTCGGGCGTGCCGGTCTCGCGCGCCGCGTGTCGAGCCGTCGAGGCGGATGTCTGCGCGGCGCTCTGGCTCGGTCCGGACGAGCAACTGCTGCTCGCACCCGAGCAGCACGTCGTGCAACTCACGCAGGCGCTGAAGATCGGCCTGGCGAACGTTCCACATTCGCTGGTCGATATCAGCCAGCGACAGACGGCGTTCGAAGTCACCGGCCCCACGGCGCGCGCTCTGCTCAATTGCGGCTGCCCACTCGACCTGTCCGACGAGGCGTTCCCGGTCGGTATGTGCACCCGGACGCTATTAGAGAAGAGTGAGATCGTGCTCTGGCGCCGGGGCGCCGACCGGTTCCATGTCGAGGTGTGGCGCTCGTTCGCACCGTATGTGACAGCCCTGCTCGCGGAGGCCGCACGCGAGCTGGCCTGAATGCGTGTTCAAAGCGCCACAACGGTAGACCGCTTCATAGATCCAGCCTTGTAATCCTAGCGTAAGTCATTGTTAGGAATAGCGCGCAAAGGCTGAACATTCCTCACCCGTAATCTGTTGCACGCCCGGTGCTGTTTAGCGAAGATACCCGCGACGGGGGTCTCCACAACAAGATTGACCGGGCGTTCAATGAGAGAGTGGTGCGACTTTGCAGATTCGCTCCCTCCCCGCAGCGGTGCGGCGGCCCCGGTGCGTTTCGGCATCGTCCTGGCCAACCACTTCACCCTGTCTGCCTTCTCGATCTTCATAGATCACCTGCGCCTCGCGGCTGATGAGGGCGACCGCAGCCGGCCCCTGCACATGCAATGGTCCGTGATGGCGAGTCGCGAGGAAGCGGTGCGCGCGAGCTGCGGCGTGATGGTGAACCCATCGAGCTCGCTTCTCGATCCGCGCACGCTCGACTACGTCGTCGTGGTCGGAGGGTTGCTGCATCTCGGGCCGCAGATCGACGAGCAGACCGCGCAATACCTGCGCGAGGTCGCGGCGGCGGGTGTGCCGCTCGTCGGCACCTGCACGGCGAGCTTCGTGCTCTGTCGCGCCGGCCTCATGAAGGGCAGAACGTCCTGCGTGAGCTGGTATCACTATCAGGACTTCATTGAAGAATTCCCCACGCACGCCGTGGTGGCCGATCGACTCTTCATCGAAGACGGCAACCGCATCACCTGCGCCGGCGGCGCCGGCACCGCTGCGGTCGCCACGCATCTCATCGAAAGACACCTCGGGCGGGCGACAGCGCAGAAAGCCAGTCAGGTGCTGCTGTTCGATCGCGAGCGCGCGGGCAGCGAAGCACAGCCGCGCCCACCGCTCTACGCGCAGGTGAGCGAGCCGCGCGTGCGACGCGCGTTGCTGCTGATGGAGCAGAACCTGGCACGGCCGATTGCCATTCCCGTCGTGGCCGCGGAGCTCGGCCTCTCGATGCGACAACTCGAGCGGCTGTGTCGCACGCATACGGGCCTGAGTCCCGCTTCGATTTATCGGCAGCTCCGCATGCGCTATGCGCGCTGGCTGGTGGAGAACACGGATCGCTCGGTGACGGAGATCGCGATCGATGCCGGTTTTGCGGACTGCGCGCATTTTTCGCGCCAGTTCAAGGACGCATATGGCCTGTCGCCCTCGAGCCGGCGCATGAATCCGCAACACATCGTCGAGGGGAGTGCCGCGCAGTCGCGCGTGTTCGAGTAGCGGAAGGATCCATCGAAGGTCGTCGGTTGCGTAACAACCGGATGACGCGTCCGTTCAATCACTGCTTTTGCAGTCCGTATCTAATGCTCCGCGGGGGAACAACGCATGTCGTCATGTCGTCCCGTGTTTTCGCGCCATCTCATCGTCCGGCTGGGAACGGGTACTCTGCTCGCGCTCTCGTCCATCGCCGGCGCACAGCAAAGTGCGCCACCGCGCGACGACGAGCCGGAGCAGGTGGTCGTCACCGCCCAGCGCCGCGAACAGAACATGCAGGACGTGGGCATCTCCGTCACTGCGCTCGGCAATGAATCGCTCGCGGACCTGAACGTGAACACCGCGACGGATCTCGTGCGCGCGGTGCCGAGCCTGAAGATGAACGCGTACTCCTCCGCGCAGGTCGTGTTCAACATCCGCGGCGTTTCGCAGAACGATTACGGCGATCAGCAGGAACCGCCCGTCGCCGTGTACCAGGACGACAGCTACTCGAGCTCTATCAACTCGGCGAGCTTCCCGGTGTTCGATCTCGCTCGCGTGGAGACGTTGCGCGGGCCGCAGGGCACGCTGTTCGGCCGCAACGCTACAGGCGGTGCCATCCAGTTCATCTCGCGGAAGCCGACGAAGGAATTTGAAGGCTACGGGACGGCGACCGTCGGCCGTTTCGGTCAGGCGATTTTCGAAGGCGCCATGTCTGGCCCCCTCGCCGACACGTTGCAGGGCCGGTTCGCTTTCATTCGCAACAAGGACGATGGCTACATGGAGTCCATCGTGTCCGGCGTGGACGATCGGGCTGCGAACGATCACTACGCGTTGCGCGGCCAGCTTGCGTGGCAGCCGGGCGAAGACACGAACATCAACCTGATCACGCGCTACCTGCGCGCGGACAAGGAGCGGCAGGCCGGCCTCTACTCGCACGAAGCAGCGTGCCCGAACGACAACTTCCAGGGTGAGTTCACGCCGCCGACGCTGACGTGTCCGTACTGGTCCAACTTCATCAACGATGCGTTCCCGCCCGTGCCGGGCGAGGCCACGGGCTTCCCGGGACCTGGTACCACGGGCACCGGCTACCGCAACGATGCGATCAGCCCGAGCCGCGGCGGCGATCCATGGAAGACGGCAGAGACGGAAACATCGTACGTCGATCGGACGATCAAGGCGCTCACGCTGCGCATCGATGCGAAGCTCGGCGAGTTCGATCTCGTGTCGATCACCGACTACCAGAAGTCGAACAAGTTCTACATCGAAGGCGGCGACTCCTCGCCGGATGGCGGCGTGTTCTTTTTCCAGGGGAGCCGCCTCGAGCAGGCCTCGCAGGAGCTGCGCCTGTCGCGCGAATTCAGCGGCCATCAGCTCGTCGGCGGCGTGTTCGGCATGAAAGTCGACGGCGACTACACCGGCAAGTTCGCCGACCCGTTCTATGGTTACGACCCATTGATCGCCGCCACGCAGGACACGAAGTCCTGGGCGGTGTTCGCGCAGGACGAATGGCGCGTGGCCGAGAAGCTGAGCCTCATCGGCGGCCTGCGCTACTGGCGCGACACGCGCGAGGGCTCGTACTTCGGTTCCGAGCCCAGCAACGGTGTGACGATCATCTTCAACAGCAGCCAGGTTGCCGGCCTGGTCGGCGGCGTCGCGCAGAATCCGGAGCTGATCAACATCTCACCGGCGGATGCCGACAAATCCTTCAAGGGCGTGACGGCGCGCTTCGAAGTGGACTATCGCGCGACGGACGATCTGCTCCTGTACGCGAGCTACAACCGCGGCAGCAAGAGCGGCGGCTTCACGTTCTCCACCGGCACGCCATTCGCGCTGCCCGGCGCCCCCGAGGCATTCCTGAACGGCATTCCGTTCCGGCCCGAAGTGCTGAACTCGGTGGAGGCCGGTTTCAAGTCGACGCTTGGCCGGCGCACCACGCTGAATGCGAGCGCGTTCTACTACAAGTACCACGACTATCAGGCTTTCGCGCAGCTCGGCATCCAGCAGACCGTGGTGAATCAGCCCGCCAAGGCTACTGGTCTCGAGGTCGAGCTCAGCACCCATCCAACTCCCGATCTCACTCTGCAGGTCGGCGCGTCGGTGCTCGATTCGACGGTGGAAGACGTGCACCTGCCGGATCTCGTCACCGTGCAGAACCACGACTTGCCGCAAGCGCCGAAATTCTCAGGCAACGCGCTCGCGCGCTACGAGCTTCCGGTGGGGAGCGGCCTCGTCATGCTCCAGGCCGATATGCTGTATTCGGATGGCTTCTGTTTCACGGTTCTGTGCGCACCTGTCGAGCGCGAGCGGCCGTACGCGGTGACCAACGCGCGCGTCGGCTACGTTGCGGGCGATCGGCGCTGGGAAGTCGCGGCGTTTCTGGACAACGCCTTCGACAGGGAATACCGCGTCTATGCCTTCGACAGCTCGCTGTTTTCCGGAGTCGTGGCCGGCGTGTACGGTAAACCGCGCATGTACGGTCTCACGGCCACGTACCGCTTCGGCGGTGCGCGCGACTAGCGCTGCGACGTTTGCCAGTTCGGCGCGACGTACCAGGGCGCTTGCGAGCGCGGCAGGGGCTGCTTGCCGAGAATGTGATCGGCCGCCTTCTCGGCGAGCATGATGGTCGGCGCGTTGAGATTGCCGGTCGTGACGGAGGGCATGATCGACGAGTCGACCACGCGCAGCCCGTCGACCCCGAGCACTCGCGTCTCCGGGTCAGTCACCGCAAGCGGATCGTCTTTCGCACCCATCCTGCACGTGCAGGAAGGGTGATACGCGCTTTCGACGCTCGCACGGATGAAGTCATCGATCTGTGCATCGGTCTGCACGCCCGCGCCGGGCTGCAGCTCGCGGCCGCGATAGGGGGCGAACGCAGGTTGCGCGAAGATCTCGCGTGTCAGGCGCACGCACGCTCGCATCTCGACCCAGTCGTCCTCATGACTCATGTAGCCGAACGAGATCTTCGGTGCAGCCAGCGGGTCCGCAGAGGCGAGGCGTACTGTGCCGCGGCTCTTCGAGCGCATCGGTCCCACGTGTGCCTGAAAACCGTGCTCGTGCGCAACGGCCGACCCGTCGTAACTCACAGCCAGTGGCAGAAAGTGATACTGGATGTCGGGGTAGCGAATGCCGGCACGGCTGCGGATGAAGCCGCCGGTCTCGAACTGGTTCGAGGCGCCGAGCCCATTCTTCAGCAACAGCCAGCGCGCGCCGACGAGCGCCTTGCCGATCGGGTTGAACATCGAGTACAGCGTGATCGGTTGCGTGCACGCTATCTGAAAATAGAACTCGAGATGGTCCTGCAGGTTTGCACCGACGCCCGGCAGTGCGTGCACGACATCGATGCCGAGCGCGCGCAGTTCCGCTTCCGGCCCGACGCCCGAGAGCTTCAGCAGTTGCGGAGAATTGATGGATCCGCACGACACGATGACTTCGCGTCGGGCGCGTGCCGTGAATTCCTCGGCGCCGCGTCGATAGCGCACGCCCCGTGCGCGCCGGCCCTCGAACAGCACTCGGGTGGCACGTGCATGCGTGCGCACGGCCAGATTGGCACGCGACATCGCGGGCCGCAGATAAGCGACCGCAGCGCTACACCGCGTGCCATCTCCAACGGTCATGTCCAGGCGGCCAAAGCCTTCCTGCTGATAGCCGTTCAAATCCGCCGTCGCGGGATATCCCGCCTCGCGCGCAGCGGCGAGCCACACCTGATGCAGCGGATTGGTGAGCGGCCCGTACGAGGTGCGAAGCTTTCCCTGGTCGCCGCGATATTCATCGCCACCTTCCGTTCGGCGCTCTGCGCGCCGGAAGTACGGCAGCACGTCCGCGTAGCTCCACCCGCGCGCGCCCTCGGCTTCCCATTGCTCGAAGTCGCACGGGTTGCCACGAACGTAGACGAGCCCGTTGATGGAGGACGAGCCGCCGAGCACCTTGCCGCGCGGTGTGTGCAGGCGGCGGCCGCCGAGCCCGGGTTCCGGTTCCGTGTGATAGCGCCAGTCGTAGCGCTCCATGTTCATCGGAATGGAGAGCGCGGCCGGCATCTGGATGAACGGCGAACGATCGGAGCCGCCGAACTCCAGCAGCAGCACGCTGCTTCTGCCGTCTTCGGTGAGGCGATCGGCGAGCACGCAGCCCGCCGAGCCCGCGCCGACGACGACGTAGTCGAATTCCTCCCCGCTCAAGTTGAATCCTCAGTACGGGGCGTCGATATCGCGCATGGCGACGTAGACGCTCTTGATTTGTGTGTAGTAGTCGAGCGCCGCGCGGCCATTCTCGCGGCCGAGCCCCGAGAGCTTCACGCCGCCGAACGGCAGCTCGACCGGCGTGACGTTGTAGTGATTGATCCAGCAGGTGCCGGCCTGCAGCGCTGCAATCATGCGATGGGCGCGCGTGATGTCGGAGGTGAAGACGCCCGCGGCGAGCCCGAAGTCGGTGGCATTGGCGCGCTCCAGGACTTCCGCCTCGTCGTCGAATTCCAGCACGCTCATGACCGGCCCGAAGATTTCTTCACGCACCACGGTCATGTCATCGCGGCACTGGTCGAACACCGTCGGCGCGACGAAGAATCCATTGGCGAGATCGCCTTCGGTCACGCGAGCTCCGCCGGCGAGCAGGCGCGCGCCTTCCGCGCGACCCCGCGCGATGTAGCCGAGCACTTTCGCCATGTGTTCTTCGGAGATCAGCGCGCCAACCTGCGTGGCCGGGTCCAGCGGATCGCCCACACGCAGCGCCTGCACGCGCTTGATCAAGCGTTCGCGGAACGCAGCGGCGATGCCCCGTTGCACGAACACGCGCGTGCCGTTCGAGCACACTTCACCGGCCGAATAGAAGTTGCCGAGCAGGGCGCCAGCGACGGCGTTGTCGACCTGCGCATCGTCGAACACGATCAGCGGCGACTTCCCACCCAGCTCCAGCGTCACGGCTTTCAGCGTCTGCGCGGCATCGGCCATCACCGCTTTGCCAGTAGACACCTCGCCGGTCAGCGAAACCTTGCGGATGTGCGGATGCTGGGTGAGCAGGCGCCCTGTGTCCGCGCGCCCCTGCACGACCTGGAACAGACCGCGCGGCAGACCCGCTTCCGCAAAGGCCTTCTGCAGCTCGATCGCGGTGAGCGGTGTGAGCTCGGCGGGCTTGAAGATCATTGCGTTCCCGCACGCCAACGCGGGCGCGGACTTCCAGCACGCAATCTGCAACGGATAGTTCCACGCACCGATGCCCGCCACGACACCCAACGGTTCACGGCGTGTGTAGCCAAACGCTGCCGGGCCCAGATCGACGTGCTCACCCGCCAGACTCGCGGCCAGTCCACCGTAGTATTCGAGGCAGTCCGCGCCGGAGACGACGTCGACGACGCGTGTCTCCTGAATGGGCTTGCCCGTGTCCCGCGTTTCCAGCTCGGCGAGCGCATCGTTGCGCCGGCGCAGGAGATCCGCCGCGCGACGCAGGATGCGGCCGCGCTCCACGCCTGGCGTGGCTGCCCACTTCGCCTGCGCCTCCCGGGCCAGCGCGACGGCCGCATCGATTTCGCCCGGGCCGGCGCATTGGAATTCGGCGAGCGTTTCGCCGGTGGCCGGATTGATCGATCTGAAGGAATTCGTTTGAGGAGTGGCGCTCGCGCTGTGCGCACCTTCCGCGGCAGCTTTACTGCTCTGGAGCTTCGCATCCTGCAGGCGTCCATCGACGAACGTGGTGAGCAACGCGCGCGCCGCCTCGCTATCCGCTTCACGCCATTCGGAGAGCGCCGCGCGCAGCCACACGCCGTCGATCATCGCGGCGATCATCGTTGCCAGCGTCCGCGCTTCATCGGCAGGCACGAGCTGCCGCAGCGAGTACCGCAGATTGGAGAGCATCCGGCGCTGATAGACGACCTGCACGGCCTTCAACGGAGCCACGTGCAGCACCTGGCCCCAGAACGCGAGCCATGCGCCGCCGGTGCGCCGGTCGAACTCCTCCGGCGCGAGGTTGGCATCGATCACTGCCTGAATCCGGCCGCGCGGCGTGCGCGCGTTCTGCAACCGGCGACGCATCTGGTCGCTCACGCGCAGGGCAAGGCGGCGGAAGGTGGCCTCGAGGAGCCCGTCCTTGTCGCCGAAGTAGTGGGCCACCAGCCCCGGCGAAACACCCGCGCGGTTCGCGATGTGGGCAAGCGTGCTGCCGACGTAGCCAACCTCGGCGAGGCTGTCGATAGTGACCTCGATGAGCTGGTGGCGACGGTCGTCGGTGTCGTCGCTACGCGCGGGGGCGGACGTTGACTGCCTGTTCAATGGGTGTGTCTCGGGCATTCGCGACAGCCTCGATTCCGAACCGGGCAAGACCCGCGCCGGCGCCCCTTCCGGGGGCAGGCCGGAGCGCCTTTCTGTTTCCGAATTCGACGCTTAGAATCGAACTCGCGTTCTGCCCCGGGACGGCCTAAATGCCTGTTCAATTTGCGCGGAGGGGATCATGCGATTGCGCACTTTGAGGGTCAAGAGCCGGGCTCGCCGCCTCGGCCTCGCGCTTCTGTGCGCGCTCCCCGCGCTGCTCGTCGGGAGCCCTCCCGCGGCCGGCGCGGACGCTCCGCCGAGCAGCCCGGAGCCCGCGAGCTGCAAGGTCGTGCGGCTCGCCGACATTGGCTGGACGGATGTCACTGCCACCACTGCCACCTTCGGTCGCGTGCTCACGGATCTCGGGTACGAAGCGCGCATCACCGTGCTGTCGCTGCCGGTCACCTACGCAGCGCTGAAGAACAAGGACATCGACGTCTTCCTCGGCAACTGGATGCCCTCGCAGTCAGGGGATCGCGCGCCGTTCGAAGCCGACCATTCCATCGACATCCTCGGCCCGAATCTCGCAGGCGCGAAGTACACACTGGCCGTTCCCGATTACACCCACGAGCTCGGCATCCACGACTTTGCCGACATCCAGAAATTCGGTGCGCAACTCGGGAATACGATCTACGGCATCGAGCCGGGGAACGACGGCAACCGTCTCGTGCTCGAGATGATCAAGGACAACACCTTCGGCCTCGGCAGCTTCAAGCTGGTGGAGTCGAGCGAGCAGGGCATGCTCGCGGAAGTCGAGCGCGCCGTGAAAGTGAAACGGCCCATCGTGTTCCTGGGCTGGGACCCGCACCCGATGAACATGCGCTTCAACATGCGCTATCTCACGGGCGGCGATGCGACGTTCGGTCCGAATTTCGGCGGCGCTGCCGTGTATACCAATGTGCGCGCCGGGTACACGAAAGAGTGCCCGAATGTCGGGCGCCTGCTCGCCAACCTGAAATTCACGCCGCACGCTGAGAGCGAGATCATGGGCGCGATCCTCGATCGCAAGGAAGCGCCCGATCTCGCTGCCACTCAGTGGATCAAGGCCAATCCCGCCGTGCTCGCGCAGTGGCTCGCCGGAGTGAAGACCTTCGATGGCAAGCCTGCGCTCACTGCGCTGTCGCTGACCAATTCCATCGCAGGTAAGAAATCCCTGCAGGGGTGGATCACCGACCACAAGATTCCGGTGGGTGATGCATCGGCGGTCGCCATCGACTGGATCAAGAACAACGGTGGCGCATTCTTCGGCGGCATCTCTGCGGGCGTGCGCGGCATCGTGCAAGGCGTGACCACGTTGCTCACCGTGATTCCGGCGCTGGTCCTCATCGTCGTGATCGCGGTGCTCGCCTGGTTCCTGCGCCGTTCGATCGCGCTCGCCGTGTTCGTCGCGCTGGCGCTGCTGTTCATCCTCAATCAGGGCTACTGGCCTGAAACGCTGGAAACGCTGTCGCTCGTTACGGTGGCGGCATTTCTCTCCACCGTGATCGGCGTGCCGCTCGGCATTGCGGCTGCCCATCGGCCCGGTCTGTACACGGTGCTGCGACCGGTGCTGGACCTGATGCAGACGCTGCCCACATTCGTGTACCTCATTCCAGCGCTGGTGCTGTTCGGTCTCGGCGTCGTGCCCGGCGTGATCTCGACGGTGATCTTCGCGATGCCGGCGCCGATTCGCCTCACGCACCTCGGTATCTCTTCGGTACCGAGCGCCCTGCGCGAGGCCGGTGAAGCCTTCGGCGCCACGCGCCAGCAGCTTCTCTGGAAAGTGGAGCTGCCGAGCGCGGCTCCGAGCATCATTGCCGGCATCACCCAGTGCATCATGCTGAGCTTGTCGATGGTGGTGATCGCAGCGCTCGTCGGCGCCGGCGGTCTCGGCGTTCCCGTGGTGCGCGCCCTGAATTCCGTGCAGGTTGGCATGGGCTTCGAAGCAGGGTTCGCGATCGTACTGCTGGCGATCATTCTCGATCGGCTGAGCCGGCCGCGGGATCGCAGAGGTTCCCGATGAGCGCCGATGCGGCCATCGAGCTGCAGAACGTCGACATTCTGTTCTGCCGCGAAGGCGGTCGGGTCGGTGCGGACCTGAACGCTCAGGCGCTTGCCGCGCTCGATGCCGGCGAATCGCGCACGCAGATCGCAGAACGCCTTGGGGTCGTCGTCGGTGTCGCGGACGCGAGTCTCGCCATCGAGCGCGGAGAAATCTGCGTGTTGATGGGGCTTTCAGGCTCGGGCAAATCGACACTGCTGCGCGCGGTGAACGGCCTGAACCGCGTCACGCGCGGTCATGTGTTGATCCGGGACAAGAGCGGGACGGTAGACATCACCAGTTGTGACGAAGCGAGCCTGCGTCGCGTGCGCCGCGAGTCCGTGGCAATGGTGTTCCAGCAGTTCGGGCTGTTGCCGTGGCGGACCGTGAGCGACAACGTCGGGCTGGGTCTCGAGCTGCGGGGTGAACCGGTGGAAGCGCGCCGGCGCATCGTCGCAGAGAAGCTCGAGCTGGTTGGCCTGTCGCAATGGGCGGACCGTCACGTCAGCGAGCTCTCGGGCGGCATGCAGCAGCGCGTGGGTCTCGCGCGCGCGTTCGCGACGGACGCGGACATTCTGCTGATGGACGAGCCGTTCTCCGCTCTCGATCCGCTCATCCGCACGCGTTTGCAGGACGAGCTGTGCAAGCTGCAGGAGCGGTTCAGAAAGACGATCGTGTTCGTCACGCACGACATGGACGAAGCGCTCAAGCTCGGCGACCGGATCGCGGTGCTGGAAGGCGGGCGCATCCTGCAGACCGGCGTCGCGCAGGACATCATGATGCGGCCGGTCAACGATCACGTCGCCCAGTTCGTGCGTCACGTGAATCCGCTGTCGGTGCTGACTGGGGCGATGATCATGAAGTCCTGCGCGGATCTGCCCCGCAGCGACAACACCGTGTGGCTGGACGGCGAGCGGCGGTATCAGGTGCTGCTCGATGAGCGCGGCAAAGTCATAGCGGCGCAAGTGAATGGCAAATCGCATGTGCTGGTCCCGGTCGGCGACCACCCACCTACGCTGCAGTTGGGACCTGGCATCGTTCTGGCGCCCACTACGCTGGTCCTGCACGACTTAATCCGTTTGCGCGAGGCGACGGGTCACCCTGTGCTACTCGTCGAAGGTGGGTGCCTCGTGGGGATGTGCGGGGAGACCGAGATCCTGCAGGCCCTGGTCCGCGGCCGGCGCGCGGGGCCGGCGGACGAGGGGGTCATCGATGGCGCGCCCGCGCAAGTCAGCGCCGCAAACTGAGCAGCTTCGTATCGGCCAAGGGGCGATACTGCCGTAAAGAGGCCCGTCATGAACGAACCCCAGCAGCAACCTGCGGCACGCACCGGCCGACGCCCGAGTGGGCGGGACGCCAAGCGCGAAGCGCGCCTGCGCCGTGTCACCACGGTCATTCCCTTCATCACCCGCAAGATTCCGTTTTACGAGGTGCTGAACGAGGAAGGGCTGGCGCTGCTCGAGCACAATGCCGACACCATCCTGCAGGAAATCGGCATCGACTTTCGGGACGATGCCGAGGCGCTGCGCCTCTTCAAGGAGGCAGGCGCGGGCATCACGGGTGAACGCGTACGCTTTCCGCGCGGCATGTGCCGCTCCATCGTGCAGAAGTCGGCGCCGCGTGAGTTCACGCAGATCGCGCGCAACCCGGCGCGGAACATCCTGATCGGCGGCAATCGCACGGTATTCGCGCCGGCGTATGGCTCGCCCTTCATTCGCAGTCTCGACGACGGCCGCCGCTACGCCACGATCGAAGATTTTCGCAATTTCGTGAAGCTCACGTACCTGTCGACGCCGCTCCACCATTCGGGCGGGACCATCTGCGAGCCCGTCGATCTGCCGGTCAACAAGCGGCATTTCGACATGGTCTACAGTCACATGAAATTCAGTGACAAGCCTTATATGGGCTCCGTCACGCATCCCGAGCGTGCGCGCGACACGATCGAGATGACGAAGATCCTGTTCGGCGACGAGTACATGGATCCGGTCACGGGTAAGCCGCGTACGTGCGTCATCAGCCTCATCAACGCCAACTCGCCAATGGTGTGGGACTCGACCATGCTGGGCGCGCTGCGCGAATACGCGCGTAACAATCAGGCGACTATCGTCACGCCGTTCATCCTTGCCGGTGCCATGTCGCCGGTCACCGTGGCCGGCACGGTCGCGCAGACGCTCGCGGAGTCGCTTGCGGGCATGGCATTCGCGCAGCTCGTGAATCCCGGTGCGCCCGTGGTGCTCGGGAGCTTTGCCTCTTCACTGTCCATGCAGTCCGGCGCGCCTACCTTCGGCACGCCGGAGCCGGCGCTCGTGTTGTACACGATGGCTGCGCTCGCACGTCGGCTCGGAGTGCCATTCCGTTCTGGTGGCGCGCTGTGCGCATCGAAGATTCCGGATGCGCAGGCAGCGTTCGAATCCGCCAACACGCTCCTGCCCACCTGTCTCGGTGGCGTGAACTTCGTGCTGCACACAGCCGGCTGGCTCGAAGGCGGGCTGGCGATGGGCTACGAGAAGTTCGTGATGGACGTCGACCAGGCCGGAATGATGCATACGCTGCTCGAAGGCGTGGACCTGTCCGAGAACGGCCAGGCGCTGGATGCGATTCGTGAAGTGGGGCCTGGCAAGCACTTCCTCGGCTGTGCGCACACGCAGGCCAATTTCGAAACGGCTTTCTATCGCTCGCCGCTCGCGGACAACAACAGCGTCGAGCAGTGGGAAGCCGAAGGTGCGCAGGACATGGCCAAGCGCGCCAATGCGCTGTGGAAGAAGCAGCTTGCGCAGTACGAGCCGCCGCCACTCGATCCTGCTGTGGATGAGGCACTGCTCGACTACATGAATCGCCGCAAAGCCTCGTTCCCAGACTCGAACGTCTGACCGCAGCTACCCGGCCAACTCTCCGAGCGCAGCCCGCAACGGGCCCAGCCACGGCTCGAAGTTGCGCCACTGATCGACACCTTCCCGGTTGATCGGCCGGCGCACCTGTTCGGAGCTGGCAGTACGCACGCTCCGCTCGGTCTTGTGGAATTCGAGACACGCAGGCTCGAACTCGAGACCGAGGAAGTCCAGCAGGCGCCGCACATTCCCCTCCAGATCGTCTACGACGCTCTCGTGTCGTACGCGCAGCACCTTGCCTGGAAGCACAGCGTCCCAGTGGTCCATGAGGCGCAGGTACATGCGGTAGTAGCGCGCGATGTCTTCGAGGCTGTACGTGAACTCCTGTCCCGATGCGAAGAGCTGCTTGAAATTGCTGAAGCAGCAGGCAATCGGCTCGCGCCGCGCGTCGATGATTTTCGCGTTGGGCAGAACGAGATGGATCAGGCCGACGTGGCGGAAGTTGTTCGGCATCTTGTCGATGAAAAAGGGCTTTCCGGTGCGGAACACGCGCGTGTCGGCGAGGTACTTCTCACCGAACTTGCGGAAGCCTTCGCTGCCGAGCTCCGTCAGCACCTGCGGGTAACGCGGAGTCGTGTCCTGCTCCTGGCGACCATTCAGCCGATGCACGAGGCGCGGAATGTCCGCCAGCTCCATCGTGCCCTCCACCTGCGAGTGGGACGCCAGGATCTGCTCCAGCAACGTCGAACCCGCGCGCGGCAGCCCTACGATGAAGATCGGGTCCGCCTGCGCACAGCCGCTGCCCTTGCGCTGCTCGAACAGCTCACGCGTGCAGACCGTCGCAGTGAGCTGGCAGCTGCGCTCGAGGCTATCCGGCTCGTATCGCGACTCGGCTTTCTTCAGCGCGTTGCCGCGCGAGTAATGAGCGAAAGATGCGGCGTACTCGCCGCGATCCTCGAACGCCTTGCCGAGTGCGAAGCTCAGATGGAATCGGTCGACCGGCCGCGTGAAAGGTGCCGCCTCCTGCGCACGCATGCGCTCGATCTCTTCGTCCGTGAAGCGATACGTCTTGAGGTTCGCGAGACTCCAATAGGCGTCCCCGAAGCTCGGGCGCGCCGCCGCCGCTGCACGATACGAGTCGATCGCCTCGGCCTGACGGCCCAGCGTCTTGAGCGCATGGGCGATCGAGAGATGCAGATCCGCAGGCTGCGGAGCGCCTTCGAGCAGGTCGCGATAGGTTTCGAGCGCCGCCGCGTGATCGCCGAGCCCTACGCAGGAATTGGCCTGCAGCGTGCGATACGCGCGATTGTCGGGATCGAGCTGCAACAGCACGCGCGCCTGCTCCAGCGCCTGCGTGTGCTTGTGTCTCTGCAGGAGCACGTTCGCGTAGTCGTAACGAACCGCGCGATTGTCAGGATCGAACTCCAGCGCGCTTTCGAGCAGGAACTCGGCGTCATCGAGCACATCGAGCTTCACGCCGATATGCGCGAGCAACCGCATGCCTTCCACGTGATTCGGCTGTGTCTGCAGGAACTGCCGCACCACGCCTTCAGCGTGGTAGATCTCGCCTTCTGCGAGGAGGTGTGTGGCATTCACGATTGCTGGCGGGAGGCGCGCGAGCGACGCGATCTGCGCCGCCGCCGCATCGGCTTCTGCCTTTCGTCCCTGCGAGATCAAGAGGTCCCGGAGTGCCACCCAGCTCGCGTTCAGCGTTGGATTGAGCAGAACCGCGCGCTGATAGGATTCGACGGCCGGCAGCGTCTCGCCAACCGCTCGATAGCAATGCCCGCGTTCCTGATACAGGCGACCGAAATCCGGATGCAGCGTCTCGAAGTGCTGGAGCGTGCGGAGGGCGTCAGCGATGCGGCCGAGGTACCGCTCGCTGACGGCGATCAGATAAATCACATCCCGATTTTCCGGGACCTCGGCCAGCAACGAGCGCGCGAGCTGCAGCGCCTCGCCGAACTGCTGGCGCTGCACGAGGCCGCGCGCGCGGCGGACCTCGCTCTCGATGCGCGACACTCCTGTGTGCGCGTTATTCGTTGCCTGAGAACTTATAACTGAAACTCAGCCCCAGGGTCCGCGGGCGGTTGACCGTTACCGCCTTGTACCACTGGCGCGCGTTGGCGTAGAGCTCGGCGCGTTCATCGCTCAGGTTCTGGCCGTAGAGCTGCACGGTCCAGGCGTCCGTCGACACGCCGACGGAGGCGTCGTACGTGGTGAACCCTTCCAGGGGGTATGCGATGGAGTTGCCCTGGAGGTCCTTCGTGAGACGGTCCGTCGTCGCGATGGACGCACCCTGACGGAGTGCCGCGACCTGGAAGAAGCCCTGTCGCGTGCCCACCGGGAAGTCGTAACGCGCCCGGATGTTGCCCTGGAACGCAGGCGCCCCGGCAAGCGGATTGCCCTTGGTGCCACCGGGATTCGACAACGGCTGACCGTTCGAGTCCCGCAGCGCCGAGAAATCGATGGGTGTGCCGTCGCCCCACACGAGCCTCGCTTCCTCGTCGAGCTCCGAATGGTTCCAGTTCGCCGCCGCCGTGATGGTCAGTTGCGGAATCGGGCGCGCGACGATGGACGTTTCGAGGCCACGCACGACGTACGTACCGCCGTTGGCGGAGAACGTGAGGTTGCCCGTGACGCCCGGATCGAAGATGGCGATCTGCGCATCCTCCCAGTTCTCGTGATAGATGGCGCCGTTGAACTGCAGGCGGTTGTCGAGCCACTGCGTTTTCCAGCCGAGCTCGTTGTTGGTAAGGGTGTCTGGCCTGAACTCGACCGGTGGCACGAAGCGGCCGTGGGTCACGGCATCCGGCGCAGTCACGAGGGGTGACGAGGATTCCACCGCGTTCGGGCGGTTGAAACCGCCGGCGCGGAAGCCCTGCGAGAACGTGTAGTACACCAGCACGTCGTCGGTGACCTTCCACGTGAGGTTGGCGCGACTCTTGAAGCCCTTGTAGGTGTGCTCGAGACCGAGCGCATCGAGGTTGCCGCCGTTCGAAGAATTGAGACACGGCCGGGGCGCGTTCGGGTTGAAGATGAGCTGACAGCCGAAGCTGCCGATTGCGGAGCCGACCTCGCTGGTGTCGATGCTGTACCAGCGCGTGCCGAGCGTCAGCGTGAGATTCGGCACGATGTCGAAGTCCACCGATGCGAACACCGCCTTCTGCTTGTACCCGCGCGTGATGTCGTCGAAGAACGCGACGTTGTTAGGCCGGACGTTGGGATCGATCGAGGTGGCGGGACCCGGCACGAATACGGCGCCCGGCGTGCCCTTTGAAACGACACGGCCGTTCGGCAGGCGGGGCGACCCATTCACCGTGTAGTAGCCGGTGGGTGGGCCGACGGGACTGAAGAAATCCGTCGCCGTCTTGTAGTACCAGTCGACGATTTCCTCGATCTTGTAGTCCTCCCAGAAGAGACCACCGAGAGCGCGGAAGCGCTTGTCACTCGGTGTGCTGAGACGGAACTCGTGGCTCTGGTGTGTGTTGCGTTCCTTGTCCTGCCACGTGGCGCTCGGCGAGAAGCACTTCGCAGTGGCCGGCGTCGGGCCCGGATTCACGCACTGGTAGTAGTCCACGTAAGGACCGCGCGCGTAGTTCGTGTAGTCCTGAATCTGCTCGACCTTGCGGACCAGGTACGAGCCGGCATACACCGCCTGCAGCGCGCCGAGGCGGCCGTTCACGGTGAGCGCCGTGTTGGTGAACTTGTCCTTCGTCCACGACGGGTTGTAGAGCTGGACGGTGAGCTCGGGTTGCGGCTCGCCGAGCGAGTTGGTTTCCATCTGCGAGAACACGCCGTCGACATTGAGCTGCTGATAGGACTGCGTGACCAGCACGTTCCAGTCGTCGTTGATCTCATAGAGGCCAGACAGGCGCGCACCCTTGTAGGTCGCGTCGTTGAAATTGTCCTCGACGATGTTGGCGTTGTTGATGACCACGCTGTCCGCGGGCACCTGTCCGCCGGCGTACGCATAGTGAATGCCGAGGTCCGTGTTCGCGCGCGCGAACGTGCCCGGGACGTTGTCGATGTAGCCGCCACGCGATTCGCTGTAGATCACGCCGCGCAGCGCGAACTTGTCCGTGATGATCGGCAGGTTGAACGTGCCGTCGACGTTATTGCTCGGGTCGCCGTGCGCGGTGATGCCGTAACCCGCGTTGACGTTGACCTCGACCCTGTCGAGCTTCGGCTTGTTCGTGATGTAGCGGACCACGCCCGCCTGCGCGCCTGCACCGAACAGCGTGCCCTGCGGGCCTTCGAGAATTTCGACGCGCTCCAGGTCCACCGCGTACACATCGAGGTTGCGGCCCGGCAGCTGTGCCGACTGATCGTCCAGATACACGGCGACGTTCGGGAACGGTCCGACGACACCGGAGCCCTGCAGACCCGTCACACCGGTGGCGAGGCCGCGCATGTAGATGTTGTTCTGACCGGGGCCGAGACCCTGCGACGTGACGTTCGGCACGTACTTCACGTAGTCATCGAACGTCGTCACGGAAAGCTGCTGCAGCGTTTCGCCGGTGAGCGCGGTGATGGCGATCGGCACGTTCTGCAGGTTTTCATCGCGCCGCTGGGCCGTCACGGTGACCTGTTCGAGTCCGCCCTCATCGGCCTGCGGAGTCTGCGCGAGCGCCGGCGCGTGGTAGGCCAGCAAGGCAGCATCGGCCAGGATGGCGGCGATGGCCGCGGAAACGGTTGACCTGTGGTGCATCGTTCTCTCCCCGCTTGTTCTGTCGTTAGTTCGAGTTGAGCGTCTTCGCAAGCAACGGCTCATTCGGTGCGTAGCCCAATCCGGGGGCATCGCTCAGATTGATGTACCCATGTGCATCGACGACCAGAGGCTCGGCCATCATATAGTCTCGACGATTCACATCCCAGTCCGGTGGATCGTAGGGATACTCGAGAAACGGCACGTCCGCGAGCCCCGCGGTCAGATGCGCGTTCGCCATCACGCCCATCCCGTTGGTCCAGGTGTGCGGCGTAAAGAGCAGGTTGTGCTCCTGTGCCATGAGTGCAACACGCCGCAGGCCGGTGATACCCCCGACCAGCGCGACATCGGGTTGAATAACATCGACACAGCCCCCCTGCACCAGCTCGCGCAGCTCATGGAGCTGACGGGTCATCTCACCGGCCGCGAGCCGCACGTCGGTCGCTTCGCGCAAGGCGCGCATGCCCGCGTAATCGGCGCGATGCAGGGGCTCTTCCATCCAGTAGACGCCGAGACGCTCGAGCTCACGCGCAACCGTCAGCGCATCTTTCAGGGTCCAGGGGGCTTCGGTATCCCATGGCAGGCGCCAGCCCTGATTGCAGTCGACGAGCAGCTCGAGCCGATCGCCGAGCCGCGCCCGTACAGTCTCGAGCGCCTTCATGTCATCGCGCCAGTCACCGCGGTGGAAGCGAATTTTCAGCGCCCCGAATCCTGCAGCCGCGAAACGCTCCGCCTGATCTGCGAGCGCGTGGGGATCCCGCAGGACGCCTGACGATGCATACGCTCTGACACGCCGCGACAAGCCGCCCAGCAATTTCCAGCAGGGCTGGCCCGTGATCTTGCCGGCGAGATCCCACAACGCGAGATCCAGCGGCCAGCAGCGTCCATAGTGAAAATCGATGTGGGACAACACGCGGTAGTGGCGTTCGAGCGCGAGCGCGTCCTGCCCGATGAACAGGCTCTCGTGGCCGTGGAAGCCGAGCATCAGGTCGCCGGATGCAATACCGGTGAAACCGGTATCGGTCGTGACGCGCACGATGGTTGCATCGAAATGCATCCGCGGCTTGCTGTCCCAGCTCGCATGAAACGGACGATCGAACGGCAGCCGGTGCTGCGTGATGCTGATCGAAGCGATCTTGTGCACGCCCTGGCTCATCGGTAGGCGGTCCAGATCGTCTTCAGGTCCGTGTACTTGTCGATGGCATGCGGCGAGCGGTCGCGCCCGAAGCCGGATTGCCCGAAGCCGCCGAAAGGTGTCGCCATCGACGAGCGATCGAACGCATTCACCCACACCGTGCCACCGCGCAGCGCATTCGACATGCGGTGTGCCACATTCATGTCGGATGTCCACACGGCGGCAGCGAGGCCGTAGACGCTGTCGTTGGCCATGCGCAGCGCCTGCGCTTCGTCCTCGAACGTCATCACGCTCAGCACCGGCCCGAAAATCTCTTCGCGAGCCACGCGCATGTCCGGACGCACGCGATCGAGCACCGTCGCCTCGACATAGAATCCGCCGGTTTCCTGCATGACCTGCCGGCCACCCAATGCAACTTGCGCGCCCGCGGCTACGCCGCCATCGATGTAGCCGAGCACGCGGCGCATGTGACCCGCATCGATCAGCGCACCCATCTGCGTGTCGGGATCCAGCGGATGACCCAGCGTGATCGTGGCGGCGACCTTGCCGATGGCCGCAATCAGCTCATCCTTCACGGAGGCATGCGCGATCACCCGCGAACCTGCGTGGCAGGTCTCGCCGGAGTTGTAGTAGATGCCCCAAGCGATGCCTTCCGCAGCCGCCGTGATGTCCGCATCCGCCATGACCACGTGTGGCGTCTTGCCGCCGCATTCCAGCGCCACGCGTTTCAGATTCGAGTCACCTGCGTAACGAAGCATGAGCTTGCCGACTTCGGTGGAGCCGGTGAAGCTGACCATGTCCACATCGCCATGGAGCGCGAGGGCGCGGCCCGCCTCTTCGCCGAAACCTGGCACCACGTTCAGTACACCCGGCGGCACACCGGCCTCGCAGGCGAGCTCGGCGAGCCGGATCGCGGACAACGGCGACTGCTCCGCAGGTTTCAGTACGACGGAGTTGCCACTGAGCAGTGCAGGCCCGACCTTCCATGCACTGATGATGAGCGGGTAGTTCCACGGCACGATCGCAGCGATGACACCCAGCGGCTCGCGCTTCACGATAGCGAGATCGCTGGCCGGCGTTGGCGCCACTTCGTCGTAGAGCTTGTCGGCGAACTCGGCGTAGTAGCCGATGCAGTTCGCGCAGTTCGTGACGTCGACAGCCACCGAGTTGACGATCGGCTTGCCGACGTCGAGCGTTTCGAGCAACGCCAGTCGTTCGATGTCATCCCGGATCAACTCCGCGAAGCGGAGGAGAACGCGCTTGCGGTGAGCGGGATCCGCGCGCCGCCAGATGCCGGCCTCGAAGGCGTCGCGCGCCACACGTACCGCGGCGTCGATATCGGCTCCATCGCCACGCGCCACCTGGCATACGATGCGGCCGTCGATGGGACTGATGTCGTCGAAGCGCCGCCCATCCCGGGCCTCCACGAACTGGCCATTGATGAACGCACGCCCCTCGGGACGCGTCGCGCCCGCGAGGCGTTCCCAGGTCGAACGATCATGCGCGATGCGTGCTGGCGCCATGGCTCTCCCCACCGACGGCAGAGACTTTCACAGCAGCCTAACGCGATACAGTCGAGAAATTGAATAGCACTATCGAAAAAAGGCATGCGGCGTGGTTGCACCCCACGTCGCGATCAGACAAGAATGCTGTCGGATTCCGACAATGCGCCGCCCGATCAAATTCGCCTTCCTGACCCTGCCGCGGTATTCGATGATCGCGGTCGTGAACGCGGTCGAGCCGTTGCGCATGGCCAACCTCGTCACGGGCAAGGGCGTCTATGACTGGACGTTCGTCAGCCTGGACGGCAAGCCCACCATCGCGAGCAACGGAATGCACCTCGCGCCCACGATTGCGCTTGCCGAGCTTCCCGAGGTCGACACCGTGTTCGTATGCGGCGGGGTGCAGATTCGCGAGGCGATATCGCAATCGTTGCTCGCGGGGCTGCGTCGCCTGCAGAAGCGGCGCATCGCGCTCGGCGCGCTGTGCACCGGCGGCTACGCGCTGGCCGAGGCCGGGCTCCTCGATGGCTATCACGCCACCATCCACTGGGAGAACCTGTCCAGCCTGCGTGAGCAGTTCCCGCGCGTGCTCATCGGCGATCAGCTCTTCACCGTCGACCGCGATCGCCTCACCTGTTCCGGTGGCATCGCGCCGCTCGACCTGATGCTGCATCTGGTGAAGGCGGAGCTCGGCCCGCGCATCTCGCAGCTGATTTCGGAACAGTTCATCGTCGAGCGCGTGCGGAGCGAGCGGGACCGGCAGTACGTGCCGCTGCGCGCGCAGGTGGGCGTCAGCCACGAGAGCCTCATCGGTATCGCGAACCTGATGGAGGAGCACATCGAGAAGCCCTTGTCGCTCGATGAGATTGCCGCAGCCAGCGGCGTCTCCCGGCGCCAGATCGAGCGCCTGTTCAAGCGCCACGTGCAGTGCGTGCCGAAGAAGTACTACCTGCAGCTGCGGTTGCGCCGGGCGCGGGAGCTGCTGCTGCAGACCTCGATGTCCATCATGGACATAACCACGGCCACCGGCTTCCAGTCGCCGCCGCACTTTTCCCGGTGTTATCGCCGTGAATTCGGTCAACCTCCCAGCGCCGAGCGCGGGGTCATGTCGCAGGGAGGCATGCGACCGTCGCGAAAGAGACAGTCGCGATCCGGGCCGGCCCGTACCATGCTGAAAGCAGAGGGCAAAACGCATGTCGACCGAAGCCGAAGGTGAGTTCGACCTCGCGAGTCTGAGCGACGAAGACCTCATCGAGCAGGTCCACGACGATCTTTATAACGGCCTGAAGGCGGAAGTCGAACAGGCTACCCACATTTTTCTGTCGCGCGGCTGGAACGCGGAGCGCGTGCTGAACGACGCCCTGGTCGAAGGCATGCGCATCGTCGGCATCGATTTCCGCGACGGCATCCTGTTCGTACCGGAAGTGCTGCTCGCCGCGAACTCCATGAAGGCCGGCATGGAGATCCTGCGGCCGCTCCTTGCCGAGACCGGCGTCGAGCCGATCGGCAAGGTCGTGATCGGCACCGTGAAGGGCGACATCCACGACATCGGCAAGAACCTCGTGTCGATGATGCTCGAGGGCGCGGGGTTCGAGGTCATCGATCTCGGCATCAACAATCCCTTCGAGAAATATCTCGACGCGCTCGAGAAGCACAAGCCGGACATCCTCGGCATGTCCGCACTTCTCACCACGACCATGCCGTACATGAAGGTCGTGATCGACAAGATGAAAGAGAAGGGCATCCGCGACGACTACATCGTGCTGGTCGGCGGTGCGCCGCTCAACGAAGAGTTTGGCAAGGCGGTGGGTGCCGATGCGTATTGCCGGGACGCCGCGATTGCCGTGGAGACCGCGAAGAGCCTGATCGCCGCGCGGCGGGCGAGCGCCCGTCGCGAGGCCGCGGTACCGGCCTGATTGTCATGAGCGAGCAGCGCGACACTCTCGTGATTGCCTGCGGCGCGCTTGCGCGCGAGATCGTCGCGCTCAAGCGCTCAAATGGTTGGAATTCACTGGACGTTACCTGCCTGCCGGCCGAGCTGCACAACCGTCCGGCGAGCATTCCCGAACGCGTGCGGGCTGCCATCCGCGAGCATCGGGATCGTTACCGCAAGATCTTTGTGGCGTACGCGGATTGCGGTACGGGTGGGAGGCTTGATGGCGTGCTCGCGGATGAAGGCGTGGAACGTCTGCCCGGCGCGCACTGCTACGAATTCTTTGCCACCGCTCCGCTCTTCGAGGCGCTTGCGGAGGCCGAGCCGGGCACGTTCTATCTTACGGATTTCCTGCTGCGGCATTTCGACAGGCTGGTGACGGAGGGCCTCGGGCTCGATCGCCATCCGGAGCTCGCGCTGGAGTACTTCCGCAACTACCGCAAGCTCGTTTACCTGGCGCAGACACGCGGGGACGACGCGCTCAACGCTGCGCGAGCCATCGCTGCGCGCATGAATCTCCAATTCGAATATCGCTTCACGGGGTACGGTGAGCTCGCCGTGCGTCTCGGCCGGCTCGTCCAGGGCGAGGCGTTGCACGCGTGGCCGGCCTGATCATCATTTCCTGGCGCGACATCCCGGCACAGGTGATCGTCAAGCAGGGACGTGAGACGGCGAAGGTGCATCTCTCGCCACGCTTCCAGGAAGCGATCGACCGCGCAGCGATGCGCGCGGGCAAGGGCAGCTCGGATGCGTACCTGGCGGACTGGCGCCGCAGTGATCCGCGACCGTGCGGCGCCGATTTGCAGGCCGAGGCCGCTGCCGAAGCCGAACGTATCGAAGCGCGCTACACCGATGAAGAGCTCGAACGATTGATCCGCGCCCATGGGATCGACAAGGGCTTGAACGAAACCGCCGTCTGAGCGGGTCCGCACTCCACAGGAACCTCCATGACCGACACAGTGATCAGCTCCGCGACGCGCGAGGTCGTCATCGGCTTCGATCGTCCGTTCGTCATCATCGGCGAGCGCATCAATCCGACGGGTCGCAAGATTCTGGCTGCGGAAATGGCGGCAGGCGATTTCTCGCGCGTCGAGGCGGATGCGCGCGCGCAGGTGGAAGCAGGCGCGCACATGCTGGACGTGAACGCGGGCATTCCGCTGGCGGATGAGCCGGCGATTCTCGCGAAGGCCGTGCAGCTCGTCCAGTCGCTTACCGACGTGCCGTTGTCGATCGACTCATCGATCGTTGCCGCGCTCGAAGCGGGGCTCGCGGTCTACAAGGGCAAGCCGCTCGTGAACTCCGTAACGGGCGAAGAGGAGCGGCTCGAAAGCGTGCTGCCGCTCGTAAAGAAGTACGGCGCGGCCGTTGTCGCCATCTCCAATGACGAGACGGGCATTTCAGAAGATCCCGATGTGCGATTCGAAGTGGCGAAGAAGATCGTGCAGCGAGCCGCGGACCACGGCATTCCTGCGTCGGACGTCGTGGTCGATCCGCTCGTCATGCCGATCGGCGCCATCAACCAGGCGGGTATGCAAGTGATGCGGCTGCTGCATCGTCTGCGCACCGAGCTGAAGGTGAACTCCACGTGCGGCGCTTCCAACGTCAGCTTCGGGCTGCCGAACCGTGAGGGCATCACGTCGGCGTTCCTTACCATGGCCATCGCCAGCGGACTCACGTCGGCCATTGCTAATCCGCTGCACGCAGACATCGTGCGCGCGTGCATGGGCGCGGACGTAATGATGGGTCACGATCCCGACTGCGCGCGCTGGATCCGCAAGTACCGCGCGCCACCGCCGGGCGCCGGTGCGGAAGGGCCCGATAGCGCGGCGCCCGGTGCGCGCGGGCGGCGTGAGGGTGGTGCGCGCCGACGGCTCCAGGCGAGTCGCGAGGGGCAATGAGCGCAGAAGACGCACTGATCGTCTTCACTCCATCCGGCAAGCGCGGTCGCTTCAAGCTGGGCACACCGCTGCTGCAGGCTGCGCGTTCGCTGGGCGTCGACATCGATTCGGTCTGCGGCGGTCGCGCGCTCTGCGGTCGGTGCCAGGTTCTCGTGATGGAGGGCGAGTTCGCGAAGCACGGCGTGAGATCGCTGGCTCAGAACGTCTCGCCTCCCGGTGATACCGAGCTCGCTTACGCCGAGCGTCGCACGCTGCGTCCCGGTCATCGCCTGTCCTGCTCCGCGCGGCTCCTCGGCGATGTGATCATCGACGTGCCAGCGGAAAGTCAGGTGCATCGTCAGGTGATCCGCAAGGGCGTCGACAGCCGCGCGATCACGCTCGATTCCATCGTTCATCTGCATCACGTCGAGGTCCGTCAGCCCGACATGACCGATCCCTCGGGCGACCTGCGCCGGTTGTTCGACGCGCTGGAACGCGAATGGGATGTGACTGGCCTCACCTGCGATCCGTCGGTGCTGCCGAGTCTGCAGAGCGTGTTGAGGCTCGGCGAGTGGAAGGTCACCGCAGCGGTTCGTGGCGGTACCACGCTGATCGGGGTGTGGCCGGGTTTGCACGAAGATGCATTCGGCATTGCCTTCGATATTGGCTCGACGACGATTGCGGCACACCTGTGCGATCTCACCACCGGCGAGGTCGTGGCAGCCAGCGGCGTCATGAACCCGCAGATCCGCTTCGGCGAAGATCTCATGAGCCGCGTGTCGTACTCGATGATGAATCCCGGCGGCGCGCAGCAGATGACACAGGTCGTGCGCACGGCGCTGAACGAGCTCGCCGCCGAAGTGGCGCGAGCAGCGAAGATTTCGCCGGCGGATATTCTGGAGATGACGCTGGTCGGCAATCCGATCATGCATCACCTCGCGCTGGGCATCGATCCGGTCGAGCTGGGCGGCGCGCCCTTCGCGCTGGCAACCGACGGGGCTCTGACGGTTCGCGCAATGGATCTCGATCTCACGCTGCATCCGAACGCGCGCGTCTACGTGCTTCCCTGCATCGCCGGCCATGTGGGCGCGGACGCTGCGGGCATGATCCTGGCAGAGCGGCCGGACCTGCGTGACGAGATGACGCTGCTGGTTGACGTCGGCACCAATGCGGAAATCGTGCTCGGCAATCGCGAGCGACTGCTGGCGTGCTCGAGTCCGACCGGCCCTGCTTTCGAAGGTGCGCAGATCAGTTGCGGGCAGCGCGCGGCACCCGGCGCCATTGAGCGCGTGCGGATCGATCCCCAGACGCTGGAGCCGCGCTTCAAGGTGATCGGCAGCGACCTGTGGTCCGATGAGCCCGGGTTCTCCTCAGCGGTCGCCGCGACGGGCGTCACCGGCGTGTGCGGTTCCGGCATCATTGAGGCGATTGCGGAGCTGTTCCTTGCAGGAATCGTCAGCCGGGATGGTGTGATCGATGGCGAGCTTGCCGCACGCAGCGCGCGCATCGTCGAGAACGGCCGCACGCATGCATACGTTCTGCATTCCGGCACGCCGCCGCTGATGATCACCCAGAACGACATTCGCGCGATCCAGCTCGCCAAGGCGGCGCTGCACGCGGGCATCCGCCTGCTGATGGATCACATGGGCACGGACCACGTCGATCGGATTCGCCTTGCCGGTGCGTTCGGCAGCCACATCGACGTGAAGTACGCGATGGTGCTCGGGATGATTCCGGACTGTGACCTTTCGCAGGTCGGCTCCGCCGGCAATGCCGCCGGTGCAGGCGCGCGTATCGCGTTGCTGGATGCGCAGTCGCGCTTCGTCATCGAAGACCTCGTGCGCAAGGTCGAGAAGATCGAAACCGCGATCGAGCCGCGATTCCAGGAACATTTCGTCGAAGCGATGGCACTCCCGCATCGGAGCGCGGCCTACCCGCACCTGGAGAAAGTCGTCACGTTGCCAGTGGCGAAAGCGGCGCCCGCCCGGCGCGCCAGTCGCCGGCCGGCACGCGTCTGACCCTGGGCGGCAGCGCTCAGCTGCGCAGGCGTAATCCCTGCGGATCGTAGAGTGGCGCGAGGCGTACGGTCGCTGCGCAAACGTTGCCGAGGATGTCAATCTCGAACTGCTCGCCGTCGCGAGCGAGCGCCACGGGCACGTAGCCCGCGGCGAGACTCTTGCCGATGCAGTGTCCGTATGCGCCTGAGGTCACGTAGCCGACGGCGCGGCCGTCTTTCATGATCGATTCGTAACCGACGACCTCCGCATCGATGGCTGCGACTTCCATGACGACGAACCGGCGTCTGGGGCCGGCCGCGCGCTCGGCGACGGCGGCGTCACGGCCGATGAAGCTCGCCTTGTCGAACGCGACGAAGCGATCGAGCCCCGTTTCGCCCGGCGTGAAGTCCGGTCGGAAATCCTTGTTGAACGAGCCGTAGCCCTTCTCCAGTCGCAGGGAAGAGAGCGCACGGCCGCCGAAGTGTGTCAGCTTCAGCTCGCGGCCGGCCTCGAGAAGATCGTCGTAGAGCGAGGCGAAGTAGTCGGGTGTTGTCCAGACTTCGTAGCCGAGCTCGCCGGTGAATCCCGCACGCGTCAGGATGGCTGGCGCGAAGCCGACGGCCGTCTCCTTGACATGGAACAGCTTGAATGCCGCGGCAGAGAGGTCGATGCGCACCAGCCTTTGCAGCAGCTCGCGCGATCTCGGGCCGGCGATGGAGAATCCACACAGCGTTGATGCAACCGAGCGCAGGAAAACATCAGGCGGCGGGTCCGTGCCGGCGAACCAGCGCATGTGGAACTCTTCTGCGAACCCCGAGCCGACGATCAGGAAGCGGTCTTCGGCGAGGCACGCGATCGACAGGTCACCAACGATCCGACCCGCAGGGTTGAGCATCGGCGCGAGGCCGAGGCGGCCGGGTTGCGGAATGCGCGACGCGAACACGCGGTCGAGCCACGCACGCGCGCGGCTGCCGGTGACTTCGTATTTGCCGTAGTTGGTGGTCTCGTACAGGCCAACGTTCGCTCGCACGGCCTGACATTCTGCACGCACGATCGGAAACGCTTCCGAGCGACGGTATGTCGGCGTCTCCTTCGGTTCCACACCGGGAGGGGCGAACCACAACGCGTGTTCGAGCCCGAAGTTCGCGCCCATCACGGCGCCGGCTGCGAGGAGCTTGTCGTAGATCGGCGAGCGACGCACAGGGCGAGCTGCTGGCAGCTCTTCGTTCGGATACGCGAGGCGGAAGCGACGCGCGTAATTTTCCGGGACCTTGATGGAGGTGTACTTCGGCGTGGCGAAGGCGCCGAAGCGCGCCACGTCCATGGAAAGAATGTCCTGCCCGGGATCGTTCTCCGCCATCCAGCGCGACAGCACGAGGCCGATGCCGCCGCCCTGGCTGAAGCCGGCCATCACGGCACACGCGACCCAGTAGTTGCGCAGTCCACGCACGGGACCTACGAGCGGATTGCCATCCGGCGCGAATGTGAACGGTCCGTTCACGGCCTTGCGGATTCCCACGCGCCCGAGCGCCGGGAAATGCTCGAAGCCGACCTCGAAGTAGGGGGCGAGGCGTTCGAAGTCCTCGGGCAGGAGCTGCATCGAAAAGTCATCCGGTGTTCTCACCGGCGACCAGACGATGCCGTGCGGCTCGTACGTGCCAATCAGCACGCCACCGCGCTCCTGGCGGATATAGATCTCGCCGGAGTAGTCCGTGGTGTTGACGATCTCCTTCTCGCGACCCTGCAGCTCGGGAATGTCCTCCGTGATCAGGTAGTGGTGCTCCATTGCGAGCACCGGCAGCTCGATGCCGACCATGTGGCCAACCTCGCGTGCCCAGAGTCCCGCGCAGTTCACCACGTGCTCGGCGTGCACAGTGCCTTTGTCCGTGACCACATCCCAGGTGCTATCGCGCCGCTGGCCGAGTGACAGCACACGCGTGAAGCGCTCGACGGACGCGCCGAGCTGGCGTGCAGCCTTCGCATAGGCATGTGTGGTTCCAGACGGGTCGCAGTGGCCGCCATCCGCGCGCCACAAGGCGCCGATGAAGTGGCGTGCTTCGATCAGAGGGTTGTAGTTGCGTGCTTCCTCCACCGAGATCATCTCGGTTTCCATGCCGAGGTAGCGGGCGCGCGAGCAGATGAGCTTCAGGCTGTCGAGCTCGCCCTGATTCGCGGCCAGCATGAGGCCGCCATTGGGATGCAGCGTGCAGGACTGGCCCGAAATCTTCTCGATCTCGCGATACAGGTCGATGGTGTACTTCTGCAGTCGCGAGATGTTCGCTTCGCCGTTGAACGTGTGCATGCCGCCGGCTGCGTGCCACGTCGAGCCGGACGTGAGCTCGCTCTTCTCGATGAGCAGCACGTCCGTCCAGCCGATTTTGGCCAGGTGATAGAGCACGCTGGCGCCGACCACGCCGCCGCCGATGACGACGGCTCTTGCGGAAGATTTCATCGAACCTGCTCTCCGAGCCATTCGCGGAAATGGCGAGCGGTGGTTGAAGGGGTCAGCAGCAGCATCCCACCCGTCAGTCTCGCGAGGATCACAGAGACCTGGGCGACGATTGTGGCGGCCGCGCGGCCCGCTGGAAAGACTTGCGGATCGAGATCGAGGCGGCACGCGCGCGCGAAGGCATCGCAGAGGGGTCGATCGGTGATGCGGAACGCGGTGAGGCCGGAGGAGAGGTCCACGACGACGCCGGCGCCGTTGCAGGTAGCGCGCCAACCGTCCGCGGCTGCGCCCGGCGCTGCCGGCGGTGTGAGCAGCAGCCAGCGGCTTGGCCGCACCGAGAGCGCAATGTGCTCGTCCGCGGCCACGACTCGCCCCAGCGGCGGGAGCCTTACCTGGTGGCGCTCGGCCAGCGCGGCCATGTCGTGCTCGCGGCCGCGGAGCGCTGCAAGCTCGACGATGTCCGTGGCGTATGCGTGAAGCTCAGCTGCGGACACGGGTGTTCTCCGGATCCAGCATGTGCGGACTGATGATCTCCACTTCCATGCTGATGCCGTGGACCGGCGATACGCAAAGCATGCGCTGCCCGATGCGCTGGCGGCCGCCGGCGAGCAGGGCGAGTCCGACCCAGCCTTCGATCTCGACCGAGGGCGTTGAAGATGTGATGTAGCCGAGACTCGCCTCGCGCGCGTCGCTCGAGACGAGATGCGTACCGTTGCGTAGTCGCGCCCCGCGATCCACCGGGCGCACGCCCACGAGCTGCAGCCGATCGGGTGCGGTCATGCCCGGTCGCTGCGCGAGCGTACGGCCGATGAAGTCGCCGCTTTTCTTGAGCATGCGGCCGAAGCCCAGGTCGTCGGCGCTCGTATTGCCGTTCAGCTCGGCGCCGGTGATGTGGCCCTTCTCGATGCGCAGGGTGTTGAGGGCATCGAGGCCGTACGGCGTGATCCCGTACTGCTTGCCGGCTTCCAGCAGCGCCAACCACACGGGGAGAGCGTGCGCGGCGGGAACGGCGATCTCGTAGGCCAGCTCGCCTGAAAACGAAATACGGAAGAGGCGACCCGCAATGCCGGCTATCGTCGCTGCGCTCGCAGCCATGAAAGGGAACGCGGCGTTCGAGAGGTCGAGACCATCGCAGACGGCTGCGACTACATCGCGCGAGCGTGGGCCGGCCACCGCGAACTGCGCCCATTGATCGCAGACGTCAGTCAGCACGACGTCGAATTCCGGGCATGCGCTCTGCAGGTGGAACTCCATGTGTTCGAGCACGGCCGTCGCATTCACCGTGGTGGTGGTGATCAGGAAGTGATGCGCGCCGAGCCGCGCTGTGGTGCCGTCGTCGAACATCATGCCGTCTTCGCGGAGCATGATGCCGTAGCGGGCGCGGCCTGCTGCCAGTGTCGAGAACGTGTTGGCGTAAATGAAGTCGAGGAAGGCCGCGGCATCGGGGCCCTGGACGTCGATCTTGCCTAGCGTTGAGACGTCCATGATACCCACTGAAGTGCGCACGGCGCGCGCTTCGCTCAGCACCGGATCCCAACCTGATTCGCGCGAGTAGACGAGCGGCCTGAGCCAGATGCTCGTATTCACGAAGGTGGCGCCGGCCTTCTCGTGCCAGTCGTGCAGGGGCGTGCGACGTTTCGGCTTGAAATGCTGCCGCACTTCGCCGCCGGCGAGCGCGGCGAAAGGGATGGGCTGCGTGTAGGGCCTCGGTCGCAGCTGTCCGATCTCGGATAGCGGGAGGCCGCGCGCTTTCGCGAGCACCGCGCTGCCGACGAGTCCGCCGATACGGCCCTGATCCGTGGCCATGCCATGCGTTGTGAAGCGCTTCATGTGTTCGATGTGTTCGTAGCCTTCACGGTGCGCGAGGCGCACATCGTTTGTCGTCACATCGTTCTGCAGATCGACGAACGCCTTGCCTGCGCCGCGCACCTCCCACAGTGCGGTGATCGGCGTGATCTCCGGGTCTGCTGGCAATGCCTCGTCGCCCGCCGATAGTGGCACCGCGCTGCCAGACGCACGTGCCAAGGGGCCAGCTGGCTCGGATGCCAGCACCGGCGGCGAGCCGTCGTGCTCCGAGGCCGCTCGCGGCGAGCGACCAAGGTCAGATGCGCGCGCTCCGCTGAGCTCGGCTGCGAGGGCGCGACCGGCGGCCTCGCCATCGCGCGCGGCGGCGGAGAGTCCGAAGACGCCGCGGGCGGCGCCGACCACGTGGCCGACTGAGGGTGAGAGCGTTGGAACGAACGCGGCGATGTCGTCTTGCCATTGCAAGGCCGCGCCGGCCTGCGAGGCGAGGGCGGTCGCAGGCGAGAAGCCTCCTGACATCAGCAAACAGTCGGCCGCAAGATCGCGCACTCGACGCCCGTCTCGCGTGGCGATTCGCACGTTGCGGACGCCGCCGCGTCCCGACACAGCATCGACGACGGCGCCAGTGTGAACCTCGATGCCGAGCGCTTGCGCCCGCTCTGCCGCCCGCGAAGTGTCGCGCGCGTCGATGATGCCGGCGCACTGAATGCCCGCGCGAGTCAGCGCGAAGGCAGCTTCGTACGCTTCGTCGTTGTTAATAAAGAACGCAGGCCGCTGTCCAACGGCGACGCCGTAGCGGCGCAAATAGCTCAGCGCTGCGCCCGCCACCATCACGCCCGGCGTGTCGTTGCCAGGAAATGCCACGAGCCGCTCAATCGCGCCCGTCGCAAACACGACGCGCCGCGCGCGAATCACGTGCAGCCGCTCGCGCAGCCCGCGACGCACCGCCGGCGCGTTTGGCGCGCGCACCGATGCAGTGGCCGGCGCCAGCGGGTCGCTTGGCGGCGGCACCGATGCAGTCGGCGGGGCCAGTGGGTCGCTTGGCGAGTGCACCGATGCGGTCGGCGAGAGCGAGGGTCGCGGCGAATGCGCCGATGCGGTGGACGAGGACAGCGGTTCGCCTGGCGAGCGCGCCGAAGTCACGGACGAGCGTTCCAACGGCGGCTCGTCTGGTCCGAGCGTTTCGAGGGCGCCGAAGACGCCGTGGCCGTAGGCACCGAGGACTGTGGTGCGGGTGAGGATGCGCACGGATGGAAGCGCGGCGAGCTGGGTGCACGTTTGTTCGCGCCATACGGTCCAGCGCTCGTCGAGCAGGGCGCCGCCGCCGAGGACCACATCTTGGTCGACGAGCATCACGCGCAGGCCGGTTGTGCCGAGCGCGTGAGCGGCGGCGAGGCCTGCAGTGCCTGCGCCGACTACCAGCACGTCCGTGTGGTCGTGAACGGTCTCGGCGGGCTCCGCGTGCTCGCCGATGATCGGATCGAGTCGACCGAGCCCCGCCGCGCGACGAATCAAGGGTTCGTACAGACGTTCCCAGGCCCAGCCGGGCGCCATGAACGTCTTGTAGTAGAAGCCAGCGGGCAGGAAGCGCGAGAACAGGTTGTTGATCGCGAGCACATCGAAGCCGAGTGAGGGCGAGCGATTCTGGCTCTCCACCGTGAGGCCTTCGTGCAGCTCCAGCGTCGTGGCGAGTCGATTGGGCTCGCGACCCGAAGCGCCAAGCACATCGACGAGCGCACAGGGCTCTTCAGGCCCCGCCGTCACGATGCCGCGCGGCCGATGGTACTTGAAGCTGCGGCCCACGAGCCGCTCGCCGTTGGCGAGTAGCGCGGACGCGAGAGTGTCCCCCGCAAGCCCGTGCAACGCGCGCCCATCGAACTGGAAGCGTATGGTCCGCGCGGCGTCAGTGAGCAAGCCCGTGGCGATTCGACGCGGCCCGCCCGCGACTCGACCCGGACCGCGCTCGACTCGACCCGGGCCGCGCTCGACTCGACCCGGGCCGCGCTCGAGGCTTCCGTCGGTGCCGCGACTCATCGAGGCTCCGAATCCTGCGGCGTAGCAGGGCCCGCGTCGCATTCGGCAAGAGTCTGTAGCGAGCGCTCGCACGCCATGTCTTCGCTGGCTGCACCGACGGCCGCAATCTCATGCGTAAGCGTGTGGCGCGCCACTTTGAGCAACTTTCGGCACCCACCGACGTGCAGCCACCATTCGAGATGCCAGCCGCGCGGATTGTCACGCTCGTACACATACGCCGTGAATGCAGCGAGCCCCGCGTCCGCAGCGGGACGCTTGCGGCTGGCGTCGCCGCGATACCGAAACTCGATCTCGTCGCGCTCACCGCAGTGGGGACACCGAATTCGCAGCATGCAGCCGTGGGCTCTCAGTGCGCGTAAGGGAAGGGGCCAATGCCGCGTTCGTCAACCGTGCGCCCGGCAGCGAAGCGATTCAGATCGAGATGAGCAGCAACCGGGTGCGGCTCGCCGCGCGCGATGAGATGCGCCGTCGTCATGCCGCCCGCTGGAATCGCCTTGAATCCGCCATAGCACCACCCGCCATTCAGGATCAGCCCGTCCAGCGGCGTCTTCGAGATGATCGGCGACCCGTCCATCGTCATGTCCATCACACCGCCCCACTGCCGCAGCACCTTCAGTCGTGCGAGACCGGGTAACAGCGTCACGGCCGAGGCGGCCACTTCTTCCGCCATGGGCAGCGTGCCGCGCTGGCCATACGTGTTGTAGCCATCGATGCCACCACCGAACACGAGCCCACCCTTGTCCGACTGGCTAACATAGAAGTGCCCCGCGCCGTACGTGAGCACCACATCGATGATCGGCTTCACGGCCTCACTTACGAACGCTTGCAGCACATGCGTCTCGATCGGCAGCTTCAACCCCGCCATCGCTGCGAGATGCGAAGAATGCCCCGCGACGGCCAGGCACACCGTATCCGCCGCGATGAAACCGCGCCCGGTTTCAACTCCGGTGACCTTCCCGCCCTCACGCCGGATCCCGGTGACTTCGCACTGCTCGACGATATCGACACCAGCCTCGGATGCGCCGCGTGCGTAGCCCCAGGCAACCGCGTCATGTCGCACGGTTCCACCGCGCCGTTGAAGAAATCCGCCAAGCACCGGGAAACGCCCGTTGTCGAGATCCACGAGCGGCACGAGTGACTTCACTTCTTCACGGCTCAGGGGCTCGGCATCCACGCCCTGCAGCCGCATCATGTTCGCGCGCCGCGTGAACAGGTCGCGCTGCGCTTCGGTGTGAAAGAGGTTGAGCGTGCCGCGCTGGCTGACCATGGCGTTGAAGTTCAGCGCACGCTCGAGTCCCTCCCACAGCTTCAGCGAAAACTCATAGAAGCGGATGTTATCCGGGTGGAAGTAGTTGGAGCGGATGATCGTGGTGTTGCGTCCGACGTTGCCGAGCCCGAGCGGGCCTTTTTCCAGCACGACGACATCGCGGATGCCGTAGACGGTGGCCAGGTAGAACGCGGTCGCGAGCCCATGGCCGCCACCCCCCACGATGACCACGCGGTAACGGGAGCGGGGCGATGCCCGCGCCCAGGCGCGCGACCAGCCCCTGTGCCCGGTAAGCCCTTCGAGGAAGAGGCGCCACCCCGAGTAGCGACCACTCGTCGTGCGGCTAACGTTAGCTGGCAGGTTCATGCGGTAGAGTGAGCTTGACGCGCTGAGCGACAACAGACAACGTGTACCACGCAGTGCGCATAACCGGCGGGCCCTTGCTGAAAACACTCTGCGCAGCCATTGTGCTCGCGCTGGCCTCGCCGGTAGCGGTGGGTGCGGCCGTGGTCGTGTCCTCGAAGCTCTCCAGCGAGTCCGCGATGATCGGCCACATGATCCGCCTGCTGCTCAATGCCGGCGGCATTCAGACGGTGGACCGCATGACGCTGGGTGCGACGCCCGTGGTGCGCAAGGCCCTCGTCGCGGGCGAGATCGACATCTACATCGAGTACACGGGCAACGCGGGCTTCTTCTTCAATGTGGCCTCCGACCCGGCCTGGAAGGACTTCCAGCAGGGCTATGCGCTCGGCTCGAAGCTCGACTACCAGGCCAATCGCATCGTCTGGCTCACGCCGGCCAATGTCAGCAACGCCTGGGCGCTCGCCGTGCGCCGGGACGTTGCCACGGCCAATCGCCTGAGGACCATGAGTGATTTCGCGCGCTGGGTGTCCGCGGGGGGCAAGGTCGTTCTGGCGTGCTCGGCTGAGTTCGCGAATGCCGGAACGCTCAGGTCCCTCGAGAAGACCTACGGCTTCAAGATGCACTCCGATCAGCTGATCGTGCTCGCGGGCGGCGAGACATCCGCCACCATCGCGGCCGCGGCCGCGGGCACGAACGACACGAACACGGCCATGGTTTATGGCACGGATGGCGGCATCGCCTCGGCGAACCTGCTCGTGCTGGAGGACGACAAGCGCGACCAGCCTGTGTACGCGCCGGTGCCCACCATTCGCGAAGCGGTGCTCAAGGGGAATCCGAAGATCGCAGAGCTCGTCAAACCCCTCATGGAGAGCTTCGATCTCGACACGCTGCAAAAGCTGAACGCGCGTGTGCAGATCGACGGCGAAGCGGCCGTGACGGTCGCGGAGGACTATCTCAAGGCACGCAGGCTCCTCAAATGAAGGTCGATCGGCTGGGCGCGGTGCTCACTCTGATTGGCGGCGTTGCGCTGGTCTTCCTGCCGCTGGTCCTGTTCAAGGCGAACCGTATCGTGCCCGGAGAGCCGCGCGGATTGTTCGACGTACTTTCTTCGGTATGGGCGCTCGCATGCCTGGCCACGCTCGTTGCCATCGGCCTCATCGCACTGTTGGTGTCTAACGCGCGCATCAGGCTGATTGCCGCGCTCGTCGGTGTCGTTGTCGTTTCGCTGGCGGTCGCTACCGCGGCCGACGTGCTCACGCCAGTTGGCAACCGCGTCGTGCGCGTCGCGCCCGGCGCCGGGTTCTGGCTGCTGCTCCTCAGTCTCGGCCTCATGGCAACGGACGCGATCACCCGGATGCGCCCGGGTCCAGGCTTGCGGGTGCTGTTTCTGTTCCTCTTCATCACCATCGCGATGCTTGCGCTCGCCTCAGGCATCTTCGACAACCTCTCCGTACTACGGGAGTACGCGGTGAATGCAGACCGATTCACGCGTGAAGCCCGGCAACACGTGCTGCTGGCGCTGGGTTCGCTTGCCGCCGCAGTGGTCGTTGCCGTGCCGGTCGGCATTCTGTGTCATCGTGTCCCAAGACTGCGGGCCGCAATTCAAGGCACGTTGAACATCGTGCAGACCATTCCTGCCATCGCGCTGTTCGGCATCCTCATGGCGCCGCTTGCGGCGCTGGCCGCAGCAATGCCGGTGCTCGCGAAGGTCGGAATCCGCGGCATCGGCGCGGCGCCCGCGGCCGTCGCGCTATTTCTGTATTCGTTGCTGCCGATCGTCGTGAACACCGCCGCGGGTTTGAAGCGCGTCTCGCGTTCCGCGGTGGACGCGGCGCGCGGCATGGGAATGACCGAGCGGCAAGTGCTCACGTCGGTCGAACTGCCACTGGCCCTGCCGGTCATCATCACAGGGATCCGCATCGTGCTCGTGCAGAACATCGGTCTCGTCACCATTGCCGCGCTGATCGGCGGCGGTGGCCTCGGCGCATTCGTCTTCCAGGGCATCGGCCAGACCGCGATCGACCTCGTGCTGCTCGGTGCGATTCCGACAGTCGCGCTCGCATTCTCCGCGGCCGTGCTGCTCGATGCGCTGGTCGAAGTGATGGACCGGACGTCGCCATGATCACCATCGAAAACCTCACCAAGCGGTACGGCGATGCGGCCGTGGTCGACGACGTCTCGATGCAGATCGAGCGCAATACCATCACGGTGATCGTCGGCAGCTCCGGCTCCGGCAAGTCGACCCTGCTGCGCATGATCAATCGGCTCGTCGAGCCGACGCGGGGTCGCGTGCTCATCGACGAAAAGGACACCGCCACCGAATCTCCGCATCTGCTCCGGCGTCGCATCGGTTACGCGATCCAGAGCCACGGCCTGTTTCCGCATAGAACGGTCGCCGAGAACATCGCCACGGTGCCGCGCCTGCTGGAGTGGGATGAGGCGCGCACGCGCGCCCGCGTCACCGAGCTGCTCGGCATCTTCCAGCTCGATCCGGCCCTGTTCGCGGACAAACTCCCGCACCAACTGTCAGGGGGGCAGCAGCAACGCGTGGGCGTGGCGCGCGCTCTCGCGGCCGAGCCCGAAGTGCTGCTGATGGACGAGCCCTTCGGCGCGCTCGATCCGATCATCCGCGCCAAGGCGCAGGACGATCTGCTCGACATCCAGCGCCGCTTCGGCACGACGATCGTGCTGGTCACACACGACATCGAGGAGGCGTTCCGCCTCGGCAAGCGGGTCGCCGTGATGAGCGATGGGCACCTCCTCCAGTACGACGAGCCCGCGGCCTTGCTTACTCAGCCAGCCAACGAGTTCGTCGCGCGCATGGCCGGTGTCGCGGACCGCGCCATCCGGCTGCTCTCGCTGACCACGGCCGGTGAGGCGGCAATGCCGGGCCCGGCCGACGGGCCGGAAGTCGCCTCCACGCTGTCGTTGCGCGATGTGCTGTCCGAGCTCGTGTGGCGCGGCGCCCAGTCTGCAACAGTCGTGGATGCGGACGGAACGCGCCGCGGGCACCTGACCGTCGCGGCCATCCTGGCCCGGGGGCGGGCGGGCTGATGCCGAGCCTCGCCACCCTGCTGCGTCTCGCGGCGCTCGTCCTCGTGGCGGTCTTTCTTTTGATACCGCAAAGCTTCGCGCCGGTGTTTGCGCCGCTGGCGGAGAACGGCGCGCCGCCGATCTACGACCAGGGCAACCTCCTGCACCTGGCGCTGGCGCACCTTGGAACCGTGTGTCTCGCCGCTGCCGCCAGCACGCTGGTAGCCGTCGGGCTCGGCATCTGGGTCACCCGGCCGAGTGGGGCGGCGTTCCTCCCGCTGGCGCGCACCGTCGTGAATATCGGGCAGACCTTCCCGCCGGTCGCGGTGCTGGCCCTTGCCGTGCCGCTGGTCGGGTTCGGCGAGAAGCCGACCCTGGTGGCCCTCTTTGCGTACGGGCTGTTGCCGATATTCGAAAACACGATGGTTGGGTTGCAGACCTGCCCGCCGGCAGTGCTGGAGGCGGCCAATGGTATGGGCATGAGCGCTCGCCAGCGGCTGGCATCCGTTGAGCTGCCGCTGGCCATGCCCCTGATCCTGGAGGGGGTCCGGCTGTCCCTGGTGATCAATGTGGGGACCGCGACCATCGGATCGACCGTGGCGGCCAAGGGGTTGGGCGAGGTGATCATCGCCGGCCTCCTGTCCAACAACACCGCCTTCATCCTGCAGGGTGGGTTGCTCACCGGAGCGATGGCCGTACTGCTATACGACGCGATGGCCGCCATCGAAAGACGCTTTTTCAGGCCAGTGAATGTGGACTGACCTCATGGTTTGCAGGACACCGAAGTGCTAACGTAAGCACAGGCTCGACACCTTATATATGTGTCGAGCGATGCCATGACGGATTCTGTAAAACCTCGGGTCGAGCTGCCGACGCTCCTCCTCATCTTCGCTGTGTATGCCGGCTGGTTCGTCGTCACGTATGCGTACGGACGCTGGCCGCTTTGGATCGTTGTGCCTGCAGCCATTCTGCTGATCACGCTGCACGGCTCGCTCCAGCATGAAATCGTGCACGGGCATCCGACGCGCTGGTTCGACTTCAATCGCGCACTCGGCATGATTCCGCTGTCGCTGTGGCTGCCGTTCGAGCGTTACCGCCAGACTCATCGCATCCATCACAACGACGAGCGCCTCACCGATCCGCTCGACGATCCGGAGTCGTACTACTGGACGCCGGATGAATGGAGTCGCGTCGGTCCGCTGACACGAGCCTTCCTGCGCGTGGAGCAAACGCTCGCAGGTCGCGTCATCATCGGCTGCTTCTGGCGCATCGTGCGATTCCTGCGTTCGGAGCTCCGCGGCATCGTGCGCAACGAGCACGATCTGCTCGCCATCTGGGTCGAGCATCTGCTCTGGTGCGTTCCGATCGCGCTCTGGGTGACCATCGTCTGCGGCATTCCGCTCTGGTTCTACATCCTGGCGATGGTCGTTCCCGCCAACGGCATCCAGCTCATCCGCTCGTTCGCCGAGCATCGCGCGCGGGCCTCGCCTCGCGAGCGCGTCGCCATCGTCGAAGGGTCGTGGATCCTCGGGCCCCTGTTCCTGTTCAACAATCTGCATTCGTTGCACCACGAAGCGCCGAGCGTGCCGTGGTACCAGTATCTGCCGCGCTATCGGCTGATCCGCGAGCGTCTGCTCAAGGAAAACGGCGGGCTGGTGTACGACACGTACTTCGAAGTGGCGCGGCGGTATCTGTTCCGCCCGCACGATGAGCACCCGCACCCGACGGGGCGCGTGCCGCTGTCAGCGCTCTGATCAAGCGGGCAGGGGGTAGTCCTCCGCCTTCGCTTCGCGATCCCATGCCAGGAGCGGTGCGTAAGTGGACTCGCTGACCGCTGCGAATCCCTCCAGCAGCAAGACATCGGCGTATTGCCAGAACCACGGTTGATCCGCGGCATTCGTGAATGCGGCCCGGAGCTGATTCACCATCTCCGGCGGCGCGTTCGCCGCCGCGACGAAAGCAGGCATCGGCGCAGTTTGAGTTGCACTCAGCACGCGCACCCCGGCGGTGAGCTCAGGCGCATGTTTCGCGATCAGCAAATGCCAGTAGGCGTCGAGTGGCCCGACGTCGATGCGGCCTTCGCGCACGCTGTCCAGAATCTTGCGCGCGGTAACGAGGTTCGCCAGCATCTCGCCATACAACGCAGGCCGCTCGCGTGTCCGGTGGCCCAGCAGGTGATAACGAAACGCGTTGAAACCGGAATGTGAATGCGTGACGGTCCAGCCCGAGCGCCCGCCGAACGTATCTTCGAATCGGGTGTAGGGCGCGTCCTCGCGCACGATCAGATTGGAGCGGTAACGTGCCCGCCCGTTGGCCCATTCGGCGCGCGGAATCGGGGCTGCCAGTGGAATGACCGGCGCGAGCTGCATCGAGATCGGATAGCCGCACATGAACACCGCGCCCAGATCGGGACGCGACCACAGCTCCTCGAGCGGCTGAGGTGCAGGGTAGGGCACGTAGCGAAGCGTCACGTCTGCCTCGCGCGCCACGTGCTCGAGCAGCGCACGCCACACACGCTCGACTTCCGGCGTCACGGCGTACATGCGGGCGTTCGCGATCCAGTCGGCCACGAGGATGCTATCCGCTGGCTGTCAGCTCTTGCGTGCGTCGTGCAACGTACGCGTCGATCGCTTCCTTGATCGCGGGATCCAGTGGCGGTGGGACATAGTCGGCAAGCATCTTTTTCCAGATGCCGGTGGCCCGTTCGGTGGCGTCACGCGAGCCGGCATCCCGCCAGTTTTCGAAGTTCGACCAGTCCGAGAGCAAGGGGCGATAGAAGGCGGACTCATAGCGCGCGAGCGTGTGCGCGGAGCCGAAAAAGTGGCCACCGGCCGCGATGTCCTTGATCGCTTCGACGGCGAGGTCATCGTCGTTGAAGCTCACCGGCTTGAGGATCTCCGCCCAGTTACGCAGCAGCTCGGCGTCGACCACGATTTTTTCGAGCGACGCGGACAGGCCCCCTTCGAGCCAGCCGGCCGCATGGTTGATGAGATGGCTGTGACTCAGGATCGCAGCCTGCAGTGAGAAGGCAGTCTCATAGGTCGATTGCGCATCGACGGTGGGCGACGCGTTGACCGCGCTGGTGCGCACCGGAATCTTCAGCCGTCTGCCAATCTGCGCGGCCGCAATGACCGCGTGGACGTACTCGGGCGTGCCGAATGCCGGCGAGCCGGTGCGCATGTCGACATTCGAAGTGAACCCGCCGAGCACGCAGGGCGTTCCGGCCCGCACGATCTGGCACAGCGTGACGATGCCCAATGCTTCCGCTGTCTGCTGGACGAGCGCGCCAGCAAGTGTCACCGGCGCCATGGCACCCATCAGCGTGAACGGCGTGATTACGACGCACTGACCATGGCGCGCCATGATCATGATGTTGTCCAGGATTTCCTCGTCCACGCGGCGCGGCGAGTTCACGTTGGTCACGGTCATCAGCGTCGGGCGTGAAGCGAGATCCTCCACCGTGCAACCGTGCTCGATAGCGGACATGGCGATCGCATCCTCGGCCTGCACGCCACCGATGCCGCGCGCGGCCCAGACGATGTCCGAACATTCGATGTGTGCCTGGTACGTCGACAGATGCCGATACGTCACCGGCACGTCAACGGGCTCCACTACGATACCGCCCTGCCAATGCAGAATGCCCAGCGTATGAGTGAGTCGCAGGATGTTCCGGAACGCGGCGATGTCCCCGTAACGACGGCCGCCTTCGCGATCGCTGATATTCGGCGCGCCGTGGACGGGCCCGAAGTTCACCACGTTGTCGCCGACGTGCAGATGCCGGGCCGGGTTACGGGCATGCAGAACGAATCGCTGCGGGGCTTTCGCGAGATGCGCTTCGACGATGTCCCGCCCGAGTCGCACCAGCTGCGTTTCGTCGTCCACGAGCGCTCCGGCCCCCCGGAAAGCCTCGCGCGCCGCGACGCTGCGAATTTCGAGCCCCGCTTCCTCGAGCACACGCCAGGCCGCGGCCAGGATGCGCTCGACCTGTTCGGCCGTGAGGATCTCGAGTGGCGGGAAGCGGTTCTCGAGCCGCGGCATCGGTGCGAGCGAAGGACCGGTCGCGCGTTGCGGACGGGCACGGTCGCGTCGTCGCGGAGAGGCAGGCGTTTCAGTCATGCCCCGGATTGTCGGCCGGGTTGGCACTCACCACAATGGCCCCCTCCATGACCGAGTACGACTACATCATCGTTGGCGCGGGCTCCGCGGGGTGCGTGCTGGCCAATCGCCTCACGCAGAGCGGCCGGCACCGCGTGCTGCTGCTCGAAGCGGGCGGTTCGGACAGGAACATCTGGATCCAGGTGCCGATCGGCTACGGGCGCACGTTCAACGATGCCCGCGTCAACTGGATGTACGAAGCGGAGCCCGATCCGACGCTCGGGAATCGCACGCAGTTCTGGCCGCGTGGCAAGGTGTTGGGCGGGTCGAGCTCGATCAATGCCATGGTTTACGTGCGCGGCCATCCCGGCGACTTCGACGACTGGCAGGCGATGGGCAACCCCGGCTGGTCGTACCGCGATGTCCTGCCGTATTTCCGCAAGCTCGAGGATCACGCGCTGGGCGCGTCGGAGTTTCACGGCGCCGGCGGGCCGGTGCACATCAGTGACGTTGCAGCGAAGGTGCACCCACTTTGCGAAACCTTCATCGCGAGCTGTGAGTCGCTCGGAATTCCGCGTACGCCGGATTTCAATGGCGCCGTGATGGAGGGCGCCGGTCTCTGGCACGTGAGCATCAAGGATGGCGTGCGGGTCTCGTCGGCCAGCGCATATTTGCATCCGGCAGCGAAGCGCGCGAATCTCGAAGTGCGCACGCATGCTCAGGTCACCCGCCTGACATTCACAGGCGCGCGCGCCAGCGGTGTGGAGCTCGTGCGCGGTGGTTCACGGGAGAGCGCAACGGCCCGCAAGGAAGTGATCCTGTCTGCGGGCTCGATGAATTCGCCGCAGCTCCTCGAGCTGTCGGGCATTGGACATGCTGAGCTTCTGAAACGCATGGGCATCGCAGTCGTGCGCGATGCGCCGGCCGTCGGGCAGGGGCTGCAGGATCATCTGGCCGCCTCGTACTTCTACCGCTCGAAGGTGCCGACACTCAACAATCAGCTCGCGCCGTGGTGGGGCAAGGTGAAAGCAGGGCTCCGGTACGCGCTGGACCGCGGCGGTCCGCTGTCGATGAGCGTGAATCAGGCCGGGGCGTTCCTGAAGGGCCGGCCGGACCGTCCGCGGCCGAATCTGCACATCTATTTCAATCCGGCGAGCTACACGGCCACGACCATCGGGCCGCGCAGGCGCCTGCTCAATCCGGATTCCTTCGCTGGATTTCTGATGTCGTTCAACAGTTGCCGGCCGATCAGCCGCGGCTCCGTGCACATTCGCTCGGCCGATCCGCTGATGGCGCCGGCGATCCAGCCCAACGCGCTGTCGAGCGCGGAAGACATCGAAGAGGTGTACGAGGGCGCGCGGCTGTTGCGCCGGATCTCCGGCGCGCAGCCGTTGGCGGGCATCATCGAATCGGAGCTGAAGCCCGGTGCCCAAGTGATGTCCGACGCTGACGTGCTCGCCGACTTTCGGGAGCGCGCGGGCTCGGTGTTCCACTCGTGCAGCACCTGCACGATGGGCCCGGACCCACGCACGGCCGTCGTCGATCATCGTCTGAAGGTGCACGGAGTAGCGGGTCTGCGAGTCGTCGATGCTTCCGTGTTTCCCGTCGTGACGTCGGGAAACATCAATACGCCGACCTTGATGGTGGCGGAGAAGGGCGCGGACCTGATTCTCGAGGACGCGTAGCTACAACGGCTTCGCGCCCATTTCCAGATGCAGCATCGTGCCCTTGTACGGGTGCGCCTTGGCGACCGTTTCGTCGATCTCCACGCCGAGTCCCGGCTCTTCCGGCGGGATGATGTAGCCATCCTCCCACCGCAGCGGCTTCCGCAGGATGTCCGCGTGAAAACCCTGCCAGCGCTCGATACCTTCCAGGATGAGGAAGTTCGGGCTGCACGTAGCGAGCTGGATGTTCGCGGCGCCCACCACCGGCCCGCAGTAGAGATGAGGCGCGATCTGCGCGTGATGGACTTCGGCGAGACCCGCGATCTTCTTCGCTTCGAGCAGGCCGCCGACCCGCCCGAGGTTCGGCTGCAGGATGGCAATGGCGCCGGCATCTAGGAAACGCGCGAAGTCGTACTTCGTCGCCAGCCGCTCGCCCGCCGCAATCGGGATGGTCGTGCCGCGCGCGACCTTGCCCATCTCTTCGGGCACGTCCGGCGGCGTCGGCTCCTCGAACCAGAGCGGGTCGTACGGTTCCAGCCGGCGTGCGAGCCGGATGGCGCCGGCCGCAGTCATCTGCCCGTGTGTACCGAAAAGGAGATCGGCCTTCGTGCCGACGGCTTCGCGCAGTGTTCGCACGAAGCGCTCGCACAGGTCCAGCGCTTCGAGCGAGAGCTGGCGCGGGTCGAACGCGGAATACGGGCCAGCCGGGTCGAACTTGATGCCCGTGAACCCTTCGGCCACGTACTCGACCGCCCGCTGGGCCGAGGCATCGGGGTCGTAGTAGATGGGGTTGTTGTAGACGTCGTCCCCCTCGCCGGGACGCGCGTAAATGTATGTGTACGTCCGCAGCCGTTCGTGCACTCGACCGCCCAGCAGCTTGTACACGGGCTGATCGGCCTCCTTGCCGATGATGTCCCAGCACGCCATTTCCAGCGCGCTCAGCACCGCCATCAGCGTGAGGTCCGGATGCTGCGTGAAGCCTGACGAGTACACGCGTCGCCAGATCTTCTCGATGTCGTGCGGATCCTCGTTCTGCAGGTAACGCGCAAACACGTCTTCGAGCATCCGCGCGACCAGGTGCGGCTCGAACGGCACGCAGTACGCCTCACCGACGCCCGAGACGTTGCCGTCCGTAGTGAGCTTCACGAACACGAAATAGCGGCCGCCGTTGTGGGGCGGCGGATTGCCGACGACGAACGTGGCGATGTCCTTGAGCTTCATATGCCGGTGGCGCGTTTCTGATCCTGCAGCAGATTGCGGGTTGCCCAGAAATAATGGGCCGCCGACCAGAACCCCGTCGGCACGAGACACAGCATCGCCAGGCGCAGGGATTCGGCGTTCGCGATGTGGTTCGGTGCGAACCAGTCGCTCAACGCGCCCACGAATTGCGGGGCAATGACGAGGTTGCAGACGTTCGCGATGAACAGCGTCGTGGCACAGAACAGCGCGCGCATGCGCGGTTGCGCGAGATTGTTGAGAATGCCGAAGCAGGGTCCGATGTAGAAATAGATCGAGGGAATGAAGATCCAGAACAGGACCGTCGCCAGCTCGAGCGAGCGCGTCCAGTAGATGACCCCCGACACCGCCGTCGCAACGCCGATGCCAATCCCCATCAGCCACACGATGCGACGCGGGTCCGACATGATCGGGCGCGCCACGAGCCAGCTCGTGAAGATCGTCGCCCCGACGCCGCCCACGAGGTGAATCGGACCCGTGATGGCGCCCGCCTGTCCGGCGGACAGGTCGTACGAGCGCATGAGGAACGCGGGTGTCCACCACATGAGGCCCCAGCCCCACAGTGCGGTGAGCGCGCTCCCCACCATCACGTGCACTGCCGAGCGCTGCTGCCACAGGAAGCGCATCGTCTCCATGAATGCGGGCGCGGGACCTTCCGTCGGCCGGTCGAGGCACCCGCGACGGGGTTCCTTCACCGTGAGAAACACGATCGCCCCGACGACGATGCCGGGGATACCAAGCGACAGAAACACCGCGCGCCAGCCATGCAGGTCCGCGATCCGTCCGGCAATGTCCGCGCCCAGCCAGGCGCCGATGGGCGCGCCGAGTGAAAAGATGGTGAGCGCCATCGGGCGTCGCGCGGCGGGAAAGTAGTCCGAGATGATGGAGCTCGCGCCCGGCGTGCCGCCAGCCTCACCGACGCCCACGCCGATGCGCGAGAGCAGGAGCTGCCAGTAGTTGCGTGCCAGCCCGCAAAACGTCGTCATCACCGACCAGGCGACCAGGGAGGCGGCGATGATGTTGCGTCGGCTGCTGCGGTCCAGTAGGTACGAGATCGGGAAACCGAACGTCACGTAGAAGAGCGCGAGCGACACGCCCGTCAGGAAGGCGATGGAGGAATCCGTGAGCTCGAGTTCGAGGCGGATCGGCTCGAGCACCGTCGAAATGACATACCGGTCGGCGATGCTCAGGGTGTACACCAGGCACATCATGATCAGCACGTACCAGCGTGCGGCGAGCGTTGTGGTGCCCGCCAGGTCAGCGGCCGGCAGCGATGGCGCCTGTTCTGTCATTCTGATCCATCGGGAGCGACTCCCCGTGGCAGGATGCCAGATATTGGTGTCCGTGGCATAGAATGGAGCTCCGATGAGACCTCTTCTGGCCTGCCTGCTCCTCGCCGGCGCGTTGTTCGCCGGCAGCGCCGCTGCCGACGACAAGAAGCTGCGCCTCATCACCTGGGCCGACTATGCGCCTCCGGATGTGGTGGCCCTCTTCAAGAAAGAGACGGGGATCCAGGTCGAGGTGACCCTGTCGAACAACGAGGAAATCATCTCGAAGCTGCGCGCCACAGGCGGTTCCGGATACGACCTCGCGCAGCCTTCGCAGGATCGCATCACCGGCGTGCAACGGGAGTTCCGGCTCTACAAGCCCTTCGACCTCGGCAAGGTGAAGGTCGACCAGTACCGCCCCGAGATCCTCGAGATCACCCGCAAGAGCACGACGCTCGATGGCAAACAGTATGGCCTGCCGTACCTGTGGGGCGCGGAAGGACTGGTCGTGAACGTGAAGCGCGCCAAAGTCACCGACTATCCAGACCTTTGCCGCCCTGATCTGAAGGGCCGCACGTCCATGCGCCTGCGTCGGCCCACGCTGATGGCTTTCGCCTTCGCTTCAGGCAAGGACCCGTTTGCGCTCTACGGCAACCCGGCGGCGTACAACGCGCTGATGGAAAGCGTCGGCAAGACACTGTCCGCCTGCGCAGCGAACGTGCGTTTCTTTTTCGACAACAAGGACCAGCTCCTGAACGGCATGCGGTCGGGTGAGCTCACCGCAGCGATGATGTGGGACACCGGCGGCTGGACGCTGAACCGCGAGAACCCGGACATCCAGTTCATCGTGCCGAAGTCCGGCGCGCTCGGGTGGCTCGATACATTCGCTTTGCCCGCGCGCGGCAAGAACGACGCCGCGGCCTACGCGTGGATCAACTTCACCATGCGGCCGGACGTCGCGGCGCGCATCACGAAGAAGGTCGGCAACTGGACGGCGGCGCGCGGCACGGAGAATCTGGTGGACCCGCGTTTCAAAGCGCAGTTCGAGGCCAGCTTCCCGGAGGGCGCGTTCAAAGGCATCCGCTGGTATCCGCCGATTCCGCCCGGCATCGAAGAGGGGGAGGGGCGCATTCTCGATCGCATCAAGGCGGGCCATTGAGCGCACCGGATCTCGCCGTCGAGCACGTGGTCAAGGAATTCCCCGCGCATCGCGCGGTGGATGACCTGTCCTTCACCGTCGAGCGCGGCAGTTTCTTTTCCATTCTCGGGCCGTCCGGCTGCGGCAAGACGACGCTGCTGCGGATGATCGCCGGCTTCGCGGAGCCCGATAGCGGCGACATTCTCATCGGCGGCCGCAGCATGCAGGGCGTTGCGCCGAATCGCAGGCCCGTCAATCTCGTCTTCCAGCAGCTCGCGTTGTTTCCGATGATGTCCGTCGGGGAGAACGTGGCCTTCGGGCTCGCGCGGCGCGGGACCGCGAAGGCGGAGCGCATGCGTCGCGCGAATGCGATGCTCGAGCGCGTGGGCCTGGGCGGCGCCGCTCACAAGCGCGTGGACGAGCTGTCGGGTGGGCAACGCCAGCGCGTCGCCATCGCGCGCAGCCTCGTGCTCGAGCCGACACTGCTGTTGCTCGATGAGCCACTCGGCGCATTGGACCTGAAGCTCCGCGAGCACATGAAGATCGAGCTGAAACAGTTGCAGGCCGCGGTCGGGACCACGTTCGTGTACATCACGCACGATCAGTCCGAGGCGCTGGTACTTTCGGATCAGGTGGCAGTGATGAATCGCGGTCGCTTCGAGCAACGCGGCGCGCCACAGGAGCTGTATTACGAGCCGCAGACGGCGTTCGTCGCGGGCTTCGTCGGATCAGCCAATCGCATCGTGGGTCGAGTGACGCGGCTGGATGGCGAGCTCGCAGAGCTCACGACGGAGCAGGGCTGGCAAGTGCGCGTTCTCAGGCGTGGCACTTTCAATCTCGGCGACACGGTGCAGGCCTTCGTGCGGCCGGAAGTCGCGAATCTCGAGCGGGACACGGCACGGCTACCGCAGGACCAGAGTCACTACGCGAGCACGGTGCAGAGCCTGCTGTTCGATGGCGCCAACTCTGCGGTGCTCGTCACCGAGGAGCGGAGTCGCTTCGAGCTGCGCGTGGCGTTGCCTCAGACGGGCCGGCTCGCGGATTTGCGCGTGGGGGAGAAGGTGTACTTCAGCTTCGATCCGCGGCGTGCAGCGTGCTTCGCGCATGCGTAAGGCTGGAACGCAGAGCCGGCTGATCCTCGTCTTGCTGCTGGCGCCGGCCCTTCTGTGGCTGCTCGCGCTGATCATCCTGCCTCATCTCGATCTCGCGTTGCTGTCGTTCCGCGAACGAACCGCGCCCGGCGAGCATCGTGCGAGCCTCATGCAGTACGGCACGTTCTTCACCGAACCCCTGTACTGGCAGGTGTTCGTGCGCACGGCCATCCTGTCCATCGTGGCGACGGCGCTGACGCTGCTGGTTGCCTTCCCAATTGCGTGGGTCATCGCCAAGGTGGCGCGCGGACGGGCGAGCGCCATTCTCTTCATGCTGTGCCTGATCCCGTTCTGGGTGAGCGAGACGGTGCGGGCGCTCGGCTGGCTGATCCTGCTGCGCGAGTCCGGAGTGCTGCCGGCGGTGCTCGTGAAGCTGGGTATCACGGCGATGCCGGTCGAGCTGCTCTATCACGACGCGACGATTCTCGTCGGTCTCGTCTACACCTCGCTGCTCTTCATGGTGGTTCCGCTCGTGAGCAGCCTCGAGAGTCTCGACGACTCGCTGGTCGAAGCGGCCTACGATCTCGGCGCGAGCGGCCCGTCGATCCTGCGGCACATCGTCATCCCGCATGCGGTGCCCGGCATCACCGCCGGATGCATCGTGGTGTTCATGCTGACACTGGGCAACTACCTCACGCCGAACCTGCTGGGTGGCAAGAACTCGCAGTGGTTCACCGAGCTGATCTACACGCAGTTCATCGTGCGCTTCAACTGGGAGCAGGGCGCCGCGTTCGGCTTTCTGCTGCTCGCGTTGTCCACCGCAATCGTCGCGATCGGCCTGCGCCTCTCCGGACAACGCTTCGTCGACGTGATGAATCGCACATGATCGGCTCCATCCACCGTCCGCCCTGGTTGCGCACGGCGACCGCGCTGTACGTTGCGGCATTCCTGATCTTCCTGTTCCTGCCGCTCGTCACGGTCGCGGTGTTCGCGTTCAACGATGCAGCGTATCCCGCACCACCGTGGCGCGGGTTCACGCTCGACTGGTTCTTCGGTGACGAGGAGAGCGGCCGCGTCGGGCTGTTCCATGACAGCGAATTGCTCGGCAGCATCTGGACCAGCGTGGTCGTGTCCGTGTGGGTGACCGTGCTGTCGCTCGCGGTCGGCACGGCGAATGCCTTTCTGATGGAGCGCCACACTTTCCCGGGCAAGCAGGCGCTGTCCGTGCTGATCCTCACGCCGCTCGTGATTCCTGGTGTGATCCTCGGCATTTCCATTTTGTCCCTGTCCAGTCTTTTGGCGGACCTGCTCGAATCGGCGTTCGGACTCGAGGTGGAGCTGCTGCGGCCGGGGTTGCCGCTCGTCGTGCTCGGGCAGTTTGCGTATGTCGCGACGATTGCGACGCTCATCGTGAGCGCGCGCCTCAAACGTTTCGATCGCACACTCGAAGAGGCGGCACTCAACCTCGGCGCTTCGCATGCAGCGGTGTTGCGCACGATCACGTTCCCGTACCTGCGGCCGGCGCTCATCGGCGCGGCTGCCATCTCGTTCCTGATGTCGTTCGAGAACTTCAACACCACGTTGATGCTGGTGGGCGCGGATCCGCCGCTCACGGTGATGATGTACGGACGCATGCGCGAGGGCGCGAGTCCGGTGCTGAACGCGGTGAGCTTGTTCCTGATGCTGGCGTCCGCGGCGGTCGCACTGCTCCTCATGCGCGGCAGCTCGAGAAAGTAGCGGAATGCCCTTGAGCAGTGTCGCCGCGACGTGGCCGCTGCTGCTCGGCATGGGAATCCTCATGCTGGGCGCTGGGCTCCAGTCGTCGCTGCTGGGCTTGCGGGCCACACTCGAGAATTTTCCGACCGCGGTGATCGGCGCGGTCATGTCCTGCTATTACGTCGGCTATCTTCTCGGCACCACCATCGCGCCCCGCCTGGTGCAGCAGGTTGGCCATGTGCGCGTGTTCGCTGCGCTGGCATCGATCGCGGCCGCCGCGATCCTGGTGCAGGCGGTGTGGGTGCATCCCATGCCGTGGGGCGCAATGCGCCTCCTCACCGGGCTGTGTTTCGCTGGCATTTACGTGGTGGCCGAGAGCTGGCTCAACGATCGCGCGTCGCGCGCCAATCGCGGCGGGCTGCTCGCGATCTACATGCTCGTGCTCTATGTAGGCCTCGGTCTGGCGCAGTTCCTGCTGACTCTGGCGAGCCCGCGTTCGGCGACGCTGTTCATGCTGACATCCGCGCTCATCTCGCTGGCGATGGTGCCGATCGTGATTTCGGCGCAGCAGGTTCCGGAACGCGCGGTGCCACGGCCGGTTCGGTATGGTGACCTCTACCAGAATTCGCCGCTCGGCGTGGTCGCCGTCACGCTCTCCGGCTTCGTCAGCGCGATCATGTTCTCGATGGGGCCGGTCTACGCGCGACTCAGCGGGCTCGACACGGCGGGCGTCGCGCGCTTCATGGCCGTGACGATCCTCGCGGGCTGCGCGACCCAGTATCCAGTGGGCCGCCTCTCGGACCGAATGGATCGTCGCACGGTCATGGCGCTGATGTGCGCACTGGCAACGGCGGCCGCGGCAGCTATCGTGTTCCTCGGCCCGATGCCGCACCTCATGTTGCTGACGCTCGCCGCACTCTTCAGCGGGTTCTCGTTGACGCTGTATTCGCTGGCCGTTTCACATGTGAACGACAAGCTGGAGCCGTCGGAGATGGTCGCGGCGAGCAGCTCGTTGCTGCTTCTCAACGGTGCCGGTGCCGCTGTGGGCCCCGTGCTCGCAGGAAGCCTGATCGGCAAATTCGGTCCGCCTGCGTACTACGCGACGCTCGGCTCATTGACCGGCGCGCTCACGCTTTACGATCTCTGGCGCAAGATTCGACGGCGGCCGCCCGCCACCAAGCGTCCGCACATCAGCACTCAACCCGAGTGTCAGGCGACGGCCGCGGGACTTGCCGAGGCCTCTTCGAGACGATGACGCAGCAGCGAGGTGTACCACTCGACGAATTGCTCGACCCCGCTTTCCTGCGGCAGACAGAACGGGCCGGGAGTGTACGTGGGTGCATCGATGCCGATCTGATTTTCCTGCACGATGCGACGGTCCTGCTCGTTGGTGGCGCGCCAGACGCGCGTCAGCTCGGCGGGGTCGTAGTCGACGCCTGCGACGGCATCACGGTGCACGAGCCATTTCGTGGTGAGTTGCGTGCGCTTCGGTCCGAGGGGCAATACGCGGAATGTGATCCCGTGGTCGATGAGGGCGTGATTCCATGACGACGGATAGTGAAAGGCGATGAGCGCGCCTATGTTCGCCACGGCGCTGATGCCATCGCTCAGACTTTTCGCGACGGCGGGCGCGCCTGAGATCGTGTAACTCTGTGCAGTGTCCAGGAGCGGCACCCGCACCGTGCGCATCTGACCACCTTGCGTCAGCAGGAATTGGCTGGGCAGTCCGCGCTCTTCACAACGCTGCCAGTGCGCCAGGACATCCGGATCTGCGCCTGCGCCGGTGACGCCACTGATGCTCGGTCTGTCGGGGAAGCTGCGCGCCAATTCAGGGTGATTCGCGGCGCAGTGATAACACTCGCGATTGTTTTCCCAGACGAGCTTCCAGTTTCCTTCTTCGATGATCGAGTATTCGACGGCAACGCGCGCGTCGGCGAAGCGGTGCGGGCCGATGTACGCCTCGAGCTGTTGGCGGACCGGCGCAAAATCTGGCGGCTGCGCGGAGATGCAGACGAAGATGTAGCCCGCGACGGTTTCACAATGCACGCGCTTCAAGCCCCACTGCGTGCGGTCGAACTGCGGCCCCATGAACCTGGCGGAGAACAACCTGCCGTCGAGCGCGTACGTCCACTGGTGATAGGGGCAAACGAGCTTCGGTGCCACGCCGCGCTCCGACGGGCAGAGCCGTGCTCCACGGTGCCGGCATGAATTGATGAAGGCGTTGATCGAACCATCGCCGGCGCGTACCAGCAGGATGGGGTAGGCGCCGATCTGCAGCGTCAGGTAGCTGCCCGTGGTGGCGAGCTCTGCGGTGTGCGCGGCGAACAGCCACTCGCGATAGAAGATGTGCTCGAGATCGAGCGCGAAGAGCTCGGGGTCCACATAAAAGTCGCGACTCAGACCGGTGCCCGGCGCGCGCGCCTGGAGCCAACGCAATACCTTCTCACTGCTCGACATATCGACCCCTTACCGCTGGCGAGCTACTTTCGGCTGTCGCACAGGTTTGGCATCGTCGTTCGCCGGCGGCGTCGACGATCTCTGGCTTTGTTCCTCGTGCAGCGTGCGTAACGACTGCATGAGTTGATCCTCGTCGGCGCTCGACATGATGCCGAGAACCTCCGCCTCCTCGCAGCCCGCTGCGGTCAGATAGGCGTGTCCCATTTGCGAATCGATGTAGCTCGACTGACCCTCGTTCAAGGTTACGGGATCGTAGAATTCGGTGTGCACGACGACGCGTCCCTTCAGGACATAAACGAATTCTTCGCCTGCGTGCCGGACCAGATCGCCAAATTCCTCGAGGGATGAGGCGCGAATCTTGGTGATGACCGGGATCATCCGCTTGCGGCGCAGCTCGGTGCACAGATAGTAGTAGTCATAGTTGGGAGTCGTGACGCGTACGGCCTTCTCGACGTCGCTGAGACTGCGTCGCGCCGTAACGGCGGGCGATTGCTCGTCGCTGTCCTCGGCAAACAGCTCCGACATGCGCAGCCCGAGACGCTGGCTCAGTTGCTGCAATTTGTCGTAACTCAATGTCAGGCGATCGTGCTCGATCTTGGAGAGCGTCGAGAAAGGGATGCCGCTCTTCGAGCTCATCTCTTTGAGTGTCCACCCTTCGCGATGACGCAGTCCCCGGAGCAACGCTCCCAGGGTCGGACCAGCACGTTTCTTTTGCACAGGCGATAGCTCTCCGAGTCCATTGATCGGTTTTCTGATTAGGATGATAATGTCCCAATCGGGAGTTAGGTCGAAGCCACTCGACCGCCAGACACAAGACTATAACTACGGGTGGGCCATGTCTAAATCGAAGGCTCTGCTCCTGCTTGCGGGAGCCCTCTGCTCGACCGCGTTTGGCGCTGTGCCTCTGACGAAAGCCGATGTGGATGTCTGGCTCGATGGTTACCTGCCGTACGCGCTGCGTTCGGGGGACATCCCGGGTGCAGTCGTCACCGTCGTCAAGGATGGCGAGATCCTGACCGCCCGGGGTTTCGGTTACGCGGATACGGAGAGACGCACACCGGTGGACCCCGAGCGAACGCTGTTCCGCCCCGGCTCGGTCAGCAAATTGATCACCTGGACGGCGGCGATGCAGATGGTCGAGCAGGGCAAGCTCGACTTGGACCGCGACGTCAACACCTACCTCGATTTTCGTATTCCGGAGCGTGACGGGAAGCCGGTCACGCTGCGGCAGCTGATGACGCATACCGGGGGGTTCGAAGAAGCCGCGAAGGACATCATCTACTTCGATCCCGATCACCAGGTGCCGCTCGGCGACTACCTGAAGCGCGGAGTTCCGCAGCGTGTGTATGCGCCCGGATCGACGCCTGCGTATTCGAACTGGGCCACGGCACTCACCGGCTATCTGGTCGAACGCGTCTCGGGAGAGCCGTTCGACCAATACCTCGAGCGACACATCTTCGCTCCGCTCGGCATGACGACTGCCACATTCCGCCAGCCACTGCCAGCCGCGCTCGTTGCACAGATGGCTTCCGGCTACCGGCCAGGCAAGGAAGCCGGCAAGTTCGAGATCGTCGGACCGGCGCCGGCGGGCTCTCTTTCGGCCTCCGGAACCGACATGGCGCGATTCATGATTGCGCATCTCGAGAAGGGCCGCGGTCTCCTGTCGGCGGAGACGGCGGCCATGATGCAGCGCTCGCCGCTCGACAAGGTGTCACCGTTTTCGCTGCTGCCGCCGCTCAATCGCATGGAGCTCGGGTTTTTCGAGACCAACGTCAACGGACACGAAGTCATCGGCCACCTCGGCGACACGGGTTTCTTCCACACCTCGCTGCACCTCTTCATCGACGAAGGGGTGGGGATCTATTTCTCGTTCAACAGTCCGGGCAAGGAGGCCATCGTCCAGAGCCTGCGCTCGTCCCTGTTCGAGGATTTTGCGGATCGCTATTTCCCCGCGACTCCGGCTGCGGGCGCGCCGGTGGACGCGAAGACCGCTGCGGAACATGTGCGCATGATGGTCGGCAACTGGCAGGTCAGCCGTACATCCTGGAGCAATCCACTCAACGCCCTGCAGTTGCTCAGCCAGACCAAGGTGCGTGTCGGGCCGAAGGGCAGATTGTTCGTTCCGGATCTGAAAGGCGCCAACGGCCGGCCGCGCGAATGGATCGAAATCGAGCCGTTCGTGTGGCGGGATCGGAACGGCCATGAGCGCCTGGCCGCGAAGGTCGAAAACGGCCGCGTGGTTCGCTGGAGCTTCGATCTGATTGCGCCGTTCATGGTGTTCGATCGCGTCCCGGCCAGCCGTTCGGCGACCTGGATCGTTCCCGCAGCTGTCGTCAGTCTCACAGTCCTGTTGCTGACGGTCCTGTTCTGGCCAATCGCGTGGTTCGAACGACGCCGATTCCATTCCACGCTCGCAATTGGAGGCAACGCTCTGCGCGCCTATCGCGCGGCGCGCCTGGTGTCGGCTCTCGTGCTGCTCGTCCTCATCGGCTGGGCGATCACGATCTCGGTGATGTTTGCCGACATCGAGAACCTGTCGGGCAAGCTCGATGTGGTGCTCTGGCTGCTGCAGATCGTGGGCGCGATCGCATTCATCGGAGCCGTTGTCATCGCGGGCTGGAACGGCTGGCTCACGTGGCGGGATGGTCGCCGGTGGCCGGCGCGGGTGTGGAATGCGCTCGTTTTCGTTTCGGCCCTCGTCCTTCTCTACGTGGCATTCACCTTCAATCTCCTCTCCATGACCGTACGCTACTGATTCGTCCTTTTCGGTTGACTTTTATCTGATCAGGACATTAGTGTCCGTATCAGAAAACTTGGCCCAGACCGAGGGAGGACGAAGACATGACTACGACTACAAAAGTTCTTCGCGTAGCCAGCGCCGTATCCGCATTGCTCACGTCGCAATCGGTCTGGACGCAGGAGCGGCAGACCGCGCAGCTCGAGGAGGTCGTCGTCACTGCGCAGAAGGTCGAGCAATCGCTGATCGATGTGCCGCTCTCGATTTCGGTCGTGGGCGCGAACGACCTCGAACGCACGCAGGCCGTCAGCATTCAGGATTACGCGAAGCTCGTTCCGGGGTTGCAGCTCACACAGGCCACTCCCGGCTTCGGGCGCCTGACGTTGCGCGGAATCAATACTGGCGGCGTCGCCTCTACGGTCGGCGTGTACGTCGATGAAACCTCATTCGGTTCCAGCAGCGGTCTGGCGAACGGCGCGATTCTGGCCGGCGACTTCGACACGTTCGACGTCGCACGCGTCGAAGTTCTGCGGGGTCCGCAGGGGACGATCTATGGCGCGAGCTCGCTGGGCGGCGTGCTCAAGTACGTGACCGTCGAGCCGCAGTTCGACGGGTTTCATGCGCGGGTACGCGGTACGGCCGAGACCGTCGAGGACGGCGACATGTCGTACTCCGGGGCCGCGGTCGTGAACATGCCCGTCTCCGACAGCGTGGCGATTCGTGCCTCCGGTTTCTACCGGCGCGTCGGCGGTTTCATCGATTCGATCGGCACCGCCGGCTCCGACATCGCGGACGACATCAACGATTCGACCGTCTCCGGCGGCCGGGCGTCGATCATGTTCAAGCCGAGCGATGCCGCGTCCCTGCGCATCAGTGCCTTCGTGCAGGACATCGAGACCGATTCATCGAGCACGGTGGATTCGGATCCCGACACCGGCGAGACGCTGTACGGACGCCTGTCGCAATCGCAGTACGTACCGGAAGAGGGCGAAGTTCGCTATCGGCTCTACAACGCCACCGGTGAGTTCGATCTGGGCTTTGCCGACCTGACCACTGCCACGAGCTACGGCACGCTGACGCAGGATTTTCGCGTCGATTTCACGCTGCTGATCAGCCCGTTGCTGGAACAGGTCTTCGGCGTGCCGAACGAGGCCGACAACGACCAGATCACGCGCGTCAAGCGCTTCACGCAGGAGGTGCGCCTGGCCTCGCAGAAGAACGCGCGGTTCGACTGGCTGCTCGGCGCTTACTACACCGACGAGAAAGGGCTGATCGACCAGAACGTGAACGTGCTCGTGCCGGGGACGCTCACGGTCATCCCGGGTCTGCCCCAGATGGGCAACGGCACCGTCGATTCCAAGTACAAGGAATACGCTGCGTTTGCGAACACCACCATCCGGTTCGGCCAACGGTTCGATCTCACGCTGGGCGGCCGCTTCAGTCACAACAAGCAGAATGAGGTGCAGGACTCGGCCGGTCTCCTGTTCGGGGGCGCTTCGACGGTGCGGGGCGACTCTTCGGAAGATGTGTTCACGTACTCCGCCGCGCCCAAATTCAAGCTCAACGATCGGGTCGCCTTGTACGCGCGCGTCGCGAAGGGGTTCCGGCCGGGCGGTCCGAATGCGCTGGCGCTCAACGCTCCGCCGGGCACGCCCACGAGCTACGACTCGGATTCCATCGTCAGCTACGAGGTGGGCTTCAAGGGCGAGAACGCTGCGCGTTCGGTTGGCCTCGACATGGCCGTGTTTCACATCGACTGGAAGGACATTCAGCTTTTCGCCCGGGTGAATGGCGTGGGCATCAACGCCAATGCCTCAGGCGCGGAGAGCGATGGCATAGAGGCCGCCCTGACGTTCCGCCCGACCGACAGGCTGCGCCTGTCGTTGAATGGCGCGTACACGGATGCAAAGCTGACCGAGGATACGGACCTGTTGCTGGTTGGCGGACGTGACGGCGATCGGCTGCCGTTCACACCCGAGACGAGCTATGCGCTCAATGGAGACTACGAGTGGCCAATCGGCGGAGAGCGAACCGCCTACGTCGGCGCTTCGTTCAGCCGGCTATCGAAAGTTCCTGGAAGTTTCGATGCGGGCTTCACTGCGGCGAGTGGACGCCAGCGCTTCCTGCCGTCCTACGAAACGCTGGATGTTCGCGCGGGTATCGAGTTTGGTGCTGTCATTGTCGAAGCCTTCGGACGCAACCTCACCAACGATGAAGGCAAGACATCTTCGGACAGCACGGCTGCCGCGCCGCTCGGAGCCATCGCAACCGGCGTGATCCGTCCGCGTTCCTTCGGCGTGGCGCTGACTGCGGAGTTTTGATGAACGCTGCTGTACGGCGCCCCTCATCGAACGCACGGGCCACTGGAATCGCGGTTTTCTCGCTGCCGCAGCCTTATCTGCTGTTCCTCGGCGATGTCGTGGAGCGGGGTTTCGCGAAGACGGCGCTGGGCCTGCGCGATTGGGCAGGAGAGCGTTGCGTTGGCGAATTCGCTCTGCCTGGCGCGCGCGTCTCGACGGGACTGCCGAGTCTCGATCCGAAAGCGGCGGTGGCTCGCGGCGCGCGCAGCATGGTGATTGGCATTGCGCACCCTGGCGGGCAAATACCGGTCACCTGGGTCGCCGCGTTGCTCGAGGCGCTGGAGGCGGGGCTCGACCTGGTCTCGGGTATGCACATGCGGCTTGCCGATGTGCCTGGCCTGCGAGCGGCTGCCGATGTATACGGCCGCCGCCTGATCGACGTGCGAACGCCACCCGCCGCGATTCCCGTCGGCACGGGCCACAAGCGTTCGGGACGCAGACTCCTGACGGTTGGCACCGACTGCGCGCTCGGCAAGAAATACACGGCGCTCGCCATCGCGCGCGGCCTGAAGGCGCGCGGAATCGATGCGACTTTTCGCGCCACGGGTCAAACCGGAATCATGATCGCCGGCGAGGGAATGCCGATGGACTCTGTCGTTGCCGATTTCGCGGCGGGTGCCGCGGAAATCCTCACACCCGATGCGGCGCCCGATCACGTCGATGTGATCGAGGGGCAGGGGTCGCTCTTTCATCCTTCCTACGCGGGCGTCGCGCTCAGCCTGCTTCACGGCAGCCAGCCCGACCGATTCGTCGTGTGTCATGAGCCGGGACGCACGCAGTTGCTTGGCCATGGGGAATTCGCGCTTCCCTCGATCGAACAGGTGATCGAGCAGACGGTCGCTCTGGGCCGCGTGACCAATCCCGACATTCGCTGTGCCGGGATCAGCCTGAATACATCTCGACTCGACCTGGCGGAAGCGCAAAGCGAAATCGCCACGGTTGAAAAGCGGCTGGCACTGCCGGTGGCCGATCCAATGCGCGGTGGCCCATCCTTCGAGCGCCTGCTCGATGCCTGCATGGTGTGACACGATGAAAAAATTCGTCGCACTCGTGCTGCTCGTCGCGTCGCTGCCAGCCTGGGCGGCACCGCCCAACGGGTTCGAAGCGCGCGTCGAAGCCGTGCGCAATGCTGCTGAAGTTCCGGGCATCGCCATCGCGATCGTTGAAAATGGGGCGGTCACGCTCGCGCGTGGCTTCGGTGTGCGCAAACTCGGCAGTCCGGAGAAGGTCGACGCCGATACGATCTTCATGACCGGCTCGACCGGGAAAGCCATGACCACTGCCGCGCTCGCCACGCTCGTCGATGCGGGCAAGCTCAAGTGGGACGATCCGGTCGCCGACCATATCCCCGGCTTTCAGATGTACGACCCGTGGGTGACCCGCGAAATGACGGTGCGCGATCTGCTCGTGCACAACAGCGGGTTGGGTCTGGGTGCAGGAGACCTGATGTACGTTCCGCGCGGCTCCCTGTCGCGCGCTGAGATCGTCAGACGTCTGCGCTTCATCAAGCCTGGGCGCAGCTTTCGCAGCGGCTATGCGTACGACAACATTCTCTACATCGTTGCCGGTCACGTGATCGATCTGGTGAGCGGCCAGCCTTACGAGGACTATGTCCGCGAGCACCTGTTCCGGCCGGCCGGCATGCTCCACTCGACGAGCGACGAGGCGCATCGATTTGCCACCGCGAACCGTGCGTTCCCGCACGCGCGTACCGCAGGCACCGTGCGCGGCGTCGGGCCACTGCGCGTCCTGGACGAGAACGACAATCTGGCGAAGTCTTCGACGCCCGCGGGCTTGCTCGCGATCAGCGCCAACGATCTCGCAAGATGGCTGCAGATCCAGCTCGCGAAGGGCAAGCTGCCCGACGGCGGGCGACTGTTCAGCGAAGCTTCGAGCGCCGAGATGTGGACGCCACGGACGATCGAGCCCATCGGGCCGTCGCTCCCCGGACTCGAAGCGACGACGCCAGGCTTTCAGCAATATGCCCTGGGCTGGGAGGTGCGCGACTATGGTGGCGCGAAGCTCCTCTGGCATTCAGGCGGTGTTTTCGGGTTCGTCACCGTCGTCGTGCTCATTCCGGAGAAGAATGTCGGCTTCGCGATCACCCAGAACAGCGAAGATGGTCAGGCGCGGTTCGGTCTCATGTACGAGCTGCTCGACCATTACCTCGGCCGCCCGGCGCAGGACTGGCCGGCAATCTTCGCCCAGGCACGGCAGAAGCGCATCGATGCAGCGGTTGCGGCGCTGACGACCAAAGCAGCGCCACCTGCGCGCTCGAATCCCAGTCTCCCGCTTCCACAGTATGCAGGTCGCTTCGTGGACGCCTGGTATGGGGCCATCGAGATCGGGTCCGATCGCAAAGGTCTCACGATCAATTTCACCAATACGCCGAACATGGGTGGCCGCCTGCAACACTGGCAATACGATACGTTTATCGCGCGCTTCGACGACACGGGAATCGAACCTGCCTATGTGACGTTCGCTCTGGGCGCGGAGGGCAAGGTCGAACGGATCACGATGAAACCGGTTTCGCCCATTGCCGATTTCAGTTTCGACTACCAGGACCTGCTCTTCACACCGGATTCCCGATGAACGTCGAATTGCCCTCGCCGTACCTGCTGTTCCTGGGCGATACCACGGAGCCGCAGTTCGCCAAGACCGCTTATGGATTGCGTGACTGGGCGCCGACGAAATGCATAGGGGAGTGCGCGTGCGCAGGTGCGACGATCACCACTGGACTGCCACGGTTGTCACCTGCGGAGGCACGCAAGCGTGGCGCGCGTGCGATGGTCATTGGCGTTGCCAACATCGGCGGCTCCATCAGCGCGGCCTGGATGCCGCTGTTGCTGGAGGCGCTGGAGGCGGGGCTGGATCTCATCGGCGGCTTGCACACGCGATTGAACGACCAGCCGGAGCTGCGAAACGCGGCGACAAAGCATGGCCGGCGACTCATCGATGTAAGAGTGCCGCCGCCGAACATTCCAGTGGCCACCGGTCGAAAGCGCACCGGCAAACGCCTGCTCACCGTGGGCACCGATTGCGCGCTCGGAAAAAAGTACACCGCGCTTGCACTGACGCAGGGCTTCGTGAAGCGAGGGGTGCCAGCAGATTTTCGCGCCACCGGTCAGACGGGCATCCTGATCGCCGGGGGCGGCATGCCCATGGACGCGGTGATCTCCGATTTCGAGGCCGGCGCCGCAGAGTTGTTGAGTCCCGATGCGCCTGCCGACCATTGGGATGTGATCGAAGGTCAGGGCTCGCTGTTCCATCCGTCTTACGCGGCCGTTTCACTTGGCCTGCTGCACGGCAGCCAGCCTGATGTGATCGTCGTGTGCCATGAAGCGGGACGGCAGAACATGCTGGGCGTTCCTGGCTACGCGCTGCCGACGCTATCCGAAACGATCGCGCTCAATCTGACGCTGGGCCGGCGCACGAACCCGGCCATTCGTTGTGCGGGCGTGAGCATCAACACATCCAGCCTGAGTGCAGAGGAGGCCGAGCGATACCTGCAAGGAGTGACCGAAGAGCTCGGGTTGCCTGCCGCGGATCCTGTCCGCAGCGGCGTACGATTCGATCGTCTGATCGATTCCTGCCTCGGGTGATGGGCCCAAGTGTCGAGCCGATTTCAGCGCTTCCTGTTACCCGGCTTTGCCTTCAAGGCCGTCGTCATCGGCGGCGGCTATGCGACTGGCCGTGAGCTCGCCGAGTACTTTCTCGGTAGCGGCCCGGCGGGTGGCGCGTTGGGCATGCTGGTGTCGATGCTGTGCTGGAGCGTCTTGTGTGCCTGCACGTTCCTGTTCGCTCATGTAACACGCAGTCACGACTTCGGCGCTTTCTTTCGAGTCTTGCTGGGACGCGGGGCCGTGCTGTTCGATTTCGTCTACGCGTGTTTCCTGCTCATCGTCCTGTCCGTGTTTGGCGCAGCGGCGGGCGAGCTGGCTCATTCGGTACTGCATTGGCCCGCCTGGACCGGAACCGTACTGCTGGTACTCAGCATTGCGGCGGTAGTGACATTCGGCAACCGGTCAGTCGAAGCGGTGTTCCGCTACGTCACGTACTTTCTCTACGCTGTCTATGCAGCGCTGTTCATCCTGTGCTTCTTCAAGTTCGGCGACCGCATCACCCATGCGTTCGCAAACGTGCCTCCAATGGGTCAGTGGTGGCTCAACGGCATGACGTACGCGGGCTACAACGCGATTGGCGCGGTGGCGATCCTGCCAGTGTTGCGGCATCTGCAATCCAGGCGTGATGCCATGATTGCCGGCGGTCTGGCAGGCGTGCTCGGCATGCTGCCAGCGTTGCTCTTCTTTGTTTGCATGAGCGCCTGGTATCCGGAAGTGGCTGCCGCCGTATTGCCTTCCGACTATCTGCTGACACGCCTCGATGCGCCGGTCTTTCACATCCTTTTTCAATGCATGATCTTCGCGGCCTTGCTCGAAAGCGGCGCAGGGATCGTTCATGGCGCCAATGAGCGCATCGCCGGAGTGCTGAGCAGCCGGGGTGTGGTGTTATCACGAGGCAATCGACTGGCCATCGGTGCGGGCCTGCTGATCGTCTCCGTCTGGATCGCAACGGAATTCGGCCTGGTAGCGCTCGTGGCGCGCGGCTATCGCCTGCTGGCGTTGATGATGTTGATTGTGTACGTCGCGCCGATACTCACGGTAGGCCTCTGGCGTGTGACGCGCGGCAGCCAGCAACAATCGAGGGCAGTCGCATGAGGAAATGGATCGTTGCCATGCTCGCTGCTCTGGGTCCGGCCGTGACCTGGGGCGCTTCCTACGACCTCGTCATTCGTGGCGGGCGAGTGCTGGATCCCGAGACCGGACTGGACGCGATCCGGAACGTTGGCATCAACGGGGATCGCATCGTGCGTGTCTCGGCCGACGCGCTCACGGGAACCCGCACGGTCGATGCGCGCGGACTCGTCGTCGCCCCCGGCTTCATCGACCTTCATCAGCATGCGCAAGACGACGTTTCGGGAGCGCTGAAGGCATTCGACGGTGTCACGAGCGGTCTCGAGATGGAGATCGGTGTGCCCGAGGTCGGGAAGTTTCTGGCGCGGAAGACCGGGCGTTCGCTGATCAACTTCGGTACGACCGCCAGCCATTCTGCAGCACGCGCCGTGGCCTTCGGTCAGCCGCTGGCGGAGGATGCGCTGATTCCTGCGAGCGGACGCGTATCAGGTGAGCCTGCGACTGCGTCCCAGCTCGCTGCAATGGAGTCCTACCTGCAATCGGAGCTGGATGCCGGTGCCGTCGGCATCGGCATGGGCATTCAGTACGTGCCCGGCGCCACGCGCCAGGAGGTCATTCGCATTTTCCGTTTGGCGGCGAGCCGCAACGTGCCCGTGTTCACGCACGTGCGCAGCGCCGGCAGGAAGGAACCGGGTTCCAGTATCGAGGCGGTTGCAGAAGTCATCGGAGCGGTGGCGGTGACCGGCGCATCGCTGCAGATCGTGCACATCAACTCCAGTTGTCTGGCCGATGCGCCCGAATGTCTGAACATGGTGGCCGGTGCCAGGGCGCGCGGACTGGACGTGACGACCGAAGCCTATCCGTACGTGGCGGGCATGACGGAAATCAATTCCGCGCTCTTCGACGAAGGCTGGCAGGAGAAATTTGGCATCGGCTACGACGCATTGATGCTGCCGGACACCGGCGAGCGGCTGACGAAGCAGCGTTTCGACGAGCTGCATGCGTCGCCGAAGTCGACTCCGGTCGTGCTCTTCATCAATCGTCAGGAGATGGTGGACACCGTCATCGCCGACCCGCTGACCTCGATTGCGAGCGATGGTGAGCTGGGTCACCCGCGCAATGCCGGCACGTTTTGCCAGATCCTTGCGCGCTATGTGCGCGATCTCCGCACGGTGACCCTGATGGACGCCATTCGGAAGATGAGCCTCATGCCGGCGCAGCGGCTCGAGAAAGCAACTGCAGCTGCGCGGCGCAAAGGGCGAATCCGGGAAGGTGCGGACGCCGACATCGTAGTGTTCGATCCGGCAACAGTCAGCGACCGCGCGACCTACGAGCGTCCCACCGAACGCAGCACGGGCATGCGATATGTGCTGGTGAATGGCGTACTCGTGATCGACAAGGGCGCGCTGGTTTCCGGCGTGCTTCCGGGCAGAAGCATCGCTTCAGGGCAGGAGCCGGGAGGCGCCCGATGACTCTGCAGCTCAGCGTGCATGGCGAGACCTGGCCCGCGATCGTGCCGTTTCGAATTACGGGCGTGACCTTCGTTTCGTTCGAGTCGATCGTGATCGAGCTGTCGGACGGCACGCACACCGGTCGAGGCGAGGCGCTGGGGGTCTACTATTTGAAGGAGACTGTGGCCCGCATGCTCGAACAGGTGGAGGCGTTGCGGGCGCGGATCGAGCAGGGCATCGATCGCGTGGAGCTCCAGAGCCTGCTGCCACCCGGCGGCGTCCGCAATGCTCTCGACTGCGCGCTGTGGGATCTCGAAGCGAAGTCCAGAAAGCAGACGATCTGGCAGCTGACCGGCATCGCTCCAAAAGAGCTGCACACGGTGTTCACGATCGGCATGGAAGACACGCCGGCGCAGATGGCGGCGCGGGCAGCTGCGGCCGATACCGCTCTGCTGAAAGTCAAACTCAATAGCGATCGTCCAGTCGAGCGCTTGCAGGCGATTCGCGCGGCGCGGCCCGATGCGCATTTGGTCGTCGATGCGAATCAAGGCTGGGACATCGGACAGTTGCATGAAGTTCTCGCAGCAGCGGGCGCGCTACGTATCGAGATGATCGAGCAGCCGCTGCCACGTGGCGCCGACGCGCCGTTAGAGGGTTTGCGCTCTCCGGTGCCGTTGTGTGCCGACGAGTCCTGCCTGCACCTGGGCGAGCTGGACACCGTGGTGAATCGCTACGAGATGATCAACATCAAGCTGGACAAGGCGGGCGGCCTGACGCACGCCCTGCAGCTCGCAAGTGAAGCGCGCAAGCGAGGTCTGCGTCTCATGGTGGGCTGCATGGCGGGCAGCTCACTGGCGATGGCGCCGGCATTTGTCCTGGGATGTATCGCGGATTTCGTCGATATCGACGGACCGTTGCTGCAGAAATCGGATCGTCAGCACGCCATTCGTTATCGCGCTGGCAAGGCCAGCGTGTTCGGTCCGGAGCTTTGGGGATAGCGACATGCTTCGTGTATCGACGAGTGCCATCCTCTTGCTGGCAACCGCTGCGGTCTGCGCCGCCGACGTGCGCCTGCAGTCCTTCGTCAAGATTCCACTGCGTGATGGAGTGCGGCTGAACGCAGATTTGTACTTGCCCAGCTCCGGCGAAGCGCTGCAAGCCTGTGTGCTGACGATGACTCCGTACATTTCGCAGACCTACCACGAGCGCGGTGTTTACTTTGCCGCGCACGGTTATCCCTTCGTCGCGGTGGACGTGCGTGGTCGTGGTGATTCCGAGGGGGAGTTCCGTCCGTTCATCCAGGAGGCGAATGACGCATACGACACGGTCGAGTGGCTTGCGCGGCAGCCCTACTGCAATGGGAAGGTCGGGATGTGGGGCGGGTCTTACGCCGGCTACGTGCAGTGGGTCGCCGCGAAGGAGCGGCCACCTCATCTGCTGACGATCGTGCCGGCTGCGTCGCCTTATGCAGGCGCCGACTTTCCGATGTCGAATGGCATTCGGTCGACCTATCTGATGCAGTGGCTGTCGTTTACGCAGGGCCGTACATCGAAGGATGCGTTGTTCGGCGATCAGAACTGGTGGGTGGCGCAGAATCGCCTCTGGTTCGAGTCAGGGACGTCATTCGAATCATTCGATGGCTTGCTGGGCGCGCCACCCGCCAGTTTCCGCGAGTGGCTCGAGCACCCGGACATCGATGCGTATTGGGACCGCTACAATCCGACCGCGCGCCAGTACGCCGACCTGCAGCTACCGATCTTGACGATCACCGGCAGTCACGATGACGACCAGCCGGGAGCGTTGACCCACTACCGCGAACACATGAAGAACGCCTCCGAGTCGGAGCGCGCGCGACACTATCTCGTCATCGGCCCCTGGGATCACGCGGGCACGCGCACACCGAAGGAAGAGTTTGGCGGACTCAAGTTCGGGCCAGCCAGTCTGGTGGATCTGCCGAAATTGCACCTCGACTGGTATGCCTGGACGCTGCTCGGTGGAGCCAGGCCGGAGTTCCTGAAGAGCAGGGTGGCGTACTACGTCATGTTCGCCGATCGTTGGCGGTACGCGGATTCACTGGAGGCGGTCACCACTGCAACGCGCCCGCTGCTGCTGGACTCACGAGCCGGCGCTAACGATCTGTATGGTGCAGGTGTGCTTGCGACCGCGAACAGCGGTCCTCCCGATCACTACGTGTACGACCCGAGAGATGTGAGCATCGCGGCGGTCGAGCAGCAGGTCGATCCCAGCAGCTACATCGATCAGCGTGTGCTGAACGCTCGCAACGGCAAGCAACTCGTGTATCACAGCGCGCCGTTCACCCAGGACACGGAAGTCAGTGGGTTCTTCAGGCTTTCCGCCTGGATCGCGATCGACCAGCCGGACACCGACTTCGCGGTCAGCGTGTACGAGGTGCGTGACGACGGCCTCAGCATGTTCCTGAGCTCGCAGGTGCTGCGTGCCCGCTATCGGGAGAGCCTGCGCGATCCCAAGGCGGTCACAACCAAGGCCCCCCTGCGCTACGAATTCGACAAATTCAATTTCGTGTCGCAGGAGATCAAGCGCGGCAGCCGTCTGCGGCTCGTGATTGCGCCGGTCAGTTCGCTCTACTCGGAGAAGAACTACAACACCGGTGGGGTCGTTGCCAAAGAGACCGTGAAAGACGCGCGCACCGTAACGGTCACTCTTTTCCATGACCGGGCCCATCCGAGCACGTTGTACGTGCCGCTGGGGGAGAAAACATGAGCGTAACGAGGCGCGCGTGCCTGGCCGGCATGGCGGCCGGCGCTGTGACCCTCGCGACACGCGTGCGGGCTGAGTCGGACGTGCCGGATATCTTGACGCCGAAACCTGATCCGGTGGTCACGCGCAAGTACTCGGCCCGCGTGAATCGAATCATGGAGCGTGCAGTCGTGATCGACATGCTGGCTCCTTTGACGCTCGATCTGAGGCCCGAGTCGTATGCGGGCAAGCTCACCGATGCACAGGTAGCCATGTTCCGTGCGAGTCGCGTGACGGCCTTTCACAACTCCGTCGGCGTCGGCGGGCCCGCCGCCTACGAGGAAGCGTTGTCATTTCTGGCCGGCTGGAGCGGCTTCCTGGCGCGCAACGACGCAGTGTTCACGTTGGTGGACACCGTCGCTGACATCATCCACGCGAAGGCGACCGGCAAGGTCGCCGTCATCATGGGTTTGCAGAATGCCGAGCAGTTCCGCGAGGTCAGCGACGTGCTGGCGTTTCGGCAACTGGGTCTGCGCTGCGCGCAGCTGACTTACAACGCCCAGAATCTGCTGGGCAGCGGTTCCACCGAGCGCGTTGACGGCGGCGTGACGGACCGCGGAGCCGCGATCATCGCCGAAATGAACAAACGCGGCATGCTCGTGGACGTCTCTCACTCAGGCGAGCGCACGACGCTGGATGCGATCGAGATTTCGTCGGGCCCGATCGCCATCACGCATTCGAATTGCCGGGCGCTCAACGACCATCCGCGTCTGAAAACGGACGAAGCCATTCGCAAGCTCGCGGCCAAGGGCGGCGTCATGGGGATTACCGGCGTGCGCAACTTCGTCAGGGACCGTGAGCCCACGACGGTGGAGCACGTGATCGATCACATCGATCACGTCGTGAAGCTGGTCGGCATCGACCACGTCGGCATCGGCACCGACTCCGATCTGATGGGTTACGACCGGTTGCCGGCAGACATGTATCGGCAAATCAAGTCCGCCTACAAATCGTCCTATGCGTTCCGCGAGAAGATCGATACGGACGGTTTCAACAATCCGGACAAGATGTACAGCCTGACCGAGGCGCTCCTTCGCCGCGGCTACAGCGAAGCCAACATCGAGGCAATCCTTGGCGGAAATTTCCGCCGGCTGCTCGGCACCGTGTGGGCAGCGAGCGCTTCCACGGAGAAATAGAATGAAAACTCGCCATATCGCGGCCGTGATGGCGGCGGTGTTTTTTCCCATGGCAGCGACCGCCCACGAGCTGAATGCCGGAGACGTCGAGGCATGGCTCGACGGCCTCATGACGTACGGGCTCGAGAACAACGATATCGCCGGCGCCGTAGTTGCGGTGGTGAAAGATGGCAACGTCCTCTTCCAGTCGGGCTACGGCCATGCCGATGTCGGAAAGAAGACGCCGATGGATGCGGAGCGGGTCATGACCCGAATCGGCTCGACATCGAAGCTGTTCACCTGGGCGGCGGTGATGCAGCTCGTCGAGCAGGGCAAGCTCGATCTCAACCGGAATGTCGATGAATACCTCGACTTCAAGGTCTCGCCTGCCGGTGGCAAGCCGATCACGTTGCTGGATCTGATGAATCATCGGGGCGGGTTCGAGGAAGGGCTCAAGGACATCCTGAGCTTCGACCCCGGCAAGCTCCAGTCGACGGAAACCTATCTGAAGGAGCATCCGCGCCCGTTGCTGTTTGCCGCTGGCTCGGTGCCCGCGTACTCGAACTACGGTACCGCGCTGGCCGGCTACATCGTTCAGCGAGCTTCCGGCGAGCCCTTCGAGCGCTATGTCGAGAACCACATCTTTCAGCCGCTCGGCATGCGCCATTCGACATTCGATCAACCGCTGCCGGATCGTTTCAAAGGCATGGTTTCAACCGGCTACCGAACCGCCTCGCTACCAGCACAACCTTACGAGCTCGTGGTGACACGGCCCGCGGGCAGCGTGAGTGCCACTGCGGCAGACATGGCCCGCTTCATGCTCGCCCATTTGCAGCACGGCCGCCTTAGCGACGTCGACATGCTCCGCAGTGAAACCACGCAGCTGATGCACTCTCCGTCAGCAAATGCTCCGCCCGGATTCAGCACCATCGCGCACGGCTTCTTCCACGAAGTGCGCAATGGCCGAACCGTCATCGGGCACGGCGGCGACACGGTGTTCTTCCATTCCGAGCTCTCCATGCTGCCTGAGGAAGGCGTGGGAATTTTCTATAGCTTCAACAGCCGCGGGCGCAACGAGGGGGTCTACGCCTTGCGCAAGGCCGTCATGGATCAGTTCATGGATCGGTATTTTCCGCCGGCCCGTCCACGGCAGGAAACCGCAACTCTGGCCTCTGCGCGGGCAGACGCTGAGAGGATTGCAGGCCGCTATCAATCTTCCCGGCGCGTCGAACACGGCTTCATCACTTTCTTCTATCTTCTGGCGCAGACAGTCATCCGGGCGAACGGCGATGGAACCATCGACGCACCCAAGGGCTTCGAACCGGGCGATGCGCGGTTTCACGAAGTCGCTGCGGATCTCTGGCAGGAAGTCGGCGGCACTCGCCAGCTCACGCTTCGGGACATCAACGGCGTAAAGACCGTCATCAACAGCGAAGACCCAACATCAGTTCTGCAAGCGGTGCCGGTGAGCCGGTCGGCTCCGTTGAATCTGACGGTGCTGCTGGGCTCCGTTGCCGTCCTGATACTCACCGTCATTTTGTGGCCGATCGCATATCTATTGAGGCGGCACTATCAGCGGCCTCTTGCTCATTCGCCGGAGGGGCGTCGCTGGCGACTGTTCCTGCGGATCGCTGCGACATTCGCCCTGGTCTGGCTGCTGTGCTGGACGATGTTGATGTTGCCGGTGTTGAGCACACAGCTCGACTTCTACAGCACGGGTGCCGACGGCATGATCCGGACATTGCAGCTCGCAGGACTCATCGTCATCGCCCTGGCAGCACTCGGCATCTGGAGTGTCTGGCGGCTATGGAGGCTCGACACTTCCTGGCTCTTCCGGCTCGGTAACGGTGCGATCGCGCTGGCGCTGCTCGGCCTCGTGTGGGTTGGACTGAGCGGTGGCTTGCTCAGCTTCAATCTGAATTACTAGCAGGTTTGCCGCGTGCGAGATCGAGCTTCTTGTGCAGCTCCATGGCCCATGCTTTGAGAATGCGGTCTGCGGCGGCCCGATTGGTCACCGAGCTCGTGCGCTGCCCGTAAAGATCCGGATCGGCTTTCGCGTCCAGCACCCGCGCAAGGATCGTATTCGTCGTGCTGTCCCACAGCTCCAGATGGAGCGTCATCTGCCCGGATGACTCCGCGTAGGTGGTGCTGCGGCCGGCCGTCATCAGATCAGGCGCGCTCACCTGGATGTTCACGAGAGCAGGGCGCAGCACGAGTACGTCAGGCGCAGCGCCTTCGCTCACCTGGTAACCGCCGGCCGCGAGCTCCTCGCTGAATATCTTCCGGAACTGCGCACTCAGGTCCATCCTCGCCCGCTCGAGATCCGCCTCCGAAATCTTCCGCGCCGGATCCCGCACGCTGTCGTTGTAGTCGCGCAGCCAGCTCTTCGAGAACTCCACGTAGCAGTCCAGGATCGCGACCCGCGCGTACTGCGCAAAGGTTGCATCCGGCTTCAGATAGACGAGTCGTCGCTTCGTTTCAGTCTTCAGCTCGAGACCGTCCTCGGTCACTTTGGGTGGTTTTTCTTTGGCGGCGAGAGCCTGCAGCACGAAGATGGTCAGTGCGGCGAGCAGGAGAGTGCTCACGAACCGGCGCAATGGCGGTGGCGCGTCCACAGGCACGAAGAGTGGCGCCGGGCCGGTGGCAGCGACAGGGTCCGAAGGTCCAATACCCGTGCGCGATCGGGTGAGCCAGCTTGGCGCGCTCGCATGACACTGCTCAATACCATCACCACGCTGGCCTGGACTCTGCTGCTGGCCCTGACCAGCACGGGCCCCGTCCTCGCCCAAAGCAGCAGTCCTCCGAGTAGCGGCGACCGCGGTTACGGTGAGGCAGGCGCGCTCGAGAGTCATGGCGCCGATTCCAGCGCGTTGTCCAACGCGGGCGCGCCTCAAGACCCGAACGCAGCAGCGCGCGGGCGTGCGAGTGCGAGCGCAGTCGTGCCGGATCGGAGTGAGGCCAGCAAGAAGAAGCCTGAAGCTTTCCGCTCACCCGAGGCGGCAAGCAACGCATTCATCGAGGCGTTGCGCAAGGGCGATCACGCTCGGCTCGAAGCCATCTTCGTGGACACTCAGCTGATCTCTTCAGGCGATGAGGTTTCAGACCGCGCCGAGCGGGCTCGATTCCTCCGCGAGTATGACCGCAAGCACTCGTTGGGCGGACGCGGGCAGGGAATGACGACGTTGTACGTCGGCGAAAGCGCCTGGCCGTTCGCCGTTCCGATCGTGCAGGGAGAGGAGGGGTACTACTTCAACTCCGTCGCCGGTGCGCGCGAGGTGCTCTTTCGACGCATCGGTCGCAACGAGTTGCGCGCGATCGCCGTGTGCACCGGATACGTCGCGGCCCAGAAGGAGTACGCGCTGTCAGGGCACGATGGTCAGCCGCCGGGCGCGTTCGCGCAAAAGCTCATGAGCGATGAGGGCAAGCGCAACGGGCTCTTCTGGCCCGCGAAAGCTGGCGAGTTGCGCAGCCCTGCCGGTCCGCAGCTTGCGGGCGCCGAGGCTGAAGGCTACAGCACCAAGACCGCTGGCAAGTCGAGTCCGTATCACGGATATCTTTTTCGGCTGCTCACTGCGCAAAGCCGTCACGCGCGCGATGGCGCGAAGACCTACATCGATAGCGAGGGCAGGCAGGTTGGCGGGTTCGCGCTGGTCGCATATCCCGCGGAGTACGGACGCAGTGGCGTGAAGTCGTTCATCGTGAATCAGGACAGCATCGTCTACGAGAAGGATCTCGGTGCACAAACTGCAGAGATCGCGGGCGCGTTGCGTGAGTTCGATCCGCAGGGCTGGAAGGTGGCGCTCTGATTCATCACGGAGTCGAAGAGGCGGGAGGAGTGACCCAATACAGTCGCACGTTGGGATCACTGGAAGGCAGCGCCATCACCTTGTGACCATCGAGAATCTGCAGGGGAGTTCCCGTACTGCGCTCACCCACGAGCCGTGCCGCGTTGAGCTGCAGCTCGATGGGTCGATCCAGCCAGGGCGCCACGAATATGAACACCGCGGCTGCGGAGGCGAGTGTGGCGGTTAGGGGAATCAACCACGACGTGTCCTCATAGCGTCGCTGAATCAACCGCTGCCAGCCTCCAGGCGGCGCATCGAGCGTTCGAAGAAATCGATCAGGTGTGCTCATGCTTCAGTTCCGCAGTGAGTTGCTTGATTGCGAGATGACGTCGCGACGCGACCGTGCCCGCCGGAATCGACAGCAGCTCGGCGATGGATTCGTAGCCCATGTTGGCGAACTCGGTCAAGAGCAGAACGCTGCGCAGCTTCTCCGGCAATCCATCTATCGCTCGACGCAGCAGGTGGCGCTCCTGCGACGAGGCCGTATCCGATTCGGGCGATTGCGGGCCTGAAAGTTCGGCCAGTGCCTCGTCTCCGTAGAGGAACTGCTTTGCCCGGCGCCATCGCCGCCGCTTTCGGGACAGGTTTAGCGCCGCAACCCAGAGATACCGGTCCGCGGTGTCGAAGCGAACTCTGCCACGACGTGCCCACAATTCCAGGAATGCATCATGCACGACATCCTGTGCCTCCTGGCTGTGCCACACGTACCGATAGGCAAGGTTGTAGAGCGGCCTTTCCAGCCGCGCATAGAGCGCTTCCCACTCGGCCTCGGTGGTACCGGGCTCGCTCATGAGTGCGCGCGGCGGTCGGTCAGAGCGTCGCGCGCACGATGTAATAGAGCTCGCGATCGGAGCCCGACTTGTCTGCCAGGTTGCTTTGACCGACGACGAGCAGCTCTCCCGGCCGCAGCTCAGTCTGCGCTTTCAGGTTGGGCGGCCCGCCGAAGGAAACCTCCGTGGGCTGCAGACGCATGGCGACGAAACGCATTTCGAGCTGGGCGGCGATGATCGGCTGGTCCTTGCTGTCGCGGCGAAGGCTGGCGTTGACCTGCAGGGTGGCGCGCTGCCCTTGTATCGTGCTGCCTCCCTGTCCGGTCCGTACCTGCATCACGAGCTTTTCCAGCAGCTCGAAGTGCATGCTTCCTTTCGCTTCGTTCACCGCGCGCAGCGCTGGCTCGACTTCCTTGAGGTTCGGTGAGCCGTTCGAATCGCCCGGCGAGCCGGTGACGAGCCAGGCCTCGAAGCGAATCGAGGGAGTCGGAGGAGGCTTGCGTGCAGCGATCTCCTCGAGGGTTTGCTCCACGCCACGCTGGACAGAGGGTGACGCTGTCACCAGCAGTTGCCCGCCTGGCGAAAGGCCCACCCGCCCGCGCCCGGCGAGCGCGGAGTCCAAGGCGTTGCTGGTCTCCACCGCGATCTCGGGGCTGACCTCGTAGCTGCGCAGGACGGGCGCTTCAGATCCCCCCCAGGGAATGTGCAACGCCAGCAGCGCGCCTATGGCGATAACCACGCCGGCGACCAACCAGACCAGGCTTCGACCGATCGTACCCATGTTGCCTCCGGGGTGATGCAGTGCTGTTCTTCTTCTACCCCCGGGCCAGCATTTTCTTCACTCGATGACCTCTTTCAGCCGGGGTCGTTCGTCATCTATCTTGGGCCGCGCGCCCGCGAAAGGAGTCACCGCATGCCCGTCGCTCAGTATTTCAGTCCCGATTACGTTACCGCTCGGGAGCGCTTCCGATCCAGCGCCACGAGTGCACGCGCCCGGCTTGCCTCATACGAGCTGCCCGGGCGGCGCGGCCAACAGAACGAGCCGCTGACAATCGACGTGGCACGGCTCGGCGCTGAGCACGCGGATTCCGCCTTGCTCATCATTTCGGGCACGCATGGTGTCGAGGGCTTCTGCGGATCGGGTTGCCAGGTCGGCTTCTTCACGGACCGCCTTTATGAAGCATTGCCTGCGTCCGCATGCGCAGTGATCGTTCATGCGCTCAACCCTTACGGCTTTTCGTGGCTTCGTCGCGTGAATGAGGATGGCGTCGACCTGAATCGCAACTTCGTCGACTTCTCGCGCCCTTTACCATCGTCGGCAGCATACGAGCCGCTGCACGAATGGCTGGTCCCTGCTGACTGGCAGGGCAGTGCGCGACAACAGGCGGACCTCGCGATGCAGGGCTTCGTCCAGCAGCACGGTTTGCGCGCTTTTCAAACGGCACTGACCGGCGGGCAGTACACGCGACCTACCGGTCTCTTCTATGGCGGTGACAGACCGAGCTGGTCGGCACTCAAGCTAGCCGAGATACTTGCACAACAGGTACCGCCTACAACGCGACGAATTGCCGTGCTGGACCTTCATAGTGGCCTCGGCCCGGAGGGCTACGGGGAACCGATTCTCGTGCCACGAAGCAAGAGCGACGTCGAACGTGCACGCCGCTGGTATGGCGCGGATGTGCGGGATCTTTCGGCAGATGAGTCGGTTTCGGCCCAGCTGGTGGGGACCGTCGCAGAGGGCATAGCCGCCATCCTGCATGACCGGGAGATTACGAATCTCGGACTCGAGTTCGGGACCCAGCCGATGCTTCAGGTGCTGACAGCGCTTCGCGCCGATCACTGGATGCATGCCACCGGCAGCGTGGAGCCTGCGATGCGAACGTCGATTCAGCGGCAGATGCGGGACGCGTTCTACTCTGAAAGCTCCGCATGGCAAACCGCGGTGTACGGGCGTACCGCCGACTTCATCTTCCGGGCCTGCCGGGGATTGGCCGCAGGCGCTGGTTAGCATTCACGCGGTGCCTCGCGTCCGGCTATAGTTCCCGGTGCTCCACACCTTAAAAACTCAAACCGTGGACAACAGGGGGACCGAGCGTATGGAAGCCCAACGAGCGCCCAGTATCGTCTGGATCGCAACGAAGTACGGACTCATTCAGGGAGTGCTGTCGTTCGTGCTGTTTCTCGTCGGGACGCTGACCGGCGTCAATCGGAGCTGGCCGTCCTGGGTCAGTCTCGTCGTGCTCATCGTTGTGATGGTCCTGGCGCATCGGGAATTCAAGAAGACCCACGAAGGCATGATGACGTATCCGCAGGGCCTCGGATCCGGCACGCTGCTTTCGAGCGTAGCGACCGTGCTCACGTGCATTCTGCTTTTCGTCTACGTGAAATACATCAACACCGGCTATGTCGCGGCATCGATACAGGCGCAGCAGGCGGCGCTCGAGCAACGCGGAATTACGGGCGCGCAGGCAGATCAGGCCATGGCGGTGACGAACGCCATCACGACCCCCGTGGGGATCGTGATCACGACGCTGATAATCGGCGTGCTGGTGGGTTTCGTCATTGCACTGATCGTGTCGATCTTCACGCGCAAGGGTGACCCGAGGGCTGTCATCTAGGGTTGCACTTCACCGAGAAAATACATGTTCGATTCCCGGCTCGCCGTGTTGGGACTCATGACGGCGCTTGCCTCGTCGGTGGGCTGGAGTGCGACGACTGCAAATGAGGATGAGAAGCCTCGGGTCATCGTGCTCACCGACATCGGCAACGAGCCCGACGATTCGGAGTCGATGGTTCGCTTCCTGCTCTACGTGAACGAGCTCGATGTCGAGGGTCTCGTCGCCACGACCTCGACGTGGCAACGCAAGGTGGTGCACCCGGATCTCATCGAAGAAAGAGTGCGGGCGTATGGGCGCGCGCACGCGAACCTGCGAGTGCACGCGCCCGGATATCCGGACATGCAGCATCTGTTGTCACTCATCAGGGCGGGCAGACCCGACTACGGAATGAGCGGCGTCGGCGCGGGCAAAGACACGGATGCTTCACGCCTCATCATCGCCGCGGTGGATCGCGCGGATCCGCGACCCGTGTGGGTGACCGCATGGGGAGGAACCACGGATCTGGCCCAGGCGCTGTGGTCCGTGCGCGCGACACGCTCGGCGGCGGACCTTGCGCGCTTCGTCGCGAAACTGCGCGTGTATTCGATATCGGATCAGGATGATGCCGGCTCCTGGATTCGTGCGACGTTCCCATCCTTGTTCTGGATCGTCAGCGTGCACGCTTTCGGTCAGTATCGTCTGGCCACCTGGATCGGGATTTCCTCAGCGATACCGGGCGCCGACTCTGCGGTCGTTGCCAAAGAATGGCTCGAGGCCCACATCCGGAAGGGACCGCTGGGTGCCCTGTATCCGCTACCGATGTACATCATGGAAGGCGACACACCTTCCTTTCTATACCTCATTCCAACAGGGCTCGGCTCGCCCGAGCATCCGGACTGGGGGAGCTGGGGAGGGCGCTACGGCCTGGTGGGACCGAGTCTCGGGCTCTGGTCCGATACCGTCGATCGTGCGAAGGGGATGGACGGGCAGGAGTACAGCTCCAACCAGGCGAGCGTCTGGAGATGGCGGCGCGAGTTTCAGAATGACTTTGCGGCTCGCATCGACTGGACCGTGGCGCGCACGCGCGGGGAGGCGAATCATCCTCCCGAGATTGTCGTCAACGGCCAGGGCGGACGAGGGGCAGCCGCGATCAGTTCCTGCGCCGGGCGCTCGGTTCGTTTGAGTGCTGAGGGTACGCGCGATCCCGACGGCAACAGTCTCGTCTACCGCTGGTGGCAGTACCGCGAAGCGAGCGGTGGTATCAATCCGCAGGAGGTCGCGATCGGCGATGTGGATGCACGCGACACATTTGTCGTTCCGCCGACCGCCAGGAAGCCCGCTCCCAACGTTGAAATTCCAGCCGAGGCGCTCTATCACGTCATTCTGAGTGTGACGGACAACGGAGCGCCGCCCCTGACGCGCTATCGCCGCGTGCTCTTGAAAGTCCCCACGGCCGGCACGCCCGCCGGTCGGGAGCTCGGATGCACCGACGAGCGGTAGCACCTCCTCTTTGGGGCAGTCTGCGGCCGAGCTCGCTGCAACCAGGCAGGGAAGTACCAGAGCTGGAGCGAACACCAGTATCACGATGCCCATCCCGGCGACGAGGCGCTGTACCTCGTTCAGTCCGAAATGGACCTCCAGTTCCACATCCCACACGTATCGCAAGGCGAGCCAGCGCGAGTGACGGAACGGAGGCAGACGGTGCGCCTTGTTGATCCTGATCAGGATGAAGGCAGTCAGCGGCAGCACCAGCACGAGATGCGCCAGCCAGATGACAACCCATTCTTCCACTGAGATCGAGCACAGGAATCGCGACATTCTCGCGGAGTGTACCGGCAGAGCCTGAAAACGAGAAAATCGCTTCAGCGAACCGTGAGTGTGCCTTTCATCGTCGGGTGAAAGGTGCACACGTAGGCAAATGTTCCTGGCTTCTGTGCCACCCATGTCCACGAACCGTTCGCCGCGATGGACTTCGAGTCAAACGGCCCGCCAGTGGCGGTTGCGGTATGCGGGACCAGATCTTTGTTGATCCAGCGAATGCGGTCGCCCTGCTTCACGGTCAGGCTCTCGGGCTTGAAAGCGAGCCCTTCGATCGTGATCACGTGCTCTGGTTGCGAGGGTTTCGTGGCGTCTGCAGCCGCGCTCGTAGCCGCCGTTGCAAGCAGGCTGACGAACAGCGCGCCGAGTAGCGGCGCGCTGCCGGTCACTTGCCGCGTCTTCCCGTTCATCCGCCCGTCTTGGTCAACGATGCCTGAAGCATTTTCGCGTGTTCGAGGTGCGCGACGAATGCAGGCCGCACCTTGACGAGCAGCGCTTTGAGCTCGGCATTCCTGGCGCTCGGAATCAGTGTCTTGTCCACCGCATCCAGAACGGCCTGGTGATAGACCACTTCGTGGTCGACATACGCCTTGTCGAACGCAGCGCCCGTGAGCTTACGCAACGCGGCCAGATTCTGGTCGCCACCTTGTTTCAGGCTTTCGCTGGTCGGATTGCTCTCCGGCGTCACGTGCAGTTTCGTCACGAGCTCCGTCGCGGATTTGTTCACGCTGGTGTGGTCCGTGACCATGAGCTGCGCGAACTGCTTTACCTCTGCGGACTTGGTCGTCTTGTCCGCGAGTTTTCCCGCATCGATGTCTACCTGGTTCGCAGTCACCACGATGGAGGCGATCTGCGCGTCGCTCGGCCCGGCACCCTGAGCGCCGGCGAAGGGAGTGCCGAAAACAAATGCCAGAGCGAGCGTGGCCTGGAAAAGCTTCATGTCGTGCCTCCTGCGCGGGTTATATGCGCCGGCGCGGCGCGTCGGCTTCAATCACCGCACACACGAGATGCGACATCCGCGCCGCAGGTTCCCACGGTTGCGCCGCCGTTTGAGGTCGCCGGGTGTGCTGTAGTCGACAGCCGCCTGCAAACGGACTGCGGAGGGGGTGGGATTGCGCACCAGTTCGGAGTGAGCCCGGGCAACGATCTGCTAAATTCCGACCATGGTGAAAAAGGCTGCGCTGACCCTGCTCGTACTGGCCTCCCTCATCGGTGCGGGATGTGCGACGACAGGCGGCGACAATGATGAAACCGAGCCGACGCTGATCGAGGCAGAGCCTGCCCCTGCGGCCGAGGTGGCAGCCGCGATCGAGGAAACGGCTAGCAGCGCGGAAGGTTCGAAGCAGGAAGAAGGGGAGGTCCCGCTTCCCGTTGCCGAGTCGGAACAACCCGATGAGGCGCCCACGGAGGTGGTCGTCCAGGGCAGCCGCAGCCGCCATGAGACGATCCACGATCTCGTCACGGAAGGGCAGACCCTGCTCCGGGACGTCGAGCTGCAATACGTCTTCACTGGAAAAGGGAAGAAGCAGGTGCTCCGCGGACGCCCCGTCGCCTTTGCGCTGTGGAGCGACGCGAAGCAGGAGTGGTCCGTCGCCCACATCGAGCTCCCGCGTCCGCCGATCAAGTGGAGACCCGGTAGCAGGAAACCCCTGGCCTTTCGCATCCTCACGCCGGGTATCGAGGCGCGGCACGTGAAAGGCACCGGTGCCGAGCGACTGATGTTCGCCTTCTCCCGCGACGGGGATCCCCTGAAGGTCTACGGGCGCAAGTTCCCCGTGTTCGACAACAAGCTCGTCAAGCGCAGGCAGTGGAGCGCCGTCGCCCGGACCGCGAAGCCGATCGTCTATCTGCCCTTCACCGAAGACACCTTCGACCCGGGGTTCGTCACCAGCGGCAAGGAGTTTCTGGTCGCCACGGCGCGCAAGGCGCTCGAGGAGCTGCGTCACGCGGAGGTGCCGAGTGCTGCGTTTCCCGGAGAGCTGCTCGCCGACGCCATTCCCCTTCAGGTCATCACGACACTGGCGGTCATCGAGCAGACCGATGACGCCGACTACGTGGAGAAGCAGGCGCTCGCCTTCGACGAGGTTCTGAGCCAGTACGGCCTGAAGCAGGAAGAGGCGTATCGGTACAGCGTCTCGAGCGCAAAGGCGTTGGGGCCAATGCAGTTCACCAACCGCAGGGGAAACGGCACCTACTCGCTCGTGGTCAGACGCTGCCCACGCGCAAAGCTCGATCCAAGGTTCGAAAGCGGCGCGACGAACCTGCTGAACGCCATGAAAGCAGCGGTCTGCCTGCTGGATCTCGAGCTGGCGGCGATGCGGGCGGACATTCGCGACGCGTATCGTGCCAACCCGCCCGTGCTGGGCATCTTTCCGGTCGCCGCGTACAACGGCGGGCCGCGCAACGTCACCAAGCTCTACCGCGTCCTGACCCGAATGAAGGTCGGGCTCGACGAATTGACCCGCCCGGGGACTCTGCTCGCAGGCGCTCCAGTGAGCTGTCCATGCGTCTGGAAAGCGGACGGGCCGGACATCCGTCCGGTGACGATCCCGAGATACAACAACGAGAACCGCTGGTACATCGAAAAGTACCAGAGCATCGTCAGCCTGTTCGAGTGAGAGGTGCGTACACCCGTACGCGGCATGTCATACAACGATCCGCGACGAATGCGTCGTCTGACCGTGGCGTCGTCGTCGCTCAAGCTCGTTGCGTAACATGAGAGAGCCTATGCTCCCGCCTCCGCCAGGACCGGGATGCTCATCATGGCTCTATCTCAATTCACACTTATCACACTGATCGCCGCTCTGACCGGAGTGATCGCCGTTCTGATCGGGGTGCTTCTCGTCTGCGCGAGCGTCCTGGCGAGCAGAGTCGGCCGCACGAATGCCGCATTGAAAAGGATCGAGGAGGCGCTCGTAAGGAGCAGGCTCGCGATGCCCGCCGCCGCAGCAGCGGCAGCTGAAGTGACGCGGTCTCCCGAAGTGTCCGGCAAAAGCGATGCCGCCCGTTACCTGACGATCCGCGATCTGAAAATCACAAGCGAACCACCGCACTCGTGCGCCACCCCTGTGAATGCGGATGCTGTCGCAAAGAAAGAGCGGGACGCATTGTTCATTCTCATGAGCCAGCGCAGAAGGCGCCGCGCGCGTCAGGGATATTAGGTAGCCGAAGTCTCCCGCCCGTACCGGAAGCGTTGGGCTCGAAAGCGGCCGAGTCGGCCGCTCCAAGGTTGTCAGATGAAGCTGTCGGATTCGCCGAAATCGTCGGCTTTCGCGCCAGGGCGAACCCGGGGCTTGCGCCGGATTGCAAGCGTCACCGGCCGCGGCATGCCGGATGCCTGACCTTCCCCACCGTCGCGTGGCGCGATATTGGCTGGCCACGCGCTGCCGGCCGGCACGGTGCGATTCTGGGTGAATGTCGCCGAGCCGCTGAGATTGAGGATCTCGATATTGCGATTGAGCGGCGCGAGCGCCCCGATGGGGCTGTCTTCGCCGGGGTGCTGCACGGAGATCAACAGATGATCGTCACCGACGAACGCCGGCCCGGTCATCTCGCAACGTGTCGGTCCGATCGCGAATGGCACCACGCTGCCCGCATTGGGCCCGGACGTGGGGATGTACAGCAGCCAGTTGTTGCCGTAGATACCGAACAGCGCCGAGGCATCTGCCGGCGAAGTGCTGGTGTGCGTGATGTTTCGCTGCGCCGGATTCACGCCGATGTCGAAACCGTTGTGCTGCTCGGTCGACATGTCGATGACGCCCCACACGTTACCGTGTGAGTCGAACGCGAGATTATCCAGCGCGGCGAATCCCACTCCGTCCACCGCCCCTTCCTCGCCACCGAGCGCAAACTTCGACCAGCGGAAGCTGAGACCGGTGCCATTCGCCGATGCTTCCACGATCTTGTACAGACCGCCGGGAGGCTGCTTGGCGGCGATGTCCGCCGTGTATTTGCCAACCTGGAAGATGCGCGAGTCGGGATAGCCATCGCTGCCCGCGATGCCATCTGTAAATGAGATGAACACCGCGTTCGTCGCTGGGTGGACTTCGATGTCCTCCGGTCGGGCCGCAGGTGTGCCACCGATCAGGTTCGCCGCCTGAAACGCGTCGACGAGCATTGCACCCTGTGTCGTGTAGAAGTCCGCCAGCGTCTTGCCGCGATACTGGGGCAGCGCCGTCGCCTCATTCGCGCGCGTGACCACGAATGAGCCACCGTCCTGCGTCTGACCCGCAATGCCGACCCGACGCGGCAAGCGCGTTCCACCGTCCCGGTCGACCGCACCTCTCGCGGCGAGCTCGGCAGAGCCGAGCTCGGATGGCACGTTCGGATTCGTCGGTGTGGCCAAGGTCAGTGGCAGCCACTGGCCAGTGCCATCTGCGTTGAACTTCGCGACGTACAGCGTGCCATTCTCGAGCAGGCGGGCGTTGCCGGAGCTCCAGGGCGCGCCCATGCGTTCATTGCTGACGTACTTCCATACGTGACCGCCGCGCCGATCGTCGCCCATGTACGCGATGAGCTGTCGTCCCGGCGAGGCGCGGAACGCAACGTTTTCATGTCGAAAGCGACCGAGCGCGGTGTGCTTGCGGCCACGCCGATGCGGATCTTTCGGGTCGATCTCGACCAGCCAGCCATACTTTTCCCCGTACAGTCCGAAAGTGCTGGCAGTCGTGCGGGGTGTCGCGGTGGACGTGGGCGGGAATTCCGTTTGCGTGCCGTTCGGCAATACCGCTTCCTGCACGCCGATCGTTCCGAACACCTGGAAGTTTTCTTCGGCCGAAATGATCGTGCCCCAGGGCGTGACGCCGCCCGAGCAGTTGGCGAATGTACCGATGATCCGATTGCCGAGACCGTCCGCATTCACGTCCTCGAATACGTCTTTGGCCGCGGGACCGGTGCCGACGAAATAGTTGCGATCGCCACGCTGATGACTGCGCGTGCCCCACGAGGCGGGGTAGGGCGTGCCGGTGCGCTCGGAGTTGATCGCAAGACCTGACAGGCCGTGATAGCGGCGATTCCAGCCGCTGACGACTGCCTCGAAGCGCCCTTTGAAGCTCCTGCGCCGGATGCGGATGACGGAGCCGCCGGTGTTGTAGAGCAACTCGCCTAGTACCAGCGCCTGATCTGCAACGGAGAGTGCCGGGAATCCACCCGTTGGGAGCGGCGGCAGAAGCCCGCCATCCACGTAGGTCGAAAAGGTGTCACCAAACGCCTGTAGTGCCGTGTTCGTAGTGGTGTACACGGACATCGGGTACGACGTGTATTCGTGATTCACCCAGAGGAGACCGTCGTGATCGCCGAACAGCGGGATGAAAGCGCTGAAGTCGTGGTTGTAGCCGACGTAGTCGTCGACGTTCGGGAAGACGCGATCCCCCCACCCGACGAGGACATAGCGCTCGTATTCGGGTGGCACGACCACGTCGTCCACTACGGTATATGTGCTGAGCTCCGGTGACGGACTTGCCGGAACGACAGTGCCCGCACCAATTCCCGTTGCGAGAAAGCTGTCCTCGCGCGTGTAGATATTGAGCGGATGAGGCAGCCGTACTGGCGTGAGCGCGAGCCGGCGACCCTGCGTGAGCGCACCATTGGCGTGCGCAAGTCCGCTCATACCTGCGGCGGCGGTGCCGCCTACGAAAGCGAGGAAAGCTCGGCGGGTGACGGCGTCGTTCATGGCTTCTCCCCCGTTCTTGTTGAAGCCCTTAGCATCCTGCGGATGTATTTCAGCGAAATTGCAGCGCGCGCACTGACGGCGTGTTTCGGCAGTCAAGGTCGTGCCGACGCCCGGTGAACTACGGACTGTCGCAAGTCACGGTACCGTCGCGCGGCGTTCATCTGGAAGCAGTAAGACTCTCGTGCGCGTACCCTGCGACGGAGGCTCTCATGCGTTGGCACGTTCTGGCCCTCAGCTCATTGTTGACTGCGGCGGCGATCCCATCGTTGGGTCATGCAGAAGGTCGACACCACGAGCACGGTGGGTCGCCCGACCTGCGTGTCGCCACCTTCAATGCGAGTCTCAATCGCAGCGCCGAGGGTCAGCTGGTGGCGCATCTGTCGACGCCCGACAATGCCCAGGCGAAGACCGTCGCGGAAATCATCCAGCGCGTCCGACCGGATATCCTGCTCATCAACGAATTCGACTTCGATGCCGACGGTCAGGCGGCGCGGCTCTTCCAGGACAACTACCTGTCGTTGCCGCAGAACGGTGCGCGACCCATCCACTATCCGTACGTGTTCGTCGCGCCGTCGAACACGGGCATTCCGACCGGCTTCGACCTGAACAACAACGGCACCATCGGCGGGGGCGACGATGCCTTTGGCTTCGGTGCCTATCCGGGACAGTTCGGCATGATCGTGTACTCGCGCTGGCCGATCCTCGAGGAGCATGTGCGCACGTTTCAGAAATTCCTGTGGGCCGACATGCCAGGCGCACGTCTGCCGGATGATCCGGCGACGGCCGCGCCGGCCGACTGGTACTCACCCGAGGAGCTCGCGATTTTCCGGCTCTCCTCCAAGAGCCACTGGGACATTCCGGTCTTCGTGCGCGGCCGCGTGTTGCACGTGTTGGCGAGCCATCCGACGCCGCCCGTTTTCGATGGACCTGAAGATCGCAACGGCACGCGTAACTTCGACGAGATCCGTTTCTGGGCGGACTACATCAGCCCGGGCAAGCGTTCGCGCTACATCTACGACGATCAGGGGCGGCGCGGCGGACTGCGCGGCACGCACTTCGTCATCGTGGGCGATCAGAATTCCGATCCGCTCGATGGCGACAGCATTCCGGGGGCAGTTCAACAGATCCTCGAGCATCCGCGGGTCAACGCCTCGCACACGCCAACCAGTGCTGGCGGGCCGGACGCAGCGGCTCGGCAAGGCGGAGCCAATGCCACACAGCGGAGCGACCCGCGCTTCGACACGGCGGACTTTGCAGACACCGCGCCGGGTAACTTGCGTGCGGACTACGTGTTGCCCTCGTGCACGCTCGACATCGACGACTCGGGGGTTTTCTGGCCGAAGCAGGACGATCCGCTGTTCCGGCTGGTGGGTGACTTTCCGTTTCCGAGCTCAGATCACCGCCTGGTCTGGGCCGATCTGGAATTCGACCGCTTCCCGGATCATCGCCACGACGATGACTGTCGCTGACGCATGAGCGCTACTGCCGCAGCAAACTGAAGGCGCGCGCGAGGCGTGCGATGCCCTCATGAATCTGTGGCACGCTGTAATGCGCGAAGGAGAGGCGAAGGCAATGCTTCAGGCCACCCGACATCGAGCAAGCGGTGCCGGGCAGGAAACCGGTCCCCGCTTCGCGAGCCGCCGCCTCGAACGCGCCGACATCGGTGCCTTCCGGTAGCTCGAGCCAGAAGAAGTAGCCACCACCCGGTCTTTGCCAGCGCGCGATACTGCTGAAGTGTTTCTTGAGCGCCGTGTCCATCGCCAGGGCGCGCTCCGCATAACTCGTGCGCAGGCTCGTTACGAAGGCTGCGAGCTCGCCGCTTTCCATGAGCTGTCGCACGACATGCGAGGTGAAGTGGTTGAAGTTGCCGCCGCTCACGAGCGCACCGCTGGCGAGCAGGGTCGTCATGAGATCCGGCGTCGTCTGGATCCAGCCGATGCGCAGGCCCGGCGCGAGGATCTTCGAGAACGTGCCGAGTGAGAGCACGTAGCCGTCGCCGCCCAACGCCCCGAACGACGGCGGCGGCGGCGTGCCATGATGCAGGAGCTGGTACACCTCGTCTGCGACGATGATGAAGCCGTGCTCGCGCGAGAGTGCGATGAGCCGCTCCCGGCGCGCGCGATCGAGCACCTGGCCGGTCGGGTTGTGGAACGCCGGGATGGTGTAGACGAGCTTCGGGCGGCGCCTGGCGAGCTCGCGCTCGAGCGCGTCGACGTCCATGCCCGCGCCGTCCACCGGTACGCCGAGCATCTCGAGCCCATGGTCACGGAAGATCGGGAACGAATAGGGATAGCTCGGCTCCTCCATGAAAACGACGTCGCCCGGTCGGGTGAAGCGGCTGCAGACGAAGTCGAGCGCCTGGGAGATGCCGCCCGTCAGCATCAGCGAGTCGGGGTCCACGGCGATGCCCGTGGACTTGCCGAGAAAGTCGGCGAGCGCGGTACGAAAGCGCACATCGCCCTGTCGCTGGCCGTAGTTCAGCTCGAGCGGCTGGGCGCTGGCGAAGAAACGCTCGCCGGCCGTACCGAGAAGCGCGAGCGGCAGGAGGTCCGCCGAGGGCTGACCGACGCTGAAATTGATCGTGCCGCGCTCCGGCGCGCCGTCGAAGATGGCCTCGCCGCTCATACCGCGGGCTCCACGAGCCGGAATACCCGATCCGGCCGCCCCGCCAGGAATTCGCGGATATTCGAGGCCGAGATGCGGCGCAGGTCTTCCAGGGCAGTCTCCGAATAGAAAGCCACGTGCGGCGTCAGCAACACATCTGGCCGCCCCACCAGTGGATGATGCCCGAGGTCCGGCGAATCCTCAGCCAGCACGTCGAGCGCGGCGCCGGCGAGCAGCCCTCGATCGAGGGCATCCACCAGGTCGGTCTCGACGATGATCGCGCCGCGCGCGACGTTGATCAGGAGCGGCCTGCGCTTCATCTTTTCAAAGGCTGCGCGGTCGAGGAGCCCGCGGCTCCCGGGGTTCAGGTCACCGTGCAGGCTGATGATGTCCGAGCGCGAGAGCAGCTCATCGAGGCTCACGGCCTCGGCACCGACCCGGCGGGCCGCCGCGGCGTCCACGCGCGGGTCCGATGCGAGAACCTGCAAGCCAAAGCCGAGCGCCCGGTGGCCAACGGCCTGCCCGATGCGCCCGAAGCCGATGATGCCGAGCGTCTGACCGGCAAGGCGGCGCAATCCCCGCACCTCGTCCCAGCGCCAGCTATGTCCGTCTTGCACCTGTCTGTGATACGCGAGCAGGTGGCGATTCAGCGCGAGCAGCAGTGCGAGCGTATGGTCCGCAACCTCGTCCGTGCAGTATTCGCCGATGCACGCGACGCGAATGCTGTGTTCGCTGGCGGCTGCGATATCCACGCAATCCCAGCCGGTCGCTGCGACTGAGATGATCTGGCAGCGCGCGAGCTGCCCGAGCACAGCGCGGTCGAAGGGGACGTAGTCGGTGAGGATCGCGTCGGCGTCACGGCAGGCAATGGCAAGCGCGGCTGAGTCGCCTCGGTAAGTGAATGTCTCGATGCGCGCGCCGGCGGGCAGATGAAGCCGCTCGATCGACAAGTCGCGGCCTGCCGCTTCGGGCATCTCGGCCAGTACCACGACAGGTCGCGGCGCGCTCAGAATGTCGTCCTCGCGAGTGGCCGCGGCTGCACCAGGGTTAGCGCCGCCAGCAGTACGACGGAAACCACGAGCGCGGGCCACAGGGGATCGATCGCAAATATCCCTCCGACGCCGGCATCGGCAGCGACGCGCCAGCCAATGACCGTCGCCAGGGACAGGCTGCTGCTCCAGAACGCGGCGCTCGCCGGTATGCGATCCCAATAGATCGCTGCAATCGTCGGCAGGAAGAGTGCGGCAGAGTTGATGGTGAAGCCGAGCTGGAGGATGTCGATGATGTCACGCATCTTCCACGCCATCAGCATGGCCACGAGGCCGGCGCCCACTGAGGCGAGGGTGCCGAGCCGCAGCATGCCCGCGTGGGAAATGTCGGGCTGGATGTAGCGCTGGTGGATGTCGCGCGCGTAGTTCGCCGACGCCGTGATCACGCAGATCGATGCGACCGACATCGTCGCGGACAGCATGCCGATCACCATCAAGCCTCTCAGCCCGGCGGGAAAGGCCTCGAGCACGAACCTGGTGAGAATGCCGCCGCCCGCAGCACCGCCCGGGTAGAGGACGGCGGAGGCGAGCCCCACCCAGGTGACGGCCAGCGCGACGGGCAGGACGAGGCCTATGGTCAACAGAGCTCCGGTACGCGCAGTCGCCGGATCGCGCGCGGAGTAACTGCGCGAAAAACTATCCATCGCGACGAAAAAGCTGAGCACCATCGAGACGACGAGCGCGGCAATCTTGCCCCAGCCCTGGGCACCGAGATCGTAGTACGAAGCGGGCAGCGCGGCGCGCATGTCGGCCCAGCTGCCGGCGTGTGATATCGCGACGGGGACTCCGATCGCCACGATACCGATCAGCAACAACGCCACCTGCACCCGGTCCGTGTAGCTCACCGCGAGGTAACCGCCGACCGCCGTGTAGAGAATGACGATGGCGCCGGACAGTAGGAGTGCCGCACCGTAGTCCCAGCCGAGCAGCGTCTGCAGGATCGACGCCGATGCCGCGAACTGGCCGGCCGTGTACGCCGTGTAGGCGAGAATGGTGCTGATCATGGCCACGACACGGGTGCGGTTGTCGTAGTGCTGCTCGATGAAGTCCGGATACGTGAGGTGGTTGTGGCGGTCGCCGAGCTGCTTCACCCGCCGCGCCATGAGAAGGCCGAACAGCAGGAAGCCGATCGACTCCGCCAGGATGTACCAGATGCCGGTGACGCCGTATTCATGAATGCGCGCCGACGTTCCGACGATGGCAGCGCCGCCGATCCAGGCCGCGAGCCACATGCACGCGATGGTGAACGGGCCCATGCGCCGGCCCGCGACGAAATAGTCGTCGACATTCTTCTGGCGGCGCTTCGCGTAGAAACCGAGGCCCACCATGAGGGCGAGATAGGCGAAGAGGATGACGATGTCCAGCGCGCCCATGTGGCCTGCGGTGGCGGATGAATGCATTCCCGGAGCCTACCTGTAACGAAACGTCCTTGTCATACGACATGTGATGGAGCGGGCTGCGCTCCGATGCGCCAGCCTCGATTGCCATTCACTACCAGAAGGATACGAATATGCGATTGAAGAGCCATTCGGGCGCAGCGGTCGCCGCGGCCGCAGCCATGCTGTTTGCCACCACGCTCACCGGAACCGCCCAGGCTGCCGAGGCCGGCAAGGTGCATTGCGCCGGCGTGAACTCCTGCAAGGGTCAGTCGGCGTGCAAGTCGGCCAAGAACGAGTGCAAGGGCATGAATTCCTGCAAGGGGCAGGGCTTCCTCGAGCTCTCCAAGGACGAATGCACGGCCGCGCAGGCGAAGATGAAGGACGACATGAAGAAGTAATGCCGCGGTACGTTGTTAGCGGCTTCGGCCTGGGTCTGCGGCGTGAGCACTACGCCGCGATCCTGGCCGATCGCCCGGCGGTCGACTGGTTCGAGATCCTGACCGAGAACTATCTCGTTCCCGGCGGCCGCCCACTGCATCATCTCGAGCAGATTCGCGCACGATTTCCGCTCGTCATGCATGGCGTGTCGCTCTCGATCGGCAGCACGGAGCCTCTCGACCGCGGCTATCTTCGTGACCTGAAACGGCTCGCCGATCGCATCGAGCCCGCATGGATTTCCGATCACCTGTGCTGGACCGGTACGTCCGGCACCGACCTGCACGATCTGCTCCCATTGCCGTACACCGAAGCTACTGCGCGACACGTTGCGCGACGAGTGTCGGCCGTTCAGGAGTTTCTCGGCCGACGCATCCTGCTGGAGAACGTGTCCAGCTACCTCACCTATCGCACTTCGGAACTGGCGGAGTGGGAGTTCGTCAGTGAAGTCGCACGACTGGCGGACTGCGACCTGCTGCTCGATGTGAACAACGTCTACGTGAGCAGCGTCAATCACGGCTTCAACGCGCAGCGCTACCTGGATTACCTGCCAGCGCAGCGTGTGAAGCAGATTCACCTCGCGGGTCATCGAGATTGCGGCTCCTATCTCATTGACACGCACGATGCGCCGGTCGCAGAGCCGGTGTGGAAGCTCTACGAGGCCGCGGTTGCGCGCTTCGGAGCCGTGCCGACCATGATCGAGCGCGACGCGGACATCCCGGAGCTGTCGGTGCTCGTGGCCGAATTGGGCCGTGCCAGAGCCATCTCCACTGCAGTTCAGCGGGCGCAGGCAGCATGAGATACCTGTCGGCGCTCCAGCACGCCCTCCAATCCAGCATCCTCACTGGAAGTGAGCTTGCACTCGTGCATGTTGCCGGCACACGCGATGTTTCGGCGACCACACGGCTGAACATCTATCGCGAGGGGTACTACCTTCGCCTGACCGAGGCCCTTGCGACGACGTATGAGTGCCTGCATGCGCTCCTCGGTGAAGATCAGTTCAGCGAGCTGGCGCGCCGATATATCGATTCACATCCGTCGCGACACTACTCCGTCCGGTATTTTGGCCACCGGCTCGCCACGTTCCTCGGCAAGATGGAGCCCTATCGTTCGACACCGCTGCTCGCGGACCTCGCACGATGGGAATGGGCCGTCGCCGATGTATTCGACGCGCACGATGCGATTCCCATCGCGGCATCCACCCTGCAGGTCATACCAGCGGAGCGCTGGCCGCACTTGCGCTTTCGCTTTCACAGTGCGATCCGGCTGGCTTCCTCGCGCTGGAACGTCGCCGATGTCTGGTCCGCGCATATTCACGAGCGCTCGATGCCGGCGCTTCAGCCGCTGCCGAATCGAGCACGCTGGGCGATCTGGCGCCAGAACCTCAAGGTGTATTTCGCATCGGTCGAATACGCACAGGAACAGGCGCTGCGAGCCGCCATGCGCGATGACACCTTCGCTCAGATATGCACTCGCGCGCCTGCCTCTGGCGGAGAACATGATGCCGCCCTCTGGGCGGCAGGACTGCTGCGGCAGTGGATAGAACGAGGCTGGATCGTGGAGTGCCTGGACTTACCAGCGAAGGACGCGACTGCCAACGAATGCTGAGAGAGCCGTAACCAACACCACCGCAAGTGTGTACCACGTTGCCACGAAGAACGGACTGTCGTCGGGACACGTGAGGGCGTACAAAGCAGAGCCCACACCGCCCGCCACGAGGCCGGCGAATGCGCCGGCCAGTGCGGGTCGCGCGGGCGCTCCGCGACGAAGGGTGACCAGCAGCGCCGCTGCCGGTGCGAGAGACAGCACTGGAATGAGTGCCAGGCAATGCGGTGCGTTGTGGCCGATCCAGCGCTGCGACCAAAGATCGACGGGGGTGAGGGCAAACTCCGCAATGACACCAACGAGCAGCAGCAGCGGTGCGAGCCCGAGCAACGGCGATCGTCGCAAGCCGGGCAAAGGCCGCGCGCTCTGAATGAGCAACATCGACGCAGTCACTGCGAGCGATGCCGCAACCACCAGTTTGAACCGGAAGGCCGTGGTGTGCATGGCCTCGGCGATGTCCGGGCGCGGATGAAGCATCAACCCGAACAGGACAGCCGACAAAGCCGCACCGATCACGAGTGCAGCGATCAGCGGCCGATTGATCGGCACGACGGGCTTGCTGTTGTCGGCCGCCAGTGCCTGGATGAGCTCTTCAGTCTTCATAGCAACCATGACGGAACATCGTGGCCAATGCCTTGAGGCTCCTGTGCAGCGTGACGCGCACCGCGACCTCACTCATCTGTAAACGCGCCGCCGCTTCGCGCGCCGAATAACCTTGCAGCGACACGGCCTCGACGACTTCGCGTTGCCGTGGATTCAGTCCGCCGAGCAACTGGTCGAGATCGTGCGTGCGCCCGGCATCCTCACCCCCATCGACCCAGAGCGTTTCGACGACGCTCTCGATGGAGACTTCGACCCGTTGCCCGCGGCGGCGGTACGCATCGACGAGCTTGTTGCGCGCAATGGCTGCAACCCAGGGGGCGACCGGTGTACCGCGCACCCAGGTGCTGCGCTTCAAATGCAGAGCGAGCAACACCTCCTGCACGAGGTCCTCGGGCTCCAGGCCTGCGCCAGTCGCCCGGCCGCGCACCGCTGCACGCAGCGCGACTGTGAGCAGGACGAGCAGCTTTTCATAGGCAGCAGCGTCCCCCTGGAGCGACTGCTCCATCAAGGCGGTCCACTCCTGTTCGCGCTCAGCCGGGTTCACGGTACTTCCAGGTGACTCATCGGGCCCGGGGGGCGTTTCGTTACAGCCGCGAAGGCGATGCCGGGATTGTAACGAGGTGGCCGGTTGCCGCGATGGAGTGTCGGCCCCACCCACGAGGATCGTTCGTGAATGTCCACAACCGGCTGCGGGTGCTTGATTTCAGTGCATCCGTATCAAAGTCGGAAACGCCTCGTATACTCCGCGGCATCATGGCGGAACTGGACGCGCTGAAGTTACTTCGCCGCATCGAGGAAGGCGTCGCCGGCAAGACCGGAGAAGCCTTCTTCCGACAGATCGTCTGCGACCTCTCCAGCGCGCTCGGCGCGCATGGCGCATTCACCTCGCGGCTGCTGCCGGACCGGCGCGCGCGGATGATGGCCTTCTGGGTGGGTGGCGCCTATGAGACCTGCCTCGAGTATGCGCTCGAAGGCACGCCCTGCGAGTTCGTCTATCGCGGCGAGATCACGGCCCACGCGCGCAACATCGGTGAGGTGTTTCCGGTCGACAGGGCCTGGTTCGAGCAACTCGGCGTGAAGAGCTATCTCGGCATTCCGGTCAAGGATGAAACCGGCTCCGTCTGCGGGCATCTGGCGGTGATGGACACGCGCGAGCGGGACTGGGCCGAAGCGGATGTCGATGTGCTGCGACTCTTCTCCTTGCGCTCGGCAGCCGAGATCGAGCGCACCCGGTATCAGCGTGAGCTCGAAGAGGCGAACGGCGCTCTGCGCGCAGCCAATGAACGGCTCGCTGCTGAAGTGGCGCAGCGACAAGCCATGGAAGAACAACTCGCGTCCGCCAAGACGCAGGCGGAAAGCGCCAACCATGCGAAGAGCGTCTTCATCAGCCAGATGAGCCATGAGCTGCGCACGCCGCTCAACGGCATCCTGGGATTTGCGCAGCTGCTGCGACGGGACGCGAACCCCACTGCCGAAAAAGTGCGTGACGGTCTCTCGGTCATCGAACGATCGGGCGATCACCTGCTGAAGCTCGTCAACGATCTGCTCGATCTCGCGAGGATCGAGGCGGGGAAGCTCGAGCTGATGCCGGCACGTATCGATCTTGGCGAGCTGCTCGAACACGTTGCGAGCCTCGCGAGCGTGCGCGCGGCGAATGCCGGGCTGACATTGAATGTCGCGGTCGACAAGTCGGCATTTCGTCCCGTCATGGCAGACGAACGCGTCGTGCGGCAGATCCTGCTGAACCTCCTCGGCAATGCCGTGAAGTTCACTGACGCAGGCGGTCGGATCAGTCTGCGAGCGGAAGTCGAACGAGCGGACGCGGATCGGCAACACGTGCGCTTCGTCGTTGCAGACTCGGGCATCGGCATCGAGAAAGAGCAGCTCGAGCGCATCTTCGAGCCGTTTCATCGCGTGTCGAACCCGAATCGGACGGTCGAAGGTACGGGGCTCGGTTTGGCGATCACGCAGCGGCTCGTCGCCGCCATGAATGGACGGCTCCGGGTGACCAGCGAACGCGGCGTTGGCAGCACTTTCGAGGTTGAATGCGAGCTCGCCGTCGCGCCACCTGCGCAAGTGGCGCTGCTGTCGGCGGCGGAGGTCGAAGGCTACGAAGGCCCGATTCGCAGCGTGCTCGTTGCCGACGACGATCGCGACAATCGGAAGCTGGTGCGCGAGCTGCTCGAAGCGCTGGGTTTCCGGGTGCAGGATGCAGGTCACGGTGCAGAAGCGCTCGAGAAGTTGACGGCGAGTCGCCCGGATCTGCTGCTGACGGACCTCGTGATGCCACAGATGGACGGCATGGCGCTCGTCCGCGCGGTGCGCGCGGGAGCAACGACGCAAGCACTTCCGGTAATCGCCATGTCCGCAAGTGCTTCCGACTACACCCGCGATGAAGCGCTGCGCGCCGGCTGTTCGAGCTTCCTTTCCAAACCACTGCAGCTCGCTGCATTCATTGCTGAAATCGGCGAGCAACTCCACTTGCAGTGGCGATACCGCTCGGCCGCGCCACCGCGGCCCCCGGGAGTGAACCCTCCTTCGACGAGCGCACGGTTCGACCTGCCGCAGGACATTGCGACCGAGCTCCAGCACCTGGCGAAGCAGGGCGATGTACTGGGCCTCGCTGCGCGCATCGAACAGTCGCTCGCGAACGATCCGGCAGCCAGGGAGTTTTGCGACGAGATGCGCGGCCTCGCGGCTCGCTACGACATCCGTGGGATCCGCCAGGCGCTCGCCACCCGTTGCGGTGTCTAACGACGCAGGTTGACCGCCTTTCGTGACAAGCATCCCGTATCCTGCCGGGAGCTTGGGGTACAAACGGCCCCTGCCTCTGACGTACGCGCCTGATCTCAAGGGAATTCATGAGCAGCTCGACGACCCGTGGCCGCAGGCTCCTGTTCGCGATCTTCACCCTGTCCGGGTTCTCGGGTCTCATCTACGAGGCGATCTGGTCGCACTACCTGAAGTTGTTCCTGGGGCACGCGGCGTACGCCCAGACGCTGGTGCTGGCCATCTTCATGGGTGGCATGGCCTTCGGCTCGTGGCTCATGGCGCGCTACTCGCAGCGCCTCACCCACCTCCTGATCGGATACGCGATCGTCGAGGGCGCGATCGGCGTTCTCGGCCTGATCTTCCACCGCACCTCGATCGGCATCACTTCATGGGCATTTGCTTCGGTGCTGCCGGAAATCGCCGCTCCGGCGGCCGTCCATCTGATCAAGTGGACCCTCGGCGCGCTGCTGATACTTCCCCAATCCATCCTGCTGGGCATGACGTTTCCGCTGATGAGCGGGGCAACGGTGCGGCGCTTCCCCGAACGATCGGGTGAAACGCTCGCGATGCTGTACTTCACCAACAGCCTCGGGGCGGCTGTCGGTGTTCTCGTGAGCGGCTTCGTGCTGATCGGCGCTGTGGGGCTTCCCGGCACGATCATGACAGCGGGCCTGATGAACATCGCTCTGGCACTTCTCGTGTGGATGCTCGCGAAGCGCCAGCCCGAGGCCGTGCCCCCGCTATCCGTGCGAGCTCCGGCGAGCGACCGGATCGTCACTGCGACTATCCTGCGCTGGATGTTGATCGGCGCCGCGGTCACCGGCGCGGCGTCGTTCCTCTACGAGATCGCGTGGATTCGCATGTTGAGCCTGGTGCTCGGCAGCTCGACGCATTCGTTCGAAATGATGCTGAGCGCATTCATTCTCGGCATCGCGCTCGGTGGGCTGTGGGTTCGACGCCGCATCGATTCGCTTGCCAACCCGGTGCAGTTCCTGGCGACGATCTTCGCGATCATGGCGGTCGTCGCGATTCTCTCGCTCCCGGTCTACAACCAGACGTTCGGCCTGATGGCCGACGTCGTGCGGGCATTCGCGCACAATGCGCAGGGGTACATCGGAGTCACGGTGTCCAGCCACGCCATCGCGATGCTGGTGATGATCCCCACCACGTTCTTTTGCGGTATGACGCTTCCGGTCATGACCCACGTCCTGCTTCGGGCGGGTGAGGGCGAGCGCGCGATCGGCGCCGTATATGCCTGGAATACCGCCGGTGCGATCGTCGGAGTCATCGTTGCGGTTCATGTGCTGATGCCACTCATTGGCATCAAGGGCCTGGTCATCACTGGCGCAGCGATGCAATTCGCGCTCGCCGTGCTCTATTGGACTCTCGCAGAGCGCCCGCGGACGACGACGGCACTCTCCGGAACGGCTGTCGGCGCGGCGGTCGTTGCTACGGCTGCAGTCGTCATTCATCTCGACCCGCTGACACTCAGCTCGGGCGTTTACCGTTACGGGTTCGCGGGACACGACCCAGGCACCAAGGCCTTGTTCTTCGGACACGGCAAAACCGCAACGGTGAGCGTGACGGAAGCAGCGGACGGCATCGTGAGCATCGCCACCAATGGTAAGCCGGATGCCGCCATCGCCATGCGCGGCCAGCTGTCCGGGGATGAGATCACCATGGTGCTGGCCGGGGCGCTGCCCGGCATGCTTCACCCGCATCCGCGCCAGGTAGCGGCCATCGGTTTCGGCTCGGGCCTGACGAGTCATGTGCTGCTGGGTTTGCCCACGTTGCAGTCCCTGGACACCGTGGAGATCGAGCCGCTCATGGTGAAGGGAGCGCAGATCGGCTTCGGCAAGGCCATCGCGCGCGCATTCTCCGATCCGCGCAGCCACATCCGGTATGAAGACGCCAAGACGTTCTTTGCGGCGAACCGCCGCAAGTACGACGTGATCGTCTCCGAGCCCTCCAACCCCTGGGTCAGCGGCGTGGCGACCTTGTTTTCCACCGAGTTCTATCGGCAGATCACGCAGTTCCTCGAACCGGACGGGATGCTGATCCAATGGATACAGGTCTACGAAACGGACCTCGACATCGTTGTGTCGGTGATCAGGGCGCTCGACGCTGAGTTCAGCGATTTCGCCATCTATAACGCCGACAACACGAACATCCTGCTCGTCGCGGTCAAGCGTGGCACGGTGCCTGAGCCCGATCCGCGCGTGTTCGCCTCAGCGGCCGTGCGGGCGGACCTTGCGGCGGTCGGAATCACCACGCTTCAGGACGTCAGGAGCCGCTTCCTGGGCAACCGGAAACTGCTGGCCCCGCTGCTCGCCGCGAGTGGCGTCCCCGCGAACTCCGACTATTTCCCGTTCGTGGACCTCAAGGCCGGCCGCGCACGCATCATGGGAAGCGATGCGCGCGAGTTGCTCGGCCTGCAGGTGCTGCCGGTGCCGTTCTTTGAACTGGTCAGCGGAGAGGTCGATCGACGCACTGAAACGCTGGTCTCACCTCGCCCCACGTCGACACGGGATGCTCTGACCCGACGCGCTGTCACGGTGAAGAGTGCAGTAATGAGCGGCGACTACCAGGATCTGGCGGCGGGAGACGCGGCGTTGGTCATGGTTCTCCATAGCACCAGAGAAGCGTGTGCAGTTCCGGCCGTGCAGCAGGCGTGGACCCAATCCGCCTATTTCATCGCAGCGGAAACCAGTACCTATCTCTCAGCGCACGAGTTGGCGCCACTTTGGGACACCATCGCCAAGACCCAGTGTGCGCAACTGGCTTCGCGGGAAGACCTGCAGTTCGTAGAGTTTCTCCGCGCAGTGTCGCAGCGTGATGTCCTGCAGACGGCGCGCATGGGTCAGGCGCTCTTCGCCAACAACTATCCCTTCTCAGGCGCTGAGTCACTGCAGTTCACAATGCTGGCGACAGCTGCCAGCGAGATAGGCCGAGACCGCCCCAATGCGGCGCTCGAGACGCTCGCTGCGCATATGGTGGGAATGCAGCTCAACCGATCCGCGGACCTCGCGACGAGGATTCTGAGTGCGATCGGAACCGAGCGCCTCAGGATGAGCGCTGCCGCCGCTCGCCGTAACCCACGACATTCAATGCAATGAAGACCATCTACAGCGCGCTGCATCGGCAGCATGCACAGCAGTTCGAGCTCAATCGCGGTCGGATGGGCCCGCCGTTCGAGCGACCGGAGCGTGCCGACCGGATCGTTGAAGCGGTTCGCGCCAGAAAGCTCGGACCCGTGGAGGAGCCGGCGCGCTTCGCGCTCGATCACGCGAAGCGCGTTCATGCTCCGGATTTGGTGGAGTTCCTCGAGGTCGCGTACGCGGATTGGGTGCGGGATGGCGGTGAAGGGGATGCGCTGCCGATCACCTGGGCCATTCGCGGCTTCCGCGACGACAAGGTTCCACAGTCGATCGTGGGTCGGCTGTCGTACTACTCGTTCGATGGCATGACGGCCATCACCCCTGGCACCTGGACCGCCGTGCAAAGCGCCGTGGATGTCGCGCTGACGGCCGCGCGCTACGTAACGAACGGCACCGAGCGTGCCGTGTTCGCGCTGTGTCGCCCGCCAGGCCATCATGCGGCCACCAACTACTATGGCGGCTATTGTTTCCTGAACAATGCGGCCATCGCCGCGCAATTCATGCTGGACCAGGGACGCAAGCGCGTGGCGATCCTCGACGTCGACTACCACCACGGCAATGGCACGCAGGAAATCTTCTACGCGCGCAAGGATGTGCTGTTCGTCTCGCTGCACGCGGACCCTGCGACCGATTTTCCGTACTTCCTGGGCTACGCGGACGAGACGGGTCGCGGCGATGGCGCCGGCTGCAATCTGAATTTGCCGCTACCTCAAGGCACCACGTGGCAGCGATGGAGCGAGGCGCTGGAGCATGCGAAGAAGGCGATTGCGGCCTATGCCCCGGAAGGACTCGTGGTGTCGCTGGGAGTGGATACGTTCGAAGGCGACGAGCTCTCGGCGTTCAAGCTCACCACACCCGATTTCCTGCGCATGGGTGCCAGCATTGCCAGCCTTCGCCTGCCGACGGTTTTCGTCATGGAAGGCGGCTATGGCTACGAGCAGATCGGCACGAACACCGTAAACGTGCTCGAGGGTTTCACGCACCATCGCTGACCGGCGGCAGCTCGCCCACCAGGTCGCGCCAGGCGCTGATGAAAAAGTCTTCGGGCAGGCCTGTCTGTTGTCTATCGTCCTGCGCATCGCCGGATTTCCCTTCCGGGGGATCGTTCATGTTGTCGGGCCCGCAGATCCAGCTCGCGACCTGATACAGATCCTTGGACGGCTGCGTTCCGTCCTTGCGCCACAGCGTCTTCGCTCGCGTGCAGAAGCGCGCGTCGGCGCCGAACAGCTCCGACCACATCACCTTCAGCTCCTCGCGATTCAGCGAGACATTGCACGGCGGATCGCTGTGCCACCACCAGATGCCGCAACGGCGGATGTGCTTCATGCGTCCCGTCAAGCCGTTCTCCAGGTATGCGACACGCGGATCCTTGAGGTCGATCTCCTGAGGTGCGATCCAATGCGTGCCGAAACCACCGCGTGAGCGGAAGACCGTGGGCAGCGGGAGGTAGTGAATGTGCAGCTGTTGGCCGCTCCAGTTCGCACGCTGCTTCAGTTTCGTGTTGATGTCCTCGATGAGCCGCAGCGTGAGCGCACCGGTGAGGCGCTCCTTGCTGCCGCCGGTCGCGGCACCGAGACCGCGATCCTGCGCGTAGTCGTAGCCGAACGCGGAGGCCTCGAATGCCACCACGTGAATTTCGCGCACCGGCGTGTTGTTTGCCAACTGATCGAGCGCCGAGCGCACGGCGAACAATGCCGACACGAGGCCGAGATTCTCGGTGGCGCCACCGTCTGTGACGAAGAAGGAGTCCGGGCACACGCCGCTTTTCATGAACTCGCCCGCCTTGTAGAGATCGATGCGCGCGTTCGGGAACACCGGTGGGAAGTTGGCGGTGAGTGCAGCGGCGTTCGCGAGCCGCACGTGGCCTGTGTCCGACACAGGCACGAACGGCATGCGCACATCGGGCAGCCATTTGAGCGGCGCATCCCATGGCACGCGGATGTGGAAGTTCGTAAACACGAGCCGGCCGCCCGACAGATTGTTCAGCGGGCGGGTCGCGAGCGGACAGTTCACTCCGGCCTGATCCGCAGGCGCGGGAGTCGGCACCTGCTCGCTGGTGAAGGACTTGCCGAGCAGCGCCGTGAACGCCATGGGATGACCGGTGAGGGTGGTGTTCAGCACCAGACCCATGTCGGGATAGCCGCCCAGCCGCGCGTTGGGATGGTTCTTGAACAGCCGCCGCTCGAAGCTCTCCGCGAGCAGTGTGCTCAGCGGCTCATCGGTGAAGATGCGCCACTCCATGGCGCCCTCGAGCACGTCCGAGATGAACGGCTCGCGCATGCGGCTGCGGAAGGTGGTCCATGCGGCTTCGCGTGCCGCCGCGTCGTCCACGGCAAACTCGTGATGATGGGCATAGAAATATGCCGCAGCGACACCGCCGCCCGAGACACCGCTCAATAGCACTACATCGCGTTCGCGCCTCAGTTTGCCAAGTGCTTCGAGCCCTGCGGCTGTGTAGAGCGCGGCGCGTGTGCCGCCACCTGATGCCGCGATGACCAGTGCCGGCCGCATCTGACCCTCCTTCAGCTCAAACAATGAAGGCAGGTCGACGTGCTCGTCCTTCGGAGATGATTCACGCGTGGTGGGCGCGGTGGTGAGTGCAACCCTCGAGAGTCCTGCCGACGCCGTGGGTGGCGGCGCGCTCTGATTGATATCAGGCGACAACTCTGCCGCCACCAGCGGTTTCACGGTGTTATCGTCATCACTGCGCGAGAAGAAGAAGCCGAGCACGACCGCCGTCAGGATCAGGCAGAGATTCACGCCTGCGAAGTAGAGCTGCGCGCGGCGTTCGATGTCTCGCACCAGTACGGATTCTTTATGGCCGAGGAGGGCGGCGAAGAGATCTGCAAAATTGTAAGTGTTGAACGCATTGATCTTGTCGTGCGGCGCACGGGAGTCTTTGAACCAGCCGATCACGGCAATCTGCCCAACCGAGTGCGACGTAAGCCACCGGCCGGTGCGGTCGACGGTGGTCCGCGTGGAGTTTGCGTATTCTGCGCCGGGCACGTACTCAACGCGTTCACAGATGTTCTTCGAAGCCGAACCCAGCACCTCGAGCACGCGTGCCCCGAGAATTGCGTTGATGTGGTACTCGAACCACCAGAACAGCGCGTAGGTCATCACGATCCAGAAGAACAGGACGCCGAACGGCGCCACGTCCAGCACCGTGGAGACGTACTGCACGCCCGAGAGTCGCAGGATGGCGATGGCGATCACCGCCAGCGAAACGATCAGCGGCGAACCGATGAGGAACCAGCGGGCGACGAAGTTGAGCAGCCGCTGCCAGGTGTTGGTCAGATTGCACATCGCGACCAGCAGCAGCGAGGCGATGGTCCACAGGATCGCGACGGTCCAGAGCAGCCGGTTGGAGCTCATCACGACGAACAGGGCCGGCAGCAACAGCACGTGCAACGGATAGTGGAGTATTCCAAGCGCGAGGGACGCGAGCACGCGGCGCCACGTCAGCTCCACATCCTCACGAGTGCCGGGGAACAGCTCGGTGGCAGCCAGCGCCGCCTGGCACTTCTGGATCTGCACGTCTTCCAGCCATTTGCCCTTCCGAAGGAGCAGCAGGGAGAAGAGTGATGCGATCGCGCCCAGCGCGACGGCCAGGATTGCGTACAGGTGCTTGTAGGGCACCTGGCCTGCTTCGGTGGCGCCCTCGGGTGCCACCCAGCGCCAGAGCACGAACACCGTCAGGAACAGGATGAGCGTTTCACCAAAGATGCGGCCGATGACGCTGCGCGTGAGTGAGGTCACGATACCGGCGGCAATGACGGCGACGACGAACAGGCCAATCATCACCCAGGCCGGCGTGGGATCCGCGACCTGCATGCAGAACATGCTGGCCTTCTCGGCTTCGAGCGACTTCGCGAGCCAGAGCCACGGATACGCCGAGGCCAACGTGACGATGCCCAACGCGACATAGACGATGGCCTGGCGGGGAATCGAGGTGACGTCGCGCCGCTCGAAGCGCCGCTTCGAGCGCCGGATTGCAACGGCGCCGAGCCCGAGGACCTGGCCGATGCCAGCGGCATAACAGAGAGCGATGCCGACGTTGCGGCGCAACTGCGCCCCTTCGATACTCGAAATGCTGCACACGGCATCGAACGTCGGGCCGAAGATGGCGAACAGCAGCGTGAGCGCGAAGAACCAGAACGCGGGCTGCTGCCAGTGCGGGCGCTCACGCGGCACCTTTACGACCCCTTTTTCGACGACCTTGGAGAAGGTGCGGTTGAGCGCGTACTCCGTGTGCCGCCAGGCGCTGTCCAGAATGTAGGGGATATCGAGGAAAACGCCGCGCAGGAAGGGCTGAAAGAACCGGTGCAGACCCGCACCGACTCGCTGCCGCAAAGTGTGCTTTTGATTCCCTGGCGCAGACATGCCGACCTTCCCTGTGGCGCCAACCTTCGCAAGGGCGGGTCGCCGCGTTTCTAATTTGATTCGACTATAACTCGATCCTCGCGAAGTGTGAATCGCAGCTGTATCGATGAGCGAGCGAGGCGATGGTTTTCGCCGAAAGCTCCGCTCCATACAGCGTGTGGTGCGTGAGAATGAACAGCATGTTGCCACGGACCAGGAGCTGCAGAGGCCGCTCCGGCACTTCGATGACGCCCAGCTCACGTCCTTCGGGCGAATACACGAATATTTGTCCGTTCGCGAGGTACACGCGGCCTGATCCGTCGGTCGTCACGCTCTCGCCGCCGCGCTCGGCGAACACCTTCAAGTCATGAAGCGCACCGCTCGGGCCGACGGTCGCAGCGTAGGTCCGCGCTTCTCCCGCGGCGCTGACGTAGACGCGCGCACCCGGTTTCGCGATCGTGAAACCGTGAGTATCGAGTGAGTGAGAGAAGCGGAACCCGCGATGATCGGGCGGGCCTTGATGGAACACGCGATACGCGGGCAGCACGACGCTGCCGTCGGGTGACACGTATTCGCGGCTCGGCGCGGTCGCGACCTCACGCGCGAAGAGCTCGGCCAGCGTCGGAAATCGATCGCGCGCGGGATCGTATTGATCTCTGAACTCGCCGTTGACCCATAGAACGGCGGGCAGCGCGATCGATGCGGCGGGGTGCTCGCCCGCGGGTTGCGGTTCGATCCGGGTGACCGCGCCGTCGGGCCCGTTGGGCTCCAGGCTGTAGACCGATGCCTCGAAGCCGGCGGACGAGAGCACCAACAGATTGTCGGAACGGTCCACGGCGAGATTCACAGCGTCGAGCGGATGATTGCTGACGATCCCCAACCCTTCGCCCTCGCTCCAGCGATGAATGCGCTGGAAGCCGCGGTCGACGAAGTAGAGCGTGCCGTGCGAATCGATCGTCCCGCCGCCGAGCGCCTCGAAGCCACCGGCGAGCTTCCTGACCGCGACACCCATGGCGTGCACGGTACCCGGGGTGATCGATGTGGACTTTGCGCCGACATCGAGCCGCGCAAACTCGCGCTCCCGCACGAACAGCCCGTGAGTGACATCTTCGATCGCGTTCTCGTACGGATACTTGCTCAAGCGCAGAAACGTCGCACAGTCATCGCCATCGCACGTCGCGAAGCCGCTCTCCGCATTCACATGAACATTGCGGAAGCGCACGTCACGCACGTTGTGGAGCCGCACCGCCGCCGGCGCGGGGCCCGTCGTGCGAGTGACACGATACCCGTGATAGTTCGCGATCAGGATGTCGTGCGAGTCGCGGATCTCGAGCGAGATGGCGTTGCGGCTCTCGCGATACTCCTCCTCGGTCTGCGGAGCGAGAAACTCCCAGTTCGACACCCGGTTCAGAACGATCTCGTTGCGCACATGGTGCTCGACGGACATCTCATACACGTGCCCCGGCGTGTCCGTATCGGATACATACAGGCCGGCGCTCGCGTATGTATTGGGGCTCCAGATGCCGTTGAATGTGCCGCCGCCCCCGCGCGTCACCCAAAGACTGGGATACTGCCCATCCCAACGTCGTGCGGGATCGACATCGCTGTTCTGGGTCGCGCTGTACGAGTTGACTCGCTGCCCGTTCGCCAGAGCCGGACCGCCGTGGCCGCCCTCGAACCTCACGTCATCGACGAGGGAATTTTCGCCGGCCATCCACAGCAGCGCCGTAGCGCGCCGGTTGATGCCTCCGGTGAACAGGCCCACTCCTGAGACGATGGCAGCGCCTCCCTGCGCGGACTGGACGAGTGCTCTCGGCGCGCCCACACCTTGAAATGCCTGAGTCTCATCGGCCAGCGCAATCTGCGTGAGGCTCGGATGCAAGCCGATCAGTACGGAGTCAGGCCGCAATTGAATGGTGTCGCTGACTTTGTAAACCCCGAGTGGCAGGTAGACGACGCGGTGTGTATCGAGCGCGCGCTGGAGTGCGGTCGTGTCGTCGGCCTGACCGTCGCCGATGACGCCAAGGTCGCGAGCGTTCGCCCATTCCGCTACGGGCGGCAATGAGCGAATCGCGGCAGACCTGCGAGCCGGGAGCGCGTCGATCGGCGCGATATCGGCGACCGTCTGCACGCTGCCGAGCTGGCCCACTGCCGGCACCGTCAGCCCATGGCCGAAGTCAGTGACGCGATACATCGGTCGGGGGTTGGCCACCGTGCGCCCACTCTCGCGAAACCGTGCAAACACCGGCGTACCGCTCGCCAGCGCGTTGTCGAAACCGACCTGCGTGAAGACGTTGTTCTCGTTGGAGATGACGACGCCGGCCTGGCGTACACGCTCGAAGCGCACGTCCTTACCCCACAGCCAGTCGCCGTAGCCCCGGTCTATCTCGATGCCAACGGGCACATCGGATATCGCGACGTTCACGAGCGTGAGTTGGGCTTCGTGTTCACGGATCGCCGCGCTCTTCTGCCCTTCGAACGTCGAATCGATCAACGTGAACTGCCAGGCGGGCGATGGCTTTTCGGCGACGATGCCATAGCGCCCACCGCGAAAGTGCAGATGGTGCATGACGTTGCCGGCCTGATAGATGCCGGCGAATCCCGGGCCCAGGTTGAAATCCATATGGCTCAGAAAGCCGTGCTGAGCAACGCGAAAGCGAACGGCGGTTGCCGCGGGATTTCCGGCGCCGATCTCCACATCCACATTGCTCATCGCCGAATAGAAGGTGCTCGGGTTCGCGTCCCAGATCTTCGGATCGAACGGCACCACAGTGGGAGGCGGGAAGGGCACGCGCGGCAAGTCGATGCGTCCGAGGTCACCGCGCGCGTTATCACCACGCCTGGCGCCGGTGAAGACCACCATGCTACCGACGCCTTTCTGAAAGCCGGGCGTGCGATTGCCCAGAAAGAGCACCGGCCGCGTCGGGCCGACGCCGAAGACGCGGACGCTGGGCCAAACGAGCAGCGTGCGGCTGATGCGGTAACGTCCGGAGGGAAGGAAGACGACACCGCCGCCCGGCTTTTCTGCTGCCTGATCGATTGCGTGCTGAATCGCGTCCGTGTCATCCGCGCGGCCGTCGCGTTGGCCTTTGACAGTGATCGCGCGGGGATCGGCGGGTGCCGATTCGAATGCGGAAGTGGATGCGAGCACTGGCGCGCCCAGCGCGAAAGTGCAGACCAGCGATGCTCCCGGCGAACGCAGCCACTTCATCACCCATCTCATCACTGGCCTTTCAAAAGTTGTAGCGCACACCCGCTCGATAGATGCGTCCGATCGTGTCATAGACCGCGGGGTTGATGTCGAGGCCCGTATTGGTCTGGGGTGAGGCCACCGGATCACGGTCGAGCAGATTGTCGATCTTCACGAATGCAGTGAATTTGTCGCTCACGGAGTAGTGGCCGCCGAGGTCGAAGTAGAGCGCACCGGCCATCTCGTTGCGGTCGATCGTCGGGTTGTTCACGGTCGACACCGGGCAATTGCTCTGGCACACGATGTATTGGTGGCCGAACACGCCGTGGCTGACCCAGCGTTCGGTGAGAGTGATGCCGAATCTCGGTGTCTCCCAACCTTGCAGCGCGTACACCTTCCAGCGCGGCGTGTTGCTGGTGGTTCCGATGTTCACGCCTGCCTGTTGCGTGGGCAGCGTGCCGGGAATGCCCGAATCGGTGATGAAGTTGAAGATATGTGTCGCCAGCGCCCGGATCGTAAAGCTGCCGCGCCGATAGCTCGTCTCGATGTCGATGCCATTGGTGTAGATGGAGGCCAGGTTGAACGCCTGGACGTTCACGAATGGCGTGCCGCTAGGCGGCGCAAGGTTGAAGGCGCCGCAGTACTGCGTAAGACCGGCGAAGCAGAAATCCACTTCCTGTCGCGCACTGAGGTTCGAGATGACGTCGCGAATCCTGAGGCGATAGTAGTCGATCGATGCACTGAAGCCCGGTAGAAAATCCGGCTCTGCAAGCACCAGGCCGACTTCCAGGTTGCGTGCCTTCTCCGGCGTCAGTGCCGTATTGCCGATGACGTTCTGGATGATCGTGATCGATGTGTTGTTGAACGGATTGGTGAAGCTCGGCACGGTCGTCGCGACGGGCGCAGCAAACAACTCGGACAGGTTAGGCGCACGCACGTCACGTGAGAGCACGGCGCGCAAGCGCAGCGGCGTGTACGGTGTCTGCCAGGTGCCGCCGGCTTTCCATGTGTTCACGACACCTGATGTCGAATAGTCCGTCCAGCGCCACGCCAGATTCAGATTGGCTTTGCCGAAACTCGTGGAGTCGAGGAACGGCAGGTTCGTCTCTGCAAATGCCTCGGTCACGTGGTACGCGCCGGCGCCATTGTGATAATTGCCTGCGTACCAGTTGCTGCCCGCGTTGCTGACGACGGGGTCGGCGGGATAATCATTGGTATAGGGGCTGTCCGGAAACAAACCGTTCCCGTAGGGATCGGCGCTGACCCGATAACTCTCCTTGCGATATTCCGCACCGAAAGCGACTGAGACAGGACCCGCCCACAGTGAGAACGGGTCGCCGTTGATCGCCACACTCGCCGCGTCTTCCGTTTGGCGGGTGTGCTGGAACGGGCCGCTTGCGGGCGTGATGTAGGCGAGCGCAGCAGCGCTCGGCACGTTGTTGCCGAACACGTTGATCGGAACGCAACCGCTGGCACGCGCGGCGGCGTTCGCGCACACGATCTGGCCGTTTAGCTCAATCGCCTGGATGGCCTGGTTGTAACGCGGATTCAGCGGGATGCGGCTCACATGAATGTCTGTGGTGTTGTCGCCGCGCTGGTAATAGGAATCGTAGTGCCACTTCGTGCCCGCAACATCGAGCTGGCCTGCCGCGCCGACGACGTAGCGATGCTGGGTGCGTTCGGGCTCGACGAGTATGTTTTCCAGGAACGCGTTGACCAGGCCGAACTGGAACGTGGTGATGCCAGCATCTGCGCAGGCCTGCTTCGTCGCCGCGGGCACGAATGGATTGGAGCACGACAACGTGAGCCCCATGCGTGCGGCGCCCGGGTTCGGCTGATTGCTCGTTTCGACCCGCGCCCAGTTGACCGTCGCGTAGAGCTCGTTGTCGTCGTTGAGGCTGTAGCCGACGCGGCTGAAGCCCACGAGTCGCTCGGCGGAAGAGAGGAGCGACGCGCCGATCCCCACCGCCGCAGAATTATCTCCGCCCACGCAGAAGCCGACGTAGCAACCGTTCACTGTGCCCGCGGCATTCTTTGCGGGCACGCCATTGGAGCCATACACAAAGGGATATGGATTACCCGCGGCATCGAATGCCGTCCCTTGCAGGGGGCCATTGGTGATCAGGCCGTACTTGGCATACTGGGTCGACTGCGCGTGCTGGGCGTACACGAACTGCGGCGAGCCGTTGTTGGTGATGCCGGTGTTGACCAGCGTCGCTGCCGTGAACCAGTCGCGTCCGCCCGGCGCGTTCTCGCCGAACTGGCCCGCGGGAACGCCGTTGTCGTGCGCGTACTCGGCGGAGCCTATGACGCGCAGTCGTCCATCGAGGAATCCATGGCCCGCGGCAGCTCCGACCAGATACTGCTCGTTGTCGCCATAGGTGCTGATGCCGCCCTGAGCTTGCGCCTTGAAGCCCTCGAAGCGCTTGTTGGTGATGAAGTTGACGACACCGCCCACGGCATCGGAACCGTATGAGGCGGACGCGCCACCTGTCACGACATCGACACGGTCCACCAGCAGTTGCGGGAACTGGCTGATATCGGGAACGCCGGTGACGTTCGCAGCGATGACGCGTTGACCGTCGAGCAACGTCAGTGTGCGGATGGTTCCGAGGCCGCGCAGCGAGAACGAGCTCAATCCCTGCATGCCGCTCGACGTGCTGAACGTGCCCGTATTGGTTCCCGTGGAGCCCTGTAGCGAGGGCAGGCGGGTGATGGCGGTGAAGATGTTCGGCTGAGCCACCTTCTGCAGCTCGTCCGAGTTCAGCACCTGAGTGGGCGTTGGAGCCGAGAAGCCACTCGAGGTGATGCGCGTGCCGGTGACGACCACGGTTGTTGCGTCTGATTGCTCGGCGCTGCCGCTGCTTTGGCTATGAATTGGAAACGCTGCCGATAACAGCAGGCAGCCGCCCAGCAGGCGAAAACTGACTCGTTCCATCGAGAGCTCCCTCAGTCCATTGTGATGAACGTCGTATAGCCGGCTTTGCGGGTCGGGGCAACCGGTAGCGCTACCATAGATTGCTACGTGGTTGTCTCTTCGGCGATCTATCCCGTAGCCTCCGCTCGTATGCGCAACGTCTTCTGGCTTCGGCCCGGTGTAATCGCGGGCCGCACGGGTCCGAACTACGATACGTGGGATCCGAAGGATCTCGCTGCCGGTGGAATCGGTGCTGTGCTCTCAGTTAACGATGGAGATCTCGTTCGCCCTGACGAGCTAGCTGCGGTCGGTATCGACTACTGCCGCGTGCCGCTCTCGGATGCCGCCCCTCCTCAGCCTGGCGATCTGGAAATCTGTATCAGCGCGTTACCGCGCGCGCTGTCTTTTGTCGTGCGCTCGATCGATCGCCGTCGAGGCGTTCTCGTTCACTGTCGTTCGGGAAAGGATCGAACTGGATTGTTCCTCGCCTACTACCTGTGCGTGACGGAAGGGTTGACGCCGAGCGATGCCATTCGGGAATTGAGGCGCGTACGTCCTATTGCACTGTCCGCCGAGGGCTGGGAGTCGTTTTCGTACCAGGTGCTCGGCGAGCTGGGCTTCGTGGACTGATTGGTCGTGACTCGCTCGACCTCGGGCCAGTCCAGCCCAAGACCCGTGTCCCTGCGGTCATGGCCGCCCATACGCGGTGTGCTGCGGTCCTTTGCATGCCGGCGCAGTTGCTCCGGATGCGCAATCTCTCATGCGGTCGCGCTATTCCACCTTCGTGTGACGGGCGAAGCTTCCGCAGAAGTGGAGTTCATCGCGCGTTCTCGTGTCAGCAATGCCGCTGCCATTCGTCACCATGAGCGCAGTCGTTTTGTTCACGAGGACGGAAGGTGGGTTTACCTTGACGGCGATTTGCAGCAGCAGCCTCGCCGAAAGTGAGCGCGGGGAAGCGGAGCGGGCCAGCTCAGGTACACTTCCGCTTCCGCCCAATCGAAAGAGCTGACATGTCAATCACGCGAGACTGCGTCGTCACAATCCACTACACCTTCAAGGACGACGCGGGAGAAATCATAGACAGCTCGGTCTCGGCGGAGCCGCTCGCCTATCTGCACGGCCACGGCAATCTCGTGCCCGGCCTGGAGCGCGAGCTCGAAGGCAAGAAGGCTGGCGACAGAGTGAACGTGACTGTGTCGGCCGCCGACGGATATGGCGAGTACGACGAGAGGCTCGTGCAGCAAGTGCCTAGACGAGCATTGTCGGGGCTCTCCAACATCCGCGTCGGGATGAAGCTGCAAACGCAGACGGCGGAGGGTCCTCGCACGGTGGTGGTGACGAGCCTCGTTGGAGACATGGTGACCCTCGATGCGAACCATCCACTCGCGGGCAAAACGCTGACCTTCGACATCGAAATAATGGATGTGCGGCAAGCCACGGCGGAAGAGCTGTCACATGGCCATGTACACGGACCCGGCGACGACCACCACCACCATTAGTGGGCATGCATCTCACCAGTGTTGAGCATTTATCGACGGGGCGATGAACAGGGACCGTGCGTATGGATCACAATCCGGGCGAGCGGATTCCGGTTGAGGACGGCAAGCTCATGACTGGCGCCCACGCGCAAAGACGTTAGTCGCCATCTCCTGGAGCGGGTAGCCCAACCGCCAGCGAATAGTTGAAGATAATCGCCGGGACGTCGTCTTCCTTCCCTCCCGCAGCGGCGTACAGAGCCCTGGCCGCTGTGTTGTTTGCTTCCGTAGCCACCCATGCTTCCTCGCAGCACGCGATCGAGCAAGTGCGCGTTGGCCGCGGTGACGACGTGAATCGCGATTTCGTAGGGCCTCATGGTGGTGGTGAGTCGGCTCACTACGAATTAGCATGCGACCGACCTACTGATGCGCGGGCGGCGCCGGCGCTGCTGTCGGCGGCTGGGCAGACGGAGGCGGGCCGCCTGGCGCGCCCGGCCCGAACGTCGGCCGCGGGTTACGCTTGAGCTCGTTCGCGCGTGCGGTGAGGAACGAGCGAATCGCTTCCGCATCCTCTGGCTGCAAGACGTTCTTGAACGAGATCATGCCGTTCTCGGCAAGCGCGCCATCGACGACGATGCCCTTGAACATGTCGGGCGCGTTGAGAGCAATCGTATAGTTCAGGTCCGGGAAGCCGCTGAACAAGCGACCGCCCTCGTGGCAGCCACTGCAGTTTCGCTGGTAGAGATCCTGGCCGCGCGCATGCATGGCCGCGTCACCGAAGTCTGCCGGCGGGTTCAGCACCTGTTGCACCGGCGGCGGCGCTTCCGGTAGTTGCGCGCCGCCGTTGAGCTTGAATACCAGAAGGCGATTCCTGCCGGCGGCAGCGGCGAAACCAGTGCTCGCTGATGAGATCACCGCGATGTACTGCTCGCCGTCGATCGAGTACGTCACCGGGCCCGGCACGACGTTGCCCTGGGCGTCGATTGTCCACACCTTCTCGCCGGTGTCCGCGCGGAACGCGGTGAATTTCTTTCCAGACGTTCCCTGGAAGACCAGGTTGCCAGCAGTGGTGAGCGTGCCGGCACTGCCGCTTCCTTCGCGCTGCTCCCAGGCCACTTTGCGCGCCACTGGATCCCAGGCCAGGAGGTAAACGCCAGGATTCTCGACCTGCGGCCTGGTGCCTTCCGGTGGACGACCCATCGCGACATCCACCATCTGGTTGCCCAGGATGCGGCCGCCTTGCTCGGCGACGAACGAACCCACACCGCGGCGTGTTGGCACGTACAACAGGCCGGTCTGTGGGTTGAACGATTGCGGATGCCACACGTGCGCCTGGGAAGGCAGCACGTAGAAACCCTTGCCAGTCTTGCCGTAGTTGGCGTCCGGATTGAGGATCGGCCTCCAGTTGTTCGCTTCGTCGAAGCCCGTTGCCCAGTTGATCTTGGGTACATACGGATCTGCCGATACCACTTTGCCGGTGGCCGCTTCGATCACGTAGAGCACGCCGTTCTTCGGCGCCTGCATCACCACGTGCTTCGATTTGCCGCCGACGGTGACGTCCGCCAACGTCAGTGGCGCGGTGTTATCGAAATCGAAGCCGTCCATCGGCACGGCCTGATAGTGCCACTTGTATTTGCCGGTCTTCGCATGCACGGCGACGATGGACGACGTGAACAGGTTGTCGCCACCGCCCGGCGAGCGCAGGTGTGCCGGCCATGGCACACCATTGCCGGTGCCGAAGATCACCAGATCCGACTTCGGATCGTAGACGATGCCATCCCACGTGCTACCGCCGCCGCCTTTCTTCCACCACTCGCCGGTCCAGGTCTTCGCGGCCATCGGCATCACGTTGTCGGATGCCTCGCCGTCGCGACCCTTCGAGGGATCGCCAGGGACGGTGTAGAACTTCCACACACGCTTGCCCGTCTTCACGTTGTATGCGGAGAGGAAGCCACGTGTGTAGAACTCCGCGCCGCCCACGCCGATGAACACCAGGCCATCACCGATGCGCGGCGCGCCGGTGATCGAATACTGCAGTTTCGAATCGGCGACGCGCGTTTCCCATTGCTTCTCGCCGCTCTTCGCATTCACCGCCATCAGACGCCCGTCGATGGTGCCCCAGATGATCTTGCCGTCCGCATAGGCGGCGCCGCGGTTGGAGATGTTGCAGCAGATCGCCGTGGCAGCCATCTCGCGCGGCGCCTGCGGGTCAATCTTCCACAGCTGCTTGCCGGATTTCGCGTCGAAAGCGTAGAGGCTGCTCCATGGGGCCGTCATGTAGAGAATGCCCTCGACCACCAACGGTGTGCTCTGGTAGCCGCCGCGCTCGGGAATTTCTGCGTACCAGGCGAGGCCCAGCTGCGCGACATTGTCGACGGTGACTTGGTTGAGCGTGCTGTAGCGCTGCTCGAGCGAGTTGCCGCCGTGTTGGAGCCACTCGGCATTTGCAGTGGCGGCTGCACTCGATTGCGAATATGCGGCTACAACGGCCGCGACCATCAGACCGAACATCCATCGACGCATAACCGTAACCCCCGAACAGTGGGCCATTATTAGTGGGGAATCGTCGCCTGCTGCAGGCTGCGATACGCGCATTCCAGAAACTGCGACGGGTCGCCGAACTCCTCGATGAGCCCCTTCAGCGGCCGGTCCGCCACCACCGGCACCACACCGACGAACTCCTTGCCCTTGTTGAACTCCACCACGTCCTCGGGCCCGAAGCCCTTGTTGAACAGGATGAAGAGCTGTTTGAACAGAGCCCCGTACACTTCTTTATAGCGGACGATATCGCTGCCGGTCAGCGGCGCACCTTGTGCGCCGATCACGACGGTATCGGGTTTCACCACCTCGCTGAGAATTTCATAAGAGCGCAGGAAGCCGTGGTAGAAGCCGCCGTTCAGCCAGTCGATCACCGGCCAGCTGTGGCCGGCCACCGGACCGCCAGCGACGATGACATTGTGCTTCGGGAAGTGCACATACAAATCGCCGTTGGTGTGTGCGGCCGGCAGGTAGCGGTAGTCCACCTGCTCGCCAGCGAACTGCAGCGAGCCCGTGTTGTAGGTGGTCACTGTAGGAAGCGCCTTCGGGGGCAGCGCGCCATAGGTGCCCGTGTACAGCGCTGAAGGATTCTTCCGGCCCAGCGCGAGGCGCGTGACCTCATGGGAGATGATGGTGCCGCCGGCCTTGCCCACAGCCTCGTTCGAACCGGTCTGTTCCGGGTGCCAGTGCGTGTTGATCAACTTGGCTACGCGCTTGCTGCCGGTGGCCGAAGCCACCGCCTTCAATATTGCAGAGGAATTGGCCGCGAGGCCGCCATCGACCAGCAGCGCGCCCTCGGGAGAAGAGAGGGCCACGACATTGCCACCGCCACCGGTCATCAGCGCGAGGCCGTTCACGTCCTGCACTTCGATGTGGGTCTTGGCGGCCGCTGCGATAGCGGGCAGGCCCAACAATGCAGCAGCCGAAACGGCATGCGCGCTGTCGCGCAGGAAATCACGCCGGGAGAAGGTCATTACGGTCCTACGGGATCGACGGGCCAGATGAAGGAGTCATAGACCGCCGTGGCGATGGGTGGGCCCTGGGGCGGCCAGTCCGGGGTCTTCGCCAGCTCGATGTTCGCGCCCTTGCTGCGAAGGAAATCCGCGAGCGGTTTGTTGGGTGGCTCGGGCATGGCGAGAAACGGGACGTAGCCGCGGCCCATGGCGTAGTCCAGCGCAGTCAGGCCGTCTGCGTCTTTCACGTTGACATCGAGGCCGAGGTCCAGCAGTTCCTGGATAACCTCACGATTACCACCGACGCGCACCGCATAGTGCAACGCTGATCCGCCGCGCGTGCGCGCGAGCAGATGGACCTTGCCCACCAACTGCACGTCCGCGCCCGCGTCGGCGAGCAGCTTGATGAGCTGCACTTGCGGATTCGCGCGCTTCGCGCCAGCCGGTGAACTCTCCGCCGAGCCAGCTGGGGTACCGTCGCCTTCGCTCTCGCCAGGAGCGGGCCGCGCGTTGCCGCCCATGCCGCCGTCTCTACGTCTACCGTTCAGCGCCATGATGATGGGGCCGCGGCCGTCCGAAGTGGCGAGCTTCGGATTCGCACCGTGATCCAGCAGTAGCTTCACCAATTCGATGTCGCCAGTACCGCAGGCCGCGAGGAATGGCGTCATGCCACGATCGGCTGAGCCACCGAAGGTCGCTCCCCAATAGAGCTGCTGGTTCGGATTCGCACCGCGATCCAGCAACATCTTGATCACTTCACGAGACGAGGCCTTGTTGGGCTTGTCCTGATCGAGCGGGTTGCGGTTGGCCGCGCTGGTCACGTTGGCAATGGCAACATGGAGCGGTGCGCTGCCGTTCATGTCCCACTGGTTCACGTCGGCACCGGCCTCGATCAGTCGCTTCGCAATGTCCCAGTTGCTGTTCATCATCGCGATGGACAGCGGCACCACGAACGAGGGGTCGGCGAGGTTCACGTCGGCTTTGTGCTTCAGTAGCACCTCGACGCACTCTCTACAGTTGCCGCGCGCGGCGTACATGAGCGGCGTGAAGCCACCGCGGTCGCGTGGCGCGGCACGACTTTCTGCCGTGGCCACACGTTTGTAGTCGCGGACCGCGCCGCGCGCATTGACGTCCGCACCTTTGGAAAGCAGCAGTTCGACCATCTCGGGATGACGGCGGGCGGCGGCCCACATCAACGGTGTCTGCGCCCCGAATTGCTCGCGCGCATTCACTGCTGCGCCAGCCTTCAGGAGCAACTTCGCAGCCTCCACGTTGCCGCTGCGAGCCACCACGTGTAGCGCGGTTTCGCCATCAGCGTTGGGAGACTCCGGATCCGCACCCGCCTTCAGCAACAACCGGATGAGCTCGGTGTTGGCCGTGTCGGCGGCCAGCTGCATGGCATTGGCGCCGTAGCTGTTGGTAGCTTTGACGTCGGCGCCTTCCTTGAGCAGGCGCGCAGCTTCGGCGACATCACCTGCAAATGCCGCTTGCATCAGCGGCGTACTGCCGTCCGGCGTGCGCGGCGTGTCGGCGTTGCTCGAAGTGGCGCTGCCAGCAGCAGTGCCGGCGGCGATGCCAACGGCCGTAAGAGCAGCCGTGCTAGCGGCGCTGACGGTCGCAGTGCCAGCAGCGGAGCACAGCACGGCGACTACCACCGCATCCGCCACCTTCCCCCTCATTCGCATAACTCAGGCCTCGCTGAACGTGCCGGTGGCGTCGCCGAACTTTTCGATCTGGACGTTCGCGCGCTGGGCGATCGTCAGAAGCACGTTGGCGAGCGGCGTGTCTTTTGGCGCCGAGATGTGCTGGCCACCTTTGAGATTGCCGCCCTTGCCGAGCAACAGCACCGGCAGCTGCGAGCAGTTGTGCAGGTCGGAATTGCCGAGGTTCGAGCCGTACAGGATGATCGTGCTGTCCAGCAGGTTGTGGTCGCCTTCCTTGATGCTGGCCAAACGCTTGGCGAAGCGCGCAAAGCGCTCGACCTGATAGGTCTGCACGCGCGCCAGTTTTTCCTGTTTGCCAGGATCCTCGCCGTGGTGTGACAGTGGGTGAAAGGCTTCATCCACCTGCATCGCGGGGAAGGTGCGCATCGACGCCTCCTTGATCATGCGCATCGAGGCGACGCGCGTCTGACCGGTCTGGAAGGCCAGCGCCAGCATCTCGAACTGCACGTCCACGAGCTCGGTGAAGTCCTCCGGCGTGCCGACCGGTGCATCCGGCAGATTGCCGAGCGAGTCGGCTTTCGCCATCAGCTTGGAGACGCGGCCCTCGACCTCACGCACCGAATCGAGGTAGTTGCTGACGAGTGCACGATCAGACGCTCCCAACCGACGATTCAAGCTCTGGGTCGCTTCCACCGCGTAGTCGAGCAAGCTGTCGGTGGCCTTGAGACGCGCGATGCGATCCGCGTTCGAATCGCCCGGGCCGAACATGCCGTAGAACACCTTGCGCGGGTTGCCTTCCAGCGGAAGGCTCTGGTTCGGGCCGCGGAAGGAAGTGGCACCGCCGGGCTCACCGCACAACTCGAGCGAGGCGATCGGCGTGTCCTTGCCGATCTGTTTCGCGGCGATCTGGTCGATGGAGGTTCCCGCACCGGGACCCCATGGACTCAGCTGCGGATCCTGGCAGGTCAGCCACGCCTGTTCGGTGATTCCGTGCGGAGGGTTCTGGCGCTCGCCGGCCTTGTTGCGGATGTTGGTGATCACCGTGACGTAGTCACGCACATCCTCCATCGGCTTCAGGATCCGCGAGAGCTCGAAATCCTTGCCCGTCCCCTTGGGGATCCAGAACTTTTCTACCGCGCCGTGCGGGATGTACACGAAACCGAGTCGAGGCTGGATGGCCGCTGCGGTATTCGCCAGGGCAGTGCTCGCCGGGATCATCGCGTCCAGCAACGGCAGCGAGATGGCGCAACCAGCGCCCTTCAGGAGCGTGCGTCGGGAAAGATGCTTCTTGGTGATGAACATGTCTTGAGCCTCCAGCCATCAAGGAGCAGACGGAGCACTGCTCGAGACAGAAATCTGCGCGGTCTTTGTGTTGGGCCGCGGTGCCGCCGGCGCGCGCCGACGGAACGCATCGCTGTTCACTACGCCCATCACGATGGACTCGAACGTGTCGTTCCGGGCCTTCGCGTCACGCACGATTCGGCGCACGACCGGCATGTCGTTGAAGTCGACGGGCCGGCCCACCGCGTAGGTCATCAGCTTCTCGGTGATGATCTGCGTGAACTGATCGCCACGTGCGGCCAGCGCCTTGTGCAGATCCGCCGGTCCAGCGAGCACCGTGCCATCGGGCATCGTAGCCCGCGGGTCGATGGGCAGGCGGTACGTCGGGTCGATGGTGCGGAATGCGCCCACGGTGTTGAAGTTTTCCAGCGCGAAGCCCAGCGGATCCATCACGGCATGGCAACTGGCGCAGGTCTTGTTCTGTCGGTGAAGTTCCGTTTGCTCGCGCACGGTCTTCGGCTTGCCCTTCGCGGACTCGGCCAGATCCGGCACATTCGGCGGCGGGACGGCCGGCGGCGTGCCGAGGATGCGCTCCATGATCCAGACGCCGCGCAGCACCGGCGCCGTGCGATTCGGGTTGGCGGTCACCATCAGAATCGCGCCCTTGCCGAGCAGACCAAAGCGGTTCGGATCTTTCAGCGTCACCTTGTGGAAGCCGTTCCCGCGGACGTCCTCCATACCGTAGATTTGTGCGACCTGCTCGTTCAGATAAGTGTGGTCGGCGGTCAGCAGGTCCGTCACGGGGCGGTCGGAGCGCAGGATGCTGTCCATGAACAGTTCCAGCTCCTTCTTGAATGCCGCGCGCGGGTCATAGACGCCGCTGGCATAGCTGAAGAGCGCGGCGGAGGGGACGATGTTGTCCATCTTGGCGACGTTGAGCCACTGGAAAGCGAAGTCCTTCGTCAGCGAGATCGCCTTCGGGTCCGCCATCATCCGGTGCACTTGTGCCGCCAGCACATCGGGCTTCGACAGCTCGTTCTTCTTCGCAACGGCCAGCAGCTCGTCGTCGGGCAGGCTGCTCCACAGGAAGAAGGAGAGACGCGAGGCCAGTTCCAGGTCGTTGAGCGCACGGGCGCCTTCGTCCACCGCCGCCTCGGCGCGGTACAGGAAGAGCGGGCTCGCCAGGATCGCAGCCAGAGATTCACGCACACCGGCTTCGAAACCGTCGGACTTGCTGGCACGCTCGTAGAAACGCATCAGTGGAGCGATGTCTTCGTCCTGCACTGGGCGGCGGAAGGCGTGCTCCGCCAGGTTGCTGACGATCTTCTCGGCGCACGGCCTTTCTTCGGCGGCGCTGGCCGGCTTGCAGATGAAGATCTTCTGGCGGGTTGGCGAATCGCTCATGCCGGTGATCTTCACCGGACCCTTGATCTGGAAGGCGTGAACGGCCTGCACGCGGTGCTGGCCGCCCTCCAACAGATTGGCTGTGCGGCGGTCGTCGCCGGCCTGGTACTGCAGCGTGCGCCCGTCGTCCTCGGCATAGCTTCGGCGCAGGAAGGTGATGGCCACGGTGTGCTGGCCAGCCGTGGCCCGGAAGCGGATGTCCTTCAAGCGACCGTTGATCCGGGCGACCGCGTCGTCGAGCTTCTGGTCGATGGCCTTGTGGTCTTCCTCGCCGCCGAGGCGGGTACGCCAGAATTCTTTGCCGTCCAGAAGCGCGATGACGGTGTTTTCGAACTCCATGTTTGGCACCGTACGGGCCAGCGCCATATCTCCGATGGTCAGCACGTATTCGCCGTCGGCCGGGAAGTTGTGCACGACGCTCATGCCGCCACGGGTACCGAAAGGCATGCCGTCCTTGTAGCGCTGCTGGTTGCCAGAGCCCAGGGCGGGGGCCGCGGCCAACGACAGGATCATGTTGGCTGGAGGACCGTAAGTGGTTTCCAGCGGCACGGACTTGGGATCGCCCACCGCCTCCAGCGCCAGAGCGCGTGCCGCGGTCACGGCCTGGTCCATGAACGCCGGAGTCATCTGGAGCAGCTCGGCGTTGGTGTCGAAGTCTTCCTTCAACTGATCCTGCGGCAGCCAGGTGGCGGAATCGATGCGGAGTCCCAGCAGATCACGCACGGCATTAGCGTATTCGCGGCGATTCAGCCGTCGCAGCGGCACGTAGCCGGCGTAGGGCGTGGTCTGGGCGTTGTCCAGTGTGTTTTCCAGCCAGGAAATCATGCCTGCCCGGGCAGCGCGCTCGGGTTGCTTCTCGCCCGGCGGCGGCATCAGGCCGCTCTTGAGTTTCTTGATCGCAGCTTCCCAGACCTCGGCGTCGTCGGGGACGGCGTCCGGGGTCATCGTGTCGAAAGCCACACCGCCCGCCCAGTCCGTGGTGTTATGACACTTGAAACAGTAGGTCTCGAGCAATTGCCACCGGGCATGGCCGGCGTCGGCTGGAGCAGGGGCCGGCTCCGACGAAGCCGCCGTTGCCAAACCCATCGTGCCAATAGCCCCCAGACCCGCGAGTGTCGTCACCCACCGCCCAGCGCTCAATCTCATGAACATCCTCCGCACCGGTTACGTCCGGCGCGCGCAGTACGGCACGAAGCATATGCGCATACGCGGTACCGCTCAGCAAGCCGATGCACTCCTGTCCACTCGTGTGTCCGCTCTCTGAGGGATGCGCAATCCTGTCGCCCGTGGGCGAAATACGGACGTCGTGCCGGGCCTCGACTCGAGCTCGGCCGACGCCCGCGCTGATCGGCGCCCGGATTTGCTCGGTGACGTCGTCGATCTGACGATCGCAATGGCAGATGAGTAGAACGCGCGCAGCGATGCTGACATTCACTTCCAGTCCTGATTAACATCGCGCCGCGCTGATTACGGGGGTAGAGCGCTTGGCTTTCACCTTTCTGGATTGGGCCATCGTCGCAGCGTACCTCGCGGCCTCGGTTGCAATAGGTCTGGCTGGCAAACGTTACGTTGGCAGCGTGTCGCACTACCTGGTGGCGGGACGCGAGCTCGGCCCCTATGTCGGAATTGCGACTCTCGCAGCGACCGAGATCGGCACGATCACATTCATGTACAACGCCGAACTTGGTTACAGGTACGGCTTTGCCGCCTTCTCCGCAGCGCTGATTTCCGGCCTGGTGATGATCTTCGTGGGTCGCACGGGATTCATCATCCGGCGTTTCCGGGAATTGGAGCTGATGACCGTGCCGGAATACTTCGAGAAAAGATACAGCCAGGGATTGCGCCTGCTGACGGGAGTCCTGGTTGCGACCGGTGGAATCCTGAACATGGGCGTCTTCCTCAGGATCGAAGGACAGTTCCTCACGACCGTCAGCGGCATTTCAGGCCAATATCTGATCCTGGCAATGACCGTGATTCTGCTGCTGGAGATGATCTATACCGTCCTCGGCGGAATGGTCTCGGTGGTGATAACGGATTTCCTGCAATACGTTTTGCTCTCCGTAGCCACGATCATTGTTTCTGCCTATGCGGTTTATCACGCCGGATGGGGCAATATCATCACTACGGTCTCGAGCACGATGGGCGAGGCGGGTTACAACCCCATCGTGAACCCGAACTTCGGACTCACCTTTCTCGTCTGGCAAGTCCTGCTGTGGTTTTCCCTGAATACCTGCTGGCAAACGACAGCGATGCGCATGTTTTCGACCAACAGCCCGGAAACGTCCAGGAAAGTGATGACGTGGACGGGATTCATTTATCTTGGGCGCGGGATGCTGCCGATGCTGTGGGGCATTGCGGCCCTCACGCTTTACGGTACAGGCGCGATGGACAAGGGCGTCCCTCTCCCGGTTGTGAACGGGCAGAGTCTCACGCCGATCGATGCGATGCCCGCAATGCTTGCGCAAATTCTTGGACCCGGCGTAAAAGGCATCGTGGTTGCCGGAATGCTCGCGGCAACGATGTCCGTCAACAGTTCTTATCTTCTCGGCTGGAGTGCCGTCATCTCGCAGGACGTGATCCTTCCGATCCGGCGGATTCTGAACAAGCCTCCCCTGGACTCCCGTCGACAGATTCTCGTCAATCGCATCGCCAACCTTTTCGTCAGTGCGTTCCTGATGTTTTGGGGTTTGTACTACACACCTCCTGGCGCCGTGTATTTGTACCTGAACATCACGGGCACCATTTTTCTGGCGGGCGCGTTCGCATCCGTCGTCGGGGGCGTCTACTGGCCCCGCGCAAATGTCATGGGCGGATACCTGGCCATGATTGCGGGTGCGGCAGGAGCGATCGTGCCTTTCTTCTTTTTGCACTGGAATGAAACGGCGGCCGGGTTCGGGGCTTTTGCTCTGGCTGCCGCAGGGCTCGTGGTGGGCTCCCTGCTCGGGAAAAAAGCATGAAGGCATGGCAGATCTTCTGGGCCGCAAGCCTGCTGATTGCGGGGAGCTGCTTCGCTGCCATCACCCTGGTGGTCGCGGTCAAGGGTTTGCAGGACATGCGCAACGTGCTTCGCCGCTGGCAGCAGCAGAAGGAACGAGACTAGTGCGGAAAGCCGTTGTCCTGGCGCGTGGCCTGGGTAAACGTATGCGCGAACCAGGTGACGTTGGCCTCGATGCGGCCCAGGCAACCGTCGCAGCGTCGGGCGTAAAGGCGATGATGCCCTTCAAGCGGCCATTCATGGATTATCTGTTGAGCGCACTCGCCGACGCTGGCTACGAACACGCGTGCCTGATCATCGGACCCGAGCATGAAGCGATCCGGAACTTCTACTCCGTCCAGGCGCCGCCACGGCGCATTCGAATTCATTTTGCCGTGCAGCCCGAGCCTCGGGGAACTGCGGATGCTGTGCTGGCCGCCGAGCGCTTCGTTGCCGGAGAAGACTTTCTGACCATCAACTCGGACAACTACTATCCCGTTTCAGCGTTGCGAGCACTTCGCCTGCTCGGAGAAGCGGGCACGGCTTTGTTCGAAGGCAATGTGCTGATCTCCGCAGGAGGCATCCCACGAGAAAGAATCTTCAAGTTCGCCGTCTGCGAGATCGATGCCGACGGTTACCTCGTGAGAATCATCGAGAAACCCTCCGGGACGAGAGAGGTTTCAGCTGCGGCGGATGCTCTCATCAGTGTGAATTGTTGGCGCTTCTCACCGGCAATTTTCGAAGCTTGCCGCAGGACTCCAATCTCACCACGCGGAGAATTGGAACTGCCCGATGCAGTCGAGAAGGCCATGCATGACCTGGGGGTACGATTCCGGGTCGTTCGCTGTAGCGATGGCGTTCTTGACCTGTCTTCGCGCGCCGATGTGGCGAACGTCGCGCAAAAACTGTCCAGCATGACGGTCGATCCGTGACCTCAGAGCTGGCAGAACGTCTGGTCGCTTCCGGGTTGCGCCCTGCTGAAACTGAGCGAAAGGCAGAGCTGTTCGAGCGAGCATTCCTTTTCCTGAGACATTGGGGAGAAGCACACCCAGCGGGCCAAACGCGTCTCTATGTACCAGGACGCATCGAGGTTCTTGGCAAACATACGGATTACGCAGGCGGGCGCAGCCTTCTCTGCACCGTCGAACGCGGCTTTTGTGTTGTCGTGAGCCGGCGCAGTGATCGGTGGATTCGAATCGCGGATGCCACTTCCGGGCAGGAGCACCAGTTTGCTCTTGCCCGCGACCTTGACGCGGCTGCAGAGGATTGGAGCTTGTATCCGAAAACCGTGGCGCGTCGCGTCGCCGGAAATTTTGCAGGTTCCCTGAGTGGCGCAAACATCGTTTTCGCAAGCGACCTGCCTCGCTCGAACGGCTTGAGCAGCTCGAGCGCCCTGGTTGTTGCCACTTTTCTCGCGCTCCGTGAGATCAACGACCTCACTCACCATCCGGCATACCGGAAGAACATCGCGACCGATGAGGACCTGGCAACCTACCTGGGCTGTGTCGAGAATGGCCAGTCGTTCCTCGGGCTCACGGGCCATTCCGGCGTAGGGACGTTTGGAGGAAGCGAAGATCACACGGCGATCCTCTGTTGCCGCGCAGACTGGCTGAGCCAATTCAGGTTTTGCCCGGCGCGCCTCGAGCAGGAGGTGCCGCTACCGGCAGGCTGCGTTTTCGTCATTGGCGTGAGCGGCATGGTGGCCGAGAAAACCGGCGCGGCGCGCGCAAAATACAACGAGGCCTCGCTCGCCGCGAAGACGATTCTTGCAATGTGGAACGAAGCATCGCGCCGCTCCGATCCGACCCTCTTTGATGCAGCCACGGGCTCGCCGGATGCGGCAGATCGCATACGCGGGATGCTGCGCGATTCTTCGCACCCTTTTTACTCGTGCGACACGCTCCTCGGCCGCTTTGAACAATTTCTCAACGAGACCATGCGCCATATCCCTGGAGCCGTAAATGCCCTGGCCAGAGGTGAGCTCGAAGCGTTCGGCGACTGGGTTGACCGTTCCCAGGCCGACGCCGAACGACATCTCGGCAATCAGGTGCCGGAAACCGCCGAGCTGGCCCGATCCGCTCGTGCCCTGGGTGCCATCGCAGCTTCCGCTTTTGGGGCGGGCTTCGGTGGGAGCGTGTGGGCCATGATTCAGGCAGATGCGGCCCCGGAGTTTCTCAACCGCTGGAAGGAGCATTATCAGCAACGGTTCCCGGCCCGTGCCGGGCGCAGCGAGTTTTTTGTAAGCGCTGCGAGCGGTCCCGCCTTCGTCTTCTAGAGGGTCCTTCACAGTGCTCGAATGCACGCAAAGCCTGGAGCTCTTGCTGACGCATCAGTTGACCCCAGCCGGCCCGATCCCGACCGTGAGCGACCCTGATGGGTTCTATCCCTACGAGACGTTCTGCGAAACCAGCAGCAGGCCCGTCTTGAAGAAATATCGCATGGTCACGATCGAAAACGGCCAGCTGCGCGTGAAGATTTGCCCGGATCTCGGGGCACGCGTCTGCTCCATCTTTCTCAAAGAGGGCGCGGTGGAGACTCTCTTCTTCGATCGCGTCATAAGGCCGGTACGCATCCTGCCCCGACAGTCGTTCACCGGCGGTGGCATAGAGCTGAGCTTTCCGATCTCGCACAGTCCGGTTGAGATCGCCCCTGTACTTTTTGAAGTAACGCGGGATTCGGACAGGATCTATGTCTCGTGTGGCGAAAGAGAGCTCCGGTTCGGAATGAACTGGACGGTCGAGTACTCTCTTGGCGAGGACGATGAGTTTCTGACTCAGCGGACCCTGTTCTTCAACCCTGATCGTGATCCCCATCCCTGGATGTCCTGGTCCAACGCCGGCGTGCCCGCGCGAGCGGACACTGAGTTTCATTTCCCGGACGGCCCTGTCCTGGCTCATGGCCGTGACCTGCGCATCATCGACTGGCAGAGCGAAGGTCCACGACGCCAGCAAGACGTGCACCGGATGACCGGGTTCTTTTGGAAGAGGCCAGACTGTTCCGCGTTTGGGGCTTTCACGCCGAGTCTCGGCGCGGGTCTCTACCACGTGGCTGACCCTGTCTCGGTGCCGGGGATCAAACTCTGGAGCGACGGCATCGGGCGCGATGCGGCATGGGTCAGTCAATACACGCTCGACGGCGAGCAATGTGTCGAGATCCAGGGCGGGCCGCTGGTCGATCAATCAGTGAAAGACATGCTTCAGCCTGGGGAGCGGCGTCATCACGTTGAGTTCTGGATTCCCGCATCTACGCCGCGCGACATTCGAAAAATCCCGCTTCCAGGTCCATCGATGAGGCCTGTGGATGACGTCCCACTGTTTGGCTGGGCGAGGAATGATGACGTTCTCTGTTGGCTGGAATTGATCGACGCACGGAAATCAGGTGACACCCATAAAGTCCCGGAGGCTCCTGATGTCGACAACAATGGCTGGGCCATTAGTGGCATGGCCGACCTGGGCGATGCGCTCTCGTGGGCGGCCGTGTCCACAAAGAGAAGTGAGCGAGACAGGTGGTTGTTCCAACACGGCACCTGGCTTGCAGCGCGTGGCGAGACGGACGCCGCACTCGATGTTCTCGCGCAGTCCGGCGACGACCGTGCACGGGCCCTGGCGGGACGGCTTTGGCTGATGCACAAGCAGGACGCACGCTCTGCCGCGCAGTGCTTGCGAGCAATAAAGTCGGAAACAGTGGCACTTCATCCCCAGGTCGTGATTGAGAGAGATCGTGCTCTGGCCGCGCTGGGGAAGGAAACTCTCGACGAGCGCGGGCGCTGGCTCAAGGCCGTCTCGGCCCTTGATGACGAATGGTTGGCCGAGCGGCGCGCGAGTTGGTTGATCGACAGTGGAGATTTGCAGGCCGCCGTCCAAGTGCTCAGAAACACCAAATTTCAACTCGTACACCAGCGGTACGAGCGCACTCGTCTTTGGCGACGAGTTGAAACAGCTCTTGGTCTGGAGCCGGTCGAGTACCCCTCCTGGTTGGGAGAGGATGACCTGGCGGAATTTGGAGCGTATCGGGACCCTCAGGTGGGTTGAAGAACAGCGCGTCGCGCAGTGCATTGATGATAGTGAGAGATCGACGCCGTCTGCGACCCCGACGCCCGGCAACCGGCACGCGATCCGGCTGTGGCATCCTGCGTCGATGATTACGTCTCGAACCCGCGGACGATGGTGGTGGCTCGGAGGAGCGATCGCCGCGGCGCTGCTCGCAAGCCTGGCCGCTGTGTTTCTGAGACCCATGCTCGAGCACGCGGTACGTGCGCGGATCGAGTCCGCGGCCGCGCGCCATGGCATGGTTGCCCGAATTGGGCTGGTACGAGTCGGCGTCTGGCCGTTGCTGCGACTGGAGGGATTCGATCTCGACCTCGGTCATGGAGTGCGACTGCATGCCGACACGATTGCAGCCACGTGGCCCGGCCGCCTGCGACTCGCAGTTCGCACCGCCAATCTCGTGGGCCCAGGAGGAGTCAGGGTCAGCTCGCCGGCCACTGCCTGGGATGTGGCGGGTATTTTCGGCGAGGATCTCCAGCTCACGCTGGTGGAGCCACAGGCCGGCCTGTCAATCCGCAAGCTGGCGGATTCGGGGGGCAGCGCGTGGAACGTCGACGCGCGTGGGCTCGACGTCGGGCGTCTGCTCGACGTGCAGCGTGACGACCACCCGCTGCTTGATGGGGGTATTACGGACGGCCACGTGGCTCTTCGGACCAGCCCCGATACGCTCCGTTTCCACGTGGACATGGGCACGCGCGGCGCGCGCTTGGGCGTGTTGGCGGATAGCGCCGCCGACGATCCGCAGCCAGGCGATCCGACCGACTTGACCCTACGATTCGATGGCGCCTGGCAGCAAGCCGAGGGCACGGTCGAGATCCCCGAGGTCCATGCGACGTTGGCTGGTGCGGCCCTATCGGGCTCGATCGCTCTGCGCGATCTCGACACCGATCCGATGGTCGATCTCGCACTCGGCGCGCGCGATCTCGACTTCGCGCAATTGTTGGGCACATCCGGACTCGCGGTGCCCGAAAGCTTGGGAATGACGCCCGGCGGCCGTGATCTTGGCTTGGCCACGATCGACGTGCGCGTACGCGGACGCCTATCGGACCCTGCCTCACTCGCGGTGAGCCAGAAGATTGCCTTCCGGCCGCCACGCCAGATGCCGGCAGCGATCTCGCGCTTGCGCGGCGAGTTCGTCTTCAACTCGGACGATGGGTCCGGGCCGCACCGCCCGGTCGATGTCTCGCTCGCATCCCCCGACTTCATCGCCCTGGGCGACGTGCCGCCGCTGTTCGTGCGCACTCTGTTGCTTGCAGAAGATGCAGGCTTCTACGGGCATCGCGGCATCGACCTTCGAGAACTACCCTCCGCACTGCTCACCAACTGGTCGCGCGGTGGCGCCGCGCGCGGTGCGTCGACAATCACCCAGCAATTGGCCAAGAACCTGTTCCTGTCGCGTGACAAGCAGCTTGGACGGAAGCTCCAGGAACTGGCGATCACGTTCTTGCTCGAGTCGGCTCTCGGCAAGGATCGCATTCTCGAGATCTACCTGAACATCATCGAATGGGGACCGGACTTGCGTGGCCTGCGGCCCGCGGCCCGCAGGTATTTCGGTCGCGAACCCGGGGAGCTGACGCCGGCCCAGATGGCATTCCTGGTCGCGATCATCCCCGGGCCGATCAAGTACCAGCGCTCATTCGCGCGCGGCACGCCGGGGCCTGGATTGCGTTCGCTGATCGACGATCTGCTGGCGAAGCTGCGGTCGGTGCATGCCATCGACGACGAGGAATATCTGCAAGCGCTCGGTGAACCCATCGTCGTCGCCAGCGGGAGGCAGCCCGGATGATCGGCAATCTGTTAACTCTCGAGAGTTGAACGGTCCTTCTTCCATATTGCGCTCACGACGAAGACTCCGCAGGTGAGACCAATGGCCTGGCGGACTCTCCGCAACGGCATCGAATTTCTTGATGCGAGTACGCCTGCGCCGGCGGCTCGTCAGTACCATCGGTCGCGTGAACACTTCTGCCAGACACTCGGCTGCGCTGATTATGCTCATACTGGCGTCCGTGCTTTTTGCTGGACGTGCGATGACCGGCCGCGCCACTGATGAAGTGCGGCCGACGCTGATCGATGCAAAGCACGCCGCGCCAGGCGAGGCGGCAGCTTCGATCGAGAACACAGCTCCCATCGGGGGCAGCCGTAACCGTCGTGAGGCGATCCACGATCTCGTCGCCGAAGCGCAGACACTTCTCAATGACGTCGAGCTCCAATACGTCTTCACTGGAGAAGGGAAGAATCAGGTGCTCCGCGGGCGCCCCGTCGCCTTTGCGCTGTGGAGCGAAACGAAGCAGGAGTGGTCCGTTGCGCACATCGAGCTCCCGCGTCCGCCGGTCAAGTGGGACCCCAATGGCGGCAAGCCCCTGGCGTTTCGCACTCTCACGCCGGGTATCGAGGCACGGCACGTGAAAGGCACCGGTGCCGAGCGGTTGATGTTCGCCTTCTCCCGGGACGGGGATCCGCTGAAGGTCTACGGACGCAAGTTCCCCGTATTCGATAACACCCTCATCAAGCGCAAGCAGTGGAGCGCTGTCGTCGAGACCGCAAAGCCGATCGTCTATCTGCCCTTCACCGAGGACACCTTCGACCCGGCGTTCGTCAGCAGCGGGAAGGAATTCCTGATCACGACGGCGCGTCAGGCGATCGAGGAGCTGCGTCTTGCGAAGGTGCGCAGTGCGGCTTTTCGCGGCGAGTTGCTCGCCGATGTCATTCCTCCACAGGTCATCACGACACTTGCGGTCATCGAGCAAACCGATGACAAGGACTACATCCAGAAGGGGGCGCTTGCCTTCGACGAGGTGTTGAGCCAGTACGGGTTGAAGCGCGAGGACGCCTATCGTTATAGCCTCTCGGACGCAAACGCGTTAGGGCCGATGCAATTCACCAACCGCGGGCGCAACGGAACGTACGCGTACGTGGTCAGGCGCTGCCACGGAGCAAAGCTCGACCCGGTCTTCGAGAGCGGGGCGACGAATCTCAAGAACGCCATGAAAGCCGCGGCCTGCCTGCTGGATTTCAACCTGGCATCGATGCGGGCGGATATTCGTCGCGCGTATCGCGCCAACCCGGAAGTGCTGGGCATCTTTCCCGTCGCCGCGTACAACGGCGGCTCCCGCAACGTCACGAAGCTCTACCGTGTCCTGACGAGAATGAACGTGAAGCTCGACGCACTGAGCCTGCCCGGAGTGCAGCTCACAGGCGCTTCGGTGACTTGTCCCTGTGTCTGGAAAACGGAAGGCACGGATGCCCGTCCGGTGAGGATCCCGAGATACAACAACGAGAACCGGTGGTACATCGAAAAGTATCAGAGCATCGTGAGCCTGTTTGAGAGTGACGCTCCGAGCTCGGCGTTCGTCGCGCGCTCAGCCGACGTTCGTTAATAACTACGACAGATCGGGATCCCCGCATCGATCAACCTGCGGCTGTCGGTAGCAAAGGCCCCGCGGAGTTATCGACACGCGCGCTATTCTCCTGTCGCTCGAGGTCTTACAGGGACAGGGGGATGCCCATGAGAAAAGAATTTCGGCCGTTCCTTTTGGCGTTGCTCGTTCCGGCCTTCTCGCTCGGCAGCACATCTGCTGTCGTTGCAGCGGCTCAGCAACCGGCGGTCAAGGCGACGCGCTGGTCTGATTCTGCTACCTGGCCGGACGGGCGGGTGCCCCGCGCGGGCGACAGAGTCACCATTGAAAGTGGCAAGAACGTCGTCCTCGACGTGAATCCACCGTCGCTGGGTGGCTTGCATATCGAAGGCAAACTCAGCTTCTCGGACAAAGCCGACATCGAGCTGACTACCGAATGGATCGTGGTGCACGGGGAACTGGAAATCGGCACCGCAGGCAAACCCCACACGCGCAAGGCGACCATCACCCTCACCGATAGTGTCCGTGATGAGGAAATGGATGGGATGGGTGACCGCGGGATCATGATCGCGGGCGGAACCCTGAACCTGCATGGTGACCGGACGAACTCGTGGACCAAACTCGCGGCGACAGCCAGGGCCGGCAGCGCGAAGATCAAAGTATTGAATGCGAGGGGCTGGCGCAAAGGGGACGTGATCGTCCTTGCGTCGACCGACTTCGACTCCACGCAGGCGGAGAAGCGAACCATCGCCGCCATTCAAGGGAACGCGATCACGCTCGATCGGCCCCTGCAGTACATGCATTTCGGCAAGATCACGTTCGGCGTCGACGAGCGTGGTGAAGTCGGCATGCTGACGCGAAATATCCTGATCCAGGCTGCGCCCGACGCAGAACGCTCCTGGTTCGGCGGGCACATGATGGCGATGGTCGGGTCGAAGATGCATGTCTCCGGCGTCGAATTGAATCGGATGGGTCAGAACATGCATCTGGCCCGGTATCCAATCCACTGGCACGTCGTGCTCGAAGGAAAAGGACAGTACATCGAGAACTCTTCCATTCACGACACCTACAGTCGCTGCGTGACGGTGCACGGCACGAACAACGTGCGAGTGCAGAACAACGTCACCTACAACACCGTCGGTCACTGCTTCTTCCTCGAAGACGCCGTCGAAACGGGCAACCAGTTCGTCCACAACCTCGGAATGACGACCAAGTGTCATCCTGACGGTAAACCCTGTGTTCCGACCAACCTCGGCCCGTTTTTGACGGCGGACGGCAAGAACTTCAACACGGACGGCCAGAACGCCAAGGACATCCTGATCCCTTCCGACAACACGGCGTCGACTTTCTGGATCACGAATCCCGACAACATCTTCCGGGACAACGTGGCCGCGGGGTCCGAGTCGACGGGTTTCTGGTTCGCATTTCCGGAGCATCCGACAGGTGCGTTCGAAGGCACGGATGTCAGCAAGGCGACCTGGCCACGCCGACTCCGGATTCGCGAGTTCAAGGGCAACACGGCCCATTCGAACTTCGACGGTTTCATGGCCGACCGCGGCCCCAGGCCCGATGGCCATTTCACCACCGGCGGGCACATTGCCCTGGCCAATCCCGCTGACGCGAAGAGCGCTCCCGTGGAGTCGGTCATCGAGGATTTCACCAGCTACAAGAACCGCAATGGCGGCATGTGGGTCCGCGGTGAGATGCACCTGTTCAAGAATCTGAAGCTAGCCGACAACGCGATCGGCTACACGCATGCATCCGGCAACCTGGGTCGTTCTGGCTATACGTCACGCGTGGTCGACTCGCTGTTCGTGGGCGAAACCGAGAACATCGGCAACCCCAGTACCCCGGCGGAGATGGCTTACGGCCGCAGCCTGCCGGAGCCCCGGCTCGCGGATTTCCCGATCCGCGGCTACGAGTTCTACGACTACCGTCATCAACTGGACAACGTCACCTTCGTGAATTTCCAGGACAACGCCACGCGCAAGACGGGAGCGGTCTCTTACCTGCTGTTCACCAGTTTCGGAATGAGCACCAACAACACCATCCAGCGCGCAAAATTCGTCGACGCCAAGCCGGTGTATTTCCCGCCGATGGAGCACAAGTGGAGCAACGATGATTACGGTAACGGCAGCTACAAGACCGCGGTCTTCCACGACGTAGACGGCTCGGTCAGCGGTGTCGCCGACTCCTACATTCTCAACAATGATGCAGATGACGGAGTCGCCATCGACGACGGCTGCGAGATCAAACCGACCTGGAATGCGGCGGTGTGCAAGGGTGATTACGGACGCTTCGCGGTGGGCCGCCCCGGCGAAGGCGTTCCTGGCGCAGGTGCTCCGGTGGTGGTTCGTCGTGGCCCGCCGCCGGGACCTCCTCAGCCGCCAGTCGTTCTCAGCCGCAATGGCAAGGAGTTCACCCTGACCGGTCAAACCAACGTGCGCGCCGGCACCGAGATCAAGGTGACAACCGAAAGGCCGTCCGTGGACCTGCGCCTCAGTGAACTGGAGAGCGGCTCCTGGGTGCTGTTCGAGCTGCCGGGATTCGCCACTGCAGCCTCCGGCACGCCGCAGGACAGCTTGGACGCGCTGCGCGGGGCCAATGCCACCTCGTACTACAAGGACAAGGACTCACTCTGGGTCAAGGTTGTCTCCAGCGGTGAAGGCGCCCGCATTGCCGGCCCTGGCGCCGGAGGAACCAGCGTCCAGGTCAGCCGGTGAGCTGAATCCTGCCTATGGGACGGCAACCGACCATCGGAGTGATCTTGCCGGCGAGATCAGGATGATGGTGGAGCTGCGGATCGATCCGCGCGCACGCAAAACGAGCAAGAAAGTCTGATTCGGAGGCGCCGGAGACTGGCAGCGATCGGGCCGGCCTTCGACCAGTTGCTCCTCCAACCAGACCCGCTCATCCGCAACAGATCGTGCTATTTGATGAACAAAAAACAGGAACCAAGCAGTGCTGAGCGTGGGCGACCGCTAACCGCTGGGTGCCGACGAGACTCTTTCAGATGCGTCACCAACGAGCGACGCGATAAATTCAAGAAAGCCGAGTGGACCTACAAGCACGGACACGGGCTGGCACGACGCTATCGAACGATCAATCGCGACAGCCGTTTCGGTATCGACCGATACCGGCCTCTCGACAGACGGCCAGTGCGCACGCCACGCCAGGAGGGCTCAGCAGATCACTGAAAAGGAAACGCCTTCGTCCGCAAGGCTGTCGGCTTCTCGAAGATCTGCCGACTCATATCCGAGATTGACCGGCCTCGATATCTGAGACTGTTCTACGTGCCCTCCTTACTAGATGCATTTCGTGAGATCGGCGTCGACTCTGCAACGGATGTGGGCGTCTCAGAGGAAACCGCACGCGTGGTTTTGAACCGGATCATACTGGACGCTTCAGGCGGCGACGCTGGGATATCTCATGGTCTCGGTTTCGCAGCTTATGAGATCGAGACGCGATCTGCACACTATGCGATCCCTCCATTTGATAACTTTCGAGCGGAAGTGAATAAGAGGTCAGGGGAGGTGAAGGTCGGCGACCTGATGACGCAAGCCGGAAAAGGAGCGCTTGCGGCGAATGCCGTGACCAGGGCACTTACCGACGCACGTACAGCTTTGCGGAACGCGCAACGCGAACTGGAGCTACAAAGCAGGATAGAGGATTTCGTGCAGCCATAGGTTTTCTACACCTTGCCGAGAACGTGTCGACCGATACATGGCTGCACGACAAATTCCCATTCGGTGGTAAGGAGCGATCATGTCTCTGCCCGAACACAACGAGCCCAGCCCGCTGACGCTTGCTGGTCCAGGCAAATACGTGCTGCGAGCCGTACGCCGTTGTCTCGAAGCGAATGACGACCTTGGGCGGACGGGTTCTCAGAGTTCTAGGCCCACTTCATCGTGAGTTTCTTTTCAGACTCCGCGCACTCGCGCAAGTAGAGATTGATCAGGTTCTGATAAGGGATCCCACTCTGTTCCGCCAGGGCCTTGAAGTACCTGATCGTGTCCTCGTCAAGCCGGATCGTGAGTTGCTTCTTCGCCTTGCTCAGGTACGGATTGCGGACGGATTTCGAGAAGTCATAGTGTTTTCTCATGCTAGCCACCATTGATACTGATTGATTTCGTTCCGATCCGCCTTCCGCGCGGAGATGATGCGAATGATATTGTCGCCCTGACGATAGCAGTGGCAGACGAGCAGCACGCGCGCCGCGATGCTGAGCCCAAGCAGCACGAATCTTTCCTCGTCGTCCGAATGCTCGGGATCGGGAATGACTCGGGCATTCTCGTCGAGGAATGCGGTGCGCGCCTCTTCGAAAGAGATTCCATGCTTGCGTCGGTTCGCGCGATTTCTTGCTTCATCCCACTCGAATCGCGGCATGCTCATGTCGGAAGCGTAACTACACTGTAGTTATAAGTCCACAATTGGCCTAGACTGCGGCCATGAGCTTGGATCATCGCTTCAGTGTGGCACCCATGATGGACTGGACCGACTGAAGAAACTTTCGTAGTGGGTATGCGAGCTTGGGATCGCCGAGAAATACGTGTCTCCTCTATGTCTCCTCAACTGTTCTGCGGGCTCGAATTCTCGGCGCGCAGTCGGAGACGCCCGACGGAGCGAAACTGAGTTAGTCGGGAAGCCGCTGCGTGCTTGCAGCAGTGACGGGATCGTTTCAGCAAAGAACTGATCGCGAGTTTCCGTACTCGCTTTCGCAAGCCTGTCTGCAATCACCAATTGCATTTGCGTGGAGGGTGCCTTAAGCGCACTCGCGTGGGTGAGCACCGTCAATTGGCTTCAATGGGTCGAGAGAGTGAGGCCTCCAGTGCCTCAGCACCGTCGGTATTACCGCAGATGTATCCAGACAACCGTACTGGCGAGTATCGTGGCCGTACCGCTGCTCAGCCGTTGCGCGATCACTTTTGCGATCGTCAGCCTTAACCACTGAGCTACGTTCACGACTTCGACCAGCGCATCCGGATGCGCAAGTGCGCTGATCGCTGTTGAACGAGCCGGCCGGGCGTCGCCGAAGAATTTGGCGTAGCTTTCATTGAATGCGGCGAAGTTCTGTTCGCGGCGTAACCTACGCAATCCGGCACTCTGCACAACTGCTTCAAGGTTGCGGAGCGCCTGAGTGGTCTGCGCGGCGACGTCGAGGTGTGGGATGCGACCGCTGGCATCGAACGGTAGCTGGCCGGAGACGAACAGCAGGGGTTCAGCGAATCTGTGAAAGGGAGACAGGCGAATCTGTGAAAGGGAGACAGGCGAATCTGTGAAAGGGAGACAGATGGGGTGGTGCCATGGAATGTCATCCTCATCGAACGTATTGATATGGCCGAAATCGCGGGACGCTAGATCGCAAACTGTGCCTCGCTCATCGCGAACAGACGCTGCGGCGAGCTGTGCATGATGGAAGCTCGCAAGGCGAACACCTCGGGCAGGATGTCTTCGCAGAAGAAAGCGACAGTGACGATCTTCGCGTCCAGGAATTCGCTGTCGTTCGGCGCGCGGGTCAGGGTCGCATCGGCGGCGAGCGCCTGTTTTGCCAACAAGTAAGCGCCGAGCACCAGGCCGAACAGGCGCAGAAACGGTGTCGCGCTTGCAGCGGCGGCAACAGGTTCGCGCTCGGCCATCGTCTCGGTTACCTCCCGGAGCAGTGGAACGCTCGACAGAAGCGCCGCGCGAATCGATCCAGGAGCAGCGCTATCGGACAAGGAGCGGCTGAAAGAATCCATTTCATTCAGCAGTGAACGCCAGTGTACGCCGCGGTCGGCTCGGAGCTTTCTTCCCACGAGGTCCAGCGCCTGAATGCCGTTGGTGCCTTCGTAGATTGGCGCGATCCGGCTGTCGCGAAGATGCTGGGCGGCGCCGGTCTCCTCGATGTAGCCGACGCCGCCGAAAACCTGAATGCCGAGGCTTGCGACCTGTACACCCACATCAGTTGCAAAGGCTTTGGTGATGGGCGTCAGCAGATCGGCTAGGCCGCGTGCCCCGTCCCGGCGTTTCGTATCGCTTTCGACCCGAGATCGATCTACCGCGGCTGCGTTGTAGTAAGCAATGGCGCGAACCGCCTGCGTCATGGCGCGCATCGTTAGCAGCATGCGTCGCACGTCGGGATGCCCGATGATCTTCCCCGGAACGCTCGCACCTGGAGGCGTCGACTGGACGCGCTCGCAGGCGTAGCTGACCGCGCCCTGGTAGGCGCGCTCCGCGATCGCCACGCCTTCGACACCAACGCTGATGCGTGCGCAGTTCATCATCGTGAACATTGCTTTCATGCCCGCGTTCTCGGCGCCGATCAGCCAGCCGACGCACCCATCGTGATCTCCGAAGCTCATGGTGCATGTGGGTGAGGCATGAATGCCGAGCTTGTGCTCGATCGCGGTACATCGCAGGTCGTTGCGTTCGCCCGGCTCGCCATTGGTCTGCGGCAGGAATTTCGGGACGAGGAACAGACTGATGCCTTTGGTTCCCGGCGGCGATCCCGCTGTACGTGCGAGCACGAGATGCACGATGTTCTCGGCAAGCTCGTGCTCACCCCACGTGATGAAGATCTTCGAACCCTTGATACGCCAGGTCCCATCGGCTGCACGCGTGGCGCTCGTGCGAAGCGCCCCGACATCCGAGCCTGCCTGCGGCTCGGTGAGATTCATGGTGCCGGTCCATTTGCCGGAAATGAGCCTGGGAAGATAGAGCGCCTTCTGCTCTTGAGTGCCGTGAGCCGCTATCGCCTCTATCGCGCCTGCGGTCAGCAACATGCAGAGCGAGAACGCCATGTTCGCCGCCGTGAGTTGCTCGGTGAACGCCATGCCGAGAGTGAAGGGAAGCCCTTGCCCGCCGTACTGCGGGTCACCGCATAGCGCGGGCCAGCCGCCTTCAATGTAAGCCGCGTACGCTTCGGCGAAGCCGGCAGGATGCCGCACGCCATTCTCCGACCAACGCAATCCCTCGACATCACCTTTGCGATTCAGCGGCGCAAAGATATCGGCGGCAAGACGGCCGCCTTCCTCGAGAATCGCTGTCGCGAGGTCGTCGCGCAGCGCGGCGAACTCCGGAAATCGAGCGAGCGCGGGCAGATCCGCGACGGTCTCGAGGACGAACAGCTGCTCTTGGACTGGCGCGCGGAACGATATGTTGCTCAATGTGCGGTCTCGACTTTGAGTGGATTCGGGGAGAGCGGCGGCGGCGTGACTTCGGGCGCACCGCTCGGTCGTGCCACCGCCCACATCGCCCAAGCGATCTGCTTTCCAGGCCTGGGGGGTCGTCACCGATGCGGTCGAAGTTCCGGTGCGCGCGGCCCACGCTGACGTTGATCTGCGCCTTGGCACCGAGGCCATCGAGGAGCGTTTGCGGGCGGCAATCGATGCTCAGGAGCGCGCGATAGTCAAAACGCCTGCGGAGATGCGCGCGCTCTATGCGATCTTCTTCCAGAGCTCCGATCCAGCCGCCGAATATCGCGTGGATGTCGCGCGATCGCTGACCGGCCAACGCCGCGACCTGGCTAACTGGATGCGCGAAGCCCGCGACGCCGGAGAGGTTTCCTCTAGCGTCGAACCATCGCGAATCGCCGGGCAGGTTCTGAGCTCGATGATCGGAATCGTTCACCAGTGGATCATGGACCCGGTCGCATCGGCTCCCGAAATGCATCTCGACGTGAAAGAACTGCTGGATGCCCGACTCTCGCGGACCGGGGCCTGAACCGGATCGACACGTCGAGCTAAGTGCCATTGGAGCTAGAGCGGGTTGATGCGCAGATCGAAGCTCAAACCCGGCTCGCCGCGCCTTGCCTGCAGAGTCCAGCCGTGCGCCGTTGCAATCTCCCGGCAGATGGAAAGGCCCAGCCCGGCACCGAGATCGCGCCGATGCGCGCCCCTCCAGAAGCGCGTAAATAGCTTCGGCAGATCCTCAGGCGACACTCCCGAACCTTCGTCCTGCACCGAGATGAGGTTCGAGTCCGCGCGGAGTTGCACCACGCCGCCGGTGCGGGAATGTTGAATCGCGTTCTCCAGCAGATTCTTCATCAGCGTGAACAGAGCGCCGCGATCCGCTCGCTGTAGCGTGGAGCCTGGTTCCACGACCACCTGCAAGCTCACGCCTTGCTGATTGACCAGTCGCTCGATGTAGTTCACGACATCGTTGACCAGGCTCCCGATATCCACCGACGCGAATGAGTAGCTCCGGGACTCGCTCGCTTCAGCCAGATGCAGCAATTGCTGAACTTGCCGTCCCATGCGCGAGACGTCCTGCAGAAGGTCGTCACGGTTCGACTCATCGACACCCACTTCGATCTGCGCGCGAATCAGCGCGAGTGGCGTCTTGAGCTCATGGGCGGCGGATGCCAGAAACTCCTGCTGCAGACGGTAGTTGTGCTCGAGGCGATCGAGCGCGCCGTTGAAGTTTTCCACCAGCGGTCGTAGTTCATCCGGAACTCCCTGGAGATGGATGCGCGAAGCCAGGTTGCGATGTGAAATCTGCGCAGCGATCGCAGACGCCTCATTCAGGGGTTTCAGGATGGCGCGCAGCGTTTTTCGCAGGACCGCGAAATACACGAGTAACGAGGCGAGATAAAAAATGGCGAAGGTTCGTGAGAACAATGGCTCGCCTATGAAGTCGCGAAGCATGGCGGAAAGCCGTTGGCTCGATGCGAACTGCACATACCACGTGCGCCCTTCGTGGCGCACGGGCTCCGTGGCCCCCTGCATGGGAATGCCATCCCTCTCGAAGGTGAAGTCGTGATCGTCGAGCACCAGTTTTTCGTCACGGCCCGTGAGAGCCGGTGCTGCCGTCTCCGAGGAGAGAACCACGGCGCCGGCATCGTTCAGCACGCGAAAGGTGACCTCCTTGCCAAGACTCTCGTAGAGCCACGGCATCTCAGGAAGCCCCACGGCGATCGCATTGCCGGCAGCGTCGAATTGCAGCTCCTCGCCGATGGTCTCGGCGTATTCGGAGACGCCAATCTCCGCAAACAGGCTTCCTTGAGAGAGCACGAACGCGAAGATCCCGGCGCCGAGCAATCCCACACAAAGCAACAAGACGCCCGCACTGGCGACCATCAGCTGCCGACTGAAGCTATTCAGCCAACGGAGTCTCACGAAGTGCATAACCGAGTGTCCTGATGTTGACGATTCGCTGCCGGGAACCGATGGCCTGCAGCTTGCGGCGCAGACGATGCACGGCGACGTCCAGCGCGTTGGGCGTGACGGCGTCGGAGAGTCCCCAGGCGGCAGACTCCAGAAGGTTGCGGCGAACCACCTGGCCCCCACCCCGCACGAATGCCAGCATGAGCTGCATTTCCGCGGGCGGAAGGGTGATGCGCTGGGCGCCGCAGCTCATGACGCCTTCGTCGGGCTGAAGTTGGATATCGCCGCAGGCAGGTGCTAGCGCGTGTTGCGCAGCTGGGCGACGAAGCAGCGCGCGCACGCGCGCCACCAACTCATCCATGGCAAATGGCTTGGTCAGGTAATCGTCCGCGCCCCCCTCGATGCCTTCAACTCGATCGTGTAGTGCGTCTCGCGCGGTGAGAATGAGGCAGGGTGTGTATACGCCGGCTGCGCGACATCGTTGCACCAGCGCGAGGCCGTCGCCGTCGGGCAGGCCGCGGTCGACGACCATTGCGCCATAGGTCATATGGCGCGAAGCCGACCACGCTGATTCGATGCCCTCGAAGACGTCGACAGCGATGCCTGCCTTGTCCAGCGCCTGCCGAATCAGAACGGCCAGCCGCGCATGATCCTCAACCAGCAAGATGCGGTTCATCGCCATGGGCGATGCTCAGATAACGATACCGGTGCTCAGGAAATCTGCGTAATCAGGAATTCGCCATGGACAATATCAATAGCGGTACGTTGCGTCGAGACCGTATGTCCGCGGTGCACCGAACTGCGACACTTCATCACCGCCGAACGGAATGACGTTCGTGCGATAGAGCTCGTCCGTCAGGTTCTTGGCCCACACGGCGACGGCCCATTTCTTGTTCTCCGGGCCGATGGCGACTCGTCCATCGAGCAAGCCGTACGAAGGCTCCTTCGCGATGTTGTCGGTGGCCCAGTACATGTCGCTCTGCCACGAGTAACGCACGTCGAAGGTCACCATGCCCAGCCGGTAGTTGATGCCAGCCGAGAGCTGCGCAGAGGGCGTGCGCTGCAGTCGGTTGCCCGAGCTGTCGAGGCCCGATTCTTCCATGAAGTCTTTGTACTTCGCATCGATATATGAACCAGACAGCGAGAGCCTCAGGTTGTAGACCGGCATTAAATCGAGCTCAGCCTCGATGCCCTTGATTTTGGCCTTGGCCGCGTTTTCCGTCAGGCCGCAGAGGCACTCCGCGTTGAGCTGCGCGACCTGCAGGTCCGCGTAGTCCATGTAGAAGATGTCCGCATTGAAGCGCACGCGACGATCCAAGAATGTCGACTTGATGCCGAACTCATAGTTCTTCACTTTCTCTGGATTGAACGGCGTGTTGGCTTGCGGGACGCTCCCAGGCACATCGTCGAAGCCGCCGCCCTTGAAACCCTGCGAATAGGTCAGGTAGGTGTAGACGTCATTCGTGATCGTCCAGCCGAGGGTGGCCTGCGGCGTGAGTTCGTTCCAGCTCGCCGAGTAGGGCGTCTGGAAGCCCTCGCCGGCGGCGAATCTCCACATGTTCGGCGCCTCGCACTGCTCGCCAAAATCTAACTCCACTAGTGCACCGGTCGGCGTACGGCACACCGATTCCAGCGGCGTGACCGCCTGCGGGTCGTTCGGGTTGAACCGGTCGCCCGTGGCGACGGCGAGGCCCGTCACATTGCCCGTTTTCTTGTCCCACGTCTGGCGCAGGCCGACAGTGAGCTTCAGCGCGTCGGTCAACTTGTACCCCAGCTGTCCGAAGACCGCGTAGCTTTCATTCTTGCCGTCTTCGGTCCAGTTGCTCTGGCCGCTCGCCACCGACAGGGGAGTGGCGATCGCCGCGTTTTCTGCGAGCGAGCCGAGGAAGTTCTCGGAGAAGGCGAAGGTATCCTTGTCGATATCATCGTGCCTGTAGTAGGCGCCCACCATCCAGTCAAAACGGCTGCCACCATTCGAAGTCAGCCGGAGTTCCTGGCTGATTGATTTCGAGCGCGTCTTTTCGCCGTTGGAATATTCAAACAGGAACAACCCGTTGTTTGACGCGAAATCCCGCTCTCCGTACCTGGCGTCGACGTAGTCGATGAAATCGAACCACCGCCCGATGTCATAGTCCAGGGCCTGCGGCCCCATGCCGGTCTGGCTATACAACTGGTCGCTGTCGGCCGAGCGATAGCCTGTGAGTGAGTTGAACGTCGCGAATCCCATGTCCTTAGCTACGTCCAGCGTCAATCCCCAACCCGAGCGAGTCAGGTACTGCTGCCGGTCCGGCTCGTCCTGGAGCTGCACGCTGTTCGGCATGGCCTCGCGCGGGTTTGTCAGCCCAAGATACGCGCGGGCGTTGCTCCACGGTCGCGTACAGTCGAAGCTTAGGTAGCTCGTCTCGCAACTCGGGGTGCCGCCCTCGACCGCGACGGAGTTGAAGCCGTTGCTGCTGTCGTCGGTGTAATCGAAAATTCCGCGAATGCGCCAACCCTTGTCAGGCTGCCACAGCAATTGCGCGCGCAGTTGCTTCGAGTCCAGATCCTCGAGGTCGCGGTTATGCAGTACGTCGTTGGCATACCCATCGTGAGCCCGATACTGGAACGACAGACGACCCGACAGCGTGTCCGTGATGCCGCCGTTCACATGACCTGTCCCCAGCCTCGACTGGTAGTTGCCGGTGCTCAGCGTGAGTTCGGCCGAGGTTTGCTGCGAGGGCGGTGCCGTGATCACGCTCAGCGCACCACCCACGACGTTCTTGCCGAGCAGCACGCCCTGCGGGCCGCGGATGACCTCGATTCGCTCAAGATCGAAGAAGTCGAAGTTGTAGTCGCCGGAGCGCCCGATGTAGATGCCATCGACGAACGTGCTGACGGACGGCTCGACCGACGGCGCGTCGAGGCCGGTATTCACGATACCGCGGATGTTCAATTCCTGGTCGAGCGGCGTCGTTGCGGTCAGCGAAAACGACGGAACCGCATTGGCGAGGTCCGATGCCGAGAACACCTTGTTCTCGGCCAGGCTTTCACCGGTATAGGCCGAGACAGCGACGGGAATGGTCTGCAGATTGGCCTCACGCCGCGTCGCGGTGACGACGATCTCCTCGAGACCGGCTTCGGTCGATTCCTGCGCGCAGGCAGGCCTGCCGGCAGCAAAGGCGAGCGTTGCAACGGCGACACTCGCGAGCGGAGTGCGGACACGGACAGTAGAAAGAGCAAGGATTGATGTCATTGGATCAAGCTCTCCCAGCGTCTCGATGGTTCGAGACTGGCGTCATCTGTTGTTGCGGCCACCGCGCTATCGGTTGCGTTAGCAACCATTCAGGGCCGTACCGCACCACGCAAGGTCGACGCAAGTGTCTTTCTCGTCGGATGAAGAAAATGCGTCGAGCGTATCGTTGAACTGCGGGCCGACCGAACTCCTGCAGCGAAAAGCGCGAAAGTTCCGTTGCACTAGCAGCGGCTCTTTTGTCGCTCATCGTAGCAATTGCATAGCGGCGCATTATCACGTGTGAAAATAGTTCGAATTGATGGAATAAAAGTATTCTTCTTTTGTCGTACACCTGCTCTACCCGCTTCATGTGAAAGCAGTGGCTTCGCCAGTTGAGACAGATTCCCGCGCGGATAGACGGATCGGACGGGCGGTAGGTAATGCCGATAATTTCATCGCACGACCTGTCCGCGGCGCCGGGTGGTGCGGATGCGTCAGACCTTTATGCCGAACAGCTTTTCCGCATTCCGGAACGCAATTTTTTCCTTGGCTTCACGGGGCAGATCCACTGCACGAAACCAGTCGGTTTGTTGCTTCATGTCTGCAAACGGGTAATCGGTTGCAAACATCACCCGATCTACATTGATGTGCTTCAACAGAAGATGAAGCAGCTCAGTCCGGGGAAAAGCGCTGGTTGTGAACCAGAAATTGTCTTTGAAGTATTGCCCGATAGGCTTTTTCAGCGAATGTTCGGTCGTCTCGCCCAAGTCTTCCTCGATACGCTCGAAGTAGAACGGAAGACCTTCTCCCATGTGGCCGATAATGATCTGCAGTTTAGGGAATCTGTCGAACGTCCCAGTTAGGATCATGCGAAGGGCTTGCATAAGCACTTCCTGGTGCCATCCATATCCTGACCCACTGAAAATGTAGTCCTGGTACTCTTTGTTATATTCTGGCCGGGTAATACGGTAGTAAATATCGAAGACTTCTTTGGGTGGGAAGGCCGGATGCGTGTATATCGGCACACCAAGGGCTTCGGCACGAGCCAGAACGGGCTCAAAATCGGGATGATCGAGGAATTTATTGCCGATGATTCCATTGGTCATGGCTCCCACAAAGCGATCTTCTCGAACGGCGCGTTCCAGTTCGTCCGCTGATGCCTTCGGGTCCTGCAGCGGCAAGGTTGCAAATGCCTGGAACCGCCCCGGATATTTGACCATCGGGCCAGTGGCAATCGTCTTGTTGAGACGATACGCAAAATCGATGCCTTTCTTACCGGGGATATTCTGCACGCCTGGCGTATGTGCAGAGAGGATTTGAACGTTGAGCCCCGCCTTATCCATTTCGGCGATGCGACTCGGGCCTAGTTCGGAAAGACCAAGTGACTTGAGATACTCCGCGTGATCATTGTTAAAGGCGATCTGCTTGATCAGTTCGTCGGTGGAATAGGTCTCTTCCGTGCCGATAAATTTCAGCCCTTGGTCTCGCAACGCGATTTCCGAAGGCCCTGCCGCGGCGGCATTGGAGATAACGGCGGGTGCGAACAGTCCGGCACCAACACCAAGTGCAGCCGCGCTGCCTAGAAACTTGCGGCGTTCCATCGCCAAGCTCTTTAGGGATTCTTCGATTGGTTTCATGTCTGTTTCTACTCCGATATTGCGTTGTGCAGTTTGAATGCAGCTTGGCGTCACGCATGACTACCAGTGACGACACAACCATGTTGTTTGCCGCACCGGGCGCTACTTCGCGAACCGTCCGTTGAGGGTCTGGCAGGTGTATCCAGCCAGCCCACCGATTCCCGTCGCAAAGGCGAGATGCATAAAGGAAGCGGCGGCGAGGTCGAACTTGGCTGCGAAAAAGGTCACTAGGCCGAGAAACCACACCAACATGTTGCCCAGCATGCGTCGGGTGCGCAGGCTGAGGATGAGGGTGGCGACAAGGAACACGACGACCGGAAGCGTCATACGGCCGAGCGAAGGGATGAGTGCACCGCTTGCAATGTGCGCCAGCGCGCCGATCGTGATCCCGAGCCAGAGACACACCATTGCCGCCACGCTGTTCCTCAGCGCTGTGGGGTAGCTGAACCAGGCAATGAAGCCTACGAACATTACCCAAACCTCGAGGTCGAGCGCCGCGCTGAGCCAGGCAGCAAAGGCGGCAACGACGGCGCCGATCAGCGTCCCGAGAATGAATTTCCCGCGTGGCTGACTGTGATCGGCCTGCGGCGGCGCTTGCGGCGTTTCCTGTACCTGTGTGCTGTTCATGAGGAAACTTCTTTTCGTGCGTTCCAGATTCACCTCGGACACGACGGCGCGCCGGAGCTCTACGCCAGTTCCAGGCCATAGCTCCTTGGTCTGTTGGGGTTCCTGATGAACGCGAGACGAGGCTGGCCGACGAAGGCGGGGACGAGACGACGCTCGAATGAAGTAGCCTCGGCGCGGTCGACGTACGACCTCGCGGGGCACCCGCATGCCCGCCTCGTATCACTCGTCAGTCACGCCGCCAGCCCCTTCTCGATGAGATACGCCGCCACAGCGCGCGGATCCTCCGCCGGCGGCAGGTGTGCGCAGCCTTTGAACACATCCACTCCCGGCCGTGGCGGCACGACATGATCCTGCTCGCCGACCGCGCTGTTCACGGGTATGCGCGCGGCCGACATACGCGCGCCAAGATCGAACTGGGCGAGCGCTTCGCACGCCAAGGCATACGACGCGTCGTCGGCGTCAGCGAGCGAGGTGAGCAGTTCGCGGGCAACGTTCGGGCTGTGCTCGGCGAACCCGGGGGCGAACCAGCGACTGGCCGCGCCCTCGACGAGCGATGCCGTTCCGACGCGACGTACGAGCGAGGCCCGCTCGTGCCAAAACTGCGCGTGCCCGCCCCCTGGCGCCGAGGCGATCGTGACGACCCGTTCCACGAGCCCGGGTTCCAGCGCGAGCGCGAAGCCGACCGATCCGCCCAGGGACACACCGGCATATGCGACCCGACGATTGGCGGCTATCTCGGCCACGCGTGAACGCACGGCAGCGGCGAGATCCTCGATGCGGAACCCGCCGGAAGCGGGACGGCTTCGGCCGTGGCCTGGAAGGTCCCACCCGAGCACCTCGACATCCGTGAGCCGCTTCGCGCACTCACGCCAAAGTGCGGAGACTGCAGTGCCGAGCGACGGTCCGACGAGCAGCAGCCGCGGGCTTGTTTCGTCGCCGGCTAGCCGCGAGAAGGCGAGCTCGACCGATGCGCCGTCAGTGGTGGGCATGCTATTCCTCCAGCCTGGCGCTGGCCTCGGCCCGCGAAAGGTCGTGCAAGAGATCGCGAGAGTTTTTCGGGTTGAATCCCGGCGGTTCGGCCACTACGTGCTTCGAGCCGGTCGCCGGCAGCTTGCCGGTCACTAGGTCGTAGGTGAGTTCGCCGGTGGACATGACGTTGGCTCGGTCATTGTGCCAGCGACGTCCTCCGTGAGGATCTTCACCGACCGGCCGACCACCTTTGAATACCTGAAACTTGCCTTTGTCCTGAAGCAAGCGGATGTTCTCCAGCGGATTGCCGTTGACCAGCAGCAGGTCTGCGAAGGCGCCGATGCGCATGACGCCGACCTTGCCTGGCAGTCCCATCACCACGGCGGCATCCGAGGTGCTGGCGCGGATGGCCTCGGCGGTAGACAGGCCGGCGTAGATCATCAGCAGTTCGAGCTCGCGCGCGTGCCACTCGCCGTACGGAGTGACCGCGAAGCCCGAGTCGGTGCCCATCAGGAACTTGACGCCGGCGGCGTGAGCTCGGTGCAGTGTCTCTGCGGTTGTATCGAGTCCGTACCGGATGATGTCCCGCAGGTGTTGCTCCACACCGACCAAATGACCCCAGTCGGCCCCGTTGGCCAGCAGCAGCAATGTCGGCACCAGGGGGATCTTGGAGGCGGCCAGCTTGCCGATGCACTCATCGGTCATGGTGTTCCCGTGCATGATCCAGTCCATGCCCGCGTCGACGGCCGCACTGACCTCGGCCGAACCCCGCGCATGGATCGTGATGCGCCGGCCGAGTTGATGGGCCAGGTCGGTGCAAATTTTCATTTCATCGTTGGTGAAGGCCTGATATTCGCCGTACGGGCTGTCGGCCAACTTGATGAAGTCGACGCCATTCTTCACCTGCATGCGGATCTCGGCCATCATTTCGGCCGCTGTATTGGTGAGGACGCCAACGCTTCCGTCGGGAACGCCGACCGTGGTGGGATACCAGTCGGAGAGGCCATTACTTGTCGTGAGGAACCGCCCGGCAGTGGTCATGCGGGGGCCCTCGACGAGTCCAGAGTTGAGCCCTTCGCGCAGCGCCACCCCGATGTAATAGCTTCCGCCTGGTTGAGAGATCGAGGTGACCCCGCTGCGTAGCACCTTGCCTAGATTCGCCGCGGCGATAAGGGTGCGAGACTCCGCGCTCGTGTAGAGATCCTGCTCCTCCTGCGCGCGGCTCTCCCCGAAGGTCATGTGGCAATGGGTATCGATCAAGCCCGGCATCAGGGTCTTGCCGGTAGCGTCAATTCGGGTCAGGTCCTCGCCGCGCGGTATCAGAGCTTCTGTATCGAGCCTGGCACCGATGGTGTGAATGAGATCGTCCCGGATCAAGAGGTCGGCCCGACTGACCTTGCCTGCCTCAGGATCCAGTACCTGCCCGCCGTGGAACAATGTCCAGGTCGTATTCGTCATGCTAGCTCTCTCGTCGCTCAGTGGATGATCTTCATATCGAACGCCTCGACGAAGAACTTCGCAGTCTTCGTTGCGCGAGCTGAAGTAATCTCGATCGCCAGCATGACGACCTTCCCGCTTCACTCTTATGAATTGATTTCGCTATACCCATCCTCCGACAAGGAGTCTTACTGAATTCTTACTGGCGCCAGTCCGAGACCGAAATCATCGAGCGCTATCGCAGGCGACAGCCGTCCGTCAAAGAAGCGCTCGTCGAGATCGGCGCAGCTTCCTCCGGTACCTGAAGGATTGCGGACTGGCCGACGTGCAGCTGTTGATCTCCGATGCCTGCAGAGGTCGCGTAGAGGCGGCCAACGAGTTCTTCCCCGACGCGAGATGGCCACGTTGCGCCGTGCGCCTGTATCCAAATGCGTTCAGTCACGTGCCGAACAACAAGGTCGGCGAAGTGGCGCGCATGCTGAAGGCGGTTCATGTCCCGGTAAATCGCGAGGCGGCGTCGGTGAAGGCCACTGAGATCGTCGAAAAGAGAACGACGGCTGACCTAGCCAGGTGAGGAGGGCGGCGCGCTGAACCAGTCGGCGAGGCGGCGGGTTCCGGTGGCGCGGGGCATCGACTTCGTTGCGGCGGCCATCGACGTTCACCACGAGGCTCATACCGGCCGTCCCAACGCAGCGAGCCGTGGCATCAGGGCGATGGCATTGTCACGTTCTATGCCCTGCAACTCCTGACGACTCAGCTGGGCGCGCGCCAGATCGTCCACAGCCCGCGCCGCCGGAACGAAAGGACAGTCGGTACCGAACAGAATGTGTCCCGGCTCCGCCATCGCGCGTGTCGCAGCGAGAGCGGGCGGGTTGGCGGCATTGGCAGTATCGAAATACAAGCTTCTGATCTGGGAAAGCGCGTCGTGTAGCCTCGGTCCGTCCGGCCCCGCACCCGGCGCCGGCCGCCCGAACTTGTCGATTCGGTCAGCGATCATGGGCAATCCGCCGCCCCCATGGGAGAAGATGAACCGGATATGGGGCCAGCGCAGTAAGGCGTTGCTGACCCAAAGGCTCATCACGGCGCGTGCCGTATCGAACGGCCACTCAGCGAAAGCGGAAGGAACGCCGACATTGACAGGATTGCAGCACGTCGGATTGGACGGGTGGACGAAAACCACCGCCTGTCGCCGATCAAGTTCTTCCCACACCGGTGCATAGGCCGCGTCTCCCAGATAATGGTCACCGTAGCTGGTCATGACCGTTACTCCGTCGGCCTGCAGCGTTTCCAAAGCGTAGGCGATCTCATGGAGGCAGCCTTCCGTGTCTTCCAGCGGCGGCACGCCAGCAAAGAGTCCGAAACGGCCGACATTGTCCCGCATGCGTTCCGCGCAATAGTCGTTGCACATCCGCGCCAGCCGGCGCCCCGGCTCGATGCCGGAGAACCAAAGGAATGGCGTCGCGAAGGAAAGCATGGACACCGCGATGCCGTGTTGATCCATTTCTTCCAACGTTCTCTGTGGCGTCCAGGCCCAGCGACGCTGGAGATTGGCTGATGGCGGTGCCTCCTCGAGATACTGCGGCGGGATGATGTGATGGTGCACGTCGATCCGATGGGGCACGGAAGGAACTGATTGGATTCTGTCCGACACTGGCGATTCCTTATGGTGATCTGGTCTGACGCCGGATCCTTCAGAGCTTCCAGCGAACGGTCGCACCGAACGTTCGCGGCTCATTGAACCGTACCGAATAGGTCTGTGCTCCGGCGCGAAAGTCACCGAACTCCTGAATGAAGATGCCACGGTGCCGCCACGCGGCTTCGCCCCAAGCTGATGACGTTTGCAACGATGTCCCTTGGACTGATTCCGGTGCTCTGGTCGGTAGGAGCCGGATCGGAGATCATGAAGCGAGTGGCGGCGCGCATGGTCGGCGGGATCCTTACCTCCTTCGCATTCGAGTTGTTGCTGTACCCCGTTACTTACGCCATTTGGCGAGAGCGGAGTCTGGGGTGAGTCGATCTGTCCCTGATTGCCGAACGTCACGAATTCTGCGGGTCGTAAGCGTCTAGCGCCTTTTCCTGCAAAAACTTCGACAGCAGGCCGGCTATTTGATGGTTGTTCAGGTCGGCGAACGGCAAATGCGTGTTGCCGTGTATACCGACTTCGGGCAGATGAACGACTTGAGCATCACCGCCATGACGGTTAATGGCGTCGACAAACCGCCGCGCGCGATTCAGTTGAGTACGCCACCACATTTGCCAGTGGTTTCCCTCAGCCGAGATATAGTCGCCGAACACAAGCTGAATCGGAATCTGCGTTTTGCGAATGCCTCTCTCGGTATGCCGATTTCCCCAGCCGGTAGGTCTTGATCGGGAAAGACGAAGTTCATTGGCTCGTAGGAGATGATTGCTTTGACGTTGGAGTTCTTGATCCGTGTGTGCCATCGGAACGGACCACTCTGCGAGTGAGTGATCAGGATTGCCGGGCCCACCTCGCGCATCAGCGCCGACAGATTGTCGCTGATCGTGTCGGCGTCGTCGGTAGTTGTGCTTCCGGTCCGCGCCGTCAGGTCGAACGGTACGGCTTGTGCGCCAAATTGTTCGAATTCCACTCGCGATTGGGGAAACTGCACCGCGGGGGTCCTTGGTGTTTTCATATGTTTTGCCAGTCTGGCCGGCACCATGCACCATCACCATCGGGTACTTACGCGGTCTTACAGGAATCTGAAAGCGGACATAGCCCTGATGAATCGGGAATATCTCGCCGGCATTGCTGCGCAGGTCGCGCAAGTCGAATTCTCCCGGCGCCGTGATGTGATCGAAACCGAAATAAAAACTCCCCTGGACCGCAAGCTCGATGGTCATTTCCTGCTCAGTCCTCCGTCAAAAGGGCACGTGGCGATACCCCTCGTCAAAGGATTTGCGCCATTACGGATTTCTCGCCGTTCGCGTCTGAAGGTGAGTTCCTAGACTATGTGCGGACGCAGAGCTGGACCAATCACCGATCCTGATTGCCGAAATGAGCGATGCTGATGCAGATTCCCGCAGCAAATCACCGAGCACCCGGCATGGGTGGGTGCTTGGGAATCGGGCCAGTCCATTCGAGGACAGTGAGCCCACCTCCATTGCCGTCGGTTACGTAAATAAGATTGGTATCCGGGTCCTGGAACACCTCCCGGCTTTGCCGGTCAACGTATCCGAAAGATGCATATCGCGGCGACAGGTAGTATCCAACCTCTCGCGGCAGGAACGGATTGGAGATGTCCCACACCCGAAGGCCCTGGTCGTACCAGGTCTGGTAAAAGAGGCTCGGCGAGCGGTGGTCGAACCAGGGATAGTGGACCGACTGCTGACCGCCTTGATGCTCAGGATCGAGACCGGCATCTTCAGGACTCCTCAGGCACTCGAACTTCCCTTGCTCGAAGTTAAACACATCGCTGACGTGCGGGAGGCGATAGCTGGATATGATCTGGAGGTTCGCATCCCGAACCCCTTTCTCGACCTCAGGGTTCTTGAGATCGGACACGTCGACGATCCGCCCGATACCCGGCGGACAGTCAAAGCTCTCGTCCGCGAGGACCACCAAATCCGGATGCTCGTTCGGGTCAACGACGACCGGCACCGCGCTATGAGCTGCCCCCATCGCACCACCATTAAAGGGCGGAACATAGTCCAGTTGGCCAACGAGCTTGGGCTTTGAAGGATCAGTCACGTCGACAACCCCAAGACCTGCATCGCGCCAACCCACGTAAAGCCGGTTCTTGAAAAGCGTGATCTGCTGACACCACACCTTTTGCGGTGTGCCATCCGGGTTCAATCGATCGCGGACGCCGGGCTCCTCGCCCACATGCTGTCCCGGAAGATGCAGCCGCCCGGCCAGCATCGGATTCTTGGGATCACGGTAATCGATGATGACCACCTCCTGGTGAGCAACTCCCGGCTTCTTGGATTCGGGCATGCTCGCGCAGGCGTAGACATAGTTGTCATCTATCGCGAAATCGTGGGTGGCGCCGCCCATGTCGGTCAGGAAGAACCCGAGAGGCTTGGGACGTTTGGGATTGGATACATCCGTAAAGCTCAGGCCCGCTCTGGCATTTGCCTTTCCCCCGCGAGGCTGGATAGGGTTTGCATCAATCGCATTGGGCATGCCGGGGGATGCCCCGGTTACCAGGATGTGCCGATTGATGTTGACGCGTTGATAGGTACACCGTGCCCCCGGTTCGCACGGAATGTAGCTCAATACCTTCATGTCCTTGGGATCGTGCACATCCACGATGAGATTCCCGAAGAAAGCGGGCGGATCGCTGTAACCGGAAACATAAGCGATCCCGTCGTGGACGTAGACGCTGTTCAACCCGACGCCCGTGCCCTTGGCCTTGCCCTTGGCAGTAAGCCATGGACCCTTCAAGTAGCTGTGCCCGACAACTTTGAAATTCAAGCTTCGGGAAAAGGCGATGGTCTGCTCGAGGTCCAGATTGAAAACATCGGTGCCTCGAGGGATCTGCGGCTCGTCGACTTCGACGCCGGCCCCTTGCCCCAGCGCGGGGCTCAAAGGCAAAGCGAGTAGGGCAACCAGAATACTCCCGGCCGCAAAGGGCCGGGTCCAGGTGCGGGTTGTCATTGGAGAGTTCATTCGATGAAGCTGACAGTCGTTGTGAGTTGCATTGGCCTTCGAGCTCGACGCGATGCTAATTCGAAGACGCGCCCGGAGAGCGTGAGAATGCGCGATGCTGCCGCGGACTGCCGGCTACTCGCGACCCGATCGATCGAGGCTTGGGCACCGATTTCATCGCTATGGCGAAGCGCGCGGGGATTCTGCGGGAGGCCCCTTGGCGAAATCATGCTTTCGCCCGGCACCGATGGATCGTTGTGGGCAGAGTTTCCCATCAGCAACGTCACAAATTCTGCGGGTCGAAAGCGTCTAGCGACTTTTCCTGCAGAAACTTCGACAGCAGGTCGGCAATCTGATGGTTATTCAGATCGGAAAACGGGAAGTGCGTGTTGCCGTGGATACCGACCTCGGGCAGGTGAACAACTTGAGCATCACCGCCATGACGGTTGATGGTGTCGACAAACCGCCGCGCGCGGCTCAGTTGATTGTGCCACCATTTTTGCCAGAAGTTTCCCTCAGCCGAGATATTGTCGCCGAAGACCATCTGAATCGGAATCTGCGTCAGTTTTGCGAATTCCTCGGCCGGTATGCCGATTTCCCCAGCCGGCAAGTCGCGTTCTGGAAAGACAAAGTTCATCGGCTCGTAGGAGACGATTGCTTTGACGTTGGAGTTCTTGATCCGAGTTCGCCATCCGAACGGACCACTCTGCGAGTGAGTGATCAGGATTGCCGGGCCAACCTCGCGCATCAGCACCGACAGATTGTCGCTGATGGTGTCGGCGTCGTCGGTAGTTGTGCTTCCGGGCCGCGCCGTCAGGTCAAACGGTACGGCTTGTGCGCCAAATTGTTCAAATTCCACTCGCGATTGCGGAAACTGCACTGCCGGGAAAAACTGCGGCTCGCCATCGGTCCAGTTGCCGAGGCGAAACCCATTGAATGAATGCTTGTTGCCATAGCGCTGCGTCGTCGGCGGGCCAACTTGCTTGCCCAGAAGATTCCCGAAGGATCCACTGAACGTTGTCGTGGATGCCCTGCCCCGAGTGGTGAAGTCCGGGATATAAACTGACCAGCCTCGTCGCAGGAAAATGGATTCATATCCCTCTCGGTCCCTGGTGTTTTCATATGTCTTACCCGTCTGACCGGCACCATGCACCATGACCATCGGGTATTTACGGGGTCTGACGGGAATCTGAAAGCGGACATAGCCTTGGTGAATTGGGAAAATCTCGCCGGCGTTGCCGCGCAGGTCGCTCACGTCGAATTCTCCCGGCGCCGTGATGTGATCGAATCCGAAATAGAAACTCCCCTGGGCCGCAAGCTCGATTGTCATTTCGTGTTTAGTCCTCGGTCGCATGGGCACCTGGCCGGGCAACACCAAACCGCCACCGTGTGAGTTTGAAGGTTGCTTTTTAGACTACGTGCCCATGCAGAGATGCACCAATCACAGATCCTGATTGCCGAAATGAGTGGTGCTGATTCTGGGCAGCTACCGATTCCGTTGATACTGCCCTCAATCTGAGCTTGCCAACCTCTCCCTAGCGATCGAGGTCGCGCAGTCCGCAGATCTCGGCGAGACGTCGTTCGTCATCACCGGTCTAGTTCATCAATTTGCCGCCGCGGCCGCCTGTTCCTGCGTCTTCGGCGATTTTTTGCGCGGCAAAAGGCTTGCTACCCCCAACGCGAGCACGGTGATTCCCAACGCCCATGCGAACGTATGACCAAAAGCCCTGCCGAGGGCAGGTAGCATCGAAGTCGTCATGGTTTCCGTCGCGTGGGCCGTTGCGCCAATCTTTGTCATCTGATGCGACAAGACGACAGTCAGCACCGTGATGCCAATCGAACCGCCAACGCGTTGCATCGCATTCACGCCGCTAGTGACGCGCGCAATTTCGTGGCGTTGCAAAGGGGAAAGTGCAGCACTCACTGACGGCATCATCGTGGCACCCATGCCGAGACCCTGCACGAACAGCGTGCACTCGATAAACCACAGCGGTGTGTCACTCTGAAGCTGAGTGAGGCTGAGCATACCGATTCCTATTAAGGTGAGACCGATCAGCACGACGCGGCCGGGTCCTGTTTTGTCGGTCATGCGCGTGCCAATGGGCATGGAAACCATCGCGCCCAAGGCTTGCGGTGCCACCAACAACCCGGCGTGAAACGCCGATTCGCCGCGTACCATCTGGAAGTAGAGCGGCAGCAAAAATGCCGATCCAAAAAACGCCCCCGCGAAGAGCGAGTTGGTCAACGCTCCCGCTCCCACTGCGCGGCGCGCAAAGAGACGCACATCGATCAAGGCACCTTCGCGGCGCCTGGCGTGCAACACGAATGCAGAGACCAGTGCCAGCCCAAAGACCACACAGCCGAGCGCCTCGATCGATTGGCCGCCCTCACGGGCGATTTTGGCCACGCCGGCCAGGCCGTAGACAAAGATCGCGAGGCCGGGCGACAACATCAACAAGCCGCGCCAGTCCAGGGCATGATGTCGCTTCGGTTCGTCACGTTCGAGAACGCGCGCAGCCGCGAGCGCTGCAATGACACCGATCGGCACGTTGACGAAAAAGATCCAGCGCCAGGATAAATAGTCGACAAACCAGCCGCCGAGGATCGGACCAGTGATGGGAGCCAGCAGTATCGGCACACCGATGAGGCCCATGATGCGGGCGATGCGATCGCGACCAGCCGCATGCGTCAGAATCGTCATGCCCGTGGGCATGATCATGCCGCCGCCAAGGCCCTGCAGCACGCGGAAAGCGATCAGCGATGTGGCCGACCACGCGGTACTGCACAGCGCCGCGCCGAGCGCAAAAAGCAGAATCGAACCGATAAACAGACGCTTTGTGCCGAAACGGTCAGCCGCCCAACCGGTCAACGGAATCACCGTGGCCAACGCGAGCAGGTAACCGGTCGATACCCACTGCGTGACCGTCAACGACACACCGAAAGAGCGCGACAGCTCCTTGATAGCGACAGTGACGCTGGTGGTGTCGAGAACTGACATGAAGCTGCCAACAATGACCACGGCAGCAATGCGCAACAGCTTGCTATCAAGCGGTCTTACGGCGCCCGTTTGCGTGGGGGAAGTCATGGAGAAGTGTCCGAGCAGGAATCCATAAGGGCGCGCGCTTTTCGGGAACATGGACGCACGTCAGTGCAGCCATGATCCTCAGTGCGGTCGCCAGCTCCGCACGCTCACGCGTTACAGCGGTGTACCTTCGTCGGTGTAGCGGTCACCGAAGTCGAACATGTCTTCGGTCTCGTCGCCATCGTAGAACTGATATTCCCACCAGTTGTGATCGAGATCTTCAAGATAGAAAGAGTAGATGCCATGTTGGAAGGACGGTTTCCAGATGTTGCGGATTCCGTACTTGTCCTTGTATTCGTGCGCGGCGCGGTGAGCTTCGTCAACCGCCTTGACGGACTCCAGGTCGAGTCCCCAGTGATTGAATACGTGCACCGGGCGCAACTTCTGACCAGACTCGATGGCTATGACGTGCGATGAGCTCGAGCAGCGGACTGCCAGCGCTCCCACCGAATGCCTCACCGTTTCCAGGCCCAGGAACTCCTCGTAGAAGCGGCGTGACTCACTCAGTTTGTAAACTTCCATCGTGCCGTGGCTCATGGTTCTCGGTTTGACGATGGAATCTTTGATGCGGCCCTTGGCCCGCAGTTCGCCAAACATCTCTACTGAACTTTTCATGCTGGTCTCCGTAAGTTCAAACGAGTCATGCCCTCAGATTCGGGCTCGTGCCAGATCTCCGGCATCGAGGAACGAATCGGCAAAGAACTCCTGCCGTGGCAACCCACACTGTTCGGCAAAGTCACGCTTGGCAGACTCGATCACTATTGGCGCACCACAGGCATAAACCTGGTGCCTGGACAGGTCGGGAAAATCCTGCATCACAGCGCGATGAACAAAGCCCGTGCGACCGTTCCAGCCACACGCCGGCGTAGCGTTTGATACGACGGGAATAAATTTGAAACCCTTGTTTGCTGCTGCGTACCGTTCAACCCAGTCCATCTCGTAAAGGTCTGTACGAGTGCGGCAGCCCCAGTACAACGTCATCGGTCGGTTGAACTGCTTCTGCTGCGCATACTTGAGGATCGATTTCATGGGCGCGAAACCGGTGCCGCTGGCCAACAGAACGACGGGCTTGTCGCTGTCTTCGCGCAAGAAAAAAGTTCCCAGGGGCAGTTCCAAACGAACCAGGTCGTGCACTTGCATACCGTCGAATACATAGTCGGTGAACAGACCGCCCAGTGTGTGACGCACGTGCAATTCGATGCTTGTCACGCCGTCGATCGACGGTGCTGATGCGATCGAGTAGGCGCGGCGCTCGGCGTTGGCGAGAATGAATTCAACGAACTGTCCGGCAAGGAACATCACGTCTTCGTTCATGGGGAGTTTTATGCGGACGATCATCACATCGGGAGCGACCCGTCGCATCTCCATGACTCTGCCCAGGCTTACCCGTGAGCGAATTCTGGCCGTGATGTCCAGTTCCTTGACCTCTATGACAAGGTTACTGAGCGGCTGCGCCTGGCACAGCAGGGCATAGCCCTGCTTGCGCTCTTCGAGAGGCAGGTAAGTGGGGTGCACGTGCCCGTGGTCGATCTGGCCCTCCACAATACGACCTCGACAGGTACGACATGCCCCCGCCCGGCAGCTGTAGGGCAGGGCGATATCAGCATCGTGGCCGGCTTTTAGAATGGAGGTGCCTTCCGGTACGGTGAACCGATTGCCACTGGGTTGTAGTGTTACTTCGAACGGCAAGACAATCTCCTGTGAGGTGTGCCCGGTTTCAGATCTCCCGTTGTAGAAGAGCTGCCGATGCTTTGAATGCTCTCCAACCAACTTAGCGGGCGCTTGCAACCAGAGCCAATGAGAGCTTGGACTTGCCGGCATTGACAGGCGCGATGCTCTCTCTACCGAGATTTTCGGCGACCTGGATAACGGCCTTGCGCAGCCACACTTGCGCAGGATCATTGTTGATACGCTCATGCCACTGCAGCGTCACATCGAGCGTCGGAATGTCGAACGGCAGGCTTAATACCTGCACCGTGTTTCCCAGGTCCATGCTGGTAACCAGGGGTTCGGTGACCACTGCGACGCGGTCTGAACTGGCAACGATGGATTCGATTCCTGACAGGTATGCCATCTTCAGGGATACCTTTCGCTGGATATTTCTCTCCTCGAATAGTCGATCTGCATGCTCGCGGAAATGTCCATAGCTGCCGCCGGTTGGCTCGTACTCTATGAATGAAGCCTGCAGGAACTGTTCGAGGCTGATGCTGCCTTGAATGCTGGGGTGGTTCTTGCTGACCACGCAAACGAAACGAAGGCTGCTGAATCGGCGCCGGGAAAAGCCGGCCCCTAGTGACCTCGCCGCGCCAATCGCCAGGTCAATTTCGCCACCGCTCATCCGCTCGGCTATGCCATGGCGCGACAGGGGCACTGTTTCGAGCGAGACGTTTGGCGCGTACTTGTCGAAGTACGACACCAGCTGCGGGAGCAGTGACATCTGGCCGACATCACTGAGTGCCAGGCGAAAGTGTCGCGTGCTGTTGGCGGCATCGAAGCAGCCGCGGTTTTCTATCGTCTGGCGAATCTGTTGTAACGCAGCCTGGATAGGCTCGGCCATCGACTCCGCCAATGCGGTGGGCATCATGCCGCTATCGGTACGCACGAACAGTTCGTCGCCGAAGGCATCGCGCAGGCGCCGTAAAGCGTTGCTGACGCCCGACTGAGAAATACACAGCTGCTCCCCGGCGAGGGTGACGCTATGGGTCCGGTGCAAAGCGCCGAGTACCAGCAACAGGTTGAGGTCGAGGGTGTTGATATTCACGGCGGTGAACCCTCCGTGCGGCAGAACCGCGTGCAGTTGAGTTGAACACAAAATAGTTGTTTAAACAACCTAAATTTGGTCCCCGGAATCGGTAACCTGACGGTCCCGTAGTTTCGGCTAGTGATTCTCTGTGTTCGCAGCAGGCGTTGGTTCCAAAGCACCTGTCGCAACAGGTTTAGTGGATCGTTTTGAACAATTTCATCCGACCACCGATCGCGCCACTGATCGACAGCGCCGACTCATGCAGATTGAAATCGACCTCGAGGGTCTGCAGCGACACAGCAGGGGACTGCAATTTTCTCGGGCACGAGGCGGGTTCTTCGGCATCGGGTAGCCGCAACGACTTCGAAAAGAGCGCAGGGCGATTCGCTGCCGCCCGTGCATACCGCAAATCAATCAACCAGCAGCGATTTACCCAAGGGGCTTGAGCAGTTGTAGATCGTTCCGAAAGTCGCCTGGCAGGTCACCGCCGCGATCCTCACTCAATAGTCCATCAACATACGTGCTCGACAGACCATCAAATCTCCAGCTGCTGCTTACTCGACATACTTCAAAAGCTCGGAATAGTCGGCTACCGCGCCATGTCCGCTTGCCAACTTGACGGGGGTGACGCCAGCTTTTTGCAGGCCGTCCACAATAGCGCGCGCCGAGCGCTTCACAAACGCCGCTAAAGCCGGATCGGAAGGCACGGGGTTGCCCGCGATCCATAGATCGGTCTGGAAGGCCAGCTTCGCATCCGGAATATAGGGAATGAGATAACCCGTCGCGTGCGGGTTATCGAGTGAATACGCCTCGATAACTCGCCCGCCCACCGTTTCGCTCCATTTTTTTTCCACCTCGATGACGCGAGGCGTGACCGCCTCGACACCGGGTCTGGCCAAAGTCTGCGGCGCTGTCAACACTTTCCTGAAGTAATCGCCGTCGCCTTTGCCGACTACGATCGCTGCGCCTTGGGCGGCGAATGCGCGAATCCCGCCGGTGTGGTCAAGATGATGGTGCGTCAACACGACGTAACGGAAAGACTTGCCCGGATATTTCTGGCGAGCCGCGTCCATGATCCAGTTGGAGAGGTCGTCATCGCCCGGCGCATCGAAAGCCACGAGAGAATCATTGGTGGCGACGATGAGCACGTTATGCGATCCCCCTGTGAGCAGGCTGATGTTCGGCCCGACATCGGTGAGCGCCAGCGTGCTGCCATCGTCCATGTGAAGCGCATCGGAATCGAGATAAAAGCCGCTGGCAAGACGCCGTAGTATCCATTGGAAGGGAGTCTTTTCGGCTGCGGCGGGTTTCGGCGCCTGGCCCTCGAGTTGCGCAGGAGCTGCAAAAGCGTCAACGGGCAACGACTCGTTGATGCGGACCTGCTCCAAGGTGACATCGCAGACACTCACGCCGTTCAGGGTGTAAGCGACACGGAAGGGATATTTGAAGCGACCGTTGCTGCCTACGCTGCGCCAGTCGGAATACGCGGCGTCGTAGTTGGCGTCGCCCATGTGAGCATCGAAATCGCGCGTCCTGACGACGGCGGGAAGATGTGTCGTCGGATCGAACATCACGACAAAGGTGCCGTTGTCGTCATGATATTGCACGGCCGGATAGCTCTTGCCACCGGACGTTTGCTCTGGAACCGAGGCAAGCCGTTCGGGATGCTCGTGCATCAGAATGACGATTTGATTGCGAGCCTGCTCACGCAGCAGTGCGCGCAAGCGCACTGCTGACATGGTATGGATCGGCAGATTCTGCCCATTTTGAATCGTCCGTCCAGGCATCCCGAAGTTGACGTCCATACCCGTCACGTACCCGCCGGTCGGCGTATAGACTTCAGTGTAATTGCGCGTGCCGCTCACGAACCTGGGGCGCACCCATTCCGTGCGCCATCTATCGTGCGTGCGATCCCATGTATCGATGAAAGTTGCAGTTCCCAGATCAGGTTTTAGTGGGTCGGCGACCGACTCAGACCCGCCTGGATCCCACTGCTTCATAGCCCCTTTTACGATGAGAGTCCTGAGCTGATCTTTCTCCTTGGAGGAATGGGTACCCAGGCCCATTGCGATATAAGCTCCCTCAGCAAGTGCTTGAGGTGTGTTTCGCTCGCCCGCATTCGTGTTGGCAAGTGCGAGGCTCATGCCCGCGATTCCCGCGAGGGCAATAGTGATCGTCGTACGTCTCAGCACCGCTGTATCTCCTACTTTTTCGCAGGATCCACTACAGCCATCAGATCTATCTCGATCAGGTACTCGGGATTCGAGAGACGGGTGACGCCAATCAGTGTGCTGGGTGGGCGGCCATCGCCATACTTCGGCAATGTCGTATCAAAATAAATTTTCCCGAACGCATCCACATCGAGCACGAAAATCCGGCGGAACACCACGTCGTCCCAGTCGGCGCCTGCCGCCTTGAGTTGTATGTCGAGATTCTTCATCACGTGGACGTACTGCGCGCGATAGTCGCCGGGGGCGACGCACTTGTAGTTTTCATCACTCGGGGTCTGCCCGGCGATAAAAACCAGTTTCATATCGCCCTGCACGGTGACCACCCGCTTGAAGGATGGATGCTTGAAGAGCTCGGGCGGGTCAATCTCATGTCTCTGCATCTTCATTTTCAATCTCCTGTTGGAAGGCCTGCGGTGCCGGCCAGAACGAATTTTCTAGACTACGTGCCAATGCAGAGATGAACCAATCATGGATCCTGATTGCCGCAATGAATGATGCTGATGGCATTCAGATAGGTGTCAACACGCGGGTGGCGCATGGTGCAGGAAAGCCGAAGCAGATTTTCATTCGATCAATTCGCGCTATTTCCAAACGTGATAAAGCTTCGCCTGCTCAACTGCTAGTATGAGCGAAAGCAGAGTCGTTGATAGGGCAACGGGATCTTCCGGGTAGCCTACAGAGATTGCTCAAGCAATCGACGCCGCGTGGTTGACGCAACGGACGGCGCCAATCACAACGAATTCAAACGCAGGGGATCCGATCCAATGACATCAGTCCGTACGCGTTCGCTCGTCCGCATCGCTACACCGCTCGCGCGCGCCGTCGCTGCGGCACTCGCCTGTGCTGCCGCAGCGCCTGCCGCCTGGTCGCAGGAATCGACCGAAGGTGGTCTCGAGGAAGTCGTCGTGACTGCCACCCGTCGCGAGGCCAACCTGCAGACGATCCCGGTCGCAGTGTCCGCGTTCACGGGCCAGGCGCTTGCGGACAACAAACTGTTTTCTGCCGAGGGCCTGGCGAACGCCACACCTTCGTTCTCGTATACCGCGTTCACTCCTCTCGACCAGGAGTTGAACATCCGCGGCATCACCAACACGCGCCTCGATTCACCGTCGTCCGATCCCTCGGTGGGTACCTTCATCGACGGTGTCTATATCGGTCGCACCGGTGACTACAACTTCGACTTCTATGACCTCGAGCGCGTCGAAGTCATCCGCGGCCCGCAGGGCGTGCTGCTCGGCAAGAATGTCGTGGGTGGCGCGCTGAGCGTGATCACGGCGCCGCCCTCGCAGGAGACCTCGAGCGAGGTCACCGCCTCGTACGGCGACTACGGCGCGATACTGCTCGGCGGCCACGTGAACGGCGGGTTGACCGACACGCTCTCCGGGCGCCTGTCGTTCCAGTACCGCAAGCACGACGGGTATGCCGAGGACGTCCTGCATCACCGCGACGTCGAAGACCTGGACTCGAAGCAGCTGCGCGGACAATTTCTGTGGGCGCCCGGTGACGGCTGGCACGTCCGCGGCATCTTCGATTACACCGATGACGATTCCAACGGCATGAACGCCGTCGCAGTCGATGGCGGCACCAGGAGCTGCGAAACCAGTTACCTGCGCACGAATTGCACGCGTCCATGGAGCAACCTGCGTGCGTATCTCGGCCTGACCGACCCGCGCCAGAGCATGCCGCAGAGCGTGACGCTCAAGAATAGCCCGCTCCGGCAGCAATACCTGACACGCACCGGTCACGGCGCGACACTCGACATCGCCAAGGAGTTGAGCTGGGCGACCTTCAACTCGCTGACGGGTTATCGCTCGGCCAAAACCAGCCAGTTGTTTGACCAGCCCGGCGTCGGGACGGAGGCACTGGGCTACAGCGTCCCGGCGTGGCTCGCCTACTCTGCCTCCCTCGACGCCAGGTACGGCGTTCGGCCTTCCTCATCGAATCAAGGGTCAGTTCTGTTCGAGCTGGCCAACGGCGAACAGACCGATGCGGACTCGATCAGCCAGGAATTCCGGCTGACCTCGAATACCGACGGCCGTTTTGACTGGATCGTGGGCGGTTACTACAAGCACGACGACGTCAACAAGAAGGACCAATTCTTCAGCGAGAATTTCTTCGGCGCGTTCGCGAACAATCAGCCGATCCCCAATTTCCTGTCCACGACGAGCGGTCAGAGCAACTGGATCAACGACGCCAAGTTGAACAACTACGCAGTCTTCGGGCAGCTCGGGTTCAAGTTCACGGATAGCCTGAAGCTCAGCGTCGGCCTGCGCCAGACGTGGGACAAGAAAGAGGGCAACGTGCAGGGCCTCGTCGTCGAGGCGGGCGACCGGTTCAACCCGAACGACCCGCGTGCGGTCGTGCAGATGGAAACGCTGTGCCGTTCGCCGGCCGGTGCCGTAGTGACTGTGCCGCCAGGCACGCAGTGCCTGCCGCCGAACAAGTGGACGTACGGCGAAGGCGAAGGCTTCCAGACGGACTACTCGGCGGACTGGAACGAGCTCACGCCGCAGGCCACTCTCGACTGGAGGATCACGGACCACATCTACACGTACCTGACGTACTCGCAAGGTTTCAAGGGTGGCGGCTTCGACGATACGCCGGGGAACATACCGCAGGCGACGACGCCGTTCGATCCGGAGAAGGCCAAGAACTACGAGGTCGGCATCAAGTCGACGCTCTGGGACCGGCGTCTGCGCATCAACGCGGACGTCTTCTACATGGACTACACGGACCTGCAAGTTATCCAGACGAATGCTGCGTGTCTCTGCAACCAGACCGACAACGCGGCGAGCGCGGAGATCAAGGGCGTCGAAGCGGAGTTCGAGCTGGCGCCAGTCGAGGGCCTGCGTCTCACGCTGGCCGGTTCGTACGTCGACGCGACGTACAAGGACTTCATCGAATCTGCGATCGATCCGACAACGGGTCTGCACGTCGACAGTTCGGACAATAGGCTGCAGCGCACGCCCGAGACACAGCTTTCGGCGGGTATCGACTATCGCATCGGAATGGTCGATTTCAACGTGAACTACTCCTGGCAAAGCGAGCTGTTCTGGGCCACCGACAACATCGCAAAGGAACCTTCGTACGGCCTGGTCGACGCGCGCATCGCGCTCGGTCCCGAGGATCGTGCGTGGTCCGTGGCCGTGTGGGGCAAGAACCTGGCGGACGAGCTTTATCGCGTGAACGTCATTCCGTTCTTCGGTGATGAAATATCGCAGTTCGGTCCGCCGCGGACGTACGGCATCGACCTGACGCTGCGGTATTGACCCAGTCGGGGCGGCGCAGTCGTTTGCGTCGCCCCGCGACCGGCGGTCGACGGAGGAATTGCTGCCGCTGGTTGATGCCCATCGCGATGGCCTGTCCACCGGATCGAAGCCGCCATTTCGCCCGTTCCTGGGCGCTGTCAATGCGCTCAAGGTGTGGAATATGAAAGATGTTGTACGAGAATTTTTGGATGCTCGTATCTCCCGCCGAACCCTGATGTCCCGCCTTGCCGCGGCCGGCATCGCCGCTGCCGGGGCGAAGGCGATGGCGCGAGCTTTGTCCGACGAGTCGATGCCGGGTGCTGCCTCCGATGTGACCGATGGGGGAGGACGCCTCTACGTCGAGCAGTTGCGTGCGGCCGGTGTGGAGTATGTCTTTTTCAATCCGTCGACTCGAGACGCGCCGATCTACGATGCGCTCGTCGATGATCCATCGATCCATCTCATCAAGGGCGTCCAGGAAGGCGCCGTTGTCGCCATGGCCGACGGCTATGCGCGGGTGTCCGGGAAGCCTGGGATAGCCATCGTCGCCGACATCGGCCTGCCTTCGGCGATGACAATGATGATCAACTCCTTCAGGGACCAGATTCCGTTGCTGCTCACCACCGTGACGACGACACGGGCCGATGCGGGTCGCGGCACTTCTCCGCAGGAATATGATTTTCAGGAGGACATGCTCGGTCCAATGACCAAGTGGCGCTGGGTGGTGCGCGAGGCGGCGACAATCCCGGAATCGATGCGACGCGCGCTGAAATTCGCGATGACGGCGCCGGCAGGGCCGGTGTTCCTCTCTATCCCCGGCAGCGAGCTCAGCGCCACCGCCACCGCCAGAATCATCGACCAGTCGCTCTTTACGGTGTCGATGAAGAACCGCCCGAGCGAAGCGGACGTGATGAAGGCTGCGCGGATGCTGCTCGAGGCGCGTAACCCGCTCCTCACCGTCGGCGACGAAATCACGCTCTGCAACGCCGAGCAGGAGGTGCTCCAACTCGCCGAGCTGCTCGGCCTGCCGGTCTCCGGCCAGACCGAATTTGGCTGTTGGTCGAAGCCGTTTCCGACTCGGCACCCGCTTTTTATCGGTCCGATGCTGCCGGGGATGCCGTTCCCGGAAGGTCTGGACGTCCGCTTGAATATCGGCAACCGTTACTCCGAATTCGCCATCCCGGGCGTCCGGACGATATCGCTTCGGCAGGATCCGGTAAGCATGGCGCGCGTCCATCCGATCGATTTGCCGATGGTCGCCGACATCAAGCTCGGCGCCGCCGATCTGATGTCCGCCATCAAAAGCCTGGCGACTGCGGACCGTCTGCGCCGCCTCGCGTCCGAGCGGCTCGAACGCACCACGGCGTTTACCCGTCAGCAGGAGCAGCTGCGTCAGGATATAGCGCGCCGGAAATACACAGGGTCGCCGATCAGGCTCGAACGCCTTGCCATAGAGCTCGAGCGCACCCTGGACAAGGATACGATCTTCGTTACCGAGTGCGACTCCGGCAAGTCCATGGACGCGCTCATGTCATTCGGCGGCAATGACAAGACCTATTTATCGACCGGGCCGTTGGCACTCGGCTGGGCCGTGCCCGCGGCGTGTGGCGCCAAGCTGGCCAAACCCGATCGTCCGGTCGTTGCCATTCTCGGCGACGGCGCGATGCTCTTCGGCGGTATGCAACCTTTGTGGAGCCTCGCACGATACAAAGCGCCAGTGACGGTGATCGTCTTCAACAATCGCAGCTATAACAACGAACGCAATCGCATCTGGGTGTACACCAGCGGCAACCAGCTGAAGTCTGGACGGGACATGACCTGCTACAACGGCAACCCCGACGTCGATTTTGCGAAGGCGTCGATCGCCTTCGGTGTCGAGGCCGAGACCGTCACCGATCCCGACGCCATCGCCGGCGCGCTCAAGCGGGCGAAGCGGGCGAACGTGGAGGGTCGGCCGTATCTGCTCGACGTAGTAGTACAACGCGACGGCGTCGGCTGGGCTTCTACTTATCATCCCGAACATTCGATCGCGGCGTCGCGTAAGAGAATGGTATGAGGCGGCGATCGCAATTCTGCACACGGGCTGCTGCTCTAATCTGCTTGGCGGAGGCTGCTCTTGTCAGCTTCGCCGTAGTACAGCCGGGCGCTGCGCAGGTGCCGATGGCCACGCCGCCGGTCGAAAAAGAGGCCCCGCCCCGCGCGTGCTCGGGGTGTCACGGACTGGCGGTTCTGGCTCATATGCGGCAGGGCGAGGAGGGCTGGCGCGCCATCGTCGATTACATGGTGTTGCACGGCGCATATATGACGTCGGTGGAATATGAGGCTGCGGTCGGCTGGCTCGTCCGCAATTACGGACTCACGGCGCCGCAGGAACAGCCCGCCAACGCTGGCCCGCAAGATCGCGAGCTCGGACTGGTGGTTGAAAAATGCACGTCGTGCCACAGCCTCGAACGTGTCACGCAACAAGCGCGGACTCCAGCCGCGTGGGCCAATATCGTTGCGCAGATGCGCGCGATAGGGGCGCCCATGTCCAGCAGCGAGGCTGTTCAGATCGTTCGATATCTCGGCAAAAATCACGAGCTCACAAATCGGCTGAATTGAGAGTGGTTGCGCTGTCTGCCGCGTGCTCGCGACCAGTCACTTCAAATACATATAGTTGTTTACGCAACCTCAGCGTGAGCCGGAAGATCTGCAGCCTGACGGGCAGTAATTTCGGCTGGTGATTCTCTGTATTCGCAGTCGGCGTTGGTTCTCGAGCGCCGGGCGCAATAGTCTTGTTTTAAACCCATTTCATGCCATGCGCGCAGGACAATGGCGTGCGCACATCGCGCAGGAACCAGGCTCGAGCATGGATAAAGAAACTATCAGGCAGTACGGTGACGAGTTGTACGACGCATGGCTCGAGCGCCGGGTTCTCAGCCCATTGCTGGCACGCGCGCCAGACATCACCCTGGCTGACGCCTATGCCGTTCAGTTGCGGTTGGTAAACCGTCGGGTGCAGGCGGGTGAAACGATTATCGGCAAGAAGATTGGTCTTACCAGCAAGCCAATTCAGGACTTTCTTGGTGTTTACGAGCCCGATTTTGGCCAGCTGACCTCGGGCATGCTGCGCACTGAAGATCAGGGCATAGACCTGGATCAACTGATCCAGCCAAAAGCCGAGGCCGAACTGGCTTTTGTGTTGAAGGAAGATCTGATCGGGCCGGGAATAACAGCCACCGATGTCATACGTGCCACAGATTACGTGAGTCCTTGTTTTGAAATAGTGGATTCGCGCATCCGTAACTGGGAATTGAAGATCCAGGACACAGTAGCCGACAACGCGTCCTGTGGTGTTTTCATACTGGGCGATGTCCAGGGCGATCCACGCAAGCTGGACATCACCATGGCCGGTATGGCCGTTTATAAAAACGGCAAGCTATCTTCCACCGGTGTAGGCGCTGCCGTGCAGGGGTCGCCAGTGAATGCCGTGGTGTGGTTGGCGAACACGCTCGGCAAGCTGGGGCTGCCATTCCGCGCTGGCGAAATCATTCTTTCGGGCTCGCAGTCGGCAGTGGTGCCGGCCACCGCAGGCGATGAGCTGGTATGCACCATTGGCGGCCTGGGGTCTTGCACAGCTCGTTTCCACGGTCGGAGCGCGTTATGACGATTACGCTCAGCCGCGCGGAGGTTGCATCGCTGACGGACCGCATCGAGGCCGCGCAGAACACCGCTCAGCCAATTGCCAAACTCACCGACGAATTTCCGGCGATGACGGTGGCAGACGGTTACGCGGTGCAATTGGAGTTGCGCCGACGCTGGCTGGCCCAAGGGCGACGCCAGGTAGGTTGGAAAGCGGGTCTCACCTCCAAGGCCAAAATGCAGCAAATGGGCGTATTCGCGCCGGGCATAGGGTTTCTGATGGCGGACATGGCGCGCCCTGAGAATTCAGCTGTGCGAACCGACGACCTCGTGCATCCGCGCGTGGAGTGCGAGGTTTCGTTTGTGACCAAGCACCCTCTGAAAGGTGACAGGTGTACGCGCGAGGAAGTATTGGCAGCAACAGATTTTGTAATGCCTGCGCTGGAAATCATTGACTCGCGTTTCGCGGGGTTCAAGTTTGATGTGCCAAGTGTCATCGCCGACAACAGTTCCTCGGCTCGCTACATTGCAGGGGGTCGCGCTCGTTATCCCGCTGATGTGGATCTCAGCTCACTGGGAGTGGTCATGGAGAAGAATGGCGAGATTGTGGCCATGGCCTCGTCAGCCGAGGTAATGGAACATCCTGCCGAGGCCGTTGCCTTGTTGGTAAAAGTGCTGGCCGAGCTTGGCGAAGACCTGCCGGCGGGCAGCTTTGTGATGAGTGGTGCCATTACGGCGGCGATTCCTGTGCAGCCGGGCGATTATGTTGTTGCCCGCTATCAAGGACTGGGCAGCACCGCCATCCGCTTCATCTGAAGTGCCCACTTTGTAGTAGGTCGCTGGAGAGCCACACTATGCCGATTATCCAAGTGAACATTGCCGAAGGTCGTACGGTCGAGCAGAAGCTCGCCGCATATGCCGCGATCACTGACGCAGTGGTTCGCACCCTGGACGTGCGACCCGAGCAAGTGCGCATTCTGATCAACGAGGTCAAAGACGAGAACTTCGCCATCGCCGGTGAGACGATGGCCATGCGTGCGGCCAGGGAGTCGGCGAAGTCGAGGCGGGGCTCATGAAAAAAATAAAGTGCGCCCTGATCGGGTCGGGGAATATTGGTACCGACCTGATTTACAAGATCCGGCGCAGTAAGGTCCTCGAACCCGTCTGGATGGTCGGAATCGATGCCGGGTCCGAGGGGCTGGCACGCGCTCGGGGCATGGGCATGAAGACCACCGCCGATGGCGTAGACGGCTTGTTGCCCTATGTGCAACAAGACGAGATACAGATTGCCTTTGATGCGACATCGGCCTATGTGCATGCGGAGAATTCGCGCAAGCTCAACGAGCTCGGCGTCATGATGATCGACCTTACGCCTGCGGCCATCGGCCCGCTCTGCGTGCCGACCGTAAACCTTCGCGAACACGCCCAGCGAGTGGAGATGAATGTCAACATGATCTCCTGTGCGGGCCAAGCCACCATTCCCATCGTCAACGCTGTCGTGCAGGTGCAGCCGGTGGACTATGCAGAAATTGTGGCGAGCACTGCCTCGCGCTCAGTCGGGCCGGGCACGCGGGCCAATCTCGACGAATTTACCTACACCACGTCAAGCGCCGTGGTAAGTGTCGGAGGTGCCCGGCGTGGTAAGGCACTGGCGATCATCAATCCCGCCGATCCGCCGGTGATCATGCGCAACACCATCAATTGCGTGACCGATGACGAGCCTGACCAGGCCCGTATCATCGAGTCCGTGCTTGCCATGATCGAGGCGGTGCAGGAATACGTTCCGGGTTTCCGCCTGGTCAACGGCCCCTTGTTTGACGGCAAACGAGTCTCGGTTTTCATGGAAGTTGCCGGGCTCGGCGACTACCTGCCGCGCTACGCGGGGAATCTCGACATCATGACCGCGGCAGCCTGCCGGACCGCAGAGATGTTTGCCGGCGAGATACTGGCCGGAACGATACAGCTTGAACCGAGGGAGATCGCGTGATGAGTGACGAGAAAACGACGAACACCGATCTCAGGGGACGCAAGGTCCTTTTGCACGATATGTGTCTGCGTGACGGGATGCATGCCAAGCGCGAGCAGATCTCGGTTGAGCAAATGGTCAAGGTGGCTACCGCACTCGATGATGCACGTATCCCACTAATTCAGGTGACGCATGGGGGCGGCCTGGGGGGAAATTCCCTGCAGCTCGGTTTCGCTTTGGCCAGCAACGAAGAATATCTGCGGGCAGTTGTGCCACGGATGAAGCAGGCCAAGGTGTCGGTACTGCTGATCCCGGGGCTGGGCACGATGCGTGAATTGCAATCTGCCTACGACTGCGGTGCGCGCAGTGTGCATGTAGCCACTCACTGCACCGAGGCTGATACCTCACCGCAGCATATCGCTTATGCACGCAAGCTGGGCATGGACACCACCGGCTTTCTGATGATGGCGCACCTGAATGACGCGCAGGGCTTGGCGAGTCAGGGGAAGTTGATGGAGTCTTACGGTGCGCAGACCATCTACGTTACGGATTCGGCCGGATACATGTTGCCAGCCGACGTTACGGCCAGAGTATCGGCCCTGCGCGATGTGCTCAAACCGGAGACCGAGATCGGCTTCCATGGTCATCACAACCTGGGTATGGGTATCGCCAATTCGATTGCTGCTATTGAGGCTGGTGCCAGTCGTATCGACGCGTCGGTCGCCGGTTTTGGCGCGGGCGCGGGCAATACGCCGACGGAGGTATTGGCGGCGGTGTGCGAACGCATGGGCATCGAAACCGGCGTCGACCTTTTCAAGCTGATGGACGTGGCGGAAGACATCATCGTGCCTATGATGGATCACCTGGTGCGTGTTGATAGAGAATCGCTAACGCTGGGTTATGCAGGTGTTTATTCAACTTTTGTACTACCTGCCAAGCGGGCCGCTGAGCGCTTCGGTGTGCCCGCACGCGATATTCTCATTGAGCTTGGCCGCCGAAAAATGATTGGTGGTCAGGAAGACATGATAGTGGATACGGCCATGAGCATGGCCAAGGAGCGGGGTTTGTTGAAGGACGTAGTTCGCGCCGGATGACTTGTTCGAACGATCGCTCGTTGAGATCGGTCAGCAGCCGCCGGACCGCTGCATTCACCTCGTCCAGGCGAGCCGCAAGTTCCTCGTACGAGCGCTGCAGCTCCGGCTCGTAACGAATCGAGCGCTCTCACGTGGCTTGCGAGCCAGCCCGGCAGCGACCGCGTGCGAGTCGCCTCAGCATACGCGCAACTGCTCGCACCGATCGCAGTGACGAACAGTTGCGCATGCAACGACTGCTCGCCGCCGCGGCAAATGGATCGGCACGGTGCGCCCGGCGTAACCGACGAACAGCTTCTGGCCGGCGACCCGACGCTGGCGCATCGAGCGCTTCAGGCGCTTTCCCAACGACGGCAGATTGCGCAGCGTCCCAGTGCTGCGTCTCATAGTGGCTATTTCAATGGGTGATTCGATCGGAAGTTCAGTACCCGCTACAGTGGCTTCCGTCACTTCAACTTGGGTCTAGCGCCTCTGGCTGCACACACGAACGATGACATTGCAGAACAATCAGAAGATAAAGACCGGGTTTTTTGGGGCCATCGGTTTTTTGATCGCCGCGGCATCGGCCGCGGGGTATGCACAGGACGGCGCGCAACGAGACTTGCAGGAGATAATCGTCACGGCGCAAAAACGCGCCGAGAATTTGCAGGATGTGCCAATTGCTGTTTCAGCGGCTTCCGCTGAGACGCTGGCGGGCATGGGTATCGAAAATGTGCTCGAAGTGGAACAGATAATCCCAGGCCTGACGTATACGACCAATGCGCTTCAGGCCTCACCGCGAATTCGCGGCATAGGCACGTCGATCTCGGCAGCTGGCAATGAGCAAGCCGTAGCGACTTACGTCGACGGTGTTTACTATGCGTCGGCTCTAGGCTCTATCGTGAGCTTCAATAACATTCAACAAGTCGCCGTCCTCAAGGGGCCTCAGGGCACGCTGTTTGGCCGTAATACAACTGGCGGGCTCATTCAGGTGACCACGCGGGACCCGGGCCAGGAATTCGCCGGCGAGGCTGAACTGCTCTACGGCAACCTCGACACGATCGGCGCCGACCTCTATGTGAGCGGCGGAATCTCTCACAGCGTAGCCGCTGACGTCGCGATCCACTATAAAGACCAGAAAGAGGGTTTCGGCACCAACTTATTCAACGGAGCGGAGGTCAACCGAGGGGAGGAGCTGTCTATCCGGTCCAAATGGCTGGTCGCATTGGGTGCCGATACAAACGCCACCTTCATTGCCGATTACAGCAGCAACAAGTCGACAGGCCCCATCTTTCGGATAAAGCCGGGTGAGTTGGCCATAACAGGTCTTCCTGGTCCAGGGGATGACTTTGATACAAACACCAACTCGCAGTCCTTTTCGGATATCAAGCAATATGGTTTCAGTCTGAAGCTCACCCACGATTTCGAGACCATGCAGTTGCTCGGCATTAGTGCCTACCGGCATACAGACTGGGAGACCCTGTTCGACAGCGATGGGCACCAGGCAGATATCCTCCATGTGCAGGTAAGCGAGCCCGATCGTCAGTTCAGCCAGGAATTCCAGTTGTTGTCTACCGGCGACGGTCCGTTCAAGTGGGTCGTCGGCGCCTATTACTTTGACGCAAGCGGCGGCTTTCTCCCCGGCATAGTGAACGTTGTACCGAGCGGTTTGATCAATACGCTTTTCTCAAAACAGAAAACGGAATCGTACTCAGTATTCGGTCAGGGAAGCTATGCGCTCTCAGACGCCACGTCCGTCACCGTTGGCCTGCGTTGGACGACCGAGGATAAATCGATTGACGGTTCCGGAAGCCTGTTCTTTCCGGCCACGGGTTTCACTGTTCCGCAAGGACCTATAGCGGCCGAGGAGACGATAGACGAGCCAACCTGGCGGCTGGCGATCGACCATCAGTTGCGTGACAACCTGATGGTGTACGCGTCCTACAATCACGGCTTCAAAAGTGGAGGCTACGATCCGTCATCGGTTCGTGCTGCTGTGTATGTCAAACCCGAGGAGCTGGATGCTGTCGAAGTTGGCATGAAAACGGAGTTACTGGACCGACGTCTGAGAATGAACGGCGCGGCGTACTACTACGATTACACCAATCTGCAACTGAATACCTTCGTCAACAGTTTGCTGACCGTTTACAACGGTGACTCGGCAGACGTTTACGGTCTGGATCTTGATATTACCGCCGCACCAACGAATCGATTGACGCTCACGCTGGGTCTGGCGTTGATCCATGGTCGTTATGGCGATTTCCCAGTCACCCAGACTGTTTCGTTGCCTGCGGGCGGGATCATTGCATTGCCCGACGCCAGTGCAGACGGCAAGCGCCTGGTCAACACTCCGGACTGGACCATCAACCTCGGGGCGAACTACGCAGTGCCGTTGTCGAATGGCAGCCTGACATTCGCGACCAATCTCTACCATTCTGATGGTTGGTACAACGCGCCGGAAAACCGCACCCGCATGGGCTCCTATGACCTGGTCAACGCATCCATTACCTGGGCATTCGGCGCAGGCGAGATGTACAGCGCGAAACTGTGGGGTCGTAACCTGGGCGATGAGTTCGTTTTCTCTTCGATAACGAACCAGGTGCCGGTCACGGATATGGTGACTGGTGCCCCTGGTCGCACCTACGGCCTTAGTCTGGGCATCAAATTCTAGTAAACCCTGGACTGGGAGTCTGCGGCTCGCTGCAATGCTGCTCGCCTCGCAAATTTCCGAGGCGACAGGGAGCGCCACCAGGAGTGAAGGAGGCAGGCAGGGTTGCTGCTTCGATTGGAATCCGTGTTGGCAACGTATTCGATAAGCACATGAATGAGAAGCACATGAATGCCAACGCACAAATTAGCGTCCGCAAGGCGGCAAGAGCGATGGCAAGGGCCGGGCTTTCCACAGCGTTCGGACATTGCAGCGTGCGCCTCGATGCGGATTCCTTTTTGGTCTGCCGCGCCGGCGCGCTCAGCACTATCAAGCCTGGTGAAAGCGGTTCGGTCGTGCCGGTCAGGGGTCGCCTGCCGGAGGGCGTGCTCGGTGAAGTGCGTATCCACCAACAGATCTACGCCCGGCGTCCTGAAATCGGCGCCATCTGCCGATTCGCGTCACCGAATGTCACGGCTGTTTCGGCGCTGGGACGCGCACCAAAAATCCGCCATACCTTCGGCGCGATGTTCGCACCCGAGGTGAAATATAGCGACGACACTCGCCTGATGCGCGATGATGCGATCGCCGCGGAGGTTGCTCAGGCAATGGGCGATGCACCGGGCATCATCATGCGCGGCATCGGCGCGGTCACCGCGGGAGTAGACATCAAGCAAGCGCTCTGCCTGGCGTGGTTCCTCGAAGACATGTCGCGCCTCGAACTCGCCGTGCTCTCCAGCGGGCAGGCGGAGCAGGCGCCAATTTATACGGCGGAGGAAGCTCTTGGCCGTTCGACCTGGGCCGGGCAAGTTGCCGAGCGCGCGTGGGATTACCTGACCGCGCTGGATCCCGAGTAGCAAAAAATTCCTTCTGGCCGCCAGGCCATCCGGCAAATCTTTGGGCACCGCAGACCTTCCGACAGGAGATTGAACATGAAGATGCAAAGACATGAGATTGACCCGCCCGAGCTCTTCAAGCATCCATCCTTCAAGCGGGTGGTCACCGTGCAGGGCGATATGAAACTGGTTTTTATCGCCGGGCAGACCCCGAGTGATGAAAACTACAAGTGCGTCGCCCCCGGCGACTATCGCGCGCAGTACGTCCACGTGATGAAGAATCTGGACATACAACTCAAGGCGGCAGGCGCCGACTGGGACGACGTAGTGTTCCGCCGAATTTTCGTGCTCGATGTGGATGCGTTCGGGAAAATTTATTTTGACAAGACATTGCCGAAGTATGGTGATGGCCGCCCACCCAGCACACTGATTGGCGTCACCCGTCTCTCGAATCCCGAGTACCTGATCGAGATAGATCTGATGGCTGTAGTGGATCCTGCGAAATAGTCTCCTGTCATCGCTGACCGGCCATTGTTGACAGAGATCGCGCGAACGCAAAACGCTTTGCCGTTATCCGCCGGCAACTCGATCGAACGCGAAGTCCACAGACCACGCCCCAGTCGCCGACGGCCGGTGCTTCACCGGCTGTCGCTCCGAGATCGGTATTTTCTTCCGTCGGTGTCGGCGCACTTGCAGCTTCTCGAGGTAGCAGCAGCCCAGAATTAGCATCACTCATTTCGGCAATCAGGATCTGTGATTGGTTCATCTCTGCGTCGGCACGTAGGCTAAGAACCAACCTTCAAACTCAATCGGGGAGAAATCTGTAGTGGCAGAAATACTCGGACTGGGTATGTCGCATTACCCCCCTTTGAGTGGTCTAGATGAAGATATGGCCAACGCTCACCGCGGCCGCCTGAACGACCCCCATATTCCAGCCACCGCCAAGGATCCCAGCACCTGGTCCCAGCTGGCGCAAAAGGAATGGGCAGACCCTGTGGCTGCGGCCGCCTCCCACCGCGCCGCCATGCGAAGAGGCATCAGCCGCGTCAGGCAGGCACTCGAGGACTTCGACCCCCACTTTGTGCTCATCTGGGGCGATGACCAATACGAAAACTTCAAAGAAGATCTCGTGCCGGCTTTCTCGGTGCTGGCCTACCAGGACATGATGATCAAGCCATGGCAGCAGGCTAGTGAATCTTCAGGGTTCAATGCCAGTGTGGTCGACGAATGGGGCGGTGGTCGGCCTAACGTATGGGGTGAGCGAGGCGATACCGAACGTCTGCTGCGCGGCCATCCCGAGGCCGCGAAGTATCTCGCCGCGAAATTGTTGGAAGCCGAGTTCGACACCGCATATGCCTATCGCCCGCTCCACCATCCCGGCCTCGCTCACGCCTTCCTCAATGCCGTGCTGTACCTGGACTACGACCGAACCGGCTTCGACTGGCCGGTGGTGGCAATGCCAATCAATTGCCATGGCAGTCAGGTAATCAGTTACCGCGGTTATCCCAGCCGTTGGGCAGACCGCGGCCGCCCGCCCGATCCGCCATCACCATCTCCAAAACGCTGCTTCGACATGGGTGCCGCGATCGCGCGTATTCTGCGTGACACTCCCTGGCGCGTAGCCGTGCTCGCCTCATCCAGTTGGTCGCATGCGTTCCTCTGCGATAAAACCTATCGCCTTGCACCTGACGTAGCCTCTGACCGGCTGCTTTATCAGGCGATGCAGGATGGTGATTTCGAATACTGGCGCAACTACAAGCCGGAGCAGATTGTGGATTCGGGGCAGCAGGAAGTATTGAACTGGCACCCATTGCTGGGAGCAATGCAAGAGATAGGGGCCAAGCTCGAATACTCGGACTTTGTAGAAACCGGAATCTTGAATTCCTCCAAGGTCGCGGCGGTGTACTCACCTGTCTAGCAAACAAACAATAGAAACAACACTAGAAGCGAAAGTGCAACAAGCGCCTTAGGAGTCGGAATGGATTACCAGATACTCACTTACCGCACTGTAGCTGGCGAAGCCGCTGCAGGTGTTCTGGTGAGGAGCAGCGTCTATAACGTGGCCTCGCTACCCGGGCTAGCACACTGCCGAACTGTGATGGATATCCTCAATGATTGGCGGGATACCGAAAAACTCTTGCGAGATGCCGCCAGATCCATCGACGCATCAGCTGCCGTCGGCTTGCCACTGGCTGACCTTGAGTTGCTGGCACCGATTCCAAACCCCGGTGCCGTCTACTGCTGTGGTGCCAACTACACCGATCACATCGACGAGATGCGTCCGATGCTGAAGAACCTGCCGCAAAACATTACAAAGCGGGAGCTGGTAGGCGATGAGCCCTGGCACTTTGTCAGCACGGTGCGCGGAAGTATCGTTGGGCCGGGTACGCGCGTGCCAAAACCGCATGGCTCGCAACGGCTCGACTGGGAAATAGAAATGGCTGTTGTCATTGGCACCACGGCGCGAAGCGTATCGGCGGAACGCGCGCTCGAGCATGTCGCGGGATACACGATCGCTAACGACTTATCCGCGCGCGATCTGAGCATTCGCCCGGAAGTTCATGAAGCAATACCCTTCCGCACAGACTGGATTACACACAAGTGCTTCGACGGATCGCTTCCTTGCGGTCCGTGGATAACGCCCGCTAGCCAGATTTCGGACCCCCAGAAGCTTGACCTCAAGTTATGGGTCAACGATGTGCTGATGCAGGACTCTAATACGAGCCAGATGGTTTACAGCGTGGCACAGCAGATTGCAAAACTGTCCACCAATAAAACGCTTTATCCCGGTGACATGATTCTCACCGGCACGCCCGCAGGGGTTGGGGCCGGCAGAGGCGTCTTTCTCAAGTCAGGTGACAAGGTGCGTATGAGGATCGAACGTATCGGCGAGCTGCAGCACTCGATCGCATGAATTTTGCCGATAGCTGCGTTTCTAACCTGCTTTATGCGCGAAGCGGCGAGAGGTACGGAAAACAAGAAAGCCGAAACGGATCGAAATCATTCTTTGCCGGTTTCCCGGGGTTGCCCGGATTTGCCGGTGCGTCGCGCGACGCTCAGTTTTCGATTGATGTCTTCTGAAACCGCATCGGCGTTGCTTGCCAGGTTGTCGTAAACCATCTTCAGCGTTCTGGCTGTGGTCTTGAGATCGCCATCAGGAATTCCTTGTAACATGATCCCTCGCAGGCGGCGGGTTTTTGGTAGCACCTTACGAATCATCTGGTGCCCTCCGGGTACCAGCTTGATGTAGGTGACGCGCTTGTCTTCAGCCGACTTGGCTCGTGCCACGAAGCCACACTCTTCTGCTTTTAGAACTGTTCGTGAAAGATGAGATATCTCTATCCCGGTGTGACTTGCGAGTTCACTGATGGTTTGTTCCCCGAATTCGCTGAGGATCAACAGTATCCGCCAGATCGGCAGAGGTATATCGAATTCCTTTAATACATCGCTCATGCAAGCGGCACCCAGGGATCCTGTGCGGTTGAGCAGATAGCCGAACTGTACGTAATACATGGGATCCTTGGGTTGTTGCTGCTTATTCTTACTGTTTGCCATTTTGCTCATCTGTCCTGCTTCGGTGAATTGGTCGAGAGCGTCCGAGGTCATGGTGCGCATTGGCCAGTCTCTGACCGTGGTGTAGTTGCACACCGTGCAGCCGGCCAGCACAGAATGCGACTGTTCACGACTCATAGCCAGAGTCCGGAAGCGATTTTTGCGCATGTCGCGGGTCCGAAGACCGTGATTCCATCCAACCCGACGGATGTGCCTGCCTACCCGGACATCAATGCCACGTTCGATGAAGAAGCAGGCATCTTGCGGCGGCACGCTGCCGTTCACATCGGCGTGGCTGCTCATACGGAGAGGGGCTTGGTGGTGCCGGTCGTGCGGCACGTCGAACGCCGCGATCTGTGGGATTGCGCGCGAGAGATTGCGCGCGTGGCGGGCAGCGCCCGCAGTGGCAATGCAACTCGCGAGGATCTGAGCGGCTCGACGCTCACGCTGACGAGCCCCGGTCCGCTCGGCGGGATGGCCGCAACACCCGTCATCAATTATCCGGAAGTCGCAGTCCCGGTCCCAATCGCATCGTCGAGCGCCCGGCCGTGCGGGCAGGCGCCATCGTCGTACGCAAGATGATGAATCTCTCCTCATCGTTCGATCATCGGATCATCGATGGCCATCAAGCCGCGGAATTCATCCAGCGCGTGAAGACGCTGCTGGAAACTCCGGCGCTGATCTTCATTTATCGATGACACGCCAGCGACCCTCAGTAGTGAAAGTCCCAGCATGTGAGACGAGATCGCGGGACATGGATCGCGTCCGTAACTTCAATTTCATGCTCAAGGACGTCTCGCAACTCTGGCGGCGACACTTCGAAGCGCTTGCTGGCCAGATCGGCTTGACCCTCACGCAGGCCAGGGTGCTCATGTATCTCTCGCTCCACGAGGGCATCAGGCAGGGCGATCTGGCCGAGCTCTGCGACACGGCTCCCATGACACTGGTGCGCGTGCTGGACCGCATGCAACGTGAGGGTCTGCTGGAGCGTCGCGCAGACCCGAACGACCGGCGCGCGTATCGCCTGTTCCTGCGACCCGCCGCGGACGTGGTTCTAGTGGAAATCGAGCATATAGGCGACCAGGCGCGCACCGATGCGCTCGCAGGGCTCTCGAACCAGGAGCGCATTCAGCTCCACTCGATGCTCAAGACCATTAAGAAGAATCTCGGGCGCAAACTGCGGGCTCGCTGCTCTTGAAGTCTGGCCAATGCCCAGGACCCGGCCGCCCGTAATCTCGTCGCGAGCAGGTGATTCTGCTCATCGAGAGAGCCTGTTCGAAGTGCACTGCGAGTGCTTCGTATCGCCGAGCCTGATCGGTAAAGTAGCGCACGAGCTCACCGCTCTTATCTGACCTCGCGCCTCGTTCGTGCATGGTGGCAGTGATGCGTGCCGCGATCGCGGCGCGTGCAAGGTCATCATCGCTGAGAGGGACTAGTCGCATTCGCGAAGAATCACGCGCAGGGCAGGGCTTGACTCAAGCGGAACGCGATCAAACGTCCAAAATGGCATCCAGTACCGCGGCCGGTGTCAATATGGATGACGGATTGAGGCTACGTCTTGCGTTTGCGTTGAGTGAGGTCTTTGCGAGTGCCTTTGAACACCGGCGCACGCAACAATTTGTCTGCCGTCAGCGAGCTGTACTCAATCTCAGCCTCGACGACCGGCTCGACCCACGTGGCCTTCGGCTTCTTCACCGGCACCGACAACGGCGATGTCTTGCGGATGTACGGATCGAGCAGCTCGCGGAGCTCGTACAAGGTTTCGTGTCGAAATCCGGTCTGCGCTTGCCCGCGTAGAGCAGTCGATCTCCTTCCCAACGTCCGAGATAGAGCGAAGCAATACGCCTGGGCTTCGCTCCGAGCTTCTCCACGAATGCGATGATCGGGTACGTGTCGCTCTGCCGACACTTCACCTTGATCCATGTCTCCTGTCGGCCGGACCGATAAGGCGAGTTCCGTTCCTTCGAAACGATGCCCTCAAAGTGCATTGAGCATGCCTGTTTGAAGACTGCAGCGCCGTCCGCCTCGATGTGCTTGCTGAACTGGATGCACCCAGTCTCCGGAATCGTGCTGAGAAGCTCTTTGAGTATCCGCTTGCGATTGACCAAGGGAACTTGGCGCACATCGACGCCATCTAGGTGAAGCACATCGAACGCCCAATAGATGAGCCGGCCAGTGCGCCCGCTCGCCAAGTCCTGCTCGAGCAGGCGGAAATCAGAGATCCCGCGTTCGTCCTGCACGACGACTTCACCCTCGAGAATCACATCCTTTGCGGGCAACGCCCGCAGCGCGTGAGCAATCGACGCGAACGTATCCGTCCAGTCGTAGCCATTGCGCGAGTAGACGATGGAGCGTCGATTGATCAGATGCGCCTGTGCCCGGTAACCGTCCTGTTTGATCTCGTGCAACCACTCACCGCGCGTGGGAAATGTGGTGCGCGCGGTAGCGAGACAGGGTTCTATGAATCCTGGGTAGTCACGGCGGACTCCGCCCGGCGCAGCCGCGGGGCCCTGCCGGCGCATGGGCGCCCTGCGTCGCATAGCTGCTCCACGGTTTGGCAGCAGGTGGGCTGCCGAGCAGGAGAGCGATTATCCACGCCGCGGCTCAGGTCACGGCATGTAGCCGCTTAGCGCACCAAGAGGCGGAACTCCGCTCCTCACGCCTCAACTTTGTATGAGCAAGCAGCACGCCGGATTCCGCATCGCCAAGGTCACAGCTGACGAGCAGTGCGCGATTACCCAAGAGCCACCGGCTCGCCCGCAGGTGCGCTACCCCCGTTCGAACAGTCGGCTAGTCGCCTCGTGCCGCAGGTCGTGAAAGCGAAGATCCTCGATGCCTAGGAGCTTGCAGGCGCGCGTGAAGGCGGCGCTGATACTTTTCGGATCGTAAGGGAACACGCACTCGGCAAGCGCGGTTGGCGCTGGAGGATAGCCCAGGCTTCCGCCGTCATCTTGAACTTCCGATGGTTGCCCTCCTTGTGCCGGGTGTGCTTCGCATCCCGGACAATTCCGGTGCGCGTTTGTGGATCGCAGTCGTTCCACTCGAGCCGGCAGATCTCCGCCTCACGGCGCGCCGACTCGATTGCGAAGCACATGATGTCCAGCATCGGAATTTCCGCACGGATGTAGCGCTGAGAAAAGTGTTTTGACAGACGCGTCAGTTCATCGATTGTCGGTCGTCTGGTGCGCTTCTTCGAGCGGCCGATTAGGCGCAGTTCACGGCAAGCCGTGCGGGCCTCCTGGACAACCTCCGGGCGCACATTGATGTTCTCAACGCTCCTTGCTGCGCGCAGGACCACGCCGATCCATACGAGGTCATTCAGCACGGTGGCGGGCTGCGCGCCATCGGCGCGTCGTCGCTGCATATGCTTCACGAGCTGCGAAGTGGTCAAAGCAAGTGCGTTGGTCCGGCCGATCTAGTGGCGTTCGAGAAACTGCAGATGCGTCTGTTTGCTTCGCTGCCACTTCGAGACCTGCTCAAAGGTATCGATGTACCACCGAATGAGACTCGCCAGCGTGCGGGGCTTATTGTTCTGACGGAGCGGACTGGCCGGGTCTGCCAGAGCGACTTCGCGACTTTTCGCCCAGCTTGAAGAGGCCGTTCGATACGCGAAAGTCTTGCTCTCCTGATGCATCACCACTTTGCCTTGGCGAATCCGCACGATCGCGGTATAGCGCATTTCGCCATTGGCCTGTTTGCGAGCGATGATGGTAGCCATGAGCCATTCCTTGGAGGTGACACGGTATTCTGGTCACCTTTACGTCACCTCCGCAAACGATAAACTCCACCAAATACGCAGAAATCACGCAGAAACGCCGGTGCCGGAAAAGACTACAAAAGAAGCCGTTTTCGTCGGTAAAGCGAGCGGAATCGTGGACCGTCGCGTGTCAGTCGCTCCAATGATGGATTGGACGGATCGCCACTGCAGGTATTTTCTGCGGGGGTTCTCGCCGCATGTCCTGCTGTACACAGAAATGATCACGGCCGCGGCGATTCTCAGAGGCGATCGCGAGCGATTGTTGAGGTTCGATGCGGAGGAGCATCCGGTAGCGCTGCAGCTCGGTGGCAGTGAGCCACAGGACCTGGCTCGCGCGGCACGCGCGGGCGAAGAGGCGGGGTACGACGAGATCAATTTGAATTGCGGATGTCCGAGCGATCGCGTGTCGAGCGGGTCGTTCGGCGCGTGTCTCATGCGCGAGCCGGCGCGGGTTGCGGATTGCGTGGCTGCAATGAAGGCGAGTGTGCGAGTGCCGGTCACCGTGAAGATGCGCATCGGAGTGATCGAGGGCAAGCAACGAGAGACGCGTGATGAGATCGCTCACGTATCGGAACAGGACTTCGCAAACCTGCACGACTTCGTCACACAGATTCGTGATGCCGGATGCGACGTCGCGATCGTTCACGCGCGCAAGGCGGTGCTCGGTGGCCTCTCACCGAAAGAGAACCGCGAGGTCCCGCCACTGCACTACGACACCGTGCGCGAGTTGAAGCGGCAGTTCCCAACGCTGCCCATCATCGTCAATGGCGGATTCAAAGACGCGTCGCGCACGCTCGAAGCACTCGAGTGGTGTGACGGGGTAATGCTCGGACGCGAGGCATACCATCGGCCCATGCTGCTCGCAGAGCTGGATCACGAGCTTCATTCGCAACCCGCAAACGGTCAGCGCTCACGCGAAGAACTGCTCGAACGAATGGCGCGCTACGCAACTCGCGAAGTAGCCGAAGGAGAGCGGCTCTCCTCGATCACCCGACACATGCTCGGCCTGTACGCAGGAGAGGCCGGCGCCCGCGACTATCGTAGAGCGCTGAGCGAAGGTGCCCGGGAAACGGGTGCAACCGCGGACATCATTCGTCGCGCAGCGCCTGCGCGCGCATTCGCCTGATTCGAAAACGGCCGCGCGGGCCTCTCAAAAAATACACATATATAAGAGAGGCCAGCGCATAGTGCCGTGGCCGGGCCCATGGGCGCGTTTCTGTCGTCAAACGGCCACAGCGCAAAATGTTTTTGAATTCAGGACCTTCGGCGCGGTAGCCACTGTTAAGTAGTCGCGTATAATCGCCCGGCGGTCGCTGCCGTGCGACGGAAGGCCGGACTCCTCGCAGCAGCAGTAGATCTCTGCATGGGAAAAGACATCGAGCTCGCCATTCTGTTTGCCGACGTCGTCGGCTCCACCAGGCTCTATGAGCTGATGGGCGACCTGCGCGCGCGGGACATGGTGGCCATCTGCATCGAATGCATGCGCAGCGCGACCGAGCAGCATCAGGGCACGGTCATCAAGACCATGGGCGACGAAATCATGGCCACGTTCCCTTCAGCGGACGAGGCGCTGAACGCGGCCGCCCAGATGCAGCAACAAATTTCGGTACACGCCCAGCTCAAGGTTGAGGGACAGGCGGTTGCCATCCGTGTGGGCTGTCACTTCGGTCCTGTGGTGCTCGAAAACCGCGATGTGTTCGGGGCCACCGTGCACACCGCGAATCGCATGACGAGCCAGGCGAAGGCCGGCCAGATCATCACGACTGCAGCGACTGTGGAGCGTCTTTCACCCGAATGGCGCGCGTCGGTGCGTCAGATCGACGTGGCAATGATCAAGGGGCAGGGGAGCGAGGTCACGCTCTACGAAGTGCTGTGGCAGACGGAAGATGTCACGAGCATGGTGCCCGCGATTGCCATGCAGTCGCGCGGGGCGCGGTCGATGCGCTTGCGGTTGCGGTTTCAGGATCGCGAGCTGTTTCTGGACGATCAGCGGCCCAATGTGGCGATCGGGCGGGCTGAAGAGAATGACCTGGTGATCAAGGGAAACCTGATTTCGCGCATTCATGCGCGCATCGAGATCAACCGGAACAAGTTTGTGCTCATCGATCAGAGCACCAATGGAACCTTTGTTCAGACCAAGGATGGCGAGGAGTCCTTCGTTCGCCGTGACAGCCTGCAGATCAAGGGCGAAGGAATGATCGGCCTTGGAAGGCTTCCTGAGGGTGAATCGCCGCAGACGATTCGGTTCGTTTGCGAGGAAAGCTGAACCGCCGTCGCGCGCCGGCTTCGACTGCCGTCAACCTAAAGCGTATTGAAAGAGCACCCTTTCGCGGTGCTCATCCCCTCTTCAATCGGGCTTCGACTTCGTCGAGCTGTTTCAGCATTTCAGCCGGCAGGCGCTTGCCGTAGGTCTGCAGATACGCGCGAACGTCTGCAATCTCCTTCTGCCACAACCCCGCGTCCACGCTGAGCAGCGCCTGCATATCAGCCGCGGTGACATCGAGTCCCCGGGTGTTCAAATCCTGAGGCCGTGGCAGATTGCCGATCGCCGTTTCGTTGGCAGGAGCCTTCCCCGCGCACCGATCCAGAACCCACGCGAGCACGCGCAGGTTCTCACCGTACCCCGGCCACAGGAACTTGCCCTGCGCATCGCGCCGGAACCAGTTGACGTGATAGATGCCCGGCGGCTTTTTCAGCTTTGCGCCGATGTTGAGCCAATGATTCCAGTAGTCGGCAAAGTTGTAACCGCAGAAGGGCAGCATCGCCATCGGATCGCGGCGAACGACGCCCACCTTCGCGGTGGCGGCGGCGGTGGTTTCAGACGCGACAGACGCGCCGACGAGCACACCGTGCTTCCAGTCCCGCGCCTCATACACCAGCGGGGCAAGCTCGCGTCGCCGACCACCGAATACGAGCGCGCTGATCGGCACGCCCTGCGGATCGTCGGCATGCGGTGAGTACACCGGGTTGTATCTGGCCGAAACGGTAAAGCGTGAATTCGGATGCGCGGCCGGCCCGTTCTTCGGATCGTACGGCCGACCCTGCCAGTCGATGATCGGCTTGCCGCTGCTCAGCCCTTCCCACCAGGGCTGGTTGTCTTGCGTCAGCGCGACGTTCGTGAACAGCGTGTCGCGCCGGATCATCTCGTACGCATTCCGGTTCGTTTCCGGATTCGTGCCCGGCACGACGCCGAAGTAACCGGACTCGGGATTGATGGCCCACAGCCGTCCATCCGGCCCAGGCGTCAACCACGCGATGTCGTCACCGACGGTGAACACCTTCCAGCCCGGCAGCGAGTCCGGCGGAATGAGCATCGCGAGATTCGTCTTGCCGCACGCGGACGGGAACGCGCACGCCACGTATTGCGTCTCGCCCTGCGGGTTCTGCAGGCCGACGATCAGCATGTGCTCGGCGAGCCACCCTTCGGTGCGCGCCTGGTAGCTCGCGATCCGGAGCGCGTGGCACTTCTTGCCGAGCAGGGCATTGCCGCCGTAACCGGACCCGAAGCTCTGGATCTCCAGCGTCTCGGGGAAATGCATGATGAAACGCCGCTCGGGATCGAGCTCACCGATCGAGTGCAGGCCCTTCACGAAGGTGCCTTCGCGCGCGATGCGCTCCAGAGCGGGGCGACCCATGCGCGTCATGATCGCCATGTTCAGCACGACGTAGGGACTGTCCGTGATCTCGACACCGCATCGTGCGTAGGGCGAATCGATCGGACCCATGCAATAGGGCACCACATAAAGGGTGCGGTCCTTCATGCAGCCCGCGAACAGTGCGCGCATCTTGGCGCGCGCTTCGGCGGGCGCCATCCAGTTGTTGTTCGGACCCGCGTCTTCCTGGGACTCGCTGCAGATGAACGTGAGGTGCTCGACACGCGCCACGTCGCTCGGATGGGAGCGCGCGAGCTGGCAACCCGGGAAATGCTCCTGATTGAGGGGTTTCAGCTCCCCGTCCTTCACCAGCTTGGCGGTGAGCTCGCGGGTTTCCGCCTCGTTCCCCTCGCACCAGCGCACCGCCTTGGCCTGCGTCAGCTGCCGTACCGACTCCACCCATGCAGCGACTTCCTTGCTGAGGCTGGAAAGCGGGGTGAGCAGATGCGCAGCGGTGGCCATGCGGGGAAATTCCTCGTACAACTTGGATTTGTAGTTAAAAACGCGGATCGACAGGGATAGCGATTATAACGGCGGGCCCTTGGCGAGCGTCAGCCATTTGCCGTAAGGCCACTGAGCGGGCTCGAAGCCGGTCGGACCTGCGTCACAATGACGTGTATAAAGCGCCTGGAGCGGCGCTGTTCCCTCCTTGTTCCATTATCGAACCGGCGTCCGCGGAACATGCTGGATCTGGAAGACATTTTCGGGCCTGAAGGCCCTCTGCAACGTGCCTTGCCGGACTTCCGGTTCCGTCGCCAGCAATTGCGCATGGCGGAGCGCGTGGCCGCGGCACTCGAGAACCGCGAGTCGCTGGTGGTGGAGGCGGGCACCGGCACCGGCAAGACCTTCGCATACTTGGTGCCTGCACTGCTTTCGGGCAAACGCGTGCTCATCTCTACAGGCACCCGAACGCTGCAGGACCAGCTGTTTTCGAAGGATCTGCCGCTGCTTTCCGCCGCCCTCGGGCGTCCCGCGCGTGTCGCCCTGCTGAAGGGCCGCTCTAATTATCTGTGTCGCTACCGCCTTGTGCGGGCGGGCGAACAGCTCGCGCTCGAAGAGGCCCGGGTTCAGGATCGAACGCTCGCGCGCATCGCGCGCTGGTCGCATACCACGCGGACCGGCGACCTGGCCGAAGTGCCCGGACTTTCCGACGCGCATCCTCTGTGGCCGCAAGTCACCTCCACGCGCGACAACTGTCTCGGCGCGAAGTGTGGCGAGCTCGGTCGGTGTCACGTCGCACTGGCCCGGCGCGGAGCGCAGGAAGCAGATGTCGTCGTCGTGAATCACCACCTCCTGCTCGCGGATCTCGCGCTCAAGGAAGATGGGTTCGGCGACATTCTCGGCACCGCCGATGCGCTGATCCTCGATGAGGCGCACCAGATTCCCGACCTGGCCACTCAGTTTTTCGGTGCGAGCATCGCGAGCCGTCGCATCGAGAACGTGATTCGGGATGTGCAGGCGGAGCTCGGTTCCGCCGTCCACCAATCCGCGGAGGTGCTCGCTGAAGGGTGGCCTCAACAGGCGGCCGCGTCGCTGCGCGCCGTTGCGGAACATGTCGGCGCGCTCGCCGCGTTTCTGCCGCGGCAGCCCGGGCGCTTTGCATGGAACGAGATGCCGCCGCGCGTTGGCGTGCTGGTGGATGAGCTTGCGCAGGCGATGCACGAGCTCGCCATACGGCTCGATGCTGCCGGCGAAGACTCGCCGCTCAGCGCGGTGGCGGAACGTGTGTCCGATCTCGCAATGGTCGTCGATCGTTTCGCGGGTGTTGACGACCTCGAAGGGACACGGGCGGTGGAAGTTACGCAGAAGGGCTTCTCGCTCAGCCTGATTCCGTTCGACGTCGCGAAGCGCTTTCAGTCGATGTTGCAGTCACGGCCGACGGCGTGGGTATTCACGTCGGCGACGTTGTCACTCGGCGAGGACTTCACGCCGTTCACCCGGCGACTCGGCCTCGAAGAAGCCGGCACGCTGAAGATCGACAGTCCGTTCGACTACGAGCGGCAGAGCATTCTCTATCTGCCACAGGGCATGCCACAGCCGCAGGACCCGGCGTTCGTCGCGGAAGTGATCGCGCGGGCGGTGCCGCTGATCGACGCCGCGCGGGGCGGAGCGTTCATCTTGTTCACGAGTCACCGCGCGCTCGCACGCGCGGCGCAGCTCTTGCGGGAACGATGGGCCGCGGAGGCGCCCTACAACTTATATGTACAGGGCGAAGCGCCTCGTGAGCATTTGCTCAAACAGTTTCGCGAGGACGGATACGGCGTGCTCCTCGGCACTACCAGTTTCTGGGAAGGCGTGGATGTGAAGGGCGAAGCGCTGCGGCTCGTCGTCATCGAGAAGCTGCCGTTCGCTTCGCCGGACGATCCCGTAGTGAAGGCGCGCATCGATCATCTGCAGGCGACCGGCGGGAATGCCTTCCGTGACTATCAGCTTCCGGAAGCAGCACTGGCGCTGAAGCAAGGTGTCGGGCGGCTGATCCGGAGTGAAGAGGATTGCGGAGCTGTCGTGATTTGCGACCCGCGCATTGTCGGCAAGGCATACGGGCGGGTGTTTCTGGCCGCGTTGCCGGAGATGCCTGTCACGCGGGATCACGATGAAACGATGCGGTTTCTGCGGCGGCACTCACCTCAGCAGCCTCATCAGGCCACGCTCGGGGCGCAGTGAAAATCCTCGCGATCGATACGGCTACGGAGGCGTGTTCGGCGGCGCTTCTGGTCGATGGGCAGCTTGCGGCGCGGGAGATGGAGTTTGAGCGGGGGCATGCCGAGCACATTCTTTCGATGGTGGATGCGGTGCTGGCCGAGGGAGGCGTTGCGCTGACCTCGGTCGATGCGATTGCGTTTGGGCGGGGGCCTGGTGGGTTTACCGGGGTGCGACTCGCGGCGAGTGTCACGCAGGGGCTGGCGTTTGCGAGTGGATTGCCGGTCGTGCCGATCTCGGACCTGGCGGCCGTTGCTCAGCGGGCGCTGGATATGGACCCGTCGGTTGCGGGCGTGGTCGTTTGTAACGATGCGCGGATGAGAGAGGTGTACTGGGGGTGCTTCGAGCGCTCGGCTGAAGGGTTCGCGACTGCGGTCGGAGTCGAACGAGTGGGTGCACCGGAAACGGTCGACCTACGGCCCCACTGGCGTACAAGCGCCTTGGCGACCTCAAGAGGCGCGTCTTCCATGGAGATACCGCCTTCCATGGAGATACCTAAGGAGTCAGGGCAGGCTCTCTTGGGCGCGCGCCCCGCGCTCATCGGAGCCGCAGGCCGGGGCTTCCGCGCCTACGCCGAGCTGCGATCGAAGCTGCTGGCTGCATCCACCGATGCCCCTTCGAAGCTGACAGCCTTATCCGTCGACGGCCCTCGAGTCCAATTGATCAGCGACGAAATCCTGCCACGAGCCCATGAAATCGCCCGCCTGGCTGTCATTGAAGTGCAAGCCGGCCGGCTGCGTCCCCCCGAAGAGGCGATTCCCGTCTACTTGCGGGATGATGTCGCCCGCCCCACGCCGTCATGAAAATGACATCCCTGTGCACCGGCCGTCATGAATCTGTCACGAAGCCGCACTGTAATACCCGCGCCAAGGTTTGTAGCTGACGCCATGCCCGCAAAACAGGTGCTGATCGTCGAGGATGAGCGGCCGATTCGCGAAATGATCGCCTTCGGCCTGAAGCGCGCCGGCTTCGAGGTGCGCGAAGCGGAGGACTGCCGCACGGCGCGGGCGGCGCTGGCCGATAAGCGCCCGGATCTCGTGCTCATCGACTGGATGCTGCCCGACATGAGCGGCCTCGAGCTGGCCCGCGCCCTGAAGCGCGACCGCGAGACGCGCGAGCTGCCCATCATCATGCTCACGGCCCGCGCCGAGGAGGGCGACAAGGTTGCCGGCCTCGAGGGCGGCGCCGACGACTATGTGACCAAGCCTTTCTCGCCGCGCGAGCTGGTCGCCCGCATCAACGCCGTGCTGCGCCGGGCGGCGCCCCACAACGGCGACGAGCGCATCGAATTCGAAGGGCTTGCCCTGGACCAGGCGAGCCACCGGGTGCTGGTCGGCGACCGCACGGTCCCGCTCGGACCCACCGAATACCGCATGCTCGAGTTCTTCATGACCCACCCGGAGCGCGTCTACAAGCGCGACCAGCTCCTCGACCGGGTGTGGGGCGGCAACGTCTACGTTGAAGAGCGCACGATCGACGTGCACATCCGTCGCCTGCGCAAGGCGCTGGAGGAATTCGGGTACGATCGCTTCATCCAGACCGTGCGCGGCTCCGGGTACCGGTTCTCGGCGCGCGCGGAGTAGCACGCCCCGGGAGGGCGCACCCGACCCATGCAAGGGGTGAAACAGGCCTGGTGGTTCGCGACGGGACGGCTGGCCATCACCGTGCTCGTCGGCCTGCTCGTCGGCTGGGTCTTCAACAACATCTGGGCCGGCCTCGCCGCGGCGCTCGCGGGACACCTCGGCTGGCAGCTCGCCAACCTCTTCCGTCTCGACTGGTGGGTGCGTCACCGTAGCTTCGCGGACCCGCCGGAGTTCGGTGGCGTGTGGGGCGAAGTGGTCACGCAGGTCGTGCGCCTCCATCGCCGCAAGCGTTATCACAAGCAGCGGTTCGTGAAGCTGGTTCGCCAGATCCAGCACTCCACGGCGGCACTGCCCGATGGCGTCGTCATCCTGAACGCTCAACGCGAGATCGTGTGGTTCAACCGGACGGCCGCGCTGCTGTTGAGCCTGCGCGGGGCGAAAGACTACGGCCTGCGCATCGACAACCTGCTCCGGCAGCCCTCGTTCGCGCGTTATCTCGACGCAGGCGACTACGCGAACGCCGTGGTGCTGCAGCCGGACGCGGGCCTCGACTCCTTCCTGTCGTTGCAGCTCGTGCCGTACGGCGAGGGCCAGCACCTGCTCCTGGTGCGCGACGTGTCGCGCCAGATGCGCCTCGAAAACATGCGCAAGGACTTCGTTGCGAATGCCTCGCACGAGCTGCGCTCGCCGCTTTCCGTGATCACGGGTTACCTGGAAACCCTGCACCACGACCCCGCGCTGCATGAGGATCTGCAGGGTCCGGTCGCGGAGATGCGCCGCCAGGCTACGCGCATGACGTCCATCATCCAGGACCTGCTCGCGCTGTCGAAGCTCGAAGAGAGCGACGAGATCGTCGGCGGTGACTACATCGACATCGCCGCGCTGCTGGCGGTGCTGCGCAAGGACGTGCTCGCGCGGCCGGCGCACCCGCGCGAGGTGCGAGTCAAAATCGAGTCGAGCGCCGTGCTCCGCGGCGATGAGCCGGAGATCCATTCAGCGTTCTCGAATCTCGTCGACAACGCCGCCAAATACACGCCGCCCGAAGGCTCGGTCGAGATGCGCTGGTGGGTCGATGAGGACGGCGGCCACTTCTCGGTGACCGATACCGGCATCGGCATTCCGCCGGAGCACATTCCGCGTCTCACGGAGCGTTTTTACCGCGTAGATGCCGGCCGCTCGCGCGCTACGGGCGGCTCAGGCCTCGGGCTCGCCATCGTGAAGCATGTCCTGCAGCGGCACGGCGCCACGCTGGAAATCGACAGCACGCTCGGCGAGGGCAGCACCTTCACAGTCCATTTCTCTCCCCAGCGCATCAGCGAGAGCCCGACCGGCATCGAATCGCGCGCCGCCGGTTAACGTGAGATTCCCCACGTAAGTGGGCATCTTGCAAGAAATATTTCGTACGGCTGTCACGCGACCGACATCCCCCGCGGCCACGCTCCTCGGCTTCAGAAGGAGTGCTCAGGGAGGCACATGCCGCGCAGCCAGTCGAAGCGTTCCGTGCGGACGCTGTTCCTGTCCGACATCCACCTCGGTTTCAAACGCGCCCGCGCGCGCGAGCTCGCGGAATTCCTGCGGCACATCGACGCGGAGTGCATCGTGCTCGCGGGAGACATCGTCGATCACCTGAACCTTTCGCAGCGTCTTTTCTGGAACGAGGAGCACACGCAGGTGGTGCGCGCGCTGCTCGCGAAGCGCCGGGCCGGCGCACGCCTCATCTACATCCCCGGCAATCACGACTCGGACCTTTCGGTGATCGCCGAGCTGCTCGCAGGGCAGGTCGAGGTGCACCGTGAGTGGGTCCACCAGACCGCGCAGGGCCAGCGCCTGCTGGTCGTGCACGGCGACCAGTTCGATAGCGAGATGACGCACTCCTGCTCGGGGTGGGTCGCCTGGCTGGGCAACGCGCTCTACGACCTCACGATCATGATCAACGACCGGCTGAACGACGTGCGCCGCGTGCTCGGCCGCCCGTATTTCCCGCTCGCCGAGCGCCTGAAGCTCGCGGTCGAGCGCAGCGCGCGCTACATCGAGCACTACGAGAGCACAGCCATTCGCCACGCTGCTGCCCTGGGCTTCGACGGCATTCTGTGCGGCCACATCCACCGCGCCAATCTGCGGCGCGTCGGTCCCACGCTCTACTGCAATACCGGTGATTGGGTCGAAACGTGCTCGGCGGTGATCGAGGATTCGAGTGGCGAGCTGCGGCTGGTGCGCTGGTCGCACGCGGGTGTGAACGGTGTCGCGCTCAGCCCCGCTCTTGCGACGCTCGGCGAGGGTTCGGCTATCATCGCGTGAATCACTCGCTAACTGCGCTGCGCGCCGGAGCAGTCGAAACATGGAAACCGCGGACCTGAGCCATCACATCTCCCGGCGCTTCAACGAAGACCTCGAGCGGGTGCGCAGCAAAGTGCTGCAGATGGGCGGGTTCGTCGAGCTGCAACTGCAGAAGGCCGTCACGGCGCTGGTGGAAGGCGACAGCTCCCTCGGCGAAGCGGTGGCGATGGACGACTACAAGGTCAACGACATGGAGGTGTCCATCGACGAGGAATGCAGTCGCATCCTCGCGACGCGCGCCCCTGCCGCCGGTGACCTGCGCCTCATCGTGGCGATCATCAAGACGATCACGGACCTCGAGCGCATCGGCGACGAGGGCGAAAAAGTGGGCTACATCGCCTCGCGGCTCGCGACCATGGAGCGGCCCGCGGACAAGTACCGCGAGATCAAGCATCTCGGGCGCGTCGTGTCCGAGATGGTCCACGACGCTCTGGATGCCTTCGCGCGCATGGACGTCGACGCAGCCCTCAAGGTGGCGCGCCAGGACCGGCTCGTCGACGAGGAGTACGAGTCCATCCAGCGCCAGTGCATCACCTTCATGATGGAAGACCCGCGCACCATTCGCCGCGCACTGGACATCCTGTGGGTCGTGCGCGCGCTCGAGCGCATCGGCGACCACGCGAAGAACATCGGCGAGTACGTCATCTATATGGTCCACGGCAAGGACGTGCGCCATACGTCACTGGACGATGTGGAGCGCGAGCTGAAGGAAGGCCGTCCACCGTCGCGTCCGGCCGCCAAACCCGCCTCCGGCTGACGCCGACCGGCACCTGACGTAGGATCGTCAGGATGCACTACAGCCCACGTCTTCTGAACTTCGCCGGGTTCCTGGCCTGTGCCGGATTGATCGGCTACGCGCTCTATTCGCAGCACGTGCTCGGGCTCGAGCCGTGTCCGCTCTGCATCTTCCAGCGCGTCGGTGTCATCGCGCTCGGCATGATGTTTCTCGTCGCCGCGCTCCACAACCCGCAGGGCTGGGGCTCCAACGTGTACGCCGTGCTGATTGCGGCCGCCGCACTGGCGACCATCGGAGTGGCGGCTCGGCACCTCTATGTACAGAGCCTGCCCGCGGGCGCCGTGCCGTCCTGCGGGGCGCCGCTGAACGTGATGCTGCAGTTCCAGCCGCTCACTCAGGTGATAAAGAAAGTGCTGGTTGGCGGCGCCGAATGCCAGGAAGTGAACTGGAGATTCCTGGGCCTCGCGATGCCGGCGTGGGTAATGATTTCAGCGGCAGTGCTGGGCGTCGCCGGCGTGTTCTTCAACACGCGCCGGCTCGTGGTGGCCGCGTTTACTTCGCGGCGAGCAGGTTTCGAAGCGCGTTGAAGTACATCTGATGGAGCGCGTCGATCTCCGAGACGCGCACGCACTCGTTCACCTTGTGAATGCTCGCGTTGACCACGCCGAGCTCGACCACGTGCGCGCCGGTCGGCGCGATGAATCGCCCGTCTGAAGTGCCGCCGCCCGTGGAGTAGGCCGGCCGCGAGCCGCTCACTTCTTCTACGGCAGCGCTCACCGCTTCAGAAAAGATGCCCGGCGGCGTGTAGAAGGGCTCGCCCGACAAATACCACTCGATGGTGAACTTGACCCGGTGCTTGCGCAGGATGCTCTCGACCTGTTCCTTCAGGCCGTCCAGCGTCTGCACCGGGGAGTAGCGCAGATTGAAGCGGGCCTTCAGCTCGCCGGGAATCACGTTCGGCGCGCCCGTCCCGGCATTGAAATTCGAGATCTGGAACGTGGTGGGCTGGAAGTGCTCGGTGCCGCGATCCCATTCCTTCGCCACCAGCTCAGCCAGAGCCGGAGCAAAGGAATGCACCGGGTTTTCTGCGAGCTGGGGATACGCGACGTGGCCCTGCACGCCGTGCACCGTGAGCCGGCCGCTGAACGAGCCGCGCCGGCCGATCTTGATGGTGTCGCCGATCGCCTTCTCGCTCGAAGGCTCGCCGACGATGCACCAGTCGATGCGTTCACCGCGGGCGGTGAGCGTCTCCATGACTTTCTTGGTGCCGTCGACCGAAGGCCCTTCTTCGTCACTGGTAATCAGGTAGGCGATCGAGCCCTTGTGTCCGGGGTGCTCGCGCACGAAGCGCTCGCTGGCGGTGATCATGGCCGCGAGGCCACTCTTCATATCGGCGGCGCCGCGACCGTAGAGCATGCCGTCCCGCACGGTCGGCACGAACGGGTCGGACTTCCATTCCTCGAGCGGTCCCGTCGGCACCACATCTGTGTGTCCGGCGAAACAGAGCACGGGACCGGTCGTGCCCCGGCGCGCCCAGAGATTGTCGACGATGCCGTAGCGGAGTCTCTCCACCTGGAATCCCGCGGCCGCGAGCCGACGGGACATAACGTCCTGACAACCTTCGTCGGCCGGCGTGACGGAACGGCGGGAAATGAGGTCCTGGGTGAGCTCGAGGGTGTCGGACATTTCGCGCCGTCTTATACGGTGCAGCTTTCTGCACGGCAAGTGTTGTCACACACGCGCAATACAAACGAGCGGAAACGAATCAACCGCTTGGCTCAACCTGTCGCCACCGCAACGTGACTGTAACAATCGGCTCATAGAGTGCGCTCCGTCACACTCCGGAGGTCGTCACGTGACTCACACCAAACTCTTGCTGTCGGCTGCCGTCGCGGGGCTCATGCTCGCCGGCACCACGAGTGCGCAATCATCGCGCGATTACATCAGCATCGTCGGCTCCTCGACGGTGTATCCGTTCACCACCGCCGTCGCCGAGCAGTTCGGCCGCAGTGGCCAGTTCAAGACGCCGAAAGTGGAGAGCACGGGCACCGGCGGCGGTATCAAGCTCTTCTGCAATGGCGTGGGCGTGCAGCATCCGGACATCGCCAATGCTTCCCGGCGCATCAAGCAGACTGAAGTCGACACCTGCGCCAAGAACGGCGTGAAGGACATCGTCGAAGTGAAGGTCGGGTACGACGGCATCGTGCTCGCGCACAGCAAGAAGACGCAGAACATGAAGCTCACGCGGCGCGATGTGTATCTCGCGCTCGCCAAGCAGGTTCCGGATCCGGCGAACCCGACGACGCTCGTCGCGAATCCGTACAAGACCTGGAAGCAGGTCAATTCCTCGCTCCCGGATGCAAAGATCGAAGTGCTGGGCCCCCCGCCCACCTCCGGTACGCGCGATGCGTTTGCGGAGCTGTTCCTGGAAGCCGGTTGCTCGACGTACCCCTGGATCAAGACGCTGAAGGATGTCGAAGAAGCCCGCTTCAAGAAGGTGTGTGACAGCGTGCGTGAAGACGGTGCGTACATCGAGGCCGGCGAGAACGACAACCTGATCGTGCAGAAGCTCGAAGCGAACCCGAACGCGGTCGGCATCTTCGGCTACAGCTACCTCGAAGAGAATCAGGACAAAGTCGCCGGCAGTCTCCTCGAAGGCGTCTCGCCCGTATTCGAGACAATCGCCTCTGGCAAGTACCCGGCTTCGCGCCCGCTCTTCGTTTACGTGAAGAAGCAGCACATCGGGACGGTACCGGGCATCAAGGAGTTCATTGCCGAGTACGTGAGCGACAAGGCGCTGGGCCAGGAAGGCTATCTCGCCGACAAGGGCCTCATTCCGCCGAGCGATGCCGAGCGCGGCAAGATCCGCGCAGATGCGACGGCCCTGAAGAATGTGAAGCTCTGATCGAAAAACCACGCACAGAAAGCGTCACATGAAAAACAAGCTGATTGCAGCCGCCATCGCTGCGGCCCTGTCGAGTGTTGCCTACGTTCCGGGAGCGAATGCACAGGGAACGACCGAGCTCGAGCAGTTGAAGGCCCAACTGCAGGCGCTGTCGGCCAAGGTCGAAGAGATGGAGAAGCAGCAGAAGGCGCAGGTGGAAGCGCAGGAGCGGACGACGGACCAGATCGCGCAGCAGCGCACGAACGTTGGCGAGTGGGTGAGCCGGTTCCAGTGGAAAGGAGACCTGCGTTATCGCAACGAGACGATCGACCAGGAGTTCACGGCACAGAAGCGTAATCGCGATCGCATCCGCCTGCGTGCCGGCTTCTTTGCGCGTGTGAACGACACACTGCGCGTCGAGGTGCAGGCGACAACGGATGAGGCGATCGGCGGCAACGGTGATGCGCGCTCCTCCAACGTCACACTGAGCGATGCGAATTCGCGCAAGCGCTTCGACATCGACACGGCGTATGCGGAGTGGACGCCGACGCCAAATTGGCGCGCCACGTTCGGCAAGATGCGCTATCCGTGGCTGCGACCGACCGGCGCCCTGTTTTTCGACGGCGACATCAATCCCGAAGGGATCTCCATCGGCTGGCAGCAGGGCACGACCGGACTGTTCGTCACAGGCTTCTGGACGCAGCTTGCGGAGCGCTCGGCAGGCCCCGAGTCGACGATGGGCGGTGCTCAGCTCGGCTGGCGCGGCGATATCGCGAGCGGGACACGGCTCACTCTGGCGGCCGCCTACTTCGATCATGGCGCGGTGGAGGGCTGGAATGCCGTGCAGAACGCGGACATTGCCAACGCGTTCGGCAACTCCACGTCGACCAGCGCCCTGATCTGCCGCCCCGGCGTCACGGCCTGTATCGCGAACGATTTCAACGTGATCGAAGGGTTCGCCGAGCTGGCCATGACGATGGGCGGGAAGCCGCTGACGTTCTTCGTGGACTACGCAAAGAACAATGAGGCGGAGCGCTCATCGCTCGCGTCGGACCAGAGTCTCGATACGGCGTATGCGGGGGGCATCCAGCTGGGCCGCGTGGCGAACGCGCATAGCTGGGAAGTGGCCTACATCTACCAGAAGCTCGAAAACGATGCGCTCTACGGCCAGTGGGTCGATTCGGACTTCGCGGGCGGTGTCACGGGCAGCCAGGGGCATGTGTTCAAGTTCGGCTATGGATTTGGCCGCAACTTCCGCTTCAATGCCACCTACTTCCTGAACGACACCAACATCGACGTGCCGACGACGATCACGGGAGTTGGCCCCGTGAACGATCGCGAGTACAAGCGTCTGCAGCTCGACATCAACATGACGTTCTGATCAACTGGGTGAAAACAGACCGGGCCTGGCGGTGCGGCCGCATCGCCAGGCCCGAACTTTCGGGGATTGCGCTTCTCACACCATGACACCAGCGGCACTTCTCGTCGTCCTCGTCGGTCTTTCGCTGGTCGCCTACACGGTCGGCAAGCAACGCGCGCTCTCGGTTGTCGGCGGGCCACGCGGCATTCGCAACCTCCATTCTCTTCCCAGCTACTACGGTGCGCTCACGGCGCTGTGGTGCGCGGTCCCGGCACTGCTCGTGGTCGGGTTGTGGGTAGCCTTCCAGGATTCGATCATCACCTCGCTCGTCACTGCGCATCTGCCCGCGGACATGCAGCGTTTGTCGCCTGCGGAGCTGGGCCTCGCGCTGAACGACGTACGCAACGTCGTCGCAGGCAATGTGGCGACGGAAGCAGTGCGTCCGGAGATTCGTGCAGCTGCGCTGGAGTACATCCAGCTCCGGCAGACGAGCCGTTTCGCGCTCACGGGACTCGTGATTGCGATGGTGCTGATCGCGATGGTCATCGTGCGCTCGCGGATTTCCGCGCCATTCCGCGCGCGCAATGCCGTGGAGAAGATCATCGAGCTCGCGCTGATCGGCTCCTCGCTCATCGCGGTGCTCACGACCATCGGCATCATCGCTTCGGTCGCCTTCGAGGCGATGCGCTTCTTCAGCCGCGTGCCGTGGTGGGAATTCCTGTTCGGCCTGCAGTGGAGCCCGCAGACGGCGATCCGCGCAGATCAGGTGGGCTCATCCGGCGCGTTCGGCGCGGTGCCGCTCTTCTGGGGCACGATGATGATCTCCGGAATCGCGATGCTGATCGCCGTTCCCATTGGCTTGTTCTCCGCGATCTACCTGGCGGAGTACGCGCATCGCAAGTTCCGCGCATGGACGAAACCGTTCCTCGAAGTGCTCGCTGGTATCCCGACGGTGGTGTACGGATTCTTCGCAGCGCTGACGGTTGGGCCTGCGCTGCGTGTCTGGGGCGAGGCGCTCGGCCTGAACGTTGCGTCCGAAAGCGCGCTGGCAGCAGGGCTCGTCATGGGCATCATGATCGTGCCGTTCGTCTCCTCACTGGCGGACGACATGATCACGGCCGTGCCACAGTCATTGCGCGACGGCGCCTATGCGCTCGGCGCCACGAAGTCCGAGACCATCAGGCAGGTGGTGGTTCGCGCCGCGCTGCCGGGCATCGTCGGTGGCGTGCTGCTCGCCATCTCGCGCGCCATCGGCGAGACGATGATTGTCGTCATGGCCGCAGGCCTCGCGGCCAATCTGACCGCCAATCCGTTCGAGGCCGTGACCACCGTCACCGTGCAGATCGTGACGCTGCTCGTCGGCGACCAGGAATTCGACAGCCCCAAGACGCTCGCTGCGTTCGCGCTCGGCCTCGTGCTGTTCCTGGTGACGCTCGGGCTCAACGTGCTGGCCCTGCACATCGTGAAGAAGTATCGCGAACAGTATGAGTGAGCGAACCAGAGAATTGCCGAACGCACCGGCCGGCGTCACGGATCGTCCGGGGAGCACCCTGCACACGCCCGCGGAAACGCAGGCGCGTGTCGCGAAGAGCCTGCGCAGGCGGTACTGGGCGGAGCGGCGTTTCCAGATCTACGGCATGCTGGCCGTGTTCTTCGGCATCGTGTTCGTCGTTTTCCTGTTCGCCACGATCTTTCTGCAGGGCGCGTCCTCGTTCCGCCAGGCGTACCTGCAGCTCGAAGTGTTCTACGACCCCTCGATTCTCGATCCCTCCGGCACGCGCAAGGAGCAAGACCTCCGCAACGCGGATTACCAGGCCGTCATACGCGCCGCGCTCAGGGAGCGCTTCCCGCAGATCGAGGGACGAAAGAACCAGCGCGAGCTGGCGCGTCTCGTGAGCGGCGGAGCGGCGTTCGACCTGCGCGATCGCGTGCTCAACACCGCGGAGCTCATCGGTCAGCGCGAGACGCTCTGGCTGCTCGCGAGCGACGACGTCGATCAGCTCTTGAAGGGCAAGATTCCGCGCTCGGCGATCGGGGAGGGCGGGCCGCTGTCCGAGCAGCAGATCGGGTGGATCGACGGCCTGGTGAAGGCCGATGCGCTGGAGCTGCGCTTCAATCGCACGTTCTTCAGCCACGGAGACTCGCGCGAGCCGGAGCAGGCGGGCGTGTGGGGCGCTCTGATGGGCTCGATATTCACGCTCGTCCTCACGCTCGTGTTGTCGTTTCCGATCGGCGTGGCGGCCGCGATTTATCTCGAGGAGTTCGCGCACAAGAACCGCTGGACCGATCTCATCGAGGTGAACATCAACAACCTCGCAGCAGTGCCGTCCATCGTGTTCGGCTTGCTGGGCCTCGCGGTGTTCATCGGATTCTTCGGTCTCCCACGCTCGGCCCCGCTCGTCGGCGCGCTCGTGCTGACGCTCTTGACGCTGCCCACCATCATCATCGCCTCGCGCGCCGCGCTGAAAGGCGTGCCGCCTTCCATCCGTGAAGCGGCGCTGGGTATGGGCGCTTCGAAGATCCAGATGGTGACGCACCACGTGCTGCCGCTGGCGATGCCGGGCATGCTGACGGGGACGATCATCGGCATGGCCCGCGCTCTCGGTGAGACGGCGCCCCTCTTGATGATCGGCATGGTCGCCTTCATCGTGGACGTGCCGAAAGGCTTCACGGACCCTGCTACCGTGCTGCCGGTGCAGGTGTTCCTGTGGTCCGACAGCCCCGAGCGCGCGTTCGTCGAACGCACCTCCGGCGCGATTATCGTTTTGCTCGCGTTCCTGGTGGTCATGAACGCGACCGCTGTGATACTACGCAACCGATTCGAACGACGCTGGTAGCGGCCATGTCCGTGTCCGAGCCAGCCCCAAGACCCAGCCAAAGCGAGCCCCGCATGGATTCCACGACCGTCGAGACAGACCGCGAAGCCAAAGCCGCTTCGCCCGATGCCGGCCTCAATGTGAAGCCGAGCGGGCGACGTTCCGCGGCGGCCACGGCCGAGTCGCTCGCCCAGCGCGGTGACGTACAGACGGTCGGCACCGTCACGGTCGAGAATCCTCTCTTCACCTGCAAGAGCGTGGACGTCTATTACGGCGAGAAGCACGCCATCAAGAACGTCAGTATCGATATCGGCCGCGAGCAGGTGCTCGCGATGATCGGTCCTTCAGGCTGCGGCAAGTCGACGTTCCTCCGCTGTCTCAACCGCATGAACGACACCATCGTCGGCGCGCGCGTCACGGGCTCCATCGTGCTGGACGGCCGCGACATCCACGACAGGAAGCAGGACGTGGTGCAGCTTCGCGCCCGCGTCGGCATGGTGTTCCAGAAGCCGAATCCGTTTCCGAAGACCATCTACGAGAACGTGGCGTACGGGCCGCGCATCCACGGCCTTGCGGCGGATCGCGTCGAGCTGGACGAGATCGTGCACACGAGCCTGCGTCGCGCGGGCTTGTGGGAAGAGGTCAAGGACCGGCTCTCCCATCCGGGCACGAGCCTGTCGGGCGGTCAGCAGCAGCGTCTCTGCATCGCGCGCACCATCGCCGTGAATCCTGAAGTGATCCTGATGGACGAGCCCTGCTCGGCGCTCGATCCGATCGCGACCGCGCGCATCGAGGACCTGATCGACGAGCTGCGCGCGAGCTACGCCATCGTCATCGTCACGCACTCCATGCAACAGGCCGCACGCGTGTCGCAGCGTACGGCGTACTTCCATCTCGGGGACCTGATCGAAGTCGGCGAGACGGATCGCGTGTTCACCAACCCGCGCCACAAGCTGACGGAAGACTACATCACCGGCCGCTTCGGCTAGGAGCCTGGCTGCGGGCATGATCGAAGGGCATATCAGCAGGGCGTACGACGGCGCTCTCCTCGCGCTTCATCTGCGTGTCATCGAGATGGGCGGACTGGTGCTCGATCAGGTCCGCGAGGCGGCGCTGGCTTACACGGAGTGGGATTCTGCCGGTGCGCAGCGAGTGCTCGAGCGCGAGCAGACGGTGAACGCGTACGACCGCAGTATCGACGAAGAACAGATGACGCTGATCGCGCGTCGTCAGCCGATGGCCTCCGACCTGCGCATCATCATCGCCATTTCCAAAGCGGTCGCAGAGCTGGAGCGGGCGGGGGACGAAGCCGCAAAGATCGCGCGCACCGTGCTCGGCCACGGCGGCCGGCCGGGGCCTGCAACCACGCGCGATGCGCGTCATCTCGGGCGCCTGGCCGTCAGTCTCCTGCGTCTGTCACTCGATGCGTTCGACGCCATCGAGTCCTCTCTTGCCTCGGAAGTCATTGCGCGGGACCGCGAGCTGGATGAGGAATACGCAGCCGGCCTGCGCCGGCTACTCACGCGCGCCATGGAAGATCCGCGCCACTTCGACGTCGCGCTGGAAGCCGCGTTCGTATTGAAGTCCCTGGAGCGCATCGGCGATCACGCGCGCAATCTCGCACGCCACATCCAGTCTATCGGTCAGACTGCGGGCACCCAGGTGGACGATGCCCCTGCAACGGCCGCGTCGCAGAGCCACTAGCGACTAGCGGGGGCGCTACTCCGCGCCGCGCAGCAGCTCGTTGATCGAGGTCTTTTTCCGCGTTTGCGCGTCCACCTGTTTCACGATGATCGCGCAGTAGAGCCCGTACTTGCCGTCTTCAGAAGGCAGGGTGCCCGGCACTACGACCGAGCCCGCCGGCACGCGCCCGCGATACACCTTGCCCGTGGCGCGATCGTAGATGCGTGTGCCCTGGCCGATGAAGACGCCCATCGACAGCACTGCGCCTTGCTCGACGATCACGCCTTCGACCACTTCCGAGCGAGCGCCCACGAAGCAGTCGTCTTCGATGATGGTCGGAGCGGCCTGCAGCGGCTCCAGCACGCCGCCGATTCCCACGCCGCCCGAGAGATGCACGTTCTTGCCGATCTGCGCGCAGGAGCCGACGGTGACCCAGGTGTCCACCATGGTCCCGCTGTCGACGTATGCGCCGATGTTCACGTAACTCGGCATGAGCACTGCATTCGAGGCTACGTATGCGCCACGTCGCGCAATTGCATGCGGCACGACTCGCGCGCCGCCGGCACGGAGCTGCTGCTCCGTCGCGTTTTCGTATTTGAGCGGCACCTTGTCGTAGAAGCGCGTGTAGCCGGCGTCGACGACTTTGTTGTCATGAGTGCGGAAGTGAAGCAGCACGGCTTTCTTCAGCCACTCGTTCACCACCCATTGCCCGTCTTTCTTCTCGGCCACGCGCGCGCGCCCGCTGTCGAGCATCTCGATGACGTCTTCGATGGCGCGCAGCAGGGAAGCATCGGCATTCGACGGCGTGATTTCGCCGCGACGTTCGAAGGCAGATTCGATGGTGGCTTGCAGTGTGCTCATGGTCAGCGGCGTTGTGAAAGAAAAGAGCGTATCCGTTCCGCGGCGGCAATGCACTGCTCGACGCTTGCCGTGAGCGAGATGCGCACTCGCCCGCGGCCGGGATTGATGCCATCCATGTCCCGCGCGAGATAACTGCCAGGCAGCACCGTGACATTCTGGGATGCGAAGAGATCGCGAACGAACCGCTCGTCGTCACCACCGACGTCCGGCCACAGATAGAAGGCGCCGTCCGGGCGTATCACATTCAGGACAGGAGAAAGGATCGGCAAGACACGCGCGAATTTTTCCTGGTACAGGCGGCGATTTTGCGCGCCGTGCGTGTCCTCGCTCCACGCAGCCACGCTTGCGAGCTGTGTTGGAACGGCCATCGCGCTGCCGTGGTAGGTGCGGTAGAGCAGGAAGCGTGACATCAGTGCCGGATCGCCGGCGACGAAGCCGGATCGCAGGCCGGGGACACTCGACCGCTTGGAGAGGCTGTGGAACACCGCGCAGCGAGTGAATGTGTCGCGGCCGGTGGCGATACAGGCTTCGAGCAGGCTAGGCGGCTTCTTCTGCTCGTCGAGATAGATTTCGGCGTAGCACTCGTCGACTGCGATGACGAAGTCGTGGCGATCCGCCAGCTCGAGTGCGCGCTGGAGATATGCGCGCGAGGCGATGGCACCCGCGGGGTTGCCGGGGTTGCAGAGGAACAGGAGCTGGCAGCGTTCCCAGATGCTTGCCGGGACGGCGTCGAGATCGGGTATGTAGCCGTTCGATGCGGTCGTGTTGAGAAAGTACGGTTGGGCGCCGGCGAGGAGCGAGGCACCTTCGTAGATCTGGTAGAACGGGTTTGGCATTGCCACGAGCGCGTCGGCCTTGCCTTCGACGATGACCTGGACGAAGGCGAACAGCGCTTCGCGTGTGCCATTCACCGGAAGCACCATGGTGTCCGGGTTTACCGCGTTGGCCGGCAGCGAGAAGCGGCGTTCGAGCCAGCGAGCGGCTGCCGTTCGCAATTCAATGAGCCCGATGGTTGCCGGGTAGCTTCCCAGCTTGTGCAGGTTTTCCCGCAGTGTTTCGAGGATGAAAGGCGGTGGCTCGTGCTGGGGCTCGCCGATGGACATCGCGATGTGCGCAATGTCGGGTGGCGTGGCGCCAGCCTTCAAGCGTGCGAGCCGCTCGAATGGATACGGATGCAAAAGATCGAGGCGAGGATTCACGCCGCTTGCCGTCGATCCAGCGCCAACGTCAATCTGCCTTTCAGGCGCTCGGCCGCTTCCTCAGTCAATGGCCGGTGGTCGAAGCCGGTCACGTAGAACACGTCCTCGGCCCGCTCGCCAACGGTCATGATCTTGGCGTTGTGCAGCTCGATGCGCTCCTCCAGCAGCACCTTGCCCACATCGCACAGAAGCCCAGGCCGGTCGCCAGCGGTCAACTCCAGCACCGACCGCTGATTTCTTTCGTCCACGCTGACCGCAATCTGCGTAGGCGTATTGAACATGCGCGCCTGCCGCGGCGCGCGCCGCGATACCGCAACGGGCGCATCTTCAGGCCGCCTCACCGACTGCCACAGCGCCCGCTCGATTTCCTGCTGCCGATCCGCATCGGTGATCGGCGCATTGTCATCTTCGAGCACGTGATAGAAGTCGAGACTGATACCACCGCCCATGGGCGTAATGCGCGCATCGACGATGGTGAGCCCGAGCTGATCGAGCACGGCCGTGGCGCGCGCGAACCCGTACCGTCCAGGCAGGCCGTACACCAGGACGCCCGTGGTCCCGCGAACGCTTTGCGGCTCAATCGCAACGAGCGGCTCGGTGGAATGCGCGGGGCGGTCGGCGAGCATCCGCGTGTGCCAGGCCACTTCTTCAGGCGAGTGACGCAGGAAGTACGTCGCCGACAACCGCGTCCATACCCGCTGGATGTCCGGCTCGGTCACGTGCTGATCGACGAGGAGCTTGCGTGCAGCCTCCTGCGTCTCGCGCATCAGCTCATCCTGATCGATCGGGCTCTCCAGCCCCCGGCGCAGCGCTCGCTTCACGCGTGTAAAGAACTCGTGAAAGAGCGACGCCTTCCAGGAATTCCACAGCTTCGGATTCGTGCCGCGAACGTCGGCGCACGTGAGCACGTAGAGATAGTCGAGGTGCGACTCGTCGCCCACGTGCTTGGCGAACGCGCTGATCACCTGCGGATCGCCGATGTCCTGTTTCTGCGCCGTGATGGACAGCTCGAGGTGATTGCGTACGAGCCACGCCACCATGCGGGCGTCGTACCGCGAAAGACCCTGCTCCAGGCAGAACGCTTCGGCGTCCACCGAGCCGAGCTCCGAATGATCGCCACCGCGCCCCTTGGCGATGTCGTGAAACAACGCGGCCAGGTAAACCACTTCCGGCTTCGGAAGCGACTGCATGATGCGCGACAGTTCCGGCAGCTCGTGGTCGTACTTCGAAATCGCCAGCCTGCGCAGGTTGCTCACTACGAACAACGTGTGTGCATCCACCGTGTACGCATGGAACAGGTCGTACTGCATGCGACCCACGATGCGTCCGAAAGCCGGAATGTAGCGTCCGAGCACGCCGTACGTATTCATCCGTCGCAGCTCGTGAGTGACGCCGACGGGTGCGCGCAGAATGTCCACGAACAGCCGGTGGTGGCGCGGGTTCTGCCGGAACTCCTCATCGATGAGCCACAGACTGCGCGCCACCGCACGCATCGTGGACGCGCGTACACCCTTGATCTCCGGGTGCTGCTGCAGGAGTTGAAAGATCTCCAGCAGGGCAGAGGGGGTGCGCACGAACATGTCATCGCTCACGGCCTCGAGCGAACCACTGCGCACCTGGAACCGCGGATTGAGCGGCCGCGGCGGCTCCGTCTCCGTGAGGATGGCTTCGCGGAAGAGCTGCAGCAGCAGCTCATTCAGCAGCATCACGTCCATCACGGTGCGGTAGTAGCGCTGCATGAGCTGCTCGACGGCCAACGTGTACGAGGCGTCCTCGTACCCGAAGCTCTGCGCGAGCTTGATCTGATGGTCGAACAGCAGGCGATCCTCGCGCCGGTTCGTCAGCGCGTGCAGCCCGAAGCGCACCTTCCACAGGAACGCCTGCGCCTGCTTCAGTCGCCGCAGCTCAGCGGGGCTCATGAAGCCGAGCTTGGCCAGCTCATCGAGCGTGTCCGCGCCGAAGTGGCGCTTTGCGACCCACGCGATCGTCTGGATGTCCCGCAGTCCCCCGGGCCCCGTCTTCACGTTCGGCTCGAGGTTGTACGCGGTCTCATTGAATTTGAGGTGGCGTTCCTGCTGCTCGCGCACCTTCGCCTCGAAGAACTCCTTCACCGGCCAGATGCGATCGGGTGCAAGCGCCGTGCGCATCTGCGCGAGCAGTTTCGCGTTTCCACACAGGAGACGCGCTTCGAGCAGCGTCGTCATCACGCCGACATCGGCGCTGCTCTCCTGCGCGCATTCGTCGACCGTGCGCACGCTGTGCCCGACTTCGAGCCCGATATCCCACAGGAACGCCACGAACTGCTCGACACGCCCGCGGCCTTCGTTGTCCAGCGGCGCAGGGACGAGCAGCAGCAGGTCGATATCCGAGCAGGGATGCAGCTCACCGCGCCCATATCCACCTACGGCCACCAATGCCCAGGGCGGCGACTCGTCTCCGAGCTTGATGCGACAGACTTCGCGGAGCACGGCATCCACGAGCTGCGCGCGCGCGTGCACGAGCGTCTCGACGGACTCCTCCGCGAAAAAACGCGCCTTCAGATCTTCATGAGCCTGCTTGAGCAGCTCGCGATAGGCGGTGGGATCGCCGTGCGCTTCAGCGAGCAGAACCGGGAGTCGCGCGAGAAATGGCCAGGGCTCCGCGCCCATCATGGTCGGCAGAAATTCGTCGAGTAATTCCGGGTCTCCCACCATTTCGAGCGGCCCCTAGTGCCGCCCGCGAGCACCGAGTGTGAGTACCTCGTAACCGTTGGGCGTGACGAGCACAGTGTGCTCCCACTGAGCAGACAACGATCGATCCTTCGTGATGACCGTCCAGCCATCCGGCAGCAGCCGTACGTGGCGCTTGCCCGCGTTCACCATCGGCTCGATCGTGAAGGTCATGCCGGTCTTGAGCTCGAGGCCGGTGCCCGGATCGCCGTAGTGAAGGACCTGCGGATCCTCGTGATAGATCCGGCCGATGCCGTGGCCACAGTACTCGCGCACGACGGAAAAATTCTCACCCTCGACGAACTGCTGGATGGCATGCCCGACGTCGCCGAGCCGCGCACCCGGACGCACCACTTCGATGCCGCGCCACATGGCTTCGTGGCAGGTCTCGTTCAGCCGCTGCGCGTGCGGAGCCACCTTGCCGACGTTGTACATGCGGCTCGTGTCGCCGTGGAACCCGTCCTTGATGACGGTGACATCGATGTTGATGATGTCGCCGTTCTTCAGCCGCTTGTCGTTCGGAATGCCGTGGCAGACCACGTGGTTTACGGACGAGCAGATCGTCTTCGGAAAGCCGCGGTAGTTGACGTTCGCGGGAATCGCCTTCTGCACGTTGACGATGTAGTCGTAGCAGAGCTTGTCGAGCTCCTCGGTGGACACACCGGGCACCACGTGCGCCTCGATCATGTCCAGCACTTCGGCTGCCAGCCGACCGGCGACCCGCATCTTTTCCTGATCTTCCGGCGACTTGATGGTGACGTGCATGGCTCAGCTGCGACCCATTCTAAGGGTTCGCGTAAATCGTTGTTCCGATGGGGTCTTCATGGTATAAAGCGCGGCCTTTTTTGGCAAACAACCCCACACGCGTACCCGCTCTTCAATGAAGAGCAACCAGGTGGCTGGGTGTTCCTGACCGGCAATGCCGCTCAGGGATGGCCGCCCGGGGTCCGCGGAGGCCTAACCCAAACAGGAGCTTCTACATGCCCGGCGTGTCCATGCGACAGATGCTGGAGGCGGGAGTCCATTTCGGACATCAGACCCGCTTCTGGAACCCGAAGATGGCCCCTTTCATCTTCGGCGAGCGAAATCGGATCCACATCATCAATCTCGAGAAGACGCAGCCCATGTATGCGGAGGCTGCGAACTTCATCAAGAGCGTCATCGCGGACGGCGGCAAGGTGCTGTTCGTCGGCACCAAGCGCTCCGCGCGCGAAGCCGTGCAGGCGGAAGCCAGCCGTTGCGGGATGCCCTTCGTCAACCAACGCTGGCTTGGCGGCATGCTCACGAATTTCAAGACCATCCGCCAGTCGATCCGCCGCCTCGGCGAGATCACGGAGATGGCCGCCAGCGGCGCGCTCGAAAAGCGCGGCAAGAAAGAGGCGACCCAGCTCCGGCGCGAGCAGGAAAAGCTCGAGAAGAGTCTCGGCGGGATCAAGGAGATGGAAGCCCTTCCGGATGCCATCTTCATCGTGGACGTGGGCCATGAGGCCATCGCCATCCACGAGGCCAAGAAGCTCGGCATCCCGGTGGTGGCGGTGGTCGACACCAACTGCTCCCCGGACGGTGTCGAATACGTGATTCCCGGGAATGACGACGCCATGCGCGCCATCCAGCTCTACGCCATCGGCATCGCCGACGCGGTGCTGGAGGGCAAGCAGTCCGTGCCTGCCGTCGCGGTGGGCGAAGACGAGTTCGTCGAGCTGGACGAGGCGGGCAACCCGCGGAAGAAGTCCGCGCGCGGCAAGCCGCGCCCGGCGGCCACGGTCCGCAAGAAGACGCCGCAGCGTCGCCGCCCGCCAGTGCGCCTCCCCGCCGCTGCTGCTGCAGAAGGCGGCGAGGCAGCCGCGGCTGGCACTGAATTCGACGATATCGACGACGCAGAGGACGCAATCGAAGCCGTTGCCGCGTCCGTGGCGGTGCCAGCGGCCCCTCCCGCCAGCACGTCCCGGCGGCCCGGTGGCGACGGCGGCCAGCGCCGTGGTGGCAGGCGTGATGGTGGCGGCGGGCGCGGCTAAAAGAGCCGTGCTGAAAATCCCTGACGAGGTTTGAGACCATGAATATCACTGCAGATGCTGTCAAACAGCTCCGCGAGCGCACGGGCGCGGGGATGATGGAGTGCAAGAAGGCCCTCGTTGAGACGAAGGGCGACCTGGACGCGGCAGCCGACCTCATGCGCAAGCAGGGCCTGGCCAAGGCAGACAAGAAGGCGTCGCGCATCGCCGCCGAGGGCGTGATCGTCATCGAGAAGGCTGCCGACGGTCGCGCCGGCGCCATGCTCGAAGTGAACTGCGAGACGGACTTCGTCGCGCGCGAGGTCGATTTCAAGGCGTTCGCGCAGGCCGTCGTGCAGAAGGCCGCGGCCACGCGTCCTACCTCGCTCGATGCCTTGCTGGCAACGAAGCTGGACAGCGGCGAGACCATCGACGAGCGTCGTCGCGCGCTCGTTGCGAAGATCGGCGAGAACATCAGTGTGCGTCGCTTCACGCAGCTTTCCGCTCCCACGCACCTGGGTGCGTACGTCCACGGCACGCGCATCGGCGCGCTGGTGGCGGTGGAAGGCGGGGACGCGACCGTTGCGTACGACCTCGCCATGCACGTCGCGGCCAGCAACCCGCGTTACCTGGACGTCGCCTCGATTCCCGCGGACATCGTGGAAAAGGAGCGCGGCATCCTGGTCGAGCAGGCCCAGAACGAGGCCCAGACCAGCGGCAAGCCGAAGCCGGCCGACATCATCGCCAGGATGGTGGAGGGGCGGCTGCGCAAGAACCTGGGCGAGATCACGCTGGCCGGCCAGGCCTTCGTGAAGGACCCGGATATCACCATCGAAAAACTGCTGAAGAATGCCAAGGCGAAAGTGATCGCCTACGAGCGCTACGAAGTGGGCGCCGGCATCGAGAAGAAGCAGGAGGACTTCGTCGCCGAGGTCATGAAACAGGTGAAAGACAACAGTGGCGGCGATGGCGCCGTCAAGCACTGAGTCAGTCAGCGAAAAACCCCGCCACGGCGGGGTTTTTTGCAAGTTGCCAGGCGAATTCGCGAGGGCTGAAATACCGACATGAATGCAGCCGCTGAGCATCCTTACAAGCGCGTGCTCGTGAAGCTCTCGGGCGAAGCGCTCATGGGGCAGGGCGATTACGGAATCGACCCTGCCATCATCAAGCGCATTGCCGGTGAGCTGCTGGAGCTCACCCAGATGGGCACCAAGGTCGCCGTCGTCATCGGCGGCGGCAATATCTTCCGGGGCGCGGGCCTCGCGCGCGCCGGCATGGATCGCGTCACCGGTGATCACATGGGCATGCTGGCCACGGTGATGAACGCCCTGGCCATGCAGGATGCGCTGGAAAGCCTCGGGTTGTACGTGCGCGTGATGTCCGCCATCCGCATCAATCAGGTGTGCGAGGACTACATCCGCCGCCGGGCCGTGCGCCACCTGGAGAAGGGCCGCGTCATCATCTTCGCCGCCGGCACCGGCAACCCGTTCTTCACCACGGACACGGCTGCCGCCCTGCGTGCCATCGAGATCGATGCGGACCTGCTGCTGAAGGCCACGAAAGTCAACGGCGTGTACTCGGACGACCCCATCCGCAACCCGAAGGCCACGCGCTATCCGCGCCTCACTTACGACAAGGTGCTGGCAGACAAGCTGAACGTCATGGACGCCACCGCCGTGGTGATGTGTCGTGACAACCACCTGCCGATGCGAGTATTCAATCTCAACAATGCCGGCGACCTGCCGCGCGTGGTGCGCGGGGAAGACGTAGGAACGCTGGTCACGTTCGACTAAGAAGGAGTCGGACCATGATTGAAGATATCAAGAAGGACGCCATTACACGCATGACCAAGTGCGTGCAGAACTTTGCCGCCGACACGAAGAAGCTGCGCACCGGGCGCGCCCACCCGAGCCTGGTGGAGCACCTGAAGGTGGACTACTACGGGTCGGACGTTCCCCTGCAGCAGGTGGCGAACATCAGCGTCGAGGACGGTCGCACGCTCGTCATCTCGCCATGGGAAAAGACGGTCGTGCAGGCCATCGAGAAGGCCATCTTCAAGTCGGATCTCGGGCTCACGCCGATGACGGCCGGCACCGTCATCCGCATCCCGATGCCGCCGCTCACCGAGGAGCGCCGCCGGGACATCACCAAGGTGCTGCGTCATGACGCGGAGAACGCCCGCGTCGCCGTACGCAACGTCCGCCGCGACGTGATGACGGACGTGAAGGAAGCGCTGAAGGAAAAACTCATCTCGCAGGACGACGAGCGCCGCGCAGAAGCGGAGATCCAGAAGCTCACCGACAAGCACATCGCAGACGTCGAGCAGCTCCTGGCGGCGAAAGAAAAGGAGATCATGCAGGTGTAGTTAATTGGAAAAAATCGCCTGCGGCGATTTTTTCGAGACCCTACTCGATTTCCGCCGGCAAAAGGCGCGACTTTTGCCGGCTAGCAAAGGCTTGAGTGCAACGGCATAAGTGACGCATAGGTGAGTGTTCCACGCCACATCGCGATCATCATGGACGGCAATGGTCGCTGGGCGGCCGCGCGCGGCCTGCCGCGCGTCGCCGGCCACAAGAGCGGCCTCACTGCCGTGCGCATGTCGATCCAGGAGTGCGCGAAGCGCAAGGTCGGCGCGCTGACGCTGTTCGCGTTCTCGAGCGAGAACTGGCAGCGGCCGGCGGATGAAGTGTCGAGCCTGATGGGCCTGTTCTTCGAGGCGCTCGAGCGCGAGATCGAAGAGCTGCACGGGAACGGCGTGCGCATCCGCTTCATCGGCGATCGCAAGGCGCTGTCGGTGCGGCTGCAGGCGCGCATCGCGGCGGCGGAACAGCAGACTGCCGGAAACGGCGGCCTGCAGCTTCAGGTGGCAGTGAGCTATGGGGGACGGTGGGACGTGGTGCAGGCAGTTCAGAAACTCGCCCGGCGATGCGCCGAAGGCTCCATCCGCGCGCAGGACATCACCGAGAACGATGTCTCGGCCGCGCTCGAGCTCGGCGTATTGGGCGAAGCAGGCCTCTCCGATCCTGACCTCTTCATCCGCACGGGCGGCGAGCATCGCATCAGCAATTTTCTGCTCTGGAATCTCGCGTACACGGAGTTGTTCTTCACCGACAAGCTGTGGCCGGACTTCGACGCCGCGGAATTCGACGCGGCACTCGAACACTTCGCCGGGCGTGAACGACGGTTCGGCCTGACGAGCAGCCAGCAGCACGCCGCTCGGGGCAACGCCTAGTCTCGCAGCGCCGTCATGACCGAAGGCATCAAGACGCGTGTGATGACGGCGGCCGTGCTCGTGGCCATCCTGCTCGCCGTGCTGCTGTGGTTGCCGCCCACCGGAACGGTGGTTGCGCTCACGCTGGTGGTGCTCGCGGGTGCCTGGGAGTGGTCCGCGTTCCTGCGCGTCCCGGGCATGCTTTTCCGTCTGATCTATGTGCTGATCATCGCGGCGCTGCTGCCGCTGATCTGGCACATCACGGCTGATGCGAATGGGCGGGACGTGGTGTTGCGAGTGACGCTCGTGTGGTGGCTCATCGCCCTCGCATGGGTGATGTTCGCTCCGCGCCGCGTGACTTCATGGGCCGCGGCCGCTGCCGGCGTTCTCGCTCTGGTGCCCGCGTGGGTGGCGCTCACCCGGTTGCGTCTCGACTTCGAGCGCGGTGCCGAGTGGGTGCTCTTCGCGCTGATTCTCGTCTGGGTAGCCGATATCGGTGCTTTTTTCGTCGGACGGCGCTTCGGGCGCACGCGACTTGCTCCTCACGTCTCGCCGGGCAAGACCTGGGAGGGCGTCGTGGGTGGTGCGGTTGCGAGCGCGCTGGTGGCAGTCATCGGCAGCCTCTGGTTCAACATCCCGCTGTCGCGGTTCGTGCCGCTCTGTCTCGCGGTCGTCGCGTTCTCGATTGTCGGCGATCTCACCGAGAGCCTGCTCAAGCGATTCGCGGGCGTGAAGGACAGCGGCAGTCTCTTCCCGGGTCACGGCGGCGTCATGGATCGCATAGACAGCGTGACGGGCGCCGCGCCGATTCTCTTCCTCGGTCTGGTGGCTCTCGGAGTGCAGGCGTGATCGGAGTCGCCGTGCTCGGCTCCACGGGCTCGATCGGCGAGAGCACGCTCGATGTGCTCGCCCGTCATCCGGATCGCTACCAGGTCGTCGCGCTCGCAGCCAACCGCAACGTGGCGAAGCTCGCTCAGCAGGTCATTCAGTGGCGCCCTGCGTACGCCGTTCTGGCTGACGAGACATTGCTTCCCGAGCTGAAAGAACGCATCGCACGTGCCGGCGTGAGCACGCGCGTGCTTGGCGGCGAAAGTGCGCTGCTGGAAATCGCGACTCTTCCCGAAGCGCAGTACGTGATGGCAGCCATCGTCGGCGCCGCGGGCCTGCGCTCGACATTCGCGGCGGTGAAAGCAGGCAAGCGGCTGCTGATCGCCAACAAGGAATCGCTCGTGATGGCCGGGCCGCTGCTCGTGAGCGCGGCGCGTGCATCCGGCGCAACACTGCTTCCCGTAGATAGTGAGCACAGCGCGATTTTTCAGTGCCTCCCACCGAGCACTCATGCCGGCGAGTCACCCAAAGGTGTGCGCCGAGTGCTGCTTACCGCATCCGGCGGTCCGTTCCTCGATTGGCCAATGGACAAGCTTGCGGCGTGTACACCCGAGCAGGCCTGCGCGCATCCGAACTGGGTGATGGGACGAAAAATCTCGGTGGACTCGGCGACGCTCATGAACAAGGGGCTCGAGCTCATCGAAGCGGCGCTGCTGTTCGGGCTCGATCCGGCGCAGATCGAAGTGGTGGTCCACCGCCAGAGCATCGTGCACTCGCTGGTGGAATACATCGACGGCTCGGTGCTCGCGCAGCTCGGCTCGCCGGACATGCGTACGCCCATCGCTTACGCGCTCGCGTGGCCAGAGCGGCTCGCCTCCGGTGTAGAATTCCTCGACCTCATCCGGGCCGCGCGGCTCGAGTTCTGCGCGCCGGATCTGGATCGGTTCCGCTGCCTCGCCCTGGCGCAGGCGGCGGCGCGCGCCGGCGGCACGACGCCGGCAATACTCAACGCGGCGAACGAGGTGGCTGTGCAGGCGTTCCTCGACCGCCAGTTGAACTTTCTGGAGATAGCGAGGGTCTCTGAGGCCGTGCTCGCGAAAATGACCGGCGGGCCCATCCGCGGCCTGGACGACGTATTGGGGGCGGACGCCGAAGCGCGGCGACTGGCCCGAGAGCGCATCCCCACTCTGGAAGTCCGCGAGCGAGGGGCTCACGCATGAGTATCGTCTGGTACGCATTATGGTTCATGGTGGCCGTGAGCTTGCTCGTCACGGTTCATGAATACGGCCACTTCTGGGTGGCGCGCCGGCTCGGCTTCAAGGTGCTGCGCTTCTCCGTCGGATTCGGTCGGCCCCTCATCGAACGCACGGGCAAGGACGGCACCGTGTATTCCCTCGCAGTCCTCCCGCTCGGCGGCTACGTGAAGCTGCTGGACGAGCGCGAAGGGCCCGTGCCAACGGCCGAGCTCTCGAGGTCCTTCACCCGCAAACCCCCGTGGCAACGCATTCTGGTGCTGCTCGCGGGCCCGGCATTCAATATCGTGTTCGCCATCCTCGTGCTCTGGGGAATGCTCTGGGCCAAGGGCTTCATCGAAGACACGAAGCCGGTGGTCGGGGATGTGGTGCAGGGCTCGATCGCTCAGAAGGGCGGTATGCGCTCAGGCGATCTGATCCTGACCGTGGACGGCCGGGACATCGAGAAGCACGAGGTCAAACTCCGGCGCGACGTCGTATTCCAGCTCCTCGACGCGATCAGCGCCGATGGCGTCGCCAACCTGTCCGTGCGCGGGGAGGATGGACGCACCCGGTCGGTCGCGCTGACGGTCGGGGACGGCGAGGCCCGCCGCAAGCTCACCGAAGCGCCCGCGCTGTTCAAAGGCCTGGGCTTCGATTTCTGGGAGCCGCCGCTCCCGCCAGTGATCGGGGACCTCGTCAGCAACGGTCCGGCGGCCACGGCAGGTCTGCACAAGGGCGACCGGATTATCGATATCAACGGCAAGCCGATCGCCGACTTCCGCGATCTCGCCGCGATCACGGCGGGCTCGCAGCCCGGAGATGTGCTCGCCGTGCGCTACCAGCGCGGCAGTGCCGAGAACGACGTGAAAATCACCGTCGGGAGCCAGAAGGCGAGCGATGGGCGCAAGGTCGGCTTCATCGGCGTGCGGCCCGCGGCTCCGAAGATTCCGGATGAGATGGTTTTGCGCACGACGTTCACGCCGCTCAGCGCGCTGACGCAGGCGACCGTCGAAGCGTGGGACATGACGATGCTGCAGGCCCGGCTCGTGTGGCGCATGGTGATGGGGAACGTCTCGCTCAAGAACCTGAGCGGACCGCTCTCGATCGCCGAGTTCGCCGGCGAGTCCGCGAGCGACGGTGTCAGCTCGTTCCTGAGCTTCCTCGTGCTCATCTCCCTGAGTCTCGGTTTTCTCAATCTGCTGCCGATCCCGATCCTGGATGGCGGGCAGATCGTCTTTCAGCTGGCGGAATGGCTGAAGGGGAGCCCGTTGTCCGAGCGCACGCAGGCGTTCGGTCAGCAGGTGGGGATTGCACTGCTGATCCTGCTCATGGGTGTCGCGCTGTTCAACGACATCGCGCGCCAAATCAGCGGCTGACAATTATTTTGGGGATTTTGAAGGGGCGGTCCTGATGCGCCGTGCGGCCTGGGTCTCGGTTGCTTTTTTCGTGCACACGACACTTGCGTTGGCTCAAGACGCGGGCCCCGGCACGGCCGACACGGAGCGCACGCTGCCCGTCAGCGAGGCGGACTTTCGCGTCGGCGACATCAAGGTCGAAGGCCTGCAACGCGTTTCCGAGGGCACGGTCTACAACTACCTGCCGGTGAACATCGGCGACACGCTCACCCCGCAGCGTGTGCGCGAGGCGATTCGCGCGCTCTACAACACCGGTTTCTTTCGCGACGTGCAGCTCCGCCGGAACGGCAACACGCTGGTCGTCGTCGTGCTCGAGCGCCCCTCGATCGAAAGCTTCGAGATCACGGGCAACAAGGACATCAAGACCGAGGACCTGCAGAAGTCCCTGCGCAACGTCGGCCTCGCCACCGGCAAGACCTTCGACCGCTCGGTGCTCGAAGAGGTGAAGCAATACCTCACGGACCAGTATTTCAGCCGCGGCAAGTACGGCGTGCGCATCGACGCGAACGTCGAGGAGCAGACCGGCAACCGCGTGCGCATCAAGATCGACATCAAGGAAGGCAAGCGCGCGAAGATCCGCCAGATCAACGTGGTCGGCAACGAGTCGTTCCGCGAAAAGGACGTGCTCGAGAGCTTCGAGCTGAAGACGCCGAACTGGCTCTCCTGGTACAAGCAGAACGACCGCTACTCGCGCGAATCCCTGCAAGGCGATCTCGAGAAGCTGCGCTCGTTCTACATGGACCGCGGCTACGCCAACTTCAACATCGACTCCACGCAGGTGGCGATCGCCCCGGAGAAGGACGACATCTTCATCACGGTGAACGTGAAGGAAGGCGAGGTCTTCAAGATCGGCGAGGTGAAGATGGCCGGCACGTTCGTCGTGCCCGAGGCGGAGCTGCGCAAGTACATGCTCGTCCAGCCCGGCCAGACGTTCAATCGCAAGCTCATCACCTCGACGCAGGAGCTGATGCAGAACCGTCTCGGCGTGGACGGTTACGCGTTCGCGAAAGTCGACCCGGTGCCCACCCCGAACAACGAGACGCACGAAGTCTCGCTCACGTTCTTCGTCGAGCCGGGCAACCGCGTCTACGTGCGCAACATCACCTTCGGCGGCGCGAATCGCATCAATGACGAGGTCATGCGCCGGGAGCTGCGCCAGCTCGAAGGCGGGTGGCTCTCGAATTCGGCGCTCGAACGCTCGAAGCAGCGTATCCAGCGTCTGCCTTATGTGAAAAAAGTCGAGTCGGAAACCACGCCGGTACCGGGCGCGCCGGACCTGGTGGACGTGAATTTCACGGTGGAAGAGGGCCCGAGCGCCCAGCTCGGCGGCGGTATCGGGTACTCCGAATCGCAGAGCTTCATCCTGAACGGCAACTACGCCGACTCCAATTTCATGGGCACGGGCAAGCGCATCGCGCTCGAGCTCAATTCAGGCCGCTACAGCAAGGTCTACAGCTTCTCGCACACGAACCCGTACATCAGCGTGGACAACCTCGCGCGCACGATGTCCCTCACGTACCGCGACGTCACGCAGTTCGTGTCCGCTTCGTCGGACTTCGGCTCGAAGACGGTGGCAGCGGGCATCGACTACGCCTATCCGATCACGGAATACCAGACGCTGCGCTACGGTTTGTCCCTGCAGGACGCCTCGCTCCTCACCAACAACTTCGGCAGCGCCGTCCAGGCCCAGCAATGGGTGCAGCAGAACGGCAAGTCCTACTCACGCATCGAGAACGACGGCTTCGGCAACCAGATCACCTTCTTCGGCACCAAGTTCAAAACGGCAGAGTTGCTCATCGGCTGGAGCTACGACACCCGCAATCGCGCTCTCTTCGCAGACCGGGGCATGCGCAATGCCGTGTCCCTGTCGTACACCGCTCCGGGGAGCGACGTCGAGTACTACCTCGCGAACTACGAGTTCCTGAAGTACGTCCCGCTGTTCCGCCGGTTCGCACTGGCCTTCAATGTGGACCTCGGCTACGGCCAGGCTCTCGGGGACACGACGGCATTGCCGCCGTTCCGCCAGTTCTTTGCCGGCGGCCCGGATTCGGTGCGCGGCTACCGCGAGAGCCGCCTTGGTCCGAAGGACGATTTCGGCAACCCCTACGGCGGCAACATGAGAGTCGTCGGGCGGACCGAGCTCATCCTGCCGCTGCCCGAGAAGTTCTCGACCAGTGCCCGCCTCAGCCTTTTTTACGATATCGGGAACGTGTTCTCGACCGGGAATCGCGTCCAGTTCTCGAGCAAACCGCAGTTGGACGGCAGCCGCACGCCGATCGACTATGACTTCGCTTATGATAGCTTGAAGAAGTCCGCGGGCATCGCGGTCCAGTGGCTGGCGCCACTCGGGCTGTTCCGGTTCAGCTATGCCTTCCCGATGAACGCGGACCCGGGCGACAGCTTTCGCTACAAAGACGAGGAAGAGCGCTTTCAGTTCTCGATCGGCCAGGCTTTCTAGGCCGGCGCTACAAGGGGTGAGTGTTTCGTGATGGGTTTGAACTATTCAAAGACTCGGGGCCTCGCGCTGATCGCGGCCCTGGCCGCCACGGGGTTGGCGGTGCCGGCATTCGCCGAAGTGAAGATCGCGGTCGTCGACTACGGGCGTCTCGTCGAAGAGTCGCCGCAGGCGAAGACCGCACTGGATGCGATCCGCAACGAATTCACGCCGAAGGAGCGCGAGATTCGCAACCAGGAAACGGCGCTCAAAGCGAAGGAAGAGAAGCTGAACAAGGACGGGGCGACGATGGCGCCGGATCAGCGCACGCGCGCCGAGAAGGAACTGCGCGATGGCGCGCGGGACCTGCAGCGCCGGCGCGCCGAGATCCAGGACGATTTCAACGCCCGCCGCACCGAAGAGATGTCGCGTCTGCAGAAGACGCTCATCGAGGAAGTGCGTGCCTACGCGAAGGCGCAGAACTTCGACATCGTCATCGCCGATGGCGTCATCTATTCCGTGCCGGCGCTGGACATCACACCGGCAATCCTGACGTCGCTCCAGTCCCGCGCGCCGAAGCCGGCGGCCGGGTCTGCGGCTCCGTCCGGCGGTAGCGCGCCGAAGCCGGCGACGCCTCCGAAGTAAGGCCGGCGCCCCCAAGCGCTCGCCCGAACCCTCTCAATGTCCCTTTCGCTCGGGGAGCTCGCAGTCCGGTTTGGCTGCGAGCTTCGTGGCGATCCCGACGCGCGCGTCGATAGCGTCGCGGCGCTTGCCTCTGCGCACGCGGGCTCGGTGACGTTTCTCGCGAATCCCCGCCACAAGCCGGACCTGGTGAGCACGAAGGCGACGGCCGTGGTGCTCGACGCGAAGGCGGCTGCCGCTTGCCCGGTCGCGGCGCTCATCGCTGCGAATCCTCACGCAACGTTCGCGCGCATCGCCGCGCTGTTGTACCCGCGGCCCGTAGCGCCCGCGGGCATTCATCCTTCAGCCGTTGTCGCGAAGGACGCTCGCATCGATCCGTCCGCGCACGTCGGGCCATTCGTCTCGATCGGATCTCGTGTCGTCGTGGGTCCGCGCGCGGTCATCGGGCCGCACTCAGTCGTCGAAGATGGCGTGACGATCGCGGAGGACGTACGCGTCGTGGCGCGTGTCACGCTGTGCCACGACGTGAAGATCGGGGCGCGCACGCTGATCCAGCCGGGCGCCGTGATCGGCGGCGATGGGTTCGGCTTCGCGAAGGAGGGTGAGCGCTGGCTTTCCGTGCCCCAGGTGGGCTCGGTGGTCATCGGCCCGGACTGCGAAGTCGGCGTGAACACGACCATCGATCGCGGCGCCATCGGCGACACGGTGCTCGAAGAGGGCGTGAAGCTCGATAACCAGATCCAGATCGGCCACAACTGCTACATCGGTGCGCACACCGCCATGGCCGCCTGCGTCGGGCTCTCGGGCAGCGTCACCATCGGCAAGCGTTGCATGATCGGCGGCATGGCCGGGTTCGTCGGGCACCTCTCGCTCTGCGACGACGTGGCGATCACCGGACTCACGATGGTGTCCCATTCGATCACGCAGCCCGGCGTATACTCCGGCGGCATTCCGGCGGAGCCCGCCCGCACCTGGCGGCGGCTCGTCGGGCGGTTCAAGCGGCTCGATGCGTTCGCGCGGCGTCTCACGGCGGTCGAACGCGCCACGGGTACGCACTCCGCGGCAACTGAAGGCGAGGACGATGACTGAAGAACAGACCGGCGGGGACATTGCCCGTCTCGACATCAACGCCATCCTCAAGCAACTGCCGCACCGGTATCCCTTCCTCCTCGTCGATCGCGTGATCGAATGCCACAAAGGCAAGAGCATTCGCGCGCTGAAGAACGTCACCTACAACGAGCCGTTCTTTCCTGGGCATTTCCCGTACCGCCCGGTCATGCCGGGCGTCATGATCATCGAGGCGCTGGCGCAGACCGCCGGCATCCTCGCTTTCATCACCGCGGGCGTCATCCCGGATGAGAGCACGCGGTTCTTCTTCGTGGGCATCGACAAGGCGCGCTTTCGCAGGCCGGTCGAGCCTGGCGACCAGCTCATTCTGACGGCGCAGCTGGAGCGCGCCTTCAAAGGCATCTGGAAATTCTCGACGGTTGCGCTGGTCGACGGAGCGGAAGTGGCGCACGCGGAAATGATGGTGGCGCCGGAAGCCGGCAAAGCGGCGGGCGCGCCGACGTGATCGATCAGCGAGCCATCGTGTCACCGAAGGCGGAGCTCGCCGCCGATGTGTCGGTGGGCCCGTACTCGATCATCGGGCCGGACGTGATCCTCGGGCCGGGGTGCATCGTCGGGCCGCACGTGGTGCTGAACGGGCCGACGAAGATCGGCACGGGCAACCGCTTCTTCCAGTTCGCATCCATCGGCGATGCGCCGCAGGACAAGAAGTACAAGGGCGAGCCGACGCGGCTCGTCATCGGCGACCGCAACGTGTTCCGCGAGTCCTGCACCGTGAATCGCGGCACCACGCACGACAAGGGCGTCACGACCATCGGCAGCGACAACCTGTTCATGGCGTACTCGCATGTCGCGCACGATTGCGTGCTCGGCAACAACCTCGTGTTCGCGAACGGCGCGACGCTGGGCGGGCACGTGGAAATAGAAGACTGGGTCATCATCGGCGGGCTCGCGGCGATCCATCAGTTCTGCAAGGTCGGGGCGCACGCATTCATCGCCGGCGGCGCCATCGTCACGCGGGACGTGCCCACGTACGTGATGGCTGCCGGCAATCCGGCCGGCCCGCATTCGGTGAATGCCGAGGGACTGAAGCGGCGCGGATTCACGCCGGAACAGGTGCGCAACGTCCGCAATGCATTCCGCCTGCTGTATCGCTCGGACCTGCTGCTCGGCGACGCGGTGGCAAAGCTGAAGGAGCTGGGCGCGACGCAGCCCGAAGTGGCGACGCTGGTCGATTTCATCGGCAGATCCGAGCGCAGTCTCATTCGCTGAGGCGCGATCGTTGGGAGCGCGCGTGTTGCGGGTGGGGGTTGTTGCGGGCGAGGCCTCGGGCGACACGCTGGGCGCCGCGCTGATCTCGGCTTTGCGGGCGCGTGTGCCGGACGTCCAGGTGTTCGGCATGGCCGGGCCCAAGATGGTGGCGGCCGGGTGCGAAGCCTGGGCCTCCAGCGACGAGCTCGGTGTCATGGGCCTGTTCGAGGTGCTGAGCCACCTGCCGCGCCTTCTCACGCTGCGGCGCTCTCTCGTCACGCGATTCATCGAAGCGCAGCCGGACGTGTTCGTCGGCATCGACGTGCCGGACTTCAATCTCGGGATCGCGAAGCGGTTGAAGGCCAAGGGCTTGCGCACGGTTCAATACGTGAGTCCGCAGGTGTGGGCCTGGCGCCAGGCGCGCGTGCGGACCATCGGGCAGGCGTGCGATCTCATCCTGTGCCTCCTGCCATTCGAGACGAAGTTCTACCGCGAACACGGCGTGCGGGCGGAGTTCGTGGGGCATCCGCTTGCCGATCAGATTCCGCTCGACGTGGATCGTGAGGGCGCGCGGCGCGCGCTCGGCATCGATCCCACCGCGACGGTCATCGCGCTGTTGCCAGGCAGCCGCATGGGTGAAGTGGAGCGGCTCGGCGCGGATTTCATCGCCGCGGCAGCCTGGATCGCGGCTCGCCAACCGCAGGTGAGGTTTGTCGCGCCCATGGCAAGTGCGCGCGTGCGCGCGGCCTTTCAGCGCCAGCTGGGCGAAGCGCGCCGTGGCGTCGCCGACGCGGCGCTGAACGAAGCGCACGATCTGGGTGCGACGACGACGATCCTGCAGCAGGTCAATATCGCTGGCGGCATGCCTGCCATCGATGTGCTCGACGGTCAAGCGCATCGTGCGCTCGCGGCGGCAGACGGCGTGATCGTCGCCTCGGGTACCGCCACGCTCGAAACTCTTTTGTCGGGCAGGCCGATGGTCGTAGCCTATAGGCTCGGTGCGCTGACGGCTTTCCTCCTGAAGCAGCTCGCGCTCGTGAAGGTGCCGTACTTCTCGCAGCCGAATCTGCTCCTTGGGCGGGCCCGCGTGCCTGAATTTTTTCAGAATGACGTGACGGGCGCGGCGCTCGGTGCTGCCCTGTCGAAGGAAATGGCGGATCGGGGAGGGGTCGAGACGTTGCAAGCTGAATTTCGAACGGTGCATGAGACGTTACGGCGCGGCGGCGCCGCTCGTGCGGCCGACGCGATCCTCGAGTACGTCGGCGTCAAGCCAGTTGCGCCGACGCTCGATGCATCAGCCAGTGGCAGCTCAGCGCACGGCGCGGATGGCGCTTCCAGCGCCGGCGGTCCGCAGGATCGCCAGGATCGCGGCGCGCCGCGCTCAACAGGTTCGCCTCGCGATACCCCGCGCCAATGACGCGCCTGAAATTGAAGCCTCTTGCCATAGTTCGACGCCGGGTAGCCGGCGTCGATGAGGCCGGGCGTGGTCCGTTAGCCGGCCCCGTCTTCGCGGCGGCGGTGATCCTGGATCCGAAACGCCCCATCAGAGGGCTGGCCGACTCCAAAGCACTGACTTACGAGGAGCGGGCAACGCTCGCTCCAAAAATCCGCGAACGCGCACTCGCCTACGCAGTGGCGTGGGCGGACCGCGAAGAAATCGACTCCATCAACATCCTGCAGGCCAGCCTGCTAGCAATGCGCAGGGCATTACTGCGTTTGCCAGTGTGCCCAACACACATCGAAGTCGACGGCAACGTCCTGCCACGAATCGACGATCTGCAACTCGGCTGCACAGTCAAAGCCATCATCGGCGGCGACGCGACCCGCTCAGCCATCAGCGCCGCTTCCATCCTGGCAAAAGTGGCGCGCGATACCGCGATGGAACTGCTCGACGCCCACTACCCAGGCTTCAATTTCGCAAGCCACAAGGGCTACTCGACCCCCGAGCACTTCGCCGCTCTCGAAGAGCACAAACCCTGCATCCTGCATCGGCGTTCATTCGCCCCCATCGCAGAGATGCTCGGCCTGCGCCCCACACAGGTAGACCTGTTCGATGACGCGGAAGCGCTGAGAAGCGCCGCTCGCCGGCAACGACGCGGCCGCGCAGCCTGAGATTCATGTCCGCCTCGTTCGTCCACCTGAAACTGCACACCGAGTTTTCACTCGTCGACAGCGTCGTGCGCATCGATGACCTGGTCCAGGACGTTGCGAAGAAAGGCATGCCCGCGGTCGCGGTAAGCGACCAGCACAACCTCTTCGCGATGGTGAAGTTCTATCGCGCAGCGCTGGGCGCAGGCGTGAAACCCCTGGTAGGAGTCGATCTGTTCGTGCGCGAATCCGGCGAACGCGCACAGCCCTCCCGCATCACGCTGCTGTGCCAGTCCTCCGAAGGCTACGGAAACGTCACGCGCCTCGTGAGCCGCGCGTACCTCGAAGGTCAGCAACGCAGCGCCCCGATGATCGACCGTCGCTGGCTCACACCCCAGAACATGCGTGGACTCATCGCGCTCTCGGGCGCAATGGAAGGCGACATCGGTCGCGCGCTCGCCAACGGCCGCGAGCGCGACGCAGACCAGGCGCTCGATCGCTGGCTCGATCTTTTGGGCGGCGACCGCTTCTATCTGGAGCTGCAACGCCTGGGCCGCTCAGGCGAAGAACCGTACATCGCCTCCGCCGTTTCGCTCGCATCGAAGCGCGGCGTGCCGGTTGTCGCTACGAACGACGTGCGCTTCCTCAAGCCTGACGACTTCGAATCGCACGAAGCGCGCGTCTGCATCCACGACGGCGCCTTGCTCGCAGACAAGGGCCGCACGCGCCGGTACACGCAGCAGCAATACCTGCGCACTCCCGACGAGATGGCGGAACTGTTCGCGGACGTTCCGGAAGCACTCGCCAATACTGTCGAGATCGCGCGCCGCTGCAGCCTGGTGCTGAAGCTGGGTGAGAGCCGGCTGCCTGAGTACCCAGTGCCGCCGGAGCACACGCCCGCAACGTTCGTGCGCGCCGAATCAGAGCGCGGCCTCGTGGCGCGCCTCGCGACCCTCAACGTCAAGGATCCCGAAAGCTATCGCGCGCGCCTCAACACCGAGTTGAACGTGATCTGCCAGATGGGCTTCGCGGGTTACTTTCTCATCGTCGCGGACTTCATCCGCTGGGCACGCGAGAACGGCGTGCCGGTGGGGCCGGGCCGCGGCTCGGGCGCGGGCTCGCTAGTGGCGTATTGCCTCGGCATCACGGACCTCGATCCGCTCGAGCACGATCTGCTGTTCGAGCGTTTCCTGAATCCCGAGCGCGTCTCCATGCCGGACTTCGACGTGGACTTCTGCATGGAAGGCCGCGATCGGGTCATCGATTACGTGTCGCAGAAGTACGGCCGCGAGCGTGTCTCGCAGATCATCACGTACGGCACGATGGCGGCGAAGGCCGTGGTGCGCGACTGCGGCCGCGTGCTCGGCATGAGCTACGGATTCGTCGACCGCATCGCGAAGCTCATCCCCTTCGAGCTGGGCATCACGCTGGACGATGCGCTCACCAAGGAGCCCGAGCTGAAGCGGCTCTACGACGCCGAAGAAGAGATCCGCAACCTCATCGACCTCGCACGCCTCCTCGAAGGGCTGACGCGCAACGCCGGCATGCACGCGGGAGGCGTGGTGATCGCGCCGTCCGTGCTCACGGACTTCGCGCCGCTCTACTGTGAAGAAGGCTCGAACAGCGTCGTCACGCAGTTCGACAAGGACGACGTCGAGGCCGCCGGCCTCGTGAAGTTCGACTTCCTCGGCCTGCGCACGCTCACGATCATCGACTGGGCGGTGAAGTCCATCAATCGCATCCGGGCCGCGGCGGGCGAGGCGCCGCTCGACATCGGCAAGATTCCGATGCAGGACGCGCCGAGCTTCACGCTGCTCAAGGCCTGCAAGACCACCGCCGTCTTCCAGCTCGAATCCCGCGGCATGAAGGACCTCATCCGGCGCCTGCAGCCGGACTGCTTCGAGGACATCGTGGCGCTCGTCGCGCTGTTCCGCCCCGGCCCGCTGCAGTCGGGCATGGTCGACGATTTCATCAACCGCAAGCACGGTCGCATCGACGGGCCCATCGACTATCTGCACCCGGAACTGAAGCCGACCCTGCTCGCCACTTACGGCGTCATCCTGTACCAGGAGCAGGTGATGCAGATCGCGCAGGTGCTCGCCGGCTACTCGCTCGGTGGCGCGGACCTGCTTCGCCGCGCGATGGGCAAGAAGAAGCCCGAGGAGATGGCCAAGGAGCGCGGCAAGTTCGTCGACGGCGCGGTGAAGCGCGGCGTCGATCAGCGCCAGGCCGAGGGCATCTTCGACCTGATGGAGAAGTTCGCCGGTTACGGCTTCAACAAGTCGCACTCCGCGGCGTACGCGCTGCTGTCGTATCAGACGGCGTACCTGAAGGCGCATTACCCGGCGGCGTTCATGGCGGCGGTGTTGTCCGCAGACATGGACCACACGGACAAGGTGGTCACGCTGATTCGCGACTGCCGCGATTCGCTGAGCCTCGAGATCAAGCCGCCGGATGTGAACATCTCGCGCTATGAGTTCACCGTCGATGACGATCGCACGATTCGCTACGGGCTCGGTGCGGTTCGCGGAGTAGGTCGGGGTGCAGTGGAAGCGCTCATCGTCGAGCGCGAAGCGCGCGGGCCTTTCGCGAGTCTCGAGAGCCTCTGCCGTCGCCTCGATCTGACGAAGCTCAACCGCCGCGTGCTCGAAGCGCTCATTCGTTCGGGCAGCCTCGATTGCCTCGGCACGAATCGCGCCACGCTCATGCAGCGCCTCGGCGCAGCCATGCAGCTCGGCGACCAGAACTCGAAGGCGCTCGATGCCGGTCAGAACGATCTGTTCGGCCTGGCTTCAGACGATCGCAACGAAGCGGTGCCGCTGCAGAACGCACCGACGCTGCCGGAGTGGAGCGAGCGCGTGCGGCGCGACGGCGAGCGCGAGACGCTCGGGCTCTATCTCACCGGTCATCCGATGGATGCATTCGAGTCCGGCATCGCACGCTTCGTGACGCATCGCCTTGGCGATCTCGTGAGCGAGCGACCGATCGGCAATGGTGGCCTGGGTGGCGAAGGGGGTTACCGGGGGTTCGGCGGCGGCAAGCCTGTGACCGTTGCGGGTGAGATCAACGAAGTGCGCAAGCGCGGGCCGCGAACCATCCTGACGCTGGACGACGGCACCGGGTGGCTCGAGATCACGCTGTTCGACGACGTCTTCCAGCAGTACCGCGACCTCATTGCCAAGAACTCGCTGGTCATCATCGACGGGATGCTCCGCTTCGACGAATTCAGCGACGGCTGGCGGCTCTCGGCAAAGCGCCTCAAAGCGCTCGAGAAGGCGCGCGAGGAGCAGGCGCGCAGACTCGTTCTACGCTGGCCCGCCGGCGTCGACCCACGACACTCCAGCGCCCGCCTGGCTGAGATCCTCGGCCCTTGGCGCGGAGGTCCGTGCGCCATCACCGTGGAATATCGCGGCACGGGCGCCGTCGGTGCCCTGACGCTCGGCGCGGAGTGGAACGTCAAACCTACGCGCGAATTGATCGAGCACCTCGAAACGTTCGTAGGGGACGCCGGCCTGCGCGTGATCTACGGTTCGGCCCCCTCCGGTCACCACGCGCCGCAGAGCTTGTCGGGCTGATTCAGGCATCGGGGAAGGGAATTTTTCTTTTTTTGTGGGGCCTGCGGCCCCACGCCCCGGCCCGGAGCAGCTTTCGGGCGCGTGAGGGCCGCGCCTCGCGAACGCTGCTGAGCCAACGGGGCCAGTCTTGCGGGAACTCCCAGCCCCCCGTACCCTCGCGCAGCCCTTTTCTCAGGCACACCAATGGCCGTCGCATTCCTGGATTTCGAACAACCCATCGCCGAGCTCGAAGCCAAAATCGAAGAGCTCAAGCACGTCACCTCCGACTCCGAGGTGAACATCCAGGATGAGATCGGCCGCCTGCAGGCGAAGAGCCGCCAGCTCACCACGAGCATCTTCGCCAACCTGACCCCCTGGCAGATCACCCAGCTCGCCCGCCATCCGCAGCGCCCGTACACGCTCGACTACGCGAACCTCATCTGCAGCGAGTTCCACGAGCTGCACGGCGACCGCATGTTCTCGGACGACCTCGCCATCGTGGGCGGGCTCGCGCGCATCGGCGACAAGCCGATCATGCTCATTGGCCACCAGAAGGGTCGCGACACCAAGGAACGCGTGCGCCGGAACTACGGTATGCCGAAGCCTGAGGGCTATCGAAAGGCGCTTCGTCTGATGCGTCTAGCAGAGCGGTTCGGATTGCCGCTGGTCACCTTCATCGATACGCAGGGTGCGTATCCGGGTGTCGGCGCCGAAGAGCGCGGCCAGAGCGAGGCGATCGCGCGCAACCTCTACGAAATGTCGGTGCTGCGGATTCCCATCGTCAGTGTGGTGACGGGGGAGGGTGGGTCCGGAGGCGCGATTGCCATTGGCGTATGCGACCGGCTGCTGATGCTTCAGTACAGCGTGTACTCGGTGATCTCGCCTGAGGGATGCGCTTCGATTCTGTGGAAGAGCGCGGACAAGAAAGAAGCGGCTGCGGATGCGATGGGACTTACCGCGCAGCGGCTTTCGCAGCTTGGATTGGTCGATGAGGTTATCGAGGAGCCGCTGGGTGGGGCGCATCGCGACCACATGACGATTTCGGAACGGCTGAAATCCGCGATCCTTCGTCACCTCACGGCGCTCGAGAAATTGCCGCCCGATGAGCTGCGGGCGCAAAGACAGGCGAAGATCGCCGCGTTCGGCATTTTTTCGGAAGCGACCGAGTAATCGACCGCGTCGGCCGCGCGAGGTCTCCTGCGGACGAACTCGTTCCTGAGGGTCGCGCGAAGAGTCGTGAAGACCGCCTCATTCAGTCCTGAGTGGCTAACTCGCAAGCTCACTGCGCTCGTCCCGGCGTTCCCAAGCGCGTCGCTATGCGTCGCACTGAGCGGTGGGCTCGACTCCGTAGTTCTTCTTACATCGCTCGCAGTCCACCAGCGTAAACGCACGAAGCTGCGAGCGATTCACGTCCACCACGGCCTGCACGCCAACGCCGACAAGTGGACCGAGCATTGCGTGACGGTCGCGGAGCGGCTCAGCGTTCCGCTTCAGACGGTGCGCATCAAGGTGGCACGCTCTCGCGGCACATCTCTCGAAGCCGCCGCGCGCGAAGCGCGCTACGAGGCGCTGGCCAACGCGCTCACGCCAGGTGAATACCTGCTAACCGCCCATCACGAAGACGACCAACTCGAAACCGTACTGCTGCAACTGATGCGTGGCGCCGGCATCGCAGGCCTCGCAGCGATGCCCGAATCAACGCCGTTCGCGCAAGGAATGCTGGTTCGCCCGCTGCTCACGCGCTCCCGCGCGGAGCTGGAAGCTTGGGCAAAAGCGAACGAGCTCACCTGGGTGGATGACGACACGAACGCGAACGAGGAGTTCGACCGCAACTACCTGCGCCACCGTGTGTTGCCTCTGATTCGCACGCGCTGGCCAGGCGCGTCACGCGCGGTGTCCCGTAGCGCGCGCCACGCCGCTGAAGCAAAGCGCCTGCTCGATGCGCTTGCACGCGCCGATGTCGAGCGCGCCTCCAATGGCGCAGCGTTATCCGTTCAATCCTTGCGAGCTCTTGCGCCCGACCGCCGCCGCAACGCCGTGCGCTACTGGATCGCCCGCGCCGGTCACCCACTCCCCGACACCTCACGCCTGGACGAAATCACCACCACGCTTCTCGCCGCCCGCGACGACGCCAATCCCTCAGTCGCGTGGAATGGAACGCGCATCCACCGCCACGCCGACCATTTGTCCCTCGGCAATAAATCCGAGAGTGACGCGCCTCTGAGCGCAACTACTGCGCAGAACGAAGAGCTGACCTGGAACTGGCGCGCATCTGCACGCATCCCGCTGATCGGTACCAGCGGCGAACTTTCACTCGAGGCCGATCCGCACGGCCCCGTCGATGCTGAGAAGCTCGCGGACGTCCTCACCATTCGCAATCGCAAAGGCGGCGAGCGCATTCGCCCAAAGCAGGGCGGCCGTACCAAAACTCTGAAGTCGCTGCTCCAGGAATCCAAAACCCCCCTGGCCGACCGCGCCACCCTCCCCCTCATCTACGCCAACGAAACACTCATCGCCATCGCCGACAAGTGGCTGGACGCCTCCATCCAGGCCACATCGGCCACGGCAAACCGCGCCCGCCTGCGCTGGCACCGGACATAAATCGATACCTGCAGCCTGCAGCTGCGATACCTCCACGCTGCACCTATCTGCGCTGGCTCCATCGCGACCATCGCTCAGAATCCCGCGCCCCGAAGAATCATTCAAACCATTCCGATGAAGGTAAGCATCATGAACAAGCATTTCGCACGGGTCGGCGTTGCGGTCGCCCTGACTCTCGCCGCTGCGTCCGCCACCAACGCGGCCGACACCGATTCGCAGACCGTCCAGATCACCATCCCAAACATCAGCCAGATCGACGTCGCCGCGGGTCCGATCGCGCTGACCGTCGCCGTGCCCGCGGCCGGCTCCGCACCGACTGCCGTCACGGCGACTTCGACTTACGCCATCACCACGAATGCGAGCGAAGACGGCAAGGCCCTCCAGGCTTCGATCGGCTCGAACATCACGGCCACCGGCGTCACTCTCAATGTCAAGACGGCAACGCCGGGAACCGGCACGACCAACGCGGATTTCCAGCCGCTCTCGTCGACGGCAATCACGCTCGTGTCCGACATGCAGGGCACCAGTGCCGCGAGCGTCGTGCTCACCTATCAGCTCGTGGCCGGATTGAACGCGCTGCCGACCGGTGCATCCTCACTCGATCGTACGGTGACTTACACCATCGTCGACCAGTGACATGCGTCGCGCATGGCTCATTCCGATGCTCCTCGGGGCTGCTGGCACCGCATTGGCAGCCGACATCAGCGTGCAGGGAGACTGGGCGCCGCAGCCGAGCGCCCAGGATCTGGTGGACAGCGCGGGCAACCCGCCCGTATCGCAGGTCGAAAGCGCTGCGGCCGTAACCACGCTCACCATCTCCAATGCAGAGAACAGCCGCTGGCAGGTATGGGTCGCGCGCGATAACGACAGCACGTGGCCGGACCACCTCGACGTGGAAGTGCGCTACAGCGGCAGCGATGGCTCGCTCGGCGGCACGAGTTACATGACACTCGGTCCCAGCCTGCAGCCCTTCATCGAAGGCGCAGGCAACCGCGGCGATATCGAGATCCAGGTGCGAATCGTCGGGCTCGCGCTGGCACACAGGCGCGGCACGCATGCACTCGACATCGTCTACAAGGTCGTGGTGCTGCCCTCATGAGCCGTGTCGGCATTTTGCTGATCGCAGCGCTCGTCAGCGTCACTGCACGCGCAGGCATCGCGCCCGAGAGCCCGACCACTCAGGTGAAAACAGCGAGCCCCGGCAGTTCCTACCGAGCCACGCTCCTGATACGGAATGCTGGCAGCGCACCCGCGGACGTGAAGATCTACCAAACCGACTATGCGTTCGCGGCGGATGGCTCGGCACTCTATGTCACGCCCGGTTCGATGCCGCGCTCGAACGCACCGTGGGTGCACCTAGGCCAGGAGCAGATCTCGATCGCACCCGGCGAGCTGGGCAGGATCGATTACGAAGTGCGCGTCCCGCAGGACGAGCGGCTCACAGGAACGTACTGGAGCACGCTCATGGTGGAGCAGGTCGGCGGCGTGGAAGCCAGCGGCGAGCAGCGCAGCCGGATGCAGCTGCGTCAGACCTTGCGCCACGCGATTCAGGTCATCACCGAGATCGGCGCCACCGGCAAGGGAGAGATCGCGTTCCGCAACGCGCGCGTGCTGACTGAAGCCGGCAAGCGAGAACTGTCCGTGGATCTCGAGAACACGGGCGAGCGCTGGCTGCAGACGCAACTGTGGCTGGAGTTGCACGACGCGACAGGGCATTCGGCCGGCAAATTCACCGGACAGAGGCGACGCACGTTCCCGGCCACGTCCGCGCGTCACCGCATCGACCTCACGAGCGTGCCACCCGGCAAGTACGTGGCGCTGCTCGTTGCGGACGGAGGTCGCAATGATCTGTTCGGGACGCAGATCGAGCTGGACCTTCGGTAGTCCTCACACCGCCGCGCGTTTCGCTTGCGTCCTGCTGCTATCGGTTCTGCCGTGGCAGTCGCGCGCGCAATCGGGCTCTCTCCAGGTGCGGCTGGCAGATCGTGAGGAGTTCACCCAGCAACCCCGTGATGCCGTGGCGACAACGTTCAACGTGCGCAACAGCGCCGGTCGCCGCATCGAAGTAGAGTCACAGCTCGCTCTCCCTTCAGGCTGGCGCGCACTGACGCCCGATGCGCCCTTCGAGTTGGGCGAACAGGAAGCAGCCATCCGGCTCGTGAGTTTCCTGATTCCCGAAGGAGCTGCCGCGGGCGAATACGCAGTCATGTACGAGGTGCGCGGGAGGCGTGAGCCCGCGGTGAGCGCTGCATACACTCTGCGCGTACACGTGTTGCCCGCCTACAAGGTGGAGGTACGGCCCCTCGAGTCCCCGAACTTCGCTATCGAAGGCGAGCGCTATCGGAGCGAGTTCCTGGTGCGCAATCCGGGCAACGCCCCAATCCTGGCGCGCTTCAACGTGCGCAGTGCTCAAGGCGCGGAACGCGAGCCGCGCAGCGGAACGATCCAGCTCGCGGCTGGCGAATCGCGCAACGTGGCCATCGAGAGCATCGCTCCACGCGTGAATCGGCAGAGCGCGGAGCAGCTCACATTCGCAGTCGAAGTCGTGGATACGCAGATTCGAGGCAGCGCGAGCAGTGTCACGCAGATTGTTCCGCGAGTGAGTCCGGCCGATGCGTACCACACGCTGTCCTCGCGAGTGAGCCTGGATGTCGTCGGGCGCAATGCAAGCGGCGAGCGGGCGTCAGGTCTGCAGCCGGCCATCGTAGGTTCGGGATCGCTGGACGAGGACGGCGCCCACCGCCTGCGCTTCGCGCTGCGTGGCCCCGATGCGCGCAACGGCAGCTCGTTCGGATCCGCCGACGAATACTGGGTCCGCTACGAACATCGCAACTGGAACGTCGCGCTGGGCGACAACACCTATGAGCTCTCGCCGCTCACCGAGCCCGGGCGCTACGGATTCGGCGGCAAGCTCGGCTATCAAGGACATCGCTGGGGTTACACCGCCTACAACATGCACGACCGGATCGGCACGACCGGCCTCGCGCAGACGGGCCTCGATACTTACCTGCGGCTGTCGCGTGACACCGTCGTTGACGTCAATCTGCTCCAGCGCGAGGGCGGCGATTTCCCGGCGACCATCGGCAGCCTTCGCACGCAGACACGCTGGTCGCACGCACTGTTGACGGATCTGGAGGTCGGGCAGAGTGATGGCGATGGCGAACGAGGCCGCGCGTATCGCGGAAGTCTGGCGGGCTCCATCGCTACGCTGCGTTACTACGCGATGGGTTGGCAGGCGAGCCCCGAGTACCGTGGCTATCTGCGCGACAAGCGCTACCTGACCGCGGGCTTCGACGTTCCGCGCCGGACCGGCTGGAGCCTGCACGGCTACTACCGTCTGCAGGACTGGAACGTCGAAGAGCCCGAGGATCTGTTTCCCGATCTGCCGCTCACACAAAACGTTCAGGACCTCATGCGTTCCTCGCCCACCGAGCGCCAGGCGAGCCTAGGCACGGATCGGCGGTTCGGTCGCCACACGCGATTGATGTTCGACGTGACCATGCGCACGCGCACGGACCTGCACCAGGGCTCGGCGATCGACGTCACGAATCGCGCCGCGCGCGTGGGCCTCGGCCGGTCGTGGAAGAGCCTTTCGCTTCTGTACTCGGTCGAGCGCGGGATCACGCAGGATGAGGTGCTTGCGACGCAGTTCGACACAGGGCGACAGGTGCTGTCTGCATCCTGGCAGGCGAGTCGGTCGCAGACCTACAGTTTCTACGGCTATCGCGACGAGAACACGCACACGAACCAGCGTGAACCCGTTCAGACCACGCTGGGCCTGAGCGCCAGTTACGCGCTCGGTGTGGCGACGTCGTTCAGCCTGAATGCGCAGCGCAACGAGACCCGCGTGCGGCGGGGCGCTCTCTATGACCTGACCTTCCGTCACGAGCGACCCGATGGTGGGCGCATCGCTCTGATCGCGCGTCGCATCGAGGGGCGGCGCGCACAGACCGACCTGATGCTGACTTACTCCGTGCCGCTGGCCATTCCCATGTTTCGCAAGCAGGACATCGGCAGCGTCCGCGGGCGCGTCTACGACATCGAAAGCGGCGCGGGACTTCCCAACATCGTCATGAATCTGGACGGCCTGACCGCAGTGACGAATGCCGACGGCGATTTCGAGTTCCCCGTCGTCAAGGCGAGCGCGTATCGCTTGTCGATGGACCGGGCCAACGTCGCTGTCGGCAAGGTTCCGGTGGACGCGCTGCCGCTCGAGATCGATGTCTCGCCTCGCGAACGTCAGCAGATTCCCATCGGCCTCGTGAGTACGGCGAGCGTGAGTGTCCTCGTCACGCCGCGGCCCGCAGGCACCGCGCGCGTCGAGAACGTGCTCGTCACGCTCACTCACGGCGACACCATCTTGCGACGACTCACGGATTCGCAGGGACGCGTGCGACTCGGCGGCCTGATCCCGGGTCGCTGGACCGTCGCAGTAGCCGCTGACACCTTGCCGGAGGGTCACAGCGTCTCCGCTCTCGAGCAGCGCATCGACGTGGCGCCGGGCGGCGCGGCCGCCGTCGAATTCGCGCTGACGCCAATCGTGCGCGAAATCAAGATGCTGCCGCCGCTGCAAGTCCGGGCAGAGCGTTAGCGAGCGGCGCATCTCTCGCCGAATCTCTTCCGGCTCCTCGCCCGATTTGCTAACCTGTCGGCCCGTCGATGATGCGTCCCGCAGTGGACGCGCGGTCTCTGGTCTGTCTCGGTTCGACGGGTATCCCGGCTCAACACTGTTAAAAGGTTCACCACCTTGACGCGTTTCGTTTTCGTGACTGGCGGCGTCGTGTCCTCGTTGGGCAAGGGCATCGCAGCCGCCTCGCTGGGCGCCATTCTCGAGGCCCGTGGCCTCAAGGTGGCGATGGTCAAGCTCGACCCGTACATCAACGTGGACCCGGGCACCATGAGTCCCTTCCAGCACGGGGAAGTGTTCGTCACGCACGACGGCACCGAGACCGATCTGGATCTGGGCCACTACGAGCGCTTCGTGCGGACCACGACGGGCCGCAACAGCAATTTCACGACGGGCCGCATCTACGAGCGCGTCATCGCCAAGGAACGCCGCGGGGACTACCTCGGCGCGACGGTGCAGGTCATTCCGCACATCACGGACGAGATCAAGCGCAGCGTGAAGCTCGGGGCGGACGGCGCCGACGTCTGCATGGTCGAGATTGGCGGAACGGTCGGCGACATCGAGTCCCTGCCGTTCCTCGAGGCCATCCGTCAGCTCGGTGTCGAGCTTGGCCGCAGCACCTGCGTTTACATCCATCTCACCCTGGTGCCCGTGGTCGGCGGCTCGGGCGAAATCAAGACCAAGCCGACACAGCACTCCGTGAAAGAGCTGCGCGGCATCGGTATCCAGCCGGACGTCCTTCTCTGCCGCAGCAAGCATCCGCTGCCGGAGGAGCAACGTCGCAAGATCGCGCTGTTCACGAACGTGGAAGAGCGCGCCGTGATCTCCGCGATCGACGCGGACGACATCTACAAGATTCCGATGCTCCTGCACGAGCAGGGCCTCGATGACATCGTGGTCGACAAGCTCCGCATCGATGCGACGCCGACGGACCTCGCCGAGTGGCGCCAGGTCGTCACCTCCAAGGCGAACCCGGACGGGCAGGTCGACATCGCCATGGTCGGCAAGTACGTGCAGATCCGCGACTCGTACATCTCGCTGAACGAGGCGCTGGTGCATGGCGGCCTGAAGGCCCGCACACGCGTGAACATCCACTACATCGAGTCCACGGACATCGAGCAGCACGGCACGCACGTGCTGAAGGGGATGGACGCCATCCTCGTGCCCGGTGGCTTCGGCGAGCGCGGTATCGAAGGGAAGATTCAGGCGGTGCGCTTCGCGCGCGAGCAGCGCGTGCCGTATCTCGGCATCTGCCTCGGCATGCAGGTGGCGATTGTCGAATATGGTCGACACATGCTCGGGCTGCAGGACGCGAACAGCACCGAGTTCAACCGGGCCACGCCGCACCCGGTCATCGCGCTGATTACGGAATGGCAGGACCAGGTCCAGGGCGCACAAGCTCGTAGTGAGCAGTCCGCCAAGGGCGCCACCATGCGCCTCGGCGCGCAGGAGGTGCTGCTGGCGGCCGGCTCTCGCGTGCGGGAGATCTACGGCAAGGAGTCCATCGCCGAGCGGCACCGGCATCGCTATGAGTTCAACAACAACTACATGGAGCGATTTCGGAACGCCGGGCTGAGGTTCTCGGGCTTCTCGCGGGACGGGCTGGTCGAGATGATCGAGCTGCCCAGCCATCCGTGGTTCGTTGCGTCCCAGTTCCACCCGGAGTTCACCTCCACGCCGCGTGACGGGCACCCGTTGTTCGCAGGTTTCGTGCGCGCCGCCCGTGCCCATCGCGCAGCGGAATTGCCGCAAGCTGCCGGGGCATGAAGCTCGCCGGCCACGATGTTGGCATCGATCGCCCGTTCTTCCTGATCGCGGGACCCTGCGTCGTCGAGAGCCAGACGCTGGTCGAGGGCGTGGCCGGCACACTCAAAGAGCTCACGACGAAGCTCGGCATTCCCTTCATCTTCAAGGCGTCCTTCGACAAGGCGAACCGCTCCTCGAAGGACAGCTTCCGCGGCCCGGGCATGGAAGCGGGGCTGAAGGTGCTCGAAGGGGTGCGCAAGAAATTCGGCGTGCCGGTGCTCACCGACGTGCACGAGGACACGCCTCTCGCTGAAGTGGCGGCCGTGGTGGACGTGCTGCAGACGCCGGCGTTCCTGGTCCGGCAGACCAATTTCATCCTGAGCGTCGCCTCCCAGAAGAAGCCCGTGAACATCAAGAAGGGCCAGTTCCTCTCGCCCTGGGAAATGAAGAACGTCGTGGACAAGGCGCGCTCCACGGGGAACGACGCCATCATGGTCTGCGAGCGCGGCTTCTCGTTCGGCTACAACAATCTCGTCTCGGACATGCGCTCGCTTTCGGTGATGCGCGAGACGGGCTGTCCCGTGGTGTTCGATGCCACGCATTCCGTGCAGTTGCCGGGCGGCAAGGGCTCGGCCTCAGGGGGCCAGCGCGAGTTCGTACCCGTGCTCGCGCGTGCAGCTGTTGCCGCGGGCGTGGCCGGTGTGTTCATGGAAACGCATCCGGAGCCGTCGAAGGCGCTGTCGGATGGACCGAACGCGTGGCCGCTGGATCGCATGGAACCGCTCCTCAGCACGCTGAAGGAGCTGGACCAGATCGCCAAGAAGCGGCCTTTTGAAGAATCGTTGCTGTCTGCATTTTCACTGAAGGAATCCCGTTCATGACCCGCATCGCCGACATCCGTGGCCGCGAAATCATCGATTCGCGAGGCAATCCCACCGTGGAGGCGGATGTCATTCTCGAATCCGGCGCGCGCGGCCGCGCGGCCGTGCCTTCGGGCGCATCCACTGGCACGCGCGAGGCCGTGGAGCTGCGGGACGGCGACAAGAAGCGGTATCTCGGCAAGGGCGTGCTGAAGGCGGTCGAGCACGTGAACACCGTCCTGAAAAAGGTGCTGATCGGCCACGATGCCGCGGACCAGGCGGGGCTCGATCGCAAGATGATCGATCTCGACGGCACGGAAACGAAAGGCCGGCTCGGCGCGAATGCGCTGCTGGCTATCTCGCTGGCGAACGCGCACGCCGCGGCGAATGACGCGAAGCAGCCGCTCTACAAGCTGCTTGGCAAGGGTCGCGAGCCGGTGATGCCCGTGCCGATGATGAACATCATCAACGGCGGTGCGCATGCCAACAACAGCCTGGACATCCAGGAGTTCATGATCCTGCCGGTGGGCGCGCCCACGTTCAGCGAGGCGCTGCGCTATGGTGCGGAAGTCTTCCACACCCTGAAAAAAGTGTTGAACGAGCGTGGGCTCTCGACGGCCGTCGGCGATGAGGGCGGCTTCGCGCCGGACCTCGGCTCGAACGCCGAGGCGCTGACGGTGATCCTCGAAGCCATCGGCAAGGCGGGCTACAACGCGGGGCAGGACATCTACCTCGGGCTGGACGTCGCCAGCTCGGAGTTCTTCAAGGACGGCAAGTATCACCTCGAGGCCGAGAAGCGCTCGTTCTCGTCGAGCGAGTTCACGCAATACCTCGCGGGGCTCGTGAGCCAGTACCCGATCGTCACCATCGAGGACGGCATGGCCGAGAACGACTGGGCCGGGTGGGCGGAGCTGACGAAGGCGCTCGGCGGCCGCATCCAGCTCGTCGGGGACGATCTCTTCGTCACCAACACGAAGATCCTGAAGGAAGGTATCGAAAAGAGGATCGCCAACGCGATCCTCATCAAGCCGAACCAGATCGGCACGCTCACCGAGACGCTGGCGGCCATCGAGATGGCGAGCCAGGCGAAGTACGCGTCGGTCGTGTCGCACCGGTCCGGCGAAACCGAAGACAGCACCATCGCGGACATCGCCGTCGCGTCTGCGGCCACGCAGATCAAGACGGGCTCGATGTCGCGCTCGGATCGCACGGCCAAGTACAACCAGCTCCTGCGCATCGAGGCGGAGCTCGGCAAGGTGCGTTACGCAGGTCGCGACGCGTTCCCGGTGAAGCTGTAAGGCATGCGGGGCCTGGCGAGGTCTGTTAACCTCGTCCGCCCATGAAGTGGTTCGCGCTGTCGCTCGGCATCGTCGTTCTGCTCCTTCAGTACCGCTTGTGGATGTCGGCTGACGGGGTGCGTGAGCTCGGACGCCTCGAAGAGGCGGTTCAGAAGCAGCGCGCGGAGAACGAGACCCTCGCCAACCGTAATGCGCAGCTTGCCGCCGAAGTGCGCGACCTCAAAAAGGGAGTCACGGCGCTCGAGGAGCGGGCACGGAGCGACCTCGGCATGATCGCCGACAACGAGACCTTCTATCAGGTCGTTCCCCAGAACAACGACAACGACTCTTCCCGCACGCGCACTGCCGCGCGCTGAGCGGATATTCCCGTGCGTTACTGGCTAGTCATGCCGGCCGCAGGCTCGGGTCGCAGGTTTGGCGACCGCATGCCGAAGCAGTACGCGCCTCTGCACGGGCGCACGGTGCTCGAGTGGGCGCTGGCGCCGTTCCTGTCGGATGGACGATGCGCGGGGGCCGTGGTCGTCATCGCGCCCAGCGACACATGGTGGCCAAAGATCGCCGAGCGCATCTCGCCGGTAACCGTTGCACAGGGTGGAGGAGAGCGGGCCGAGTCGGTGCGCAGCGGGTTGCAGGCACTGACGCGCAAAGCCAATGCCGATGACTGGGTGCTGGTGCACGATGCCGCACGGCCGTGTCTGTCGAACGCGGATCGGGACCGGTTGCTGGAGCAGGGCGGGGCGCATGCGGTGGGTGGTCTGCTCGCGGTGCGCGCCTCTGAGACGCTGAAGCGGGCGCAGAGCGACCAGTCCGTTGAGAGCACCGTCGATCGGGCGGACCTCTGGCGGGCGGGGACGCCGCAGATGTTCCGCTTTGCCCGGCTCGTCGAGGCGCTGGATCGCGCGCTGACCGCGAAGCGTTTCCCGACGGATGAGGCGCAGGCCCTGGAGTGGCTCGGCGATCACCCGTTGCTGGTCGAGGGCTCAGCCGCGAACATCAAGGTGACGTCGCCTGAGGATTTGAAGATCGCCGAGGCGCTGCTCGCGCGCGACCGGCCGGCGCCGACTCCGAAGCAGCGGTGACGAAAGCAAGAAATGAGCGGTGAATGGTTGAGGGTGCCACGCGCATGAAGGTTGGCTGTGGTTTCGATGTGCATGCGTTCGGGCCTGGCGATTTCGTCATGCTCGGTGGTGTGCGCGTGCCGCACACGGCGGGGGTCGTGGCGCACTCAGATGGCGACGTCGTGCTGCATGCCGTATGCGACGCGCTGCTTGGCGCTGCCGGGCTCGGCGACATTGGCCAGCACTTCAGCGACAAGGACCCGAAGTGGAAGGGCGCTGACAGCGCTCAGTTCGTGACCGCCGTGATGAAGATGCTCACGGCGCGGCGTCTCCGCGTTGGGAACGCAGACGTCACCGTAATTGCTGAGGCGCCGAAGGTCGGCCCCGTGCGCGACCAGATGCGCAGTCGTTTGGCCGAGCTGCTCGCGGTCTCTCCCGAGAACGTCAACATCAAAGCCACCACCACCGAGCGCCTCGGCTTTCTCGGCCGCTGCGAGGGCATAGCGGCTCAAGCAGTCGTCCTCCTTGTCGAGACCTGAGTTGCCTGACATCTGGGTCCAGTGCGCGCTGGCGCCGCCGCGGGCGTTTGGCGCGCCGCTCGGGCGCGGGCGGCTGCGCATCGAGCCCGAGGACTTCGTGGTCGAGGAGGACCTCGGCTTTGCCCCGTCAGGCGCTGGCGCGCACGCCCTCCTGCGCGTCCGTAAGCGCAACGCCAACACCGAGTGGGTAGCCCGTGAGCTCGCCCGCGCCGCCCGCTGTCGCCCCGGCGACGTCGGCTACGCCGGCCTCAAAGACCGCCACGCGGTAACGACCCAATGGTTCAGCGTTCCCTTACCAAGAACGGGAGCAGCTCTGGGAACCGCACCTTCCGCGGCGACAGGTGCGCTGGCCGAACTCGCGGCTATCAGCACACCCGACTACGAAGTCCTCGGAGCTCATGCCCACGCCAAGAAGCTCCCTCGGGGTGCGCTTGCCGGTAACCGCTTTACGCTCCGCATCCGCGACCTCGACATTTCCGATGCATCGCTAGCCGAACGCATCCAGGCGATCGCCACGCAAGGTGTACCCAACTACTTCGGCCCCCAACGCTTCGGGCGCGGCGCCGCCAACCTCCGCAAAATCACGCCTGACGAAAACTCCATCCATCCCCGCGAACGCACGTACATCCTCTCCGCTGCAAGAAGCCTGATCTTCAACGCCGTACTGGCAGAGAGAGTTACGGACGGCACGTGGTCCACTCTGGAGCAAGGCGACGTCGCCAACCTCGACTCCAAGGGCAGCGTTTTTGCGGTGGGCTTCGTCGATGCTCCGCTGAGCGAGCGAGCCGCCAGACTCGACATCCATCCGACCGGCCCACTCTGGGGCCGCGATGACCTGATGTCCCAAGGCCGAATCCGCCAGCTAGAGGAGCGCATCGCCAGCGAATACCCAGACCCCTGCGCATTAGTCATCGCAGCAGGCATGCGCCAGGAACGCCGCAGCCTGCGTCTGGCAGTCCGCGACCTGACGTGGCATCGCGAAGGCGCCGATCTGCTTCTCCGCTTCTGGCTAACGAAAGGCAGCTACGCGACCACAGTTCTCCGCGAGCTGATCGACTCCGACGACGGCAACGATGACCCCGAGTCCTAGCCGCCCGGTGCGAGCAAGACGTAAAGCGCCCCCGTCCCACCATCCACCGGCCGCGCCGACACATAAGCAACGACAGCAGACGTGCGCCTCAACACACCACTCACAGCCCCCTTGAGCACCGGCCCCCGATGCCCCGACCGCAGCCCCTTGCCATGAATGATCCGCACACAGCCTGCATGGCGCGCGAGCGCGGCGGCAAGAAACGCACGCAACGCCTGCTTGGCCTGCGCCACCGTGAGCCCGTGCAAGTCCAGCTCACCACCCACGCGGTACTCGCCGCGCCGGAGCTTGCGAAGCACGCTCTCCGGCACGCCCGGCCGGCGAAACGAAAGCTCATCCCCGCTAGTGACCAGAGGATCGCCGAGCGACCCATGCAAGCTCTCCTCGAGCACGGCCAGCCGATCCTCGCGTGCGAAGCGCGCCCGCGCCGGACGTCGGCGCGGCGTCGCAGTGTGCCGATCCTGCCGCAACGGCTTGACGTCGCTGACGGCTTCTCGGAACAGGCTCGCCTCGTCATCGTCGAGCTTGGGCTTCACGCTACCTCCGCCGGGAGCCATTCAGTATATTGACGCGCCTTTCGAAGACCGAACCCCAGCCTTTGAAGATCCTGGTCAGCAACGATGACGGTTACCGCGCCGAAGGCATCCGGCGCCTGCGCGATGCCCTTGCCACCCTCGGGGATGTCACGGTCTGTGCACCAGACCGCAACCGCAGTGGCGCCAGCAACTCTCTGACGCTGGACGCGCCCCTGCGCGTTCACGAAGCGGAGCCCGGTGTGCACTTCGTGCTCGGCGGCACGCCGACGGACTGCGTGCACATGGCGATCTCCGGCCTCTTCAATTTCGAGTTCGACATGGTCGTCTCCGGCGTGAACGACGGCCCGAACCTCGGCGACGACGTGCTGTACTCGGGCACTGTCGCCGCTGCAATCGAAGGTCGCTTCCTCGGCCTGCCTGCAGTCGCAGTCTCACTGTGCATGGACCAGGACAGCGGGCGGCACTTCGAGACCGGCGCCGAAGTGGCGCGACGAATCGTCGCGAACCTGCTGCGCAAGCCGCCGGACGGACCGCTCATTTTCAACGTCAACGTGCCCGACGTGCCCATCGCGCAGCTCCGCGGCTTCCGCACGACGCGGCTCGGCTTTCGCCATCGTTCCGAGCCCGTCATCGCGGAACGCGATCCGCGCGGCCGACCCATCTACTGGGTGGGGCCTGCGGGTGGGCAACAGGACGCCGGTCCCGGCACGGACTTTCACGCCATCGCGGAGGGCTACGTTTCGGTGACCCCGTTGCAGATCGATCTCACGCGCCACGCAGCGCTGCCCGCAGTCCAGAGTTGGCTGGAGGGTATCGATGACTGATGCGCGCTTCGCCGGCATCGGCATGACGTCCGCGCGCACGCGCGAGCGCCTGGTGCAGCGGCTGCGAGAGCAGGGCATCTCGAACCTCGCGGTGCTCGATCGCATCCGGAACGTGCCACGCCACATCTTCGTCGACGAAGCGCTTGGCAGCCGTGCATACGAAGACACAGCGCTTCCGATCGGTTTCGGTCAGACGATCTCGCAGCCATACATCGTGGCGCGCATGACCGAGGCGCTGCTCGAGTACGGCTCCGTCGACAAGATTCTCGAAGTCGGCACGGGCTGCGGCTATCAAACCGCCGTGCTGGGCCCGCTCGTCGGCCGCATCTACAGCGTGGAGCGCATTGCTCCGCTCGTCGATCGCGCGAAGGCGCGCCTGAAGGATCTCGAGATTCGCAACGTGCGCGTGAAGCACGGCGACGGTATCCAGGGTTGGAAATCGATGGCGCCGTTCGACGGCATTCTCGTCGCGGCGGCCCCGCTGACCGTGCCCGAGGCATTGCTGCAGCAGTTGAAAGTCGGCGGCCGGCTCATCGTGCCGGTCGGTCCCGAAGGCGAGCAGGAGTTGATCCGTTTCACCCGTCGCGAACAGAAGATCGACAAGGCATCCCTCGGTCCGGTCGCCTTCGTGCCGCTGCTCGGTGGCATTGCGTGATGCTTAAGATTTGGCGTGCAAGCCTTTGAGCATGCATGGTGTTATGGCCTGAAAATGCCTCGATTTGCAGACATTTCAGCCGCTCGATGCTGCGCGAAAAAGAGCCGCCCGGATTTCCGGACATTTCGGCTCGATAAAAAAATTGTTTTGTGCGAGGTGCTTGCGCGCGGAACTGTGACGTGATTAACATGTCGGCGATCGCAGACACCGGGGCCGACACCGTGCTCGCGACGAACGACCGGCAGAGAGCACAGGACGGAGGGGAGTCGAGAGAAGAGCAAGAATAATCGCTGGTAAGAACAACAAAAACATAGCAATTGTTCGAGTCTGTCAGCTTCGAATGATTGGTTGGTTGAATCTTTCTCCTCCTGTGCTCTCTGCCGGTCGCTCGTAAGAGCGACCGGCCTTTCCCGCCAAACTCAGAACAACAACGCGGCCGAGACGCGCCGCTCTTCCTGCACCAGAATGTTGTACGTGCGGCATGCCGCGCCGAGGTCCATGGTCTCGAGCGCAATGCCACGTTTCACGAAGGCGCCGCGAATGGAGGCCGGTGCAAACTGGTGAGTGTCGCCCGTGCCGAGCAGTACCAGCTCGGGCCGGGTAGCGAACAGCGGTTCGAGATCGCTCCCGGTGAGATCGCTCAAGCGCGCCGGGCGCCAGTCCGCAACCACTGAATCGGGCGCGATGATGCAGCTTCGCAGCAGCACCCGCTCACCGACGCGTACCTCCGAGTTCGAATATGACCGAATTCGATTCAGGCCAGGATTGGCGTCGAGTGTCAGCTTCATAGACAGGTACGATACGCGCCCGTGGAAGAAGTCGTCATCGTCATCGCGGATCTGTATTTAACGAGCGCAGCGGAAGCGGCTTCGATCCGCCGCGTCGATCTGCCCGGTCTCGGACACATCGCAAGATACGGCACTGGCGATTCGCTCGAGCATGGCTGGCGCGCCTGGCTCGCGCACTGGGCGGGCCAGGGGAAGCTCGCCAGTGAGGCACCTGCGACCATAGCCTCGGCTGCGTCCCGCTCGGTGGTGGTCAACGTCGAGCAGGAGATGGTGTGGCTCGCCACGCCTGTGCACTTCGTCGCGGGCCTTTCCAGTGTGCATCTCGACGCGCGCGGCCTGCTGCAGGTGGACGCCGACACGCGCCAGATGCTCGCCACCGACTTCGGCAAAGTCTTCGCCGAATCAGGCTTTCGTCTCGAAGCGCTCTCGTCCGCCGGCTTCCTGCTGCGCGGACCACACCTCCCTGATTTGAACACCGTCGATCCTGCGCGCGTGCTCGGCGCCAGCATCAGCGAGGCGCTGCCCGACGCCGGTGAGGCGCCGACACTGCGCCGCCTGGGCGCAGAGATCGAGATGTGGTTGCACGATCACGCCGTCAATCGCGAGCGGACGAAGCGCGGCCAGTTACCGATCACTGCGCTTTGGCTGTGGGGTGGCGGCGTTGCGCGTGAATCGGTGAGCGCGCGCTTCGAAGCAGACTCGCAGGCGACCCAATTCGCCGACACAGTGCCGGCCTCTGCGATCCGCGGAGCCGCGTTGCTGGCGGCCACCGCGCTGCCGCCGCCCGGTGTCGCGTTCGGTCGCGACCCGTTCCTCTACGGGCTCTGGCGATTGACCGGAACGAGCGCGCAGTCACCGCCGCAGGAGTTCGAAGAGATCCTGGGCCGTTCCGGGCGGCGCGCGGTTTTCGTTGTCGAGCTGTCCGAGTCGTTCGCCACGCATCGCGACTGGACGATCCGCGATGCGCTCGCCGAAGCGGACCGCCGCTGGATCGGACGCGCGCTCGCCGCGCTTCGTCGCGGGGACGTCGACCGCGTTACCGTCGTGGCCAACGACCATCGGCTGTCGCTCGGTCCGCGCGATCGTCTTAAGCTGTGGCGCATGCCGCGACCGGCCCTTACCGCGCTTCAATGAATCTGCGAGTCGTTCGACGCAATGGCGGGGACGCTGGTGCCCTCGGCGCAGGGTTGCATCCGGTCCTGCGTCGCGTGTACGCGTCGCGAGGAGTGCGGTCCGCACAGGAGCTGAGCTCGGGTCTCGACCGGCTGTTGCCGGTGGGAACGCTGGAGAGCGTGACGGCCGCGGCGTCGCTGCTCATCGAGCACCGGTCCGGCCGCGTGCTCGTCGTTGGCGACTTCGATGCGGACGGCGCCACGAGCACGGCGCTCGTCATACGCGCACTCCGCGCGTGGGGATTCGCGTCGGTCGACTTCCTCGTGCCCAACCGGTTCGAGTTCGGCTACGGGCTGACGCCCGAGATCGTCGCGCTGGCGGCGGAACGCCGGCCGACGCTGATCGTGACTGTCGACAATGGCATCTCGAGTGCCATGGGCGTTGCTAGTGCGCGCTCACGCGGCATCGACGTGCTCATCACCGATCACCATTTGCCTGGGGTCGAGCTGCCGCCGGCGAATGTCATCGTCAATCCGAATCTAGGCGCCAGCACCTTCGGCAGCCGCGCGCTGGCCGGAGTCGGCGTGGCGTTCTATGTCATGGTGGCTGTGCGACGCCTGCTCGATCAGGCCGGCGCGGCGCCGCCGGGCTCGCCGGGGGCTGCGGAGTTTCTCGATCTGGTGGCGCTCGGCACGGTCGCAGACGTCGTGCCGCTCGACGTGAACAATCGCGTGCTGGTGGCGCAAGGATTGAGGCGCATCCGCGCCGGTCGATGCGTCGCCGGTATCCGTGCACTGCTTGAAGTGGCCGGTCGCGCCGGCGGCGAGCTGACGGCTGCGGACCTGGCTTTCGGAGTGGCACCCCGGTTGAACGCTGCCGGTCGTCTGGACGACATGAGCATCGGGATTCAATGCCTGCTCGCCGATGACCTGCCCTCGGCTACGGCCCTCGCGGCCCGCCTCGACCAGCTCAACGAAGAGCGGCGGGCGATCGAGGCACGCATGCAGGCGGAAGCGCTCGCGGCCATCGCTCAGCTCCGTGACCCCACGCCTCTGTCCGCCGAGCGCAGTGGCCTCTGCCTCTATCACGAGAGCTGGCACCAGGGCGTCGTCGGGCTCGTGGCGAGCCGCGTGAAGGATCGAGTGCGACGCCCCGTGATTGCATTCGCTCGCGCCAGCGACACCACGCTGCGCGGCTCGGCCCGCTCGATTCCCGGCATTCACATCCGCGACGTGCTCGATGCAATCGCCGCAGGTCACCCCGAGCTCATCAGCAAGTTCGGCGGACACGCGATGGCGGCGGGGCTGTCCCTAGATCTGGCGAATCTGGATCGCTTCGCGCGCGCCTTCGACGAAGAGGTCGCGCGCTGGATGACCCGCGCGCTGGCCAGGGATGCGATCGAGACGGACGGCGAGCTGACCGTGGAAGAGATCGCACTGGACACCGCGAGCGCGCTCCGCTCGGGCGGACCGTGGGGTCAGGCGTTTCCTGAGCCGTGCTTCGACGGCGTGTTCGCCATCCGGAACGCGCGGCTCGTCGGCGACCGGCACCTGAAGATGTGGGTCGAGCTGCCGCGCAGCGGCCGGTCGTTCGACGCCATCGCATTCAACTACGCGCAAGGAACGCCGCCGGGCGCACTGCCCGAAGGCACTGCCCACCTCGTCTATCGCCTCGACATCAACGAGTTCGAGGGCGAGCAGCGCCTGCAGCTCCTCGTCGACCACGTCCTGCCGCCGCCCGCCTGAGGCTCCCGGGTTGAGGTAGCATGGCCCGCCTCGATTTACGGAGACCCCATGGAACTGAACCAGCTCAAGCGCCAGCTCAAAGACCTCGGTGATCGCACCGCCTCCCTCCGGGGGTTTCTTTGAGTACGACACGAAGAAGGAGCGCCTCGAAGAGGTCAATCGTGAGCTGGAAGATCCCGCGGTCTGGCAGAACCCCGAGAAGGCCCAGGAGCTGGGTCGCGAGCGCGCCAAGCTGACTGCCCAGCTGTCCGAGCTGGATGGCGCATCCAAGGCCATCTCGGATGCCTCGGAGCTGCTCGAGCTCGCAGAAAGCGAACAGGACGAAGCCGCCGCCGCGGACATCGAACGCGATGCCGCCGGACTCGAGGGCCGCGTGCGCCGCCTCGAGTTGAAGCGCATGTTCAACGGCGAGATGGATTCGCACAACGCGTTCATGGACATCCAGGCCGGCGCCGGCGGGACCGAAGCGCAGGACTGGGCCCAGATGCTTTTACGTATGTACCTGAGGTGGGGCGCTTCGCGAGGATTCGCCTGCGAAGTGATCGACTCCAACCCGGGCGAAGTGGCGGGCATGAAGAGCGCCACCGTGCAGTTCACAGGCGAATACGCGTACGGCTGGCTGCGCACCGAAACGGGCGTGCACCGGCTCGTGCGCAAGTCGCCGTTCGATTCCGGTAATCGCCGCCACACCTCGTTCGCTTCCGTGTTCGTGTCACCCGAGGTGGACGAAGACATCAACATCGAAGTGAATCCGGCGGACATCAAGATGGACGTGTACCGTTCGAGTGGCGCCGGCGGCCAGCACGTCAACAAGACCGAGTCCGCCGTGCGCCTGACGCACATGCCCACGGGTATCGTCGTGGCGTGCCAGAACGAGCGCAGCCAGCACAAGAATCGCTCCACCGCGATGAAGATGCTGAAGGCGAAGCTCTACGAGCTGGAAGTGAACAAGCGCAACGCCGCGGCGCGCGTGCTGGAAGACTCGAAGTCCGACGTGAGCTGGGGCCACCAGATCCGCTCGTACGTGCTCGACCAGTCGCGCATCAAGGACCTGCGCACGAACGTGGAAGTCGGCAACACCACCGCGGTGCTGGATGGCGACCTGGATCAGTTTCTCGAGGCCTCGCTGAAGGCGGGCGTGTAAAGACATATGACTGACGACGAGAAGCCGGAAGACGAAAACAAGCTCATTGCCGAGCGACGCGCGAAGCTCAATGCCATTCGCGGTCGCGGCCAGGCCTATCCGAACGATTTCCGGCGCGACGCCCTCGCGGGCGAGTTGCACGGCGCGTTCGGCGAGCGTGACGAGGCGTGGCTCGAGGCGAATGCCACCCGCGTGCGCGTAGGTGGCCGCATGCTGTTCAAGCGCGTGATGGGCAAGGCGAGCTTCGCGAAGATTGCCGACCGCACGGGCCAGATCCAGCTCTTCATCCAGCGCGAGAACGTGGGCGAGGGGGTGTACGACGCGTTCAAGGGCTGGGACGTCGGGGACATCCTGGGCGCCGAGGGCGTGCTGTTCCGGACGAAGACCGGTGAGCTCTCGGTGCGTGTCGAGCGCGTGCGCCTGATCACGAAGTCCCTGCGGCCGTTGCCCGACAAGTGGCACGGGCTCGCGGACACCGAGACGCGGTATCGCCAGCGCTACGTCGACCTGATCGTCAACGAGCAGAGCCGCGACGTGTTTCGCGCGCGCACGAAGATCATCCGCTTCCTGCGGGACTTCCTGGATTCGCTCGACTTCATCGAAGTCGAGACGCCGATGATGCAGGTGATCCCCGGCGGCGCTGCGGCGAAGCCTTTCATCACGCATCACAACTCGCTCGACCTGGACATGTACCTGCGCATCGCGCCGGAGCTGTACCTGAAGCGGCTGATCGTCGGCGGCTTCGAGCGCGTGTACGAGATCAACCGCAACTTCCGCAACGAGGGGCTGTCCACGCAGCACAACCCCGAGTTCACGATGCTGGAGCTGTATCTCGCGTACGGCGACTACAAGGACCTGATGGACTGGATCGAGAAGGCGCTGCGCGGCCTTGCGGACACCGTCTGCGGCAAGACGCAGATCGAGTACCAGGGACGCCCGTACGACCTGTCGCTGCCGTTCCGGCGCGTGTCGGTGGAGCATGCGATCCTCGCGCAGAATCCCGATCTCGACGCGCTGTCCTTGCGCGATCCGACGTATCTGCGCAAGACGTGCGAGCGGCTCGACATCGCGGTCGGCAAGCACGATGGTCCGGGCAAGATGCAGATGGAAATCTTCGAGAAGACGGTGGAGGCGACGCTGCTCGATCCGACGTTCGTGTTCGGCTATCCCACCGAGGTATCGCCGCTGTCGCGTGCCAACGATGCCGATCCTTTCATCACCGATCGCTTCGAGTTCTTCGTCGCGGGCCGGGAGCTGGCGAACGGATTCTCCGAGCTGAACGATCCGGAAGACCAGGCCGCACGCTTCCGCGCGCAGGTCGAGCGCAAGGAGAGTGGCGACGAGGAAGCCATGTTCTATGACGCGGACTACATCCGCGCGCTGGAGTACGGCATGCCACCCACCGCGGGTCTCGGGGTCGGCATCGATCGGCTCACGATGTTCCTCACGGACTCGCCGTCGATCCGCGACGTCATCCTGTTCCCCCACATGCGGCCGGAGGCGGATTGAGCGACGACGCACCGATCGGAGTGTTCGACTCCGGAGTGGGAGGCCTCACCGTTCTGAAGGCGCTCGCGGCCGAGCTGCCGGGTGAGCAGTACATCTATCTCGGCGACACCGCGCGGCTGCCGTATGGCACGAAGAGCGCGGAAACAGTGGCGCGGTATGCACTGCAGGCCGCGGAGGCGCTGAGCGGTTACGGAATCAAGGCGCTGGTCGTTGCGTGCAATACGGCCTCGGCGGCAAGCCTGCCTGCGATTCGCGAACGAATGGAAGGCACGCCAGTGATCGGCGTGATCGAGCCGGGCGCGGAGGCCGCGTGCCGCATTTCGAAGAGCGGGCACATCGCGGTGATCGGCACCGAAGGCACGGTGCGCGGCGGCGCTTATCAGGAGGCGATCCATCGCTTTCGGCCGGATGCACGTGTGAATGCGCGCTCGACGCAACTGTTCGTCGCGCTGGCGGAGGAGGGCATGAACGAAGGGCCCATCGCCATCGCCACCGCGAAACACTATCTCGAGTCGCTTTTCCCGGGACCGGACACGCTCGTTCTCGGGTGCACACACTTCCCGATGCTGGCCGGTGCGATTCGCGCGGCGATCGGGCCGTCCGTGCGCATGGTCGATTCGGCCGCCACCACGGCGAAGGCGGTCAGCGATCGGCTCGGGCAGGCGCTGCGGTCCAGCTCAACCACGCGCACGGGAGTGCGCTTCCTTGCCACGGACAGCCCCGAGCGATTTGCCCGCATCGGCAGTCGGTTCCTCGGGCAAACGATTCCAGCCAGCGACGTCGAGCTCGTGGGTCTTTGAGTCGAAGTCAGTCGGGCAGCGTGTAAGGCAGCGGGAGCGACTCTGCGTCGAGAACGCTGCCCGGCGCCGACGTGTCTGCCTGCTCGTCGTCGCGACCCATTGGAGCAACAGCAAGGAACTCGCAGCGGCCGTCGGCGAGATTCGTTGCCTCGACTACGCGGAACGCGCGGCCGTCGCGGAGTTTTCCCGTATCGCCAATCGCGAGGGTTGCCGGCGCCAATGTCCGGAAACGCTGCATGCGGCGCTTCACGCGGCCCCTGTAGTGGGCGCGGGCGATAACTTCCTGGCCTGTGTAGCAACCCTTGGTGAATGAGATCGCGCCGAGGGCGTCGAGGTTGAGCATCTGCGCGACGAATTGCTCGGACGTGGCCGCATAGACCTGCGGGACGCCCGCGGCAATGCGCGCAGCCGCCGAGTGAGCTGCGAGCTCCTCGCTCACAGTCGCAAGAACCGGCAGCGTGCGGGTCTCTGAATCCGCGGAGGCGTCGCTCACCTTGGCCTTCGCACGCAGCACAAACTTCGCCAGGCGCGCTGCCACCGGCGTGGCCAACTCACGCGGCAACAACCCCAGCACATCCCCGTCAGCGAGTAGCACGAGTCGCAGCAGGGCAATCACGCGTCCCTGCGGATTGTGCAGCCCCGCCAGCATCGAGACATCCACCGTGAGGAGCGCGACGTCATTGGAGAGCTGCCCTTGCAGGAAGCGCACAGCGTCGGGTCCTTGCACCCGAACCGCGCCGATCTCTGGCAGCGAAGTCTTCAGCATTGTTTTTCCACGGGTTTCACATAGTCCTTGGCGCCGAATTCTGGCAAACTTCTACGTCATGCAAAACGATGCGATCGAGCCTGATCAGGATCAGGCACAAGTGGCGAAGCCTCAACAACAACCCCCACGTCCACAGGAATTCGGCGGCCCGACAGGCCCCGAGCCGACACGCTACGGCGACTGGGAAAGAGGCGGCCGCTGCATCGACTTCTGAATTCGCGTACCGGACTCCTGATGCCTCCTCGCCCTACGTCGCCGCACCTGTCGGTGTACAAGCTCAGGTACACGCTGGTGTCGTCCATCGTCAATCGCGGCACCGGCCTCGCACTCTCCTTCGGGTTCCTCGTCCTGCTGTACTGGGTCATGTCGCTGTTCCGCGGCCCGCAGAGCTACGCGCAAGCCCAGATGGTGCTCGGGCACCCCATCTTCAAGCTGGTGCTCACCGGATTCATCTTCGCGTTCAGTTATCACCTCATAGCGGGACTGCGACACCTCATCTGGGACACGGGTCGCGGTCTGGAGCGCAGCCAGTCCCAGAAGAGCGCCTGGACAGTCGGCGTGCTGTCCGTGCTGCTGACCCTGGCGATCGCCTACTGGGCCTTCTGCCCGGAGGCCATGCGATGAGCGGCGCCGGCGTCCATCACTGGTGGATCCAGCGAGTCACCTCGGTGGCGCTGATTCCGCTTAGCGGCTGGTTCCTCGTCTCCATGCTCGCGCTCCCATCGCATGACTACACCACCGTCGTTACGTGGCTCGCGCAGAAGTGGACCGCAGTCGTGCTTTCTGTCTTCATTGCCATCGCCGCCTGGCATTCGCAGCTCGGCGTGCAGATGGTGCTCGAAGACTACGTGCGCGGGCGTGCGGTGACCGTCTCCATGACCCTTTCCAGACTCGCACACACCTTCGTTGCCGTGGCGGCCATTCTCGCCGTTCTGCGCATGGCGTTCGGGGCGTTCGCATGAGCGCCTACGAATTCATCGACCACAGCTACGACGTGCTGGTCGTCGGCGCCGGCGGCGCAGGATTGCGCGCCACGCTGGGCCTCGCCGAGGCCGGCCTCTCCACGGCGTGCATCACCAAGCTCTTCCCAACGCGCAGTCACACCGTGGCGGCACAGGGCGGCATCAGCGCCGCGCTGGGCAACATGGGTGAGGACGACTGGCGCTGGCACATGTACGACACCGTCAAGGGGTCGGACTGGCTCGGCGACCAGGACGCTATCGAGTTCATGTGCAAGGAAGCGCCGGCAGCGGTGATCGAGCTGGAGCACTACGGCATGCCGTTCTCACGAACCGGCGACGGCCGCATCTACCAGCGCCCCTTTGGCGGCATGACCACGCATTTCGGCAAAGGCATCGCGCAGCGCACCTGCGCGGCGGCGGACCGCACTGGTCACGCGATGCTCCACACGCTGTACCAGCAGTCGATCAAGCACAACGCGAAGTTCTTCGTGGAGTTCTTCGCCATCGATCTCATCATGGAGAACGGCGAGTGCCGCGGGGTCGTGGCACTCGACATGATGGAAGGCAAGGTCCACCGCTTCCGCGCACACGCCACGATCCTTGCGACGGGTGGCTACGGCCGCATCTATTTTTCGTGCACGTCCGCGCACTCCTGCACCGGGGACGGTGGCGGGATGGTGTTGCGTGCCGGGCTGCCGCTCCAGGACATGGAGTTCGTGCAGTTCCATCCGACGGGTATCTACACGGCAGGCTGCTTGATCACGGAAGGCGCGCGAGGTGAGGGCGGTTACCTCACCAACGGCAGCGGCGAGCGCTTCATGGAGCGTTACGCGCCGAACGCCAAGGACCTCGCGTCACGAGACGTGGTGAGTCGCGCCATGACCATCGAGGTCCGCGAAGGCCGCGGCGTGGGTGACGAACGCGACCACGTGCACCTGCATCTCGAACATCTCGGTCCCGATGTCATTCAGGAGCGGCTGCCGGGCATTGCAGAGACTGCCCGCATCTTTGCAGGCGTGGACGTCACGAAGCAGCCGATACCGGTGCTGCCAACCGTCCACTACAACATGGGCGGAATCCCCTGCAACATCTACGGCGAAGCGCTCTCCACCAACAACGGCAACAAGGACGCGGTCGTGCCCGGCCTCATGGCCGTTGGCGAAGCTGCGTGCGTTTCCGTGCACGGCGCGAATCGACTGGGCTCGAACTCACTGCTCGATCTCGTGGTGTTCGGGCGCGAGTCCGCCCGGCGCTGCGCGGAGATCATCAAGCCCGGCGCACCTCACAAGCCGCTCGCGAAAGATGCCGGCGACCTCGCGCTCTCACGGCTGGACCGGCTGCGTAACGCGCAAGGCTCGCGTCCCACGGCCGAGATCCGCCTCGAGATGCAGAAGGTCATGCAGTCCGATGCCGCTGTGTTCCGCACCGGCCAGACGCTGAAGGAAGGCATGACTCGCCTCTCTCGCACGTTCAACTCGTTCCGCGACGTGCGCGTGAGTGACCGCGGACTCATCTGGAATACCGACCTCGTGGAAACGATGGAGCTGGAGAACTTGCTCCTGCAGGCCACCGCCACCATTACATCCGCCGAGAACCGCAAGGAGAGCCGCGGTGCGCAGGCGCGCGAGGATTACCCGAACCGCGACGACGTGAACTGGATGAAGCACACGCTCGTGTGGGTAAACGATGCCGGCCAGGTTCGCTTCGACTACCGGCCGGTGCACCTCGAAACCCTGACGCGCGACGTCGAGCCCATCCCGCCGAAGGCGCGCACCTACTGATATGGCGAACTTCAGCTACGTACCGACACCGATCGACCAGAACGGCCGCGTGCACAAGGCGCCGGCCGGTGCGCGCGACGTGCGCACCTTCCGCATCTACCGCTTCGATCCGGAGGCCGGCCAAGGAGAGAACAATCGGCCGCGCATCGACACGTTCGAGCTCGACCCGCGGAGCTGCGGGCCGATGGTTCTCGATGCCCTGATCCAGATCAAATCGGCCGTCGATTCCACGCTCACCTTCCGCCGCTCCTGCCGCGAAGGCATCTGCGGCTCGTGCGCGATGAACATCAACGGCGTGAACGGGCTCGCGTGCACGACCTCGATGCTGGACCTGGGCCGCGAGATCAAGATTTACCCGCTCCCGCAGCGGGCAGTTGTGAAAGATCTTGTCCCGGACCTTACAGACTTTTACGCGCAGTACGCCTCGGTGCGTCCGTGGCTGCAGGCCCCGGCGCCGCCGTCGAACAAGGAGCGTCTGCAGAGCAAGGAAGACCAGGAGAAGATCGACCGGCCGGCCGCGTGCATCCTGTGCGCCTGCTGCTCCACCTCCTGCCCGAGCTACTGGTGGAACAGCGACCGCTTCCTGGGTCCAGCGGCGCTGCTCGCTGCCTACCGCTGGATCATCGACAGCCGTGACGAAGCCACCGCCGAGCGCCTCGCACAGCTCGAAGACCCGTTCTCCATGTACCGCTGCCACACGATCATGAACTGCACGGACGTGTGTCCGAAGGACCTGAACCCGGCGCGTGCCATCGCCGAGATCAAAAAGAAGATGCTGGCCCGCTGATGGAGACGGAGGCACGACGTCTGCTCTGGCGCTGCCGCCGCGGCATGAAGGAGCTCGACGTGCTGCTCGAGCGCTTCGCCCGCGAGCAGTACGAGCACGCCCCGCCGGAGCAAAAACGCGCGTTCGCGCAGCTTCTCGAATTGCCCGATCCGGACCTGGCCGACTACTTCTTCGGGTATGCCACGCCCGAAGAGCCCGAGCTCGCGGAGCTCACGCGGCTCATCGCCACCCATCGCGCCACGCATCGACCTTGAGGTGCTGCCGTCACGCCGTCTGCAGGCGGGGGCGCTGCTGTTCGCCCTCCTGGTGATCCTCTCTTTATGGCTGGCCCCGGCGCCCTCATGGTGGTTGAGACTTCTTGGCGGATTGGCGGCACTCACTCTGGCATGGTGTCCGGTCCGGGCGATCCTGCTCCAGCGTGGCGCGGCAGCGGTCCGGCGCTTCGAGTGGGCGGCGGATGGCGCGTGGTGGGTGACCCCTCGGGCCGGGCGGCGGACCGCCATGCAGCTGGCCGGGGCGCCTGTCGGGTTCGGCCCCTGGCTGTTGCTGGTCTGGCGTGCGACCCCCGGGGCCGGCGATGATGGCCGGCGCGGAAGGTGTTATGCCCTCATCGATGCCCGCCACGTCGGCCCGGAGGCTTTCCGGGCGTTGCGAGGACGCCTCAAACTTTCACTCCGGCAGCGGAATGCCGGGCAGGCCGATGACAACTGTTAGACTTCTCACAACTTTCCAGAGGCTCCTGAACTTCATGGGGCGTTCAGGGTCTATTCAGCGTTTTTCGGCGACGCGACTTTATGTCCTGTGGGGGGCCCTCGCGGGCTCGATAATCCCCGGGGACGAAGGGCGCGCATGAGCGCCGATGTAAGCGATCTGAGCCTGGTCCGCCGCGTGCAACGCGGTGACAAGGGTGCGTTCGATGCGCTGGTGCTCAAGTATCAGCACAAAGTGGTCAAGCTGGTCATGCGCTACGTGCGCAATCCGGCGGAGGCCGAAGACATCGCGCAGGATGCCTTCATCAAGGCATACCGCGCGTTGCCACAGTTTCGAGGCGACAGTGCGTTTTATACGTGGCTCTACCGGATCGCCATCAACACCGCCAAGAATGCCGTGGTGTCCCGGGATCGGAGTCCCGTCGATTTCGACCTCGACCTGCAAAACCCTGACGAGTCCTACGACATGCAAGGCCGCCTGAAGGATTCCGAGACGCCTGAGGCGCTCACGTTGACGGAAGAAATCCGTTCGACAGTGAACTCCGCGATCGATGCCCTGCCTGAAGACCTGCGCACGGCCATCGTGCTGCGGGAACTGGAAGGGCTCTCTTACGAAGAGATTGCCGATGCCATGGGGTGCCCGGTAGGCACCGTACGCTCGCGTATTTTCCGCGCACGAGAAGCCATCGACCGCCGTCTGCGTGAGGTGTTCGAAGGGGGCCTCGGCCGTGCAGAGGAGCTGGGATGAACGAAGAGCTCGACAGTCAGCTGTCCGCAATGTTCGACGACGAGTTGCCGGAGGCGGAGTGTCAGTTGCTGGCGCGCCGCCTCTCGCGCGACGAGGCGTTGAAGGCCCGCTGGCGGCGCTATGCCGTCATCGGCGCCGCCGTGCGCGCCGAGCGTGGCGTGCGCATGGACGTGCGGCTGGAAACGAACCTGGCCGCCCGCGTGAGCGCGGCCATATCCGCCGAGCCCACTCTCGAAGGCAAGGACGTCGCAGAAGGCAAGGCCCGCCGGGCCGGTGGCTTCCGCTGGTGGCAGCCGGTGGCCGGTGGCGCCATCGCAGCCGGGGTGGCAGCCATGTCGGTGTTATGGGTTCGATCGCAGGCACCAGTTGGCAGCGAGGCGCTGGTCGCAGAGAATCCAGCGCCGACCGCCGTGGTCGTAGCGGACAACGGTAATAATATTGGGAATGGGTCTGGCGGGTCGGAGGCCTATGTCGTGCCGAAGAACATCGAGCCGAGAATCTCGTTGCCCTCGGCCGAGCTGGCCAACTACATGGTTGCGCACAGCGAGTTTTCGACGCCCGTGACCCGCAGGTTCCCGCTCTCGACGCTGGTGGGGACCGAAGGCGCCGCCGAAGGAGGCGTGGCGCAGGACGAGACCGTACCCGCCGAGGATCTCATCGAGAATGTCGAAGCCAAATAACTTCGTGCGGACCAATCATTTCGCCTGGGGCTTGTTCGCGCTCCTCGTGAGCGCCGCGGCCGCGGCAGCGGACGATCCCCGCGAGTGGCTCCAGCGCATGAATCAGGCGCTGACGGCCAACGATTACGAAGGCGTGTTCTCGCATTGGCGGGATGGCAAGGTGGAGATGCTCCGCATCATCCATCGCGTGAAGAACGGCGAAGTGCGCGAGCGGCTGGTTTCACTCGACGGCTCAGGCCGCGAATTCATCCGCACCGGCACTGAGCTCGCCTGTTATCTCCCGGACAAGAAGACCGTCCTCGTCGAGAAACGCTCGGAGCAGAGCCCGCTGCTCGGCAACTTCCCGAGCTTCGATGAGGCCTCGACCCAGTTCTACGACATCAAGGAAGAGAACCGCACGCGCTTCAACCGGCGCAACACGCGCATCATCAAGGTTCAGCCGAGGGATGAATTCCGCTACGGCTACCAGATCTGGCTGGACGAATCGACCGCGATGCCGATCCGCACCAAGCTCTGCGATGCGCGCGGCAAGGTCATCGAGCAGGTAGTGTTCACCGATCTCACGTTCAACGCGCGTATTCCGGATACCGCGTTCAATCCGGAAGTGTCCACCGAAGGCTTCCAGTGGTTGCGTAACGATCAGCCGTCCCAGCCGATGCTCGCCGGCGGCGCGCAGGCGCTGTGGAATGCGTTGAAGCTGCCGCCCGGATTTGCCTTGACGGCTCGCGGCGCGCAGATGATGCCCGGCTCACCGGACCCGGTAGAGCATTTCGTGTACTCGGACGGCGTGGCTTCCGTGTCCGTGTTCGTCGAGATGCGAACCACCCGCGTGCAGCAACGGGGCACGGATAAGCAGAACCCGCCGCCCGCCACGGGCGTCGCCGCGCGCGTCGGCTCCTCGTCCGCATTCTCGACGATGGTCGACGGCGCCAAGGTGACTGTCGTCGGCGAAGTGCCGCCCGCGACGGTCGAGTCCATCGGGAACTCGGTCCGGTCGTCCGCGAGCACCTCCGGCGGTGGGCTGTCCCTGAAAGCGCCGCCGCGGCGTTGAGCCGCGCCCCCTCCCAACGCCTGACCCTCGTTTCGCGCGAAGGCTGCGAGCTGTGCGATGAAATGCTGGCGGAGTTGCAGCTCCTCGGCCGCCGGTTGACGCTGCCACCGATCGAGGTGTTGGATGTCGATGAGGACGCCGAGCTCGCCCGTCGTTACGGTCTGAACGTCCCGGTGCTGCTGCTGGATGGCACGCCCGTCTGCCACCACCGGCTGGATGCGGACGAGCTGGCCCGTCTGCTGCGTCCCCATCCTGTGTCCCGATAACCTTTGTCCCGATAGGCCCATCGGTATAATGCGCGCCGCCGCTGGACCCTCGGTGCGGCCCGACCGGAATCCATGCGGCTCATACGCAATTTCTCGATCATTGCTCACGTCGATCACGGCAAGTCCACGCTCGCGGACCGCTTCATCCAGCTCTGCGGGGGCCTGGAGGAGCGCGAGATGCAGGCGCAGGTGCTCGATTCCATGGATCTCGAGCGCGAGCGCGGCATCACCATCAAGGCGCAAAGCGTGACGCTCTATTGCCGGGCGCAGGACGGCGAGCGCTATCAGCTCAACATGATCGACACGCCCGGACACGTGGACTTCTCGTACGAGGTGTCCCGGTCGCTTGCGGCGTGCGACGGCGCCTTGCTCGTGGTGGATGCCTCGCAGGGTGTCGAGGCGCAGAGCGTGGCCAACTGCAATACGGCGATCGACCTGGGGCTCGAAGTCGTCCCGGTCATCAATAAGATCGATCTGCCCTCGGCCGATCCGGACAAGGTCAGCAAGGAAATCGAAGAGATCATCGGCATCGATGCCACGGATGCCGCCCGCGTGAGCGCGAAGACGGGCGAGGGCGTTGCCGAGCTCCTCGAGACGCTGATCAAACGCATTCCGCCGCCCAAGGGCGATCCGGAGGCGCCGCTTCAGGCCCTGATCATCGACTCGTGGTTCGACAACTATGTGGGCGTCGTGTCCCTGGTGCGCGTCGTGAACGGCGTGATCAACGTCGGAGACAAGATCCGCGTGATGTCCACCGGGCGCAGTCACCAGGTCGACAAACTGGGCCGGTTCACGCCGAAGTCCGTGCCGGACAAGTCGCTCATGACCGGCGACGTCGGATTCGTCGTGGCCGGCATCAAGGAGATCGATGGCGCGCCCGTGGGCGACACCATCACCCTCGAGCATCGGCCGAGCGCCGAGCCCGTGCCCGGCTTCAAGCAGATCAAGCCACGCGTGTTCGCGGGGCTGTTCCCGATCAACTCGGAAGACTACGAGAAGTTTCGCGATGCGCTCGCAAAGCTCCGCCTGAACGACTCGGCCCTGCACTACGAGCCGGAAGTGTCAGGCGCGCTGGGCTTCGGTTTCCGATGCGGGTTCCTCGGGCTGCTGCACATGGACATCGTGCAGGAGCGCCTCGAACGCGAGTACGAGCTGGAGCTGGTGAGCAGCGCGCCGACCGTGGTGTACGAGGTGCTGACGACGGACGGGACCGTCGAACCGGTCGACAACCCGGCGAAGCTCCCACCCACGGACAAGATCGAGGAGATCCGCGAACCGATCATCGTCGCGAACATCCTCGTGCCGCCGGACTACGTCGGCGGAGTTCTGAAGCTGTGTAACGACAAGCGCGGCGTACAGAAGAAGATGTTGTACGTGGCCACGCAGGTGTCACTCCAATACGAGCTGCCGCTGGCTGAAGTGGTGCTGGATTTCTTCGACCGGCTGAAGTCCGTGAGCCGCGGCTACGCCTCCTTCGACTACGAGTTCGCGCGCTTCCAGGCCGCGCCGCTCGTGAAGCTCGACATCCTCATAAACGGGGACAAGGTGGATGCCCTCTCGATCATTGCCCACCGCGAAAGCGCCTATGCCCGCGGCCGCGAGCTGGTCGACAAGATGCAGGAGCTCATTCCGCGGCAGATGTTCGAGGTGGCCGTGCAGGCCGCCATCGGAAGCTCCATCATTGCGCGCGCCACCGTGAAGGCGCTACGCAAGAACGTGCTGGCGAAGTGCTACGGTGGCGACATCACGCGCAAGCGCAAGCTCCTCGAGAAGCAAAAAGAAGGCAAGAAACGCATGAAGCAGCTCGGCCACGTCGAGATTCCGCAGGAAGCTTTCCTCGCCGTATTGAAGGTCGGGCGCAAATAACATGCTGATGAATCTCATCGTGCTCTTGAGCTGGTTCGCGCTTCCCGTGGGCCTGGTTGCCGTGGTCGACGACTGGTTCCTGCGGCCGCGGCGGCAGATAGCAGCGGCTCCGCAACCGGCGAAGGATCCAGTGCTCGTCACGTTCGCGTACCGCGTGCTGCCGATCCTGATCGGTGCCGCGGTGCTGCGTCTTCTGGTGGCCGAGCGTCTCGATTTCAGTGCGGTGCTGCTGCTGATCACGGTGGTCACGGGCGCCATCTGGTGGCTCGATGTGCTGCTGTTTCGCCGCCAGCGCGATGCAGCCGCGCAAGCGGCAGGCAAGGATCCAGCCGTAGCGACCGAACCGGGCACCGTCGATTACGCGCGCAGCTTCTTTCCCGTGGCGCTGGTCGTGCTGGTGCTCCGCTCGTTCGTGTTCGAGCCGTTCCGCATTCCGTCGGACTCGATGATGCCGACCCTGCTCGACGGCGACTTCATCATCGTGAACAAGTACGCATACGGGCTGCGCCTGCCGGTGCTGAACACCAAGTTCATGTCCGTGAGCGAACCCGAGCGGGGCGACGTGGTGGTGTTCCGCTACCCGCGCGACCCGAGCATCAATTACATCAAGCGCCTCGTGGGCCTGCCCGGGGACAAGGTCGTGGTGAAAGACGACCGCCTGTTCGTGAACGGCGAGCCGGTGCCTTTCGAGGTGACCGGCGACTACAACGACGGGTGTTACGTGAATATGAAAGAGGCGATCGAGCGCCTCGGCACGCACGCCCACAAGACCATGTTCTGCCCGACCCCCCTCGACATGACGCCCACGCCGCTCCCCGGCTGCAACCGCAAGGAAGTGCGCGGCTATCTCTGCGGGACCGGGGACCGCCAGTTCCTGGGCGTCTTCGGCGAACCGGCAAGCACGGTGAAGGAGGTGCCGCCCGGGATGTACCTCATGATCGGCGACAACCGCGATAACAGCGAGGACGGGCGCGTCTGGGGCTTCGTTCCTGAGAACCACTTGGTCGGCAAGGCGACCCGAATCTGGTTCAATTGGGACCTGCAACGTTCGGGCGGGCCCATGTGGGGTCGAATCGGCTCGCGCATCGAATGACGCTGGGTCTCATTGCGGGAGGGGTCGATGCTGAGAAAACACGCGTCTCACGCCAGGCAGCGGGGCGTCACATTCATTGGCTGGATCTTTCTGCTGATTCCGGTGGCCATGGTCGGCTACGCCGCCATCCGGCTCACGCCGGTCTATCTGAACTACATGCGCGTCTCGCGCAGCCTCAACCAGATCGCCGATGAGGCGAGCGGAGACGGTTCCGCGACGGCGAACACCCTGCGGGTTGCCCTCGACAAGCGCCTCGACATCGAGGGCGTGGAATATCCGACCACCAAGGATTTCATCATCCGCAAGGACGGCCAGACGTGGGTCATGGAAATCGCCTACGAGCAGGCCGAGCCCTTCATCTCCAACGTGGGGCTGCTGGTCACCTTCAAGAAGCAGGTGCGCGTCGGTACGAAAGCCATCGGCGACTAAGCCACATGCCCCCGGAATGACTAACGGCGACTGGCCGGCTGCCTGGATACGCGAGAAGCTCGCGTATGAGCCGCGCGACATCGGCCTGTTCGTCGATGCGCTCACGCACCGGAGCGCGCCCGGGCGCAACAACGAACGCCTCGAATTCCTCGGCGACGCGGTGCTCAACCTGGTGGTGGCCGAGCACCTCTTCCGCGCATTTCCCGACTGCACGGAGGGCGATCTCAGCCGCCTGCGCGCACGCGTGGTGAGCAGCGAACCGCTCGCCGAAGTTGCAGCGATGCTAAGCCTGGGAGATGTGCTGCGCCTCGGGTCCGGTGAGCTGAAAACCGGCGGCTTCCGGCGCAAGTCCATTCTCGCGGATGCCCTCGAAGCGGTGTGTGGCGCGCTCTTCCTCGACGGCGGACTGGAAGTTGCCCGCCCGATCATCGAACGCCTCTTCCAGGCGCGCATCGCCGCGCTCCCGGCGCCGGATGCATTGAAGGATTCGAAGACCCGTCTGCAGGAGTATCTCCAGTCACATGGCTACTCCCTGCCGCGTTACACGGTGGAGCGTGTGGAGGGCGAAGCTCACGCCCAGGTGTTCTGGGTGGTTTGCGACGTGGCTGGCCTCGGCCTGCAGGGCCAGGGAACCGGATCGAGCCGGCGGCGTGCCGAACAGGAGGCGGCCGGGCGTATCCTGCAGCTGATCGGATCGCAGTCGGGATCGCCGCAGGCATGAGCGAAGAGTTTCGGAGTGGGTTCGCCGCGCTCGTGGGCCGGCCGAACGTCGGCAAGTCGACGCTGCTCAACGCGCTCGTCGGCCAGAAACTCAGCATCGTCACCCCGCGACCCCAGACCACGCGGCACCGGATTCTCGGCATCGTGAATCTGCCGCAGGCGCAGGTGGCGTTCGTCGACACGCCTGGGCTGCATCGGGGCGAAGGGCGCGCGCTCAATCGGGCGATGAATCGCGCAGCTGCATCCGCGCTCGACGATGCCGACCTGTGCGTGCTCGTCGTCGAAGCTCTGCGCTGGACTCGCGAGGACAGCTTCGTGCTCGAGCGCATTGCGAAGTCCAACCGCCCGGTGCTGGTCGCCGTGAACAAGGTGGATGGCGTACGACCCAAGCAAAAACTCCTGCCTTACCTGGCGGAGCTCGGCGCGCGCCACTCGTTCCTCGAGGTCGTGCCAATCTCCGCGCTGAAGGCAGACAATCTCGAGCCGTTGAAGGAGGCGATCACGCGCAACCTCCCCGCAGCTCCGCCGATGTTTCCGCCGGAGGAAGTCACGGACCGCGGCGAGTCCTTCCGCATCGCCGAGACCATCCGCGAGAAGCTCACCATGGAGCTCAATCAGGAAGTGCCGTACGGCATCGCCGTCGAGGTCGAGCGGATGGGGGAAGCCGAGGAAGGGCAGGTGGCGGTGGACGCGGTGGTGTGGGTGGATCGCGAAGGCCAGAAGCCCATCGTGATCGGCCCGAAGGGTGAGCGGTTGAAACGCATCGGCCGCGCCGCGCGTATCGAGCTCAATCGCACGCTGGGCCGGCGTTTCCACCTCACACTGTGGGTGAAAGTGCGGCAGAACTGGGCAGACAATGCCCGTTCGCTCAAGCAACTGGGTCTGGAATGACCGCTCAACCCCGCCGCGTGCAGCTCGCGCCCGGCTACATCCTGCACAGCTATCCTTATCGGGATACGAGCCGGATTCTCGAAGTGCTCACGCGCGATGCGGGGCGGATGTCCCTGTTCGCGCGCGGCGTGCGCGGCCCGAAAGCCAGACTCGCTGCCGAACTGCAGCCGTTTCGGCTGCTGCTGCTCTCGTGGAGCGGCAAGGGCGAGGCGCCGCACCTCACCACGGCGGAGGGCGCGCCGGACCACAAGGACTTGCCCGCGCCATGCCTGATGGCCGGCTTCTATCTGAACGAGCTGCTGCTGAAGCTCACGCATCGCCACGACCCGGTGAGCGGCGTGTTCGATCTCTATCACGGCACGCTCGAAGGCCTGAAGCAGGGCGCAGCACTCGAACCGAGCCTGCGCATCTTCGAGAAGCGGCTGCTCGATGCGCTTGGGTACGGCGTGGCGCTCGATACGGACGCCCGTACTGGTGCCGGCATCGACGCCGATGCGTACTATCATTTCCGCCCGGCGCAAGGTCTGCTCGTCACGACGGCGGACGCGGCAGGCGCCTTGTCTGGCGCATCCCTCGTCGGCCTCGCGCGCGAGGAGCTGGCCGGCGAACGGGTGCTGGAAGATGCGCGCCGCCTGCTGCAGGCGGCGCTGGCGCATTGTCTGGAAGGGCGTGAGCTGAACACGCGCGTCGTGGCGCGTGCAGTGGCTCGCCGAGGGTCTAATCGATGAACAGGTTCATTGCGCTGGGGGTCAACATCGATCACGTGGCCACGCTGCGCCAGGCGCGGCGCGCGCGTTATCCGGACCCCGTGCACGCCGCGCTCGCCGCCGAGATGGCCGGCGCGGATCTGATCACGCTGCATCTGCGCGAGGACCGACGGCACATCCAGATCCAGGACGTGCGCGGACTCAAGGACGTGCTCAAGACCCGCATGAATCTCGAGATGGCGGTGACGGACGAGATGCTGGATATCGCGCGGGCCGTGCGTCCGCCGGACTGCTGCCTCGTGCCGGAGAAGCGCCAGGAGATTACGACCGAGGGCGGGCTGGATGCGGCGAGCCAGGTGCAGCGCTTGAAGGAGGCGGTGTCGATCCTCGTGGTCGCGGGCATTCGCGTCTCGCTGTTCATCGATCCGGATCCGCATCAGATCGAAGCGGCTGTGCAGATCGGGGCGCCAGTGGTTGAGTTGCACACGGGCGCGTATGCGGAATCCGCTGGGTCCCATCAGGCTACGGAGCTGCAGCGGCTGCGCGCGGGCGCGCGCCTGGCCGCGAGCCTCGGGCTCGAAGTGCACGCGGGGCACGGCCTGAATTATCACAACGTGCAGCCCATTGCGGCCATTCCCGAGATCGTGGAGTTGAATATCGGGCACGCCATCGTGGCGCGCGCTCTGTTCGACGGTCTGGCCACGGCGGTACGCGACATGCGCGCGCTCATGATTGCCGCGCGTACATGATTTTCGGCATTGGCGTGGATGTGCTGGAGGCGGCACGCATCAGGAAAACGCTCGAACGGTTCGGCTCGCGGTTCACGGAGCACCTCCTGATGCCCCAGGAGCAGCAGCAGCTTCAGAAAACTCGGCGCCCGGAGCGCTTCATCGCAATGCGGTTCGCGGCGAAGGAGGCCATCGTGAAGGCGATGGGCACGGGCTTCGCGCACGGCGTGTGGATTCGCGATGTCGGCGTCGTGCAGAACGCTTGGGGCAAGCCCGAAGTGATCTATTCCGAACGCGGCGAAGAGGTGCGGCGCAACCTCGGCGTCGGTGAGGGGCACGTGACGCTGACCGACGAAGCGGGCCTGATCGTCGCGGTCGCGGTGCTGCTCAGGGCGACATGAACTTTCTCGTCTTCGACATCGAAACCGTGCCGGACTTCGAGCTCGGTCGGCGCGTGTACAACCTCGAAGGGCTCAGCGATGCCGACGTCGCCCAGGCGATGTTCACTTTGCAGCGCGGAAAACGCGGCAGCGATTTCCTGCCTCACGAGCAGCATCGCATCGTGTGTATCTCCTGCGTGTTGCGCGCGCGGGATACGTTTCGGGTCTGGAGCCTCGGCGACCCGAATTCGCCGGAGCACGAGCTGGTGGAGCGCTTCTTCGATGGCATCGAGCGCTTCTCGCCATGCCTCGTGTCCTGGAACGGCGCGTCGTTCGATCTTCCGGTGCTTCACTACCGCGCGTTGAAGGCGGGCGTGGTCGCCCGGCGTTACTGGGAAGTGGGAGATGAGGACCAGACGTTCCGCTTCAACAACTACATCGGGCGCTTTCACTGGCGGCATATCGATGTCATGGATGTGCTGTCGGGGTACCAGTCGCGTGCGCGTGCCTCGCTCAGTGACATGGCGGACCTGCTCGGCCTTCCGGGTAAGCTTGGTTTCTCGGGAGCGAAGGTGGCGGACGCGTACCTCGCGGGGCAGATCGTCGAGATTCGTCGCTATTGCGAAACGGATGTGCTGAACACCTACCTGGTGTTCCTGCGCTTCGAGCTCATGCGCGGCAATCTCGCGCGCGAGAGGTACAGCGAGGAAGTAGAGCGCGTGAAAGCCTTCCTGCGGGCTGCGCCCGAGCCGCATTTCGCGGAGTTCCTGCGCGTATGGGAAACCGGGTCCTGAACGCGGCGGAGGAAGAGGGCGTCGTCGCAGCTATCACGCACGAAGGGGAAGGCATCGTGCGCGGAGGCAAGACGGCGTTTGTCGTCGGTGCGTTGCCGGGCGAGCGCGTGCGGTTTCAACGCACGAAGCGTCACAAGCAGCATGACGATGCGCGGTTGCTGGAAGTGCTCGCGCCGGCGGCGGATCGCGTTCAGCCGCGGTGTGCGCACTTTGGAGTGTGCGGGGGATGCGCGCTTCAGCACCTGGCACCGGAGTCGCAGCTTGCCGCCAAACAGCTCGAGTTGCGGGACAACCTCGAACGGGTTGCACAGGTTCTGCCGGATGAGTGGCTCGAGCCTTTGCGTGGACCGGTGTGGAACTATCGGCGACGGGCGCGGCTTGGGGCGAAGTACGTTGCGAAAAAGGGGCGCGTTGTCGTTGGGTTTCGCGAGCGGTCGGCGCCCTATGTTGCTGCGCTTGATCGGTGCGAAGTATTGGCGTCACCGGCGGATGCGCTGATTGCTCCTTTGTCGGAGCTGCTCACCGGGTTGAGCGTTCGCGAACGTCTGCCTCAGATTGAAGTAGCGGTTGCCGACAATGCGGTCGCATTGGTGCTGCGCGTCTTGACGCCACCGTCGCCAGAAGACCTCGCGAAGCTTCGCGCGTTCGAAAAGAGTCACAACGTTCGGCTCTATCTGCAATCCGCCGGCATCGACTCCGTCAGACGTTTGGCGCCACTGATCGGCGAAGAGGCCTCGACGCTAGTAGCTAGTCCAGTAGAGGTTAGGCCTGGCGACCTTCCGCCGAACCTCAATGCTTCAAGTGGCACGGCCCAACCACCGGCGGAATCTGCACTGAGCTATCGATTACCGGCCTTCGATCTGACCTTCGAATTCGCGCCAACTGATTTCATCCAGATCAACGCCCCCATCAACGAAGCGCTGGTCAGCCGGGCAATCGAGCTATTGGCCCCGGAGCCCGGCTCAACCGTGCTCGACCTGTTTTGCGGCCTGGGCAACTTCACCCTCCCGCTGGCCCGCCGGGCAGGACGCGTAATCGGGGTCGAGGGCGACCGCGACCTGGTGAAGCGAGCCGCCGCCAACGCAGCCCGCAACGGCATCGCCACGGCCGAATTCCACGTCGCCGACCTCTCCCAGCCGCCCGGCGACACCCCCGCCACTGCACCCCCCTGGGCAAAATCATCGGTTCCCTATGTACTTCTGGACCCACCCAGAGCCGGGGCCCGGGAAATGTTGCCAACCGTCGCACGTTTGAGCCCAAAGCGCGTGCTGTATATTTCCTGTCATCCGGGCAGTCTTGCCAGGGATACAGGCATGCTGGTTCATCAATACGGGTTCAGGTTGCGTGCCGCGGGGGCGCTCGACATGTTCCCCCATACCACTCACGTCGAATCGCTCGCGGTGTTCGAGTCATGACGCTCGGACCTCTCATGGTCGATGTGGCCGGCACCGAGCTGGCGGCCGACGATCTGGAGGTCCTGAGGCATCCGCTGGTGGGCGGTGTGATCCTGTTCACACGAAACTATCGAGACCCGGGACAACTTTCGGCCCTGGTCAGCGCCATCCACGCCGCCCGGCAGCCCCCGCTGATCGTGGCGGTGGACCAGGAAGGCGGCCGGGTACAGCGCTTCCGCAGTGGTTTCTCCGTGCTGCCGCCGGCCCGGCGGATCGGCCACGAATACGACCTGGACGCCCGTGCCGGGCTCGACCTCGCCCGCAACATGGGCTGGCTCATGGCCGCCGAGCTGCGGGCCTGCGGTGTCGACCTGTCCTTCGCGCCGTGCGTCGATCTCGACTACGGCGTCAGCGAGGTCATCGGCGACCGTTCGTTTCATTCCAAGGCGAATGCAGTCTCGCAGCTCGCCATGTCCTACATGCACGGCATGCGCGAGGCCGGCATGGCGGCGACGGCCAAACATTTTCCCGGTCACGGCGCCGTGAGGGCGGACTCGCACACAGCCGCGCCCGTGGACCGTCGTGAGCTGATGGACATGGGTGACGATCTCACACCGTACCGGAGGCTCATCGCGAACGGGTTGCCGGCCGTGATGATCGCGCACGTGCTGTACCCATCGGTCGATCAGGATTCGGTCGCGAGCGTTTCGTCGCGATGGATTCGCGATGTGCTGCGCGGAGATCTGGGATTCCAGGGCGTCGTGTTCAGCGACGACATGTCGATGGCCGGCGCAGCGGTTGCCGGTGACATCGTCATGCGTTCGAAGCGCGCGCTCGCGGCTGGCTGCGACATGGTTTTGATCTGCAACAGCAGGCCGAGCGTGATGACGGTGCTCGAGCGTCTGGATGTGGATCCGGAGCCAGCGTCACATCTGCGCCTCGTGCGCATGCGAGGTCGCGATGGCATGCCGCGCGATACACTGATGGCATCCGCTCAGTGGCAGGAATGCCGCGTGCAGCTTGCGCGCTGCTCAGCGCCGCCTGCGTTGAAACTCGAAGCAGGCCAGGCATGAACGACTGGCCCATCGAAACCTGGCGCAACGTAATCGACAGCTCACCCGATGGCGTGGTGATCTGCGACGCGTCCCAGCCTGATTGCCCCGTCGTCTATGTGAATGCAGCGTTCGCTGCGATGTCCGGATATTCATCGGCGGCACTCATGGGCGCGAACCTCCGCATCCTGCAGGGAACGGATCGTCAGCAAGAGTCTCGCCTCCGAATGAAGGAAGCGATCGAGCGCGGCGAAGCGTGCCGCGTGCTGATTCGCAACTATCGGCCGGATGGCACGCTGTTCTGGAACGAAGCGCAGGTGCAGCCGCTGCGTAATGCCGAGGGCGCGATCACGCACTGGATCGGCTATTCCAAGGATGCGGGCGGCCGCATGAAGAGTGTGGATCGCGCGGCGCCGGGATTGCCTACGTGGCAACGTGAGGATCGGCTGACCGGGCTTCATTCGCGCGCGTATTTCGAGGAGCTGCTGCGGCGGGATTGGCAGCTCGCACAGCGCGACTCGCATGCGATCGGGCTCGTGCTGTTCGATATCGACGATCTCAGCTCGTACAACGACAAGTTCGAGAAGACCGGCGGCGATGCGTGCATCCGGCGCGTGGCGCGTGTCATCAGCTCTTCTTATCGCCGCGGCGGGGACCTCGTCGGTCATTGGGAAGGTGGCACGTTCGTCGTTGTGATTCAGGGTGATGCGGCCGAGCGGGCTTCCGAATATGCGCGCATCGTCGCGCAGAGGGCGCGAGACCTGCTGATTCATCATCCGCGCGGTGGCGCGGACAAGTACGTGACCATCAGTGCCGGTGTCGCGAGCCTCGTACCGCCGCGCGAGCTTCCCCTCGAAGCCATGATCAATGCCTGCCGAACGGCCCTGCAGCGTTCCAAGAAGCAGGGCAAGAACTGCATCTCCACCGCCGAAGCCGCTGATTTCCAATAGCCTCGCCTGCCGTCCCTCCGGCGCCAGCGGCGACCGCAGAGTCGCCTCTTTTCAGCGCCCTTCGTTGCCTTAGCCGGGCGACGCTTGGGTCGCATCTTTCAACGCCTTTCGTGCGCGCCAATCGAAGTCGCACGCCGACGGCGGTACCGGGGCGCGCAGGAGTGCGCCCTCTGCTCAGCCTCCTGCCGCACTGTCCGCGCAGGAACCGCGCTCCTTGCTTAAACTCATACGCTGGCCTCAATCGTTGAAGGCTCATGCGTATGCGGACCACCAGAACACTCGCCGCGATGCTGGCACTTGCGCTAGCCACAGCGGCCCTGGCCCAGGAAGACCCCCACGCCGCCTGCACAGCCATGGCCTGGGTGCCACCGGAAATCCTCGAGCGGCCAACGACCCAGCAGGAAGGAACCGGTAACTCCACTGACGTTGCCACGACCTCATCGAAGGAAGCCCTGGCGCTCTACAGACAAGGCGTGAACTACCTCCACGGCTACGTGTGGATCGAGGCAGCGCGCTCCTTCAACCAGGCCCTGCGCGCAGACCCCGAAATGGCCCTCGCATACTGGGGCTTGAGCCGCACCTACTCAGGCCTCGACGACCACGAAGCCGCGATCCAGGCGGCCAAACGTGCGAAGGAGCTGGCAACCAAGGCCACTCCGCGCGAACAACGCCGCATCGACCTGCGGCTTCAACAGCTCGAAGCAATCGCCGACCTCGGCAACAGCGCCAGGCACGCGGCCTACAAAGCCGCTATCGATAAAGCACTGGTACCGGACTTCAGCGACCCCGAGTTGTGGTTGATCCGCGGCAACTCAGAGGAGCCCACGGCAGCCGGCCGAGGTCAGCGTGGCGCGGCCGCCTCGGTGGCGTTCTACATGCAGGTGTTGCAACTGGAGCCGGACAACGCCGCCGCCCACCACTACCTGATTCATTCGTACGAACAGTTATCGCAGATCGATCGCGCGCTCGAACACGGCGAGAAATACGCAGGGCTCGCACCCACCATCCCGCACGCACATCACATGTGGGGCCATGACCTGCGCCGCGTGGGCCGCATCGACGAAGCCATCGCCGCCTTCAAGCGAACCGATGACCTGGAGAACACGTACTACACGCGAGAACGAATCCCCCCCGACCTGGACTGGCATCACGTCCACAACATGGACCTGCTCGCCACGTCGTACGAGCACAAGGGCCAGCTGCGCACGGCCGAGTCTCTCCTCCGCAAGGCGGCTGGTTTCCCCGCGCCCACGGAGTACCAGGAGTTCAACCAGAAGTCTCTGGCGGTGTTCCTGCTCGGTCGCCAGCGCTGGCGAGATGCGCTCGAAGCGACGAAGGTGCTCACCAATGGCAAGGGCGCAGCGACTCGCGTAGTGGGACATACGCTCGCCGGTCACGCGCAGCTCGGACTGCGCTCAACGGCGCAAGCTCATGCATCACTCGACGCGGCTCAACGCGAGCTCGAGAACGTGCCAATGCTTACCGCAGGGATCAGAGTCAATCGCGCAGCCGTGCTTCCGTACATCGATGCGCTCCGCGCCGAGCTCCTGCTGCGAGAAGGCAAGCTGGCGGAAGGTGAAACCCTGCTGAAGGACGTGCAGGCACGGCTCCGCGCTCTGCCCGGACCCGACGCATGGACGCAAGCCTTGTTCCGGCTCGAAGCATTTGCGAGGACCGCGCGAGACGTGGGCAACTGGCAGCTCGCCGAGCACACGGCGCGCCAGATGCTCGATCATGACAACGCGTACGGCGGCAGCCATCTCGCGCTGGCGCTGGTCGCACGTCAACGCGGCGACGCTGAGCTGGCACGAACTGAGGCGGCTGCTGCTCGCAAGTACTGGCAGGATGCCGACCGGGGCATGCAGGAGCTTTCCGAAGTGCGGGCCCTCGAGTCGGCGGATCGCCGCGCCGCGCAGCTGCTCAGCCAATAACCTCACCGCGCACGGGAGGTGCGGCCAGCGCCGCCGGTCGCCCCGGCCGGGACTAGTATCGGGCCATGTCACGACGCCCGCAGACGGTCACCGAGCAGCCGTACCGAATGCTCATCGACGGCGCCTGGACCACGGGCACCGGCCAGCGCACGTTCTCCTGCGTGGACCCCTTCACGGAAGAGGAGTGGGGCCACGTTCCCGAAGCCACAGCCGAAGACGTGAACAACGCCGTACAGGCCGCGCGCCGCGCCTTCGATCAGGGTCCGTGGCGACAAACGTCAGCCGGACAACGAGCCGCGCTTCTGCGGCGCCTCGCGCAGCTCATCGAGACAAACGCGGATCGTCTCGTGCGCCAGCAGGTCTGGGAGAACGGCAAGCTCATCTCCGAGACAGGGCAGGGCCCGCGCGCGCTGGCAAGCCTGTGCAACTACACCGCCGGCCTCGCCGAGACCGTCCACGGCATGACGGTGCCCTCGGCGGCGCCGAACTTCATGACGTACACGGTGCGCGAGCCGATTGGTGTCGTGGGCGCGATCGTTCCCTGGAACAACCCGCTGCTGCTGCTCGCGTGGAAGTTGTTTCCTGCGCTCGCAACGGGGAACACCATCGTCGTCAAACCTTCCGAGGTCACCCCCACGTCGACGTTGTTGTTCGCGGAGCTCGTGGTCGAAGCCGGCTTTCCGCCGGGTGTCGTCAATGTAGTGACGGGTCATGGCGACCCTGCAGGGGCGGCGCTCGTGGCGCACCCGGGCGTGGACAAGATCGCGTTCACGGGTGCCACGGCGACGGGCGCGCGGATCGCGACGATTGCCGCCGCTCGACACGCGCGCGTGTCACTCGAGCTCGGTGGCAAGTCGCCGAACATCATCTTCGCCGACGCGGATCTGAGTAACGCTGTGAATGGCGTGATGGCCGGCGTGTTCGCTGCCACGGGTCAGTCGTGCATGGCAGGCTCACGCGTGCTCGTCGAGCGCAGCGTCTACGACGAAGTGGTGAACCTGCTCGTGACGCGCGCTCGCAAGATGCGGCCAGGCGATCCGCTCGAAGCAGGCACGCAGCTCGGGCCGCTTGCCTCACGCCCACAGCTCGAAAAGGTGCTCGGCTACATGGAGGTTGGCAAGCGCGAAGGGCTTGCGCTGCTCACGGGCGGGTCGCGCATCGATCGGCCGGGCTTTTTCGTCGAGCCCACCGTGTTCGGCGATGTCCCCACCTCTTCGCGCATCGCGCGCGAGGAGATCTTCGGGCCGGTCATCGCGCTGATGCGCTTCGACGGTGAGGACGAGGTAACCGCTCTCGCGAACGACACGTCGTTCGGGCTCGCCGCGGGCGTGTGGACGCGCGACGTCCAGCGCGCACATCGCATTGTCTCGCGCCTGCGCGCCGGCTCGGTGTGGGTCAACAACTATCGCATCATCGGCCACACGATGCCGTTCGGTGGCTTCAAGCAGAGCGGCATCGGGCGCGAGATGGGGCCGGAGGCCTTGAACGACTACACGGAAGTGAAGAGCGTGTGGATCGACATGGGGAACCGAATCGACTTCCCCGTGGGGTAGGCGGCATGAACGACAACTCAGCGTATGACCTCGTCGTGCTCGGCTGCGGTGCTGCCGGTCTGTCTGCCACGTGCAGTTTCGCTTCGACCGCGCCGGGCTGTCGTGTGGCAGTGATAGAGCGCGCCAGCAGGGAGGGCCGGGGCGGCGCTACACGCTGGACCAGTTCCTGGTTTCGCATCACCGAGGATCGCAGGCTCGATCCGGCGTTCGTCGGCAGCATGGATGCGATTTCGGCAGGCATGGCCGATCTCGACTATTGCCGCACGTTGGAGCGCGAAGTCACGCGCACGCTGCAGTTCCTCGAACAGAACGGAGTCGAGCTGATCTTCTTCAAGCAGCCTTTTCCGAACCGGAATACGGGTGGCGGTCTTGGCATGCCCGCGCGCGGAGGCGTGGGCATCGTGGATGGACTCATTGGGGCGCTGGAACGCACGTCGGGTGTCGACATCCTCTATGAAACCGAAGCCGTGCACCTGAAGCTTGCGGAGGACGGCCGCATCGGCGGAGTCATCGTCCGCGGGCGCGACGGATTCACGCGCACACTTGCAGCGCCTTCGGTCGTCATTGCGTGCGGTGGCTTCGAGGGCAACAAGGAAATGCTGACGCGCTATCTCGGCGAGCGCGCCTGCGATCTGCCGCTCATCGCGCCCACGCTGAAGAACAACACGGGCGACGGCATTCGCATGGCGATGGAGATCGGTGCGGCGACTGCCGGTCAGTTCGATATGTTTCATGGTGAGCCCGTGGACGTGCGATCCAGCAAACCCGACGCGGTCGTGTACGCGTATCCGTACGGCATCGTCGTGAACTCCCGGGCGGAACGCTTCTACGACGAAGGCAAGGACAGTTTCGATTCGACGTTCGAGGAGCTGGCGTTCGAAATCTGGCGCAACCAGCAGCAGAAGGCGTTCTTCATCGGCGACCGGACGACGCTCGGTATCGAGCACGTGCAGGCAATCATTCTCTCGGATCAGCCGCCGGTCACAGCCGACACGCTGGCGGAACTTGCGACGCGGCTTGGGCTCAATCCTGCGGCGCTCGAGCGCACCGTTGCGGAGTACAACGCGGCAATCGGGCCGGGCAAGTTCAACGCTCACGTGCGCGATGGGAAAGCGGCGTCTTCGCTCGCTGTGCCAAAGTCGAACTGGGCGTTTCCGATCGAATTGCCGCCTTACATCGGTTATCCGCTCACCTGTGCGATCACGTTCACATTCGGCGGCATCAAGACGGACTCGCTCGCGCGCGTCGTGACGCCGTCCGGTGCGGTGATTCCCGGGCTCTATGCGGCGGGTGAAGTGACTGGCCTCTACTATCACCAGTACCCAGCGGGCACGTCGGTGTTGCGTGCGGCGACGTTTGGGCGCATCGCCGGTGCGCACGCGGCTGCGCGCTGATCATGGACATCGTGCATGCCGGCCGGATGGAGTGGGGCGAGAACCTCGCCGCCCAGCGTGCCGGTCGCATGGCTCACAAGCGTTTGTTCGAGGGCGAGGAGGGGAGCCCGGACAATTACCTGCTCGTGCTGGCGAACGAGGGCTCGGACTACTACTCGCCACGGCACCGGCATGCGTGGGACCAGGTGCGCTTCTGTCTCGAAGGAGCCGTGCCGATCGGTCGCGACCTGAAAGTGAAGGCGGGCGAGGTCGGGTATTTCCCTGAAGGCGTGCACTACGGACCGCAGGAAGGTGGACCGGACCGCGTCGTCCTGCTGCTGCAGTTCGGCGGGGCGAGCGGGCTTGGCTTCCTGAGCGTCGCCCAGCTGAAACGGGCGCGTGAAGAGCTGCTGCGACAGGGGCGTTTCGCGGAAGGCGTTTTTCGCCGCACGAACGGCGAGGGCAAGAAGAACGAGGACGCGTATGAGGCGCTGTGGCGCCACGCGACTGGGCGCCCACTCGAGTATCCGACGCCTCAATATCGCACGCCGGTGGTCATGCGGCCCGAAGGCTTTGCGTGGCGCGAGGTGCCCGGCATGTCCGGTGTCCGACGCAAGTCGCTGGGCGTGTTTCCCGAACGGGGACTGGCGCTCGACTTCGTTGCCATCGATGCCGGCTCGAAGTACACGGCCGACTCTTCCGCTGCACGGCGTTTCGTCTTCGTACGCGCGGGCCAGGGCGAATGTAACGGCGCGCCTTGCTTCACCCATTCGGCCATCCGCCTCGAGCCAGGCGACCCGCTGCGTTTCGCGGCCGGGGACCCGGTAGAGCTGTTCATCATCGCGGTCCCGCTGATTGCCTGACCCAGAACCGGTGCTTGTCTGCGAATACGATCCGGCGTGGCCGGATCGTTTCGCTTCGCTCGCTGCGAGAGTGCAGGCGGCGCTACGGGATCTGGTCTTGCGCGTCGAGCATGTCGGCAGCACTGCGGTTGCGGGTCTCGCCGCCAAACCGGTGATCGATCTCGATGTCGTGGTGGCACGAGCGGATGTGGCTGAGGCGATCCGACGCCTCGCTGATATCGGCTACGTGCACGAAGGCGATGGTGGAATTGCGGGCCGCGAATCCTTTCGCTGGCCGCCGGGCGAAGCGCGACATCATCTCTATTTGCTGTCGGCCTCAGCGGATGAGCTGTTGCGCCACCTGGCCTTTCGCGACGTGTTGCGCGCGGATGTTGGCTTGCGCGACCGGTACGCAGCGCTGAAGCGCTCCCTCGCTACCCAATTCCCCAACGACCGCGCGGCTTACACAGAAGGCAAATCCGCCTTCATAACTGAGACACTGAAAACCCTCGGCCGATAGCTCACTTCTTCAGCGGCCAGTACACCTCGGTCTTCCAGTCAGCAGGATTTGGTATCTCGCCGGGGTCGGTGACGTACCACTCCCAAGGCGCGCCCCCGACAGCGTATCCCTGCTTTTCGATCCAGCGCTCGACGGCCACGTTGGTGGCTTCCAGCTGATCGTAAGGGCCCATGTGCACGGCGAAGGCTACGGGCCCACCAGGCAGCGTGCCGGCCTGCATCTCTCCTTCGCCTGCGGCCGGCGTCGCGAGCGGAATCGAAGGCTCGATCGTCCAGAGTCCCGGTCCTGTGGAGATGTAGCGGGCAAGGGGGAAGCCTGCGATCGGCAGACCCTTCGTCTGCGCATGCGTGTAGAGCTTGCCAAAGCATTCCGCCAATGTCGGCTGCAGCTCGCTGCGCGCGACGCGGCGGCGAATGAACAAAACCGGCTGCGGAGCGATTTCTTTTCGTTCGATGGACTGGACTGGCATTGCGGCTTCTCTCGCACTGGAAAATCGGAACAGCCGGACGCAGGGTCCGATGGCGTTGGTCAGGACCAGATGGCGTGCACGTGCGGATGTCGACGCGCCCTTCAGTGCGCGACGGCGATACTGCGCGGGTGTGCAGCCGAATTCGCGGCGAAACGCTCGAGTAAAGACTTCGTGGCTGGCAAAGCCGAGGGCGAGCGCAATTCTCAATACCGGTTCGTTGGAAGCCGCCAGCAGCGCTGCTGCACGCTGTACTCGAAGTCGCCTCGTGTAGTGCTTCGGCGTCTCACCCAGCACGCGCCGGAATTCGCGGTGAAAATGGAATCGCGACCACCCGGACCGCTTCGCCAGTGCAGCGAGCGACACGTCCCCATCCAGGCGGCGGATCACATCCTGAACTACATGAAGGAGCGGCTGGGCGCGCGGCTGCATCGACGGCCATCATAGCCGCCGTGCGGGGCCGCTTCTTGACGTTTCTTGCTGTGCCTGACCGTCGGCCGTCCCTGGCCGCCGGGCCGCTAGGCTCAGAACGTGTACTGCACGCTCAGGTGGAGCGAATCGATGTTGCCTTCGCCGGTTTCGTTCTCGTCGCCCACGTCCTGGAACGCGGAGTAGTCGAGCGAAAGGGCGAAGCTCTTCGTGAAGTGAAACGCTGCGCCGACGCCCGCGAAGAAATCTTCCGAGCGACCGGAGACGCTGCCGGACTGCGTGACGGTGCCGAGGCCGACGCCGATGTCGAACGTCGTATCGGAGAAGAACATGCCCAGGTGACCGTGCACGTCGAACTTCTCGTTGAGCGGCGCGTAGCCCGCCGCGGCCACGGTGGGTCCCTTGGCCGACAGATCGATGCCGATCGAGGAATTCACGATGCCCACGCCGGGAACGAACACGGGACCGGTGGAACGATACTTCGTGCTCCCGAGATCCAGGTAGCCGACTTCCACGGCGATGTACGGCGAGAAGCGATAGCCGCCCGCGAGGGACCACGCGGATCCCTTGTCGTCGTAGCTCGAGGTGGAGCCCACGACGATCACGTTGTTCGACTGGAATGCAGCCAGGGCCACATCATCCAGGTCCTGCTGCGAAATGTCGTATTTCGCCTGGCCGACGCCGGCGTTGAGATAGAACCCGCGATTCTCGTCCGCAACCGCGTCCAGCGAAACGAGCGCCAGCGCGCCCGCGATGAAGTATCTCTTCATGTGTCACTCCCTTGCCGAGGCGGGCGCAATCTACGTGTTTGCCGCATTACAAACTGTGAAGTTGTATGCATTCACGAACAGGCCGGCGACCGGTATGGCGTGCAATCCGGCCAACGGAAGATGTTAAGGACACGGCCTTAGGTCTGGCCATGCGCACGGCGTGACGGCGCTCACGCACGCGCGACGACCCACTGCACTAACGTCCGCGCCCGCTTGCACTTTGTGTTCGAGGGAGATGCGGGAATGAACGGAAAAGTATTGGTCGCGGCCGTCGCTGCGTGCACGGCTCTCGTCGGTTGCGTGGGTGCTCCGTACAAGGCGTACACGCCATCACAGGATGCATCGATCAAGTCGGTCGTGCTGCTGACGCCGATGAATCCGCCGGACTACATCCTCATGAATCAGGGTAGCGGCGCGAAGGCGTTCGGCCTGATCGGCGCGCTCGCGGACGCATCGGGCGATCGCGCGAAGACCAACAAGCTCGACGACCTCCTGAAGGCGGACAAGTTCGACTTCAGCACCGAATTCAGCCAGGCGTTGCAGAAGAAGCTGCAGGGCGCCGGCTACACGGTGTCCATCGAAAAGGTGGATCGCAAGAAGCCCATGGCCATGGCGAAGTACACCGCAAGTGATGCCACTGCAGCCATCATCGACACGGGTGTGTGGCACGTGGGCTATGCGAACGAGTCCATCACGGACCAGGACTTCCGGCCGGCGATCAAGGTCGACGTGCAGCTGACGAGCAAGGGCAAGACGCTCTATTCCGAAGCGCTCATGTACGGCTACCACAACCCGTTCATGAAGGGCACGGAGCTCGATGCGCCGAAGGAGTACTACTTCGACGGGTACGACAAGCTCGTGAGCGATCCCGCGAAGCTCCGCAAGGGACTGGACCTGGGCATCGATGCGCTCGCTGCGCACGTCGTGGACCGGCTCGCCGGCACCACGCGAGTGACGAAGGCCCAGTAACTTCGTTTAGCCTGTGCCTGCGGGCGAAGGGACTCGCTCGCGGGCACTTTTCTCTACTTCGCGGCTGACGACAGAAACGCCCTGGCTTCTTCGAAGTCCTGGTCTGCCGCGCGCCGGATCCACGCGAGGCCGGCGTTCCGATCGGCCGCCACGTTGAGGTTCGGCGCGCCGAGATAGATCGTTTTGCCGACGGCGAATTGCGCCCAGGCATCGTTCAAATCGGCGGCCTTCAGCAGGTAGGGCCAGGCGTCCTCGTGGCGATTCAGCTGCGCGTACATCCAGCCGATCTGCGACAGCACCCAGGGCGCATCGACCTGCATCGTCGCCAGTTGCTCCAGTCCGCGCCGCGCTTCGTCGCGCCGGTTCAGATCCCACGCAGCGCGGGTCTGTCTCATCACTGCTTCGGCCGAATTCGCCTGGCCCGCGCGCTTTTCGAGGCGGAGGATCTCGCTCCACATGTTGTACCGCTCGCTGGCGGTCGCCTCTTGCGATCTCACGTCCGCGATGTCCAGGATGATTTCCATTTCCAGCGTCGCGAGCTGGCGCTCGGGCAACCGCTCGCGCCTGCATTCCTCGAGGAAGGCACGCATTTCCTCCCAGGACCCGCCCCAGCGCGGCTTGAGACTGAACATGTAGCGCCGTCGGACGAGCACGTTGCGCGGATCGATCTTGTTGGCAAAATCGAGCACGGAGCGGCGAGTCTCCTGCGAGCCGGAAAGCATGCCGACGTTCAGCAGATACAGCGCGCTGAGATACGGCTTCTCCGTCATCTCCACCGAGGCCTGCAGGTCATCCGTGGCCTTCTCCAGGTACTGGCGCATCCGGTCGATCTGTTCCGGCGGTGTCTCGCGGATGTATTTCTCACCCCGGACGAACCAGGCCATCCGGTAGTAGTACGTCCCCCGCGCCATGCGCGCCGAGTACGACTTGGGATACGCCCGCACCCAGGCGGAGAAGTACTGCTCGTTCGCGGCAGAGTCCTCGTAGAGCGCGCGAAAGCTGCCGTACAGATCTCCGTCCGATAGCGCTCCGGATTCGTATCGTTTTTGCTGCTCGGGGTAGTAGCGCTCGAGCGCTGCATAGTTGGCGGACTTAAGTAATGCGAGCGGATTCGCTCCCGGTCCCTCGGCACTCAAAGCCGCCAGGGGCGAAAGCAGAAGCAGGATGACTGCCGGTGTCAGCCGTCTCAGGGATTTGCGCGACATGGGCATGGAAGCCTCCTTGCGGAGCCCGAATCTACCGGGCTTTGCCGGACCCGAAGGGGGCCTGTGACACATTTTCGGGCGGGCGTACAATCGTCGCACGTTGATCGTACGGCTGTGTTCCAGCCGAAGGGAGAGGGCATGAGTGCTGTCTTGCTCGCGATCTTCAACGACTATGCCGCTGCCGATCAGGTGCGGATGGAACTGTTCAACGACGGTTTTCCCACCGATCGCATCGAGCTCACCGCGTGTTGCGAGCCCGGCAGGGCAGCTTATGAGCCGCTGGATACCCCGCACGGCCAGTTCGTGAAGTATTTCGGCAGTCTGCTGACCGGCGACGGGGAGCTTCAATACGCCGAGCAGTTCGCAAAATGCCTGGATGGTGGCTGTGCGGCAGTCACTGTGCACCCGCGAGGGTCAGTCGAGACAACGCGCGCGGCGGAGATTCTGGCGCACGGCAGCCCGATGGCAGTCGTTCAGCACGACATCACGAATCAGGGATGGGAGCACGCCGCATCCCGAGGCGCGAAGCCGTGGGTCAGCCACGTGTGGGTGGAAAACAAGAGCCACGCGCATTGCATCTACTGCGCACTGTTCGAGCGCGAGCTGCCAGAGGCAGAGCCGGAGACCTAGCGGAGCGCGCTAGCGGCCCGCAGGCCGCGCACCCTGCGCCGGGGTGACGAGGGCGATCACGCCGAAGCCCGGATGATCGTAGTAGTTGCGCTCGTAGAAACGGATGCGACGGGATTCGCTCATCTGGAATGTGGTGCCAGGTCCGGCGCCCATTGCAGCGGGTGGGTTCGGCGGCACGTAAGAGAGCGCCATGCCGAGATGAAGATACATCCCACGCTCGAGGAACACAGTGCCGTTCAGTCCTTCGGCGCCGATGCCGAGTTTCTGAACAGTGAAGCCGGCGCGCGTGCCCCAGTCGCTCGCAGTCTGTGACCACGCCACGTGCGCCACCGGAGTGTAGAGCCCGCTGGCGCGCAGCTTGTTCTCCACATCCGTGAGCTGAAATCGCGAAGCCGGCAGCGCGGTGACGAAGCGGCCGACATTGCGCGACGTGTTGGTCGTCTCATCGCCCGTGCCATAGCTGCGCGTGGGCTGGACGTTCCAGTTCTCCGCGCCACCGAGCGCCTGCGTCGCGCGGAAGATGACGATCTCGATGTTGTAGACGTTCGCGGACCCGCTCGTTTCCTGCGAGGCGGCTGGAACAACGGTGACGAGTGCGACCACGAGCAGGGCCGCGAGTGCGCGGAAATTCATGGTGGGCAGTTTAGCTGGCTTTGCTGCGTCCAGCGACGGCGGGTGTCGCGGCTTCCAGACGCTTCATGAGATCGCTCGCAAATTCGAAGCGCGCCTCTTCTTTTTCCATGGGCCGCGAGATGCGCAGCTTGAGGGGCCCTTCGAGCCGGTACTCGCGGGGCGCCTTCTGCAGCATGCGAATGACCGCTGCGGGATCGATGCGATTGCGCTCCTCGAACACGATTGACCCACCTTGCGGCCCGAGGTCGAGCCGCCGAATGCCAAGCGAGCGGGCAGTGAGCTTGAGCCGGGCGATTCGCAGCAGGTTCTGCGCTTGCGGCGGCGGCATGCTGAAGCGATCGATGATTTCGGCGTTGAGCTCGTCCAGCTCCTCGGCAGTTTCCGAGCCGGCAATGCGCTTGTACAGCGCGAGGCGCACGTGCACGTCTCCAATGTACGTTGCCGGCAGGAACGCAGGCAGCCGCAATTCCACTTCCGTCTCCGCGGCGAGCGGCTTATCCAGCGCGGGCTCGCGGCCTTCCTTCAGCGCACGCACCGCTTCTTCGAGCAAATCCAGATAAAGCGCGAGACCGATCTCCGTCATCTGCCCGCTCTGACGCTCGCCGAGCAGCTCGCCGGCGCCACGAATCTCCAGGTCGTGCGTGGCGAGCACGAAGCCCGCGCCCAGCTCCTCCATGGACTCGATTGCTTCGAGCCGTTTCGCCGCGTCCCCGCTCAGCGCCTTGCGCGGTGGAGCAATGAGGTACGCATACGCGCGATGGTGCGAACGACCGACGCGCCCGCGGAGCTGATGCAGCTGCGCGAGCCCCATGCGCTCCGCGCGGTTGATCATGATGGTGTTCGCGCTCGGCACGTCGATCCCGCTCTCGATGATCGTGGTACAGACGAGCAGATTGAAGCGACGATGATAGAAGTCGACCATGAGCTGCTCGAGATCCCGCTCGCGCATCTGGCCGTGCCCGAAGCGCACGTGCGCCTCCGGCACCAGCGTCTGTACGTCGTTCGCGATCTTTTCGATGGTACGCACTTCGTTGTGCACGAAATAAATCTGTCCACCACGACGCAGCTCGCGCAGCGCCGCCTCGCGCAGCGTCGGCCCATGCCATTCGGTCACGAACGTCTTGATGGCCAGGCGTTCCGCGGGGGGCGTGGTGATGAGGGACAAATCGCGCAGACCGCCCAGCGCCATGTTCAATGTGCGTGGAATCGGCGTCGCGGTAAGCGTGAGCACGTGCACTTCGGCACGCAGCGCCTGCAGCCGTTCCTTGTCCCGCACACCGAAGCGGTGTTCCTCATCCACGATGATGAGCCCGAGATCCTTGAAGCGGACATGCGCATGGAGCAGCCGGTGCGTGGCGATGACGATATCGACCTTGCCGTTCTCGATGCCCTCGATGACGGTCTGCGTCTCCTTGCCCGTGCCGAAACGCGAGAGCGACTCGATGCGCACCGGCCAGTCCGCAAACCGGTCGCGAAAGTTCGAGACGTGCTGTTGAGCGAGGAGGGTGGTTGGCACCAGTACTGCCACCTGCTTGCCCGCCTGCACGGCCGCGAATGCGGCGCGCATGGCCACTTCGGTCTTGCCGAAGCCCACGTCGCCGCACACGATGCGATCCATCGGCCGGTCGCTCTTCAGATCGCCGAGCACGTTGCTGATGGCCTCCGCCTGATCCGCGGTTTCCTCGAATGGGAACGCGTTTGCGAACGCCTGGTAGTCGTGCTCGGGCACGTCGAGCTCGAGACCCTTCTGCGCTTTCCGGCGCGCATAAAGATCGAGCAGCTCGGCCGCCACGTCGCGAATCTGCTCGGCAGCGCGCTTGCGCGCCTTCGCCCACTGGTCCGTACCGAGCTTGTGCAGCGGCGCGCTCTCCGGCGCCGCACCCGTATACCGAGTAACGAGATGCAGGGAGTGAACGGGAACGTACACACGGTCCCCGTCCATGTATTCCAGCACCAGGAACTCACCGTTCTGCCCGGCGACTTCCATCGGCTGCAGGCCGACGTATCGGCCAACCCCGTACTCTTCGTGTACTACCGGCGCGCCCGGGGTGAGGTTCTGCAGGTCCCGCAGAATGGCTTCGGGATCGACCGCCGCGCGCTTGCGTCGCCGTTCCTGCCGCGCACGCGCGCCAAAGAGCTGCGCCTCGGTGATGACGGCGATCGGCGGTTCAGTGAGCGTGAGCCCCTGAATGTCCGGCGCGACGGTCAGCGCAAGAGGCGCGGTGCCAGTGGCAAATTCGCGCCAGCCCGCAACGTTCGCGGTGTCCAATCCGTCCGCGCGAAGCATGTCGTGCAGCACTTCGCGCCGGCCCGGCGAATCCGCGCTAATGAGCACGCGCCCACCGAACGTTTGCAGGTAGGACGCGAGCGGTGCAAAGGGCTGCTCCGCGCGAGCGTCGGCGCGCAGCTCGCGAGGAGCGCTGGTGGGGAAGTTGCGCACGTCCTCACCCGCGCCGGTCATCTCGACATCCGCCTTGAACGTGTCGAGCGTGATGACATTGAACCGCGAGATGCGCGCTTCGAGGTCTTCGGGCCTGAGGAACAATTCCTCCGGCATGAGCACCGGCCGCTCGATGTCGTGCCGCCGATCCTCATAACGCGTTTCGATATCGCGCCAGTCCTTGACCAGCGCTCCCGCCAGCGCCGCATCCCGAACGATGACGGCATCCTTCGGCAAGTAGTCGAACAGCGTCGCCGTCTCGTCGAAGAACAGCGGCAGATAGAACTCGATGCCGGGCGGCGCGAGCCCTTCGCTCACTCCGCGGTAGATGCTTGCCTGTGTCGGATCGCCTTCGAAGCGAGTACGGAACCGCCGCCGAAAGCCCTTCACGCCCTCGGCGTCCAGTGTCACTTCACGTGCCGGCAGCAGCCGCACGCTCGGCAGGGAATCGAGCGACCGCTGTGTCTCGGGATCGAAACGCCGGATTGCCTCGATGTCCTCATCGAACAGATCCACGCGCAGCGGGTCCGCCGACCCCATCGGATACACATCCAGCAACGAGCCGCGCATGGCGAACTCGCCTGGGCTCGTCACCTGGCTGACGCTCGCGTATCCGGCTTCGATCAGTCGCTGCCTGAATGCTTCCAGCCCGAGTTTCTGACCCACCTTCAGCTCGAACGCGCGCGCCTGAACGTAGGCACGCGGCGGCAGACGCTGCATCAATGTGTCCGCCGCGACGACGAGGCACCCGCGGCGGGTCTGGGGCAGTTCGTACAGGGCACGGAGCCGGTCGGACGTGATGTCCGGGTGGGGCGAAAACAGGTCGTAAGGCAGGACTTCCCAGTCCGGGAAGGTCAGCAGGTTGAGGGCGTCCGACCCATAGAAGCGCAGCTCTGCGCTCAGCCGCTCCAGCTCCCGCGCGCCGTCCGCCACGATGACGTACAGCCGCGAGTCCGCCTGCAGCGCTTCCGCAAGGGCCAGGGCCGCAGCGCTTCCGTATAGCTGATGCCAGCGGAGCGAGGGCCGCTCAGCCGACGGTACAGGGGGACGAAGCACTCGGGACATCGAAAACGAAGCAAACGGTCACGCAAGAACGGGCGCGGGAGCTTACCGTTCCCGTCGCTACGCGGCGAGTCAGGCGGCGAAAACCACGCTTTTTGTCGCCGGAAGCTGCGTAGGGTCTCGAAAAAATCGCCGCAGGCGAATTTTTTCCAATCGACCTGGAGGATCAGCCGCTTGTGGCGACTGCTTCGACGACGTGCTCGTTCTCGAAGATCACCGAGAAGCCGGGATAGTCCCAACGGGTGATCGGCGGCGTCTTGCAGGGCGAGACGCCGGAGGAGCAGCCGCCCACGGCGGCATGCTTCTGGGTGGGCGCGCCGAACTTCGATTCGACGGCGCTCATGGAGCTGCCGCGAGCGGGACGGTTGATCGAAGTGGGGCGCAGTTGGACCTGATCGTCGACGACCAGCGTTTCAGCTATGGCCGCACCGACGGGGGCGAGGCACACGACGAGGGCCACGAGGCTCAATGTTTTCTTCATGAGCGAACTCCTCACAAGCGCGCGGCACTATAGCACCCGAGGCAATCTGTCAAAGCCGGCCCGGCGGCGGAAGCCGGCAATCTGTGACCGGCGTCTTGGAATCGCGGCTTTGCACATTATGTGTGGTTAAATCGCCCACCGATGTTCCACCCGCTGTCACTGTTCGTGGGCCTGCGGTACGTCCGCGCCCGGACCCACAAGTTCTTCGTCTCTTTCATTACCTGGGCCTCTCTCGCGGGGGTGTGCGTGGGGGTGGCCGCGCTCATCGTGATCCTGTCCGTCATGAACGGGTTCGAAGACGAGTTGCGGGATCGGCTCCTGTCGCTGAGTGCGCACGCCCGCATCGTGAGCACCTCGAAGGTGGACTGGAAGCAGGCGGAACGAGCGGTGCGCGCGGTGCCGGGTGTGCAAAGTGCTGCGCCATACGCCGAAATCCAGGCGCTGGCCGTGCACACCCCGGACATGCTGCCGGTGGTCCTGCGGGGGATCGATCCAAATGAGAAAGCCGCCGAGATCGATCTGTCGCGTGCCCTGATCCAGGGTCGCCTCGACAACCTGATTCCGGGGACGGACCGCGTACTGATCGGCGACGTGGTCGCTCAGCAACTCGGACTCACGACCGGCGACACGTTGACGTTCCTCGTGCCGACGATCGCTGCGAACGGCGCGCCCGCGCCGACCCTGCGTGAGTTCACTGTCGCCGGCGTTTTCGCGGTGGGTCTGCAGGACCACGACGGCACGCTCGTTTTCTCACATCTCGACGACGTGCGCGGCTTCGCTGCCGAGTCCGGCGGCGAGGGCCTGCGCGTCTGGTTCAACAGCGCGCTGGATGCTCCGGCGCTTGCCGGGAAGGTGCGGGCCGCGTTGCCCTCGACGTACCAGGTTTTCGACTGGACCCAGGATCACGCGAGCTACTTCCGCGCCATCCGCATCGAGAAAACGATGATGGCGCTCATCCTGCTGCTCATCGTCGCGGTCGCGGCGTTCAACATCGTCGCGATGCTGGTGATGGTCGTGACGGACAAGCGCACGGACATCGCCATCTTGCGCACCTTCGGCGCGCCGCCACGGCAGGTCATGAACGTCTTCATCACCCAGGGCCTCGTCATCGGGTGGCTGGGCGTGCTGCTGGGCGTGGCGCTCGGCATCACGCTCGCGCTCAACGTGGATGTGATCGTGCCGTTCCTCGAACGCACGTTCCGGTTCCAGATCATGGATTCGGACGTTTACTACGTGACCGACATTCCATCCGATCTGCAGTGGCCTTCCGTAGTGATGATCGGAGTCGCAGCGTTGCTGCTGACGGCCAGCGCCGTGATCTATCCGGCCCTGCGCGCCGCGCGGACCGCGCCGGCCGAGGCCCTCAGGTACGAATAGCCGATGGCCCGCGCTTACGAATGGATCATCGGCACGCGTCATCTGCGCTCGACGCATCGGCGCGGATTCGTCTCCTTTGTCGCGCTGATGTCCGTGGCGGGGCTCACGCTCGGTGTCGCGACACTGATCGTGGTGCTGTCCGTGATGAATGGCTTCGAGCGTGAATTGCGGAGTCGTATCCTGAGCGTCACTTCGCACGCGACGGTGATGGGATTGCACGGGTCGCTGCCGGAGTGGAAGTCCATTCAGTACGCAGCAGCGCATTTCCCAGGCGTGACCGCCGCTGTGCCTTATATCGAGTCGGAGTCGCTGCTGACGAACGGCAAGCGAGTCACGGGTTCGATGGTGCGCGGAGTGCTACCCGAAGAGGAACGCAGGGCCACCGGTCTGGCACAACACCTGAAAGCCGGCCGTCTCGAAGATCTGCAGAAGGGCCGTTACAACGTGATCCTCGGTTCGGCGCTGGCACGGGCGCTGGACGTGCAGGTCGGTGGGAACGTCATTGTCATGGCGCCGGAAGGAACAGCAACGCCGCTCGGCGTGATGCCGCGCATGCGCCCGTTCCACGTGACGGGAATCTTCGAGTCGGGCATGTACGAGTTCGACAACGGTCTCGCGCTCGTTCACATGGACGATGCGGCGAAGCTCTATCACCTGGGCCCTGCTGTGACTGGTATCCGAATTGCGCTAACCGATCCGCTGCGCGCGCCGAGCGCCGTGCGCGAGTTGGCGCTGGCGCTGGGCGGGGAGGGCTTCTACGTCAGCGACTGGACGCGCAAGCACGCCAACTTCTTCCGCTCCATCCAGAGCACCAAGTCCATGATGTTCGTGATCCTGCTCATGATCGTCGCCGTTGCGGCGTTCAACATCGTGGCCACGCTCGTGATGATCGTGAAGGAGAAGCAGACCGATATCGCCATCCTGCGCACGCTGGGCGCAGGGCCGCCGAACGTGCTGGGCGTGTTCGCGATCCAGGGCGTCACCATTGGGCTTGCGGGCACGGCGCTCGGAGCGGGGCTCGGTGTGCTGGTTGCACACAATCTGCAATCGATCGTCGGCGGGATCGAGAAGCTTCTCAGCACCCAGTTCCTGGATGCGAGCGTCTATTACATGAGCGATCTGCCGGGGTATGTAGAAGGTATGGATGTGCTGCAGGTGTGCTCAGTGGCGTTCCTGCTGTGCGCGCTTGCCACGTTGTATCCGGCGTGGCGCGCCTCTCGCATGGCGCCGGCGGAGGCCCTGCGGCATGACTGAGGCAGTTCTCGAAGCGCGGCAAGTGCAGAAAAGCTTTCAGCAGGGGCCGGTGACGCTGGACGTTCTGCGCGGGATCAACGTCGCAATCAACGCCGCTGAACGGCTGGCGATCGTCGGAGCGTCAGGTTCCGGCAAGACCACGCTGCTGCAGATTCTCGGCGGGCTCGACCGGCCTTCCAACGGGCACGTGCTCGTCGATGGCCGTGACATCCACTCGTTGAGCGAGCGCGAGCGTGGCGAGCTACGCAATCGGGCACTCGGATTCGTCTATCAGTTCCACCATCTGCTGCCGGAATTCTCTGCGCTGGAGAACGTGGCAATGCCGCTGCTAGTGCGGCGGATGCCCACGGGTGATGCAAAGGAGCGCGCCAAGGAGATCCTCACTCGGGTCGGACTCGGGCAACGCCTGGATCACCGCCCGCATCAGCTTTCCGGTGGCGAGCGGCAACGCGCGGCTGTCGCGCGGGCGTTGGTGACGCAGCCGAAGCTCGTGCTTGCAGATGAGCCGACGGGCAACCTCGACGGCAAGAATGCCGAGCAGGTGTTCCAGCTCATGCTCGAATTGAATCGCGAGCGGCAGACGAGCCTGGTTGTGGTGACCCACGACCTGCGTATCGCTGCGCGCATGGATCGCGCGCTCGAGATCGAAGGTGGGATGCTGCGCGAAGTCGATGGTCTAGGGCGTTGACGCTGAGCGCCGCGCGCGGTATCTCGCTAATACATTCGCCCGCCACAAGAGCTCCAGGCCGATCCATCCGGTCACCCCCGCGAGCACGCCGCAGATGAGGCACCCGAGCAGGAAGGGGCGCCACATCGGGCCCAGTCCGTACTGCAGCCAGTCGAAACTGAACTTGAAGGCGAAGCGCTTGGGCTCGAGGCCCATCACAGCCGTTCCGACTCGGTACGCCGTGTAGAAGACGGGCACTACCGTCAGCGGGTTCACGAGGAACACCGTGCCGATCATGGTCGGTACGTTGAGCCTTGCTGTGATCGCAATCAGTGCCGCGAGCGGCAAGTGGATCGGCAGCGGGATGAAGCAGATCGCGAGCCCGATCGCGAATGCGCTAGTGACGTATCTCCGCTGCAGGGACCACAGGCGCGGGTCAGCGATCCGGGAGCCGAACACCTTCAGGAACCAGCGGTTCTGAAGCTTGGACGGGTGCGGGGTGATTTTCTTCAGGAATCGGCGGGGCATGAGGGGGCGTGACTCTAACAGATGGGCTTTTCGATAGGGTTTCTGGCGGGTGTGTTGGGCGTGCTGCTGGCGCCCGGCTTGCCGCCTGTCTGGATTGCCGCTGCGCTTGCGGCCGGTGCGTGCGCGCTCGCCATTCTCAATGCCACTGTTCTCACTGCCACTAACGACGCGCCTCTTAACCGAACCTGTTGGCGTCCCATCGCGTGGGGCATTGCTGTCGGCTTCCTCCATGCCTGGCTTCAGGCGCATTCCTATCTGTCCAATCGCTGGCCAACCGAAGAACGCGTCTTCGCAGACGTCATCATCGACACCATCCCCACAGGCGGTCCCGAAACCCGCTTCTTCGACGGTATCGCCTCAATCGACGGAACCCCCTTCAGAGTGCGAGTCACCTCGAGAGCCCCGGAAGTAAAGCCAAAGGTAGGCGAACACTGGCACCTGCTCCTAACCCTCCGCCCACCCAAATCCCGGGTAAACCCAGGCGCAACCGACTACGAACGCATTCTCTTCAGAGACAGAATCCACGCCCTGGGCACAGTAATCAGCTCCCCCACCAACCACCGACTCGCGGAATCCAGCCGCCCGCTGGACACCCTCCGCGAACGCATAGCCGCCCACATCGACGCACGAGTCAGCGACCGCGACGCATCCGCACTGATCACCGCTCTGGCAGTAGGCGTCACCGGCGCAGTCTCGCGAGAGCAATGGCGCGTTTTCAACGCAACCGGCACGACACACCTCGTCGCAATCTCCGGCCTGCACGTCACACTCTTCGCCGTAATCGCAATCGCCATCGCCCGCGCACTCTGGTCGGCTGTGCTCTACCGCTTCGTCCCATGGCGACGTGAAAACTTCGCAGCCGCGGTGGGATTCACCGCCGCCGCTCTCTACGCAACGCTCGCCGGTCTCTCGGTTCCCACGCAGCGAACCTTGATCATGCTCGGCGCCTGGCTCTTCACCCGCGCCATCGCGCGCGAAAGCCCGCCTTTCCATTCCTGCGCGATTGCCTTGATTCTCGTGCTCGCGCTCGATCCATTCGCACCGTTGTCGCCGGGCTTCTGGCTCTCCTTCGTCGCGATGGCTGCGATCATCCTCGTCACCAGCACGTGCTTTGCCCGCCGGCCGGTGCTTCTCGAAGCACTCACGGTTCAAGCCCTGGTCACGATCGCACTGGCACCGCTGACCCTCGCGGCCTTCGGCTCGGTCTCTCTCGTGGGACCGCTCGTCAATCTCATCGCGATTCCGGCGATGAGCTGGATACTCGTGCCCACCATTCTGCTGTCAATTGTCCTCAGGCCCATCTGGACAAGCGCTGCGGATGCCGCGTTGGCCGTCGCGGCGTGGATGCACGAGCAGGGCTACCCGTTACTCGCAAATGCCGCCGACTTGCCTTGGGCTCTGGCACACGCGAGTCCCCCGTTGTGGTGGTACGCAGTGGCCGCACCCGGCGTACTCCTCAGTCTCATGCCGTGGCCCGCAACACTCCGAGCAGCGTTCGTAATCTGGACCATTCCGCTCGCCGCGGCCGCCACATCGTCTCCAGCCGAAGGCAGTCTCGACATCACGAGTCTCGACGTCGGCGACGGCACTTCGGTGGTGATTCAGACGGCACGGCACGTTCTCATCTACGACACGGGTGAGGGCTACGGCACGGACGGGCGCATGGTTGAAAGCGTGCTGGTCCCCGTTCTGCGCAGCCGAGGCGTGCGTCGGATCGACGCGCTGGTACTGAGTCGGCTCACGCCTGTGAGCTCGCCGGGCGTCACCGCGATGCTTGCTGAGTATCCGGTCGACACGATCGTCACCGGCACTCGCGATTGTGCCGACCGGAGCTGGCAGTGGGATGGTGTGCACTTCCACACGACACACGCGAAGACCTGCGAGCTGGCCGTCGAGGCGGCCGGTATCCGCACATCCGTTTCGCGTGACGTCGACATTCGCGGCGCGGATGTGCGATGGACCGTCGTCTCAGGGCGACGGCGCAGCGAAGGTCGCGAGGACATAAGGCTCCTGACGACGGCCGAAGAGGGTGCCATCCGCTTCAGGATCGATCCCATCGCGGGGCTCGACGGGCCGATGGTCGCACGGGCCGACCGCCGTGCCCTCTGGCGCTCGTCGCCTTGAGGCGCCCCGCCTCTCCGGTATGATGCCGGCCACCCTAAAAGCCTTGGCTGGACTCAAAAATGTGGGAAATCGTGCGAGCTGGCGGGCCCCTGATGTGGCCGATCATCTTCTGCTCCATCGCCGCCGCCGCCATCATCCTCGAAAGGATGTGGACGCTGCAGGACCGGCGCGTCCTGCCCAAGGAGCTCACCCAGAAGGTGTGGCAGCTGATCGAGTCCAACCAGGTCAATGACAAGGTCATTGCCGCGCTCGAGCAGAATTCGCCGCTCGGCCGTGTGCTGGCGGCGGGCCTCGCCAATCGCCACCGCTCGCGCGAAGCGATGATGGAGCGCCTCGAGGACGCCGGCCGGCACGTCATCCATGAGCTGGAGCGTTTCCTCACCACGCTGGGCACCATCGCGAGCATCTCACCGCTCCTCGGGCTCCTCGGCACCGTGACGGGCATCATCAAGTCCTTCAACGCCATCCAGGCCGGTGGCATGGGCGACCCGCGCGCGCTATCGGGCGGTATCGCGGAGGCGCTCATCTGCACGGCGGCCGGGCTGATCGTCGCGATCCCGGCGCTGTTCGCCTACCGGTTCCTGCGCAGCAAGGTCGACAGCATCGTGATGGCGATGGAAAAGGACGCCATCCGGCTGGCCGACGCCGTCGAGGCGTCCCAGGGCCGCAGCGCCGGAGGCTGACCGTGAACTTCAAGCCGCGCCGCCACGAAGACCCCGAGATCAACATGATCTCGCTGATCGACGTCGTGCTCATGATCGTGGTGTTCTTCACCCTCACGAGCCAGTTCATCAACGAAGGCCGGGTGCACATCCGCCTGCCGCAGGCACTGGGCGTGCCGGACTCGCAGCGACAGACCGAGCCGGTCGTCGTGGCCGTGACTCAGGCCGGCGGCTACCGCGTCAACGACAAGGAGCTGATCAATTCGAGTCCCGATACGTTGCGTGCCGCGATCATCAAGGAGACGGGCTCGGATCGCAGCAAGCGGGTCACTGTGCGCGCGGACGGGCGCGCCACTCACCAGGCCGTGATCACCGCCATGGACGTGCTCGGTCGGCTCGGCTTCACGGAGATCAACATCGCGACGGTCAAGGACCAGCCAGCGGAGCAACCTTGAACGATGTAGCGGCCGCGACCCCAACCCTGCCGGCCGATGCGAAGCAAGTCTATGGCCGGTTATTGCGCTACGCGAAGCCGCACTGGAAGCCTTTCGCCCTCGCGATTCTCGGTACGACGCTGTTTGCCGCCACGAACGGTGGGTTCGTCTCCTTCCTGCAGAAGTTTCTGAACGCTGCGTTCGCGGACGACGCGCGTCCCCGCTATCTCCTCTGGTTCGTGCCAACCTCGATCGTCGTGCTGTTCTTCCTGCGCGGCGTGGGCGATTACGTTGCGGGTTACTTCACGGGGTATGTTGGGCGGCAGATCATCAAGACGCTGCGCGGTGAGCTGTTCGCGAAGCTGATGCATCTGCCGGTGTCCTACTACGACAAGGCAGCGTCGGCATCCCTTCTCTCGCGCCTCACATACAACATCGAGATGGTCGCCGAGGCGGCCACCAACACCTTCACCTCGCTGATCCGCGATACGCTCACGTTTCTGATTCTCATCGGCGCGCTGTTCTACATGAACTGGCGTCTCGCCGCGTTCGTCATCCTGCTCGTGCCGCCGCTGTCCTGGCTCATCCGGCGCGTCAACATCCTGTTCAGGCGCTATAGCACGCGCATCCAGAATTCCATGGGCGATGTCACGCGGGTCGCGAAGGAAGCGCTGGACGGGCAGCGCGTCATCAAGGCCTTCAATGCGCAGGAGTACGAGCAGCGCGCGTTCGAGACGGTGAACGAGCGCAACCGCCATTCGTACATGCGCCTCATCGGGACGAAGGCCGCGAGCAATCCGATCATCCAGATGATCGCGGCGATCGGGCTGGCCGGCATCATGTACCTCGCGGTCCAGCAGGTGCTGGCCGGCCGCCTGCTGCCTGGGGATTTCATCGCTTTTCTCGGCGCTCTCGTGTTTTGCTCGCAGAGCCTGCGGAGCATCGTGAATGTGTTCGGGCCGCTGCAGCAGGGCATTTCCGCGGGCGCGAGCGTGTTTGAAGTGCTCGATGCGCCGTCGGAACCTGCGGGCGGCACGCGCCCGATCGAGCGTGCACGCGGAGCGGTGTCGTTTCGCAACGTCGGCTTCGTGTACGAGCGCGAGAAGGGCGCAGTTTTGCGCGGTATCACGTTCGATGTTGAGCCGCGCACGACCCTCGCGATCGTGGGCAAGACCGGTAGCGGCAAGTCGACGCTCGTGAGCCTGTTGCCGCGATTCTACGATCCGCAGGAGGGCGCAGTTCTTCTCGATGGTGTTGACGTGCGTGAGTATCGGCTCGCCGATCTCCGTGACCAGATCAGTCTGGTCAGCCAGGAGGTCACGCTGTTCAACGACACCATCCGCAACAACATTTCATTCGGCAGCGAGAAGGCGACGACGCAGGCGGTGGAGGAGGCGGCGCGCGCTGCGTATGTCATGGAATTTGCGGCAGAGCTGCCCCAGGGGCTGGATACTGTCGTCGGCGACCGCGGCACGCTGCTGTCGGGCGGCCAGCGTCAGCGCATCGCCATCGCCCGGGCGCTCCTCAAGAACTCTCCGCTGCTGATTCTCGATGAAGCGACGTCGGCCCTCGACACGGAATCCGAGCGCCGCATCCAGGCGGCACTCGAGCAACTCGTGCGGGATCGCACGACGCTCGTCATCGCGCACCGTTTGTCGACGGTGGAACAGGCGGACCGCATCATCGTGATGAGTGAGGGTTCCATCATCGAAAGCGGCACTCACAGTGAGCTGCTTGCGCGCGACGGGCGCTACGCACAGCTCTATCGCCTGCAATTCAACGAATGAATGCAACGCGCGCTTCCTGAGCTCTGGTACGGCGACAGTTCAGCGGCATTGTGGCTGCAACCCCTGGCATCCCTGTATGGCGCAGTGACGGCCGCGCGGCGTGGACTCTATGCGGTGCGCTGGCTGCCGTCGTACAAAGTCGGGCGGCCGGTGGTCGTCGTCGGAAATCTCACTGTTGGAGGCACGGGCAAGACACCGCTCGTAGCCTGGCTTGCCGAGAAGCTTACGGAGCGCAGGCTTTCCGTGGGCATTCTTTCCAGGGGTTACGGTAGCTCGGGCGAGGGACCGCGGCTCGTGGAGCCGACTTCCGATTGGCGTCAGGTTGGCGACGAGCCAATGCTGCTTCGGCAGCGGACGCAATGTCACGTGATGGTGGCGAGGGATCGTTTGGCGGGTGCACGTGCGCTGGTCGACCGGCGCGTCGACGTGATTCTTGCGGACGATGGACTGCAGCACCTGCGTCTCGCACGCGATTGCGAAGTGATCGTTGTCGACGGCGCGCGCGGCTTCGGCAATGGGCGGTTGCTGCCCGCCGGGCCGCTGCGGGATCCGGTGTCGGAGCTGTCGCGGGCCGACCTGATCGTGCTCAACGGGCCTGCCATGCATGCCTCGCTTCGCCCGTTTGCGCCGCTTCTAGAGGAGCGCTCGGTGCAGATGACGCTCATGCCGGGCAATGTCGTGCCGATGGATGGGCGCGGCCTGGTGTCGACACTCGATGACTTTCGTGACCAGCGCGTGCACGCGGTGGCCGGCATTGGCAACCCGGCCCGTTTTTTTGGAGAGTTGCGCGTCCGCGGTCTCGAAATCGTCGAGCACGCGTTTCCCGATCACCATCCGTTCACGGCCGCGGACCTCGAGTTTGGCGATGGTGCTCCAGTCCTCATGACCGAGAAAGATGCCGTAAAATGCCGCGCGTTCGCGAACGCCCGGCTGTGGTATGTGCCGGTCACCGCCCGTTTCAGCGACGCACATGCTGCCCGGATTCTGGAGCGGGTGGTCGACAAGCTCGGCTTTGCGCTCAATGTGAAGGGTTAACCGATGGATTCCCGTCTGCTCGAGATTCTCGCCTGTCCCATCTGCAAAGGGCCGCTCAAATACCAGCGCGACGCGCAGGTGCTCGTGTGCCGCATGGATCGCCTGGCTTACCCCGTGCGCGATGACGTGCCGGTGATGCTGGAAGAGGAGGCGCGCCAGCTCACCGGGGACGATCCGTTGCTCGAGCGCTGAGCGTGTTCCGCGTCGTCATTCCAGCGCGGTACGCCTCCACGCGCCTGCCCGGCAAGGCACTCATCGCCATCGCTGGAAAACCGATGATCCAGTGGGTACACGAGCGCGCGCGTGCATCGCGCGCCGCAGATGTGCTCATCGCAACCGATGACACGCGAATTGCCGCAGCCGCACGCGGCTTCGGTGCGCGCGTCGAGATGACCGCCGCCACTCATCAGAGCGGCACGGATCGCATCGCCGAGGTCGCGCGCACGCTGCGCTGGAGCGAGTCGGACATCGTCGTGAACGTTCAGGGCGATGAGCCGTTGATGCCGCATGCGCTCATCGATCAGGTGGCCGGGCTTCTTCTCGATAACCCAGGCGCCGGCATCGCGACGCTCGCTGCTCCGCTCGCGCGAATCGAGGACCTCACGGACCCGAACGTCGTCAAAGTGGTTGCGGATACGGGTGGCCGTGCGCTGTACTTCAGTCGCGCGCCGATTCCGTTCGATCGGGATGGCGGGCCGCTAAGCTTTGCAGGTGCACGGCGCCACATCGGGATCTACGCGTATCGCGTGCAGACGTTGCTGGGGATGGCTGCGCTGGCGCCCACGCCGCTCGAGCAGCTCGAAAAGCTCGAGCAATTGCGGGCGCTGGAAAACGGTATCGAAATTCGCGTGACCGATGCGGTTCAGAAGCCCGGCGCGGATGTGAACACACGAGAGGACCTGGAGCGCGCCACGGCCGAATTGCTGAGAAAGTAATGCTGACGCTCTATCACTGGGAACCGAATGCCAATTCCGGCAAACCCATGCTCGCGCTCGCCGAGAAGGGCGTTCCCTACGAGAGCCGCTACACGGACCTGCTCAAGTTCGATCAGCACCAGCCCGACTACCTGAAGCTGAATCCCGACGGCACGATCCCGCTGATGGTCCACGATGGGCGCGTGCTTACCGAGTCCACACCGATGATGGAGTACGTGGACGACGCGTTCGAAGGTCCGCCACTGAAGCCGGCGGATACGAAGGCCCGCTGGCGCATGCGCTGGTGGATGCGGTTCTTCGATGCCTATTTCGCGCCTTCGCTCAGCATGATTGGCTGGAGCGTGTTCGTCGGGCCGGCCGTGCGCGATCGCGACCCGAAGGAACTCGAAGCGGCGATTGCACGCATTCCACTCGAATCGCGTCGCGTGGCGTGGCGCAAGGCGATGTTCAACGAGTTCGGCGCGGAGGAGCTTGCCGAATCGCGCCGGCGCGTGGCATTCGGCATCGATGTGCTCGAACGGCATCTCGCCACGCATCGCTTCATTGCGGGCGACACGTACTCGCTGGGCGACATCAACGGCTTCAATCTCGGTTACGCGTTGCCGTTCTCGCAGCCCGATCGCTGCAATGACGAGAAGACGCCCCACATCATGGAATGGCTGCGCATGATTTACGCGCGGCCCGCCACGAAGGAGACCTGGAAGAAGGGCCGCACGGTGATGTCGCAACGGATCAAGGCGCTCGAGCGCAAGTCTTCAGATGGGCCTGCGCCCGGGGCGGGAGGCCGATGATGGTCGAGCTCCATCACTGGGAGCCGAACGGCGTGTTCCTGAAGCCGTTGATCGCGCTGAACGAGAAGGGCGTGTCGTTCACCAGCCGCTACTTCGACGCGCTCGCTTTCGAACAGTATGGTGCGCAGTTTCCGCGGAACGTCGAATCGCAGCTGCACCTCGAGCGCGAAGGCCCGGTGCTCGTTCACAACGACGAAGTGATCACCACCTCGTACTTCATGCTCGAATACATCGCCGAAACCTTCCCCGGCCCCGACCTGCTTGCAGGTGACGACGACTCTTCCTCCCCGGTCGAGCGCGCCTATGCGCGCTATAGATCGCGCGCGCTGGGGCAAATCCTGGGGCTCGGAGTGAGTGCCGCGATCAGCGCCCTGGGTTGTTCGAAGTATCTTTCTCCGCTTCTCAGGAATCGCGACCAGGCCGCGTTGCGCGAACAGCTCGCGCGCATCGAACCCGTCGAGCGACGCGGCGTCTGGCAAGCGGCGCTCGACGGCTACACCGATGCAACGCTGGCCGCTGCTCGCGAACGCCTGAAAACCCCAATCGCCCGCATCGAGACGACTCTCAGAGAATCGGAGTGGCTGGCCGGCCCCAGCTATTCCATCGCCGACATCGACGCGTTCGCCACGCTCGCACCCCTGCCAGACCTGGCACCGGACGTCGTCAACGAAACCAGCACGCCAAACCTGATGCAGTTCTTCCAGCGCGTCAGAAAGCGCCCGGCAGTACAAGCGTCCCTGGCATTGACACGAACGGGCCGCCCACAGGACGCCTTCCTTCCAGGCCCGGAGTCATCACGCTGGGGCTGATCTCGCCTTGAGCTTCTTCACTCCGGCGCGAACTGCCCGCAACCATGCCCAGCGGAAAGCGTTGACGTGGTACATCGAGCGGAACTCCGTGCACCACTTGCGGTGCCATTCCATGACCCGGCCGTAGAACTCGATCACCGCCGTGCCATCCCGCCACAGCGCGCTGAACATCTCCTGCCGCATGAGCTGGCTCGGTGACGTGGCGCTTTCACTCTCATCGTAGGCTGTCTTCAAAACGATGAAGAGCCCCGAGTCGTTGTGCACGCACAGGTCCGAGGCTACGAGACGATCACCGTACCAGTACTGCCAGACACTGGCGCATTGATGACGAGCAAGCACCTCGAACAGGTCGCGGTAGTAGCGACCCTGCACGTTATCTGGATGTACCGCCGTCCCTGCCTTTGCCTTCCATCCCTTCGATTCGAGCAGGCCGTACTGATCTACTGCTGCGCCGATCTTCAATGGAGTCGAGACGATCTCGAGCCGCGGCGTGATTTGCGCTTTCTCCAGCTTGTGACGACGTTTCTTGTTGTTGGCCCGCAAGTTGATGCCACGTGCGTTCCAGTACTGATCGAATGTACCGGTGGTCGTGATGCGGGCCGTCTCCATGCACTCCACGAGCTCGAGTCGTGGCGAGCCCTGTGGTCGTCTCAGGCGGTCCGGGTCTATCTGCATGATGCTGACCATCAGGGCGCCGCTGTCTCGTACGAGCGCGGCCAGGAGTTGTTCGAACGGGTAATCGGGGTTCTGGACCCACAGGCCCAGCGGCTGATTCATCGGCAGGTAGCTGGTCTTGAGCAGACCGCCGATGAGAATCGTGGCGGCAATGAGGTGGCCTTGCTCGTCGTAGCAGGTCCACACCTGTTCCATTTGCGCGTAATGCTTGCGCAGGATTGCAATGGTTGCGGCATCCAGCACGGGGCAGAAGCCCGATCTGGCGTTGAGAGCATTCCATTGCGGGGGTAGCTGCGTGCTCTGCATCCACTGACACGTGATATCGACCGGAGCGACGAACGCAGCCGAGACCATGAGCACACAAAATGTCTATGCCACTAACTTGAACGACGGCTGGGCCGGCGTTCTCCGCTATCGGCGGACCCAAAAAAGAGACCCTTTCCCGGGCTGTTTTCACCTGATACAACAGAGGCCTATGCGCATTCTCTTTGTCTGTCTGGGGAACATTTGCCGCTCGCCCAGCGCCGAAGCCGTGCTGCGCGCCATCGCGGCAAAGGAGGCGCCGGAGCTCGCCATCGAAGTGGATTCGGCGGGCACCGCCGGGTATCACATCGGCGAGCCGCCCGATGCCCGCTCGCAGGAAGCTGCCCGTCGTCGTGGTTATGACATGGCGCGGCTGCGCGCGCGCATCGTCGAGCCGGAGGACTTCGAGCGTTTCGATCTGATCCTGGCGATGGATCAGAACAACCTGCAGATCCTGCGGCGTCGTGCGCCGGCTGCCGCACGCGAGCGAGTTCGGTTGTTTCTGGAGTTCGCGCCGGACGCCGGGATGAGCGAAGTGCCGGACCCGTATTACGGCGGCGCGAAGGGTTTCGAGGAAGTTCTGGACCTGGTGGAAGCCGCGGCGCGTGGCCTGATCGCGCATCTACGGAACCGGGCGCGAGCTGCCTGACGGCAGCCCACGCCTCGCCATCTATCTCGCTGCGTTACTCGTCGCGATTGCCGCCGCCCGATGGGCGATCTGCCGGCGTCGACGACCACACCACGTAAGGCCGACTTGCGCCGCTCTCCGGCCGCGGAGCCGGCTCGAAATGGGCCACTGGCGCCGGCGCGCCCGATTCGCGTGGCGCGCGCGGCTCATCGCCGCCGCTGCGTGACTCACGCTCACCGGATTCACCACCGCGACTGCCCGACTGCTGTGCGGCTTGCTCGCGAGGGCGCGAGTCACCGCTGCGCTCACCAGGTTCAGCGCGGCTGCCTGACTCCTGCGACGACTGTTCGCGCGAGCGGTACTCGCCGCCGCTACGCTCGCCAGACTCACCGCGATTGCCCGACTCTTGCGACGCTTGCTCGCGAGAGCGGTATTCGCCGCCACTACGCTCACTCGATTCGCGCGAGCTGCCCTCGTGCGCACGCTCACTGTGCGAGGTTCCGCGCGAGCTGTCGTGGCCTTCTGCGCCCGAGTGTTCGCGTTCGCCACCGACATCCGAGCCGTGACTCTCATGGTCACCGTGGGCATGTTCGCCGTGACCCGACCCATTCGTTCCTCGCGAGCCGAAATCGAACGAGCGATTGCCATCGGGATCACGCGCGCCGCCGCCAAAGTCGCCGCTCTCGCCACCGGCCTCGGCACCACCCTGGATACGATTGCCATTGGCATCGCGGCTCCCGCCGCCACCGCGACGACCGCGTCGTCGGCCGCGTCGACCACGCCGCTCACCGCGTTCGCCACGCTCGCCGCCAGCGCCACCGCGTTCACCGCCGGTGCCATAGCGTTCGCCACCAGCGCCACTGCGCTCACCGCCGGTGCCATAGCGTTCGCCACCAGCACCACTGCGCTCACCGCTTCCACCGTTGCGTTCACCGCTGGTGCCGTTGCGCTCACCGGATCCACCTCTTGCGTCGTCCGCGCCAGGTGCACCGCTATCCACTGCGCCGGTGCTGCTCGCGCCGCCGAATCCGCCGCTGGCGCTACCGGCGGCAGCACCACCGAATGTACCGCTCGCGCCAGACGCACCGCCGATCTCGGAATTCGGTGCGCCGGCCGGCAGGCCACCAACTGCGCCTACTCCCTCCGGGAAACCTTGCGGTCGCGTCTCGCGTTCTCGTCCAGCTTCGCGACCGCCTTCGCGGCCCGGCTCGCGTCCAGCGCCGCGCGCACCCTCGCGGTCCGCTCTCATCTCACGATCGCGGCCGCCGTCACGCCGACCACCGTCGCGTCCACCTTCACGACCCTCGCGCGGCCCGCGCGAGCGATCACCGCGATTCCGATCACCGTCTCGCGAGCGACCTTCACCGCCGCGACCCTCGGCGCTCCGTCCTTCGCCGCGGCCCCGATCCCGGTGCGCATCGCGCTCACGATTTCCATCGCGCGAACCGTCCGCGCTCGCATCCCGCCGCGCGCCGTCGCCATGACGGTGCGAGCGATGATCGCCGCGCCCCCGATCGCGATCCCGACGATGCCCACGATCCCGATCGCTGCGCTCGCGCCGCGAATGTCCGCTGCTCGACGGCGATGAAGGCGTCGTCGCTGCCGCCGCCACTGGCGCTTGCGGCTCCGGATCGCCCACGAGCCATCGCTTGAATCGCCCGAACACGCCAATCTGTCTTTCCGGCTCCGCCGCTGGAGGAGGTGGTGCCTCCACCACTGGCGCTGCGCTCATCGGCGCGGAGGTCGCCGGCAGAATCGTGGCCACCGCCGCAACTTCCTGCGGCGGCTTCTGGTCCTGCGCTGAACCCGGCTCGACGACCGCCGGCGCGGTGGGCATCAGGTAGCTCACCTGCTTGTTCTCGGGCTGCTCACTCTCGTCGTCGCGGACGCGCCTCAGCGCGTAGTCCGGCGTCTGCATGTTCAGGTTCGGCACGATGATCAGCTCGGCCGAGCTCTTGTCCTCGAGCTGTCGCAGCCATTCGCGCTTCTCATTGATGAGGTACGTAGCGACTTCCACGGGCACCTGGGCGATGACGCGCGACGTGCGGTCCTTGCGCAGCTCTTCGCCGATGAGCCGCAATATCGCCAGCGCCATGGATTCGACGCTGCGGATGCTGCCAATGCCGACGCACCGGGGACACACGATGTGGCTCGAGTCCGACAGCGATGGCCGCAGCCGCTGGCGGGACATCTCGAGCAGCCCGAAGCGGGACAGCCGTCCGATCTGGATGCGCGCGCGATCCATCTTCATGGCGTCGCGCAGGCGGTCCTCGACGTCCCGCTGGTTCTTGGTCGACTCCATGTCGATGAAGTCGATGACGATCAGGCCGCCGATGTCCCGGATGCGGAGCTGCCGGGCGATCTCTTCCGCGGCTTCGAGGTTGGTGTTCGTCGCCGTGGTCTCGATATCCGACCCGCGCGTGGCGCGCGCGGAGTTGATGTCGATGGAGACAAGCGCCTCGGTGTAGTCGATGACGATGCTGCCGCCGGAAGGCAGCTGCACCTTGTGCGCGTACGCCGATTCGATCTGGCTCTCGATCTGGAAGCGCGTAAACAGAGGTATGTCATCTGTGTACAGCTTCAGGCGGCGCTGTGCCTCGGCAGGCATGAAGCGCTGCATGTATTCCTGTGCCTTCTGGAACGCGGCCTGATCGTCCACGAGAATTTCGCCGACATCGTCGCCGAGGTAGTCCCGCATGGCGCGGGTAACGGCGTCGCTTTCGCGATAGACCAGAAACGGGGCAGTGCGGTCCTTCGACGCCACGTCGATCTGATCCCACTGCGTACGGAGGTTATCCAGGTCCCACTGCAGCTCTTCGACGGAGCGGCCGACGCCGGCGGTGCGCACGATGGCGCCCATGCCGTCCGGGATCTTGAGCTGGTTCATCACCTCGCGCATCTGGTCGCGGTCTTCGCCTTCGATCCGGCGTGAGACGCCACCCGCTCGCGGGTTGTTGGGCATCAGTACCAGGAATCGGCCGGCGAGACTGATAAAGGTGGTGAGGGCGGCGCCCTTGGTGCCGCGTTCCTCCTTCTCGACCTGCACCATGAGCTCCTGCCCCTCGGACAACAGGTCGCGGATATTCATGCGGCCGCCCTGGGGCGACTGCCGGAAGAATTCGCGTGAGACTTCCTTCAGCGGGAGGAATCCGTGGCGCTGCGCGCCGTAGTCGACGAAACAGGCTTCGAGCGAGGGCTCTACGCGCGAAATACGGCCTTTGTAGACGTTGGCTTTTTTCTGTTCCCGGGAGGTGAGCTCGATAGAGAGATCGAAGAGCTTCTGTCCATCAACCAGTGCTACCCGCAACTCTTCCTGTTGAGTTGCATTGACGAGCATTCTTTTCATGTGCCCCTTCTAGAGAGTAAGGGGACGGCAAGCGGACGGCGGGAGGCTGCGCAGGCAGCAAGAAGCTGCGCTCGCGGCGGCGAAGATTCCTGATCAGGGAGACAGGCGCTGGATGAATGTGACTCACTCGTTAATCACTTGAGTGTGCCCTGCTTCGGAGCAGGCGCGCCGGAAACCTTCGTTGTGTACTCAACCGACGGCGCGCCCGGGAATCCCATTCGTGGAGACTCGACGCAGGCTGCGCGAACTTGTCGGCCCAATTGCGATGGCCTCGATGTGGAGGACCAACTACCATGCCGGCGCCTTCTTGAGGCTGCCGACCATTGCCTCGCCCGGAACCGCCGGGCGGACGCGCGAGTATACTCGCAAGACCGCTGTAGAAACAATATCTTACGAAGAGGTTGAGGTGACCGAGCCACAAGAGGGCGGCACTCGCACCGGCGTGCGCCAGGTCCAGGTGGATTCCGAGGCTGCCGGCACGCGTCTGGACCAGTTCCTGATGAGGCTTCTGCCAAGCGTTCCGCGCAGCCGGATCTTCCGGATCGTGCGCAAGGGTGAGGTGCGCGTGAACGGGCGGCGCGCCGGGCCCGAGCATCGGTTGCAAGAGAACGACACGGTGCGCGTCCCTCCGGTGCGCGTGGAGGCGGAGCCCGCACCGGGACAGCCAGCGCGTGTTTCGCCGCGCATTCTCGATATCGTGCAGGCCTCGATCATCTCGGAGGACGAGCGGCTGCTCGTGCTCGACAAGCCTGCCGGAGTTGCTGTTCACGGAGGGAGCGGCGTGAGCTTCGGCGTAATCGAAGCGTTGCGAGCGCTGCGGCCGAAGGAAGAGCTGGAGCTGGTGCACCGGCTGGATCGCGAGACGAGCGGCTGCCTCATCGTCGCCCGCAAGCGCAGCGCCCTGCGCACCCTTCACGAGTTGCTGCGAGAGGGGAAGGTCGAGAAGCGCTACCTGGCCCTTCTCAAGGGACACTGGAATCTCGGCCACACACGCATCGATGTGCCTCTCCGTACGGACATTCGTGTCGGTGGCGAACGCACCGTGAAGGCGCACTCGTCAGGGAAAGAGGCGGTCAGTGAGTTTCGGCCGGTGCAGTGGTTCGGCAAGCGAGCCACTCTGGTCGAGGTGTCACTGCATACGGGGCGCACACATCAGATTCGCGTGCACTCTGCGCATGCCGGGCACCCCGTTGCGGGTGACGAGAAGTATGGAGACGAGGAGTTCAACGCAGAGCTGAAAAAGGCGGGGCTCGATCGCATGTTCCTCCATGCTCACAGCGTGAGCTTCGATTGGCCGCAGGGCGGGGTGTTCAGCGCGAATGCCCCTTTGCCACCCGACCTGGCGACAGTCATCGATGGCTTGTCGCGGCCTGTCCGGCGTTCAAGGCAGTAAGTAGCCCGCTTTTCTGAGCGCACTCGCGAGCCAGATCAGCGGGAGGCCGATCAGCGCAGTCGGATCGGTGCTCTCGATGCGTTCGAACAGCGTGATCCCGAGGGCTTCCACCTTGAACCCACCCGCGCAGTCGAGCGGTTTTTCACGCGCGACATAGCGGCGGATTTCCGTCTCGGTGAGCGTGCGGAATGCGACCGTCGTGGTGTCCAGATGCTCGTATCGCAATTCGGCATCCAGGCCGATCACCGCGCAGCCGGTATAGAAGTGAGCAGTCCGGCCACTCAGCGCCGTCAGTTGCGCGCGGCACGTCGCTTCATCGCCCGGCTTGTCGAGCACCTGTCCGCCGAGAGCCGCGACCTGATCGCTCCCGATCACGATCGCCTTGGGATGGCGCTCGGCGACGGCTCGCGCCTTCGCCAGCGAGAGTCGCACGGCCCGGGCACGGGGTGCTTCCCCATCGAGTGGGGTCTCATCGACGCGGGGACTCTGGACCTCGAAAGGGGGGGCAATGCGCTCGAGGAGCGCCCGGCGGTAGCGGGAGGTCGAGGCGAGGATGAGGGGCTGCACGATTCGCTAATTCGCCCACCAGAAACAACGGCTTAGCCAGTTATTCGTTTTGACTTGGCGAGGGTCGATACCTATCATACGCGCCCCATGTCGGAGCCGTGGTCGCAACTGAGCGATGTCGACCGGCTGGCCGACCGGCAAGCCGAGGTCGCCTTCGAGATCCCCCTGGATCAGATGCCGAGAGTGCGTGAGCAGTTCGCGAGCGCCAGCGGCAGAGTGCGCGGTGTCGCGCGCTTTCATCGTGAGGCGGGCTTTCGCGTGGCGGAGCTCGAGATGAAAGGCAGCGCGCAGCTCACTTGCCAGCGCTGCCTCGAGGCCATGCAGGTGCCGATCGAGAGCAGCGCGCACGTCGCGCTGATCGTGTCGGAAAACGAGGCGGACCGTGTGCCGCCGGAGTTCGAGACGGTGCACGTACCCGAGAATCGTATCCGGGTGCGCGACCTGGTTGAGGAAGAGCTGTTGCTGACGCTGCCCATTTCGCCGCTTCACGAAGAAGCGGACGAGTGCGGCAAGCGAGGCGAGCAGCACACGCCGGACGCAAAACAGGATGCGCCCGTGCACGAAACGCAGAGACCGTTTGAACGGCTGGGCGAGCTGTTGAAACGCAATCACTAGAGAGCGCCCACTCGGAGAGTTCGCAATGGCCGTTCAAAAAAGCCGCAAGACCCCGTCGAAGCGCGGCATGCATCGTTCGCACGACGGGCTGGCGAAGCCCGCACTGTCGGTCGATCCGCAGTCCGGCGAGACGCACATGCGCCACCGTGTCACCCCGGATGGCTTCTATCGTGGCAAGCGGGTCATCGAGAAGCCCGCTGAATCCGAAGAACAGCAGTAAACGACTAGTTAATGGGAAAAAGTCGCCTATGGCGCTTTTTTCGAGACCCTACAGGCGCGCGCCGGCGGCAAAAAGCGTGGTTTTTGCCGCCTGCCTCAGCGCGTAGCTACGCCCGGGCGGCGCTAGTCCCATTTCAGCGCAAGCCATAGCCGTCGACGTGATGAGCGGCGACCGCGAGCCGCGCGATTACGTCGCCGGTCTCGTGCACGCGCTCGATGAGGATCGCGAGCTGCGGGCGCTGGTGGTTGGCGACTCCGCGGTCACAGCGCCGCTTCTCGGTTCGCTGCTCTCCGCAACGCTGCGCGAGCGCGTGGAAAGCGTGCACGCATCCGAAGTCGTGGCGATGGATGAATCGCCGCGCGAGGCCATCCGCCGCAAGAAACAATCGTCCATGCGTGTGGCGATCGATCTCGTGAAGGCCGGGCGCGCGGTGGCGTGCGTGAGCGCGGGCAACACCGGTGCGCTCACGGCCATGGCGCACTTCGTCCTGAAGACCGTCGCTGGGGTCGAGCGGGCCGCCATCATGTCGGCCATTCCCGCCGCACACGGCCATACCCACATGCTGGATCTGGGCGCCAACACCAAGGCGACGCCGGAACAGCTGCAGCAGTTTGCCGTCATGGGCGCGATCGTTGCGCGGGACGTGTACGGACTCGCGAATCCGCGCGTGGGCTTGCTGAACATCGGCGAGGAGGACATGAAGGGCCACGAGACCGTGCAGGCCGCGCATGCCCTCATCGGCGCGAGCGGCCTCAACTACATCGGTTTCGTGGAAGGGAACGACATCTTCTCCGGCGACGTGGACGTGGTTGTTACGGATGGTTTCACCGGGAACGTCGCGCTGAAGACGATGGAGGGCGCCGCGCACCTCATCGCGGACCGGCTGCGCAGTGAATTCGCGGCAAACCTGCTCAGCCGTCTTGCCGGCCTGGTTGCCCGCCCGGTGCTGAAGCGCGCGGCCGCCGGACTCGATCCACGCCGATACAACGGCGCATGCATGGTCGGCTTGAGCGGGATCGTGGTAAAAAGCCACGGCGGCGCCGACAGCATCGCGTTTGCGCGCGCCATCGCGCTGGCGACGCTCGCTGCGCGTGGTGGGCTCACAGCGCACATTGCGCAGGCGCCCGAGCTGAAGGGGAACTGATGTATTCACGAATCGTCGGAACGGGCGCGCATCTGCCCGCGAAAATGCTCACCAACTTCGACCTGGAGAAGATGGTGGACACGAGCGATGAGTGGATTCGCGAGCGCACCGGCATCGAACGGCGCCACATCGCCGCCGAAGGCGAAACCACCGTCGACCTGGCCGAGCGCGCCGCGCGGCGCGCGCTCGATGCCGCCAATGTGAAGCCATCGGAAGTCGACTTCATCTCGTTCGGCACGACAACCCCGGATCTCGTGTTTCCAAACTGCGGCGTGCTCCTCCAATCGCGTCTCGGTGCGACCGGTCCCGCATTCAGCGTGGAAACGGCCTGCAGCGGCTTCGTGTACGCACTGTCCATCGCTGACAAGTACGTGAAGACGGGCGATGCGAAGTGCGCGCTCGTCATCGGAGCCGAAACGCTATCGCGCATCACGGACTGGAAGGATCGCTCGACCTGCGTGTTGTTTGCGGATGGCGCGGGCGCCGTCGTTCTGAAGCCTTCGAAGGAACCTGGAATTCTCTCCACGCACTTGTATGCGGACGGTCGCTACAAGGACATGCTCCTGTGCAATTCGGGTGTCTCGAAGGGCTTCGGTGCGACTGAGCCGCGCATGGCCATTTCAATGGAAGGACGCGAGGTCTTCAGGGTCGGCGTCACCATGTTCGCGAAGATGGTCGAAGAGGCGCTCGCGGCGAACAAGCTCGACCTCGCCGCGCTCGACTGGCTGGTTCCGCATCAGGCAAACCTGCGCATCATTCAAGCCACGGCACGCAAGCTCGACTTGCCGATGGAAAAGGTGATCTGCACGGTGGCCGATCACGGCAACACGTCCGCCGCGTCCGTGCCGCTGGCACTGGACGTCGGCATCCGCGACGGCCGCATCAAGCCCGGCCAGCTCCTCATGCTCGAAGCCTTCGGCGGCGGTTTCACCTGGGGCTCCGCGCTCCTGCGGCTGTAAAAAAAAGCGCCGCATGAAGCGGCGCTTTTTTTCGAGCGTCGATCGCGCTCTGTTTGTGACGATTACTTCGAGACGGAACGACGGAACATGCGGTCGATCTTCTCGTTCGTAGCGTCGCAGCAGCTCTGGCTGGCCTGGGCCGCAGCGAGGGCCTGGTTCGCCGTGCTCTGCGCACCGCTCGCAGCCTGGCTCGCGGACTGGGCCGCGCTGCTGGCCGAATCGGCGGATGACTTCGCGGCAGAGAGATCACTCTGCAGCTTGCTCACCTGTGACTTCAGATCCGCGATATCCGCCTGCAGGGGCTTCAGATCCTGACAGCCGGCGAGTCCAGCCACGACGACTGCCGCAGCAGCCACCTTCACAACGATCGCGCTCTTCATACAAGTCCCCTTCTGGGTTGTTGGTTCGGGAAAGTCTTTCCCTGAAACGGTTGCGTGGCGGATCGCAAGCGACGTACCGCCGTTCGCAGCGGGCGCAACTGCATCAAATTTGCCACGCAAATGCAACTACTTAGACGTGTTCTTGTCGGTGCGTCGCGACAGTTGCTCACACGTTCCACCGGCGTGTAAAGCGCATCGGAAACTTTGGCTATCGCGATGAAAGATTTGCTAACGCCAAAGGGTCGATGAGGTTCCCTGCGCAGGCGACTTTCGTCGCAAGCATGAGCAAGCGCATGGATGAGAGAGTACAGGGTAACGAATCGACACATGCGATGAGCGGGTGCGTCGGTTGCGTACGCGAGCGACATCGTTCGCACGATTAACTCGCGATGACTGGCCGAGTCGTTCACCTTCATGTCGATGGAGGTGCGCGAGTCGCTCGTGAGTGATGCATGCGATGAAGGGTCACGCGGTGTGCGTGAGTCGAGTTGTTTGAGGGTCGGAACATCGAGGGGAGGAACGTGGCGTCCGCTACCGGACATGGGAAGACGCCGAAAATTTCGGGCTTGCTCCGGCGGCCGATCTGGATATAATCACAGCTACTGTATAAACGAACAGGCACCTGAGCCATGTCAGACCTGACCCCGCGGCAGACCCAGATTCTCCGTCTCATTCAGCGCTTTATCAGCGATACCGGCATGCCGCCCACGCGCGTGGAAATCGCGCGTGAGCTCGGCTTCAAGTCCGCCAATGCCGCTGAGGAGCATCTGCGGGCGCTGGCGCGGAAGGGCGTCATTTCGCTGGTGCCGGGCACCTCTCGCGGCATTCGGCTCATGGACACCATGCGCGAGCAGCTGGGGTTGCCGCTCATCGGCCGGGTGGCCGCCGGTCGACCCATCATGTCCGAGGAACACATCGAGGCCCGCTATCAGATCGATCCGGCGCTTTTTCAGCCTTCACCGCATTACCTGCTGAAGGTCACCGGTATGAGCATGAAGAACGCCGGCATCCTCGATGGCGACCTGGTCGCCGTCCATCGCACACCCGAGGTGCGCAGCCGACAGATCGTGGTGGCGCGACTCGAGAACGAAGTCACCGTGAAGCGTTATCGGCAGGAAGGCTCCGTCGTGTGGCTTCTGCCGGAGAACGAAGAATTCGAACCGCTGCGTGTGGACCTGAAGCAGCAGCAGCTGCTCATCGAAGGTGTCGTCGTAGGTGTCTTGCGTCGAGGGAAAACGGTCGGGATGGCCTGAGCGCAGTGAGTCGCATGAGCGCTGGCCATGGACGCCCAACCCCTCGAGCGTCTCCTCGAGCATCCCGCCATCTGGCGTGGACGGAGCGTGGCGCATGTGGAGTCCCTGTCCACAGGATTCGCCGCGCTCGATGAGGCATTACCCGGTCAAGGTTGGCCTCGCGCAGGGCTGATCGAAGTCCTGACTGCGCAGGCAGGCTGCGGGGAGCTGTACCTGCTCCTGCCATTGCTTGCCGCGCTCACCCAACGCGCTTCCGCTCGCTGGTGTGCCTGGATTACTCCGCCTTTCGAACCGTATGCGCCGGCACTCGTGACACATGGCGTGGCGCTCGATCGGGTGTTCGTCGCTCGCGGCAGCTCATCTTCCTGGGCATTCGAGCAGGCGCTGGTCTCCGGTGCCTGCGACGTGGTGCTCGGATGGTCGCTTCCTCTGCGAGCGAAGGACATTCGTCGTTTGCATCTCGCAGCAGGGAAGGGACGCACGCTGGGAGTGTTGTTCCGTTCGCGGGAAGCTGCGAATGAATCCTCCGGAGCGATGTTGCGCCTCGTGGTGGAGCCTGCGGAGCAGGGCACTCGCGTCACGTTGTTGAAGAGTCGTGGAGGTCATCGCGGCTCGATCGTTCTAAATTTAAGTAGTCCGGTACACGGGAGCACGTGATGAGCTCCCACGCCGTCCGCACCGAGCTTGCTCGGGCGGGGAGCATCCGTCCCCGTCCACAGCCCTCTCTCGCGCGAACTCCTGCGACGCTCACCGAAGCGCGTGAGCTATGGATCGGCGCGCATCTGCCGTGGTTGGCCATCGAAGCGTTGGGCACGCCGTCGCAATCGCCGCGTGCCATCGTTGAATTGCAGGGTCAGACGCAGTTCGTGGTAGCGGTCTGCGAACGAGCGAACCACTGGGGTATTCGACCTGGTATGAGCCTGGCAGCGGCGCTCGCGCTCGTTCCAAATCTGGAGATCCAGCCTCGCGATCTTCAGCGCGAGAAGCAGTTGCTCGAGCGGCTGGCAGCACAGGCACAACGTTTCACTCCGCGCGTCAGCCTCGTTCCGCCGGACGGCCTGGTGCTGGAAGTGAAGGGAAGTCTGCATCTCTTCGGAGGTGCGGAAGCCTTGTGTCGCGCTTTGACGGGTGAGTGTCATGCGGCCGGTGTGAAGCCCGCGCTGTCTCTAGCACCGTTTCCGCTGGCTGCGCTGGCAGGCGCGCGGGGCGGAAAAACATTCGTCATCACTCAGCCTGCGCATCTCGTCGGGCAGGTGTCATCACTATCGCTGATCACGTTGCGATGGCCGTCGGACGTTCTTCATCGCCTGAAACAGATTGGCGTGTACACCATTGGCGAGGCCTTGCGCCTGCCGCGCGCAGGCTTTGCGCGGCGCTTCGGCAAGCCGCAGCTCGCCATGCTGGACCGTCTCACGGGGCGGGATGCGGATATGCGCACACCTTTCAAGGTGCGCGAGCGATTCAGGCGCCGCCATGAGTTGCTGTACGAGCTGGATCATCACGAATCGATCGTGACGACGCTCGAGCCGCTGTTGCACGAGCTGGGCGAGTTCCTGAAGACGCGTCAGTGCGGCATCACGCGACTGGATTGTCTGCTCCAGCATCGCCATGCGCCGGTCACTCGTTGCGTGTTGAAGCTGGCTGCCCCGGCCGCGAACGCAGTGCATTTCGTGAAGTTGATGAGTGAGCGGTTGGCGGCACTCACTCTGCCGGAATCCGTGCGGGCTCTCGAGTTGCGTTCTGGCTGGCTCGTATCGCGAGCACCCGCCGCGGAATCCTTGTGGCAACCCGGTGAACACGGCGGCGATGCCTGCCCGGAATCTGCCGAGCTCATCGAGCATTTGCGTGCGCGGCTGGGACACGAAGCAGTGTACGGCCTGCAGATGCTGGCTTCGCATCGGCCTGAATCTGCCTGGGTTGCCACAGATCTTTCGGCCCCACGTTCCACACGACGTTCGAAAACGTCCGTTGCCGCCGCACCACTGCCATGGTCCGCATTCCGTCGCCCCGCGTGGCTGCTACCCGTGCCGAAACTTTTGCGCGAACGGGATGGGTTGCCGCGTCGTCGCGGGTCTTTGCAATTGCTCGGTGGACCCGAGCGCATCGAAACCGCGTGGTGGGACGGTGGCGACATCACGCGCGATTACTACGTGGCTCGGGACATTCGTGGCGTGCGGCTATGGATTTTCCGCGAGCGGACGGCTCCTCACCGCTGGTTCCTGCACGGCGTGTTCGGGTGAAGAGGATTCAATGAATGGAAGCAGGCGTCTCATGCAGCGGGTCTTCGGTGATGTGTTCGAGTACTCCGGCACGCGGGGCGTGGCGCCATGGATGGCGACACGAAAGTGGCGCACATGGACGGCACAACCCCCCGGCGCCGGGTCCGGTGCTCGTTCACTAGCCGGAGGCCCGCTGCGTGAGACGCCTGCAGTGCTGCCATGAATGATGCAGCAATCGAATATGCGGAGCTGCATTGCCTCAGTAACTTTTCGTTTCTGCGCGGCGCCTCCCATCCTGAAGAGCTGGTCGAACGTGCGTCGCGCCTCGGCTACAGCGCGCTGGCGATCACGGATGAATGCTCGGTAGCAGGTGTCGTGCGCGCTTTGCTACAGGTGAAGCGCGAGGGAGAGCAGGGCCGTCGCATCAAGCTCATCGTCGGCGCTGAATTCGCGCTCACCTGCGGAATACGCTTCGTCGCGCTGGCTCCGAATCGACAGGGCTATGGTCGTCTATGTCGCCTGATCACCCGCGGGCGTCGCATGGCAGAGAAGGGCAGTTACAGCCTCGAACGCATGGACGTACAGGCTCTGCTCGCGCATTGCCTCATCCTGTGGTTGCCGGGCGCGAATCCCGATGCCAGCCAAGGACGATGGCTGGCCGAGCGGTTTCCTGGTGATGTGTGGATCGCCATCGAGCTTCTGTGCGATGGGGACGATCGCGAGCGACTCGCGAATCTTCAACGTCTCGGTCGCGAGCTCGGTCTACCGCTCGTAGCGAGTGGTGACGTGCACATGCATGAGCGCCGGCGGCGCGAGCTTCAGGATGCAATCACCGCAATCCGCTTCACTGTGCCCATTGCGGAAGCGGGCTGGCGCCTGTTCCCGAATGGCGAGCGTCATCTGCGCGAGATCACCCGCCTCATGCGGCTGTATCCGCCGGAGTTGCTCGCGGAGACGCGTGTCGTCGCCGATCGTTGCTCATTCTCGCTGGAAGAGCTGCGATACGAGTATCCGCACGAGCTGGTGCCGACTGGCGAAACACCGCAGAGCCATCTGCGCAACCTGGTGGAAGCGGGAGCGCGCAAGCGCTGGCCTAAAGGCGTCACGGAGCGCACGCGTGCCACCATCGAGCACGAGCTGTCGATCATTTCCGATCTGCAGTACGAGCCGTATTTCCTCACCGTGCACGACATCGTGCGTTACGCGCGCGAGGAAAAGAACATTCTGTGCCAGGGCCGCGGCTCGGCGGCGAATTCGGTGGTGTGTTATTGCCTCGGTGTCACGTCGCTCGATCCGCAGCGGAGCGAGGCGTGCCTGCTCGTGGAGCGTTTCATCTCGCGCGAACGCAACGAGCCGCCCGATATCGACATCGATTTCGAGCACGAGCGGCGCGAGGAAGTCATTCAGTACGTGTACCGCAAGTACGGCCGCGAGCGCGCGGCGCTGGCGGGCACGGTCATCATGTATCGGCCGCGCAGCGCGCTACGCGATCTGGGCAAAGCGTTCGGCCTCGATCCACTGCAGGTGGCGCGGCTTGCCCGCACGATGCAGTGGTGGGATGGCAGTCACATAGACGATCAACGCGTGCGCGAAGCGGGCATCGATCCCCGCAGCTCGGTGCTCGCGCGGCTTCTGAAATTGGCGAATGAGCTGGTGGGTTTCCCGCGGCATTTGTCCCAGCACGTGGGCGGCTTCGTGATTTCCGAGGGACGGCTCGATGAGCTGGTCCCCATCGAGAATGCCGCGATGGACGATCGCACGGTCGTGCAGTGGGACAAGGACGATCTCAACGATCTCGGGTTGCTGAAGGTGGATCTGCTCGGGCTTGGCATGCTGACGGCTCTGCGTCGCGCCTTCGACATGGTGAACGAGTACTGGGCGCCGGTCGGCAAATATCACAAACAGTGGACGCTCGGTGAGCTGCCGCCGGAGGACCCGCGTGTCTACCGCATGATCTCGAATGCGGACACCGTCGGAGTGTTTCAGGTGGAGTCGCGCGCACAGATGTCGATGCTGCCGCGTTTGCGTCCCGAGAAGTACTACGACCTCGTCATCGAGGTCGCCATCGTGCGGCCTGGCCCCATTCAGGGTGACATGGTGCATCCGTATCTCCGCCGGCGCAGCGGCGAAGAACCCGTGACGTATCCCAGCGCCGCCGTGAGGGGCGTGCTCGAACGCACGCTCGGCGTGCCGATCTTTCAGGAGCAGGTGATGCAGCTCGCCATGGTCGCTGCCGGTTTCACCGGCGGCGAAGCGGACGCTCTCCGCCGTGCCATGGCCGCCTGGAAACGTCGTGGCGGCCTCGAGCCTTTCAAGGAAAAGCTCATCAACGGCATGCTCGAACGCGGCTACCAACGCGATTTCGCCGAACGCATCTTCAAACAAATGCTCGGCTTCGGCGAATACGGCTTCCCGGAGTGCGTCGTCGGCGAGACGCGTGTCGTCGATGCGGATTCGGAGCGGTGGGTCACGATCGATGATGTCGTGGCTGGCCGTGCACGTCTCGACTACACGCTCGCATGCGATGACGATCGCCGCCTGCGTAAACGCAAGGTGCTCGCCGTCGTTCGCAGCGGTCTGAAACCCGTGAGGTGCCTGCGGACGGCACTTGGCCATTCCATCGTCGCTACAGCCGAGCATCCATTCCTGACTCCGGACGGTTGGCGGAAGCTCGGCGAGCTGAATATTGGCGACTACGTCGCAGCGGCACGATTACTCCCCGTCGAGAGACTCATGGGTTCCGATGTCTGGTGCGATGAGGTGATCTCGATCGAAGCGCTCGGACAACAGCTCACCTACGACCTGCAGATCGAAGGGGATCATAACTTTCTCGCCAACCATCTCGTCGTCCATAACTCGCATGCCGCGAGCTTTGCGCTGCTCGTGTACGACTCTTCGTGGTTGAAGCATTACGAGCCGGCGGCGTTTACGTGTGCGCTGTTGAACAGCCAGCCGATGGGGTTTTATGCGCCGGCGCAGCTCGTGCGGGATGCGCGGGAGCACGGAGTGGAAGTGCGGCCGGTGCGGGTTGAGGCGAGCGGTGCGGAAAGCTCGCTGGAGCGGCGTGAAGAAGATGGCAAGCCGGCGCTGCGGCTGGGGTTGGGGCTCGTCAAGGCGCTGTCGAAGGAAGGCGCGAAGCGGATCGTCGAGGCGCGTGCGAAGCAGCCGTTCACCAGCGTGCAGGATCTTGCGGACCGCGCGGCGCTCGATCGCGCGGACCTGGAAGCACTCGCTGCTGCCGGTGCGCTGGCAGGCTTGAGCGGCAATCGGCATCTCGCGTTCTGGGAAGTGGCAGGCACCGAAAAGCCAATGCCGCTGGCGCCGCGAGGATCCCGAGCAGGGGATGACGAAGAGGGCAGGCCGCTGCTCACCGTCCCAACGTCATGGCAAACCGTGATTGCGGACTACAGCTCCACGGGTCTCACCCTCGGCGCGCATCCAATGCAACTACTGCGCGATCAGCTCGCACCGAAAGGGTATCTCCGTGCCGCCGAGCTGCGCGAAACGAAGCACGGCCGGCAGGTGCGGGTCGCCGGCATCGTCCTCATGCGTCAGCACCCCGCCAGCGCCAACGGCGTCATCTTCATGACCATCGAGGACGAAACAGGCTCAGTGAACATCATCGTCTGGCAGAGCGTGGCCGATGAGCAGCGCCGCCCGCTGCTCGAATCGCGTCTCCTCGAAGTGCAGGGCGAGCTACAACATCAACACGGAGTCATGCACGTGATCGCCCGCCGCCTGATCGACCGCTCCGCGCTCATCGGCGAGCTCCTCGCTCGCTCACGCGACTTCCACTGAGCCCCCACGCACGCCGCAAATAATCCTGCTCCATGTCGGATCGGCCGGGCCGGCAGCGTCCTTGGGACATAGAACAAGGAGCCCGTCATGTCCCGAACCCTCGTTTTCGCAGCGCTCGTCGCACTGGCCGCCCTGGTTGGCCCCGTCAAAGCCGCCCAGAGCGGTTACGTCGAGACCAATGGCGTCAATTACTACTACGAGGTTCACGGCAAGGGCGAGCCTCTGCTCCTGCTCCACGGCGGACTGGGCAACATCGACATGTTCGGCCCGGTGTTGCCGGCACTCGCGGCAGGTCGCCAGGTCATCGCCGTGGACCTCCACGGCCACGGGCGCACCGGACTCGGCACCCGTTCGATCAACCTCATCGAGCAGGGCGCCGACATGGCCGCCATCGTGAAGAAGCTCGGCCATCGGAAGGTCGACGTGATGGGTTATTCGCTCGGCGCCGGCGTCGCTTTCCAGTTCGCGGTCCAGAACCCGCAGATGGTGCGACGGCTCGTGCTCGTCTCGGGTGCCTACGCGCAGGATGGCTTCTACCCCGAGATGCTTCCGCAGCAGGCGCAGGTCGGCGCAGCTATGGCCGACATGATGAAGGACACGCCGATGTACAAGTCGTACGCCGCGGTCGCGCCGAATCCGAAGGAGTTCCCGAAATTGCTCGACCAGTTGGGCGCCTGGATGCGCAAGCCCTACGACTGGTCCGCGGATGTGAAGAAACTCACGATGCCCGTGATGCTCGTCTATGGCGATAGCGACATGTTCCGCCCCGAGCACATCGTGAAGTTCTATCAGCTCCTCGGCGGCGGGCTGAAGGATGCTGGCTGGACGCGTGAGCACATGTCGCAGAACCGGCTCGCGATCCTGCCGAACGTGACCCATTACGAGATCTTCATGTCGCCCGACCTGCCACGCACGGTGCTGCCGTTCCTGAACGGCACGAGCAGCGTCAAGAGCTGGAACTAACGCATGCGCTTGTTCTTGGGGCTCGGGTCTTCGTCGAGATCGTAGTCGTCGAAGTCGCTGGTGAGCTCGGCAGTGCGCTTGTCTTCGATGATGCGCTCGAGCCGCCGCCACGCAGGGTCGCCCAGTTTCTGGCCGCGACGCTTGGCGAGATCCAGCTCCTTGTTGACCTGATCGAGGTCGACGTCTTCCCCGACGACGGGTGTGTCGTCTTCCTCGTCTTCGAATTCGTCGGATTCCGGTTTTTCGCTCATGGCTCGATGAACGAGAACGAAGTCACACGGGGTGCTCGGCGGCCGGAACTTAATTCGATTTTCGGTCAGGTGCAACGGCCTGCGTTGCAGTCTTTCAGCGACACTCAGCGGATCAGATTGTTGAGCTCGAAGATCGGCAGCAGCATTGCAAAAACGATGCCCATCACGAACATGCCCATCGTCACGATGAGCAGCGGTCCGAGCAGTCCCACGAGGGCTGCAAGCAAAGCATCGAGCTCGCGTTCCTGGCTGAGCGCGGCGCGCTCCAGCATGGCTTCGAGCTCCCCGCTCGACTCGCCGCTGGAGATCAGGTGAATGGTCATCGGCGGGAAAAGCTTGCTCTGTGCGAGCGAGCGGCCGATCGGCGCGCCCTCGCGCACACGCTGCGCGGCGTCCAGCACCGCATCGCGCATCGGGAGATTCGTCACAACATCCCCGGCGATGCGCAGCGCCTCCAGCACCGGCACGGAGCTGCCCGAGAGGATGCTGAGCGTCCGTGTGAACCGGGCGGTGTTGAAGCCCCGCGCGAGCTTGCCCACGAGCGGCATGCGGAGCTGCAGGCGATGGTACGACCGCCGCGCGGTGGGGTTCTGCAACCAGCGGTTGAACAGGAAGCCCAGCAACACGAGCGCGATCACCAGGTAGATGCCATAGATCCGAAAAAAGTCACTGGTCCCGATCAGCACCTGCGTGATGAACGGAAGCTTCCCCTTGACCGACTCGAACACCTCCACGACCTTCGGCACCACGTAGACCAGGAGGCCCGAGACGATGCCGAAGCACATGATGGTGAGCACGATCGGGTAGAGCATCGCGCCCAGAATCTTCTGGCGCATCTGCTCGCGGTTCTCGGTGTAATCCGCGAGACGCTCGAGGATCTCATCGAGATGCCCCGACTGCTCGCCTGCCGCAACCGTAGCACGGTAAATCTCAGGGAATACCCTTGGAAACTCGGACAACCCGTCCGCCAGCGTGTGACCTTCCATCACCCGCGAGCGCACGCCGAGCACGATGCTTTGAACGCGGGGTTTCTCCGTTTGCTGGGAGACGGCGAGCAGGGATTCTTCGAGCGGCAATCCGGCGCGCACCAGGGTGGCGAGCTGGCGCGTGAACAGAGCGAGGTCGCTTGCGGAGACGCCACGCTTGGAGAACGTGAAAGACTTCTTCTGGGTAGCCGCCTCTTTCTGCGCCACCTCGGTGACCGAGACGGGCAGGAGCTGGCGCTCGCGCAGGAGCTGGCGCACCTGCCTTGCCGTGTCGCCTTCCAGGACCCCCTTTTTCTCGCGGCCGCCCGTATCGAGCGCGGTGTACTCGAAAGCCCCCATCGCCTTGTGAAATCCCCTAAAGCTTTTTCGAGAATCAGTCCTCGCGCGTGACGCGCAGGACTTCTTCGATCGTCGTCACGCCCTGCATCACCTTCGCGCGACCGTCGTCGCGGATGGAGGGCGTCATGGTGCGCGCGTAACGCTCGAGCTCGTGCTCGGCGGCACCGTCGTGGATCATGGTGCGGAACTGGTCGTCGACCACCACCAGCTCATAGATGCCGGTGCGGCCGCGATAGCCGCCCGCCGGATCGCGGCCCGGCCGGTACAGCGTCGGCGACACTTCGCCGTCCTTCAGATTCAGCAACCGCCGCTCGTACTCGCCGGCGGTGAATGGCTGCTTGGTCTCCGGATTCAGCACGCGCACCAGGCGCTGCGCCATCACGCCGATGAGACTGGACGACAGCAGGAACGGCTCGATGCCCATGTCGCGCAGACGCGTGACCGCGCCCACGGCAGTGTTCGTGTGCAATGTGGAGAGCACGAGGTGACCCGTGAGACTCGCCTGCACGGCGATCTGCGCCGTCTCGAGGTCACGAATTTCGCCGATCATCACCACGTCCGGGTCCTGGCGCAGGATGGCGCGCAGCCCGCGCGCGAAGGTCATCTCGACCTTGGTGTTCACCTGCGTCTGGCCGATGCCGTCGATGTAGTACTCGATCGGATCCTCGACCGTCATGATGTTGCGCGTGTTGTCGTTCAGCCGCTCGAGCGCCGCATAGAGCGAGGTCGTCTTGCCCGAGCCGGTGGGCCCGGTGACGAGCAGAATCCCGTGCGGCTTGAAAATGAGCTCGTCGATCAGCCGCTCGGTCTGCTCTTCCATGCCGAGCGAGTTCAGCTCCAGGCGCCCGGCCTGTTTGTCGAGCAGACGGAGCACTACGCGCTCGCCGTGCCCTGATGGGATGGTGGACACGCGCACGTCCACCGCGCGCCCCGCTACCTTCAGGCTGATGCGGCCGTCCTGTGGCAAGCGTTTCTCGGCGATGTCGAGCTTCGACATGACCTTGATGCGCGAGACCACGAGCGGCGCGACGGCGCGCTTCGACTGCAGCACTTCGCGCAGCACGCCGTCCACGCGGAAGCGGATGACGAGCCGATTCTCGAACGTCTCGATGTGAATGTCGGACGCGTTTTCCTTCACCGCCTGGGTCAGAACCGCGTTGATCAGGCGAATGATCGGCGCGTCGTCCTCGCTCTCGAGGAGGTCCGCGTTTTCGGGCAGCTCCTGGGCAAGGTGCGCGAGGTCCGTGGCCTCTTCGAGGCCTTCGGCGGCCTGCATGGCGTCATTGCCACTCTCGTAGGCGGTGCGGAGCAGGGCGTCGAACACCGGTTCTTCCACCCGCTCGAGCTTCATCTGCGTGCGCAGGTACCGGCGCACTTCGGCGATGGCCAGCGGCGAGGTATCGGCACGGCACGCGCATTCGGCCACACCATTCACGAAGCGGGTCACGACCACCCCATGGCGCTTCGCGAAGGCGAACGAAAGACGACGTTCGGGCGCAGCGGTGGTGGTCGCGATGTCCATGGCGTGCGGTCCTCAGTTCGGCGGCGGTGCGCGCTCACCCTCCGGCGGTGGTGGCGGCGTCTCCGGCGCCGGTTGCGGAGTGGCCTGCGGCGCGGGGGCGCCTTGCGGGCCATTCTGCCGCTTCGCCTCTTCCTCTGCCCGGGCTTTCCTTCGTTCCTGTTCCTGCAGGACGCGGGGGTCGATCTCCCTCGCGTCCTCGCTGTTCGGGAGCGGCGGCGCGGGATCGAGCTTCGGTTTTGCACCCGGGATGAGCGGCAGCAGCTCCCGCTTGTCGTTCATCTTCTTTTGTTCTTCGACCATGTACTGGTACTTCGCGTCCGTCTCGTATGCGGCCTGCACGCCATCGCGCAGGATCTTCGGACGGATGAACACCATCAGGTTGCTCTTGCTGGCGTCCGCATTGCGCGTCTTGAACGCGAGCCCGATCACCGGGATGCGCCCGAGGAACGGTACGCGCTGCTCGCCCCGGATACTGCTGTTCGAGATCAGGCCGCCCAGCACCACGATGCCGCCATCCTCGATCATGACGTTGGTGCTGATGGTGCGCTTGTTGGTGATGAGGTCAACTGCCTGGGTGCTGCTCGTGAGGCTCGAGCTCTCGAGCTCGAGTTTCAGGATCACGGTGTTGCTGCCGTTCAGTTGCGGCGTCACCTTGAGGATGGTGCCGACTTCCTCGCGCTGAACCGTCTGGAAGGGGTTGACCGAGCCGTTGTTGCTGCCGCCGCCGGTGTTGGTGAACTGGCCGGTGATGAACGGCACTTCCTGGGCGACTTTCAGCTCCGCTTCCTGGTTATCCATCGTCACGGCGGAAGGCGTGGCAATGATGTTCGTGTCCGCATCGTTGCGGACCGCACGCAGGATCGCCGCGAAGTTGATGCCCGTCGGGGCGATGCGGCCGACGCCGAACAGTGCGCCGGTCGGGAGCGAGGCACCATTCGCGATGGCGTTCGTCGGATTCGCCGCGATCGCTGCGATGTCGGTCAGCGAGACCGTGCCGGTGCTGGCGCTGCCGATCGGCGAATTGAAGCTGCCCACCGGGAAGCGCGTATCGTCGTCCTGCGACCAGGCCGCCCAGTTCACGCCCAGCGCCGCCGCCTTGTCCTGGCGCACGTCGACGATGATGGCCTCGACCAGCACCTGCATGCGGCGGATGTCGATCTTGTCGATGATGTTCATGATCTCGCGCATCGTCTTCGGCTGCGCGGTGATGATCAGCGCGTTGGTCTCGGGCTCGGCGACGATCGTCGCCTTGTCCGCCTGCGCAGCGGGCGAGGTGGCCGCCGCCGCGCCGCCTGGACCGCCGCCGCCTGGGGCGGATGCCTGGGCAATGCCGGTGATCTGCTCTTTCAGTTTCGGGGCGATCTTCTCTGCGTCGGCGTAACGCAGATAGCGCACCTGGGTCGCGCCGCCCGTCTGCAGAGGCGTGTCCAGATGGGCGATCAGCGTCTTGATGCGCAGGCGCTGGGCCGGGTCGCCGCTCACGAGCACGCTGTTCGAGCGATCGTCGGCGACCAGCTTCATCGGATTGGCGCCGCCTTCCTGAGCCTGCTGCTGCTGGGTCAGCGTGCTGATGACGCGAACGACCTCGGTAGCCGACGCGTTCTGCAGCGGCACGATCTCGACGTCCGCATCGCCTGCCTGATCGATGCGCCGGATGATGCGCATGATGCGGTTCACGTTGGCCGCACGGTCCGAGATGATCAGGATGTTCGAAGGCTGGTAGGCCGCGAGATGCCCGTTCTGGGGGATCAGCGACCGCAGGATCGGCACGAGCTGCGCCGCGTTGACGTTCTTGACCTGGATGACCTGGGTGACGATCTCATCGGAGGTGCGGCTCACCTCGCCCGGCAGGTCGTCCCCCGGCATCGTGCGGGCGTTGGCGTCCGGCACGATCTTCACGATGTTCCCGGAGGGCATGGCGACGAAGCCATGCACCTGCAGGATCGACAGGAACGCTTCGTAGAACGCATCCGGCGACATCGGGGTGGACGACAGCATCGTCACCTGCGCGCGCACGCGGGGCTCGATGATGAAGTTCTTGCCGGTCGCGGCGCTCACCGCTTCGGCAATCATGGTGATGTCCGCGTCCTTGAAGTTCGGCGTGATGCGCTGCTGGTTCTGCGCGAGCGCCAGCGACCCCAGCGCGCAGAGCGCGATCACGCGGACCAGAAATCCAGAACATTTCATTAGGAAGGCCTCTTCAATCCTCACGGCTGACCCCATCGGGCGCGGGTGGCAGCCCTTCGGACGACGGCGGCGCCGGCTGCTCGACCCCTCCCGTACCGATCAGCTGCTCGGCATCCTGTGCGATCTGGGCCATGTTCAAGGTCAAATCCTGCTGCTTGCCGTTGCGCATGACCGTGATGCGCGCCTCGCTGGAGGAGCCCAGCGTCGAAAAAATCTCCTGGCCCCGCGCCGGATCGTCGAGCGGCGTGCCGTTGATGGCGGTCACCAGGTCCCCCGGCCGTAAGCCGAGCCGTGTAAACGCCTGCCGGTTGCGTCCCGGGTAAACCCGGTAGCCGCGCTGCTTGCCCTGTGCGAACACCGGCTGCGGCCGCATGATGTCCGAGATGACCCCCGGCTCACTGGTGATGAGCTGCCTCATGCGCTCGGCGATGGGGTTTTCGGTCGGCAGATTGGCTACCGGCGGTGGCGCCATGGCCACGCCTGTGCTTTGCCGCGGCAGTGCGAGGGACTCCAGGCTCCCGTTCCGATCCAGGATCACCTTGTCACTGAGGACAGAGTGCAGCTTTACCCCGCCCGGCACAATGTCGCCCACTGCGTACACCTTCGCGTTCGAGGCGTTCTCGCCAATGATCGCGAGCCCGTTCCGGGGGTCGGAGGCGGCGATGATGCCGGTCAGGATCAGGGGAATGTTGGTCTGGGGTGCGTTGTCGGCGTTTGCGGCGGGCGGCGCCTTGGTACGGCCGAACAGGTCGGCGTTGGCGATGGTCGCGGCATTCACCCGGGGTGCGGGTGGCGGGACGGCGATCGGCGCGGAACTTGCGGAGGAGCCGGCTTTACCGCCCGTGAGATCGGTAACGATCAGAGCGGCCTGCACGCCGAGCGCGAGCGCCAGCACCCAGGTTGCGATGCGCGGCCCGTGCTGAAGCATGAGCGATCGCCACCGGTCAGGTGCCGGCATGTTCTCGAGCCAGGAAGCGGCGTTCATCGGCTGGATCGGCCCTCAATCGGAACCCTTCAGGAATACGGCGCGGAATGCTCAAAGGATGCCCCGCGCCGCGCGCGCGGGCGACATCATACGAGTGTGATCTCTGCGCTCTCAAGCAATTGTTTTCGTTCGGTAAACTCCATCACTCTTTTGCCCGCTTGTGTTGCTGAATGGCGACCCCTATAAAGACCAGCATGTCTGACCCGCAGATCTCGCGCCCCGATGCCGGCGTTGTCGTCGAAGAGGCGCGGCCGCAGGTCAAGCAACCCCCGCTTTATCAGGTCGTTCTATTGAACGATGACTACACGCCGATGGAGTTTGTCGTCGACGTGCTGGAAAAATTCTTTGCGCTCAATCGCCCCACGGCGACGCGCATCATGCTGGAGGTCCACACGAAGGGTAAGGGTGTTTGCGGAGTCTTCACATACGAGATTGCAGAAACTAAGGTAGCGCAGGTGACCACCTACGCGCGCGACAACCAGCATCCGCTGATGTGCACTCTGGAAGAGGCCTGATTCTCCGTCGGAAGGTTTAGCTAACGTGCTGTCCAATGAGCTTGAATACTGTCTCAACGATGCGTTTCACCAGGCGCGTGAAGCCCGTCATGAGTACCTGACGGTCGAGCACCTGCTGCTCGCCATCCTCGACACTCCCAAGGTGCGGGAAATCCTGCGTGCATGCGGAGCGGATCTCGCGAAGCTCAAGCAGGAGGTGAAGGAACACATCGACCAGTCCACGCCCCGGATCGACGAATCCGAGGAGCGCGAGGTGCAGCCGACCCTCGGCTTCCAGCGCGTGCTGCAGCGGGCGCTGTTCCACGTGCAGTCGAGCGGCAAGAAGGAAGTCGGCGTCGCCAACATCCTGGTCTCGATTTTCAGTGAGAAGCAGAGCCACGCGGTGTACCTGCTGAATCGCCAGCACGTCACGCGGCTCGACGTCACCAATTACATCTCGCACGGGCTCTCGAAGATTGCCGAGGAGAAGACCTCGGACAAGGAAGAGACGCAGACGGATGGCGAGCGCGACCCCGAAGGCGGTGGCAGTGCGCTCGAGAAGTACACGACGAATCTCAATCGCCTGGCGCAGGAAGGGCGGATCGATCCGCTCATCGGCCGCAAGCTCGAAGTCGAGCGCACCATCGAAATTCTCTGCCGCCGTCGCAAGAACAATCCGCTGTATGTCGGCGAAGCCGGCGTCGGCAAGACCGCCATCGCGGAAGGTCTCGCGCGGCTGATCGTCGAGGGGAAGGTGCCCGAGGTGCTCACGGACTGCACCATCTACGCGCTCGACATGGGCTCGCTCATCGCCGGCACGAAGTATCGCGGCGATTTCGAGAAGCGCCTGAAGGGCGTGATCACGGAGCTCAAGAAACAGCCCGGCGCCATTCTCTTCATAGATGAGATCCACACGGTGATCGGTGCGGGCGCTGCCTCCGGCGGCGTCATGGACGCCTCGAATCTCATCAAGCCCGTGCTGACGAACGGCGAAATCCGCTGCATCGGCTCGACCACCTACCACGAGTACCGCGGCATCTTCGAGAAGGATCACGCGCTCGCGCGGCGTTTCCAGAAGATCGATGTCGTGGCGCCGAGCGTCTCGGAGACGGTCGAGATCCTCATGGGGCTCAAGAGCCGCTTCGAGGAGCATCACGGCGTGACGTATGCCGATGAGGCGCTGAAGGCGGCCGCCGAGCTGGCCGAGCGCCACATCAACGAGCGGCAGCTGCCCGACAAGGCCATCGACGTGGTGGACGAGGCGGGCGCGCGGTTGCGCCTGAAGCCGATCGCGGAGCGTGAGACCACGGTCGAAGTGCGCCACATCGAGGATGTGGTCGCGCGCATGGCGCGCATTCCGGCGAAGAGCGTGTCGACCTCGGACCGCGAGGTGCTGAAGAACCTCGAACGCAATCTGAAGCTCACGATCTTCGGGCAGGACAAGGCGATCGAAGCGCTGGCCGCATCCATCAAGATGGCACGCTCGGGCCTCGGCGATCAGAGAAAGCCCGTCGGCAGCTTCCTGTTTGCCGGCCCGACCGGCGTCGGCAAGACGGAAGTCACGCGGCAGCTCGCGCTCGTGATGGGCGTGGAGTTCCTGCGCTTCGACATGTCCGAGTACATGGAGCGGCACACGGTGTCGCGGCTCATCGGCGCGCCGCCGGGATACGTGGGTTTCGATCAGGGTGGCTTGCTGACCGAGGCCATCACGAAGCATCCGCATTGCGTACTGCTGCTCGATGAGATCGAGAAGGCGCATCCGGATGTGTTCAACCTGCTGCTGCAGGTGATGGACCACGGCACGCTCACGGACAACAACGGGCGCAAGGCGGATTTCCGCCACGTCATCATCATCATGACCACGAATGCGGGCGCGCAGGAGATGGCGCGGCCGTCGATCGGGTTCACCACGTCAGACAATGCGAGCGATGGGATGGAGGCGATTCGTCGTTTGTTCTCGCCTGAATTCAGAAACCGGCTCGATGCCGTCATCCAGTTCGGCTCGCTCGATCCGGCGACCATCGAACGCGTGGTCGACAAGCTCATCGTCGAAGTGGAATCGCAGCTCGAGCAGAAGGGCGTGCAGATTGCGCTGGACGATGCCGCGCGGGCCTGGATTGCCGAGAAAGGCTACGACCCGAAGATGGGTGCGCGGCCGATGGCGCGCATCATCCAGGAGCACATCAAGCGACCGCTGGCCGAGGAGCTCCTGTTCGGGCGCCTGGCCAACGGCGGCAGCGTGCGGATTTCGGTGTCCAAGGACGGCACGAAGCTCGACCTGGATTGCACCCCGGCCCCACAGCCCGAGGTGACCGTCTAAGGAACCTAACGACCGCGGTAGATGATTCGGCCCTTCGTCAGGTCATAGGGCGTCATCTCCACGGTCACCTGGTCGCCCGTCAGGATACGAATGTAGTTCTTGCGCATCTTCCCGGAGATGTGCGCATTCACGACGTGGCCATTCTTCAGCTTCACGCGGAAGGTCGTGTTGGGCAGGGTCTCGACGACCTCACCCTCCATCTGGATCGCATCTTCTTTTGCCATACAGCCTTAGGGCCTCAAGGGCCGCGAATCATGCATAAACGCCCCGGCCAATGCAATTTGCCGCAGGTTTAAGGCAGGTCCGGGTCCGCGGCTGGCAGGGTCATCGGCAACGGCGCGAGGGAGGCGTGCTCGCGAAGCAGGGCCTGGAAGCGCGTGCGCGGGATGCGACGGCTCCCTAACGACTCGAGGTGAGTCGACGCCATCTGGCAATCGATGATCACGATGCTTGCGGCGATACAGGTATCGACCAGTCGCGCCAGCGCCACCTTGGACGCATCCCGCTCCCGGCTGAACATCGACTCGCCGAAGAACACGCCGCCGAGGCGCACGCCGTACAGCCCGCCCACGAGCCGCGATCCCTGATAGGTCTCCACGCTGTGTGCGTAGCCGCGCCGGTGCAGCTCGACGTAGGCCGCGAGCATCTCCGGCGTGATCCACGTGCCCAGGCTCTGCTCCCGTGGCGCGGCGCAGGCTTCGATCACGCCCCTGAAGTCCCGGTCGATGGCGCACGCGAAGCCACCGTTGCGCACCCGCTTGGCGAGGCTGCGAGTGCAGCGGAACTCCTCGGGGTACAACACGGCACGTGGATCGGGCGACCACCAGAGCACGGGTTGTCCCGGTGAGTACCACGGGAAAATCCCACGCTTGTAAGCAGCCAGCAGTCGCGCCGTGGACAAATCCCCGCCGGCGGCGAGCAGGCCCGCCGGCTCATCGAGCGCGCGCTCGAGCGGCGGAAACCATTCGGGCTCATCCTGCGGCGAGAGCCAGGTAATCGTCTTCACAGCGGAGGCGCTCAGAGCATCTCAAGGTTCGCGGAAGGGAACGTGCTCACGCACCTCCGCAGCATACTCATCGATCGCCGCGCCTTCACGGCCGAGGTAGTCGTCGATGGCCGCCCGGAAGCGGCGGTCCGCAATGTGGTGGGCGGACCACGTGAGCACGGGCTCGAAGCCGCGCGCCACCTTGTGCTCGCCCTGCGTTCCCGGCTCGAAGCGCGCGAGCCGCTGCTCGATGCAGAACTCCACGCCCTGGTGATAGCAGGTTTCGAAGTGGAGGCTGTGGTACTCGGCCTCGGCACCCCAGTAGCGGCCGAACAGGGTGTCGTCGCTCCTGAAGAAGATGGCGGCGGCGACCGGCTTGCCGGCATAGCGGGCCACCTTGATCAGCAACGCATCGCCGAGCGTGCGGCCGATCTCGGCAAAAAACGACTTCGTCAGGTACGGCTCGTGGCCGTGTCGCAGGAACGTGTCGCGGTGATACGCGTACACGCGATCCAGCAGGCGCCCATCGAGATCGCCGCCCGTGCGTGTGTCGAAGGTGATGCCGGCCTCGGCCACGCGACGCCTCTCGCGCCTGGCTTTCTTGCGTTTCTCGGCCGTGAACGTCTCGAGGAACGCATCGAAGCTCGAGTAGCCGCGATTGTGCCAATGGAACTGGCAGTCGCGGCGCAGGAGCCAGCCCGCCCGCTCACAGGCAACGCGGGCGGGATCGTCGAGAAACAGTGCGTGCGCCGAGGAAAGGGAATGCTCTGCCGAGTAGTCTTCGATCGCCTCGATGAGTTTCGCGGCCGTCGTGGCTGCATCCAGATCGGGTCGCAGGAGCAGGCGCGGACCGGTTGCCGGCGTGAAAGGCACGGCGACCGTGAGTTTCGGGTAGTAGTTGCGGCCGACGCGGGCGTACGCCTGCGCCCAGGCAAAGTCGAATACGAACTCGCCGTACGAGTGGACTTTGCTGAAGGCCGGAGTGGCTGCCGCAAGGCCGCGCTCATCGGACAGCGTGATGTAGCGGGGCTCCCAGCCCGTGCGCGTTCCTACGCAACCGGTGTGTTCCAGAGCGGAAAAGAACTCGTGCCGTAGAAACGGCACGCGCGTGCCGTTCAGCGCATTCCACTGCCGTGCGTCGACATCCGCGATACGTTTGTGGACCGCGCTCCGCAGATTTGCAGACCGTACCGGCTGATCCACGGCGTCTCTAGTGACCAGCGTCCAGGCGCTCGAGGAATTTGTCGGCGTCGAGCGCGGCCATGCAGCCCGACCCCGCGGACGTGATTGCCTGGCGATACACGTGGTCCGCCACGTCCCCGGCCGCGAAGACGCCTGGCACGCTCGTCGCAGTGGCATCGCCCTCCGCGCCGCTCTTCACTTTCAGATAGCCGTCGTCGCGCATCGCGAGCTGTCCCTTGAAGATGCCGGTGTTCGGCTCGTGCCCGATCGCGATGAACAGACCCGTGATGTCGAGCTCGTGTTTCTTGCCATCGATGAGGTCCCTCAGACGCACGCCGGACACACCCGAGTCGTCCCCGAGCACCTCGTCGACCGTGTGATTCCAGATGATCTTCATCTTGCCCGCATGCGCGCGCTCGAACAGGCGATCCTGGAGAATCTTCTCCGCGCGGAGCTTGTCCCGGCGATGCACGAGCGTGACATGCGCGGCGATGTTCGACAGGTACAATGCTTCCTCGACCGCCGTGTTGCCTCCGCCGACCACCGCCACGCGCTGATTGCGGAAGAAGAACCCATCGCAGGTGGCACAGGCCGACACGCCCTTGCCCCGAAAGGCCTCCTCGGAGGGCAGGCCCAGGTACTTGGCGCGCGCGCCGGTGGCAATGATGAGAGCATCCGCCGTATAGAGCCCCGAATCGCCGGCCAGTTCGAACGGCCGCTTGCCGAGGTCCACCTTGTGTATGTGATCGTTCACGAGCTGCGTCGCGAAACGCTCGGCATGCGCGCGCATGCGCTCCATGAGCGCCGGGCCCTGGAGCCCCTCGACGTCCCCCGGCCAGTTGTCGACGTCGGTGGTCGTCATGAGCTGGCCGCCCTGCTCGACGCCCGTGATCAGGAGCGGGCTGCGATTGGCCCGGGCCGCGTAAACGGCTGCGCTGTAGCCCGCGGGGCCGGAGCCGAGAATGACGAGGCGGCTGTGGCGTGGTGTCCTCATGGATGCCTATCTGTTTGAATACTGCCGGGCAATGGTACCAACTATGCTGGCGCGTAAGCCGTGCGCAACCCGCGCGGCCGCGATCGCCTCTATAATTTCAGGCGCTCTCCATATTCTTTCGGGAACTCAACGAATTGGCTGAATCATCCGTCTCTACCCGAACCTCTGGAAAATTCACGGCCGCCGTTGCGCGCGGCCTGCGCGAAAGCGCCGCCATCGCCATCGCCGTCGTGGCCCTGGTGGTGTTCGTGGCCCTCGCCACGTACAGCCCTGACGACACGGCCTTCTCGTTTGCCGGGGAGTCGCCGATCCGCAATTCCATCGGGCCGGTGGGCGCCTGGTTCGCGGACGTGCTGTTCTTTCTCTTCGGCCGGCCGGCGTTCCTGTTTCCGGTCATGCTGGCCGTGTGGTGCTGGAACCTGTTCCGCAACCGCCGGAACGAGGAGCGCAGCTCCCGCGCGAACACGGCTGTGAGAGTGGCCGGCTTCGCGCTCGTACTGGTTGCGAGCTGCGGCCTTGCGACCCTCCACTGGGATCCGGGCACGCTACGGAACACGGCTGGCGGCGTGGTCGGGAGTCTTGCGGGGCAGGGGTTCGCCTCGGGTGTGCACTTCCTTGGCGCGACGCTCCTGCTCATCGCCGCGTGGATGGCGGGGCTGTCGCTCGCATTCGGCGTGTCGTGGCTCACGGTGATGGACCGCATCGGTGAGTACACGTGGTCCGGCGTCGCGTGGGTACGTGAGCAACTGGCCACGAAGCGCGAGGTCGCCGAGGGCCGCGAGCGCAAGCAGGCTCGCATGGAGGTCGCGAAGACCGAGCAGAAGAAGTCCGCCACGCGCGCGCCGCCGCGTATCGAAGCGATTCCGCAGATCGTGGAGAAGAGCGAGCGCGTGGAAAAAGAGCGGCAGGTGCCGCTGTTCGAGGCGCCGAAGTCCGGTGAGCTGCCGGCGCTGAAGCACCTCGACGATCCGCCGGTGCAGGAGCCGAGCTATTCCGCCGAGGCGCTCGAAGCGCTGTCGCGTCTCGTCGAAATGAAGCTCAAGGATTTCGGCATCGAAGCCGAAGTCGTTGCCGTGCAGCCTGGCCCGGTCGTCACTCGCTTCGAGTTGCGTCCGGCGCCCGGCATCAAGGCGAGCGCCATCACGGGTCTTGCGAAGGATCTGGCGCGTGCACTCTCGGTGCTGAGCGTGCGTGTGGTCGAGGTGATCCCCGGCAAGAACGTCATGGGCCTCGAGATCGCGAACGAAAAGCGCGAGGTCGTCACGCTCGGCGAGATCCTGCGGTCCAAGGCTTACGACGATATGCAGTCGCCGCTCGCGCTGGCGCTGGGCAAGGACATCGGCGGTCAGCCTGCAGTCGCGGACCTCACGCGCATGCCGCACCTCTTGATCGCGGGTACCACCGGTTCGGGCAAGTCCGTCGCGATCAACGCCATGGTGCTGTCGCTGCTCTACAAGAGCACGGCCGAGCACGTGCGCATGATCATGATCGATCCGAAGATGCTGGAGCTCTCGGTGTACGAGGGCATTCCGCATCTGCTCGCGCCCGTGGTCACGGACATGAAGCAGGCCGCGAACGCGTTGCGCTGGTGCGTGGTCGAGATGGATCGGCGCTACCGGCTCATGGCCGCGCTCGGCGTGCGCAACATCGTGGGCTTCAACCGGAAGGTGCGCGATGCGAACGAGGGCGGCAAACCGATTCGCGACCCGGTGATGATGGAGATGGCGTCGAACGATCCCACGTTCGATCAGAGCCAGATCCCCAATCTCGTGCCGCTGCCTTACATCGTCGTCATCATCGACGAGCTGGCCGACCTGATGATGATCGTCGGCAAGAAGGTGGAGGAGCTCATCGCGCGCCTGGCACAGAAGGCGCGCGCCTCGGGCATCCACCTGGTGCTGGCGACCCAGAGGCCCTCCGTGGATGTGATCACGGGCCTCATCAAGGCCAACATTCCCACGCGCATCGCGTTCCAGGTGTCCTCGCGCGTGGATTCCCGCACGATTCTGGATCAAATGGGTGCGGAGACCCTGCTGGGTCACGGCGACATGCTCTACCTGCCCGCAGGCACGTCTCTTCCTACCCGCTGCCATGGTGCATTCGTTTCCGACCAGGAAGTGCACCGGGTAGTGGCCTCGCTCAAGCAGGACGTCCCGCCGAACTATATCGAGGACGTGCTGTCTGGACCGAGGACGCCGATTCCGGGCATTTCCGCGGACGACGGCGACGAGGCCGTGGGCGGAGTCTCAGCCGATTCCGAGCAGGACGCGCTGTATGACGAAGCCGTGAAAATCGTGACCCAGGAGCGCAAGCCTTCCATTTCATACGTCCAGCGGCGTCTCAAGATCGGTTACAACCGTGCGGCCCGGCTTCTCGAGCAGATGGAAGCGGCGGGTGTCGTGGGACCCCTCCAATCCAACGGCTCCCGCGAAGTGCTGGCCGCCGCTCCGGCGGCGGATTGAGCGTGCAGCGCCTGTTTGCGCTGCTGCTTGCAGCGCCGTTCGTGCTCGGCGCCGATGCCGGCACACCCCTGGACAAATACTTCGAGGGGCTCAATACCCTGCGTGCAACCTTCACACAAACCGTGAAGGATGCACGCGGGAAGAACGTCGACCGGTCCACCGGAACCCTCGTCGTGTCCCGTCCCGGCAAGTTCCGGTGGGAAGTGCGTCAGAAATCCGGTGGCGGCGGCGCGGGTCAGCTGCTGGTGGCGGACGGGCGCAACGTATGGTTTTTCGATCCCGACCTTGAACAGGTTACGGTTAAACCGATCGACACCGCGCTATCGTCGACCCCGGCCATGCTGCTCTCCGGGGCATCGGACCTCCGTGAGAGCTTCAAGGTGACCCCCGCCGGCGCGCGCGACGGGCTCGACTGGGTGCTGGTCGAGCCGAAGCGGAGCGACGCGGATTTCCGGCGCGCACTGTTTGGTTTCGGGAAGGCTGAGCTCAAACGCATGATCATCGACGACCGCCTCGGGCAAACCGCCACGATCGAGTTCGACAGCGTCACGCGCAACGCGCGCGTGTCGCCGGAGGAGGTGAGCTTCACGCCGCCCCCCGGCACGGACGTCATCGGGAAGCCGGCAGCGTGAGCGTCGAATCGAGCTTCCTCACGGAGCGGCCGAAGCTGCGGTTCGCGTGGCTGTGGTGGGTCGTGGGCTATCTACTGGTGATCCTCACGGTCAACGAGAGCCTGGTGACCGATCCGGAGGCCATCCCGATCGCCGTCAACGACAAGGTCGTGCACTTCACCGGCTATTTCCTGCTGGCCAGCTGGTTCGGCGGCGTCGCACGGCGCCGGCGCTACTGGCTCGTGGCGCTCGCGCTGCTTATCCTTGGCGGCGGAATCGAAATCGCGCAGGGGACCATGCACAACGGTCGCGATGCCGAATGGCTCGACATGCTGGCGAACACGCTTGGCGTCACTGCCGGGCTCGGTCTCGCCGCGCTCGGCCTCGGCATGTGGATGGTGTGGGTGGAGCGCCTGCTGCGCCTGCAGAAGTAACCGTCGATGGCGGCTCCCGCGCGATCCTCGCCGCCATTGCGCCCGCTCGCCGACCGCATGCGGCCTCGTACTCTCGATGAGTTCGTCGGCCAGAAACACCTCCTCACTCCCGGCAAGCCGCTGCGACAGGCCATCGAAGGCGGGCAGCTTCACTCGCTGATCCTCTGGGGGCCCCCCGGCACCGGGAAAACGACGCTCGCGCGCATGATGGCGGAGCGCTCGCATGCGCAGTTCATTGCGCTCTCCGCGGTGATGGCGGGCGTGAAGGACATTCGTGCGGCGGTCGAGCAGGCGAAGGAAGCGCGCGCCACGCATGGCAAGCCGACTGTGCTGTTCCTCGATGAGGTGCATCGCTTCAACAAGGCGCAGCAGGACACTTTCCTGCCGTACCTCGAAGACGGCACGCTGATCTTCATCGGCGCTACCACCGAGAATCCCTCGTTCGAAGTCATCAGCGCGTTGCTGTCTCGTGCACGCGTTTACGTGCTGCGTGCGCTGAAGGAAGAAGACATCATCGGTGTACTGAAGCAAGCGCTGGCGGACGAGGAGCGCGGGCTCGGCAAGGAAAAGATCGAGATCGCACCGGATGCGCTGTCGTTGATCGCGCGCGCGGCGGATGGCGATGCACGGCGCGGGCTGAACATGCTGGAGCTCGCGGCGAGTCTCGCCGAGGCTTCCGGCACGGATGAGGCGCGCACGATCGACATGCGTATCGCGCAGGAAGTAGCGACCGGTACACGTCGACGATTCGACAAAGGCGGCGATCAGTTTTACGACCAGATCTCCGCGCTTCACAAAGCCGTGCGGGGCACCGATCCGGATGGCGCGCTGTACTGGTTCTGCCGGATGCTGGATGGCGGTTGCGATCCGCTTTACATCGCGCGCCGCGTGGTGCGCATGGCCATCGAGGATATCGGCCTCGCCGATCCGCGCGCGTTCGCAATGACACTGGATGCGTGGGAAGCATACGACCGGCTCGGCAGTCCCGAAGGCGAGCTCGCTATCGCGAACGCAGTGGTGTATCTCGCGTGCGCGCCGAAGAGCAATGCAGTGTACGTGGCGATGGGCGAAGCCATGGAAGACGTGGAGCGCTTCGGTACGCTCGATGTGCCAGCGCGCTTCCGCAACGCTCCGACGCGGCTCATGAAGGAGCTGGGTCACGGCGCGGGCTATCGCTATGCGCACGACGAGCCGGATGCTTATGCCGCGGGCGAGCGCTATTTGCCCGATGAGTTGCCGGATCGGCGATACTACCGGCCGGTTTCGCGCGGCCTCGAAATCAAGATTGGCGAGGCGCTGGCGCGATTGCGTTCGAAAGCCAAAGACGAGTAGTAGACGAGTGATCGACATCAAGCTGCTTCGTTCCGACCCCGATGCCGTGGCCCGCAATCTCGCGCGCCGCGGCTTCGTGCTGGATGTGTCCGCGCTGAAGGCGATCGACGAGCGCCGCAAGCTGGCGCAGGTCGAGGTCGACCGGCTGCGTTCGGAGCGTAACGCGCACGCCAAGGCGGTGGGCATCGCGAAGGGGCGCGGTGAGGACATCGCGCCGCTGATTGCGAAAGGTGAGGACCTCACGAAGGGGTTGGCAGCTGCGGATCAGCAGCTCGCTGACAACCTCGTGGAGCTCGATCGCTGGCTCATGAGCTTGCCGAACCTGCTGCACGAGTCTGTACCGGAAGGGCGAGACGAGACGGGCAACGTCGAAGTGCGGCGCTGGGGCGAGCCGCGCAGGTTTTCGTTCGAGCCGAAGGATCACGTGGCGCTCGGTGAGGCATTGCGCGGGCTGGACTTCGAAGCGGCGAGCCGCATATCGGGCGCGCGGTTCGTGGTGATGCGCGGTGGCGTGGCACGACTGCATCGTGCACTTGGTCAGTACATGGTGGATCTGCACACGCGCGAGCATGGCTACACCGAGGTGTATGTGCCGTACCTCGTGCAGGCGCCCGCACTCTACGGCACGGGGCAGCTTCCCAAGTTCAAGCAGGATCAGTTCGCGGTGGAAGGAGAGGGAGATTTCTATCTCATTCCGACTGCTGAAGTGCCGGTCACGAATCTCGTGCGCGAGCAGATTCTCGCGGCGGAGTCTCTTCCGCTGAAGTTCGTGGCGCACACGCCGTGCTTCCGCTCCGAGGCGGGCGCGGCGGGCAAGGACACTCGCGGCATGATCCGCAATCACCAGTTCGACAAGGTGGAGGTCGTGCACATCGTACGGCCGGCGGATTCGTACGCGGCGCTGGAGGAGCTCACCGGTCATGCAGAGGAGGTGCTGAAGCGCCTCGAGCTGCCGTATCGGGCAGTCGCACTCTGCGCGGGTGACGTTGGCAACAGCAGCGCGAAGACGTATGACCTTGAAGTGTGGCTGCCGGGGCAGAACCGCTATCGCGAGATTTCTTCGTGCAGCAACTTCGAGGCGTATCAGGCGCGACGAATGCAGGCTCGCTGGCGCAATCCGGAAACGGGCAAGCCGGAACCGGTGCACACGCTGAACGGTTCGGGACTGGCGGTGGGTCGCACGCTGGTTGCCGTTCTCGAGAACTACCAGAACGCGGATGGCTCGATCACCGTGCCCGGTGTGCTGAAGCCGTACATGGGAGGCGTCGAGCGCATCGCTGCGACGTGAGGAGCGTCTCGTGGAAATCACTGGCGGATGTTTCTGCAAGGCAGTTCGCTATCGCGCCACCGCTGCTCCCATCGTTACTCGCGTCTGCTGGTGTCGTGACTGCCAGTACCTCGGCGCTGGCAGTGGCACGGTGAATGTGTGTTTCCGCACGGATGCCTTCACGATCGAAGGCAGGCAGGAGCTGCGTGATCACCGCTCCGTCGCGAACAGCGGCAATGTCATGCATCGCCGCTTCTGCGGTCTGTGCGGCACGCCGATGTTCAGCGAAGCCGAAGCGCGCCCGCACCTCATCTTCGTCCGCGCCGGCACGCTCGACGACCCCGAAGTCGCCAGGCCCGACATGACCATCTGGACCTCGCAAGCCCCCACCTGGGCCTGCATCAACCCGGCCCTGCCGCGTGTCGACGAACAGCCTCCGCCCGCGGCCTGAGAAAGGAATCGTCACTGGGAATCTGCGACAATGCGCGCCCGCCCCGGAGAGGTGGCAGAGCGGTTGAATGCACCGGTCTTGAAAACCGGCAACCTCGCAAGGGGTTCGCGAGTTCGAATCTCGCCCTCTCCGCCAGATTTCTAGGGTTTTGGCGCTTTCCGCGCCGCCCGTTTGTTACAAAAAAGCCGCCGAGTTGCACCACGAGTTGCAACGGCTCCGCCGTCCTCCCTATCGTCAGCGCGACCGCGCGTTTGCGCGCGTACTACAGGGGGCGGCCATGCCATCCATCACGAAGCGAAAGAACGGTGACGGGACGACCAGCTTTTTGGCGCAGGCGCGGGTGCAGGGCTTCAAGCCCAGCGCGAAGACCTTTGGCGATCGCAAGGCCGCCGAGCGTTGGGCGAAGGAGACCGAGGCGCTGTTGCGCGGGCAGCGGGAACGCTCGGAAGGGCGGCCGGACCTTGCCGTGCTCACCGTCGGTGAACTGATCCTAGAATACCTGCGTGATCCAGAGACGGTTGCGTTGAAGACGTTCGACGACACGCACCGGCTGCTCTGCTGGTTTGTTCAGGAAGTCGGAACCATGCGCGCGCTGGACCTGAACGTGCTTCGCCTGCGGGAGCTGCGGACGAAGCTGAGCAAGGGGCGCGAGCCCGCGACAGTGAACCGTTACCTCGGCGCGGCGCGTTCTTGCTGGAATTTCGGACGCAGCGCGGGCCTCATTCCGCGCGACCACTTGTGGCCGGAACGCTTGATGCTCAGCGAGCCGGCGGGCAGAACCCGGTTCCTGAACGACGAAGAACTGACGAAGCTGAAGAAGGCTGCGCGTGAACATTCGCCGCTGATGAACGCGACGGTGATCGTCTCGCTGGCGACCGGCATTCGGCAGGGTGAGTTGCTTCGCTTGGACTGGTCCGACATCGATATGGTACGCAAGACGCTTCGCGTACGGTTGTCGAAAAACGGCGAGCAGCGCTCGGTGTTTTTGCCGGACGCGGCGATCACGGCGCTGAAGGAATTGCAGGGCGGAAAGGTGCGCAACATTACCGGCGCAGTTTTTATTCGCGACGGCAAGCGGCTGGTGAAATCGACGCTGGAGTGCTACTGGCGGAAGACCATCCGGAAAAACGCGGGCCTCGAAGATTTCCGCTGGCACGATTTGCGGCACTCATGCGCCTCGTTCCTCGCGCAGCAGGGAGCCACGCTCGTGCAGATCGGTGCCCAGCTTGGCCACAAGAGTCCGGCCATGACGGCGAGATACAGTCACCTCGTTGAAGGCGCACCGCTGCCCGCACACGCCGCGCTGAATAGTAAGCTGGCCTGAATCGTGGGGTGGTAAACATTCAGGCACTTACGCTTGGCGGCGCGCCCTCAACCAAATCTGTGTCAAGTTTTCGCGCTGACTAAATTTACATTCAGGTCAGCAAGTTAACCCGCCGATGGCTTGTACAGGTTTCTGGAATCTCGAAATCCTGTTGTATGTAGTAACGCGTGTTCAATACGTGAGCGCGCGTAAATGCCAAAGACCCTCGACGATTCTTGGTGCTTGAAGGCTTGGCCTTCCACCGTTTTCCCCAATGATGTCCAACGCGCACGCTACCTCGTGCGCCAGCACCGCCAAGACCTTCTGAACGCGGGTGCGCTCGCTCGCGTCGGCAAAGACTTGGTCATATTCGGCGCGCGCTACCGTCGCTGGTTACAAACCAAGTCAGCAGATGTGGCCGGCTACCAGATCGCGCCGAACCGCCGCGGACGCTCAGCAGCATAACAATTTCATCAACCGCCGGGCCGCGCGCTAACGCGAACCCGGCATTGCCAAGGAGCAAAAGCGATGCAAGACGATAACAGACAAGACGATTTTCAAGAGGCGAGCGGGTGTATGAACCAGCGGAACCCGAAGACGAAAACAAAAACAATCAGCGTAACGCTGGACGGGCACGAGCCCCTAAACGTGGTGGTTGAATCCATTGCGGGGAATGCAGAGACCAGACAGTGGCTAGGGCAATTCGCCTTTGCATACTCAATGATCAGCGCCCTCCGTTCGCCGCACGACCTCGCGTATAGCATCCATGTCGACGGGATGGAGACCAGAGCCGCGCCCGTCCCGAGCCGAAGCGGCGAATGCAGCGCGGCTCACGCGTACGACGTGCACGATGACGAAGTGCGCGTCAAGGCGCTCTTCCCCGAGGGCATCACGAACGCCGAAGTCCCGCTCGTTCTGAAGCAGGCTATCGAGGCGTACTTCTAACAGCGGATGCTCGACGAGACGCCCACCGTCGACGCGCAGGTCAGCGCCGCTATCGAGCAGGCGTGCTCGGCACCGCATGCCCGCGCCGAACGCGCACGCGAGGCGCTGCGGCGCGTGGATCAGCTCGAGGAGCAAGTCGAAGCGGGCGAGCGCGCGAAGGGAATGCTACGGCAAGCGTGGTACGAGTACGCGGCGCCGCTGGTTGAACAGCGCGCAGTCATGCCGAGCACCAAGGCGTTCGGCGAATGGGTGAAGGCGAACAAGCTGGACACCGGGCGGGCCGCGAGCAAGGCGGTGCGCAGCGACGCCATGTGGATGGTCGAGCATTGGGCTGAGTTACAACGTTGTAACTCAATCAAAGCGCACCACCCGACGCGCGTCCGTCAGGAATTTCGCGAACGCGGCGAGGCAGGCGGCAAGCTGGCGCGTGAATTTGGCGTCGCGCCGTTCAGCGTACTGAACGCGCGGAGCGGAGCATGGCAGGAGCGAAAGCGCCTTTGGCGCGCGGTGGGTCTACGGGGTGGTGAAGGCCGTGCCGTTGAAGACCCGACCACGTGTGTGGAGACGCCATGGATGAAGCGCGGTCCCGATGGTGCAGGAAGTGAATTCGACCCCGCGCTGGCCGAGTGGCTGATCAACTCTTTCAGCGCGCCGGGTGCCGTGGTGCTCGATCCGTTCGCGGGCGGTGCGACGCGCGGCATCGTCGCGGGCAGGCAGGGCTGCCACTACTACGGCGTCGACATCTACCCGCAGCAGATCGAAGCGAACCGGCGGCAGGCGCAGGCGCATGAGCTTCAACCGGACCTCATGCCGCAATGGGTATGCGGCGACTCGCACGAGCTGCTGGCGGACGCGCCCGAGTGCGATCTGATCCTTACGAGCCCGCCATTCTTCGACTTGGAGAAGTACGGCGCTGACCCGCGTGACTTGGCAAACATGAAGTGGCCGCAGTTCCGACGCGCTTACCGGGAAATCATCGCAAGCGCCTGCTCGAAGTTACGCGACAACCGCTTCGCCGCCATCGTTGTCGGCGACGTGCGTGACGAGCGCGGGTTCCTTCGTCGCCTGCCCGACCTGACCGCCGACGCCTTTGAAGCGTGCGACGTGCGCCTCTACAACGACTTCGTTCTCGAACAGCCTTGCGGCTCCGCGCCGCTGCGCGCCTCGCAGTTCGCCGTCAGCCGCAAGGCGGTGCGCGTCCATCAAAGCGTGCTCGTCTTCGTCAAAGGAGATCCCGGAAAGGCTGCGCAGTACAGCGGCGAGCGCCGGGACGAAGACAAGACCCGCCACTAGCGCGCGCACCAGGTGCGCGCGTGCACTCAAGCACTTGGGATGCGTGGCATGCGGTTCGCATCCTCCATCTCACTTCAACAGGACTTGCGAGTTCCAAAAACGCCGCTAGTCTTCGCAGCCCATTTTCCGGAACGACGTGACTTGGAAAGACAGCCAGCAAACCCGATCCGCCGCATCGCGTACCTGCGCGCCCTTCTCGGCGTTGAGACGAGCCGCGCGGTCTACCAGCGAATTACGCACGGTCGCTTTCCCCCGCCTGACCTGAATGACGGCCGCAACGGCTGGCTCGATTCAACGGTGCGCGCGTGGGAAGCCTCCGAGCGCGCGACGGTTCACAAGCGCCAGACGGCGCTGACAGCTGCATAAGAAAAACGAAAACCCAATCGGAAGAAATGGGGAGGAACTAAAAGGCCCAGACGACTTTGCGAAACGAATCACCTGCCGCTGCAGCAAATACCAGCGCCGATGTTCGATTTCGGTGCGTTGTCTGCACTGCCACCTTTCGACCTTCGATCTACGAGATTTTGCGCTGCCGGGAGTGCGCTGAGCGCTTTCGCTTTGCCTGCATGGAGGCGCCGACCCGGGAACGCTGAACCAAAAGAAAACGCCCGGGCGGCAATTCCCGGGCGTTTGTTCGTGCACGCGGACGGTTTCAAGACGGCAGCGCGGGCACGAGGAAGAGTATAGCGCGACTACTGCGGGACCCAACAAAGTCGCTAGGGCCGAGTTTGACCGGTGGCCCAAGTTGGAAGGGAGAGCAAAGCCTCCCTAAAGAGAACCGGGACGTGGAACGCCTGCTGCGACCACGACTGACGACGGCTCTGCAAGCTCTGCGAGGTCCATGGTCAGAACGAACTCCAGCCTCGCGCCAGCCGCGGGACTGGGGTTAGTTCGACTGCCTTCGGATGCAGATGCAGGTCCATGACCCTGATCCGTGAGCCTCTCGGATTGATCCGAGAATCTTCGGATTTCTTTTCTGGAGATGATTCTTCTATGGACGAACCACTTCCAAAAAAACGGCGCGCGAAAACTTTTTTTGCGCGTAACGGCCGAGTAGCGCGCTCCCGGGGCGACGCGTCGTTCAGGCGTGCGGCACGCGTGGCTTACGCATTAGGCGGGCGATGAGCGCTCACCTGCACCACTTCAGGTTGTTGCCGCTGGCCGCACAGCACGCAGCGATCAGGCGGCTCGCTCGTTCGGGTATGCCGGTAACGACCGTCGCGGCGATCACCGGCTTGAACCTGCGCGTGATCCTGAGCGTGCTTTCTGAAACGAACCCCGGCGTCTTGCCGGTACTGGAGACAAAGACATGATTGAACCAATCAGCGCTCGCATCGTGCCGGGGGACCGGCCAGACGTGCGTATTCGTGCCGTTGACGGTACGGCCACGGCAGCGCAGTGGGACCGAGCTGACGTGCTCGAAGCCATTACCCGGAGCAAGGGCACGGCGCAGGTAGCCGGCCGCGAAGTGTTCGTGCCGCTGGCGGACGGCTCCACGCTGATCGTCGCGCTGCGCACGTGATCGCTCTGGCGGTGGCGCTCCTCGTTCTTCAGCTAGCTGCGTGTGCCGCATCGTGCTGGCCATGGCTGGCGCACATGCAGGTACGGCGTCATGTACGCAAGTAAGAACAACGCGGCACAGCGGGCGGCACGTTGGGCGACGCGCGCGGCAGACCCCCATACCGGGTCGAATCTTCCGAAAGGCGCAGGCGTATACCCCTTCGGCAACTCTTCACGCACACATGGAATGAATTTCGAACCATTACGGAGGCATTCGGCCCGATGACAACCCCGACAAAACGCGCGCCTGCCGGCCTTGGCGCGCCCGGCGCGCGGTTGTGGCGCGAACTGGCGGCGGATCATCCGCCGCAGGACGCAGGCCAGCAGGCGCTTCTGGCGCAGGTCTGCCGCGCGCGCGATACCGAGGCGGAAGCAGATGAACTGCTGAAGCGCGAGGGAATGGTGGTCAAAGCGCCGAACGGCCAGTTGCAGGCGCATCCGGCCACGCGCGTATTGGCAAGCGCCCGGCAGGCGCAACTGGCAGGGCTGCGGGCGCTGGGTTTGGCGAGCGTCGGGAAACGTGGCCAGCGGCCGGGGCGGGATTATTCCGATCCCGAATGGATCGAATCCTTCAACAACCGCCGCCGAGGGGCGAGTGCAAATGACGAGGATGAGGATGAGTTCAGTTTTCCCCCCACGAAAAGGTAAGTGTTCGATGAAGCGAAAGACCGCCGCCAACGACGCGGCAATCGATGACTTGACGACGTTGTTCGCTTGGTTCCTGCGGCGTTGGCTCCTGCAGACGCCGAGCGGTCCGCGCCGAACCGCGCAGCATGCGGTGGCCGCGTTCGCGAAGTTCTACAAGCAGCTGCGCCTCAAGTGAGCGACGCGAACCAACCGGCGCGTACGCCGTCGGTGATCGGCATGGAACACGCGCGTCGCTGCGTTCGCGAGGCCGCACTAGCCGGCTTCGATCCACGGCTTGCGAGATTGGCTGCTCTGAATTTTGCCGCAGCATTCATCGCGCGCGCCTCTGGATATGAAGCGACGACGTTGATGCGTGAATTCGAAAGCATGGTCGAAAGCCAGCGGCGCGCGTTGGCGCAACTCAAAGAGGCGGAAGCAAGTGCCGAGGACTGAAACGCGAACGCTGGCCGATGCCGTGCTCGAAGTCATGAAGAGCCAGCTCGCCATCGCGCGGGCGTATGTGGAACTGACTAAGCAGATCGACTTGCTGCGCAAAGCACTGCGCACCAACAAAAGGATTCACCGATGATTGAGGTCGAGAAAATCGTAATTCACATCCGCGCGGCAGCAGCGGATGAGTTGCCGACGGCAACGGAAAAGGCCGGTGCATTGCTGGGCGCATGGGCCCGTTCTGCCGCGGAAGCGATCACGGCCGAACTGGCGAGCGCCTCGATTGGCGGCCCTGCCTTGGTTGAAAAATATCTGCAGGCGTACTCCGGGGCGGCGGCTGGCGCGTTGGTGCAGGCGCTGAGGGAATGCAAAGCATTCGGCATCGCCGAGTGGCTCCGCCAGCAGCGGCCGGTGGTCGAGCGCACACAGCTGGAGTTCAATGAATCCGGCCGGGCTGTCGCCATGACAAAGCGCCGGGTACATGACGGACCGGAGGAGGCCGCGTGAGTACGGCGCGCGATGAGACCAAGCCGCTGACTGCCGAACAGCGTGAGGCGGCCGAGCAGCTGGCCGAGGCAGCGAAGCGGCTTGTGCATTTGTCGCCGGCCAACGAGCTGAAAACCGTTCCTGCATTCGTGGCCGCGCTGAACGACGGCACCGCGCGCGTGCGCGTCGAAATTGACTTGCCATCGGGTTCGATTCGCGTGCTGGCCGACTGGCCGGAGATGCAGAAGGACGCGCTGCTCTGTGCGGAACTGCGCACCAAGCGTACGGGGTTGAACTAATCCGAAATGCCGCTAGTCTATCTGCTCGACGGCAGCGCATCTTGCGTGCGCGCCGTTCCTTCCCGAAAGCCGCGCGCTACGTGCAGCAACGAAGGCGAAACGATCCAGCCCGACAAGGTCTGGCCTTTTGCTTTTGAATTGAACTGCACGCGATGACGCTACCTGTCTGGGGCGCAAGCCTCGAAATCAAAGCGCAGAATGTTTCTGCTGCCGGCGTATTTGCCGGCTACGCCAGCACGTTCAGCGGAAAGCCAGATAGCTACGGCGACGTGATTCGGGCTGGCGCGTTTGCCGCCAGCCTGCGCAAGCACCAGCAGGAGGGGCGGATGCCGCTCATGCTGTGGCAACACGATGTTCGTCAACCAATCGGCGCGTGGCAGGAATTCAAAGAGGACGACCGTGGACTGTTCGCGACCGGGAAGCTGACCCTCGGAACGCGGCTTGGTGCCGAGACGCATGCGCTGTTGAAGGACAACGCGCTCTCCGGTCTTTCCATTGGCTACACGCCGCTGGCGTCCGCACCCGGCAAGGGCGAAGTCCGGCGGGTGCTGACCAAGGTCGAACTGCACGAGGTCAGCATCGTTTCGATGCCCGCGAATTCCGATGCGCGGGTGACTTCCGTGAAGTCCGCCATCGCTGGGCCGGCGGATCTCCAGCGCGTTCTACAGCAGATCGGCTACTCGCAGCGCGAAGCAAAGCGTCTCGTCGCCGGCGGCTGGCCTGCTTTCACAAAAACTGACCCTTCCCCCGAACTTGATGCCGCGGTCGCACTGCTGAACGCCAGCAACGCGGCCGTCATCACCGCCATGAGGAATTTTCGACGATGAGTGCTTCCCCCGAAATCATGCAGGCCCTGCAGGGCCATACCGCCAGCGTGCAGAGCGCGATTCACCAGCTGCTTGCGCAGGTCGCCGAAGAGCGCGAACTGCGCGAAGAGCTCGAGCGCCGGTTCAACAAACTGCGCGTACAAGGCGGCGCATCCGCAAACGACGACACTATCGAGCACAAGAGCGCGCTTTCCAGCGCGATCCGCAGTTGGTATCCGAACCGCATTCGGGATGACCTGAGCGACAGCGAGTATCGCGAATACGCGAGAGCGTTCCGCACGTACATCCGCCACGGCGACCGCATGCTGAGCGCGGATGAAGCGAAAGCCATGCAGGTCGCCATCGACACCGACGGCGGTGCTCTGGCGCCGACACAGCTGCATAATGAAATCCTGCGCCTTGTTCAGAAGCAGGCGGTGATCCGTCGCCTCGCCCGCGTCATTCCCACGAGCACATGCGATCTGGAGGTGCCGCGGCAACTGACGAGCGTTGCCACCGGCTGGGTGGGTGAAGTGCAGGCCCGTCCGACGACGGCAAGCCCAACGGTTGGCAAGATCAGCATCGTGCCGCGCGAGTGGTACGCGAACCCACAGGTAACGCAGCAGTTGCTGGACGACAGCGCGTTCCCAATAGAAAGTTTCCTCGCGGAAGTGATCGCCGAGCAGTACGCCATCGATGAAGATCAGAGTTTTTTGACCGGCGACGGCATCAGCAGACCACGCGGCATTCTGACGCACACGCTGAACAGTGCCGGCGACAGCACACGCCCGGACGACACGCTGCAGTACTTCGCGACAGGACAGGCGAGCACCTTGCCGAGCACGGCGGCCGCGACCTACGACCTGTTGCAGGACGTGATCTTCTCGATGAAGCCCCGCCTCCGCACCGGCGCGGTCTGGATCGGCTCGACCAGCGTGCTCGCGGCGCTGGCGAAGTTGAAGGACGGGCAGTCGCGTCCGTTGTGGGTTGACTCCGTCGCGGCTGGCACGCCGCCGACGCTGTGCGGCTTCCCCGTGTACGAGTCCGAGCTGATGCCGACGGTCGGTGCGGGCGCCCTACCGCTGATGTTCGCGAACGTGAACGCGGGCTACTGGATCAACGATCGCGCGGGCCTGCGAATTCTGCGCGACCCGTACACGGCCAAGCCGTATGTGAACTTCTACACCACGCGCCGCGTCGGCGGCCATGTGGTTCGCTTCGACGCCTTCAAAGTCGTAAAAGTAGCAAGCTCATAAGTGGCGCACGGCGGCGCGCGCTCCACCCCCGCGTGCGCCGCTTCACTCCACCTGCCGGCGTGGCGAGGGTGCCTCGCGCAGCGTCCCGACCCTGCAACTCCAGCGCTGCGTCGGCAGGTTTTCTTTATCGGCGAGACCGAGCAGCGCAGTGCTGTGCCACGGCTTCGAGTCTGTCCGCCATCGCTTGCCGCAAAGAAGCTTTCGATATCAGCTCCAGCTGCGTGGCACCGGCCTGCGCTTCGCTGCGTGCACGGACAGCGGCCGCACCTTCGCGCAGGCACTCCAACAGTTCCTGCGCTTCTTCATTACTGAACATTAGGGAGACGGCCACGCGCGCATGATCCATGCGAGTGCGCGGCGCGTCCATCCAGTAACTAAGCCAGTCGCGTGCTGTATGAGCTACGTCACCAGTAGCAGTGCCGTCACGACGGTAAACGCATTTGGACTAGCATGAACGACCGAGAACTCACTCGACGCGCAGTTGCCGCGGTGCTGGTTCGCGACGAGAGCGCTATTCGAAGCGCTGGCGGCGCAAGCCGAACAGCCGCGGCGGCGCTACCAGCGAAGGAAGGCGGGACGACTACCTGTTGCCGCTCGGTTCGGACGAGGGCTCGCCTGAAAGTTCGCGCTTTATGCGTTCGTAGATTTCTTGCCGATGCACGGGCACATTCTTCGGCGCATCGATGCCGATCTTTGCGGTGGCGCCTCGCACGCCGAGCACGGTTACCGTGACCGTGAAAGTGCCGAAATCGATGTAGATCGTTTGACCGGTCCGTCGCGTAAGAATCAGCATTTGCCCCCCGTTTTTCCCTATGACCATCGCGCGGTGGTTCGCCACCATTCAGGGTTCGCCCTGATGTAGCCATCCTACCCCTTGGTGCCATTTTCGGTCCAACCGGCTGTACATGGTCTGTTTCGGCGCTGGTGCCAAAAGGGTTCCAGCGAACTTGTCGAAGCAGATCGGAACAGTCCGTCATCGCCGCATGCTTGCGATCCTGCGCGGGTTGCGCGAGGACGCGGGCCTCACCACGCGACAGGTCGGCAAGATGCTGGGGCGGACGCATACGTTCGTGTCGCGTTACGAATTGGGAAGTCGGCGCCTCGATGCGCTGGAGCTGGCGGAACTATGTGAGAAGCTCGGCCACGATCCGGTGAGTGTGTTCCGCCGGATCGTTCGTGGGCGGTAGGGAATCGGAACTGGGACCAGCGTAGGGCGTTGTCCGTCCCTATGACGACCTGTTCTCTATGCGGTGGCGAGCGCTGGCTTTGCGAGTATCACCCGGGCGAGCGATGGAGTCACAACGGCTGCACTGGCCCGGGCGTCCCATGCGTTTGCAATCCCTACGAAGAGTTGCCGCCGGGTTTCGAGGAGCACTGCTCCATTTACGACTATGCGGAGCCAAAGCCAGCGCCCGTTAGATGTACGGGTTCGGATCATTGAACCCGATCCCCACCGGACGAGGCGGCTGGTCACGCCACAGCCACCTCGCTAACTCGCGAACGCCCGTGACAATGTCGTGCAGAGCCTCCGGCGATGTAGTGATGGTGCCAACGTGCCCAGAACGTGGGTTGTCCGGCTCACTATGCGTGAGGGCTGCACGCTGGCGTGCCACGTGTGCAATGACCCGCGGCAAATCCTCCTCCCGCTGGACGGGCCGGTCATCCACCGCTAGGTAGTCCATATACTTCCGCGTGAGCTGCTGGCTGCGGAAGTTGCTGCGCGCGTACACAGGCCGGTACTTCACGTATGCCGTTTCTAGCACCAGCGCTTCAAGTGCTGCATACGCGGCGAGCAGTGTGTTGGTGCCGTAGACACTACGCAGAGCATCCCCGGCATTCGCCGCCATCATCGCGTTGTACTCCATCGCCCTGAACAGGCCGACGAACTGGAATACGCTGATCCCAACTGTCTGGCCTTCGAGGTTCAGGCCAGCGGTCGGCGGCGCGACTGAGTGGTTGCCCTGTGCATCTTCGGTCATTTGGCACAGGGTAACAGCCGCGGCCGCGTGGTGGTTCGTCCACCGGATGCTGCTCGGCGAGCAGAGGGCGCCCGCGGGCGGTGGCGCGGGCTGTAACACTGTTGCAGTCCGAGTTGCAATCGGGCTGCCGAAACGGGAAAAGCAGGCGACAGCGCCGATCTCGAACCCCTTACGAACTATGCACTTACGCGCGCCTACGGTAGGCTAGCGCGCGTGTGGACGCCCTTGAAAACCGGCGTCCCCGCAAGGGGACCGTGGGTTCGAATCCCACCCTCTCCGCCAACTGACTGACCGGGAGAGTTCCGTGACCGAAGACCTGCAAGCTGAGCTCGCGCGCCTGCGAGCGGAAAACGAAGCCCTCAAGAAGACTGGCCGCGGGAAGGTGTCCATGAAGGTCAGCGAGAAGGGGGCGTTGTCGGTTTACGGCATGGGCCGGTTTCCGGTGACGCTCTACAAGGAGCAGTGGCTGCGCTTGCTCGGCATGGCCGATGACATCAAGGCGTTCATCGAAGCGAACAACGAGAGCCTCAAGTCGAAGGAGTGATTGAGCGTCTCGTTCGCTTCAGGCTCGGAATGGTTTAGCGAGCGGCGCCTCTGCGTGCGGCGCCCGATGTGCACAACGCGCGCGTCGACCGACTCGGCCATTTATGCACCTGCCCCGGATAGGGCAGACGCCAACTCCAGCGTCGATACGGAAGCAGGGTGTTGGGTTGTCGGATGGGGCCCGGGCGGAACGTCCTTGGGGTGGGACGCATTGATAGGTCTGCCATGACTGACTCCGGTGACAATCGCTCTACGGATCGCCTCGAGCTGAAGGCTATGGCGGCGGGGCCGAGGCGGGGGCCTATTCGGTGCAGTATCCGACGACGCGTCCGGACATTGGAGACGCCGTACCAGAAGCCGGGCGAGCCAGTGCCCATCCCGACGCCGCCACGGCCAGACGACTGAGCGCTACACGACGGCACCCAGGACACGCGCCATTGTTATTGGCCGATTATCGGCGCGTGCCCGGGTGTAAAAACCTGAAACGTCAGGCGACGAAACGCTCTGCTTTTTCTTTCACATCGACCAAAGATGTCTTCGCGGTCTCGAAGGCGCCCAGCAACTCGGCGATGCCGCCCGCCGCTTGCACATCGTCCTGCGTGTCGGCAACCGTCTTCTGCAGCGACTTCAACAGATCCAGAAGCGACGCAGCCTTGCCAGCAACGAACGGGAAGGTCAGGTGCGCCTCGCCTTCGTTGGCAATGCGCGCCGCCATCGCGAAGGTATTCGTTGCCGTGGCGATCTGATCGCTCACGGACGCCAGCGCCGCAGCAGCCGTCTTGATCTGGCCGCTGGCAATGCCCGCATGGGCCAGCATGGCCATCTGGCTCACGCGGTGATGGCTGGTCGTTTGCGAGAGAGTCAGCAGCGCATCGGCGAATGCATTCGCATCGCGCCCGCGCTCGAGCGCGGCAAGGCCTGCAGACTGGAGCCGCTCCACCTCGGCCAGCCCGAGGACGAGCGCACGTTCCTGGTTTTCGATCGGCATGACGCTGCTACCTCACGGCTAGATCTTGTGACCGAGAATGCCTTCGAGCTCGATCAGCGCGGCTTTCAGGTTGAACGCGCTGAGCGAGGTGCCGTCTTCGAGACTGCGGCGCAGTTTTTCGTGCTCCTGCGCCCACGCCTTCACCGCCTTGATGACGGCCTTGTTGGCATTGCGTCGGCGCTCCATCGTTCCCTCGATCACCGCAATTTCCGTGCGATACGCTTCGACGATCGGATGAATCGCATCCATGCGCGCCTCGACCAGCCCCACCGCATCGAGCTCGGTCACCGCGCGGCATGGACCCGTCGCATCCTTGCAGAATCCCCGCCACACCGACGCCGGCGCATTCGGATCGCCGTTGGCGACGATTTCATTCAGGAACCGGTAGTACGCGTCGTAGTTGCTCGCCACGTTTTCGTTGAAGCCGATGATGCTCGGGCCGGCAGCAATGGATGCTTCGAGACGCTTGGTATTGCGGATGCCGTTGCTCGCCTCCCGCATCGCCACCCCGTAGATCACTTCGAACTGGGTTGCAACGAGGTCCACGCCCGGCTGCGCCGCCGCGACGGCTTCCTGCAGTGACTTCCGCGCCTGAACCTTGGTGAATTCGTCGGCAATCGCCTTGAAGCCGCGAGTGATGGGTGTGGCAGCGGCTCCCAGAGGAACGCCTGAGACGTCTGCGAGCTGCGTGAATCCCTGCAGGCTGTCCAGCAGCGACTGGGCGGCATCCGGTCCGGTCTTGCCCGCGGACGTGAGGCTCGCCACCTTCTCCGAGTACGCAGTCATGGCCGCAAACAGCGCGTCCAGATTCTTGTCCGTCTCCGCGAAAATCTGCTGCGCATCCTCGAGCGTCTGCTTGCGAGTCTCGAACGACTCGGCCGATTCACCGGGCACCCGCGGCGCCTGGAGCGACGCGATGTCATTCGCAACGTCGTGATAGTGTGTGCCGGCGGCTGCGGCGAGTGCTGCCGTGGAATCCGCAAAAGGTCTGACGTCCGGGAGCGTCGTGCACCCTGAAGCCAGGAGCGCGCAGGGCACGAACAGCAAGAAGGCGCGACGACTGGGTCGCATGGCACTCTCCCCGGGTTGTGCGACGGTTGTTTCCTTCTGTGGCCGGAACGCAATTCGTTCCAGATCGGCAGGGAAAGGTGAGGGCTCATGGCTCGGGCGATCAAAGTGGTGCTGTTCGGCGTCGGTCCGCTGGGAACGCGCGTCGCGAATGCGGTGCTCGGGCGTCGCAACGTCGAAGTCGTCGGCGCGATAGATCTGCAGAATGTCGGATCCGACTTGGGTGCGGCAGTTGGTGCAGCTCGAAAGACGGGAGTTCCGATCCGCAGCGATGCGGACGCCGTCTTGCGCAAGACGCAGGCGGACATCGTGGTCCACGCGACCACCTCTCGTCTTGCAGGCGCTGTTCCCCAAATCGAGGCGTGCCTGCGCGCAGGCCTGAGCGTGGTTACGAGCTGCGAAGAGCTGGCCTTTCCGGTCCCTTCACAGCGTGAGCTCGCTGATCGTCTGAACACACTGGCGAAGAGCCAGGGCAGGGCGGTCCTGGCAACCGGAATCAACCCCGGGTACCTGATGGACAAGCTTCCCCTGGTGCTTTCCGCCGTGTGCCTCGAGGTCGAGCGGGTCACCGTCACGCGCATGATGAAGTCGCGGGTCCGCCGCGCGTCCTTTCAGAAAAAAATCGGCACCGGCATGCAGGTAGAGGAGTTCAGCCGGCTGATCCGTGAAGGCACGATTACCGGTCATGTTGGCCTCATAGAATCCGCGGCCATGCTGGCGGAAGGGCTGGGATTCGATGTCGAGCGCGTGGTCGAGCTGCCCGTGGAGCCGGTCATTTGCATACGGGAGGTCACCACCTACGCGGACCCTTCCGAGCGCGAAGTGCTCGGCGTGGTTCGGCCCGGCGAGGTGGCCGGCCTGAAGAGCGTTGCCCACGTGATCGCGAAAGGAAAGCCGGTCGTCGTGCTCGAATTCATCGCTCACGCGAACGTGGACGATCCTTACGATGCGGTTTCCATCGAGGGAACGCCGAACATCGAGCAGAAGATCATCGGCGGCATCGATGGAGATACCGGTACAGTGGCGATGCTGGTGAACTCGATCCCGCGTGTGCTTGCTGCCGGGCCGGGGTTGCATACCATGCTGGACATCAACCCGCCCGTTCCGCTCACGGAAAAATTCTGGCTATGAATGCAACGATTACGAAAACTTCATTTGACGCGATTCTCGAGCAGCGTTTTTCGCGGCGGAGCCTGATCGGCACGGCCGGCACGTTGCTGGCGGCAAGCTCGGTGACTTCGGTCGTCGGCAGCACCGAGCCGCGGCCTGCCGATTTCAAGTCTGTCGCGCCTCAAGTGACCGATGCGGTCGTGCTGCCGGGCGACTACACGTACGATCTCGTCGTGCGGTGGGGCGACAGTCTCTTTGCAGGCACGCCCAGCATCACGGGTCAAAGTCTGCGGCAGGGTGCGCTGCTGAGTGCCGGCGCGGCCGAACGGCAGGAGCGGCAATTCGGCCAGAACTGCGATGCCATCGCGTACTTCCCCATCTCGGAGAGGCGCAGCGACCACGGCATCCTGTGCGTGAACAACGAGTACGTGCTGCCCGAGCTCATGTATGGCGGACGGGGAAGGCTCGGCGCTGAAACTCCTGAGGATCTGCAGCGCTGGAATCGGGTGCATCCACAGGCCGTCGCCGTGATGAAGGCGGCGCATGGCGTGAGCGTCATCGAAGTTTCCCGTCAGCGTGGAGCGTGGCGATTCACGCCGGACGCGAGGCCTTCACGACGCATCACCGCCGAATCCATCTGCGAGCTGAGCGGACCGGCGCGTGGCGCCGCGCTCCTGCGCACCAAGGCAGACCCAACCGGAACGCGCGTGCGCGGGACGTTCGCTAACTGCGCAGGCGGCAAGACTCCGTGGGGCACGTATCTGACGGCGGAAGAGAACATCGACGACTATTTCGGTGCAGGCCGCGAGTGGCTTGCGACAACGAAAGACAAGGAGACGGCCGAAGCGCATCGCCGTTTTCCTCTTCGCGATGCGAGCCTGTACGGCTGGAACTACGTGGACTCACGCTTCGACGTGCGCTCGGAGCCGCGCGAAGCACTTCGGTTCGGCTGGATCGTCGAGATCGATCCGCGCGACCCGACCTCCACGCCGCGCAAGCGCACGGCGCTGGGCCGCTTCTCGCATGAAGGCGCCAACACGAAGCTCGCGCAGGATGGGCGGGTCGCCGTCTACATGGGCGACGACGACATGTTCGAGTACGTCTACAAGTTCGTCACGCGCGGCAAGTTCTCGGCAACCGACCCCGCGGCGAATCGGGACCTGCTCGATGACGGCACTTTATATGTAGCGCGCTTCGACGCGGACGGCACCGGCCAATGGCTGCCACTCGTGCACGACGAGAAAGGCCCGCTGAATCGCCGCGCCGGTTTCGCGAGCCAGGCGGACGTCGTGATCAAGGCGCGTGCCGCCGCAGACTTGCTGGGCGCCACGCCCATGGATCGGCCGGAAGACATCGAGCCGTCGCCGTTGACGGGTAGCGTGTACATCGCATGCACGAAGAACAAGGAGCGCGTCGACGGCAGCATCCGCGCCGAGTATTCCGGTCGCGAGATCGACCTGGGCACCGATGCCGCAAATCCGCGCGCGCTCAACGAGTACGGCCACATCATCGAGCTGGTCGAGGAAAACTCATCCGCCACTCGCTTCCGCTGGAACGTATTCCTGCTGGCCGGCGACCCACGTGTGCCGGGCTCCACGTTCGTGAGCCGCTATGAGGACCTTGCGCGCGAACGCCTGTTCCCAGCCGACACGTACTACGGCGGCTACGGCAATCGTGCGGAGGTGGCCCCGATCGCCTGCCCGGACAATCTGGGCATCGATCGTTTCGGCCGGCTGTGGGTCGTCACCGATACGGACAACCGGGATCTGGCGAACAACGGCTGCTTCGTGTGCCCCACGAGCGGGCCCGAGCGCGGCAAGCTCAAGCAACTCATGAGCGCGCCAGTCGGCGCCGAAGTGTGCGGTTGTGAATTCACGCCTGACGGAACGACGCTGTTCCTGAGCATTCAGCACCCGGGCGAGGGCGGCACGGTCGACGAGCCCCGGAGTCACTGGCCGGATGGCGCTGGCGAACCGGCACGCGCCGCGCTCATCGCAGTCCGGCGCAAGGACGGCAATCCGGTTTAGGGCGACGCCGCTGCGCTACTCGGCGGGCGTCCGGGCAGCGCCTGCAGCGTCTTCCCGTCTGGCAGCGTGACACCCACGTAGAAGCCGCCCGGGCGACCGTCGCGCAGCGGGTAATAAGTGATCGTCACCTTTTCGCCGCGCGCGAGGGTCTTGTTGTTCCAGCCGCGGCGACCGAGCCAGCTCGGGCTCATCCCCTCGAGTCCAAACTGCGTCATCTTGCCGTTCTTGCCGGGCACGTCGACCCAGATGAACGTGTGGGGTTGCGTCCATTCCCACTTGTCGATCGTGCCGCTGAGCGTTTTCTCCTTCCCCCACTCGAACATCGCCGTGGAGTGATGCGCGCTGCCCGTGGCAGTGGCGAGGCACAGCGCCAGGCAGAAGAGAGACCGCCGGATCATCGTCTGGACATTCACGAAATTATTCTCCTGGCTTGCGCTCGAGACTGAACCCGGGGTTGCCCTTTTCGTCCAGCTGGTCGCGATTGTTCTGCGCGCACACGTACTCCATGATCTTCCAGTCGCGGTGCCGCCGGTAATTCGCGGTCGTGGTGAAGGGCTCGACGAACACTTCGGGATCCTCGACGGTGGTCTTGATCTCCAGGGTGTCCGGGTCGGTGAGCCGCATCCGCTCGGTCACCTTCATCTGCTCGCTGTGGCCGAGGACGCCGCCGACCGGGCTGGTTTCCGGCAGGATGCCGATGGTCTCGACGACCAGCGTGTCGCCTTCCCAGTGTCCTACCGAAGTGCCCTGATACGACGGGTCGGGCTGCTCGGGCAGGGGGCTCCCATCCGTGTAGATGCGGCGGACCACTGAATAGGTCTCGATGTTGATCGTCACGCGACCGGGCGTGAACAGGAACTCGATGGGGTAGGGCTGCAGCATGCTGCCCGGGAGACCCGACGGCACGCAGTTCGCCACCTGCGAGACGAAGTTGATGCCCGGCGTGGTGCGATTCTTCTCCTGGAACGCCGCGTACTGCGGGGCGTACTTGGGAGTCAGCTTCGGACTCGGCGGCGGGCCGGGCGGCTTGTCGCCGGGGCGCGGCGCCATGCGCGCCGGCTCCCACACGCCGCTCCAGTCAGGAAGTTTCGCCAGCGCGGCGTACGGGTTCTCCTGGGGAGCCGCATTCGAGGCCGCTGCAGCGTTCTGCGCGCTGCCCGAATCCGGGCCGCCGCCATGACAACCGGTCAATATTCCGAACGTGGCTGCCGCGGCCGCAAGCGCAACCGTTCTGCATGCACTCTTCATCCGGCCCCCTGCGCAACAAGTGAACGTGGCAATTCTATGCGCCGCATGCCGCCCTCCCGGCGGCCCGTACGTCAGACAATCCACGAGGCGAACGCGCACCTGTACTATGCGCCGCCGGATTGCCTCACTCGCGAAGGGACCCTGACGATGTACCTGGCGGCCGCTGATCGATACGAGCACATTCCTTACGTTCACTCCGGGCGCAGCGGGCTGCGCCTGCCGCGCATCTCGCTCGGCTTGTGGCAGAACTTCGGCGGCGCCACGCCGTTCGAGAACGCGCGCGAGATGCTGCTCGAGTCGTTCGACCGCGGCATCACGCATTTCGACCTCGCGAACAACTACGGTCCGCCGCCGGGCTCGGCAGAAGAGAATTTCGGCCGCGTGATGGCTACGGATCTCGCACCTCATCGCGACGAGCTCATCGTCTCGACGAAGGCCGGCTATCTCATGTGGCCCGGGCCGTACGGTGAGTGGGGCTCGCGCAAGTACGTGCTCGCGAGTCTCGACCAGAGCCTGCGACGCATGGGCCTCGACTACGTGGACATCTTCTACTCGCATCGTTACGACCCGAGCACGCCCCTCGAAGAAACGATGGGCGCGCTCGAGACCGCCGTGCGCAGCGGCCGCGCGTTGTACGCGGGCATCTCGTCGTACGGCCCGGAGAAGACACTGCAGGCGGCCGCGATCATGCGCGATCTGAAAGTCCCGCTCGTCATCCATCAGCCTTCGTATTCGATACTCAACCGCTGGGTCGAGCGCGACCTGCTCGATCTGCTCGAGCGTGAAGGCCTCGGCTGCATCGCCTTCTCGCCGCTCGCGCAAGGCCTGCTCACCAGCCGCTATCTCGACGGCGTGCCGGACTCGGCGCGCGCAGCACAGAACGGGTCCTTCCGCAAGAGCATGCTGACCGAGCGCAACTTGTCCAATGTCCGTGCATTGAATGAGATCGCGCGCCAGCGCGGGCAGACGCTCGCGCAAATGGCTATCGCATGGGTGCTGCGTAAACCCGTCGTCACGAGCGCACTCATCGGCGCAAGCCGCTGGCAGCAGATAGACGAATGTCTCGGTGCGCTCGCGAACCTGCAATTCAGCGCGGCGGAATTGAAGCAGATCGATGCGCACGCGATCGACGGCGATCTCAACATCTGGGCGGCATCGAGCGCGCACGGATGACGGAGTTTTGACAGGCGAAACCGTTGACGCGAGTTTTCGGTATACGATCTCCCGTGTAAGGAACCCGCAAACACAGGGAGAAAAACATGACGAGGAAGTCCCCGCTGTTCCGTGCTCTAGTCGGAACGGCAGTTGTATCGTGTTCGATCATCGCAGCGGAAGCACAGGAGGCAGTCCAGAAACCTGCGAACACCCAGCTACCGAACCAGGTTCAGCCCACAGGAGAAGAAGACGCGCCGAAGGGGGCCCCGGCCGCCGCGCGTAGCGCGCTCAGCACGGACAGCCGCGCAGCAGAGTCCGCCCGCCTCGAGAACGATCTCGTCCACATGACCAGCGAGTCCTCGCAAGGGCTCGTCGCCGTGAAGCAAAGCGACGGCAGCACGCGCGTCGATCTCGAAGGGCGTTTCATGAGCGTGGCGGTCGCCACGCCGAAGAGCGATGGCGGAATGGAAATCACCTGTCACACGGGCCAGGAGGCTCTCGACAAGGTGAAACGCGCCCGCGAGCTCAGCAAGCAGAAAAAGGAGAAGTAACCATGCGCGCCATACTCCACGTGGCCATCGCATTTGCTGCCCTGGCCCTCGGCGCGGTGTCGCCGACATTTGCACAAGGTCGCATCGTCGTCATCAACGGCAACCTGCCCGGCGTCGGATTCAACGATACGACGGCGGCCACGCCGGTCGGCGGGAATCCGGGCACGACGCTCGGCGAACAGCGCATGAACGTGTTCCTGTTCGCCGCCAACGTCTGGACGCAAGTGCTCAACCCGAAGGTCGATATCTACGTGTGGGCGCGCTTCGTGCCGCTCGCGCCGAATGTTCTCGGATCAGCAGGCCCGATCTCGGTGTCCCGCGGCTTCCTCGGCGCGGAATATCCGGATCTCTGGTACCACGCGGCCCTCGCCAATCACCTGCGCGGGTCGGATGAGGCGCCCCACGATCCGACGTTTCTCCCCAACGCGCAGGATCAGGCGAATCCGACGGACGAGATCAGCGCGCGCTTTTCCACGAACTTCAATTTCTACCTCGGCTTCGACAACAACGAGGAATCCCAGGCGGGCAGCTTCGACCTGCTCGTGGTGGTGCTGCACGATGGGTCACGGGCTCGGCTTCAGCAACCTGGTCGACGAGTCGAACGGCTCGAGGTTCATGGACTTCGGGGATCTCTACTCGCAGTACACCCTCGATGACGTGACCGACAAGAACTGGAATGCGATGACGAACGCCGAGCGCCAGGCCTCCGCCATCAACCTCCGCAACGTTTCCTGGACCGGGCTCAACGTGAAGAAGGATGTGCCGAAGGTGCTCTCGCGTGGCGATCCGCACCTCAAGGGCAACACTCCTGCGTTCTCCGGGGAGTTTCTGTTCAGTCCTGCATCGTTCGGTCCGGCTCTCACGTCCGCCGGCACGACGGGCGATGTCGTGCTGGGCGACGACGGCGTGCTCGATCCGGGCGGTCCTTCCACCACGAATGGCTGTACGCCGCTCACGAACCCGGTGGCGGGCAGGATCGTGCTGCTCGACCGTGGCCTCTGTGGGTTCACCGTAAAGGTGAAGAACGCACAGGATGCGGGCGCAATCGGCGTGCTGATTGCGGATAACGTGGCGGGCGCACCGCCGCCAGGGCTGGGTGGGGCGGATCCCACGATCACGATCCCATCCGGTCGCATCACGCTCGCGGATGGCAATGCGCTGAAGGCCGCCCTGACGTCGGCCAACGCCAATGTGACCATGTCGGCCGACAAGTCGATGTTCACCGGCACGGATCGCAACAACAAGCTGATGATGCTCGCCACGTTCAACCCGGTGGCGCTGGGATCGTCGATCTCCCATTACGACGGCCTCGCGTCCCGCAACCAGCTCATGGAACCTGCGATCAATGCGGATCTGACGGCATCGGTGACACCGCCCGAGGATCTATCGACGTCGCTGTTCACGGACCTGGGCTGGTACTCGGATGCGGATGGCGTGCCGGACGGCACGGATTCGTGCATCGGCTCGGACACGCGGCCGACCGTTGTCCTTGGCAGCTGCGACTCGCGAGCCGGGAACGACCGGATGGTCGACGGCTGCAGCGTCTCCGATCGTCTCGATGAATGCACGGACCCACGCCCGGCGCACTACCTGGCCTGCATCGCGAAGAAGACGGAGCAGCTCAGGAGGCAGCGGGTGATTCAGCCGCTGGAGGAGGTTGGCATCCTTCTCTGCGCGGTCAAGAAGACCGTGCACCCGTAATAAAAAGAGGGGTGATCGCCCCCACAGGCGATCACCCCTTCGTGGTCCGCAACAACAAATCCACGAGGTTCTCGAGTGCCGACCACACGGATGCGTCGGCGTTGTTCGCCCGCGCATCGATCGCGGCGATTGCCGCGTGCTCGAGTGTGATGGCGGCATTTCCTATCTCGATGGCCTCGAAGATCGCGGCGGCTCCTCCCATACGATGTGCAAGCATGCGAATGTCTTCAAAGACGGGCAGCGCGTTGGCCTCGGCCTGCGCGAGCTCCGCGCTGAGTTTTGCCAGCCGCGCACGATCACGACCGATTCGCGCGTAGTACGCCCGGCGCAGCTCTTCGAAGCGATGATCGTGCGCGCGGTGGTCGCGGAGAGTGTGTGAACGGGGCAGGTGCTCAATTGATCCCATGTTTCGCTCCCGCGAGTGCGGAGTTCATGACGGCGGCGGCCCGTGCGGCCGGGACGCACGTGGTGCGGTCCCGACCCAGATTCTTGCTGACATAGAGGCATTGATCTGCGGCGCGCAGCAGGTCCGAGACAGAAATGCTCGCGCGTTCGTGCGCAGTCTCGAGCGCGGTCACGCCGATACTCACCGTGGCGTTGAGCGGCCCTGAACGCGTCGGCACGGGCTCGTTCGCCATGGCCACGCGCAGCTTCTCGGCGACGCGGCTGGCGCCGTTGAGAGGCGTCTCGGGCAGCACGATCACGAATTCCTCGCCGCCGGCACGCGCAATCCAGTCGATCGAATCGCGCAGACAGTTCGATGCGCGATGGACGAACGCCTGCAGCACCTGATCGCCGGCTTCGTGTCCGTGGCGGTCGTTGACGCGCTTGAAGGCATCGATGTCGCTGCTCAGGACTGCGAGCGGCCGGCCGTAGCGTCGCGACCGTTCGAGCTCGCGTGGCAGGTACTTCATGAGGAAGCGGCGATTGCGCGCGCCCGTCAGAGGGTCCGTCAGGGACAGCCGGTGATTCTCCTCGCCGCTGGCGCGTAACGAATGCTCGAGCCGGGTGATGCGTCGCCCCACCTCGACGCGTGCCAGGATCTCTTCAGCGGATGCTCCCTTCGCTACGCAATCGTCCGCGCCAGCGCCGAGTCCAACGAGGATGTCGCCCTTGTCGCCGCGAGCGGCCATCATGAGAACGTACGTGTAGTGCTCGCAGTCCCGCAGACGGAGGGCGCGGCAGAGTGCGAGCCCATCCATGCCAGGCATCTCGTAGCTCGTGAGCACGATCTGGCAGGACATGGAGGCCAGGAGAATGAGGGCCTCCTCGCCCGAGCTCGCGCTGTAAACGTCGTACCCTGCAAATCGCAGCAGGTTCAGGAGCTGGGTGCGCGAGGATTCGTCGTCGTCGACGACCAGAACGTGACAAGGCATTGGAGCGACGAGTCGCAGTCGGACTCCGGTATCGCTGATGTCATCCATCGAGTCTTCCCTTTCTCGTTTGCCAGCGTCAGAGCGTGCAGGAGCTCGCTGTCTGACGATGCCGTGACATGCCGCGTGCGGCCGCGCGAATGCCCCATTTCTGTGCCATGAGCGTGCACACTTCGGAGCCAGTGGTCGGTGGCGTGAGCAGATATCCCTGTGCCTGCTGGCAACCGAGCTCGGCGAGCATGCCGAGCTGCTCTTCGGTTTCCACGCCTTCAGCAAGCACTGTGAATCCGAGCTCGCGCCCCAGCGAGATGACGGCGCGCACGATGGCGGCATCCTTCGGTTTCACGGTCATGCCGTGGATCAGCGAGCGATCCATCTTCAGCCGGTCGATGGGCAGTCGCGAGAGATAGCTCAGGCTCGAATACCCCGTGCCGAAGTCATCGACGGCGATGCGGACGCCGAGTCCTTTCCATTGGGCGAGACACCCGAGCGTCCGGTCGGCGTCGCCGATGAGCACGCTTTCGGTGATCTCGAGCTCCAGCCGCTCTGCCGGCAGGCCGCTTGCAGTGAGGGCTCGCTCGATTTCGCCGGTAAAGGACTCGCAGATCTGCTGGGTGGAGACATTCACGCACAACGTGGCCGGCTGTGCGCCGGTGCTGTCCCACTGGGCCGCGGTCTTGCAGCCCGAGCGCAGAGCCCAGATGCCGAGATCGCCGATCAGCCCGCTACGCTCGGCAAGTGGAATGAAAACGGACGGCGCAACCGCTTCGCCATCCGCACGGAACCAGCGTGCCAGCGCTTCGACGCCGCAGACGCGGCCGCTGCGGATCTCGAACTGCGGCTGGTAGTGCAGGCTCAGCTCGTTGTGCTGGATCGCAGAGCGGAGACCTGTTTCGAGCTGTCGGCGGTGCTGGGCACGGCGCACCACCTCGCTCGAGTGAAATTGCAGGCCACCGCGCGTGATGGCCTTGGCCTCGTGCATCGCTTCGGTCGCCTTCCTGAGCAGGCTCTCGAAATCCGCACCGTCATTCGGATATAGCGCGATGCCGGCGCTCGCGGTGATCTGCAGCTCGTGATTCGAGATTCGGCGCGGCATGGCCACTGTGTTGAGCAGGGTCTGCACGAGAGAGGCGGCCTCGCGCGACTCGTGCAGCTCGGAGAGAACGAGCATGAACTCATCCGGACCGACGCGCGCCAGCAGGTCGTGCGTGCGCGATTTCAGGCGCAGCGCGCCGCCGATCTCACGCAGCAAGTCGTTCGCGAGACTCCGGCCGAGGTCCTCGTCGACGAAGCGGAAGCGATCGAGGTTCAGGATCGCGAGGGCCATGAGATGCGCACCGTCCCGGGCGCGCCGGATGGAATCGCACACCAGCTCGTTCACGTGCGCCAGGTTCGGCAGGCCCGTCAGCGTGTCGTAGTGCGCGAGGCGCTCGATCCGTTCTTCGAGTATCTGGCGCTGGCGGGCATCGGCCACGGCCCGACGAACCGCAGGCCCGAGGCGGCGCAGGCTCGACTTGAGGAGGTAGTCCGTGGCGCCCTGCTTGAGACATTCGATGGCGGTGTCTTCTGCGATGGAGCCGGAGATCATGAACACCGGCAGCGACGGGTGGAGCCTGCGCACCAGCGCGAGCGCATGCGGACCCGAGAACCCGGGAATCATGTAATCGCACAGAACGACGTCGGGCTCGAACTCGATCAGCTCACGTCGCAGGGCGGTCTCGTTGTCGACGGTCCGATACGAGAAGACGATGTCGTCGCGTTCGAGCTCGCGGCGCGCGAGTAGCACGGCCGAGGGGTCGTCGTCGACGAACAGGATCCTGAGTCCATCGGCCATTGCGCTTGCTCCAGGGAGCCGGGGCGATGGAGTGTGATGTGTCGCTTGCGTCTGCGCTGTCGGGACGCTTTTACAAAATCTGGAAAAAATCTGGATGCCCGTCTCACGATAGATACATGGTGTGTTTTATCGCGAAGCGGATGAGAGCGGCATGATCCGCGACGCCGAGCTTCTCGCGGATACGTGTTCGATAGGTCTCGACGGTCTTCGGGGACAACGCGAGCCGGCGCGCGATCTGCGCGCTCGTGCCGCCAGTCACAGTCAGCCGCAGCACCTCGTGCTCGCGCGCGCTCAAATGGTCGAGCGGACTATGCGGCGCCAGGCCGATGACGCGGCGGTGGAGCATTTCGGCGATGGGTGGACTCAAATAGCGTTCGCCCCGGAGTATCGCGGTCACGGCTGTGGCGAGCTCCGCGGAGGCGGACTGCTTCAGCACATAGGCATGCGCACCCGCACGCAGGGCGCGAAACACGGACTCGACTGCCTGGCACACGGAGAGAATGACAACGCGTGTTTCCGGCAACTCGCGCAGGATCTGTGCGGCGGTGTCGCTGCCGCTCAGCTCATGTAGCGCGAAGCCCATGACGACGACGTGAGGCGTCAGTCGTCTCGCGATATCGATCGCCTGCTTGCCGGTGGCCGCCGTGCCGACGACGTGAATTTCCGGCCTGTTCTCGAGTACTGCTGCGAGGCTCTGGCGCACGATGCTGTGCTCGTCGACCACCAGAACAGTGACTGCGCGTGTGCTGTAACCGGCGTCCATTGCGCGTGTCGCACGTTAAAGACAGGCGGCCGATGCTACGCCCGCGTCAAGATGTAAATCGATAATTTCTTGTGCCGCCGCGCGGCAATTAGAACAGTGGCTTGCGTCCGATGCGTGATGAATTGGTTTAGCGATGCGGCGCGCCGGTGATACACCTGTTCAGTTCGCGCTTCAGGCGATGAAGCTCGGGGAGGCAAAAGGCTTCGCCGGTTTCGGCAGAGCTTTGCAGGGCCTCGTCGATGGTGCGCGCGGCTTCGTCTCTGGCGCCAGTGGCCGCGAGCGCTTTGGCCAATAGCGCCAGGATATGCGAGTGGAACATTTGCGAGCCGGTTGCCCGTGCACCCGCGACGCCATCGCGGATCATCGCCAAGCCTTCACGCAGTTCCCCGAGCGCGACTCTCGAAGCGCCCGCGTAACACGACGCCCATGACGACAGCAGGCTGAAGCTCTGTTCTCGCGCGATCGCGAGTGCCTCCATGCCGTGATCACGTCCAGCAAAAGCAGCGCCGCGCTCGAGATGCAAGGCGGACGCATGAATCAGGGCCATGGCAAGCGAGAAGGGATGCGACAGCTCGCGCGCGAGCGCGACGCCATTTGCCATCACGCTAGCCGCTTCATCTGCGCGTCCCATCAGCAGCAGCGCTCGTCCGCGGAACGTTCGGCAACACACGCCACAATCGTGGCTTCCGTATTCGAGGGTTTGCGCGTCCGTGCGATGGGAGTCGTAAAGCTCGATGCCTGCGTTCGTGTGCTCGATACATCAGTTCGGCCGCGGCGGCTCTCCAGCATCCGGTCGGCGGCGCGCCGTCGTTCTACTACATGCATGCGGCGGACTATCTCGTGTATGCGCACCTCCAGCGGGGAGAGGATCGCAAGGCGGTGAAAGTTCGCGACGCGTTGGCGCGCATCCAAGATCGTGTTCAGCCCGATCTCGCAGCGGCTTACGCATTCGCAGCTGTTCCGGCGCGCGTCGCTCTGGAGCGACAACGGTGGGCGGACGCGATGACACTGCGGCCGCGGACGCCGAGCTCATATCCGTGGGACTCCGCGCCGGCGATCGAGGCGATCACGCATTTCGCGCGAGCGCTCGGCGCCGCACGCCTCGGCAGAATCGAGCTCGCTCGCAAGGAGATCGATGAGCTTGCGGTGTTACGCGGTAAAGCCGCAGTCGCCGCGCCGTACTGGGACACGCAAGTGGAGATCCAGCGGACAGCTGCGCTCGCGTGGACATTGTTCGCCGAACGCAAGCGCGACGAAGCAATCACGACGATGCGTCAGTCAGCGGACCTGGAATCGAGCACGGACAAGCATCCAGTCACGCCCAACGAGGTGTTGCATGCGCGGGAGCTGCTGGCAGACATGCTGCTCGAAATCGGAGACCACGCGGGAGCGCAGAAGGAGTACGAAGCCACGCTGGTGCGCAGTCCAAGACGTCTCAACAGTCTCTTCGGCGCCGGTCGCGCAGCGGAGCTCCGTGACGACGATGCCACCGCGACGCGTTTCTATCGAACGCTGGTCGAAACCACCGTGGAGGCAGACACGGTGTCAGACAGCTTGAAATGGGCGCGAAACTTTCTGCGTTAGCGTCGTTTGTCGTCCGCGGCTCGCGTGGCGGGCTTGCCTTTGTCCTTCAGCATGAACACGAGGAACTTGGCAGGCTCCGTCGCACTCGCGTTCTTCGACACCCGGTGAATATCGGAGGGACGCTCGTGGAACGTCTGGCCCGGCAGCAGCGTCACGGGCTCCTGGCCATCCACTTGCATCACGACGGAACCCTCGAGCACGTACACGAACACTTCGGCATCGTGCCTGTGCGGGAGCGACTCGCCGCCGGGCAGATACTCCACCGTGGACATCGTGACTTCCTTGCCCCGCAGGCCTGTTACGGATTCCGTCAGGAGCGGTTTGACTACGGCTGGCTTCGGCGCATCCTGCGCAAGCGCGGTTGCGATCGGCAGCGCGCCGAGAAGTCCCGCGATGAGAAGCCCGCGGAGGCTGTGCTTGTGTGTACGCATGCGCGCAGCATACTTCAGGCAGCTGGCGAGTTGCAGGCGACGCGCTGCTCACGGCCGGGCCACTGCCGCGGATACGTGGCGAGCGAGCTGAGGCGCAGCCAGTTCGGGAACTGTCGGCGCAGTGCGACCGGGCCGAATAGCCGCACGCGACCGGACTGGATTTCCTGGCGCAGATCGCGAATGCCGCGCCAGGCTTCGATGAACCGCCGCAGGTTCGACTCGACGCGCACGTCCACGTCGTACCCCGGGTGCTTCAGGCACATCTCGACCTGGCGCTTCTCGCTGACGAGCCAGAAGCGGCGGCAGTCGCGCGGCGCTCCAGAGAACTCGAACTCGATGACCGTACGACCCGGCGGAAGCTGTGCGGTGTCGAGCCGCATGTGCATGCTCCACACCAGGAACGCGGGGTCCAGATCGTCCTCGCGCATGTCGCGCGCCCAGCGCTGACCCCACACGGCGAGCTGCTCGATGATGGGTTCGAGCTCGCGTCCTGCGGCGGTCACCTCGTACGTGCGTGGCATACCCTTGCGCGCCGGTCCCCGCTTGATGAGGCCCGCGCGCTCGAGCTCGGTCAATCGTCGCGAGAGGAGGGAGAGCGAGATGCGCGGCACGCCGCGCTGGATTGCGTTGAAGTGAGCGCATCCATCGATGAGCCGACTCACGATCAGCAGCGTCCACCGCTCGCAAAGCAGCTCCGCAGCCAGGGCGAGCGGGCAGTACTGGCCGTAACCGCGCTTCATGGCCCATTGTGGCCGCGCCGGTGCTCGAAGACCACTACAGGATATGAAGTACTATTCGCAGCCGATGCGACCCTCCATAGCCCTGGTTTCCGCCCGTGTGGCCCATGACGTCGACGAGGATTTCACACCGCTCCGGGACGCCCTGCATGCGGCCGGCGCGGACGTGTGCAGCCCGGACTGGGACGACCCCGCCGTCGACTGGAGCGCGTTCGACCTCGCGGTGCTGCGCGCGACATGGGATTACTCCGTTCGCGTCCAGGAATTCCTGAGCTGGGCTGAGAGCACGGCGCGGCGTACCCGCCTGCTCAACCCCTTGCCCTGCGTGCGCTGGAACATCGACAAGCATTACCTGAAAGACCTCGCTGCCGCAGGCGTTCCGACGATCCCGAGTCACTTCATCGAGCCCGGGCAGGATGCGCACGAGCAGGCGCCACGATTCCTCGCGGCGACTGCAGCGAGGGAGATCGTCGTGAAGCCCGCAATCGGCGCAGGCTCACGCGACGCTCAGCGCCATGAGCGCTCGAACGTCCGCGGCCTGTGCGAGCACGCACAACGGATCGTCGATTCGGGGCACAGTGCACTGCTTCAGCCCTATCTCGAATCGGTGGACGAGCACGGTGAGGCCGCGCTCATCTGCTACGCAGGGCAGTTCAGTCACGCGATTCGCAAAGGTGCGCTGCTGAAACGTGGCGTAGCGGCCGAGCAGGGGTTGTTCGCAAAGGAAAGCATCACGCCGCGCGCGCCGACGGCCGCTGAATTGCGGCTCGCCCAACAGACGCTCGCGGCTATTCCGTTCGGCATTCCGTTGTATGCACGGGTCGATCTGTTGCTGGACGAGCAGGGCGCACCGACGGTTCTCGAGCTGGAGCTCACCGAACCGTCGATGTTCTTCGCTCATGCGCCTGAGGCGGCGGCGCGCTTCGCAGCCGTGCTGATGAAGGAATGCCTCAGCGGCGCTCGCGCGACAGGCGCGCCATCAACAGCGCCGCGCGCTTGATCTGCCGGTCGAAGCTGGAGAGGTCCACGGTCTCGCCGGGCGCGTGACTGCCCTGGCCGACAGCGCCGAATCCCACGAGCCCATCGATCTTGTCGGCGACGAACGCAATGTCGCCGGCGCCGCGCTTCAGCGGATCCAGCTCACGCATCTCCGGCAATCCGAGAATGCTGTTTACCTCGTTTAGCCGCTTGAGCAAGGCGCGGTTGCCTTCGGTGGGCGCCATGGCCGGATAGCCTTCTTCAAAGGTGATTTCCGCACGCGTCCCGGGCAGATGCTGGCTGACGATCTCGCGCATTTTCGCCTGCATGCGCTGTGTCTGATCGTTGCTCAACGTGCGCAGATCGCCGCGCGCGATGGCCACGGCTGGGATTACGTTGTTCTTGCCGGTCGCGGATCCGCCGGTCTCATCGGCGTTCACCTCGGCCGATGCCCCGCTCAATATCATGCCCACGTTGTACGTGGCATTCGGCTCGCGCAGCTCCCGGCGGAATGTGTCGAGGATGCGCGTGAGCTCGTACGCGGCGCCGAACCCCGCGGCTTCGGAGAACACGCCGGAAGAATGACCGGACTTCGCGGTTGCCCGCACAGTCCAACTCGTGCTGCTGCGACGACTGATCGAGCCCATGTCCTTGCCGTCTTCCTGCGCGAGCGACTCGAACTCGAGGGCCAGATCGCTGCGGCTGGCTGCGTTGATCATGTCCACGCGCGCGACGGACACCGGCTCGCCGGCCCGTTCCTCGTCTCCGCTCAGAACGATGTTGATGTTCGCGTTCTTCAGGTCGCCGGTCTTCTGCATGGCCCTGAGCGCTGCGACCATGATCGCGAGACCGTCCTTCATGTCGTTGACGCCGGGACCCTCGGCGATGTCGCCGCGGCGCTCGTACTTCTGAAACGGGCTGTCCTTCTCGAACACCGTGTCGAGATGCCCGATGAGAAGCATGCGCTTGCCGCGCGCTGAGCCTGCATGCTCCGCGACGACGTGCCCGGCGCGGCCGACAGATGCCATGGGCACCCAGCGCACCTTGAAGCCGAGCGGCTCGAGCTCCGCCATCATGAGACGGCCCACCTGTTCGACGCCCTGCAGGTTCATGGTGCCGCTGTTGATGTTCACGAGCTTTTCGTGGAACGAAATGGCGCGCGCGGTTTCCGCCTCGGCAGCAGCGATGAGCTTGCGTTCTCCGGCCGACGGCGCCGCGACAGCCGTCGAGGCAAGCAGCGCGAGCAACATGAATCTGAGCGTGAACAAAGCGAATCTCCCCCAGTGTCTTTGATGGATTATCGGCGGCCGCAGAGCGAGCAGCCGATCAAGTCCTGTTTCGCACAGCGAGTCTGCCGGATATCGGCGCAGGATTTCTATAGGCTGAAGGGATGCTGCTCGAGAGTAGTGAAACGGGCGTACGCACGCGGGCCTTTCCGTCGCAATGGCTGGCCTGGTATGCGGTCGGCGTGCTGATGATCCTGTACGTGTGCTCGTTCGCGGATCGGCAGATCCTGTCGCTGCTCGTCACGCCCATCAAGCGTGACTTTGGCATGACCAACACACAGGTGGGACTGCTGCAGGGTTTCACCTTCGCCGTCTTCTACACGACGCTCGGCTTGCCGCTCGGTTGGCTGGCGGATCGGATGAGCCGCCGGTGGATCATCGCGTGCGGCGTGTTTTTCTGGTCGCTCGCGGCCACCGCGTGCGGCCTTGCCGGCAATGCCACGCAACTCTTCATGGCGCGCATCGGTGTAGGCGTCGGGGAGGCCAGTCTCTCGCCTTCCGCGTACTCGATGATCACGGATTACTTCAAGCCGGAGAAGCTGGGGCGTGCGTTCGGCATCTACAACATGGGCATCACGATCGGGTCGGGCATCGCGCTCATTGCGGGTGGCCTGGTCGTGAGCTGGGTTTCGGCGGCAGGCGAGACGTTCGCGCTGCCCGGGATCGGCGCTGTGCGCGCGTGGCAGCTCGTGTTCGTCGTGACCGGCGCGCCGGGTCTGCTGCTTTGTCTGCTCATGCTGACCGTGCCCGAGCCGCCGCGCCGCGGGCTCCTGCACGGCGCGAGCTCCGAGACGGCCAAACGCGCGGTGCCTTTATCGCAAGTCGTGCGGTTCATGTACGCGCGCGCAAGCCTGTACGGCCTGCACTTCATCTCGTTCGGTCTGCTGGCGGCGGTGGGCTACGGGATGGTGAGTTGGGGACCGACCGCATTCAGCCAGGACTTCAAGGTAACCGTCGGCACGGTAGCCCTGGGCATCGGGATCATCGTCGTGACGTGCGGGAGTCTTGGCATGTACGGTGCCGGGCGCATCAGTGACTGGCTGACCGCCCGTGGGCGGACGGACGCGGCCATGATCGTTTGCATCGGCATGGCAATCGCCACGGGGATCACGGGTACGCTCGCTCAATTCAGCGAGTCGCTGACGATGCTCTGGATTCTGACCGCGCTGATGAATCTGACGATCGCTTCCTATTCCGCGCTGGCGCCCATGGCGATCGGGTTGGTCACGCCCAACCAGATGCGCGGCCAGGCCTCGGCGATGTATCTCCTCGTCATCAATCTGATCGGTCTCGGATTCGGGCCGGTCATAGTGCCGGTGATCAGCGATCACGTGCTGCAGGATCCGACAAAGCTGCGCATCGGGCTGGCGATTCTCTGCTCGGTCTGCTGTGCTACCGCCACGATCCTGCTTTTCGTATTGCGCCCGATCTACGCGCGGCACGTGCAGGAAGCCGCGCAGTGGCGCTGAGGAAAAACAAACGATGCAGCTCAAAGGCAAGACGGTTGTAGTCACGGGCGCAGGCAGCGGCATCGGTAGAGGCCTCGCGTCACGCTTCCGCCAGGAAGGCGTGCGCGGACTCATCGTTGCAGATATGAATGCGGAGAGAATCGCTGCGGTCGCCGCTGAGCTGGGCGCGTTGGGCGTGGTCTGCGACGTCTCACGAGAGGACGACATTCGCCGGCTCGTTGCAGCTGCAGACGCGCATTCCGGGCCGATCGATCTGTTCTGCTCGAATGCCGGCATCATTCGGGCGGATCCGGATCCTGAGAACGCAGCCTCTGCGTCGAATGAGGCTTTCGACCTGTGCTGGCGTATTCATGTGATGGCACATGTGTACGCCGCCAGGGCACTGCTGCCGGGAATGATCGCGCGCAAGAGTGGTTACTTGCTCAACACCGTGTCGGCAGCGGGCGTACTGAGCCAGATCGGCTCGGCGACGTATTCCACGACGAAACATGCTGCCATTGGATTCGCGGAGAGCCTCGCGATCACTCACAAGGACCATGGCATTCGCGTCTCCGTGCTGTGTCCTCAGGCTGTGCGCACGGGGATGCTGGGCGACCTCGGTGAGAGAAGCGCGGCCGCCGTCGACGGAATTCTCACTCCTGAACAGGTCGCCGAGTGCGTCGTTCAGGGGCTGGCGGAGGAGCGATTCCTGATCCTGCCGCATCCACGCGTCGCCGAGTACATGCAGCGCAAGTCGAGCGACTACGACCGCTGGCTCGCCGGCATGGCACGCCTGAGAGCTAAATCTCGTTCCGCTTAGCGAACTGCGCGATGTGATCTGCGGCGCGAAAGGCGAGGGCCTCGATCGTCATGGTCGGCTGGCCGCGCCCGGAAGTGACGAAGCTCGAGCCGTCGCACAGGAACAGATTCGGCACATCGTGCGTGCGATGGAATTTGTCGACGACTGAGCTCTTCGGGTCGTTCCCCATGCGGCACGTGCCCAGCAGGTGCACGGCCGACGTGGACTCCACCACTTCCTCCTTCCACACCTTGCGTGCACCCGCCGCTTCCATGATCTCCGCCGCGCGATCGCGCAGGAATCCGGCGAATTTGAGATCGTCAGGATGGTCGCGATAGGTCGTGCGGATGGCGGGAACGCCCCACGCGTCCTTCAGCTCCGGATCGATGCTCACGCTGTTCGATTCGACCGGGAGCGAAGTCGTGTGACCTTCGCAAATCATCGAGCGGGGAAACGCCTCGAGTCGTGCCTTGAATTCAGGTCCCCAGGTGGGCATGCCAGGCGCCGCCGTCAGCGCCCAGATGGCAGGTTGCGGATTGATGCGCGAGGTGAGTCCACCACCGCCATAGAAGCCACGCTTCGGATCGGTGTCGTAGAAGTCATGCACGACACGCGTTACCTGCACGCTCTTGTACTCGTTCAACTCGTGCTCGAATTCTGCGTGGGCGCCCGCGCCCTGATTGAACATCAGGTATTTGCCGACGAGGCCGCTCGAGTTGGCGAGCCCGTCGGGAAAGCGGCTGCTCGCCGAATTGAGCAGCAGACGCGGCGTCTCGCCGCCGTTTGCACACACCACCACTGCGCGTGATTTCTGCACCTGCTCGCGCTTCTTGTCATCGAAGTACGTGACGCCGGTGGTGCGCCCACGCTCGCTCGTCTCGATCCGGAACACGTAACTGTTCGGCCGCACCTCACAGCGCCCGGTCTCTTCCGCTTCCGGAATCATCGTGTACAACGACGAGGACTTCGCTCGCACCTCGCAGCCGTAGCCCATGCAGAATCCGCAGTGGACGCAACCCGGCCGGCCACGATACGCCTGCGAGGCGATTGCCATCGGCGCCGGAAACGGATGCAGGCCGAGCTTGCGCGCGCCCTGTTCCATGAGCACGCCCGAGGATTTCACGGGCAGCGGCGGCATGGGGTAGGGCTTCGAGCGCCAGGGATCGAACGGGCTCGCACCGGCGAGGCCGGAGACGCCGACCTCCCATTCCACTTTCGTGTAGTACGGCTCGAGATCCCGATACGTGATCGGCCAGTCGGCAAACCCGGTGCCGGCGATGCTGCCGAGACGGCTGCGCTCGTCGAAATCGATGTCGTGGAAACGCCAGAAGTTCGCCGTGAAGTGATTGCTGCTCCCACCGACGATGCGCGCATAGACGAGCGCGGTGTGCGGCCCGGCCTGCTGCGACGGTTGCGTGCGGAAGGTCTGCGGGTTGCGCGTGGGACTGTTCGTGATGCCGTTGTCGAACCAGTACTTCAACTCGTCGTGCTCGAAATCCGCCGGCTCGAGGCGCGGGCCCTGTTCGAGCACCACCACCGTGTGTCCCGCCCGCGAGAGCTCGCGCGCCATCACTCCGCCCGCGGCCCCGGAGCCGACGACCACGAAGTCGACGGTCTCACCCGGCTTGAACGTGCGTGGACTCATGCAGGCTTCTTTGGCGCGTATGGCACGAAGCCCTTGTACTGCCGGTCGTAGTAGCCGAAGGGCGGCGTGAAGACCGCGTGGTCCTCGAAGCCGATCGCTTTCCATCCGAGCCCGTTCGCATTGCCGCCGTACTTCGGGGAGGAGAGAAAGCCGAGCACCGTGAGAAAGCGTATCTGGCCGAAGAAGGCCGTGTGCTGCGCAGATTTCATGTACGCGCGCTGAGCTTCCGTGCTCGCCGCTGCGAAGCCGTGACTGTCCGGGTTGCCGGCATCGAACGAACGTCCAAACTCGGCGAGCTGCGCGCGGAACCCCGGAGCCATTCCCGCGAAGAGAGATGTGAGCGCGTAGTCGATGAAGTGCACGACGTGCGCGTCGCGCGCGCCGGGCGTGGCGCCGCCGGGGATGATCTGTTCAGCGATCGCATCCACCTGCACTGCCTCGGTGGATGTGAGGAAGCGGAGGTTCGCGGAGACGAGGGCGCCGGTAGCGTGAGTCGCGTGCCCAGCGGCTGCCTGGATTTCGGACCAGTGCAGCGAAAGCCACGCGCTGCTCACCGCGCCTCCCGAGGAGAGGAGGAACGAACGTCGCGAGCGGATCGGCGCGTCCATGCGCTTGAGTCTGCGCTCTCGTGTCAGGGTTCGCTAGTCGATTGCAACCTGCGAGGCGCGGACGACGGTCAGCGCCTTCACGGCGTCGATCATTCCGAAGCCTGAATCGAAATCGAAACCGTCCGGCCGCTCGATGGCATACGGCGCGAGGGTCCGTCCGGCACGCTTTTTGATGTCCGCCGCCGTGGCGCGCAGGGTCGTGAAGATGAAATCGGGCACGCGCTTCGCCGACAGGTGCAGACCATGGCCCCTGTTGTTGCGCTTCATCTGCTCGAGCATCAGTGCCGCGAGCGCCGCGGCCTCGGGTGCCGCCGCGGATGTGCCGAAGAAGTTCGGGTACGGGTCCGGCTCCCCGCCGCCGACCTTCGGGTCGGTGGTCCGCGCGAAGAAGAACGACGTGTTCCCGCCATCCGGTGCCGTGATGCCGGGCTTCAGGCGGAGGACCGGCACGGCGAAACGGTGTCCGCCCCGGTCGAAGAGAATGGGTACGCCGCCCGCCGAGGAGAAGAACTCCGCGCAAGCGGGCTTGCACGCGTCACCCCAGAGGGGCGAGCCCCAGGCTTGCGTGTTGTACCAGGCGGCCGCGCCCACCGCCTCCGCGCCGGCGGCGTTCGGGTGGCCGTAGGCCGTGCTGCTGTCGGTGACGAACTCGTTGAGATGGAAGAGCCCGACGTCGAAGTCGAACCACACGTGCTTCACCCTGCGCGGCGGCGGCCCGTTGAACAGCTCGATGCTCACATTCACTTCGATGCTCGAATCGGTCGCGTTCGAAATGGCGGCGACTTCGATCGGATCGGCGCCCTCGTTCAAAGCGATGCCCGTGAGCTGGCAGACCGGCGGCAGCAGGTTGTCGTCGCAAGGCATGATCGGCTCGTTCTGCGTGTCATAGAAGATGAGCTCGATATCGGAGCGCGAGCCGCGGCCCGGCGAAGCGGAGGCTGCAGGCTCGTCCCACTGCAGGCTCAGGAAGCTGAAAGCGAGCGGGTCCACGGTTGCGAGCTGCAGGGAGTCGGGATTGCGGTAGGTCCCGAAGTTGTGCCGCTGGCCCAGGATGCCGCGATCGGGGGAGGGCTTGAAGGCCGCTTCGTACGACTGCCGCTCTTCGTTCCCGGCGGCGGAGAAGTACGTGACACCTCGGGCCTTCACCGCGTCCACGGCTTGCGCGACCACGCCATCCTGGAACATCGGCTCATCCAGATAGAGGATATCGTCGACGATGATCTGTGCGCCGGCATCGGCGAGCTGTGTGATGCCCACGGCGAAGTCCGTTGGATCGACTCCCGCCGTGTAGAACATGAGCTGCGCATCCGGCGCCACATCGTGTATGAGCTGCAGGATCGCCCGGCCTTCGTCGGTGCCGCCTTCGGAGCAGTCCGGCTCCGGCAGTTCCTTCAGCACCTGGACCTTCGTCAGGTCGCCATTGGCGAGGTCCTCGGCATACGTCGTGAACTTCGCTTCCGGATCGTCCGTGAGCGGCGTCAAACGACAATTGACGCTGTCCGACAGCACACCGATCTTGATGCCTCTGCCGGTCAGGTTGAACTGCTGGCGGACGGCGTCCGTACGCTGAGCCCGGTCGCCCTGTGTCGTGGTAAGACCGGCCCGCGTGGTGTAAATCGCGGGGCGCACCGTTACCACAGACGTGTTACGCGCAATGGCGCTGAGAGCTGCAATCGGCGCGCGTCCGGAGAGATGATTGCCGTAGATCGAAACGTCCTTCAGGCCGTACGACTCGAAGGCTGCGCGTGCGCCAGAGGCTGGCCCATTCAGGGCAATGTCGACGCGCACCGTTCCATCCGTGGCATGAAGAAGGCGCTGCAGGCGCCCGACTTGTTTCGTTGCGCTCAGGGTGCGGGGCGCTGACGCAGACGATGACGAGGCCTGAGACTTGTAGAGGGCACTGAGCACCGGTCCGAGTCGGGCGGTCGCTCCGGTCTTCGCTTCGGCCTGCGCTGCCTTCACTGCCGCGGCTGTTGGGCCGGAAGGATCGGCTGCGATTGCCGCGCTCACGAGTCCCGCCGCGAGGACCACGGCTGCAGCTTGTCGAATCATTTGATCTACCTCCCTGTTGCGCTAGGCTCACGGCTGAGCGAGTTTACCCGGAAGCAAGCGCCTTGCCTGCGCGCAACCCGACATTGCGAGTTCGCTTCGACACGTTCGACCTCGACGAGGCGGACGCGAGGCTGCGCAAGGATGGCGCGCCCGTTGCTCTCGCTCCCAAAGCGTTTGCCGTGTTGTGCACGCTCGTGCGTCAGCCCGGCGTGCTCGTTACGAAGAACGATCTGCTGGACGCCGTGTGGGGGCACCAACACGTCAGCGAGTCCGTGCTGAAGACGATTATCAGCGAGCTGCGGGCCGCTCTGGCGGACGACGCAAAACAGCCGCGCTATATCGAGACCGCGTCACGCCGCGGCTATCGCTTCATCGGCAGGCCGAGCGTGACCGTAACCGACTCAAGGCCCGTCGCTCCGGCGCCACCGACGCCGGTACCAGCGCCAAAGCGCGCGCTGCCGCTGATCGGGCGCGAAGCTCCCCTCGCTCGATTGCGTGAGGCCTGGCGTCGCGCACAGGCCGGCGAGCGACAGCTCGTCTGGATTGCCGGCGAGCCGGGCGTCGGCAAGACGCGGCTGATCGAGTCGTTCGTCAGCGAGCTCGACGCGAACACTGTGACCTATGGGCAGTGTGTCGAGCACTTCGGCGCTGGCGAGCCGTATCTGCCGTTGCTCGAAGCCATGAAGGAGCTCTGTCGCCGCGAGCCTGAGCTGCTGACGATCATGCGCGCCGTTGCGCCGACGTGGCTGGTGCAGATGCCGTGGCTCGTGAGTGAGGCGGAGCGCGCCAATCTCCATCGCGAAGTGGCCGGCGTGCATCAGGACCGCATGGTTCGCGAGATGCGCGAGATGATGGATCGCTACACGGTGAACCGGCCGCTGTGCTTCGTCCTCGAAGACCTGCACTGGAGCGATCTCGGCACGCTGCGCATGATGGAGCACTTCGCGCGCCGGCCGCGGGAAGTGCGTCTGTTGTGGCTCGCAAGTTACCGCCTTACCCAGGTGATCGCGGAGGATCACCCGCTGCGTGAGCTGCGACAGGAGCTCCGACTCCACAAGATGTGCGACGAAATTCTGCTCGAGCCATTCTCCGAGAGCGAAGTGAACGCGTACATGGAAGACCGGTTGCCGGGCGCGCGCGTGCCGGAGGCCTTTGTGCGCAGACTCCACGCTCACACGGACGGCCTGCCGCTGTTTGTCGCGAACGTCGCGGACACTCTGATCGAGCAGTCCGCAAACGATCCGGGAGCGATGGAGCGCTGGCTGGGTGCGTCGTCGTCTGCCCCGTTGCCCGTACCCGACAGCCTTGCCGGGGTCATCGAAACGCAGATCGGACGTTTGCCCGCGGACGTGCAGGCCATGCTGGGAGCGGCGAGCGTCTGCGGCGTGGAGTTTCGCGCGGGCATCGTGGCGGAAATGCTCCAGCGTGATGCAGCCTGGGTCACGGAGCGATGTGACGACCTGGTGAAGCGGCAGTTCTGGTTACGGCACGTGGATCTCGTCGAGCTGCCGGATGGCGGGCTCGACATGCGTTACTCATTCCTGCACGCGCTGTATCAGCACGTGTTCTATCAGCGGCTCTCTGTTCCGCAACGTGTGCAGCTTCATCGCCGGGCTGCGCAGGCAATGGAGGCGACGCCGTCATCTGCGGAAGCGGCCACGGCCGCGGCGCTTGCGTCTCATCACGAGCGCGGCCATCAGATCGTGCCGGCCCTGCGGTACTACGCGACAGCGGCGGAGCTTGCTGTCATTCATTTCGCGCCGCTGGAAGCCATCAACATGACGGGCCACGCGCTCGGATTGCTGAGTCGCTGCGCGGACGGGCCGGCACGCATGGAGGCGGAGCTGGCACTGGTGCACAAGCGTGGCATCGCGTGCGCTCAGCTGCTCGGGGTTGGCGCTTCGGAAACCGTCACCGCGTTCGAGCGGGCCCGCGTGCTTTGCGAGACGCTACCGGAGACACCCGAACGCGCGCTGCTGTTGAACGGGATCGGCCTCACGAGTTACGTGCAGGGTGACTACTCGCAGTCGCGCGCCATCGCCGAGCGCGTGTTCGCGTGCTCCGGGCGCTATGGCGATCCAGTGCTGCGTGTATGCGCTTTGCTGTTGCGAGCGATGCTCGAGACGATACAAGGTGACCAGGTCGCGTCCGTGAGCAGCTTCGAGCAGGGCATTGCGACGTGCGAGGAGATCGGCGATCGCATGCCGTTCGCGCCGTTCGTCGTGCATCCGCTGGTGTGGCTGCGAACGAATCTGGCCATGCCGCTGACGTACCTCAATTTGCCGGATCAGGCTCGCAAGCACTTGCGGCTTGCGCTGGCCCAGGCGCAGCAGGTTGGCCAGCCGACGGCATTGATGCTGTCGCACTGGGTGTCTGGGCTGGTTGAGTTGAGGTGCGGCGATCTGCAGAAAGTGGCCGCGGCGGCGCAGGCTCTCGCGCAAGTCGTCGAACAAAGCATGATGACCCAGGGCGCCGGGCCGGCGAAGTGGCTGCGCGGCTGGGTCGAAGCGCGCCTCGGATCGCCGCGTGAAGGGTTCCGCCTGATCCGTGAGGGGTTCGAGAGCCACGCGCAGCTTGGCATGTTCGCTGGCAACACCGAAGTACTGGGGCATGCGGCCGAGGCACTGATCCTGGCGGGCGATCTGCCGGCCGCGGGCCAGCAGCTCGACGAAGCCTTCCAGCTGGCGAATCGCATCGGCGAATACGCCGAGTTGCCGAACCTCATGCTCGTTCGCGCGCGGTTGGCGCAGGCGCGCGGGGATGCAGCCGGTGCAGTCACCCACATGCGCGAGGCGATCACCGAGAGCCGCGCGCGCAAGTCCCCGTACCTGGAGCTGAAATCCCTGGTCGCGCTGTGCGAGTCGCCGGGGGCGGCCAGAGAGGACCGTGCCGCGCTGGCAGCCGCCTGGGAAGCGATGCCGGAAGGGCGCGACATGGCGGTTGCGAGGCGTGCGGCAGAGCTGATTCGCGCCTCCTAGGTCAGTCCGGACCGAAACCGGACCGTTCCCGAACGACTCGCCGGATGCACCTGGCTACCTTGTAGTCGTGATACTCAACGCACGCCCCACTTACCCCACGTCCCGCTCGTATGTCGTGAAGCTGCACCGGGATGCAGTCCCGGGCCGCGGCCAGATGGCCGGCCGACTCGAGAACGTGTCGACCGGCGCCCAATACGAATTTTCGAGCGGAGAGGAGTTGCTCGCGTGCCTCGTCCGTGACGCTGCTACTGCGCGAGAGGAGCCTTGATCATGTTGAAGCCTGGAGATTCCGGCGCAGCGAGCTTCGTGGTTCAAATGAGCGATACCGCAGCGGTGATCTCGATCTCGCCCGAGGATCGCTTTCCGGAAGTCTTCGCCACGTCGCGTCTGATTGCGCTGATGGAGCTGGCGGCCGCGCGCGCGATGAAGCCGTTCCTGCAACCCGGCCAGCTCTCGGTGGGTGTTGGGATCAACGTGCGTCACACGGCGGCGACGCCGGTCGGCTGCACGGTGCGCGCAGTCGCCACGTTTGTGCGGACGGATGGCAGGCTTTCGCACTTCAAGCTGGAGGCATTCGACGATGCCGGGCCGATCGGCGGGGGAGAGCATACGCGTGCCGTCATCGACACCGAAAGGTTGCTGAGCGGCGCCGCGCGTCGTCTGGCTCGTCCCGCGTCCAACGCGTAAAGTCGGGAGAGAATGAAAGGACTCCGCGCATTGATGCTGGTGGCGGGTGCGTGCTGGTGCAGCTACGCGCCAGCCAACGAGCTTGGGATCCTCGTACCAATCGTAGTGAACGGGCAGGCGCTGCAGAAGCCCGATCCGCGCGGGCGCTCCGTGCCCGTGGTGACGCAGCTTCGCTCGGGCGCTCTTTACGATCAGCTTCGTAAGGAAGCCGGGCGTGGCGCTACTGCTCTCGTGCTCGTGCTCGACGATCTGGCGCAGCGGAAGGCTGGTGCCGCGGTCAGCTCGCCGACGTGGCTTCTGCTTTCTGATCGGGATGGCGGGTTCGCGCGCAAGGGTTTCTGGTTGCGCGACACGCCGGACGATCGTGAGCGGCGGGATGGTCGCGACCGGCGCGAACGCGATCAGGCTGCCACTCCGAATGCGGAGCGTTACGTCGCCGAGCCGTTTGTCGATCTGCAGGTCGATGCCAACTTTGTAGCCAACGGCGGGTTCGAGGAGATCTTTGCGCACGAGATGGGGCATGTGTTTCTGCGGCGTCTGCTGCCGCGGCTGCCGGACGGCTACTCGCGCACGCCGCACATGAGCCTTGCTATCACGGACAATCCCACGGCTTTCGATGAGGGCTTCGCGACTCACATGCAGGGGCTGGCGCGGCGATTCACGGAGAACGAGTCGCTTCGCAATCAGGACCTGGGTCTCGAGAACAAGCCGTTCCTGTCGTACTGGCTGAGTAACCTCGATCGCGCGAGCCGCATCGATGGCGTGCGGCGGAACTGGTTCGTGCAGGCGCAGATCACGGCGCCGGGAAATGGGGACGCGGTCATGCGTCGCGATCACAGCACGCTGTTCGATACCACGCGGCTCAAGAACGGCAACCAGATGATGGCTTCCGAGGGCGTGATCGCTACCTTGTTCTATCGCTGGCTCGTGCCAGGTTCGGTCGAGCGCTCGGCGGTTCTGCAGCGGTACTCGATGTTGTTCGACGCGCTGGTTGCGCTCAATCATCGGCCGCCGGTGAATCAGAAGCTGGATTCCGATGCGCCGCTGTTTCTCGACATGATCGAGGCGTACCGTGCGGTGAATCCGAAGGAGAGTGCGCGGTTGCTGGCGCTTACGATCGAGACGACGTATGGCGCGACGGCTGATGCGACGCTGGCCACGCGATTTGAGTCGCTGGCTGCAGAGGGGAGGGCTGGCGACATCGAGAAGTTTTCGACTGAACTAAAAACCGCGCGCTCTGCGCTCGAGCATCTTCAGCAAACCGTCGCGCAATCGCCTTCCGCCGCGCGGGCGGCTTTAGGTCCGAGTATCTGGCTATTCAAAGATCGCCCGACCGCGATGGCCATCGATCTCAACACCGCCGAGCGCGAGGCGCTGCTCACTCTCCCCGGCGTCGATGCCGCCACAGCCGATCGCGCTCTCGAAAGCCGCCGATCCAAAGGCCCCTTCAAAGACCTGGCCGACTTCGCCAAACGCAGCAACCTCCCCGCACCCGCGCAACTGCAAGGCATGCTCGACGCAATGACGAAAGCCGGCACCTACTCCCGCGAATGACCTGGCTTACGCCAAAGCCTTCCCCAGCTCGCGCAACAAACGCGCGCCATCCCCGCGCCAGGCACTACCGTGCATACAAGCGAGTGTAGTAGGGCGCTCGTTCGCCAGCCGTTCCAGAATCGCCTGCGTATTGGGGGCATGCGCGAAGTAATCCATGGGCGCGCGAAACGCCTCGCTGGGCCCGAGAATATCCGCCTCAGTAAGGGCCACATCCCCACCACCGCCCTGCGTAAACAAATCCCCACAAAAAAACGTACGCGTCGTCACATCCATCATCAGCCCACACTCCCACGAGTGCGGCATATGCGGCGTATCGAACCATCGAATCGTGTGCCGCCCGAGAGTCAGCTCGCCGCCATCCGCAAGCGCATGAGGCGCCCGATTCGCGTAATCGCCAACCGAAACCATCGCGGCAATCTGCCCGCACACCGGCACCGCATTCGGAGCCACCGCGAGGAGCTCATTCAGCGCGCCGCATTCATCCGCTTCAAAATGCGAAAGCCCAAGGTACCGCAGCCGCTCGAGCGGTATCACGGCACGAATCGCTTCACTGACCAGTGGGAACATGCGCCGCATGCCGGTGTGAAATACCATCGGCTCATCGTCCACGATTAAATATTGGTTGAAGCTGAACCCCGCGCCTCCCGGAAGGGACAGCGGCGTGTTGATGCGATAAATGCCGTCCGCTATTTCATTGATATTCGTGCCGGATTCAGCGCTGGTAATCATAAACCGGAACTCCTCTCGGGCGTTTCTGTCGTACCAATAGTGCAATTGTGCACACTGAGGCATGTCATGAAATTCTCTACCGTCGCGATTCTGCTCGCCGTTGCGGCCCTGTCGGCCTGCTCGGGCATACCGCGCGAGTCCGACCAGCAACTGCTCGCTCGTTACAATTCCTACGCCGGAGATCGCGTAAGTGACTTCCGCACCTTCGGCTCGTTCAACAGCTGGACGCCCATCGACGATCATCACGTGGTGGTACACACGAATGTCAACGAAGCGTACCTGCTGACCGTTTTCGAGCCGTGCTTCGACCTACCATTCGCCACACGGCTCGGCATCACCTCGCGCTTCCCGAACACCGTTCAGGCCGGGTTCGACTCCCTTCGCGTTGGCCGGCAGAGCTGCCGTATCAGCGAAATCCGCCCGGTGAACTATCGCCAGATGAGGGCGGACATCGCCGCCGAAAAGAAAGCGCGCGGCTAGCGCCTGAGCCCACCTCGACCGATCCACAACGGCCCGTGCCTCCAACGCACGGGCCGTTTGCATTCCTGCCCACGCAAATTCATCGGCGTTACCTCTTGAAGCGCACCTGCTGCCCGAAACGGCTCACGGCATTGCTGCGCACTTCCTTCCTGGTCCGAGCGCCCGATGGCTCTTGATCTTCCGTAAGTAATAACTTACAGTAAGCTATGACTTACGAAAGCGCCCTGCTGGCCCTGGCCGATCCCACCCGTCGCCAGGTGTTCGAGCATCTGCGCTCCGGCCCACGCGCCGTCGGCGAGATCGCCGCGGAAATGCCGGTGAGCCGGCCGGCGGTCTCGCAGCACCTGAAGGTGCTGAAGGACGCCGGCCTGGTCGCCGACCAGGCAGAAGGCACACGCCGCGTGTACTACATCGACCCCAATGGCCTCGGCGCTCTCAGGAGCTGGCTCGACCAGTTCTGGGACACGGCGCTCGAAGCCTTCAAGGCGGAAGCCGAAAAACCGAAAGGCACACCCGATGAACCCGAGCCAGCTCCAGCGCGAAACGCGCCACGTCCGCATCGCCCCCGTACGCAAGACCGTTCGCGTCAACGCCGCCGCCGCCCGCGCCTTTGAGGTGTTCACGGCCGGCATCACCCGCTGGTGGCCGCGCGGCCACCACATCGGCAAGGCGCCGATGCAGGACGCGGTGATCGAGCCCCGGGTCGGTGGCCGCTGGTACGAGCGCGGCGAGGATGGTTCCGAGTGCGAGTGGGGCAAGGTGCTCGTGTGGGAACCGCCGCGGCGCGTACTGCTCGCCTGGCAGATCAACACGCAGTTTCAGTATGACCCCACCGTCATCAGTGAGGTCGACATAAGTTTCGTCGCCGAAAGTCCGTCCGTCACCGTGGTGACTCTCGAGCACCGGGACATCGAGCGGCTCGGTGCCGATCCCGAAGGGTTCCGCAACAAGGTGGATGCGCCCAACGGCTGGAGCGGCATCCTCGATCTATTCGCCGCCTGCGCGGCCAAACAGTAATTCCGAAGGGAGCAGCCATGTCGATCAAGCTTCATGTCTTCCCGCCGTCCCCCCGCGCGTTCAAGGTGCTGGCGGTGGCCTCGTACCTGCGCCTCGATTACGAGGTGTGCCTCGTAGACTTCGCGAAGGGCACGCAGAAGACGCCGGAATTCACGGCGCTCAATCCAAACCAGCGCATGCCGGTGCTGGAAGAGGACGGCTTCGTGCTTTGGGAATCGAACGCCATCACGCAATACCTTGCGGCGAAGCGGCCCGAGAGTGGCCTCCTGCCGTCCGACCCGGTGCAGCGAGTGCTGGTGAACCAGTGGCAGTGCTGGGATCTCGCGCACTGGGACCCGGCGTGCGCCATGCTGATCTTCGAGAACGTCGTCAAGCAGCTCTTCGGTATCGGTCCTCCGGACGCAGTGAAGGTTGCGGAGGGCGAAGAGCGCTTCCACAAAGTGGCGGCCGTGCTCGATGGGCAATTGACGCGCAATCGCTTCGTCGTGGGCGAGTCGCCCACGGTCGCGGACTTCTCGATCGGCGCCGCGCTGAACCTTACGACTGCGGCGCGGCTTCCGGTGCAGCGCTACGAGAACGTGGTCCGCTGGCACAAAACGCTGGCAGACCTGCCGGGTTGGCGCAAATCGGCGGTCTCCCCGCCGTGCGACGCGCTTTGAGATCGGCGATCTCGCGCCGGCTGCTCACACGCACACGTCTTTGAGCACCGGCGCGAGCCGTGTCGCCCAGGAAGCTGCGGCGTCCGGCGTCGCGATGAGGTCCTGACGGATCTCGATGAGGATTGCGGGATTGCCGACGTTGTCGCCGTGAACGAGGAGGCCGTAGTCCTCCTCGATTGAAACGCTGTAAGGCACATTCGCGCCAACGTTCAGCTCGCGATCCTGCTCGCGCAAGCGCGCGATCGTCGCCTCTGCCAGGTGCACGCCCTTCTCGAACAGAACTCCCACGTGCCACGGGCGCGCGTTGCCCATGTACACGGGCGTGAAGCTGTGGATGGCGACGATGAACGTTCTGCGGCCGGCAGCCGCGCGCTCCCTCAAGTGCGCTTCGATCGCCGCGTGATGAGGCGTGAAGATGAGTTGCTCGCGGCGCTCACGCTCGGCGGCTGAAATTCCCACGTTGCCTGGAATGTCCGTCGCTTCGGAGCGCGTCACGATGCTCGATCGCACACCCAGGGGGCGGTTCAGATCGATGACCAACCGCGAGCAGGTGCCGAGAAACGCAGCGGCGTCGAGCAAGCGTGACAGATGGCGCGTGACGTTCGCTGCACCGATGTCCCACGCGATGTGACGCTGCAAGTCCGGCTCGGAAACGCCGAGCCCTGCGTATTCCGGCGGAATGTAGTTCGACGCGTGCTCGCACAGGAGAACGATCGGCGAGCGGCCAGCCGAGCTCAGGATTTCGACGGGATCAGGCCACATCGGCTATATATAAGTGAGCTTTATGTCGCATTGGCAATTTACCGCATCGGAGCATGGGATGAGGATTCAGTCGCGCGCGGACCTGCAGAAATATCTCACTCACTTCAACAACAAGGAGTACGAACAGCAGATCGCGTACTACGCGCCGGACGTCATCTACAAGGTCGGCTCCCTGACGCTCACGAGCCCGCAACAGATTGCCGATTTCTACGCGGATTTCCACCAGCACGTGAAAGAGCACGTCGAGCTCGTGGAGATCGCCATCGACGGCGACACCATAGCCGTCGCACTGCACGCGATTTTCGAGCCTTTCAAGGACTACGTGCGTAACGGCCTCACGTTCAAGGTCGGCACGACGACGGACATCGTGAGCTTCGTGTTCTACAAGCTGAAGGACGGGAAGATCCGCCGCATCCGCATGACGCGCTATGGCGGGCAGGTCAGCGACTTCGCTGCGTGAGTGCCGGCGCTCAGAGCACGCGGAAGAAGTGAATGATCGCGGCGTTCGGCTCGCGCTCGGCCTTGCCGCAGAACATCGAGCGATTCATCCACTCGTAACGGCTGCCAACCGGGGCTTCGAACTGGGCAGTCGTGCGGAAGTAATAGGAATCGATCGGCACCGGCTCGCCACGCATGAGCTTTGCCATGATGTCCGATGAAGCATGGCGGATACCGCGATTGGTGCACGCGATCAGCACGCCATCGCTGGTCTCGATGGTGTAGCGCGCTTCGACGTTGAGCACACCGTCCGCTCTCACGACCTGCCAGTCGCCACTTCCGGCCAGCACTTTGCCGGTCAACAGCGGTCCGGCGATGGGGCCGCCCTCGATCGCGATGAAGCGGCGCAGGCCTTCGGGCCCGTTGCCCACCGTCACCGGCGCTGACACCGCGACGCGCGCGGTGAATGCGTATTCTGTCTTGAGCTCGGGTTGGTTCGACATGCTGGCGGGCCTATCCGCGCACGAAGGGCCCGATACGCTCGCTCACATAGCGGCGGATGTCGAGATTCCAGTCTTCCATCGGCGAGAACACGCCCACCTTGTGGACTCGCGCCCCGATGCCCGACTGCACGAGCTCGCAGATGTTCCAGTCCTGGCGGTTCACGAGGTCCCAGAAATCCACGACATCGGCCGGATTGAAATCGGGCTGCGCGATTTCATGCGGCTCGAACAGGAAGTGGCAGTCGATGCGCGTGTGGCGCGGGCCCATGGGCTGGAGGATGAAGGCGGCCACGTGCTCGCGCGCCAGGCTCAGGAACAGGTTGGGATAGATCAGCTCGCCCTTGTGGCGCACCTGCTCGTCTTCATTGAGTCCGGGGAACGAGCGACGTGAGGAGGTGCCGCTGGAGGAGAAGGTATCCGCGCCGTTGCGGTGTGGGATGCCGCGCTCCCAGTCCAGGTTCGCGCCGCCGTTGTCGCGGAATGCGGGCACGATGCGACACAGCTCCGGGTGAACCGGGCCGCAGTGATAACACTCGTTGTAGTTCTCGCAGAGCAGTTTCCAGTTGGCGTCGACCTCGTAACGGATCGTCTTCACGATGCGCAGATCGGCGAGCGGATAGCGCGCGAGCCGGCCGCTTGCGCCGCCGATCGTCGCTGCGAAGGGCTTCGCTTCCGCGGGCGTCAGATTCAGAAAGACGAAGCCGCCCCAGGTCTCGACCAGCACCGGATACAACTGAACGCCGCGGACGTTGAAACCGGCTTCGCGCGTGAGATGGGGTGCGCGTACGAGATACCCGTTCAGGTCGTACGTCCACGCGTGGTACGGGCACAGGATCATGCCGTTCGACACGCCGCCTCGCACGGCGAGCCCGAGAGGCGTGTCACCCGACCCGGTCGGTTCGCACAGCCGCGCGCCGCGATGGCGGCACACGTTGTAGAACGCGCGCAGCGCGCCTTCGGTGTTACGGACGAGGATGATGCTCTGGCCGCACACGTCGAGCACACGATGATGGCCGGGACGAGGCACGTCCTCCTCGCGCGCCACGCACACCCATTCCCTGAAGAAGATGTGCTCCTGCTCGAGCGCGTACACGTCCTCGCGCTGATACCAGAAGGTCGGTAGCGTGGGTTCGAGGCCGGCGAGAGCGGGATCGGGGGCGACAGTCACGTTTGGCATCCGTCCGAGGGGGCACAAGAATAACCCTACCGGGAGTGGTATGGTCGATACCTCCAGGTGAACTGAGGGCTCGATCGTGTCGGTCGCAAAGTCCGAAGGCTCGGACGATTTACGTCTGAGCGATGGAATGGGCAGTGGCATGCAGCGGTTCTGGACTGCACCTGGCGACGATCCGATCGAACGGGTGAGCCGGGCCGATGGCGTGCACGTGTGGGACACGTCCGGGCGGCGCTACATCGACGTCACTTCCGGGCCCGTCGCGGTCAATCTCGGTCACGGCAATCCGCGCGTCTTGCGAGCCATGCAGGAGCAGGCTGCGCGCGTCTGCTTCGCCTATCCCACGGCATTCGAAAGCGAAAGCAACGTTCGCCTGAACGAAAAGCTGGCGGCGCTCGCGGGCATGAGCCTCGAGCGCGCGTTCTTCGTGTCTGGCGGCTCGGAGGCGGTGGAGAAGGCGCTGCAGTTTGCGCGCCGGCACGCACTCGCGGTGGGTCAGGCCTCACGCTACAAAGTGATCAGCCGTAACCCGTCATATCACGGCAGCACGCGCACGCTGATGAGCTTGTCCGCGGACCCGGGATACACGTCGTTTCTCGTTGGCAGCATCCCGGGCATCCAGGTGCCGGCACCGATGAGCTATCGACTGCCGCCGGGTATCGATAGAACGACGCATGCACGTCAATGCGCCGAAGCCGTGCGCGATGCGATTCTCAAGGAAGGTCCGGATTCCGTGCTCGCGTTCATCCTGGAACCCGTGATGGGATTCAGCGGGGGCGCGGAGCATGCGCCACCGGAGTACTACCGACGCGTGCGCGAGATCTGCAGCGAGCTCGGTGTTCTTTTGATCTTCGATGAGACCATCAGCGGGACGGGGCGCACCGGCCGGTTCCTGGCTGCGCAATGGTGGCCCGATGCGCAGCCAGACATGGTTACGCTCGCCAAGGGCATCAGCGGTGGGTACTTCCCGCTTGGAGCATTTCTCGCGCCATCACGGATGGTGGATGCGGTGGCGGGCGCCGGCGGCTTTCACTTCGGGCACACGTACAAGGGCAATCCGCTGGGCTGCGCTGTCGGATTGGCGGTTCTCGAGGAGATGGTGGAGCGCAAGCTCATCGAGCGGGCGAACGAGATCGGGTCGTACCTGCGCTCGCGCCTCGAGGCGCTCAAGGGGCACGTGCCGGTGATTGGTGACGTGCGCGGGCTCGGGATGTTGAATGCCATCGAGATCGTGGCCGATCAGGCGAGCAAGGCGATGTTGCCGCGGACGATGGATGTGCTCGGGCGCGTAACCAGTATCGCGCGCGACTATGGGTTGCTCATCTACGGGCGCCGCACCCATGGTGGGAAGTTCGGCGACTGGATCATGGTGACGCCGCCGCTCGTTGCGACGACGGGTGATGTCGATGAGATCGTGGATGGGTTGGCGAAGACCCTGCGCGTGTTCAGCGCTGAGGTTAACGGCGCTCGCTGAAGATCTTGCGGGCTGAGCGAATTTCTTCGAGTGTCATTTGGCGTTCTGCGGGAGTGTTGTAGGCCTCGTGTGAGGCTGCCGCGGATTCCAGGCGGTCGAGCCACGATGAGAAGTAGTCTACGTCGGGGCCGCAGTGGGTTGGGGCGCCTGCGCGTTTGAAGAAGAACGCGTTTGTCGTTGCGTAGGGGTAGAGGTCGAAGATTTCGGGGCTGGACGTGTCGTTCCAGGCGCGGAGCAGTAACCAGCCGTTTTCGGGGACTTCGATGGTGCCGTTGAAGTCGGCTGCTGATTTCGTGCGATCCAGCTTGAACGAGCGGGCAACCTTGCCGTTCACCACCAGCTCCAAATGATCGACGGGGACGATTGAGCGCATGAAGCCGGTGTAGCGGAGCTTTGCGCCGGTGGCGGTCACTGCGATTTCTGAGCCTGGCGGTTGGCCTTCTACTGTGAGACCGAGAAGTGGGCCGTTCGTCGCAAGCGTATGGCCGGCGTGTAGGGCGTCGAGCCATTGGCGCGAGCGCGCGGCCTCAAGAGGCGCGCCTCGATCTTGTGTCACTGGTTCCTGCATCAACGCATACACGCGGTTCATTCCTACGGGGCCGCGGAGGGAGGCGTAGTTGGCCATGGCGTCGGTGCCGGCGGCGGCGGTGAGGCGGAAGCCGCAGTTGAGGAGGCGGTACCAGACGTTTGCTGAGGCGCGGTGATCGGCGAAGCCTACTACTTCGTAGTAGTCGATCTTGCCGCGAGCGACGTCGACCGGGAGCGCGTTGGTTAGTGGGGCGCTTGCTTTGGGGTCGGGCGGCTCATCGAATGGGTGAACGTAGCCGACCAGAGCGTTCTGCGCATGGGCGAGGTCGGCGATGGCTCCATTCGTTGGATAGAGACTCGCGGCTGCGGTGTTTGCGTACGCGGAGTAGTCGGGCAACAGGAAGTGACTGTTGAGGCCGAGAAGGCCCATGTGTCCCCAGTAGCTCGTGTGGAATTCCTGGCCGTGCGAAATCAGAACGGCGGGAGTCGATGCGCGATCGGGCGTGGGTGAGAACGAGTCGATGTCGGGGATGCGCTGTTCCTTGTTGACGACCAGGTCGAACACCACGTCGAGGTCCTCGGCATCGGCCTGACGAACGAGACGATCCGGGGTGTTTCGGTACGTGCCGCCATAGTTCATGTGGACGTGCACGTCGGCGCCGAGCCACTCGCGACTCCAGTTCGCTGGGAGTGAGAGCGGTTGCAGCGTCAGTGCGATTTCCTGTGTCTCGCTCGGTTTGAGCCGCACGGTTTGCTTGATGATGCGATTCTCCAGCCCGCGCCACATCGTGATGGTTGCCGCGCCAGGCGGCAGGGTCACGCGCGCCTCGCCCGGTGAATGGAAGTACTGCGTTTCGAAGCGACTGTTGCGACGATCGAAGCCGTCATCGGCATGGATCCATGCATCGTCGGGAGCGTATGCACGGCCATCCGCTGCGACGATCGAGATACGCGTGGGCACGGGCTTGCCATCTGCGGCGAGTGTGCGCAGGCGCAGCTCACTCATGGGCTGGCGGAACTTCTTCGTGCGGATCTCGAGTTTTCGGCGCGCTCCGCCGACCACATCCTGCAGCCAGATTTCAGTTGAGCCGCTGGCGTTGGAGATGAAGGCGATGCGGGTGCCGTCGGGCGACCAACGCGCATTCGTTGCATCGAAGTCGCCATAGGAAAGAGGGAAGGGGTCGCCGCCACCTGCGGCTGTCGTGATCCAGAGTTGATGCCACTGGCGGCCGGCGTATGAGGAGTAGAGGACGCGCTTGCCATCAGGGGACCACGCTGGTCTTGCTTTCCACGTGGTCTCTTCGTTGCGAATCGACACTGGGTCGGCCGCTGCATTGACAGCTCTGCGCCATAGGCCGCCTGTGCCGTAGATGGTTTCCGGATTGCCCACGTAGATGAGCTCTTTGCCGTCAGGCGACCAGGTTGGGCTCAGCTCGTGGTCGAAGGGGCTGTAGTAGTAGCGCGGCGTGCGGCTGCGGCGTTCCGGCCAGACTGCGCTGCCCGTGACACCCTGCGAAGTGATGTCGCCAACGAAGATGTGGAAGTGGCCAGTGCCCTGTGTGGAGACCCAGGCCAGACGCTTGCCATCCGGCGACCATCGTGGCTCGACGTTGACGGCACGATTGCGCGTGAGTGGCGTGACTTCGCCTGAAGCTGTGTCGAGCGACATCAGCTCGATCGCGTCGTCGGTGTAACGCGCGAAGGCGATGTGCTGACCCGTTGGGGACCAGTCAGGCTGGTAGTCGTAGCCCGGCCCCGAAGTCAGTTGTTCGGCTGCCGTGGAATCGAGTCGCTGCTTCCAGAGCGAGCCCTGCATCGAGTAGACGAGTGTTTGTCCATCTGGCGAGAACGCAACCGAGCTTGGCCCGCTCGTGAGCTGCGGCAAGTACATCTCGCGGAAGTAGTAGTTGTGCGGAACGTCGATCTGCTTGAGCACCGCCTGTCGCTGAGCGACGGCTGGGACGGAGAGGAGGATTGCCAGAACAACGAACCCGCTCCGCACTAGCGAATCTCCGCCCTGGCTTCCTCCATGGATTTCTCGAGCAGCGCCATTCCTTCATCAACCAGGCCTTCATCGATCATCAACGGTGGAATCAACCGAATGCCACTCGCCCCACACTCCAGCAGCAACAACCCGTTCTGGTAAGCCCGCTGCACAACCTTCGTAGCCAGCGCCTTGGCAGGCGCCTTGCTCGAACGATCCAGCACCAGCTCGACACCAATCATCAACCCACGCCCACGAACATCGCCAATGAGCTCGTACTTCTGCGCAAAAGCAGCCAGCCGACTCATCATCCGCTCACCCATGCGCCGCGCATTCTCCGCATAGCCGTTCTTCACGAGATCCAGCGTTGCCAGCACGGCCGCACAACAAAGCGGATTGCCGCCAAACGTGTTCGCATGCGCGCCCGGCGACCACTTTTCCATCAGAGGACGCGTCGCCACCGCCAGCCCGATGGGCAATCCCGATCCAATCCCCTTGGCCAACGTGATGATGTCCGGCTTCACCCCCCAGTGCTGCCACGCGAACATCTTCCCTGTGCGCCCAACGCCGGCCTGCACCTCATCGAAGATCAGAAGCATTCCGTGCCGATCGCACAACGCGCGCAGCCCGGCGAGAAAACCTTCGGGCGGCACGACGTACCCGCCTTCCCCCTGAATCGGCTCGACAATAATGGCCGCAACCTCATCGGCAGGCACATTGCGCTCGAGAAGCTGCTCGATGTACGCGATCACAGCGCGTCCCTGATCATCCCCCACGAACAACGGCCGGTACGGATTCGGATACGGCACGTGCGTGACCCCGGGCATCGTCGGGAAGTAACGCTTCTGTTGCGTGTACTTGCTCGCCGTGAAAGCCAGCGCTCCCATCGTGCGTCCATGAAACCCGCCGAGGAATCCGATGTACCGCGAGCGTCCGGTCGCATAACGCGCGAGCTTCAGTGCCGCCTCCACCGCCTCCGCGCCCGAGTTCGCAAAGAACGACACCGCAGGCCCATTCACCGGCTGCAGTTCGTGCATCACCTCGGCCACTCGCACCTGACCCTCGTGCCAGTAGTCCGACGAGATGTGCAGGAACTGCTCCGCCGCCTTCTGAACTGCAGCGACCACTGCCGGGTGGCTGTGCCCCGTCGAGCACACAGCGATGCCTGCCGCGAAATCCACGAACCGGTTGCCATCCACGTCCCAGCACTCAGCGCCGCGGCCATGGCTCATCACGAACGGGTAGTCGCGTACGTAACTCGGCGACACGACCTTGCGATCGCGCTCGATCAGCGCTCGTGCCTTCGGACCGGGAAGTGTCGTTTTCAAGTGAGTGTCATTCATGGCACCGATCTCCGTGCTTTCATTCCACCAGCGTTTGCGACTGCTCGCGCTGATACAGCGCGAGGTAGTACGCCGAGGCAATTCCCTTGCCGGATGTGCCCGAGCCCTTCCAGCCGCCGAACGGCTGATAGCCTGGCCACGCGCCGGTCGTCGCGCCCTGCGGGCGATTCGCGTACGTCACGCCCGCCTCGATATTGTCGAAGAACCACTGCGTTTCGGACGGTGAGCCGTAGAAGCCGGCCGTCAGCCCAAGCGTCGAGCCGTTTGCGAACGACATCGCGGTTTCCAGGTCCACCACGCGCGCAATCATCGCGAGGGGCAGGAACATTTCCTCCTGCCACAGCGGATGCGAGATTGGCGCTTCGGCGAGCGTGGGCGCGCAGAAATATCCGTGCGCAAGTGGGCCATCCGACAGCTGCCGCCCGCCGCACAGAATCTTCGCGCCACCCGCACGCAGTTGGTCCACGAAACGTGCGTAGCTCTGCCATGCGCGTTCGTTGATCACCGGTCCCATCCAGTTCTCGCGGCGAGTAGGATCACCCACACGCAGGCGCTCCGTCTCCGCGACCAGGCGCTCGATCAAAGCATCGGCCACGGGTTCCTGAACATAAATGCGAGACAGCGCAGAACACTTCTGCCCACTGAGCCCAAACGCCGACCGAACGATCCCCACCGTCGCCCGATCCAGATCCGCCTGCGCACTCACGATCACGGGATTCTTGCCGCCCATCTCCGCGATACAGGGCCGCGGCCAGGCACCCGAAGACATGCGGCGATGGATCTGCATGCCCACGGCATGCGACCCCGTGAACGTAATGCCTGCCAGGTCGCGGTGACTCACCAACGCTTCTCCCGCGCCTGAGCCACTGCCTGAAACATAGTTGAAGACTCCGGGCGGAATGCCTGCATCCCGCAGGCACTCTGCAAGCATTCGCCCAGACCATGGCGTGTCGGTGGCGCCTTTCAGCACAACTGTGTTGCCGGTGACCAGCGCGGCGGCCACTGGTCCGCCCGCCAGCGCGAACGGAAAATTGAATGGGGTGATCACGCCCCAGACGCCGTACGGCTTCATCACCGAGCGGTTGTGGCTGCGGTAGTCCGGCAGGGGGTCGTCGGGGAGCGCATGGTCGAAGCGCTGCCGCTCGAAATCGTCGCAGTACACGGTGAAGAAATCGGCCGTTTCCTGCACTTCACCGAGCGCTTCCATGCGGTTCTTGCCCACTTCGAGGGCAACTGCGGCGCCGATCTCGTAGACGCGCTCCTCGATGAGCGCCGCAGCCCGCCGCAGGATGCGGTTACGTTCGGTTACGGGTGTGCGCCGCCATGTGGGGAATGCGTCCCTGGCCGCGAGCACGGCGCTGTTCACTTCGCTGACCGAGGCGTCCGGAAATCGACCCAGGAGCTGGTTGCGATCGATGGGGGTCCGCAGCTCGCGGGTGACCTGCGCCGGCCGGTCCTGCCCGGCGATGAAGTTCGCATGGGTCCTGCCCAGCGTGCGCCGCACTTCGACGAGCGCGGCCTCGAACCGCTGGTGAAGCGCGGCGGGAGGGTTGAACATCGTCGAATACGTGAGCCGGAAGTCCATGGGGAGGGCAGGTTGGGCCTGTCGTGCTGTTGAACGGTCGTATAGTATGGGCCGAGGGTCGGTCAGAACAAAACGGGCCGGTGGCTTGAGATACGACGTCATCGTGGTCGGCGCAGGTCACAACGGACTGACCGCCGCGGCATACCTCGCGCAGGCCGGGTTACGCACCCTGGTGCTCGAGCGCCGGGGCGTCGTCGGCGGATGCGCGGTCACCGAGGAAGTGGATTCCACGCTCGCCCCCGGTTGCCGGGTGTCCACCGCGTCCTACATCGCCAGCATGCTCCGCCCTGAAGTAATTCGTGACCTCAAGCTCGGCTCCTATGGCCTGAGGATGGTCCCGTGCGAGCCCGGCGTCCAGGCGGCTTTCGAAGACGGCGCTGTCGTCGCGTGGTGGAACGATCGCGACCGCATGCGGGCCGAGCTGGAGCGGATTGCGCCGACCGACGTGGACCGTTTCTTCGCAGTCGAGCAGACGCTGCGGCGCCTCGCCGGTTTCCTCGAGCCGTTCTTCATGGAACCGCCGCCGGACGTGCGTGCGCAAGGCTGGAGGCGCGCGAAAGAGTTGCTGCGCATCGCCCGGCGCCTGCGTGCAACGCTGGGCGAGGACGTCGAAGGTCTCACCGGATTTCTCACGGGTTCGCTCGGCGCATTCCTCGATCGGCGCTTCTCGTCGGAGAAGCTGAAGCGACTCATTCTTGCGAATAGCGTTTATGGCAAGCACGGCGGGCCGTACCAGCCCGGCACGTCGATGGGGCTGCTGTTTCATCTGCTCACCGGCGGCGAGAGTCGCCAGCCGGGATTCCAGGGGCACGTCATCGGCGGCATGGGTTCGATCACGGCAGCGATGCGTGCAGCCTGCGCCGATCTGGGTGTCGAAATCCGTACAGATGCACCGGTCGCGCGCATCAATCAGTCGGGAGGCCGTGTACGCGGCGTGACGCTCGAATCCGGCGAGTTCATCGAAGCGCACAGCGTCGCTTCCAACGCCGACCCGAAGCGCACGTTCCTGAAGCTCATGGACACAGCGGATCTCGACGACGAGTTCCGCGAACAGGTGAGCGGCATCCGCATGGACGGCCCGTGCGCAAAGGTGAACTTTGTCCTGAGCGAAGAGCCGCGTGTGACAGGCATGCCCGCGGATCGCACGCCCGCCGAGCGTTCCTTCTTCACTCTGGTGCCGACACTTCAGGATGCTGAGGACGGATATAACGCTGCCCAGCGCGGCGAGATTCACGAGAACCTGTGGGTGGATTGCGTGCTCGCTTCGAACGCCGATCCTACGCTGGCTCCGGAAGGTCGGCACATGCTCACGTGCTTCGTGCAGTACTTGCCGTGCAAGCCCGCCGCGGGAAGCTGGGAGTCGCTGCGTGAGAGTCTTGGCGATCAGGTCACCCGCATCATTGCGAAGTACGCGCCGAACGTGCCTCGCAGTGTGATCGCGCGACGCGTGCTGACTCCGCTCGATCTCGAGCAGACGTTTGGAATCACGGAAGGCAACATCTTCCACGGCGACCTTTCACTCGACCAGATGTTCTTCATGCGACCGGTGCCCGGCTGGAGTCGCTACCGAACGCCCATCGCAGGCCTGTACTTGTGTGGCGCGGGTACGCACCCGGGCGGTGGCGTGACGGGCGCGCCGGGGCACAATGCGGCACACGTGATGATTGCGGACCATCGGAGGCTCATGTGAGATCGCACCCCATCGTGAGCCCGGAGACAGCGTGAATTCCAACGTAGATCTCGGTTCGGGCACGCCTATCGCCGCACGGCCGATGATCGTGCCGGTGCGCTATCGCATCCTGTCGCTGCTGTTCGTTCTGAGCTTTGCCAACTATTTCCTGCGCAACAGCTTCTCGGTCGCACAGCCGACGATCCAGCAGGAATTCAGCTTCTCCCATGCCGAGATCGGCTGGATCCTCGGCAGCTTCAACGTCGCGTACGCACTGTTCAACATTCCCGGCGGAGTGTTTGGCGATGTGCTCGGGCCGCGGCGTGCACTGACCATCGTCGCTGTCACGTGGGGTGTGCTCACGGCCCTCACCGGATTCGTGCCGGGCCTGATGGTGGCCTCTGCCGGCGGCGCGCTGATCGCCTTCATGATCGTTCGCTTTCTCATGGGGGTGAGTAACGCGCCGATGTTCCCCGTGGCGGCAGGCGCGTTCGCAAACTGGTTTCCGCCGGCACGCTGGGCGCTGCCCAATGCGGTGCTCAGCTCGGGCCTCACGCTGGGGCAGGCGGCACTTGGACCGATCGTCACGCTGCTGATCGTGAAGTACGGCTGGCGTGAAGCCTTTTACATCCTGGCTCCTGTCGGGCTCATCGCCGGCGCATGGTGGTGGTGGTACGGTCGCGATACCCCTGCGCAGCATCCTTCGGTGTCACGCGACGAGCTCGAGCTGATCAACGCCGGTCGCGTCGTGACCGACAAACAAGGCAGCGACGCTGGCGGCTGGCGCAAGGTCATCGTGCATCGGGATGTGCTGCTGCTTTCCGCCAGCTACTTCTGCGACAACTTCGTGTTCTACATCTTCTCGCAGTGGCTGTTCACGTATCTCGTGGAGGAGCGGGGCTTCACGCTGCTCGAAAGTGGCTTTCTGTATGCGCTTCCGTTCGTGACGGGCGCCGTGCTGGCCGCGATTGGTGGCGCAGTCTGCGACGCGCTGTGCAAGCGCATCGGACCTCGCTGGGGTTGCCGGCTTCCGGCAGTGGCAGGCTTGCTGATGGTGGCGATCCTGCTTCTGGCAGGAGCAGCCTCGCCGCACGCTTACGTAGCCGTCGCGCTGTTGTCGCTGTGTTTCGGCTTCACGCAGTTCATCGAAGGACCATTCTGGGCGGCATCGACGTATGTGGCAGGCCCGCATACGTCCTCCGCAACCGGCGTGCTCAATACTGGCGGCAACCTTGCGGGCTTTCTCGCACCGGCGGTCGGACTGATGCTCGATCGGTTCGGCTGGTATCCGACGCTCGCAAGCGGCTCGCTGTTTGCCATCGTCGGCGCGGTGCTCTGGCTGTTCGTGCGTGTGCAGGCGGACAAGAAATGACGCGCGCCTTCGCCATACTGATCTGTGTCCTGTCGTGCGCTGTGCATGCGTCCGAGAGTGGGAAGCCTCGCGCCCGCGACCTGGGTGTGCCGTTCCATGGCACGCCGGGTGCGTTGAACGCGATCACGGATGTCGCGGGCGTCGAGGTGGGGCAGGTCACGCTCATCTCCGGCAGCGGCGCGTTGCAAATCGGTTCGGGTCCGGTGCGCACTGGCGTCACTGCGATTCTGCCGCGGGGCAAGTCGAATCCCACCGATCCGGTTTTTGCTGGCTGGTTCTCCCAGAACGGCAATGGCGAGATGACGGGTACGACATGGATCGACGAATCGGGCGAGCTGTGGGGGCCCGTGATGATCACCAACACGCACAGCGTTGGTGTCGTGCGCGATGCTGTGATCGCGTGGTCCGTCGCGCACTACAAGGCGAACCTCGACGATTGGTGGTCGTTGCCCGTCGTCGCCGAAACATGGGATGGCTGGCTCAACGACATCAACGGCTTTCACGTGAAGCAGGACCATGCGTTCGCCGCTCTGGATGGCGCCACGGGCGGCCCCGTCGCCGAAGGCAACGTGGGCGGCGGCACGGGCATGATCTGCTACGAATTCAAGTGCGGCATCGGTACAGCTTCGCGCAAGGTGAAGGACTCGTCAGGCGAATACACGGTTGGCGCGCTCGTGCAGTCGAACTTCGGCATCCGGCACCAGCTGCGCATTGCGGGCGTGCCCATTGGTGAGGAGATCACCGAGAATCATGCGTATGCGGCCCGGCTTCGTGGTGAGCTTGGCAACGACACGGGCTCGATCATCGTCGTGGTGGCGACGGATGCGCCGTTGCTGCCTCATCAGCTGAAGCGCCTTGCGCGGCGGGCGACCATGGGGATCGCGCGTACGGGCGGCGTTGCAAGCAATTCGTCAGGCGACATCTTCATTGCGTTTTCAACGGCGAACGCTGGCTCGGGCGGCAAGGAAGGTGTTCCCAACGTCCGCATGTTGCCGAACGACCGCGTCACGCCACTGTTCGAGGCGACGGTGGATGCGACGGAAGAGGCCATTGTCAATGCGCTCGTGGCAGCGGAAACGATGGTCGGCGTCAACGATCGTCGGGTGATCGCTTTGCCTCACGATCGACTGATGGAGCTGCTCCGCAAGTACAACCGCCTGCAAGGCACAGGCGCTCAAGGCAAGAAGAGGACCGGCAAGAATGCAGATTGATACGGCGCTCGGCTCAGGGCTCGAGCGCACTCTCAGGCCGTTCGCGGATGCGCGCACGTTACCCGGCGCGGTGTACACCTCGGACGATGTCTTCCGGCTGGAGCGGAACGGAATATTCGCGCGTCAATGGTTGTGCGTCGGACGCGAATCGGACATTGCCGCGCCCGGTGACTATTTCCTCAAGGAGATCGCCGGCAACTCGATCATCTTCATGCGCGCGCGGGACGGCCGCATCGGCGCGTTCCACAACGTGTGTCGCCATCGCGGCTCGAAGCTGCTCGATGCGCGGTGCGGCGCTGGGCTGAACCGCATCCTGTGTCCCTATCACGCCTGGAGCTACAACCTCGACGGCACCCTGCAAAGCGCGCCGCAGATGGGTGAGGGCTTTCGCAAGGAAGAGTTTCCGCTCGTGCCGGTGCGCATCGAGCTGTTCCACGGTTTCATCTTCGCCAACCTCGACGAGCGCGCGGCGCCCCTCGCCACATATTTCGCGGAGCTGCCGGACCTCTCACGCTTTCGCATCGGTGAGCTCGTGTGCGGCAAGCGCATCGAGTACGACGTGACGGCGAACTGGAAGCTCATCTGCGAGAACTACAGCGAGTGCTACCACTGCCCGAGCGCGCATCCGCAGCTTCATCGCATCAGCGAGCCCATGCCTCGCAGCAGTCGCAAGAGCGAAGTCGGCAATTGCTTCAATGGCGGGCCGATGATGCTGCGTGAAGGCATCGCCACGATGTCCATGAGCGGGCAGGGTGCTCTGCCGACCATTCCGGGTCTCACGCACGAGGATTGTCGACTCGTGCACTATTACGTGGTGTATCCGAACCTGTTGCTGAGCCCGCATCCGGACTACGTGCTGACGCATACGGCCTGGCCGGTGTCGCCCGAGCGCACGCACATCGTGTGCGAGTGGCTGGTCACGAAAGAGGCGTTGAGCAGCAACGCGGACGCGTCCGATGTCGTCGAGTTCTGGGACATGACGAACCGGCAGGACTGGTCGCTCTGCGAGCGCGCGCAGGCGGGCGTCTCATCGCGTGGCTTCCGGCAGGGGCCCTACCAGCCGACGGAAGACTGCGTGCATACGTTCGACCGCTGGTACGCGAATCAGCTCGCGCCGCTCCTGCGCAACGGCTCAGCGAGTCCATAGATCCGCGATGAAGCGCCACGACGTGATCGTCGTCGGTGCGGGCCACAATGGCCTCGCGTGCGGAGCGTTTCTCGCCAAGGCCGGGCTCGATGTGCTCGTCCTCGAGCGCAATGCGTACGTCGGCGGCGCGGCGGTCAGTCGCGAGCTGTATCCCGGCTGGACGTATTCGAACTGCTCGTACGTGTGCAGCCTGCTGCGGCCGGAGATCTACCGGGCGCTGGACCTCGCGCGGCATGGTTTGCACGTTACACCGTATGGCGGCGGGGCGACCTTCACTCGCGACGGTGATTTCCTCGGGCGGTATCCAGACAAGGACGTTCGCCGTCGCGAGATTGCACGCCATAACGCGCACGACGGCGACGCGTACCTGCGATACGCGCGGGACACCACGCGACAAACACGGTTCATCCGATCGCTGCTCATGCGCACTCCACCGGACCCGACGTCGTTCCGGCTGCGGGACTTGCGTGAGCTGCTGCATCTTGGCCGCGAGTTCGCGAAGCTCGGAGAGACGGTGCTGTACGACACGATCCGCTTCTACTCGATGAGCATCGGGGATTACCTGGAGCAGTACTTCGAGTCGGAGGTCGTTAAAGCCAGCTTCACGGACAGCGGGATCATCGGAACTGCACTGGGCGTGTACTCACCGGGCACTGCGTACGTTCTGCTTCACCACTATATGGGCGAAGTGGATGGGCAGATCGGAGCGTGGGGTTTCGCGCGCGGCGGCATGGGGGCGGTCTCGAAAGCACTCGCGGGCGCGGTTCAGGGGCACGGTGGGAGCATCGAGACGAGTGCGCCGGCACACCGAATTCTCGTGCGCCGCGGGCGCGTTGCGGGCGTGGCGCTGGAGAACGGCGACGAGCATTACGCCGACATCGTCATCTCGAATCTCGATCCGAAGCGCACGTTTCTCGGGTTGATGGACGAACGGGATCTGCAACCTGAAGTCGTCGAGCGGGCGCGGCGGTTCAAGATTCGCGGCTCGTCTGGGAAGCTGAACATTGCGCTGGATGGGTTGCCGGAGTTTCCGGCGCTGGGCCGGGACAATCCGCTAATCGCGGGCGACCTGCACGTGCTCGATTCCCTGCCTCGCTTCGAGCGGGCCTACGACGACTGGAAGCGCGGCATGTGGTCGCAGGATCCGTACGTCGACATGCTCATTCCGTCCATTACGGATCCGACCATGGCGGCGCCGGGGAAGCATGTGATGTCCGTGTTCGTGCAGTACGCGCCGGTGAAAGTGCAGGGGCGCGACTGGACGGACGCGGATCGGGATGCGTTTGCGAAAACAGTGATCGATCAGATCGCGCGGTACAGCCCGAATTTCAAGAGCCTCATCCTGCACGTGGAAGTGCGCACGCCGCGTGAGCTGGAAGCGGAAGTGGGGTTGACGGAGGGGAACATCTTCCAGGGAGAGCTGACGCTCGACCAGCTGTTCTTTAACCGCCCGTTTCCTGGCTTCGCTCAATATCGCGGACCGGTGCGCGGCATGTACCTCTGCGGATCGTCGACGCATCCCGGCGGTGGCGTGATGGGCGCGCCTGGCGCGAACGCCGCGCGCGAAGTGTTGAAGGACCTGCGACGGGAATCCACCGTACCAGCGAGTTGGGGCGATGACTGACCGCGTCGTCGTCATTGGTGGTGGTCACAACGGGCTGGTGTGCGCGGCGTACCTTGCGCGCGCGGGGCGCAAGGTCACGGTGCTGGAAGCCGCGGCTTGTGTTGGCGGCATGGCCGTCACGCGCGAGTTCGCGCCTGGGTTCAAGGTTTCCGCTTGCGCGCACATTCTCTATGGCCTGGATCGCGTCGTGGCAAAAGACCTCGCACTAGTGAGTCACGGGCTTTCCTTCGCACGCACAAACCTGCGCACAGTTGCGCTGTCGCCGACGGGCTCGCCGCTCGTCATCGATGGCGAGCAGATCACGCACGGAGAGGTGACCGCCACCGACCGCGCTGCGTTCGGCCCATTCGTGCGCCGCATGCGCAAGTTCGCCTCACTCCTCGAACGCCAGCACCGCCGGCCACCACCGCGCCTCGCCTGGGACAGCTGGTCCGAAGCGATGCAAGCAGCAACGCTGGCCCTCGACATTCGCCGGCTCGGCAAAAGCGACATGCGCGAATTCCTGCGCCTGGCGACGATGAACGTTTTCGACATCCTCGAAGACGAATTCGATAGCCCGCTGCTGAAGGGCGCTCTAGCCATGGACGCCGTGCTGGGCACGAAGCTCGGCCCGCGCTCCGGCCACACCGTGCTCAACCTGCTCCACCGCTGGAGCGGCGGCGCGAGCTCGATTCCACGCGGTGGCATGGGAGCCGTCACGGACGCCATATCCGCAGCTGCCGTCGCCGCAGGCGCCGAGATTCGCGTTGCGACTCCGGTCGCAGCCGTAGTGCTGGAAGGCGACCGCGCCGCCGGCGTCCGCCTGACATCCGGCGAACAGATGCCGGCCGACCTCGTCGTATCAGGCGTCGACCCGAAGCAGACCTTCCTGAACCTCGTCGGCGCTCGTCACCTCGAAACGGAGTTCGCCCGCCGCGTAAACCAGACACGCAGCGTGGGAACCGCCGCGAAACTCCACCTCGCTCTGTCCGCTCCGCCGACGTTCCGAAACGTCGATGCTTCACAGCTCGGCGAGCGCCTGCTCATCGCCCCCGATCTCGACTACATCGAGAACGCATTCAACCCGTCGAAGTACAAGCAATCTTCCACGCAGCCGGTGATCGAGATCACCATTCCCTCGCTGCACGATGACACTCTCGCCCCACCAGGGCAGCACGTGCTCTCGGCAGTCATTCAATACGCCCCATACGACATCGAAGGTGGCTGGGAAGCGAACCGCGCGCACTTCGCCGAACGAGTCATTGACACGCTGGAGAGCTACGCACCCGGCTTGCGTGCATCGATCACGAGCGCAGAGCTGCTCACGCCGCTCGATCTGGAAAGCGAGTTCCGCGTGACCGGCGGTCACTGGCACCACGGCGAGCTCACGCTGGATCAATTCCTGATGCTGCGACCCGTTCCCGGCGCAGCTCAGTACGCGACGCCGATACGCGATCTCTACTTGTGCGGAGCCGGCTGCCATCCCGGCGGCGGTGTGATGGGAAGTGCGGGATACAACGCCGCGCGCGTGATCCTCAGCGGGGAGCGCAGACAATGAGAACGCGCGAGCACTTCAGGCAAGCGGTCTATCCCACGCCGTTCCACTCGCGCACGTCGGCCGCGAATCGCCTGAATCTGTGGCACCGCTGGAAGGACTACACGGTGCCTGACGCGTACTTCGATGTAGGGCTCGAGTACGCGGCCTTGCGCGCCGCTTGCACTGCGTTCGACCTCTCGCCGGTGACGAAGCAACGGATCGAAGGTCCGGACGCGCTGCCGTTCCTGAATCGTCTGCTCACGCGCGACGCGAGCCGAATCAATCCGGGCTTTGTCGGCTACAGCGTCTGGTGTAACGACGACGGGCAGGTCATCGATGACGGTACGCTGTTCCATCTGCATGAAGGTGTTTACCGCCTCTGTTCGCAGGAACGGCAGCTCGACTGGCTACGCGCCTCGGCGCTCGGATTCGACGTGTCCATCACGGAAGAAACCGATGACGTCGCCGCGCTCGCCTTGCAGGGACCCACAAGTTGCGCCGTACTGAGGCGACTCGGTTGCGCCGGCATCGAGCACCTGCGCCCGTTCGCGATGCGTACGTTCCCCTTCGAGGACACGTCGCTCATGATCTCGCGCACCGGCTTCACGGGCGATCTCGGCTACGAACTGTGGATCGACCCGACGCGCGCCGAAGTGCTGTGGGATCGCCTCTTCGACGTCGGTCGTATCCACGGCATCAAGCCGATGGGCACGCACGCGCTCGAGATCGCCCGCATCGAGGCTGGATACCTGCAGGTTGGCATCGACTACGTGCCGGCCGATCAAGCCGTGAGGCCGGGCCGCACCCGCTCGCCCTTCGAGCTCGGCCTGGACTGGCTGGTGGATCTTTCGAAGCCGAACTTCACGGGCCGCCGCGCACTCGTTGCCGAGCACCGGGATGGTCCGAAGTATCGCCTCGTCAAGCTCGACGTCGCGGGCAACAAGCCTGCGAAGGATGCCTTTATTTACGATCGACGCCGGAAAGTCGTCGGCACGGTGACCTCGGCTGTGTGGTCGCCGGCCGCGAAGGCAAATATCGCACTTGCCTCCGTCGAACGACCCAGCGGTGAGGTGGGCGATGAGCTTTGGGCGGAGATCTACTATCAGAAAGAGCTCAAGTGGAGCCGCGTCATGGCGAAGTGTTGCGTTGTGGACGGTGCGTTCTACACTCCCGCGCGCCGCCGGCAGACGCCGGCGCCGGATGTTCATCCCGCCCCATGACGCATGAGGTTTCATGAGAAGACTGACGAGGCACCGCGAGACCCACCAGGTCGCGAAGCTCGGCTGGCTGCGCGCCGCCGTTCTGGGCGCCAACGACGGCATCGTTTCCACGGCAAGCCTCATTCTGGGCGTCGCGGCGGCCGCTGCGTCCCAGGACAGCATTCTGATCGCGGGTGTCGCGGCGCTCGTTGCGGGCGCCATGTCGATGGCGGCGGGCGAGTACGTTTCCGTGAGCGCGCAGTCCGACTCCGAAGCAGCGGACCTGGCGAAAGAGAAGCGTGAGCTCGCGGAAGAGCCGCAGTCCGAGCAGGACGAGCTCACGCGCATCTACATGGGCCGCGGCCTGAACCAGGAGCTGGCGCGCAAGGTGGCCGTGCAGCTCATGGAGCACGATGCGCTTGGCGCGCACGCGCGCGACGAGCTCGGCATCTCCGAGGTTACCGCCGCTAAGCCCATACAAGCGGCGTTCGCATCGGCCGCGAGTTTCGCCGCCGGCGCCGCCTTGCCTCTCGTGATCGTCCTCCTGGTGCCGGGGAGCGCGCTCATGATTTCCACTGTGATCGCGTCGCTGGTTTTCCTGGCATTGCTCGGTATCGTCTCGGCAAAGACAGGCGGAGCAGCGCCGCTCAAAGCCACCGTGCGTGTGGTGTTCTGGGGCGGGCTGGCAATGGCTATCACCTCAGGCGTCGGCGCACTATTCGGAGCGGCGTCGTAGGGAGATTGACGATGAACATGACACGGCTGTTGGTGGTGATGGGGCTTGCGTTGAGTGCCACCGGTTGTGGTGGCGGCGGCGGAGGGGACGGCAACGGCGGAGGCGGTGGGGGCGGCGGCGGTCAGAGCACCTGGACGCCCGGTGTTTTCCAGCCTTCCACGAACTTCCGGAACCGGTGTGTCTCGCCGCGCTCGGGCACCAATCCCGCCACCGGCCAGCCTTACCCGGACGTTACCGGCACGGTGACGGACCAGAACAACTGGCTGCGCTCGTGGACCAACGAGCTGTATCTCTGGTACAGCGAAGTCAGCGACATCGATCCGGCGCTGTACTCGACATCGGACTATTTCGATCGCATGAAGACCACGGCGGTGACCGCGAGCGGTCGGCCGAAGGATCGATTCCACTTCACGTATCCAACGCCGGTCTGGCTCTCCTTGTCGCGACAAGGGCAGCAGGTGTCGTACGGTTTGAGTTTCGGGCTGCTGGCGACACAACCGCCGCGACGGGCGGTGGTAACACTGGTCGAGCCGAATCCACCGGCCGCCACGGCCAGCTCCGGCATTGCCCGGGGCGCGGAGATACTCACCGTGGATGGCGTGGACCTCGTCAACGTGAACACCCAGGCCGGTGTCGACACGCTGAACGCCGGGATGTTTCCCGACACCGCCGGCGAAAGTCACACGTTCGGGATTCGCGACGTGGGCAGCAGCACGACGCGCAACATCACGCTCGTGGCGGCGAATTTCACCACGTCGCCGGTGCAGAACGTGCGCACCATTTCGACGAGCACGGGTCTCGTCGGCTACATGCTGTTCAACGATCATCTCGCAACGGCCGAAGGGGCGCTGTTCAACGCGGTGACCCAGCTGAAAAACGCGGGGATCACGGACCTCATTGTCGACATTCGTTACAACGGCGGCGGATTCGGAGTCGTCGCCAGCGAGCTCGCTTACATGATCGCCGGGCCGACGCAGACGGCGGGACGCACGTTCGAGACCATTCAATTCAACAGCAAGCACACCACCACGAACCCCGTGACCGGCCAGGCTCTGTCACCCGCTCCGTTCGCGACCACCACACAGGGACTTCATTCGAGCATGGCCGCGGGTCAGAGCCTGCCGACGCTGAACTTGCCGCGCGTTTTCGTGCTGACCGGGGCCAATACTTGCTCCGCGAGTGAGCTGCTCATGAACGGGCTCAGAGGAGTGGATGTGCAAGTCATTCAGATCGGTTCCACGACGTGCGGCAAGCCCTACGGGTTCTACGATTTCGACAACTGCGGCACGACGTACTTTTCGATCCAGCTCCGCAGCGTGAATGCCAAGGGCTTCGGCGATTACCAGGATGGTTTTGCGGCAGCCAACTCCATTAGCAGCGTGGGTAGCGTCAGCGTGCCGGGTTGCTCCGTGGCCGATGACTTCACCCACGAGTTGGGCGATGAAGCGGAAGGCCGGCTCGCGGCCGCGCTCTTCTATCGGCAAAACGCGAGTTGCGCCGGGCCGGCCACGGCAATGGCGCGGCCTTTTTCGGCGGCCTCGCCCACGGAGGAGCACGACGTGATCGTTCCAAAGACTCCGTGGCTCGAGAACGTGATACGCGAGCGCTGAACCGACGATGGCGCACGACTTTCCTGTCGATGAAGTAAGGCGGCAGTTCCCGGCCCTGCAGCGGGCCGGCTCCTTCGTGTTCTTCGACAACGCGGCCGGCGCGCAGGTGCCGCAACACGTTATCGACGCGATCAACCATCACCTCATCGACCACAACGTCCAGCGTGGCGGCCGGTACGCGAAGAGCGTGGCTGTGGATCGCGCCATCGAGCATGCGCGCGCCAGCGTCGCGGCGTTTCTGAATGCGCAGGATCCGAACGAGGTTGCATTCGGCATGAATGCGACCACGTTCATCCGGCTGGTGAGCCTGGCGATCGGGCAGGGGCTCGGCGCGCGCAACGAGATCGTCGTCACCGAGCTTGATCACGAGGCGAATATCGCGACGTGGTGTGCGTTGGAGAGGCAGGGGGCGCGCATCGTCTGGTGGCGGGCGCGTGAAGATGGCTCGCTTGCGACCGAGGATCTGCAGCCGCTGCTCTCCGAGCGCACGCGACTCGTGGCCTGCACGCTCGCTTCGAATGCGCTGGGAACGATTGTCGATGTGCGGGGTGCAGCGGACCTGGCGCACGCCGCCGGTGCGGAGCTGTTTCTCGACAGCGTTCACTACGGTCCGCATGGCTCGATCGATGTGCAGGCGTTGGGTTGCGACTATCTCGTGTGCTCGGGATACAAGATCTTCGGGCCGCACATGGGCTTCTTGTGGGGACGCTATGAAGCACTGAAGCGCCTCCACACGTTCCGCGAGGATTTCATTGCGGATGCGCCGCCGGACAAGATCGAGGCGGGGACGTTCATCTTCGAGAACGTGGCCGGGATGGACGCGGCCATTGGTTATCTCGCGCAGCTCGGGCGGACCGTAAGCGGTGCCGCCGGCACGCCGAACGATGCGTCCCTTCGAGCCGACGTGAAGAGCGCGCTCGCGGCGATCGGAGGCTACGAACGAGCCTTGTCGCGCGAGATGCTGCGCGTTCTGCAGGAATGTGGAGCGCGGGTGTACGGCGTGACGGAGGGCGGTTCGCTCGGGCAGCGGGTACCGACTTTCAGCTTCACCTTGCCGGGCGTCGCGCCACGCGAAGTGACCAATGCCGCCATTCGCGCCGATATCGGGATTCGCGACGGGCACCTGTATGCGCCGCGACTGATGCGTCGGCTGGGCGTTCCTGTGGAGCAGGGCGTCGTGCGAGTCTCGCTGGTCCACTACAACACGAGTGCCGAAATCCATCGCCTGGGCGAGGTGCTCAACGCCCTGGTCAAGTCGCGTCGCTGAGGACTGCGCGGGAACGCCGCATGCTGTGACGTCTTCGTCATGGCTCGAATACGGATCGGCATCTCCGGCTGGCGCTATGCGCCCTGGCGCGGCGAGTTCTACCCGAAGGATCTGCCGCAGAAGGACGAACTGCGCCACGCGGCCTCGATCTTCCCTACTGTCGAGATCAATGGCTCGTTCTACTCGCTGCAGCGGCCAGAGAGCTACGCGCGCTGGTACGAGCACACGCCGGACGACTTCGTGTTCGCGGTGAAGGGTGGGCGTTTCATCACGCACATGAAGAAGCTGCGGAATGTCGAAGCGGCGCTCGCGAACTTCCTTGCATCGGGACTCTTCAATCTGCGCGAGAAGCTGGGACCGATTCTGTGGCAGTTCCCGGAGAGCTTTCGATATGACGAGGAACGTATCGCGGCGTTTCTCGAACTGCTCCCGCCGGATACGGCGAGCGCCGCGCGCATCGCGCGCAGGCACGACGCGTGGCTGAAGGGGCGCGTGCGGGTCAGCGTGGATCGCGATCGGCCACTGCGCCATGCATTCGAGATTCGTCATGAAAGCTTCTGCACTCCGTCCTTCATGCGGCTGCTTCGCAAGCACAACGTTTCGCTGGTGATTGCAGAAACTGCGCGGCGATTTCCGATGCTGGAGGATGTGACCGCGGACTTCGTCTACATGCGCCTGCATGGAGACAAGGAACTCTATCGAAGCGGTTACGGTGACAAGGCGCTCGAGCGCTGGGCGAATCGCATACAGGCGTGGCACAAAGGCAGCGAGCCTCCCGATGCGAACAAGTGCCTGGGCCTGAAGCCACGGTCGAAGCGAGCACGCGATATCTATTGCTACTTCGATAACACGGACGTGAAGTTGCGGGCGCCATTCGACGCGCAACGGCTGATGTCGAAGCTTGGACTTTCCAGGGCGCCTCGATATCGCTCTAAATCAATAACTTATGTAAACAATCTGCCAAGTGTTTGAAGGTGCTCGCGCTTCTCGCGCAGGCTGCCAGTTCAGCGCGCCGCTCGACTATCATGCGCGCCATGCAGCCCCCTGCCGTCACACGCCATCGCGGTCCGTTTCTCGCGCCCTTCTGGGTGATGTGGCTGCTGTTCTTCCTAGTCGTCGCGCTCGCGTTCGTGGGCTACCGATCGGCAACGACGACGACGGTCGTGCTGATTCGGCACGCTGAAAAAGAGCTCGTGACGATCGACGATCCGCCGCTCGCGGCTGCCGGCGAACGGCGCGCGGAACGACTCGCGCAGGTGTTCGGCAACATTCGCGGGACAGGGGGCCTCGATGGCATTTACGTCACGGACACGCGCCGGTCCCAGCAAACCGCGATGCCGCTTGCCACGCGACTTGGCCTGAAGCCGGAAGTGCTGCCCTCCACGGATGTAAAGGGCATTGTCGCGCGCGTGACGCGCGAACATCGCGGTGGCACCGCGCTCGTCGTCGGCCACAGCAATACCTTGCCCGAGATCATCAAGGAGCTCAGCGGCATCACCGTCCCCGAGCTCGCCGATGACGAATACGACGGTCTCTACATCGTTACCGTCCCTACCTTCGGCAAGTCCAGCGTCCTTCGGCTTCGCTACTGAGAATCCGCGCTGTGTTCAGTCAGAGCGGTGCGCATTTTGCGCCCGCCTGACTCGCCTATCATCGGCCCGGCGACACTTAGGGAGGCCGATATGGACGAGCAGACACTGAACCGGCGGCAGATCCTCGGCGGCATGGCGGCGGCCGGTGCAGCCGGTCTCCTCGGCGGTGCCGGTGAAGCGAACGCACAGGCAGCCGCGGCGCCAACACCGGACATCGGCGCGTCTCAGCCACCGCAGATCACCGATGTGAAGGGCAAGGTCGCGTACATCACCGGCGGCTCGAGTGGCATCGGCCTCGGCATCGCGCGCGTGTTCCACGAAGCCGGCATGAAGGTCGTGATCGGCTACTACAGCGACCTTCATATTGGCGATGCGCTCAAGCAGTTCCCCGCCAACGATCCGCGTCTGCATGCGATCAAGCATGACGTGATGGATCGCGATGCCTGGGACCGCACCGCTGACGAGATCGAAAAGAAATTCGGCGGCGTACACATCCTGGTGAACAACGCTGGCGTCGGCTTGCAGGCGCCCGCAAGCACGGGCACGCACAAGGACTGGGAGTGGGGTCTCGGAGTGAATCTCTGGGGACCGATCAACGGCGTGCGCACGTATGTGCCGCGAATGCTTGCGAGCAAGCAGGGGTCGCACATCGTCACCACTACTTCAACGAGCGGCATTCTTCCGGGAAGCGGTGCTGGCATCTACACCGTCGCGAAGATCGCGGCGGTGGGGCTCATGGAAGAATTGCGGCATGAGCTGCGGAACACGAACATCGGTACGTCGGCTTTCATTCCCGGGCTCACGTCTACCAACATCGGCCAGAGCGAGAGCTATCGACCGGAATCGTTGAAGAACGATGGGCCGCCTGCGGTCGCGCCGGGCGCTCAGCCGCGTACGCCCGGCGCGGGGCCGCCGCGACGCCCGCCTCCCGCTGCGGGCCTCGCCCCTGCCTTTGCCAGGCCGCAGGACCCGATGGTGGTCGCTCGCTTCGTGCTCAACGGCATTCTCAACAACGACCTGTTCATAGTCTTGCAGCCCGAGTACCGAGCTGGTGTCGAAGCGCGTTGTAATGCGCTTCTGGACTCCATGGTGTCCTTCAAGCCCTTGCCGCCCGAACTGACGCGCGGGAACGTCTACCGCACGCCGATCTACCAGCAGGAAATCGCGCACCGTAAAGCGACGCAGGCTCGGGACATCGCTGGCACGTGAAACAGCGCATCGTAGGTAATCGACCGCAGACATGCATGAGCTGCATATCCGAAGTTGTTGTTTTTGCAAGGGAGAAGTGGTGGAGCGGAAGGCCCTGGTAGATTTCGGGGAAAGTGCCTGATTTCTGCAGGTTTTTCGCTTCTTCTGAAGCCCGTCATTACCACCGCACTTACCACCTTCGCTGATGGCTGTTCAAAGAGCGCCGCCCGGGACTGCTATGAACACCGACGGACGGCTAGCCACAACCGCCTACACGAGGAAGGCAGCCATGGGTTCAGCGAAGCAAGTGGATTCTAACCGGACGAAGGGATCAGGACCGGCGGCGCGTCGAGCACGCCGAGCGCGGCACGCGCGGCCGAAGGCGCGAGCGAGCAACGCTCCACCGATCAAGCCCGACATCGACGAGATCATGGGGAGGTTGTCCGACGCGATCTCCGTTGTCGCCACCGCCGCGAATGCGTTGCTCGGAGCACAGGAGCGAGAGGGAAGCACGGCGGGAGCCGAAGTAGGGGACGAGATCACAACGCTCCTTCACGGTGTCCGCTGCATTCGGCGCGCGTATGACACGTTGGATGTCGCGGTCCGCGAAGCGCGTGCGTGGGCGGTAGAGACACTGCGCAAGTGACATCTGCTAGCGTGAGGACCTAACGATGATTACAGCGAAAAACGATACGTAACGACGGCAGACGCTGATGTTCCCGGCTTTCGATGAACCTGCATGGCGACGAATGGCTCAGAAATTGACTGTCGCGATGGAAGACCACAATCCGAGAATCTTCCTCACCGCGCTCGGGACCGTTATCCACACAATCGGCCTCGAACTGGCGGCGCAACGACTGGGGCTCACGCCGGCCCGCCTGTCGCGCATAGTCGGACCGAAAGCGAAGCCGTCATTCGAAGAGGTCCGTGCTGTCGTGAGTGGACTGGGGTTCCGATGGGGAGTAGCTCAACGTACGACCGACAAGGTGAAGCCATCGCGCCTACGTTCTGCTCGATCCGCCGTTGATCCCCGTGCGGGTGGCAGACTCCGTTTCTGATGAAGCCGCTCGTCGGCTCGCATCGTTTGGCGGCCGTGATTCCCAGTCGAAACCAATTCCGCGGCGTCGAAGTTTGATCAGCGTGCTGGCAACCATGCCGAACGTTGGAGAGGATTCGGATTTCGCTCGCCACCGCCCTCGGAAGGTTCTGCGAAAGCGGCGATGAGGTTGGGCCGATCCAGTTGCGGCGTCCGGCTGTACTTCCATGCGGAGTCGCCAATTTCCGTTGAGAAAAATGATCGATCTTTGACATGTGGGGCACATGTTAGTAACGTGAGGACATGTCCAAGATGATTCAGCTACGCCACGTCCCCGATCCTTTGCACCGCCAGCTAAAGGCTCGGGCGGCTATGGAGGGTCTTTCGCTTTCGGATTTTCTGATCCGGGAAGCCAAAAAGCTGGTGGACAAGCCGACCGTCGCCGAGATCCGAGAGCGCTTGGCGCGGCGATCGACAGTGAACACGAAGATGTCGGCGGCCGAGGCACTGCGCCGCGAGCGTGACCAGCGATGATTGTGGTCGACGCATCTGCGGTAATCGACATGCTGCTTCAAAGCGAGAAGGGAAAGAAGGTTGCCACTCGCATTCTCGATCCGGACGAGACGCTGCATGTGCCGCACCTCATCGAGATTGAAGTCACGCAGGTGTTGCGACGATTCATGCTCGCTGGGGAGCTGATGGAAGCACGCGGGCGTGACGCGCTATCCGATCTAACTGATCTTCCGTTCATACGCTATCCCCACACCGAATTTCTTCAGCGGGTATGGGACATGCGCTCATCATTGAGCGCCTACGACGCGGTGTATGTTGCGTTGGCCGAGGTGCTTGAAGCGCCGCTCGTGACGACAGACGGGAAGCTTTCTCGAGCACACGGGCACGATGTCCAGATCGAGCTGATAGACGCCTAGTTCTTGTGACCGGCAGCGCCAATAAGGTGATGGCGGTGAGCGTCTCGGAGAAATGGCGAAGTCTTCACCTGAACCCCGGCACCGATGACTATTCGAGCACTGTTCGTATGCTCACAGAATCGACTCCGCAGTCCCACTGCAGAGCAGGTGTTCTCGTCCGTCTCCGGCCTGGAAGTCGATTCGGCGGGGCTGAACCACGACGCCGAAACACCGTTGACGCCCGAGCAGGTCATCTGGGCTGATGTCGTTTTCGTGATGGAAAAGACGCACCGGAACAAGCTGTCGAAGCGTTTCCGCGCGCAGCTCAAGGGGAAGAAAGTCGTGTGCCTGAACATTCCCGACGAGTACGCACATGGATGCCGGGCTCATCAGATTGTTGAAGGCTCGCGTTCCGCCACACTTGCCGACGGTATTGTCGAGTCAGCTGGAACGTCAATAAGACGCGGATCGCAAGGTGAAACTCATTTCCCGCCTGTTTGGCCGGTCGTCGACCAGCACATCACCATGGACGGAAGAGTCCATTTATCGCTTCATCTGCACGCACGTTGACCCAAAAACGGGCGCGCTCGATTCCAGGTATCTGGATTTACCGGATGAACCTGCGAAATCTGCGTCGACGTTGCGTTGGGCGCCCGGCGCGCTCGACGGAGTGATGGGCCATCACGGCGGGAAGGACGAGGACTCCGCCGTTTCACGAAAGATTGCCAAGGCGTTAGAGCGCGTGGCGAAGGCTGGCGATGCACACGCGGTCGCCGACGCATACGCGCTGCTGAAGCAAGATGCCGTGCTCGCTTCGATCGACGAGGTCATACAGTTTCTGTCGAAGCGGAAGGTGCCTGTGCACCCGCACTTGAATGAGTTCGCGGTCCGCCTCGCCACAAAATCGGCGGATCGAGGCCCAGTCAAAGCGGGCATTGCTCTGCTCGGAGCCATGAAGCTGAGGGAACACGAGGCGATGGTTACAACGCTCGGCTCACACGACGAGTTCACGCTTTTTTCTGCGACCGCCTTGAAAAACATGCTCGAGGAGCCCGCACTGGCACTCTGGCGACTTGCAAAGAACGTTGATGGCTGGGGGCGCATCCAGATAGTGGAGCGGTTGGTGCCAACGGACAATGAAGAAATCCGCCGCTGGCTTCGCACCGAAGGCTTCAGGAACTCCGTCATGTACGAGTACCTGGCTCTCACCGCCGCTGTTCACGGCAGGCTGCATGCCGCTCTCGAAGAGAAAGAGGTCAGCGCGGATGAGCTCGTGGCTGCAGGCGAGATCATTCGATCCATGATTGCGGCGGACGACGGTCCGGGCGGCGGGCTGAATGAGTACACAGACGCCGGCGTTGCCTGCCTAGCCTACTTGACCCATTTGCGCTCGGCGATCCCTGACTTGCGCAATTTGCTCGCGAGCCGTGCGATTCTGGAATACGTGACGGAGGATAGTAGAGGCGAAGCCGAGAGACTGAAATGCGGATGGAGTGAGTCAGTAGCCTCCAGTGTTCGAGCATGCGCCAATCAGGTGATCGAGCGCTCCGAGTGGCGTGCACTCATCGAGCAGCAGCTTGACTCGGAGGACGACGTCGCCTTTTGGGTGGCGAGCCGGGCTGCGAGCGAGAACGGAGTCGATGCGTTTCAGTGGCACTGGAAACGTGCGCAAGCATCGCGACGGGATTCGTCCCGTTGGCATAACCTGATGCAAGCGACAAGCGATGAGCGAATAGATCAAGTCCTCGCACTCGCCGAGCAGAGCGTTCCGCTGGAGGAGATTGCGACCGGAGCGGCAGACGAGATGGGCCTCGGCAAGGACTTCGAGCTGCACTCTTGCCTCGATTCCGTGCTCCAGGAGCTCCGACGCTTTCCCGGTAAAGGTGTGCAATTCATCCTTGCCGGTCTGCGCAGCCCAGTGGTCCGAAACCGGAATATGGCCTTGGCTGCGCTTCAGACGTGGGATCGGAGGGATTGGACCCCAGACGTGCTGCCGGCGCTGCAGCGGGCTGCGGACGTGGAGATGGATGACCGCGTCGCTGAGCGAGTCCGTGAACTCCTTGTCGGCTAGCGCGGGGAATGTCGGAATGGCCGAACTACAGTGGTGCTGGCGCTGCCGGATGATGCTCCCGATGCTGACGGATCAGGAGTGGGAGCAGATTGGTGCCTTGCTCAGCGAGATGACCTCGCACGTTCAGTCATATCGTGAGCGCACTGGCGCTACTCTGCCTGAAGCGCTCAGGCGCGGGTTTGAGGAACCCGCGCTCGCGAAATACAGAGAGCTGACTGGCTTTGAAGAGACCAACGTGAATGCGCTCTGGCATCATCGCTTGAGTGGTCATGGGCCACCGTGCCGACACTGCGGCAAGCTGCTGCGAACAGCGGTCGCGCGCCGCTGCTATGAATGTGGGTCCGACAGCCCGCTCCGATCTGACAAGGACGAATGATCAAGGTGAAAACAAGCCAATGGATCTTTCTGAAGCGACCAAAGAGTTCGAAGCGCTCAGCGCTGAACAGCGGCTGCGATTTATCGCGTTGTTCGGGCACAACCTCACTGTCGCCGCTCGCGACACTTACGTGTTCCAGGCGCCCGGCGCGAGTCCGCGAGCAGTGACCGTACAGGAGGCGTCATGAACGATCTCTTCGCGCTGGCTGAGCAAGTCAGGACTCACTACTTGAAAGCGTTGCTCGGTTCCCTGGCCGAGTTCAAAGCGAAGCACTCGCCATCTGCGCCGGAAGTGATGTTCGAGCTTCAGCGCGAGGGCGCTCTGCCAAATCGGCTTTATCGGGCGGACATGGCTGCCAATGTCGACGGCGAAGCGAAACTGCAGGACGTCAATACATCGACCCATCTCAGTTTCGAGCCGTTCGACCTTGACCTCGGTGGAGGGCTATCCGCGACGGTGCAGCCGTTCGTGTGGAACGATGTGGGTTATCACGGCAAACATCCGCCTCCCGGACGATCCCGTCGAATGGTGGGCGATGCGGTGGCTAGATCTGGAGGACAAGCACACCCACGACGAGAACGGACTGGCAGGCCGTCATTCATTCAATCTCTCGGGACGATGTAGGCACTGACGGCACAACGCTTGCCGTTGACTTCGGTTCGGCGCCCGTGGAAGCCCTTGAAGAGTTCCTGGACCTTCTTCGAGCATCCGGCGCCTCGCGCGTCACGGTTCATTCCGCGAGCGGTCTAGAGCCCTAACGTTCGCTCTCCTGTCATTGCCCCTTGCTGGCAGTGGGCCCGGCTTGTAGTCGCCCCGGCGTTGCAGACCCGTGCATTCGGTCGCAACTCGTCGCAGATCGATGCACTCCGGTGCGCCTCACCGCCGCCGCTCCACGGCCTGCAACATGCGTATGTGGGCGAACTCGTCAGTTTCGCCGCCTTACACCCAACTCGCCGCCGCGTACGGTGGTGTGCATCGATGTCCTGCATCGTTCACAGGGAGTCCGGACCGCCATGGGCCTCACGCGACGCTTCGATTGGCACTCTCGAGTTTCTGGGGTCAAAACCCTAGAAACTCCGCAGTGGCCCCGCCGGTCGACGGTTACGACAGACGGATCAGCGGAGCGGCCTGTCTGTTCCAAAGCTGCGCCCGGACCCACTCCGGAGTTTCTGCGCAAACTCGTGACAAAGTCCGGGTTCCGGTCCGGCGCACGGCGTGCCTACAGTGTGTCAACGAACAGCCCGGTACAAGGTGGTAAGCGGTTCCTAGCAAAATCCGGCACTTAGGTACTTCGTTGTACTACCGGAGACAGCCGAGGACAGGTAGATGGTGGAGCGGAAGGGGATCGAACCCTCGACCTTCGCATTGCGAACGCGACGCTCTCCCAGCTGAGCTACCGCCCCACACGGATCGGGCCGGGCGTCACTTGAGGCCGGGGCACCGAAAAGGCGCGCGATTCTAGCATCGGTTTTGGCAAGGGCCAATTTCAAAAAGGCCGCCGCGCGTGGAGCACGGCAAGCGGTCAGGCACGCGATTCCGCGGGACGCCGTTGCCACAGGCGGACTATCATCGTCAACTGTATCGAAACGGAAGCAGGCCCATGCTCGCAGTCGGAGCGCGCGCCCCGGAATTCACGCTGCCGGACCAGGATGGACGCGATGTCTCGCTCACCTCGCTCCTCAACAAAGGTCCGCTCGTGCTGTTCTTCTATCCGGCGGATTTCACGCCGGGCTGCACGCGCGAAGTGTGCATGATGCGTGACGTGTTCCCGGACCTCGTGAAGCACGGCCTCAACGCAGCAGGCGTGAGCCCCCAGGATGCCGAGAGCCACCGCGAGTTCAGGGCCAAGCACAACCTCCCGTTTACCTTGCTCTCGGATGCAGACAAGTCCGTCATCGAGATGTACGAGGTGAACGGGCCGCTCGGCTTCGGCGTCCGTCGCGTGACCTATCTCATCGATCCGGCCCGCGTGATCCGCGACGCGCTGCTTGCCGACTTCCGTATCGATCGTCACGAGGGCTTCGTGCGGAGGTCGCTCGCACTCAGTCGCGGAGCACGCTGACGCCCGCCTGAGAAAGCCTGTCGCGTCCACGGTGGCGGCATGGATAATGAGGGCAAGGAGGCGCTCATGACCGTGGATCTCGAGCCTGCGGGCGCATTGGCAACCGCTGGCCTGGTGGCAAAGGAAATCGCAGGCGACACGGGCAAGGCCGCGAGCCCCCACGCCCCGTCCCAGTGCGCGAACTGCAAGACGCCTCTTGCCGGTGCGTACTGCCACAACTGCGGCCAGGTCGCACACGTCCACCGCTCGTTGCTCCACATCCTGGAAGAGGGCATTCACGGCGTTCTGCACTTCGATACCAAGAGCTGGCGCACCCTGCCGCTCCTGATCGCGCGTCCCGGTTTGCTCACGCGTCGTTACATCGAAGGGCAGCGCGCGCGTTACGTGTCCCCGCTCGCGCTGTTCCTGTTCAGCGTGTTCCTGATGTTCTTCGTCTTCTCGCTGCTCAACAACTCGGAAGCGGACTCGCCGGGGAAGACCGCAGCAAGCATCGAAGAGGCGCGGAAGGATCTGGCGCAGGAGATCGAGGACGCACGCAAGCGCGTGGCCAAACGCACAGCGGAGCTGGCGCAGGCAAGCCCGGAAGACAAGGCGGATGCCGAACAGGAACTGGCAGAGGCGCAAGAGGAACTGAAGGCAAACGAGATCGCCCTCGCCGCGCTCACTGCGGCACCCAAGGTGGACGAAAAGGGCGAGCCCACCACCAAATTCGAGGTCGCACGTTCGAGCACCAACGCCGCGCTCGACAAGGCCGAGATCGACACAACGCATCCCGGGCTCGCGCGCACGATTCGCCACGCCGTCGACAATCCGGAGCTCACGCTCTACAAGCTGAAGAACTCGGCCTACAAGTTTGCCTTCATGCTCGTGCCGATCTCACTGCCGTTTCTCTGGCTGATGTTCTTCTGGCGCACCGGCGTGAGGCTCTACGACCACGCGATCTTCATGCTGTACTCGCTCTCGTTCATGTCGCTGTGGCTCGTCGTCATTGCGCTCATGGCCACGAATCGCTTCACCGGTGGATTCGTGGCGCTCGCGGTGCTCTACATGCCGGTTCACATCTTCCTTCATCTGAAGGAGACGTATCAGCTCGGGTGGTTCTCCACATGGTGGCGAACCGTTGCGCTGCTGATCGCGGGATCGTTCGTCAGCGTGCTCTTCATCCTGCTGATTCTGGCGATCAGTCTCAGCTGAGCTCGACCTTCAGCATCGAGGAGCCGAACATGCCGACCGAAGTTGCAGCGACGCCGGAACAGCCGCGCCGTCTGGGCCGCAGCACGCTGGCTGTGCTCGTTGGCTTCATCAGTGTGGCTGCTCTATCCCTCGGAACGGATCAGGTCCTGCATTTCCTCGACGTCTACCCACCCTGGGGCCAGCCGATGTACGACGTGGGACTGAACCTGCTGGCCCTCGCGTATCGCTGCGTGTACACGGTGCTCGGCGGCTATCTGACGGCAGCCCTCGCACCGCGTAACCCGATGCGCCACGTCCTGATTCTGGGTGCCATTGGATTCGTGTTGAGTCTCGTCGGTGCGATCTCGATTGCAAACATGAATTTCGGACCGCTGTGGTATCCGGTCGCGCTCGTGATTACAGGGTTCCCGTGCGTGTGGCTGGGCGGCCTGATTCGCCGGGCGCAGCAGCGCTAGCCAAGGCCGAGAACGTCCAGGAATCCGACGGTCTCGGGTGACAGACGCGCGGCTTCCGCTGATGCACGCCGAGACTCTTCGCGCTGATTCAGGGCGTGCAACGCGAAGGCTCTGGTCGTTTCCCGATGTGCCTGTTGGGCGCGGGGCCCAGTCTCATAGTGCTCATACTCGAGCAGCGCCAGCGCTTTCTCGGGCTGACCGCGAGCCGTGAGCACGAGTGCACGCGTGGACCGGTAGGCGAGCACGCAAGGGTAGAGTGAGAACGCGTGCGCGGAGAGCCGGTCGGCCTCGATCACCGCTTCGCTGTTGGGATCTGCCTGCGGATTCGACATGACCAGCGCGAACGCGATGTTGTTCTCGATTGCCGCGAAAATGCCCGCGTCGGTGTTCGCCTGCAAGTGGAGCAGCGGCCGGAGAATTGCGAGCGACCCTGCGTAGTCGTGCGCGTAGCTTCTACAACTGGATAGCAGCACGGACAGGTGCACGTTCTCGGGCACGCGCTGCAGGCCTTGGATGCACACTGCTTGAGCGCCGGCGAAGTCTCCGCCTTCGAATTGTGTGTATCCCCGCAGCAGGGCGGATGTGAACAGGTGCGGCTCGAGTTGCTCCGAAGTGCGCCCGGGGACCTGCAGCAACTGGAACCCGTCGCTCATCATGGTGTCGGTGCCGTGCTTGAACCGGTAAGGCAGCAGGCTTTGCGCTGCCAGCAGTGCGTTGGTGACGATCCATAGCGTCAGTGCTGGCGCGCCAACGCTGTCGACGAGGCGATCCCAATAGTGACTGGTTACCAGTGCGATCGCGATGTTCGTGGCCGGCCCGGCGAGGATGCCAAACCACAAGCGCGTTCGCAGGAGCGCGAGGCTTCGCGCGCCGAAGAACGTGAGTCCGGTGAGCGGCCACGCATTCACGGTGAAACATATGCCGAAAATCGTTTCGCGCCAGATGCGCGGGCCGGTGCCTATGACGACAGTGCTCACTTCCAGGCCGATGAGACGCCCGACGGCTGCATGCCCGATCTCATGCGCGACGATGGCGACCGGTGCCATGAGGCAGCCGGCGAGCACGGTCCACATCGTGAGATCGCCGAGCCCGCGCTGAATCGCAACGACGATGACCAGGGGCAGGAAGACGGAGCGGGCGACCCCGAGGATTCCGTCGAGCGTGCCGGTGGCAAGACGCTGCTGCTCGCAGATGATGCAACGGGTGTCGTGCGGGGGCTTGCCATGGCGATCCGGCACGACGAAGCACGAGCGTTCAGGCGATTCGATGCCGCATCGGGCGCAGCGATACACCGTGTGAGCTTCGGTGTCCGGGGCGGCACTGGCGACTGCATCCATTGCGCCGGAGATGGTGGCACCACGCTCGCGGCCGGCGCCAGCGCCCTTGCGGACAAGTGCGCAAAAGTCTGCGTCAGTTCACGTTGCCGCCGGGAGTGTGTGGCCGGCCCGTACTATGTTGCACGATCCAGTCCGCGTACGGGACGTAAGCCTCATCGACCGCGAAAGAGAAGATGCCCGGCAGCTCGTAGGAGTGCAGCTCCCGGATGGAACGCTCGACTGCACCGTACATTTCATCCGTGGTCTTGAAGAGGATGCGGTATTCCTTGTCGTTCTGAACGGCGCCGCTCCAGTGATAGAAGCTCTCGATCTCGGAGATTTGCGCGCACGCCGCGAGGTTGCGCTCGACGACACGTCTGGCGATAGTGCGGGCTTCGTCGAGGCTGCCCGCGGTGGTGAGCACGGCGATCGGTTTCATTTGGGCGCTCCTGCAATCCGGCGCCTTATTTAAGGGCAGCTTCAATGCGCCAGGCAACCCGGGTACTGAAAGTGAGCACGCAAAGGCGCGGTTTGCGTGAGATTACGAGCGACGTTCGCGCGTGGGTGGGGCAGCAAGGCTTCACGTCCGGACTGCTCACGCTGTTTTGCAGGCACACCTCCGCATCGCTGCTGATTCAGGAGAATGCGGCGCCAGAAGTGCGCTCGGATCTGGAGGCGTTCTTCGAACAGCTCGCGCCGGAGGATCCGAGTCGTTACGCGCACGACGACGAGGGCCCCGACGATATGCCGGCGCATCTGCGCACGGCGCTCACGTCAGTGCAGCTTTCGATTCCGGTGGTCGATGGGAACCTTGCGCTCGGCACGTGGCAGGGCATTTACCTGTTCGAGCATCGGCGGCGGCCGCATGAGCGGGAGATCGCTCTGCACCTGATTGGCGAATGAGCGATGGCCGCTCAGGGTTTTTCGACCAGGTAGCCCTTGGCCTGAAGCTGAGAGAGCCGGCCCTGGGGATTGAGCAGATCGTTCATCGGGAGAATCGCGAGGGTAACCTCGTTCTGTGCCATCGATCGTTCGACCATCGTCATCCATTCCGCGAGCGCGCGCGTGCGGATGCGGTTGTACTCGTTCTGCAGACGCGGGACGCTGATTGCCGCGTCCAGGCACGTGGCTTCCTGCGTGCGTGACTGCAGACGCTCGAGCGTTTCCACATCACCGACCGCCCACGCGCCGGCGCGTTGTTTCATCGGCTCGAGGTCCGTTTCGAGGCGATCGATGGTCGCGGCGAGACACGCGACATCCGCTTCGCGCGGCGTTTCGGTGAAGTCCTTGATGAGGCCGCGCGGGTCGTCCACCTCGATTTTCAGATGAGGCTCGGCGATCGGCACGTCATGTTTCTTCGCGAGCTTGCGGACCACCGGCCACACGACGTTGTCGCGCGTGAGGCCGGACTTGTCGAGCGTCTTCTGGTAGAGCTCAAAGCCCGCGAACATCGGACGCCAGGTTTCGAGGCCCTTGTCGTCACCGACATAGGTTGCCTTGAGACGCGCCCAGCGGGCGTAGAGCTCGGGAGGCAGCACTTCGTTCAGCTTCGCGCCGTCCGGATTGCGTCGTGCGCGCAGCGCTGCTGGCAGCAGTCGCATGCCCCTGAAAAAACCGATGTTCGTGCTGACCGTCTCCTGAGCGACAATCTGCTGCGCGCGTGCGATGACGTTTTCGACTTCGCGCGAGCGCCACGTCATTTTCTTGGGAAGCGGCACCATCGTGCCGAGCACCCACATCACGTGCTCGCCCTTCGAGACTTTCCACAACGGCGGACCTGGCTGCTCACCGCTGACGATGACTTCATCGATGGCTTGTTGATCCGACTGTGCGGCAGCCTGGTCGGAGCTTCCGTTCTGCTGAAGCGCCACGGCAGGGTAGTGGCTCCTGCGCACGTCATCGGCATCGGCGTCGGTCGCGGGGCCGATGCAGGAGGCGAGTGTGAGTAGCGCAGTGGCGAGAAGACGCCTGGTTGAAAACGAGTCCATGACTTGCGGATGCGGTTGCCGATCACGCGCATCATGCCGCGGTGTGCAAGCGCTGACGAGTCCTGTATCGTCCGCTTCCGCCGCCCCCGTAGCTCAGTGGATAGAGCGACCGCCTCCTAAGCGGTAGGTCGTCGGTTCAACTCCGGCCGGGGGCGCCATCACCCTGTTTCGACCAGTCTGACGACATCCTCTGTCGTCACGAAAACCCCTGTTTTTCCCGAGCGAAACTGTCCGTTGGCGTCTTCAGGTGTCTGCGGGCATCGTAGCACAGATGGGGGTCTAGACTAGGGGTATCCAAGCGAGTTGGGGTATGGGGAGGCGGTTCGATGCCCTTTCTGTCGGAGTCGCGGATTCGCGCGGCGAGGCCTTCTGACAAGGCATACAAGCTCTACGATGAGCGCGGCCTGTACATGCGGGTCGAGACGAGCGGGAGTCGGTTGTGGCGCTTCAAATATCGTCACGGGGGCAAGGAGCGATTGCTCGCGCTTGGCGCTTATCCGGATGTGTCGCTGAAGATGGCGCGCGAGAAGCGGGACAAGGCGCGACGTCTGCTCGCGGATGGTGTTGATCCGAGCGCGCACAAACAGGAAGCGAAGGCCGCAGAGACGGTGACGTTTGCTGGAGTGGCAGCCGAATGGCTGGAGCTGCATCGAAGGCGGTTCGCGCCGGCGACCTACGAGAAAGCAGTGTGGACGTTCAACGATCTCGTGAACCCTCACATCGGATCGCGACCTATCATGTCTATTACCGCGCCGGAGCTCCTGGCGGTTCTGCGGCGTCTTGAGAAGCGAGGGAAGCACGAAACCGCGCACCGAACAAAGCAACGATGCGGGCAGGTGTTTCGGTACGCGATCGCGACCGGCCGAGCTACACGCGATATCAGCGCGGACCTTCGCGGCGCCCTGGCGCCCGTGGTCTCCAAGAATCACGCCGCAATTGTCGAGCCACGCAAGATCGGGGCGCTGCTCCGAGCGATCGACAGCTACATCGGGCATCCGCCAACGCAAGCTGCTTTGAAGCTCGCGCCGCTCGTCTTCCTCCGGCCCGGCGAGTTGCGCAAAGGCGAGTGGTCGGAAGTCGACCTAGAAGGGACGGAATGGCGCATACCGGCGTCGCGCATGAAGATGCGCGAGCAGCACATTGTGCCGCTCGCAAAGCAATCGGTTGCCATCCTGCGCGAGCTGCACGCCGTGACCGGCCGCAGCCGCTACCTCTTTCCGTCGCCGAGAACCTTAGATCGGCCGATGTCAGAGAACTCGGTTACGGCAGCACTTCGTCGCATGGGGTACAGCGGCGAAGAAATGACGTGGCACGGATTTCGTTCTCTAGCCTCGACGTCTCTCAACGAACAGGGTTGGCATCCGGATTTGATCGAGCTTCAACTTGCGCACTCCGAGCGCAACGAAGTGCGCTCCGCATACAACCGCGCTCAACGACTCGCGGAGCGTCGAAAGATGATGCAGGCGTGGGCTGACTATCTTGAACGACTTCGCGTATCTGGATCGGCAACAACGGATCAAGATCCGGGTGTTGTCTCGATCTGAAGTTCTGATGTGCTCCAACCGCGATTGCGTGTCGGGTGGCGCAACAGATCGGGCCGCGTCATCATCAGACAGTTGTCATCGGACGGTGCCGGTACACCCCCGGTACATCGCACACTCTCACTATTGCCATGCTGCCTCGAACTTGACCCGGAACATTTCTGAATCGCTCCGCCGCTCTAGGCTTGGGCGAAGATTTGGGAGTAGGCAACGAGCTCAAGTCGCGGTGCGCCGCGAAGGATGGTGATGAGTTTGCGCGGGGTATCTCCAATTCGAGGCGGCTGGGTAGTGCCCGTCGTCTTCAAGACCATGTGCCCTCCTTCGAAATCGAGCGCGTGCAGGCGCTTCTTGAGGCGTTCTCCCGAGTACTGGCTTAGATCGAGAACATAGGCTTCGGACCGCACCCCCGATTCATGCGTGTCTGAGACCGAGGAATTTGCCAAGTGAACTAGCCGCATATCCATCAAGCCCTGCAGCAATCCGTACTCGAGAGTTCTTTGTTCTTTGTCTCTAAAATCAATCAAGAATACTGTGTGTTTGCGCTCAGAAAGGCAAAACTCGCGCGTGATCTCAAGTGCCCGCAGCAACCGGCTATTCGTTCCGGTCTCGGACGCTGAATCGTCTTCAAGCTCCGCAATCTTCGTCTTTGCGATATCACCGGCTGCCCTCGTCACGTCTTGTCGTCCGGCTTGGCGAGCTCCGGCCCGCTCCCGGGCGTGGGCCAACGCGCTCGCGGCTAGTACTAAATAGTCACGAGGGACTGCACCGGAGGCCAGCAGCAGGCGATCTAGTGCTTGCTCAGCGTAGAGTGCGGAAATCCTTGGAATTCCGACGTGCCTCGCAAACCCCTCAAGAACTGCCTCGAGAAAGCGCTTTGCACGTCCAGGATCTTGCAACGTCAAATCAAGATCGATAGCGACTGCGTCCTGTCCGGCCTGAAGACCCAGTGGCGGATCGTTTTGATACCAGCGGGCAAAATGACGAACAGCCGCGACCTTTAGCCATGCGTCCGCATCCCGCACGCAAGAGTGAAGATAGTCGAGGAGTTGGGGCTGGTGAGTACGCGATATGTAGTGAAAATCGTCAAGAAAGACATAAAGGCGCACCGCTGAGGTGTCGCAGAAGCGCTTGATAGCCGACTGAGCGTAGGGGACTAGACGCACAATCTGATCCTCAGAAGCGTTCTGTTCGCCGAGGAGCCTCTCGATATCAGCGCGCAGACGCGAGAGATCACCCATCAAGATTTGTTGCCGCGTGTCGTCGGCGACCTTTGATAGGAGTACGTCCACTACCTTAGCGAGAATCCACAGGGTAGCTCTGGGTAACGGCTCGTTTCGGTAGGTCTGGATGTTGAGCCAAGCGACGAGATTCTTGGCCGTAAGGATTTGCCGTTTCGCCTCCAGCATCAACGAAGTCTTTCCGGCGCCGCGTCTGCCGAAGATCAGCGAATGACGGGCAGCCAAGACTCTCGTCAAGTTCTCGGCAGCATCTTGGACGTACTCCAGACTTGGCTGCGATTCAGACGTTCGCGCCCGCGATGTGAGGAGGCCAAGGAGATCCGCGGCGCACGGATCAGCGACACCTGCTTTTGTGGAGAAGGCGGCACCCACTGCCTGGATTGCATCTCTCGTGCGAACAGTGACAAATCCGCGAAACCCTCGCTGTTGCAGCTCCTCGTCGAGCGCAATCCCGAGCTCCGAAGCGCGCGGGATGTCCACCCTCCGCACATGAACAACAAACACGGTCTCCTCAGGGTAAGCGCGGACAACGACCTCGTCGATGGGAATTCCAGCCGAACCAAAGCGCTCGCTTATCATCCGTTGGGCTGCTTCCGACTGCATCATGTCACTCATACGTACCTACAGCCCTTCGTCTGAAGATAGCTCTTGATTGCTGTGACAAGGCCATGTGCATCGGCCTTCAACGCCGTCGCCATGATGCGCCAGGCAGCGTCGGATTTTGGATATGGATCATAGTCGGCGTGATTCCGTTGCTCACGAGCGCTTTTTAATGAGTTAGCCAAAGTTGCCGCGTTCGGAAGGTCGCTCGGTGATTTGCCCGGCAGCTCGGAGTGACGTTCATGGTCGTCTCCTTCATGATGCACAAAGGCAGCAGCGCGCATCGCATGGTACATGGCATAGTAGTAGCGACCCACGGCGACCCTGTACTGCGGACGTGCTTGTGAGCAGAGGTGATCGGCAACCGAAAGAAAGCCGACCGCCAATTTGAATCTGTCCGCCGCGGCTCGGTGCATCAGCTCTTCGAGCGTGTGCCCTGAGTTTCGTTCAAGATACTGGCCTTCTTTCCAGTTTCGAATCTCTGCTGCTTTGGCCGCGGAGACACGCATCAAGTTCTTGGTCGGCGCGAAGATCGGCATGCCGGTACTCTTTGTTCTAATCCAACTTCCCTGAGCGCCTCAGTGCTCCGCTCCGGGACCAATCATGTACGGTGCTCATCAATTGTCGCTGCGTGGGCTCGAGCGTCCACGAGATATGGCGCCTCGCCGACTAGCCGCTGCACGACGCGGCCGCTGACGCACACTGCCTGTCCACGAATGTCGTAGTCGCCCGCCTGAACGAAGGTTATCTGCTTGTACCAGCGGTCGAGCTCGTGAATTGTCATGTCATGTCCGGCATCATCCGCGATTCGTCGAAACACGCCGGACAGTTGCCGTTTCCATGACCAGACTTCAACGTACCATTGCTTCTTGAGTGCGCGCCTGACCTGTTGCGGGAAGCTCGTCTTTACGGGTGTTTCCCGGCCGTCACCTGTCACCAGCACAAGCGTTTGATAGCCAGAGAAGTCGAGAAGCGCATTTGCGATCTTGAGATGCAGAATCTCATCGACCGCTTGTTCGCCCAGGCGCCCTTCATCATTTTCGATCTTGGTTAGAAGATCCGTGCTGTATCCCGCTTCCTGTGCGTATCGCCAGAGGTCCTCGTTGCCTGGTGGTACGGACCCGGCCATCACCCGAGACGCGATGTTGTTGTGACGACTTTCTACGAGGCGAAACAAATTTCGATAGTGGACCCGGACGGCGCGTGACACGACGTTAGGTTCGAACCGTTCCGCGGCCCGTCGTGCTCCCGCGAAGATGTTCGAGTTGTCAACAAATATGTGCGCCGGCATGTCTCGCGCCTTGTAGCCTTGATTGCTGCTTTTGGATGCGTGGTTCTTACTAGCTGAGTTGGTCCGCGACATCGTCGCCAGCAAGGCCGAGTTGTTGTTTCAAAAAGTTGATCGTGCCGTCGATCGCTTGACGGGACGCTCGTGGCGAAATCCATTCGTGCCCGTTGTCATCGCTCTGCTTTGAGCCAATCACAGACTCCCATGCGAGATTTGCTCTGCGCCAGTTGAGTTTCGCCTCGCCGAGCTTGCTGAGGATCGTGCTCCGTTCGTCCTCATCATCGACTTCACCAAGCAAGAAACCGATGACACCGAACGCTTGCCAGGCCGGGGACGATCGGAACAAGTAGTCCGCTCGCTTTTCAGCGTTCGTCCACGTCGGGAGCACGCGTTGAAGGTTCTCGAGATAGCTGAAGATCCGCCGTTCATGCTCATCGAACGTGTGCTCTGTAAGGTTTAAGTTCGGCACGCGCCCCTTGTCCAAACCTCGCCGCCCCTCGCAGAAACCTCGTACAAACTTGTACAGGATGGCGTGCGTGACCATTTCCTTCGCGCCCGCAGCGAGACTGTCCTTTTCGAGATTCACCCCTCCGCCGTCAATTATCGTCGGATGGCGATGGAGCTTCTTCGCTAGGACGTTGTGAATGTCGCGTGTATCTACAGCCAAGGCTTTGGTGGCCTTGACCGCAGTTCGCAAGTAATTCTTGTCGTGAAAACCCTGCCCGGCCCACTCTTTGATGCGCTCTGGAGTCATCACTGAGATCGCGACAGCCTGAGTGAAATTCTTCGCCAATCCCGGATATAGCCGAACGAAATCTATCAACGCGCAATAGCGATGCTGGCCGTCGATGATGAAGTACTCAGCCGACGTCGGAATCCGAATCTCATGCGCTTCTTTGAAGCGGCTCGTGTCGATATTGGACGTGGTGACAACGTCGAGTTCCGCCCAGTCTGCATAAGCTCCGTTGGAAACGGCCGCATGCAAGTACGCAACCATCTCACTCACTTTGTCATCATCGATTGAACGTTGAACCTCTTTCACTAAGTCGGCCAAGTCTTGCGATACGTGTTTGGACGCGTCGACCAGCTTTGCGCCGCGTTTCAGTGGCTGAAGGCCGCGCGGGTCATAGCCAATTACCTTGCGGAGTTCATCGGGCGTCATCTCGATGCGGACCTTGAAAAAGTTCGAGGGTGCCTTGCCGACCATGGCGTTCACGAAAGGCGTCATCACCTCGGCGCTTGCCTCCGCAGTCGGGTCGAACGGAACAGCCCCGCTAGCGCTCTCGTTAGCCGTGTTTTCGCGCGACTGCATGATTCCTGACCTCCCCTGAGGGTCTAGCGTGCTAGAGCAAAGCTCGGTGCATGGGTTATGTCTCCCGCATAATGTCACTCCGCGTAGGAACTGACAAGAGCTCCGGCTATAAAAAACGTGAAATTGCATTCTTAAAATGCGAAAGGACATTTTGAAGGAGATAGGGCGCATCGGACTGACGCCTGGACGGCCACGACTCGAAGCGCGGCCCGTTGCTGGACGGTGACTCGAAGCGGTTGTGCAGCCTTGAGTGGAGGAGCCGGAAGTGGCAGGTGCTTGAGCGACACCGCTGGAGCATGTCGGCTGCGGATGGAGGGGGCTCACAAGAACGTCGCGCCCACAACGCCGCCCATTCCTAGCCCCTTCGGCGAGCGTCACGGACAGCACGTCACGCCGCGTGATTTCATGCCGCCGTCGTAGCTATCGGCGCGGCCATGCCGGTGGGGCGAGCACTCACCTCAGCGACACGCAGGAACGCCAAATCGTCTTATCGGCTCGGGTTGTCAATTTCCGGGCTTGTCGTTCGCGGTCGACCACGCTGTGCGGAATAAATGTGCGCAAGAAATCGCGTCGCGAGGCGTTCTCGGTCGGTGAGTACTCGCGGCAAATGCGCGGCGAAGTGGCGGACATCCCCTGCTAACGCAATCTTGCCTCCTCTGTCCAGAATGTCCGCGACTGTCTTCCACTGTGCAACGACAGCGCCGCGCGTCTGTTCTAGCTTCGTGTGGTTCGGGTCGGCAATCTTGCCTGTCACCTGGAGCTCCTTCGCGATCGATTCGACCCGAGAGCGCACGACGGTCGAGTGGTTGTACCGCTGCGCACGGTCCACAACGTCCTTCGCGCTCTTGTTCCGCCCTCGGTAGACGTTAGGAGTTGCGTTCGCCGCCACGCCTTGTTCACGCATCAGCCGCGCAAAGTCCTCTCGCCAAGCACGCAGCGTAGGTTTGTCGATGTGGAGTCGGGTTCCCTCAACCGATTCGGCTTTCACGACTATGTGCACGTGAGGATGCTTCTGATCCGTGTGCAACACCAGGGCATAACGGTGCTTGAGCGCGAACTTCTCTCTCGCGAAGGAGCGGGCGGCGGCGAGCACCTTCTCGGGTGGCGTCGGTGCCGGCATGGAGAGCACGATGTTGTGTACCAGCTTCAAAGGCCGCCTCGGCGGTTCGCCGTTCCGCTGCCGCCGGTACTGACCCGGCGTGAGGTCGAGATGCCAGTCTTGCAAGGCGGCGCGCTGCGTCTCCCGCCCTTGGACTCGCTCGCCTTCGTCCGTCTCTATCTCAAGTTCCCCGTGGCGCCCGATATAAGAAATATGAGCCGCCACCGCGCGGGGAGTGGTTCCGCCACCCGTGACCTTCACCATGACTTCGGGCGTCCGTCGAACCGTCCTCGCGATCTGCGCGATCTGGCTTTGCGTGAACTGGATCGAGCGTCCGGGTCCACCTCGGCCGGCGCTGAAGATGTCCAGAAATGCAGAATGGCTTCCGGGAAGCCGGACCGGGCTCCTACGCATAGTTGCTCTCCCAGCTTCGGAGCGATTCGTAGACGAGATCATGCATTCGTTCTTCGAGCGCCGTGACTGCTGCCTGCAGGGCAGCCAGCTGTCGTGAGCGCTCGGCCCAATCCGCGGAGTCCCCGGGTATGGTGCGAAGAGTTTGCGACGCCAGCGTCCCGCAACCGGCCAGCACGACGATTGCTTTCTTGAATGCATCCAACTCCGCCGCAGTGAGCGGAGGGTTGCGAGCCAAGTGTCCGCGCACCAGAGCCGCAATGTAGGTGGACGGCCTCGTGTGCCGCGCGGCTGCTCTGTTCGCGATGGCTCGAAGGTCGCCAGGACGCAACCGAATGGTGATGCGATCCGTGCCGGCATCGTGCGCTTGCACGGGCATGTCCGACGGCAGCCCGTTAGGGCAGTTGTCCCGTAGGAGCGCGCGAACGGCGATCAGTGCGAGCTTCGCTTCGGTCGTACCACGCTTCGCAGCCAGTGCCGTGAAGAGGCGCTTCTCTTCCGCGGACGGCCGCACCGTTATCGATGGCGAAGCCGAATGCAGCGAGCCGCTACGCATGATCGCGCCACCGATCTGCTGCAAAAGGCGGACACTTCGCTATCCTGCCATCACACCCAAACCGCTCCATGTGCTCACACTCCATTCGTGCTTTGTCGCTGCCGAGCTAGCTGCCGATCGCGCGACGACGCGTTTTCGCGGCAGAGGGGAGGGGAAGGGCGAGGAATTCTTGAGCCGCTTTACGGCTGCGTGTGGAGTCCTGAGCCGGGCTCTTCGTCGTGGTGGATGCGGAGATGAGTTTCGCAATTGCGTCGGCTGCAATGAAGCGCCGGCAGCCCAGGATGACACTGGCGAGCTGGCCCTTCCGAAGCATCTCGTAGATGGTGTTGCGCGAGATGCCGCCGAGACGTTCCCGCGCCTCATCGATGGAATACAGGTCACGATCCTTCATACCGACCTCAGCACTCCGATTTGCTGAGCCGGTGATCCGCTTCAATCCAGAAGCAGTCGGATCACACGGCGTAGTTCGTGTATGCCGAATCTATGCGCAATCCATGTTGCAAGGAAAGCCCGTGTTTGTAGGCTCTTTCCGCCGAAACTCGAGACGGGCTGCAACGAGTTGCAACATCTTGCGACCGGGTGCGACACGTTGGGACGTGTTTGGACGGCTATGGACGAGTGCGAACCACGCGCGAGCCGCATGCGAGTTGATTGTGTGTTCGATGTGCGGTCGTCTAACCGACGAGCGCTCTGACAATCACGATGGCGGCTTGGTGAAGCGCTTCGTGTATTCGGCAGCTGCCGCTTCGTGCCATCTGCGTGTTTCAGGAAGGTGCTCCGGAGAGAACATCACCTGCAGGTCGGCCCACTTTTCCTCGATCAGTCCCTTCTGCTCGTCGAGGGACAAGCGTTGAACCCCTTCAGTCATTGAGCGAACTCTCGGAAAACGTCGGGCGATCTCCTCGACAGCGCAGAGTGGACTGGTCTCGGAGGCTGGGCCCACTGCGAACGAACAGAGTCCTCGTTCATATTCCAGAAAGACGCGAACGTTTCCCAGCGAGGCTGACACGACTGCGAAGCCTGATCCGGACTGCATGCTGATATTGATTAAGCCAATCTTTTGGCAGAGCGCGTCGAAGTATCGTTCTCGCGGCGCTTGGAATTCTCGCATCGTTAAGGTCTCCGCCGATTCGCCCTCAAAGAACACCTCGGGCCATCGATTGGGCAGTTCCTGCTGCTCGATAAACATTCGTGACCAGGTACTGACAAGTTGAGCATACCGACCCAGTCCGAAATCCCGCGGACGCCAGAACTTCTCGTATTGGAGCTGGCGCTCGGATTCTGACAGCTCCCAGAAACTGGGCGGCAGGATTCGCTCGCGCCGCCAGACGATGCCCGGAACGAACGCGTACGCGCGTTTCTTCAGCGAGATAGTGACTTCGGCGATTTCCTCCCATGTGTGATCGGATGAGAAATCGAAAGACTGCACGGAGTACACAGCGTCGCCATCGTTGGATTCCTTCCGCACTAGTCGCGTATGAAAGACGCTCATATTCCGCAAATCGTCGAGCCCGCACGGCAGGGGGTTGATCTACGTTCTGCTGCTGCGTAGCCGGCGGGCACGCGATCTCGAGAGTCCACGAAGCCGTGCTCGTACAGTTGGCCAGGGAATGGGGCGAACCGCGCCCAAGTCCAGCTCAGCCGTGCGACGGTCCAATTCCGCAAGACTCGGTGCCAGCCGAGTGGTCCTGCGTCTCGAAGCAGGCTCGCGTGTGCTCTGCCTTTCCAAGGCCTGCTCGACGAATCGTCGCAGCCGTTTTGCGCGCCCCAGAAGGATCATCATCAGTGGGCTGGCATTACCTAGCATCGGGTTTGCGGTTCGAATCCATGCGTACGTCTTCTTCGGGTCCTTAAAGAATGCACCGACCAAGGCACTGACCTCGATAAGCGCCCGAAGATCGGACTGCACTCTCGGGCTAGTCGACCGCTTGCGGTTCGACACTGTGTGGTGCCGTCTCATCGCCGTACGTCGCTATCTAGGTCTGTTGTGTGGGTTCAATATCGATCAGTTCGGCGTTTGGTCTGCAACTCTCACATCTCTTAGAGCTGTAGCGATTGCCCGGACGGCCGTGTCAGCGTTGCGAGTGAAGTTCAATGCAAGACAACCAGGCCGACCGATGCCGACGAGCGCGTCATCACAACCCGCCTCGTAAAGCCGTTCGACAATCGCATCTAGGTCAGCATCGGTTGAATGCCAGTCGGAACCTCAATCTGAACTCATGTTCCATGCGCGCGCCTAGATGGAAACAGGGTGACGGTCAAACGAGCGCGTCAACACCCTTCTTGTCGATGACATTCAGGAGCTTGAGTGACGGGCCGCTTGGCCGCTTCTCACCAATCTCCCACTTCTGAACGGTGGAAACGCTCGTATTCAGAAACGCTGCGAAGACGGCTTGGCTCATCCCTGTGCGGGCGCGGAGCGCCCGGATCCGCTTGGGTGACAGGTCGCGTACTTGCGGGAGCGCTAAGGTGTCGAATTCGCGCATCGTTTGCTTGTCGATGGCGCCGGATCGATGCAACGCCGTCGCGGTCTCATGGACTTCACTGAGTATGCGACTGCGTTTCATGACAGATTTCCTCCAGAATTCCAGCTTCCAGTTGCCGGGTGATCTCGCCCGCGTCGAGGTTCAACAGGGCGCCGGCGAGCTTCTGCAGCGCCGCGAGCTCCCGATCGTTGATGTTGTCGCGCTCGTTCTTCTCAAACCCGAACAGGAAGAACCACCGATCGCCTAGATTCGTCCCGACCAACACCCGAGCACTGCCGCGCTTGCCGCGGCCAGGCGCCGCGACGCGCTTCTTGAACAAATGGCCGCCCAAGTCCGCATCGATGAGGCCGGTACGCATCTCAGCGATGGCATCGCACAGTGCGCGCTCGGACAAAGGCGACTTTCGAAGCCAGCGTCGGAATGTGTGCGTGACGAATGTGCGATAAGGCACTATATCACCCAGTGCTATAGAGAACAATTGCGGAGACTCTGCGCGTAATTCGGGAACAGAGGAGGGGCGGTCCTTGGCGGACGCCCCTCCACTAGACGTTGCAAGGCACTTCCTACCGTTACCTCAAATTTCTTGTCGACCTGAATCGCCGCTGAGGAGATCGTGCGCTGTCGTCTGCTGTCGTACGCAGGCGTCTTCGCTTGCACGCACTCACGGCCGCACGCTATGCAAGGCAGCGTCGAGCGCGTTGTACGCGCGCCGAACACACCGCACGCCATGCAAGAGCGTCGTGATCTCATCACCGACCTCGGCACCCGCAGTGCTGCCTTCGCGCTCCTGCGCGCCCAGGAGCGCATTCGCCGCAGTGGCGACGACGGAGATTGCGTCCGACAGTCGTCCCATGATCTCGCCGATGTCAGGCTTCGCCGGCGGACGGGTGCTCGCTCGTTCGCTCGGGCGTGCGTGCTGCCGGCGGCGCGACGACCGCGCCGGCGCTTTCGTAGAAACATTCCGCTTTGAAGAACCCATAGTGTGGCCTCGTAGTAGGCTGTGCTGTGGTAGCCGCTCGGGGCTGTATCCGCAGCTCCGGGCGGCGCTTCAGACCACCCAAAAACACCACTGGGGTATCGCGTGGGGTATGGCTACATCGCCGTAGCCACGCAGGCTTTCAATTCAAAAGCCTACGCAAGGAGTTCACGTCCGGCCGGGGGCGCCATCCAATCTAGCAAGTCCGACGGCGTCCTCTGTGTCCTCTGTCGTCCCCGCTGCGAGCGCTCGGCCTCCCCTTGCATGCCGCCTGCCTGTTCGTTATATACTGCACCATATGGTTCAGTATTCGAATCCCCGCCTCGATGCCTCGTTCGCTGCGCTCTCGGACGCCACCCGACGCGGCGTTCTGGAGCAGCTCGGACGTGCAGAGGCTTCGATCACCGACCTCGCTGAGAGATTCAACATGACTCTCACGGGCATGAAGAAGCACGTCGGCGTCCTGGAGCAGGCCGGGCTCGTCATCACGGAGAAGATAGGTCGCGTGCGGACGTGCAAGATCGGCCCGCATCGACTGGAGGAAGCGACGGCGTGGCTCGAGAGGTACCGCCAGCTCTGGGACGCACGCTTCGAAGAGCTGGATAAAGTTGTCGAAGAACTGAAACGGAAGGAGAAGGTCGATGGACGCAAGAAGAGAAAGTGAGCCCACGCCCATGAAGAACCGCACGACCGTGGAACGGAAGTCCGAGCGTGAGATCGTCGTCATGCGAACCTTCAATGGTCCGGCGCGCATCGTGTTCGAGGCGTGGACCAAGCCCGAATTGTTCAAGCGGTGGTGGGTGCCGAAGTCGATGGGCATGTCCCTGCTTTCCTGTGAGATGGATGTTCGTGTCGGGGGCGGGTACCGTTTGGTGTTCGGTCAAGGTATGGAATTCTTCGGCAAATACATCGAAGTGACACCGCACTCGCGTCTCGTCTGGACCAATGACGAAGGTGGTGACGGTGGCCCCGTCACCACGGTGACCTTCGAGGAAAAAGACGGCAAGACGCTCCTGGTCATGCACGAGCTCTATCCCTCGAAGGAAGCCCTTGACGCTGCCGGCACCGGAGCGGCGGATGCGACGGTCGAGTCGTTCGGGCAACTGGACGAGCTTCTCGTGGCCCTGGGCGCGAGCGTTGGACAGCCATGAAGTCGTCGATCTTGCAGGGGCTGACTAAATAGACTGCCCGGCTCTCGTCAGGCTTCATCCGGGGACTTATGACTTCGCGCCGGGAGTTTCTCATCTGGGCAACGGCTGCCGGCGTGGGCGCGGCGGAATCCTTGCGGCTCGCTCACGCGGCGAAAGCTAATCCTGGCATAGATGCGTCCGTGGGCACGCGCGGTGGTGTTGTTCAAACTGTGCTGGGCCCCATCGATGCGTCGAAGCTCGGTTTCACTTTGACCCACGAGCATGTAGTCCCGGCCGATTACGACGCGCCAGGCTCGAGAAAGACATTCAGCAGCAGGGCAATCTCGGTCGCCGACGCAGTCGACAAGCTCAAAGCGGCGCGGGATGCAGGCATAGACACTGTCGTTGACCTGAGCCCTTCCGAGGGCGGGCGGGACGTTCGCTTCGCCGAAGAGGTCTCGCGAAAGTCTGGCATGCAGATTGTGGTGTGTACCGGCCAACGTCTCTTTCCGCCCGAGTTGAGAGACCGCACGACGGCGGAGCTCACCGAGCTCTTTATCAAGGAGATCGAGCAGGGAATTGACGATACAGGCATCAAAGCAGGTGTCATCAAGGCGGCAACCGTCTCTGGTGGCGTGACGGTTTTTGAGGAAAGAGTCTTGAGAGCCGCTGCGCGAGCCAGTAAGGCCACCGGGCTTCCCATTGAAACGCATTCCAATTCACGCCTCCGCGGCGGGATCAAGCAGGCGGAAGTTTTCGAAGCAGAGGGCGTGAGTCCCGCAAGAGTATCGATCGGTCACAGCGACGACACCGACGACATGGATTACCTCATCGGTCTCGCCAAGCGCGGATACACGCTCGGCATGGACCATGCATTCTGGGGAATGGCGCCCGGGGCAACGTTGCCCTGGCAAAAACGGGTGGAGAGCGTCAAACGTCTCATGGACGCCGGCTTCGTCGACAACATTTTCTTTTCGAACGACTGGGTACACGGTGACGTAGAGCGCGAAACGGTCAACCCGGACGGCATGTTGTTCACCATTCGCAAGACCATTCCCTATCTGAAGCAGCTCGGCGTATCGGAGCAGCAAATCCAGGCCGTCGCGATCGAGAATCCCAAGCGTTTCTTCAGTCGCACAGCTGAGCGCCTCGAGGCGGCAGACACGCGCCGATCCTGATGTGTCAATTGCATGGCTATTTCGCGTCCGGGTGCGGTCTCGAGCGTCGCGGCCACTTCCGGCGCACATTGCGACTCTGCAATTGCGAGCCGAAAAGACGGCCATCACGCCAGGATGGCCGACCTGGCGCAGGACAGTCGCGCCCAGTTTCGCGAGCATGGCCACGAGCTCTGAGCGATTGCGCGGCGGCGGCAGCTCGCCTGGCAATCGCCGGCGCTACGTGCGACCTGAACCGCGTCGTGCTGCTTCGATCGTGGCGATGTCGATTTTCTTCATTTTCATCATCGCGTCGAACGCGCGCTTTGCGGCTGCCCGATCGGGGTCGGTCGTTGCTTCCATCAGTGCGCGCGGGGTGATCTGCCAGGACAGGCCCCATCGATCCTTGCACCACCCACACATGCTTTCGGCGCCGCCGTTGTTGACGATCGCATTCCAGTAACGATCGGTCTCGGCCTGATCCTCGGTGAGGATCTGAAACGAGAAAGCTTCGCTGTGTTTGAACGCCGGGCCGCCGTTCAGACCGAGACAGGGAATGCCCAGCACCGTGAACTCGACCGTCAGGACCTGTCCCTGCTTGCCATCCGGGAAATCGCCAGGGGCGTGGTGGACCGCGGTGACGGCGCTGTCCGGAAAGGTCTTGGCGTAGAACCTGGCGGCTTCCTCTGCGGTGCCGTCGTACCAAAGGCAAATTACGTTTCTGGCCATTGTCTGTCTCTCCTCATTGATCGGTTGGCGAGGTCCTCCTCAACAAGACGACTGAGTGTCACCGAAGCCGACAATTGGCCGGAGCGAGTTTACGGTCGCGCTCCCGCTGCCCCGCGCCTACACCCGTTCCGCTCCGAGGGCCACATGTCTCCAATGAACGTCATGTTGCGCACCCGCGATCCCAAATGTTGGAGAAATCTGCATCCGGCAGTACCCGCCTGTCCGTAGGGCTCGCAAAATGCGGGCAGACAAACGGGGAAATGGGTCATGCGAACGCCATTCGGGTGGACGCTGACGGCGCAGACGTCACTGCAGGTACTGTGCGCCTGTTGCGCGCTTTGGTGCGCGCCCGCTGCTGCGCTGGCCGCGCCAGAGCAGGTCGCGCCGCGGCCGGTGGTATCGACACCGGCACCCGCGCCAGCGACATCAATGGCAAATGACGACTCCATCGGCATCGGTGGCGTCTCGATCGACAGGCGAGCGCTGATGCTCGTTGCGATGGCGTGCCTCGTCGGAGTGATCGCCGGTTGGGTCAACGGCGGCCCGCGCGAGCCCCGTTTTCGTCTGTTCAACAAGCCGAAGAAGACGCACCTGTCGGTCCTCGTGCCGGCCGGACCCACGCCGCGTCTGATTCCGGGCGATTCGCCGCACGCGACTCGAGCGCATGGCAGCCGCGCTCCGGTACCGCGCCAAACGCCTGTCGGCACCACGAGTTCCAGAGCTGTCCACTACATCGCTGCCTTTGCAGATCCGGCGGCGGTGAATGAGAGGGATCGCGTCGATTACCTCTTGTCGGGCGACAGCGTGGAAGAATCTCTCGACCCTCCCGTCACCTGAGCGTCTACCCCGTTCGATCCGGTCTGCTAATGTCTCGCAGCCTTAGTACATTGCGGCTGCAAGACATCGAAGGGGACGCAAATGAGAACACTGGCTCGCTTTGCCGTGCTGGCACTGCTTGCAACGAGCGGCACCGCGTTGGCAGCACCTGCCAGCGATGCGCTCACCGCCAATGTAGACAAGGCTGTGGATCGGGCGCTTGCGGAGAACCGCATCGTCGGCGCCGTCGTACTGATCAGTCACGACGGGAAGCTGGTCTATCAGCGGGCGGCAGGTCTCGCGGACCGCGAGGCGAATCGTCGCATGGAGCTGAACACCATGTTCCGGCTCTCCTCGGTGTCCAAGCCCATTACATCCGCGACAGCGCTCGCGCTGGTGGATCGCGGCAAGTTGTCGCTCGACGATCCGGTCACCAAATACCTGCCGTCCTTCCGCCCGAAGCTGCCGAACGGCAAAACGCCTGAGATCACGGTGCGTCAATTGCTGACGCACACGTCCGGCCTTGGCTACAAATTCGCGGAGAAGCCAAACAGTCCTTATCGCACGGCCGCCATTTCGGATGGGTTCGATGAGCTGCGAATCGATCTGCCCGAAAATCTGCGGCGCATCTCGAGCGCGCCTCTCTTCACTGCGCCGGGCGAGGCCTTCCGTTATTCCGTCTCGATCGATGTGCTCGGTGCCGTCATCGAGCAGGCAGCGGGAAAGCGCTTGCCGGCCGCAGTCGCGGAGCTCGTGACGGAACCGCTCAGCATGAAAGATACGTCGTTCCTCGCCACCACTCCTTCGCGGATGGCAACACCGTACTACGATGCCAAGCCGATTCCAGCGCGCATGTCCGATCCACAGGCTGTTCCATATCCCGATGGCGGACAGCTCACCTACTCACCGTCACGAGCCTTCGACGCAAACGTTTTTCCATCGGCGGGCGCGGGGATGGTCGGCACCGCGCCGGATGTGATGCGGTTTCTGGAAACCATTCGCAAAGGCGGCAAGCCGATTCTCAATGCACCCACTGCCGCAAGCATGATGAGCAATCACATTGGCTCACTGGCAGGTCCACAACCGGGAGTCGGTTTCGGCTTCGGCGGCGCCGTCGTGGTGGATCCGGCAGCGGCACACACGCCCCAGTCGGCAGGCACGTGGCAATGGGGCGGTGTGTACGGGCATTCATGGTTCGTAGATTCGGCCCGCGGGCTCACCGTGGTTGCATTCACGAACACCGGACTCGAAGGGATGTGGGGCAAGTTCACCACGGACCTGCGAGACGCAGTGTACGAATCAATTGGCCCAGCGCCGTCACGATAGGGTCTACGCGCCCCGTCAGCGAGCGCGCGCAGCGTTTCTGCCACAAAATTGCGCTCTCTGCGCACTCGAACGCACCTGAACGAGTGTTCAGCTAGACGAGCGGCATTCTCCTGGACTACGCTCGGACAAAACAGCGTAAGACAGGGACCAGCAACATGGCTGCAGTTACGGGCAGGTGTCAGGCGCTTCGTACGTTCGCGCCCTTTGCAATCCTCAGCTTCGTGCCGTTCAGCGCATTCGGGCAGGAGAGCACGGCGGCCGCTGAGCCCACCGCAGTGGTGACCATCACGGGCTCACGCATCGCGCGCCCGGAAACGGAATTTCCAAACCCGGTGATCTCCGTTTCCTCGGAAGCGATCCAGCTCTCGGGAAAAACCAATGTCGCGGAGCTCCTCACCAAGAGCCCGGCGCTTGCGGGCTCGATCGTCGGCGATCAGACAGCAGGCTCGGTGCCGGACACAGGTGAAACGGGGCTCAATCTGCTGAACCTGCGCAATCTCGGGGAGGATCGCACGCTCGTGCTGGTAGACGGGCGGCGCCACGTATCAGGGCTCGCAGGCTCCGCTGCGGTGGACATCGATGCGATTCCCCTCGATCTGATCGAAGCGGTCGATGTGCTCACCGGCGGCGCTTCGGCGATCTACGGCGCGGACGGCGTGTCGGGCGTCGTCAACTTCCGCATGAAACAGAACTTCGAAGGCATCGCTACGCGCCTGCAGTTCGGCAATTCGCGTCATGGGGACGGCGCCAACCGCTTCGCGGCCATCACCTTCGGCCACAACTTCGCGGACAACCGCGGCAACTTCGCGCTTGCCTACGAGTACAACGCGGACGATCGCGTGAACGACCAGGACCGCGCATTCCTGCGTGACCCGCGCGCGGGCGACCTGTACCAGAACCAAGACGACCTCGACGACGACCCGAACGTGCCGGACAACATCCCGTACACCAATGTTTCGTATGTGGACAGCTCGCGCCTCGGCGCCGTGGACGTGGACGGCGACGGCGTCTCCGATTTCGTCGGTACGGGCGGTGTGTAAGACCGCGGCCTGGTCCTCGAGAATTCCGGCGGTTTCGCAGTGGGCGGCTCGAATACACGCACCGCGGGCTATCAGGGCGATCTGTTCCCGAAGCTGCGCCGGAATCTCGTGAATGCCTTCGGGCATTTCGACGTGAACGACCGCTTCACCCTGTTCGCCGAAGGGAAGTATGCGGAGAGCAAGGTCTTCTCCGTTTCCCAGCCGACCTTCGACTTTTACCTGCTTGCGCAGCCGGACAACCCGTTCATGCCGCAAGCCATTCGCGACGCCATCGTACCGGGCGCGGCGCAGGCGTTCCTCGAGGACGATACGTTGCCCGATGGCGCACTCGTCACACGGGACAACTTCGACCTCGGCATCAACGCCGAGGACATCACGCGCAAGACCACTCGCGCCGTCCTTGGCGCGAAGGGCCAGATCTCGGATCACGCACGTTACGAAGTTTCATATACGTGGGGCCGTACGAAGAGCGACATCATCGAACGCGGCAATCGCATCGAGAACCGATGGTTTGCGGCAGTGGATGTCGTCGCGGATCCGGATACCGGGCAGCCAGTGTGTCGCTCCTCTCTCGATCCCGATGCGGACCCGGACCTCGCGGGCTGTGTGCCGTACAACATCTTCGGCGAGAGCAGGCCGAGTCAGGCTGCGCTCGATTTCCTCCTCACCGACAGTCTCAACCGATCGACAGTGACGCAGAAGGTGGCGTCCGGGTCCGTGTCCGGTGACTTCGGTTCGTTCCTTGCGCTACCGGGTGGAAATATCGGTTATGCGATAGGGGCCGAGTATCGCAAGGAGAGCAGCGACTTCCGGCCCGACGCGCTGGTTGAGCAAAGCCTCACCTGGGTGGGTGGGCTGCAGCCCACGCGCGGCGAGTTCGACGTGAAGGAGCTCTTTGCGGAGGTGAATCTGCCGATTCTCGAAGATCACCGGTTCGCCAAGACGTTCTCCATCGGTGGCGCCGTGCGTCTCTCCGACTACGACACCATTGGCAAGACCACTACCTGGAAAGTGGACAGCGTGTACGCGCCGACGCGCGCGGTTTCGTTCCGCGGAACGTATGCGCAAGCCGTGCGCGCACCGAACATCTCGGAGCTGTTCCAGCCACCGAGCGCGGACTTCAGATTCATCACCGATCCCTGCGACATCACCGAGCAGAACAACGGCTCGGGGTCGCGCGCAGCCAACTGCGCCACGCTCCTCGAAGCGCTCGGCCTCGACCCCACCACGTTCAGCCCTCTGAGCTCGCCGGAGGCATCCGTAACAGTGGAGGGCGTAACGAGCGGCAACACCGGGCTGAGCCAGGAAACCGCGAAGACATGGACGGCCGGCGTGGTGCTCAAGCCGACGTTCCTGCCGAACTTCACCCTGACGGCGGACTGGTACGACATCCGCATCCAGGACGCGATCAACGTACCCGAACCGGAGGACGTAGCCGATCTGTGCGTGGATCAGCCGACGCTCGAGAATCCGTTCTGCGCGCTGGTCACGCGCGACGATGGTAGCGGCTTCATCGTGGGTTTCCGGACGCGTCCCGAGAACGTCGCGGCATTCACCACCGCCGGGCTCGATCTGACCACTCGCTACAGCATTCCCACGGAGAGTGTCGGGACGTTCGACCTGCTCTTGATCGGCGGCTACGTGCATCGCCTGACGGAAGTTGCAACGCCGGGCGCGGAAGTGGTTTCGGAGCGCCGCCAGCAATACAAGCCGCGCTATCTGGCCACGTTCAATGCGACCTGGCACCGCGGACCGCTGACTCTGAACTACAACGTGGACTGGCAGGACAAGACGAAGCGCTTCGCCGATGACGTGATTCGTGGCGATCCGGACTACGTGGACTCGCGCTATCTGTTCGCGAAAGCGAAGTGGGAACACGCCGTGCAGGCGAGCTTCGACATCCGGGAGAAGATGTCCGTCTACGCGGGCGCCACCAACCTGTTCGATGAGAAACCGGAGTTCGGTGTCGGCCTCTATGCCTCGTATCCGGTCTCAGCGATGGGGCGCTTCATGTACGCTGGCTTCAGGGCATCGTTCTAGGCTCACCGCCCCGTGAACGTCTGCGTGTCGAACGCTTTCATCATGCCCATGACGAGCACGCACGGTCCGGCGATGAGCATTACCGCGATGACGATGGCAGCCATCACGGGATGGCCGGTTTCCATCGCGAACCATTTCCACCAGTGTTTTACTTTCAGCATCATGGTTTGAGCAGCCGCATGTAGTCCTCGGCCGCCCAGTTCTTGCCGATGGCGAGCAGGTACGCATCGAACATCTGCTTCGGCAGCCAATGAAGGAACCTTGTTCGGGTGTGTACTTCCACGGGGAAGTGCCGGTTGCGTATCGTGATGAACGCGCGTTTGGCGACGCGAGCGATTTCACGCACGAACTCGAGCTGCTTTGCCCGATCGCCGACCTGCGAGAGCACGGCGTTCGACCACACCACGTCGAAGGACTTGTCCGGGAAGGGGAAGCGGCCACCGGAGTATGTAGTCACGGTCACCTTCGGATAACGCCTGGCAAATTCCAGCGGCTCATGCGTACCCAGCGCCGTGATCTTGTGCGGCCACGGGTAATGCCTCTCGAGGAAATTATCCAGCTCGGTGTGTTCGTGCTCGCTATACCCGACGTCGAGAACGGTGGTTTCGGCAGTCGGCGCGATTTCGCGCAGGAACCGATCCCATTTTCGTCGGCGGTTACGCGCTGAAATCGACAGAGCGAGGCCAGCGACAGGCTCGGCGCGCTGGAGTCGTATATCCCGATGGTATTTGTCGTAGAAGTGCCAGGACATGTCCTCGCCCTCTATCTAGTTGTTATTTCCTGCCCACAACGTAACACGTTGGCTGGAGCTTCGCGATAGGCAGCGCGATTATGACGAATGGCTTTCCATTCAACGGTCTACGAGTACGACCGGGAACTGCAGGGGCCGGAGCAGCAGTGTGGCCAGCCCGATGACGGCAGGCGCCAGGATCAGGACCAACGCGACACTGGAGGAGGATTCACCCGTCGACGTACTCACCACGAACATCACCGCGCCGGCCACCGCGCACAGGGTGACGAGAATGGTCGACGCATGCCATTTGTTCAGCGACCCTCGCGACATGAGCAGGAACATGCTTCCGGCAGACCCGCAGGACGCAGCAAGCAGGACTACCGCCGCGCTCACGAGCTCCTCCACCGAGATGGAACCCAGAGGCAAGGCCAGCAGCGCAACGACGGCCCACCCAATCCATGAGCCCAATTGCGCCGAGCCGATGCAGCGGAGGAACAGGCGCTTCACCGCCCACTCACCTGGCCACCGCGGGCTCAGCTTCAACAGGCTCTGCTCGATCGACGTGGCTCGCCACCGCTCATAAATGGACGCGATTCGCCCGAGCAACGTCACCGTGGCGAATGCGGTGACGATCCCGAAACCGATCACCCGCGGTCGGTGGCCGTGCAGGAAATGCCAGGCCAGCACAATGAGCAGACCCGATCCGATCCCGATCTGAAGCGCCTTGAGATTCGTTCGGGCCTCGAATCCAAGCCCGACCTCCAGTGTGGCGACCACCGGCTCTGCCGTGTCCCGTCGCTTTGCATGCGCAACGTTCGCACTCAGCGCCCGCTCGTATTGATCGACGTCATCGGGGTGGACACCGAATGTCTCCGAAAGCGAAGCATCCGTTTCCTCGTGAGCAGCATCGGCCAGCGTGATTACACGCTGGCCAGCCTGTTCGTCGATCCGCGCGGCAAGCAGTGACCAGCGATAGAGCAAATAGAGAGCTCCAACCACCGCGGCGCCTTGCAAGTACGGGTTGAGCGCAAGTTGCCACAGCACATCGCGAGGCGTCACCAGGGCCGCAACAACCAACCCAATGAGAACGAAGCGCTGTGTGACGAACGCCGTACCAAGCGCTGCAGCCACGACCATGATCGCGGCCAACACCAGTCTGTCCGTCTCCGAAATGAGAGCCAGGAACAGCACTGGAATGCCAATGAATACGACCATCATCGCCAGCTGAGCGAGCCGAACGCTGACGGAGTGCCGCGGAAGCTTCAGTTCGCCGGCACTCACGCACACAATCTCGATCCGCTCCGAGGCGAGCGCGAAGATGCCTGCGGTTGGGATCATCAGAATCATCGCGAGCGCAAACCCGAAGCTCTCAGGCTTGCTCGTACCGAGCGCGGTGAGAAACGCCGGGAGGAGATAGAAGAGACTCAGCAGCACGAACACCAGCGGTCTCATGAAGACGAGGGCACGGAACACGTGCCAGCAGCGCTTTACTGCATCCATTCCGACAACACCGTTTCCATATCAGTCGACTGGACGCTCGCGCTACAGCCGGCAGGCAAGGACTGGCTGAGCTGCTCAACCTGATCGCGATGAATGACAACCACCCGCTCACCGTCGCGACTCTTGCGCACGTGGTGGCATGCATCGAGCTTCACTGTCGAGATCAGAGACTCCGGCCCCTCCAGCGCCACACGAACGAATTCCTGAAGCGCATCCGTGCGCTCCAGAATCGCGATCTTTCCATGCGCGAGCACCGCGAAATGGCTACAGAAGCGCCGCAGGTCGCCGGTGATGTGCGACGAAAAGATCACGGTCAGCGGCCGGCGGCTCTGCTCGGCGACCAGTTCCTCGATCACGGCGATGCGCGTGGCAGGGTCGAGACTCGCGATCGGCTCATCCAGCACGAGCAGATCCGGCCGCGGTGCCAGCGCGCGCACTATTGACAGGCGTTGTTGCTGCCCCGGTGACAGCGCCGCGATTGGAGTTCGCAGCGACACTTTCCAGCGCTCGATCAACGCGTCCGCGTACTCACGATCGAACCTGGGATAGAACGACGCGACGTAGTCCAACATCGCCTTGCCGTTCAACCACGTGAACTGTGCAGGCCATTGCGGAACGTAGCCGATCTTTTCACGCACGTCCGCCGACAATTGGCTCGACCGCTCCCCGGCGACATGTGCGTCGCCGGCATCGGCGCGCACCAGCCCGAGGAGAATTTTCAGTAGCGTCGTCTTGCCAGATCCGTTTGCACCGAGCAGGCCGAGTGCACAACCCAGTGGCGCCTCCAGTGTGAGGCTGTCAAGGACGACTCGACCCCCGTAAGACTTCCGTATCCCGCGCGCATGAAATCCAGGCGATGCGTCCGCAGCGCTCCCATCCACGATCTGCTCCTGCTGTCCATGTTGGAGTCAAGCCTCCGGAAGCCAATGTGACAGCAAAGCTGGCGACTCCCACAAGTCAACCGCGCACAGGATCGGCCTGTCGCTCGCGCGTAACCCCGTACCGCGAACAGAGCACCGTTCGGACACGTTCCGTTCGCCACGTGCCCAGAGGCGTAACTGCGGTGGACACGGCAACGCTTCACGCTGTCTAATCATGGACTTACGTCACACGGCGGGGACGCGTTCCGTGCTGCGCGTGGGGATCGGGTGCACCCTCCGCGACAGTGACAGACGTAACTAGCAACAAAGCTCGTGTTGCTGTGTCCTATCCCGCAAGGGGTAGCGCCGTGCGACTTCCCGCGCGGTAGAAGCATCATTCAACGACGACTCGAGGGAGAGCGGGTGAGGTCAAGAATTCCAGGCGTTCGGCAGGCGGCTCTGGTAGCTGCGCTGGGCGCGTCACTCATTATTCTCACTGCGTGCAACAAGGTTTCAGGGTCGAGCGGGGCGACCGCGGAGAAGGGCAAACCGGCGGCGAGCGCCTCGGCCCAGCGCGCCTTGCTGGTCTCCCCCGAAGATCTGCTCACCGTCCGCAGCAACACGCTGGCACTGGGACCGTCGATCACAGGTTCGGTACAACCTGAGCGCCGGGCCGACCTGCGCGCCGAAGTTTCCGCAGTGGTCCTGTCGGTTCACAAGGAAAACGGCGACCCCGTCAAACGGGGCGACCTGCTCGTGCGTCTGGACGACACCTCCATCCGGGACACGCTGACTGCAGCCGAAGCCTCCATGCGCGCCGCGGCCCAGGCCTATGAGCAGGCCGAGCGGCAATTCCAGCGCATGGCCACGTTGCGCGAGACGGGCGTCGTGTCCGCCCAGCAGCTCGAAGACGTCGAGGTCCGGCGCAACACCGCGCAGAGCGATCGCGAAGCGGCCCGCACTCGCGTGGTGACTGCACGTCAGCAGCTTCAGCGCACGGAAGTGCGCGCGCCCTTCGATGGCATCGTCAGCGACCGCAAGGTGTCGGCTGGCGACACCGCACAGGTCGGCAAGGAGCTCCTGAAAGTCATCGATCCGCAGAGCCTGCGTTTCGAGGGGCTCGTTTCGGCGGACAGCATCGGTGAGCTCAAGGTCGGACAGCGCGTGATGTTCCGCGTGCATGGCTTCGCCGATCGTGAGTTTCTAGGCAAGATCGCCCGAGTGAATCCCGCCGCGAACGCCACCACGCGCCAGGTGGAAGTGCTCGTGAACTTCGAGGATGCGAAAGAAGGCCCGAACGTGGCCGGCCTCTACGCCGAGGGCCGCGTCGAAACGCGCCGGACCGCGGCGCTCACCTTGCCGCCGAGTGCGCTCGTTCGCGAGGGTGACAGCGCATTCGCGTGGCGCGTGAGCGAGCGCAAGCTCGAAAAAGTCAGCCTCGATATCGGCGACCGCGACCCGCGCAGCGGTGAGTTCGTGCTCAACGGCGGCCTCTCCGAAGGTGACCAGCTCGTCCGCTATCCGACCTCGACGCTCCAGAACGGCCAGCCGGTGGAGATGGCCGCTCAGGCGCTCGCGACCGTGTCGGAAAAGAAGTAACGCATGTTCCTTTCCAACTTCAGCATCAAGCAGCCGGTGACCACGGTGGCGATCGTCATCGTGCTCATGTGCCTGGGGCTCCTCGCGTTCAAGAATCTGCGCGTCAATCCGATTCCGGATGTCGAGCAGCCGGTGATCGTGGTGAACGTGAGCTATCCGGGCGCATCCCCGGAAACCGTCGAGCGCGAGATCATCAATCGCGTCGAAAAAGCGCTGCAGAGCATCCGGCAGGTATACGAGATCCGCTCGACCGCCTCGGAAAGCCAGGCGCGGATCATCATCATCTTCAACTTCAAGAAGAACATGGCCGAGGCGGCGGACGAGATCCGCAACGCCATCGCCTCCGTGCGCCACAAGCTGCCCGTGGAAATGCGCGAGCCGGTGCTGTTCCACGTAGACCCCTCGGCACAGCCGGTCATGCAGCTGGCGCTGTCCTCGCAAACGCAGACGCACGCGGAGATTTCGCGTCTGGCCGAAGACGTTATTGCCGACCGCTTCCGCGCGATCGACGGCGTGGCCACAGTGAACGTGAATGGAGCGCTCCAGCGGGAGCTCTCTGTGCTGCTGCGCTCGCAGAAGCTGCGCGAGTACAACGTGTCGGTCGCCGAGGTCGTGAACGCCCTGCGTGCGCAGAACACCACGGCACCGGTTGGGCGGGTCAAGGGCGCGCTGGACGAGCAGAGTATTCGCCTCGTCGGCCGCATAGAGTCCCCGCGCGAATTCGAGGACATCGTCGTCAAGCGCTGGAACAACGAGATCGTGCGCCTCGGCCAGCTCGCCACCATCGAGGACGGGTTCGCCGAGATCAACGGGTACAGTCTGCGCAACGCGCGTCCGAACGTCGGAATGTCCATCACCCGTTCGCGCGATTCGAGCACGGTCACCGTTGGCGCACGCGTGCGCGAGCTCGTGAAGGAAATCGGCCCAGAGCTGCCTTCAGGCACGAAGCTGGAGATCACCCAGGACGGTGGTGAAGACGCCGAAGGGAATCTGAAGAACGTGATCGAAGCGCTGGTCTTCGGCGCCGGGCTCACGATCTTCGTCGTGTACGCGTTCCTGAACTCCTGGCGTTCCACCTTGATTACAGGCCTGTCGCTGCCGACATCGGCCATTGCCGCGTTCATCGCAGTGTGGGCATGCGGCTTCACGCTGAACTTCATGACGCTGCTCGGCCTGTCACTGGCCATCGGTGTGCTGATCGACGATGCCATCGTCGTGCGCGAGAACATCGTGCGGCACATGGAGCGCGGCGAGGACCGGATCACGGCCTCGCGCAACGGCACGGCGGAAATCGGGCTCGCCGTGACGGCGACCACGTTGTCGATCGTTGCGGTCTTCATTCCAGTGGCATTCATGGGCGGCGTCGCCGGCGAATGGTTCCGGCCATTCGCACTGACGGTGGCCACCTCCGTGCTGGTGAGTCTCTTCATTTCGTTCACGCTCGACCCGATGCTCTCGGCCTACTGGGGCGATCCGCCGGGCTATGCGCATCATCCGCGAGGACCGCTGGGAACAGCGCTGCGGAAATTCAACGTGTGGTTCGATCACCAGGCCGATCGGTACGGTAACGTCATCGCCTGGGCGCTCCATCACCGCAAGTGGATGGCGGCTATTTCCGTGGCGTGCCTCGCGCTCGCGCTAATGCTGCAGAATGTGTTCGGCGGTACTGCATTCCTGCCGAAGACGGACAACGGCATGGTTGCCATCGAGGTGCGCACGCCCTCGAGCGCGAGCCTCGAGTATTCCCGCCTCAAGGTGGAGAAGGCTGCCGAGTTGGCGCGGACGATGAAGGAAACGGAGGCGACGAATAGCTACGTCAATCCGGGCGGTGGCCGCGTGTATGTCGATCTCGGCAAGAGCACTGAGCGCAGCCGCAGCGCGGAGGAGATCGCGGAGGAGCTGCGCACGAAACTCGCGCGACTGCTCGGCGCGGAGTACGTGGTGCTGGACGACATCAACAACGGTGCACAGAAGCCTGTGCAGATCCAGTTCTACGGCCCGGATTCGCGCCGCCTCATGGCACTGACCAGCGACTTCATGGCGCAGATGAAGAAGATTCCCGGCGCCGTGGACGTCGGCTTGTCGGAGCAGGAGCCGAAGGACGAGCTGCGCATCGAGCTCGATCGCGGGCTCGCGAATCAGCTCGGCATCTCGGTGGGTGATGCCGCGCAGGCGCTGCGCGTGGCGTTCGCAGGCGTCGAGGTGGGTGACTGGGTCGATCCCATCGGCCAGTCGCGTGACGTGGCTGTGCGTCTGCATCCGGAGGATCGCGTCGACGCCTCCAACATCGAGCATCTGCCTGTGGCGGTCGGTGGCAGCAACATGATGGTGCCGCTCGAGCAGATCGCCACGATCACGCTCGACAAGGGGCCGGCGCAGATCCAGCACCTGAATGCCAAGCGCACCATTACCGTTTCCGCGAACGCGCAGGGCCGGGCTTCTGGCGACGTTACCGCCGAGGCCCAGAAGCTCGCCGAAGCGATGGATTTTCCGCCCGGCTACGGAGTCGGGCTCGGTGGCAACTCGCGCGATCAGCAGGAAGTCTTCACGGAAATGTTCCTGGCGCTGCTCCTGGGCATCGGCGTCATGTATCTCGTGCTCGTGATGCAGTTCGGCTCGTTCACCGCGCCCGTGCCGGTGATGCTCTCCCTGCCGCTCTCGCTGATCGGTGTGGTGATTGCGCTGATCGTCACGCGCGGCACGCTGAATCTCATGAGCCTCATCGGCATCATCATGCTGATGGGTCTCGTGGCGAAGAACGCCATCCTGCTGCTCGATTGCGCGCGCAAGGAGGAAGCGCAAGGTGTGAACCGCGAAGAGGCCCTGATGCATGCTGGACGCGTGCGTCTGCGCCCCATCCTCATGACCACGTTCGCGCTGATCGTGGGCATGCTGCCGGTAGCGATCGGCCTTGGTGAAGGGAGCGAGTTCTACAGCCCGATGGCAGTCGCCATCATCGGCGGAACCATCACGTCCACGCTGCTCACACTGCTCGTCATCCCAACGTTCTATGACAGCATCGAGATCTCGCGCGAGCGTGCGGCCGCGAAATACCGTATGCGCGCGGAAGCTGGCAATCCGTTGGCGGCCTTCGTACTGACATTCCTCGAAGCGATTGCAACGCTCCTGTTTATCCGTTGGATCTACCGCCAGTTGACGCGGAATTTCAACGGCGACCGGGGTGAGGTCGCGCCGTCGCCGACTCCGAGCGGACGGGACTCGGCGGGCGTCACGACCTGACGCAAGAGTTTTGTGCCGGGAGGGCTCATACTCCCGGCATGAACGCGCAGGCAAACATCCCTCCCACTGAGGCACAGGCGCTGGCGGAACGTGTCGTTCGCACCCTGTTCGACCGCGACCGCGCATCGCAAGCCCTCGGAATCGAAATTCTCGAAGTGCGGCCCGGATGCATCCGGGCTGCCATGCCCGTACGTGCGGACATGGTGAACGGCCACGACATCTGCCACGGTGGTTACATCTTCACGTTGGCAGACAGCGCGTTTGCGTTCTGCTGTAACTCTTTCAATGCCAACACCGTTGCGGCCGGCGCGACCATCGACTTCCTGGCTCCCGCTCACAAAGGCGACCGGCTCGTCGCCACGGCGAAGCAGCTCTGGCGCTCGCGGCGCACGGGGTTGTACGAGATCGAAGTGGCGAACCAGGACGGCGCGGTCGTCGCGCTGTTCCGCGGCCGCTCGCATCAGGTCAAAGGGCAGATCGTGGAGTAGCCTCGATGTCCGCGTACGAATCCATCGAGACTGCGAGCATCGACGAGCTGCGTGCCCTGCAGCTGCAGCGCCTGCGCTGGTCGTTGAAGCATGCTTACGACCACGTTCCGCACTATCGCCGCAGTTTCGATGTCGCCGGCATTCAGCCGCAGGACCTGCGCTCGCTCGAAGACCTGAGCTGGTTTCCGTTCACGGTGAAGAACGACCTGCGCGACAACTATCCGTTTGGCATGTTCGCAGTTCCGCGCGAGAAGCTCGTGAGGGTGCACGCATCGTCAGGAACCACCGGCAAGCCGACCGTGGTGGGGTACACGCAGCGTGACATCGACACCTGGTCGAATCTGATGGCTCGTTCGATCTACGCCGCTGGCGGGCGCCCGGGAGATGTCGTTCACGTCGCCTACGGATACGGTCTGTTCACGGGCGGGCTGGGCGTGCACTACGGCGCCGAGCGGCTCGGTTGCGTGGTCGTACCCGTCTCAGGCGGTCAGACGGAACGGCAGGTGCAGCTCATTCGCGACTTCGGACCGCGCGTCATCATGGTGACGCCGTCCTACATGCTCGCCATCGCCGATGAATTCGCGCGTCAGGGATACGATGCGCGCGACTCTTCGCTCGAGATCGGCATCTTCGGCGCCGAGCCATGGACCGAAGCGATGCGCGCGGAGATCGAATCGCGTCTGAAGCTGGATGCCGTGGACATCTACGGTCTCTCCGAAGTCATGGGACCGGGCGTTGCGCAGGAATGCATCGAAACGAAAGACGGCCCGGTCATCTGGGAGGATCACTTCTATCCGGAAGTGATCGATCCCGACACAGGACAGGTGCTGCCGGAAGGGAGCGACGGCGAGCTGGTGTTCACTTCGCTCACCAAGGAGGCGCTGCCGGTCATTCGCTACCGCACGCGGGACCTCACGCGCCTGCTGCCGCCGACGGCGCGTGCCATGCGACGCATGGCTAAGATCGTCGGCCGCTCGGATGACATGCTCATCATTCGCGGCGTGAACGTCTTTCCGTCGCAGATCGAGGAGCTGATCCTGCGAGTGCCCGGTCTCGCGCCTCACTATCACCTCGAAGTGTGGCGCGAAGGGAATCTGGACTCGCTCGCCGTGCACGTGGAATGTGCAGCGGGGCAGGAGAGTGCGGCTGACGCGCTCGGTCGCCTGGGCCGGGAGCTTGCTCAGGCGGTGAAGGGTTACGTGGGAGTCACTGTGGCCGTCACCGTGCACGCGGCCGGCGTGCTCGAGCGCTCCGCGGGTAAAGCGAAGCGAGTCATCGACAAGCGACGTTGACCTTTACGAAAGCGATTCCGCCAGTCTCAACAGCGTGCCGCGCGGATCCTCGTCTATTGCGGACCCGTGTGAGACCAGGATGCTCCTGAGCGAAGGCAGCGCCGCCCATTTCTCCAGTTGTTCGCGTACCAACGCCTTGTTGTCGACCACGGCTCGCTTCACAGGCACGGGAATTCGCGGCTCATCGCCAGCGAAGCGCATCAGCCGCAGGAACAACCCGCTGACGCCCGAAGCATCACGGATGTTGCCGATGAGATCGTTGAGTACGAGCGTGACGCCGCGCGGCCCGCGCACTTCCATGGCCAGCTCACGCTCGTCGGTCCCGGGAATGCAGAAGAGCCGCACATCGGGGTCGTGGAAGTCCGCCGTCGTCGCATCGACGTGCACCACTTTCTCGACTTTTGCGCGCGAGCCCTCGGGAGCAATCACCTTCAGATGCCGGTAGCGGTGTTTCCAGGCGGGAGCATCGAGCCGGTGATGGTCGTTGGGCACCACCAGGAACGCCGGGTGCCCGAACCCTTCGATCTCCCACATCTCGGTTTCTTCCAGCGCCATCGCACTGAAAATGACGAGCCTACGGTCGCGCAGGCGTACCACGGTCATGCGCCTCGGCAGTGCCCCCACTGGCATGGAAATCGTGCCCGTCACGGTCAAAATGTTCTCGTCTACATACGTGAGCCTGCCATGGGGCAGTACCTTCCATTCACGTGCGGGACTCGCCATCACGCCACCTCCAGGGAATCCATAGTGTCAAACGACCACAGCTGTGGATAGTTGCAGGAATCCGCAGCACGAGCGCGGGCGCGACGGTGATGCATTGCAAGTGCTGACGTCACTTGTCACGAACGCCCGATTCTTGCTGACGATTCGCGGAGTCTTTCTTACGCAGAGGTCCCATGAGCAAGCGAGTGTCGCGAGAAGGTGAGCGGGTGCCCGAGGTCGAGCTGGCGGAAATGAGCGACGGCAAAGCGCGCCGCATCAGCACCGGAGAGTTGTTTCGCGGCCGACGCGTCATCGTGTTTGCGCTTCCGGGCGCATTCACGCCCACCTGCAGCACCGCGCATGTGCCCGGCTACGTCGCGCTGTTGAAGGAGCTCCGGGATGCCGGCATCGACGATGTCGTGTGCCTGTCCGTGAACGATCCGTTCGTGATGGAGGCCTGGCAGCAATCGGAGAAGGCGCAGGGCGTGCACTTCGTGGCCGATCCGTTCGGCGAGTTCACGCAACAGATGGGCATGGCAGTCGATCATCGCGACGCGCTGCTCGGGACACGATCCTGGCGTTACTCGATGCTCGTCGGCGACGGCAAGATCGAGAAGATGTTCATCGAGCCGGACGTGCCGGGCGATCCGTTCGAAGTCTCGGACGCGGAGACGATGCTGAAGTACCTGCGGCCGAATCGTAAGACGGTCGGATCGGTGCTGATGCTCGCGCGTCACGGCTGCCCGTACTGTGCAAAAGCGAAAGAGATGCTGCAGGAACGTGGAATCGCGTTCGACGCCGTGTACCTCGGCGAAGAGCTCACGATGCAAGGCGTGAAAGCTGCGTCGGGTGTCGCCAAGGTCCCGCAGGTCTTCGTCGAAGGGAAACTCATCGGCGGCTCGGACAATCTCGAACAGTTTCTGTCGGCCCGCTGATCTTCGCTCGCGACCTGACGCGCGGACACTGACTGGAGTCAGGACTCGCTCCGAACGTGAGTGGGTTCGGGCATCCGACGTTCGCGGCTGCTCGCATGCTCCAGGACCGTCGACCCTAGCCACACGGGCGCCGCACGGCGCGCTTACGTCGCGGAGGTCGATCAGTGTTCCATCACGTGTCGTTCAATGCGCGAGATCCCGGGCAGGTGGCAAACGCTCTCGCCCAAATGCTGGGTGCACGGGCGATCCGTGCGCCGCAGCCGCCTTTCCCAGCGGGCTCGTGGTTCGTGCTCTTCGGTGACTCGCAGGGATCTCTGATCGAAGTGCTGCCTTGGGGAAAAACACTGGACCCGGATGTCGCTGGCGGGATGCGTGACGACCCGGAGATGCGCGCGTATCACGGCACGCACCTGCTGCTGCAGACCTCAGAGCGGGCCGACACCGTTCTGTCCGTCGCGAAACTGCATTCGTGGCGGGCATTGCCTGCCAGTGCCGGCCTGTTTTCGTTCACGAAAGTGTGGGTCGAGGGCACGTTTCTCGTTGAAATCATGACCCGCGACCAGGCGCGCGAATATGTCGCTGCCTTCGGCAGGGAGGGGCTGTCGAGTATCGACAGCAAGCTCCGGGGGCTCGAGGCGGCCCTGACCGGTCAAGCCTGAGCGTTGCCAAAGGCCGACAAGTTGCCCACCAGTGGGCGTTCCGGTCTCATATACGGCACATGACTCGATATCAGGGCGGTGCCATGCGACTCACGAATCAGACTGCGGGCCGGCGCGCGATTTTCGTCATTGCCCTGTTGGCCGGCGGCTGGAGCGCGCAGGTGCTGGCGGATCCGCCGGCGCATGCGCCCGCGCACGGCTGGCGCAAGAAAAACGATCCTAACTACGTTGGTTACACCGGGACGCGGTGGGAGCGCGACTACGACGTCGCATCCGGCCGCTGCAATCGCGAAGAAATAGGCGCTGTTCTGGGCGGCGTCGCCGGTGGTGTTGTCGGTTCGAAGGTAACGGCACCCGAGCATCGAACCGTCGGCATCATCGTCGGCGCCGTCGCAGGCGCGCTGATCGGCGCGAAGATCGGGCGCGAGCTCGACGAAGGCGATCGCGGCTGCTTCGGACACACACTCGAGATCGCGCGGCCCGGCGACCGCGTCACCTGGATGAATCGCACCACCGGCGTCAGCTATGTCGTCATTCCCGGCGCGAGCGCCCGCGAGAGTGCGGGCTCTTGCCGGGAGTTCACGCTCGAAGCGACTACCGGCGGCAAGAAGGCGCGCCGCGCCGGCACCGCGTGCCAGACATCGCCAGGAGTATGGAAGATCGTTTGACGCTAGGGGATTCGATCCAACAACGACAAAGTCGAATACGGAAACGGGGACACGAAGCATGATGCCGCTGGAGATCCGCTCGGGCCTGCGCAAGCTCGAGTTTCAGGGCGCGCGACCGAGCGCGGACGATGACGACGAAAGGGTGCTCGTCGAGTTCGTGTGCGAGAAGCCGCTCGATCCGCAGCAAATGGTGTGTGTATCGCTGGGTGTGCGCGACGGCGTGGTACGGCAGCTCGTTGGCCAGCCGACGTTGCTCAAGCAGCAGTCCGGAAAGGCAGGGGTTGAGTACTACTATCGCCTGCACGGCAGCGTCGCGCGCGAGGGTCCGAGCTAGTCGCCAGTCCTGGCAATAGCCAGTTGTCACCAATTTGAGGCATGCTCACGCGCGTTCCACTGCCCGCACCACTCAAGGGAGTTGATCGCGATGAAAGCCGTTGTCCTCATGTCCCTGGCCGCGCTCGCAACCACCGCTGGCATGGCGGCACCCGTCAGTTACGACATCGATCCGAACCACACCTATCCGAGCTTCGAGGCGGACCACATGGGCATTTCCCTGTGGCGCGGCAAACTCAACGCATCGAGCGGCAAGCTCATGCTCGACAAGGATACCGGCACGGGCACGATCGAAATCGAGATCGACCTGAAGAGCATCGACTTCGGGCAGGACGCGCTCAACAAGTGGGCCATCGGGCCGGACTTCTTCGACACGGCGAAATATCCGAAGGCGATCTACAAGGGGAAGCTCACCGGTTTCGGCACGACGGGCACGCCGCGCGTGACGGGCGATCTCACGCTGCACGGTGTGACGAAGCCCGTGCCACTGCAGGTGAAGCTGTTCAAGTGCATTCCGCACCCGATGTTGAAGCGGGACTACTGCGGCGCCGACGCGCTCGCCGTCATCCAGCGCGACCAGTTCGGCCTGACGGCCGGGAAGGACTACGGCTTCAAGATGGACGTGACGCTTCGCATTCAGGTCGAAGCGGTGAAGACCGAGGACGCGAAGAAATCGACTTGAGCCTATTTTTACTCGAGGAAGGGCCCGCCGGGTCGCGAGTGCGGCCCGGCGGACGGTGAGAGTGTTTGTTACTTGCCGATGACGTGGGACTCTTCGGTGAAGTACCGGGTCCTTACGAACGCGACGAAATGCGCCAGCATCAGCCCGCCAGTGACCACCATCAAAACGCTCAGAATTTCCATGACACGAACCTGCTTTCCAACTTGACCTGGGACCGCTCTGCCACCCGGCAGTGCTCCAATGTCCCGCGGCCCTCAATCTCGGGGCGTATCTTGGCAATGCAATGGTTTTGGCGCGTCCAGCAGTGGATATACCGCTGAAATCACGGAAGAAAGCAGGCGAGTCTGGCGAAGCGGAGCCTTGACCCTATCTCTTTAGATAGAGGCGCTCGCGACGCCGGTCAGGGCGTGTTCGCGCAGGCCGCGGAGTCGCTCTTCTGGAGGGCCGAATCCACTTTCTGGCGCGTGTCCAGGATGGCGGCGCGGAGCGGCGATCTCAATTCCGCATCGTTGATTTTTTCCATCTGCTCGCGGGCACGGCTGGGGCAACCCAGGTCGAGCCACGTCATGGCGAGGTTGTTGCGGGCGCCGTCGTTCGAGTCATCCATGCGCAGGGCTGTGTCGTAGTCGCGCGCGGCGGCGGTGAGATTGCCGGCGCGGTACTCGGCGGTGCCGCGACCGATCCATGCGACGGGGTCGTTGGGCCAGCGTTGAATGGCTGCATCGAATACGAGGCGTGCATCCGCGGGTGTGGCAGTTCGTTCGAAGGCGGCGGCCGATTCCAGATACGTTGTGGCGTTCGCTGTTGTTGGGATCTCACCTGGGCGCAATACGACGAGAGACCAGCGACCGCCGTTGTCCCATGCGCGCATGAAGTTCGCGGCGCTGAGCACCTGGCGACGGGTGACGCCTGAGCGCAGGACGATGGTGTCGGATGCGAGGTCGTAGCCGACGACGACTGCGTAGTGCCAGCGTGGGAAGTAGGGGATGCCGTAGTTGTGCAGGACCAGCACCGGGCGGTTGGCGTTCAGCTCGGTGAGGATGGCGTTGAGGTTTCTTGCCAATGGGTACGTCAGGCGCGCGTATTTGCGCGGGGCCGCCTGCATTTCGATTTGCAGGCTGCCCTTGCGAGAAGGGATGTACACCTGCTCGGTGAGTTTGTCAGGTGTGACGTTGACGCCCGAGGCGCCGAGTACCGTTGCGAGGGCGGCCGGTCCGCACTGGAAGTCGCGCTGAGGGAAGAAAGGGACGCTATCGAGGTCGACCGTGCGTACCGACGCGTCGGCTAGATTGCGCGCGATCATGTGCCTGTGAGCAACACAGGCAACAGTTAGCGCGCAGAGCGCGAGCACCACGAGGATTCGTGTCGCGGCGGTTCGCGCCGCCGCCGCGTCACTAGCCGCAACGCGCACTTGCAGCTCCAGCGTATCGCGCCGACAAGTGCTCAGCGCGGGATGTTCTTGAAGATATCGATGACGCCCACGAGCTCGAGGATCAGGAGCACCACGAATACCACGCCGACTACGGCAAGTACGTCGCCGCCGGCGGGGGCGCTCTGCATGTCGGCTGCGAGCTGATGCAGCTCCCGATCGCTCAGGCTTGCCAGGCGTGCGTCGATGCTCGCGGCATCCACACCCAGTTCCTGCATCTGTTGACGCACATCCTGTCGATCGAGCTGGGCGCGGACAGACGCCATATCCGCATCGCGATTCGTGGTGACCAGCGCATCGGTGCCGACAATGGCACCGGCCGCGGCGCTCACGAGCCCGAGATTGACGATCGCGACCGAGAGAAGAGTGCAGGCGCCTGCGCGCCAGAATGCCATTCGCATGGACGATACCTCACAGCTTCCGCGAACCCAGGGGTAAACCTTAGCAAAACCGGTTCCCGCGGTTCGCAGAGACTGCGTTTCGCGTCGCTCACCGGCGACGCGCGCGCCATTCCCGTGGCATACCTCACAGGTTAACGTCAAAACGCATGCTCTAATCCGAGCCATGTCAGACGGGGGTCCCAGGCCACGCACACGCTGGCGGCGGGCGGTGGCCCGTGCCGCGCTCATCGCATTGCCGTTTCTCGCGCTGCTGCCTGCGACCCTCGGCATCTCCACCACTGGCCTCATCGCTCGCGTCGAAAACTATCTGTACGACCTGCGCGTGCGCGCCACGATGCCAGGCGGTGTGGATCGTCGCATCGTCATCGTCGACATCGATGAATCGAGCCTGGCCCGGGAAGGGCAGTGGCCCTGGTCGCGCACGAAGCTGGCGGCGCTGATGGACGCGCTCTTCGACCAGTACGGCGCGCGCGTCGTCGCATTCGACGTTCAGTTCCCGGAAGCCGAGCGGGCATCGGCGCTCTCTCTGTTCGATGAGCTTGCGCCCGCCGCGGCGCGCGACAAGGAGCTGGCCGCGCAGATCGCTGACATGCGGACGCGCTATGCGGCGGATGCGCGTTTCGCAGAGTCCTTCATCGCGCGCGACGTCGTGCTCGGCTTCGCATTCAAACGCGCCGTGCACGAAGGCGAACCTCGCGAGGCGGGCACACTTCCGCCGCCTCTCGCGTTGAGCGGCGAGAAGCTCGACTCGGTCCCCTGGCTCGAAGCACGCGGCTTCGCTGGCAACTTGTCCGAGCTGCAGGCGAATGCAACCGCAGCCGGTTTCTTCGACACGCCGATCACGGACGAAGACGGTGTTGTACGCCGCCTGCCGCTGCTCGAGCGATACGACGGTGCTCTTTACGAGTCGCTTGCGCTCGCCACCGCGCGACTCGCAGGGCGGAGCGGTGAGACTGCAGGCAACGGCATTCAGCTGGGTTTCGCCCACCGCTCCGGCCGGCAACGACTCGAGTTCGTAGCAGTCGGTGACAGACGAATCCCCGTGGACGAGCGCGGCGCCATCCTGGCTCCCTTCCGCGGTCACATCAGCAGCTTCCCTTACATCGCGGCGACTCGTGTCCTGCACGGCGAAGCGCCGCGCGAGACGCTGCAAAACGCGATCGTTCTGATCGGCACGACCGCGTCCGGATTGCACGACATTCGACCCACACCTGTCGATCGCGAGTACTTCGGCGTAGAAGCGCACGCAAACGTCGTCGCGGGTATTCTCGATGGCACAGTACTCGCAGAGCCGTGGTGGACGCGCTGGTTCACGTTCGGCACGCTGCTGGTGCTCGTCGTCTATTTCGCGCTGCTGGTGCCGCGACTCACTGCATTGAAGGCCATCGTCGGCGCGTCGGGTCTCGGCGTTCTCATCGTCGCCATGAACACGAGCGCCTGGATGCGTTCGGGCATCGTGCTGCCGCTCGCCGTTCCCCTTCTTTATCTCGCGATCACCTCGGTCCTGCTGCTGAGTTATGGGTACTTCGTCGAAAGCCGTCGCAAGCGGCACCTCTCGCGCATCTTCAGCCAGTACGTGCCGCCGGAGATCGTGCGGGAGCTGGACGCGTCGGAAGCGGATATCTCGCTCGAAGGCGACAGCCGCGACATGTCCGTGCTGTTCTCAGACGTGCGCGGCTTCACGACACTGTCCGAAGGCCTGAGCCCGCGCGAGCTCACCCGTCTGATGAACGAGATGCTCACACCGCTGACGGCATCCATTCACCAGCATCGCGGCACTATCGATAAGTACATGGGCGACGCGATCATGGCGTTCTGGGGCGCTCCTTTGCACGATGCAGAACACGCCAGGAACGCGGTGCTGGCGGCCCAGGAAATGATCGCGTGCACGGCGCGTATCCGTGAGGAGTTCGCGGCACGCGGCTGGCCACCCGTGCACATCGGCGTCGGCGTCAGCACTGGCCCGATGAACGTCGGCAACATGGGATCCGAGTTCCGCATGGCCTACACCGTGCTCGGCGACACGGTGAACCTCGGTTCGAGACTCGAGGGCCTCACGAAACAGTACGGGGTCGACGTGATCGTGAGCGGGCTCACGAAGCTGGCCATACCCGACATGCTGTTTCGGGAGCTGGATGCCGTGCGCGTGAAGGGCAAGAACGAGCCGGTCGCGATCTACGAGCCGCTCGGTCTGCGCAGTGGCCTGGATCGTGCGCGGGTGGCGCGCGCCGAGCAGTTCCACGAGGTGCTGAAACTGTATCGGACCCGCGAATTCGGAACGGCACTGCGCCTGCTCGAGGACCTGGCTCGGGATCGGGACGAGGGCCTCATCGCCCTGTACCGCGAACGCGTCACACATTTCCTCACCGATCCGCCGCCTCAGGAATGGGACGGGGTTTTCGTCCACAAGACCAAGTGACGCCAGAGAATATGTGAACTCTTTCGCGCCGCTGCAATGAGATTTCGCCCACGCTTGCGCCACCTTCGTGGGAGTAACGCGAATGCAACGGTGGGTCTCGGCCATGCGCTCGCTCGCATGGACTGTGCTACTTGGTGTGATGGGCAGCGCGACCCCCACATTCGCGCAAATCTCCGAATCCGATCCACAGGTCGCCGCCGTTCTACGGCAAGCCGAGTCGCTGCTCGCAGCGAAGAAGGCGGGAGAGGCGTACCGGTTGCTGACGCGCCATGAGCTCGATCTCGCCGGAACACCGCTCTATGACTATCTCCTGGGTGTAGCCGCTCTCGACAGCGGGAAAGCGAACGACGCCGCATTCGCGCTGGAGCGCGTAGTCGCTGCGCAGCCCGGTTTCTCTGGCGCGCGCATGGAGCTTGCGCGCGCGCAGTTCGAGCGCGGCGAGCTCGCGCTCGCGCGCGCCCAATTCCAGTATCTCCTGACCCAATCGCCGCCCGACTCAACACGCGCGGTCATCGAGAAGTATCTGGGCGCCATCGGCGATCGCTCGCGCCTCGCAGGCTCACGGTGGTCTGCGCTCGCGCAGTTCGGAGCAGGTTACGACAGCAACGCAAACGGCTCGACCAGCGAGCAGACCTTCCTCGGCTTCACACTCAATCCGAACAACGTCGAAACCTCGTCGTCGTTCGCTGAGTTGACGGCGGGCGTCGGTCACTCCGTGGCGCTCGGACCTCAGAGCGGCCTCATTTCCAATCTGCAAGTCACGCATCGCGCGAACACCGATGCGTCCTTCATCGATCAAACCGTGGTTTCGCTCGGCACCGGCATGGTGTGGGCGCGCGGGAGCATGCGCTACAACGCGGGGATCGACGCGTACCAGGGCTGGCTCGATGGTGAGAATCACGAGCGCGGTGTGAATCTGAATGTCGGCGCCTCACGCCGGATCGGCGACTACGAAGCCGCGCTGAGCTTGCGTGGTGGCCGGCTGGACTACGATCCCGCAGGTCTGTCGCTTCTCGAAGCGGATCGCTTTCTCGCCGGTGTGGCGCTCACGCGCCTGAACATCGGGGCCAACTCCGGCCGCATCGGGGCTGCGTTGCTCGTGGGTAAGGACGACGCCCGCGAGGAAACCTCGCCTTACAGCAACGATCGCTACGGTGCGAAGGTTTACGCGAGCTGGCTCATCCAGTCGCAGTCGAGCATCTACGTCGAGCTCTCCGACATGACCTCGGACTACGACGGCCAGTTCTTCGGCTCGAGCCGCAAGGACGAGCTGTTCGCCGCCACCGTGTCTCTCGACTTCCAGAATTTCCCGGCCGCGAAATGGAGCGTCGCCCCGCGTGTGCGCTACACGAAGAGCGATTCCGACGTTTCGCTTTACGACTACGACCGGCTCGAAGCGGTCATCTACGTTCGACGTGGCTTCTGAGCGGAGAACCTGCATGCAACCGCAATCAATCATCCGCCGCGTCACGACGCTCCTGCTGACGCTCGCCTTCCTGGGTGCAACTCAAGTCACACTCGCCGCCGCCGGCAAGGTGCTGTTCGTCGCGGGGTCGGTCACGCTCGAACGCAAAGGCACGCGAGCACTCAAGGTCGGCGATCCTCTGGATCTCGGCGACGTGGTGGCTACCGGTGCACAGTCGCGCGCACAGATTCTCATGGCGGATGGCGCGAGGATCGCCCTGCGCGCCAATTCGCGCTTTCGCATCGATGAGCTCGCGCTGCCTTCGAACGTGCAGCAGCCGGCGATGGCTGTCGCCGTTGCAGAGTCGGGCAAGAGCGTCGCGACGCTGCTGAAGGGCGGTTTCAGCACGCGCGATGGCACCGTCGGCAAGAACAACCCATCCGGGTACGAAGTGCGCACTCCGATCGGCACGCTCGGCATCCGCGGCACGTACTACACAGCAGTGTTCTGTCGCGGCGACTGCGCGGATGCACCGGGGCTGCCGCCGGGCCAACCGATTGCGGATGGCCTCTACGTCGTTGTCGATGAGGGGACCATCACCTTTAACGGCCGCGGCCTGTCGCTCGCGCTCACCGCCCCGCGGGTCGAGTTCATCCCGCTCGAGACGACCGATCCGCAGCAGCTCGCCGATCCGCCGGCATTCCTGCGCAACGACGGCGCCGGCCGGCTCGAAGCAGCGGGGCGACCGCTTCCCATCGCAGCCGCGACCGCTCCGCTCTCGGCACTCAACGATCGTCGTGATCCAGCGGATGCGCCTGATCGCGGCCCCGTGCGCAACATCAAGGCCGCCAGCAGTAGCGATGCCGCGGACACCGCCGGAGATAGCTCGGACAAGGCGTCCGGTGACGTACCGCCCGATCGTTCGATCCAGGCGCAAAGCGTGCTCGGCAGGACCGTCGATCTCATCGATCCGCAACAGCCGCTGGCTACGCAGACCAGTGTCGCCGCAGCGGTCCCCACGACGCAGACCCCATTCACAACTGCGACCACACAGCCGGCCGACACGCTGGTGTTCAACGGAGGCGGAAGTCTCACCGGCTTCGACGCGCCCTTCGGCGCGGGTGCGGGTGCGCCGCTCGGTACTTATGCATCAGGTACAGCAGCTCTGGTTGATGCAGGAAGCAACGGTGCCAGCGGCTTGCGCTGGGGTCGCTGGAGCACGGGCTCCGCGACGGCCACGACTGCAAGCGGTACGCAGACGCTGAACCTCGCCAACGCCAGTCTTCACTGGATCGCCGGCCCCGTCTTCGAGCTCGTGCCAGTGCTGCCTGTTTCCGGCACGACGAACTTCGTGCTCGCCGGTGGAACGAGCCCCACGGATACCGGGGGACGCGTCGGCGTGCTGAACGGCGCCGTGCTCGCGGCGGACTTCACCGCGCAGCAGGTGTCGACCACGCTGTCTCTCGACATCAACGGCGTCAACTGGCTTGCAAGCGGCACAGGTCCGATCACTGCGGGCACCGTGCGATTCGGAGGCACGTTCAATGGCGTGCTGATCGATGGCCGCGTGCCGGGATCGGGTGAGTTCAGTGGCTTCTTCTCAGCGGGCCCGACCACACCGGATCAGCTTTCTGGCGTCGGTCTCAGCTATCAGTTGCGCGACTCGCTTCAGCAGCTCGGCACGGTGTCCGGCGTCGCTGCGTTCGTGCCCGGTACCGGTCAGGCGCCGCAAGCGCCCGCGGTATTCAGGGATGTTGCGTACTCCGTCGGCACATTTGCCGGCTCGTCGTACTCGACAGGTTCGGCGACCGACACAGCAGCACAACTTTCGGTCGATGCGAGCGGCAATCTGACGTCGTTCTTCGCGCCGATCACATCGCGCGGTGCAGGCACGATCGGGATCGGCACGGCGAGCACCGCCAACACCGGCGCAAACGCGGCCACTGGTATTCGCTGGGGCCGGTGGCAAAACGGCGTGGTGAACGTCACCGTGCCGCCGAGCCCGACGACGACCAGCGACCTCGGCAGCGGATCGCTGCACTGGATCGCAGGCACCGGATACGGTGCCGCGCCGGCAATCCCGCAAACCGGAACGGCCAGCTACACGCTCGTCGGCAACACGGATCCCACCGATACACTCGGCAATGTGGGCACACTCGGTGCCGCCAGCTTCTCTGCGGATTTCACCGCTCGAACCGTTTCCAGCGCGTTGTCACTGACGATCGGTGGTCACGGCTGGTTCGTCTCCGGCACAGGTACATTCGGTGCGAACAGCACTCTGTTCAGCGGCACCTACAATCAGGTGGGCGTCGACAATCTGATCGACGGGCAGGGGAGCTTCTCAGGCTTCTTCACCGTGCCACGCATTGGTGGCGGCACCGTTCCCGGTGCGGCCATTTCCTACAGTGTTCTCGACAGCCCTGCCGGCCTTGGGACGGTCAGCGGTGTTCTGGCGCTCCAGCAGGGCAACGGCAATCCGCTGACGCCGCCACCGCTCCAGCCGCGCGACATCGCGTGGGTCGTGCCTGCGCCGAATTTTGGCGGCACGCTGGTTCGGACCATGGCTGGAACGGACTACGCACTCGACAGCGCATTCAGTCTAGCGAAATTCCTTGGGCTGGATGACAGCGACCCGGGGCAGCCGACGAACTTCGATCTCGGCACCAGCAGCGTCGCGGAGACGAGCTCGGATTCCCTCATCATGATGAGGTGGGGTCGCTGGTCGGGTGGCAATGCAACGCTGACCGTAGTCGCGAACGGCAACGTCAGCCAGCTCGATCTCACACAACGCAGTCTGCACTGGGTCGAGAGTGCGGATTCACCGACGCCTCCAGTGATTCCGACAACGGGGACCATCACCTATCTGCTTGCCGGCGCGACGGCGCCGACGGATCGGATCGGCAACGTCGGCACCCTGAACAGCGCTTCGCTCATCGCGGACTTCACGAGCCAGCTCGTCACCAGCACGCTCGACATCAGCGTCGGTGGCCGGAACTGGACAGCGTTGGGAATAGGGCCGATTGGTGCCCAGGCAGGCGTGCTCTCGCATCAGTTCGCCGGCGTCTACACGAGCGGCACCGATCCGGATGGCTTCACGCCCAGCGGCCAGTTCAGCGGCTTCTTCACGAATCCGGGCGGAGTGCCCGGCGTGCCGGCTGGCGCGGCTCTGACGTACACACTCGAAACCAGTCCGTTCAGCAACCTGCCGCAGTTCGTCGACGGCGCCGCCGTCTTCCGCAAACCGTGACCGATGTCCTGAAGGTTGCCGTCATTGGCGCCGGCCCGGGCGGGATGAGCGCTGCCGCGCGCGCGGCTGAGCTCGGCATCTCGCACGTGCTGCTCGAGCAGAGCGCCGCGCACGCCAATACGATTCAGAGATACCAGAAGGGCAAGCACGTGATGGCGGAGCCGAACGTGCTGCCGTTGCGCAGCTCGCTCGACTTCGATGCCGGTGTGCGCGAGGCGATTCTGGAACGCTGGCGTACGGGCCTCGCACAGCATCGCGCGAATCTGCGCACGGGTGCGGAGGTCGTTGCGGTTGCAGGCCAGCGCCCAGATTTCGAGATTCGCCTGAAGTCGGGTGAGAAGCTGCGCGCCGAGTCAGTGGTCTTCGCCATCGGCGTGCAGGGAAATCCGCGGCGGCTGGGAGTGCCGGGTGACGACCTGCCGTGCGTGCAGTACACGCTCGACGATCCGGACGAGTATCGGGATGAAGCGATCGTCGTGGTGGGCGCGGGCGATGCCGCCATTGAGAACGCGCTCGGACTCACGAAACAAAACAGCGTGTTCATCGTCAATCGCGCGGACGAGTTCGTGCGCGTCAAGGAAGGCAACCTCGGCGCGGTGCTGAAGGCGATCGACGATCGCCGCATCGAATGCTTCTACAAGTCACAGGTCGCTGCAGTGGCGCGCGCGCCAGACGGTGCGGAGCGCCCGTTCGTGCTCGTGCTGACCACAGGCAACGGCGAAGCGCGTGTCCCCTGCAATCGGATCATCGCCCGCATCGGCGCGGTGCCGCCGCGCAAGTTCGTGGAGTCGTGCGGGATCCGCTTTCCCAGCGCCGACGCGGCCGCGCTCCCCGAGCTGACGCCGCAGTACGAATCGAACGTACCGGGCCTGTACATCATCGGCGCGCTGGGCGGTTATCCGCTCATCAAGCAGGCGATGAACCAGGGTTACGAAGTCGTCGCGTACATCCTCGGCCGCACGGTGAGCCCTGCCGATGAACCGTTGCTGGCCGAGAAGTTCAAGCGCCTGCCATTCAACATGTCCGTGAGCGACACACTCGCTCTCATGCAGGCGCGCATTCCGCTGTTCGCCGGCGTCAATGCCCTGATGTTCCGCGAGCTGCTGCTCGGGAGCACTGTGCATGCGCCGAAGCCCGGCGAGGTGATCTTCCGCAAGAACGACTACACCAATAGCTTTTTCACGATTCTCGCCGGCAGCGTCGAGATCGAAGTGGGCGAGGATGCGCACCGTCTTTCGCTCTCGCAGGGGCAGTTCTTCGGCGAGATGAGCCTGCTCTCCGGCCGGCGCCGTTCCGGAACCGTGTTTGCCGGAGCGGGATGCGCCCTCATCGAGTCGCCCCGCCGGGAAGTCATGAAGCTCATGAACTCGGTCGAGGCGGTCAAGCGAGTCGTCGATCAGCATTTCGTGGTGCGCGCCATTCAGACCGGCTTCGCTCCCGATGCGAGCGACGAAGAGCTGCGGCCGGTCGCCGAGCGTGCGCGACTCGCACGCTACAAGACCGACGAATCTTTGTTCAGCGAAGGGGACGAGGCGACGACACTGCACCTGATCCGGAGTGGATCGGTCGCCGTGTCGCGCACGATCGGCGGGCGTGACGTCGTGACCTCCTACGTGGCCGCCGGCAACTACGTAGGCGAGATGGGGCTCATCGGCCGTACGCGCCGGAATGCCACGGTGCGCGCCACTGTGCCGACAGAGACGATCAGCCTCGACGCCGAAGCGTTCGATGCGTTGCTGAAGCGCAATCCGAAGTTGCGCGAACAGGTGGAGACCACCGTTCGCAAGCGCATCGCTGCCAATGCGCGCATGGAAGGCGAAGCGCAAAGCGGCGATCTCATTTCATTCCTGATGCGCCAGGGTCTCGGCGAGGCGACGGACGTTCTGCTGATCGATGAAACGCTCTGCGTGGGCTGCGACAACTGCGAGAAGGCTTGCGCCGAGACGCACGGTGGCACGTCGCGCCTCGATCGCGCCGCCGGGCCGACGTTCGCTCACGTGCACGTGCCGACATCGTGCCGTCATTGCGAAGACCCCCACTGCATGAAGGACTGCCCGCCGGATGCGATCCGGCGCGCGCAGAACGGCGAGGTCTACATCCGCGACAACTGCATCGGTTGCGGAAACTGCGAGCGCAATTGCCCCTACGGCGTCATTCACATGGCCGCGAAGCCACCGGAGAAGCCGGGACTGCTCGCGTGGTTGCTGCTCGGTCTCGGCGAGGGTCCGGGAGAGGCGCGACGCGGGAATGGCCATACAGGGTCGAAACCGAACGGTTCCGATGCGCCGAAGAAGGCGGTGAAGTGCGACATGTGCAAGGACCTTCCGGGTGGTCCCGCGTGTGTGCGCGCCTGCCCGACGGGCGCGGCCATTCGCGTGAGCCCGGAATCGTTCGTCGAGTTCGTCAGTCAGGCGGCGGGACAGTAGGGCTTGCGAGTCGCCGCGTGGCCCCATGCATCAATCCTTCCTCAGCTATCGTCGTAAACGCTACCTGTGGATCGCACTGGCGATCTGCGCGGCGTCGATTGCTGCTTACTGGTGGCACACGCCACGCTCGACACCGAACGGCAGCACCTGGCTCGGTTACACGCTCGGAACGATCGGCGCGCTGCTGATCCTCCTGCTCACCGCGCTGGGCATTCGCAAGCGCAGCTATCAGTCGCGGCTCGGGACGGTGCAGGGCTGGGTCTCGGCGCACGTCTACCTCGGTCTCGCACTGATCGTCATCGTCACCCTGCACACCGGCTTTCAGTTCGGCTGGAACATTCACACCGTCGCCTATGTGCTGATGATGCTCGTGATCGCGAGCGGCCTCATCGGCATCAGTGCGTACCTGCGGCTGCCGCGGGAAATGTCCCAGAACCGCGCGAGCCTCACGCGCGAACAGATGTGGGCAGAGCTCGACGACCTGGATCAGCGTTGTATTCGCATCGCGAATGGGTTGCCCGGAGAGTTCCGGGATGCGGCGACGAGTAACCGCGATCGCACGCGCATCGGCGGCTCACCGTGGGCGGTGCTGACCGCATCGGATCGATCGCAGGTGCTGCTGCCTGCTGCGGGCGGCGCGGCGGTTCTGCAGTTGAATCCCGATCAGTCCCGCATGCTCGACTGGCTCGGTAGTCAGCTCGCACGCAGCAGCGATGGCGAGCGATCGCGAACGATTGGCGAGCTCATCTCCGTGATCAGCGCGCGGCGCGTATTGCTGAAGCGCTTGCGTCGGGACGCACAGATCCGCGGCTGGCTCGAGATCTGGCTTTACGCGCATGTGCCGTTGTCGTTGGGCTTGCTTGGCGCGCTCATCGCTCACGTCGTGAGCGTGTTCGTGTACTGGTGATGTCGTGCGCGCACTGATTCGCTTCATCACACGCACGGCCGGCGGCACCGTCGAGACACGCGATCGGATCGTGGATGGCGACGCCATTACCCTGGGTCGCGCGACGGATCGCACTCTGCATCTGAAGGACGCGCGCGTCGCGTTGGAGCACGCGCGCATCTTCCGCGCCGGCGGCCGCATTCTGCTTGCGTGCAAGAGTCCCGCGCAGGCCATCGTCAATGGCGCGGTTCGTCGCGATGCCGAGCTGCAAATCGGCGACACCGTCCAGATCGGCGCGAACACGCTGCGTCTCATCGTTCCCGACGAAGGTCTCGACCTCGCTTTTACATTCGAGCTGGATGCATTTGCCGACACGCAGTCGACTGTCGTCGATCGGCCACGTCTTTCCCTGCATGAATTCGGCATGTACAAAAGACGCTGGGCCTGGGGGATGTTTGTCGCGCTGTTGGGTCTTGGCCTCGTGATTCCGTTCGGTGGCGCGGCTCGAAAGGATGGGAGTGAGACACTTCGGAGTCTGCATTTGCCGAGCGATCGCGCTTGGCTGCCGGGTCCGCTGCACGTCAGCCATGCAGTGCTCAACGAGCGTTGCGAGGCGTGCCACGAACAGCCATTCGTGCGCGTACGCAGTGAGGCGTGCCTGACATGCCACTCTACGCACGTGCATACACATACGTCGTCGAGAGCGTCATCGCCTGTCGCCATGGGGCGACTCGCATGCACCGCGTGCCACGCCGAGCACGAGGAGCCTGCACGGCTCATACAGACGGATCAGCGGCTCTGCGCGGCTTGTCACGGTGGCGTCCCAGCGAGCGCTGCCGACTCGTCCCGCGTGCCGCGCGCCACTGACTTCCTGCTCGATCACCCGGGGTTTGCGGATGCTCTCAAGGACACACACGAACAGGGACTGCACTTCGCGCACGACGTGCACCTCGATCCGAAAGGCGTCAAGGCGCCGGACGGGACAGTTCGCATGACGTGCGCCGACTGCCACACGCCCGAGCCCGGCGGCCATCGCATGCAGCCCGTGAGCATGGAACGGCACTGCGCGAGCTGCCATCGCCTGGATTTCGATCCGGCGGAGCCGGAGCGCACCGTTCCGCATGGAGATCCGAAGCGTGTGCTTGCCACGCTCGTCGAGTACTACAGCGCGCGTTATCTCGCTGGTTATCCAGACCGTTTCGCTTCCGCCAGACCTACGCGCGTAGTCGAGCTTCCCGCCATTTCATTGTCGCGAAACGAACGTGAGCGGCTGTTGGGATTGGCGCGCACACGCGCGAGCACGGTCGCGCGAGACCTGTTCGAGCGCCGCGTCTGCACGGAGTGTCACGACGTCAGACGCGAGGAGAGCGCCGGCGACATCGCATGGAGCGTGGCGAAGGTTTCGCGAACGGCAGCGTGGATGCCCAACGCACGATTCGACCATTCGCGCCATGGCACTTCGCTCACGCCATGCGAGACCTGCCACGACGCCACACATTCGAAGCGTGCGGCGGATGTGCTCATGCCCGAGATCGACACTTGCCGCACCTGTCATGGCGGTGAACAGCAGCGCGCACAGTCGCCCAGTCTCATCGCCAGCACGTGCACCTCTTGCCATGCGTTTCACCTCGAGCGTCATGGGCTCTGGACACACTGATGCGCAGAGGGGGGTGCATTTCGATCGTTGCCGCCGGGCTGGTGCTCAGCGCGTGCGGTGGCGATGACGGCGGCACATCGCCGAGCGTCGCCACCGACACTCCACCGGCAGGTTGCGATGGAAGCTGTGCATCCGCTGCGACCTTCCTGACGACCGACGATGTACAGGATGTGATCGCGCGCGCCGTCGCCGAAGCGCAGGCGCGCAGTGCGCCCGCGACGATCGCGGTGGTGGATCGCGTCGGCAACGTGCTCGGCGTGTTTCAGATGAATGGCGCGCCACCGACACTCACGGTCCAGTCCGGCACGCCGGTGAGCGGCGGGCTCGAAGGCGTGAACATCATTCCCACCACGCTCGGCGCCATCGCCAAGGCGGTGACCGCCGCGTTTCTCTCGAGCGAGGACAATTCGTTCACGACCCGCACGGCCAGCCAGATCGTGCAGGAGCATTTCAATCCGCTCGAGCCGCTGGCGTCGAGCGGGCCGCTGAGCGGCGTGCAGTTCAGCTCGCTTCCCTGTTCGGATATCAATACGCGATTCGCGATGGGTAGCGCGGCGGATGTGGGGCCGAAGCGCACGCCGCTGGGGTTGTCCGCGGATCCGGGCGGACTGCCCTTATATAAGAGTGGCACGCCCGTGGGCGGTGTCGGCGTGCTGGCCGACGCCATTTACACGCTCGATCGGAACATCTCGGACCGGGATATGGATGTCGATGAAGCGATTGCCGTGGCGGCGACGTTCGGTCGCGCCGCGCCTGACGATAAGCGCGCGAACCGGCTGACGGTCGACGGGCGCTCACTCCGGTTCAGCGACATGACCGAGTCCGACCTGATGTCGGCGCCGCGTACGCCTCCAACGTTCGCGTCGGTGAACGGTTCGGCGGGATCGCTGAAGATGGTGCCGGGCTATTCGGACGGTGTCGTGCTCGCAGGCACGGCGTTCGGCCAGCCGGCATCGGGCATTCGACCTGACGCACTCGACTATCCAGGCCTCGATGCGTTCGTGCTCGTCGACAACACGAACACGGAGCGCTTCCGCCCGCGCGCGGGCACGGAAGCGAGTGGGGCGCTGACCGACACCGAGGTGCGGGAGATTCTACGCAGTGCCTTGAGGATCGCGAATCGCACGCGCGCGCAGATTCGGCGGCCGCTCGGCGGCTCCGCCCGCGTGACCGTGTCTGTTGTGGACTCGAACGGCGTGATTCTTGGTATCGCGCGCACACGTGATGCGCCGATGTTTGGCATAGACGTCTCGGCGCAGAAAGCGCGCGCGGCTGCGTTCTTTTCGAGCTCGCAGGCGGCGGCGCAGCTCAGCGCGCTTCCTGATGCCGTGTATCTGAATGCCGGACTCGCCGTGCTGCGTACCGAGCCGCTCGCTCAATACGTAACGGCTGTTCAGAGTTTCGTCGGGCTGCCGAATGCGTTGGGCGATGGGCAGGTTGCGATCACGTCGCGCACGATCGGCAATCTCGCGCGCGTGTTCTATCCGGATGGCATCGATGGCAATCCCGCCGGGCCGCTCGCGAAGCCGATGGGTGAGTGGAGTGTGTTCTCGACGGGCATTCAGCTCGACCTCGTGTACAACGCGGTCGTTCAGCACGTTGGCTTCGTGCTCGGAGCTGCGCCCGATGTGCCGCAGAACTGCACGGGCATCAGCGGATTCGATTCGGGGTTCGCTGTGAACGCGCCGATCGGTGCGCTTGCGAATGGAATCCAGATTTTTCCGGGGTCGGCGCCGGTGTATCGGAATCGCACGCTGGTTGGGGCTGTAGGCGTGTCCGGTGACGGCGTCGACCAGGACGACCTCGTTGCTTTCCGCGGCCTGCAGGACGCCGCGAGCAGTCTCGGTACTTTCGGGCAAGCGCCCACCGACCTGCGTGCCGATCAGTTGCAGCCCCAGGGTGCGCGCCTGCGCTACATCAGCTGTCCCCAGGCGCCTTTCATCGACTCGTCAGACCCGGAGCCGTGCCGTGGCTTCTAACGTGAAACGATTCGTAGCAGCAGCGATCGCTGCGACCATGGCGACATCAATCGTCGCCCAAGAGCCAAACGCTGCTCAAGAGCAAAACGGCGTGCCTCCTGAAGCGGGCGCGCCGCCTCGAGGCGAAGTGCAACCGTCTGTCCCGCGTTCCGACGCGCCCGAATCGAGCGTCGATCTTCCTCCGCAGGCAGCGGTACAGAACGACGAACGCTGCGCTCCCCAAACCGTGGTGGAACCACGCCGCAGAAGCCCATCCATCACGCGTTCAAGGGTCCTGGATGTGCCGTGCAATCCAAATGCACTCCCTGAACCCGCCAACATCATGAAGGACGCGGAGGGCTTACCTGATCGCTGGCGCATCGTCTCCGTCCTCGGCTATCGCGAAAACCTCCTCAACCCCTACAGCGGCAACAATCTGCTGAAAGGCGACCGCCCGCTCTTCGGCGAGGACTGGTTCGTCAACCTCATCGGCATCTCCGACACGATCGCCGAGCCACGCCGCTTCCCCGTGCCCACCGGCAACACGGGCAATGCCAACCCCGGCAGCAATGACACCCTCGGCGAAGGCGAGCAAATGCTCTTCGCACAGTCCTTCGCCCTCGAAGCCGTGCTCTACAAGGGCGACACGGTCTTCAAGCCACCCGACTACGAATTCCGCTTCACGCCGGTGCTCAACATCTCCTACCTGGATACGGAGGAGAACGGCCTCGTCGACTCACGCGCCACGCGCGGCCGCACTCGCGGTGACAACGCCGTGGGCGTGCAGGCGTTCTTCATCGACAAGCATCTGCGCAACGTCTCGGACCGCTTCGACTTCGACAGCTTCCGCATCGGCGTCCAGCCGTTCATCTCCGACTTCCGTGGCTTCCTGTTTCAGGACAGCCCGATCGGCGTGCGCCTGTTTGGCACGCGCGCCAACAACCGCATCCAGTACAACATCGGCGCGTTCCGCCGCATCGAGAAGGACGCGAACAGCGGCCTGAACGATGTATTCGAGGGCAAGCCACTGCGTGACGATGACGTCGGCGTCATCAATCTCTACGTGCAGGACTTCCCGAAGCTGGGCTTCACCTCGCAGTTCATCGCGCTCTACAACCGCAACCGCGAAGGCGACGATTTCTTCATCGACGACAACAACGTCATTCAGCGACCGACCTCGCTCGGCCTCGGGCGCGGTAGCGACTACGACGTGACCTACGTGGGCTACAACGGCGACGGACACTTCGGTCGCTGGAACCTCACGACGTCCCTGTACGGTGCGGTCGGCAAAGTCGATCGCGGCATGTTCGATGATCGTGAGCAGGACATTCGCGCTGGGTTCTTCGCCGCTGAATTGTCGCGCGACTATTCGTGGGTCCGCGTGCGCGGCTCCGTGGCCTATGCGACGGCCGATGACGATCCGTTCGACGACGAGGCGAATGGATTCGATGCGGTGCTGGAGAATCCGCAGTTCGCGGGCGCCGATACGAGCTTCTACATCCGCCAGCCGATTCCGCTGATCGGCGGCGGACGCGTCGCGTTGTCCGGGCGCAATGCGTTTCTGAATTCGCTGCGCACGTCGAAGGATGCAGGCCAGTCGAACTTCGTCAACCCGGGCCTGGTGCTGGCGGGTGTCGGAACGGATTTCGATCTGACGCCGACGCTGCGTGTGTCGACGAACTTCAATTACCTCGCGTTTGCGGATGCTGCCGTGTTGCAGGTTCTGCGCGCGCAGGGGACTGTGGACAAGGAGATTGGCATCGATGCCTCGTTTGCGCTGACCTGGCGGCCGCAGGCGATTCAGAACGTCGTCGCGCGGCTTTCTGTTGCTGCTTTGATTCCGGGGAGTGGCTACGAAGACCTGTTCGATGATGAATTCGCCTATTCGGTGCTCGGGAATGTGGTGCTCACTTACTAAGGGACAGACGACGGGTTGGGAGACCGATCGCGGTCTTCCAGTGCGGCGCAGGTTGCGCCGGTGCTTTAGTACTGGGCTGCGTTCCGCCGCGCCTGTCGGCGCAAAGAGCGCGATCTCGATCCTATTTTTGATTTCACTGGTCGTTGCGACCGCGCCAGCATTCGCGTCGGAGGACGAGTCGCCGGTTTACCGCAAGTACGTGACGGCCCCACCGTCGCCCGAGCGGCAAAGCGCCGAGGACGCCGCCCGCAAAAGCACCGGCTGCAAAAGCTGCCACACAACAACTGACCAGCTGAGCATGCACAACAACCCAGCCGTAACGCTGGGCTGCGCCGACTGCCACGGCGGCGATGCGACGGTCACGTGGTCCGGCGCCGGCGATCCAAAGTCCAAACCCTACGCAGCGGCCCGCGACAAAGCCCACGTCCTCCCACGCTATCCGAAGAGCTGGCACTTCCCCTCGAGCGCCAACCCCGAGCGCACCTACGCTCTGCTCAACCGCGAAGCGCCGGAATTCATCCGCTTCATCAACCCAGGCGACTACCGCGTGGCGCGCGAATCATGCGGCGCCTGTCACCTGAAAATCATCCAGGCGGCCGAACGCAGCCTCATGTCCACGACCAGCATGTTCTGGGGTGGCGCCGCGTACAACAACGGCCTGCTGCCGTACAAGAAGTACATCCTCGGCGAGGCCTATACACGCACTGGCGAGCCCGCGATTCTGCAAAGCCCGCCATTCAGCAAGGAGGATGGCGAAAAGCACGGCCTGATCGAACAGATCCAGCCGCTCCCGCGCTGGGAGAACCTCCAGCCCGCTGACATCTTCCGCGTCTTCGAACGCGGCGGCCGCAACGCCGCCAACACCTTCGCGGAGACCGGACTCCCGAATCTCACCGGCGCGATCCAGAAGCTCGAAGAGCCCGGCCGCCCCGACCTCAAGGCGTCGAACCGCGGCCCTGGCACGGGCGCGCGCATCGCCGTGCCGGTGCTCAATATCCACAAGACGCGTCTCAACGACCCGCTCACGTGGTTCCTCGGCACTAACGACCAGCCAGGTGACTATCGCTCCTCGGGTTGCACCTCGTGCCACGTGGTGTACGCGAACGATCGCGACCCGCGCCACTCCGGTCCGTACGCGATGTTCGGCCATCGCGGCATGAGCACCTCGACCGATCCGACCATCCCGCACGACAAGCCCGGCCACCCGCTGAAGCACGAGTTCACGCGCTCCATTCCCACCAGCCAGTGCATGGTCTGCCACATGCACCAGCCCAACATGTTCGTGAACAGCTTCCTCGGCTACACGATGTGGGACTACGAAGCGGATGCGCCGCGCATGTGGCCGCAGGAGCAGAAGTTCCCGTCGGCCGAGGAAATGCGCGAGGTGCTCGACCGCAATCCTGAAGGCGCCGCGGTGCGCGGCCTGTGGTCCGACCCGGACTTCCTCGCCAACGTCTCGCAACTCAACCCGACGCTGAAGGACACGCAATTCGCCGACTACCACGGTCACGGCTGGAACTTTCGCGCCGTCTTCAAGCGGGATCGCAAAGGCAATCTGCTCGACGCGCGCGGCCTGCGTGTGAGCCAGAGCGACCCGAAGAAATTCCAGAAAGCCGTGCACCTCGCGTCGATCCACGTCGATGTCGGCATGCAATGCGTGGACTGCCACTTCGCCCAGGACAATCACGGCGACGGCTACATGCACGGCGAGGTGGCGCAGGCCGTGGAAGTGGACTGCAAGGACTGCCACGGCACGACGCGAAGCTACCCGAGCCTGCGTACCTCCGGTCCAGCCGCCGGCCCCTATGGCACAGACCTCTCGGTGCTGCGTAACCCGGATGGGAAACTTCGCTTCGAGTGGGTCGATGGCAAGCTCATCCAGCGCTCGGTGGTCACACCGGGCCTCGAATGGACCCTGTCGCTGGTGAAGGACTCGGTGACCCCCGGCAACCAGCATTACAACGAGAAGGCCGCACGCGCGAAACTCATGGCGCGCGACGCGAAAGATCAGAAGTGGGGCCCGGACATTCCGTGGGAGAAGCTCGCCCACAACGACGACAACATGGAGTGCTACTCCTGCCACACGTCGTGGACCACGAGCTGCGGCGGCTGTCATTTGCCGATCGAAGCGAACTGGAAGACCTCGCGCCAGCATTACGAAGGCGGCGAGACGCGCAACTACGCCACCTACAATCCGCAAGTCGCGCGCGACGATATCTTCATGCTCGGTCGTCGCGGACCGACGGAGGGCAACAAGATCGCGCCGGTGCGATCGTCCTCTGCGCTCGTGCTCTCGTCGACGAACGCGAATCGTGAACGCATCTACGTACAGCAGCCGCCGATCGCGGCGTCCGGCTACAGCTCGCAGGCGATGAATCCGCATTACCCGCACACGGAGCGCAAGACCGAGACGAAGACCTGCAGCGACTGTCACCTCGCAAAGAGCGGGGACAACAACGCGATCGTTGCGCAGACGCTCGGCTACGGCACGCAGTTCATCAACTTCCTGGGCTTCCATGCATTCGTCGGTACCCAGGACAACGTGACCGCCGTGCAGGTGACCGAGTGGGAGGAGCCGCAGGCCGTCATTGGCAGCTATCTGCATCGCTACGCGTATCCGAAATGGTTCGAGGACCATCAGAAGCGCAAACGCCGGCTCGAGAACGCCGCGGAGAAATCCGCTGGCGTGGCGCAGTGTCTGCAGCTTCGCGGCGAGTACCTCTACGTTGCTGAAGGCAAGGAAGGCATGCGCGTCTACGACGTCGCCAGCATCGGCAACAAAGGCATCAGCCAGAAGATCATCAGCGCGCCGTTCTCGCCGTTCGGTCACGACACGTACATTTCATCGAAGAACGCCACGTGCGTCGTACTGCCGACCACGCAGCCCGTCCATCCGCCGCGCAATGAAGGCGAGCTCATGCGTGTGACGAACGCTGAGCAGCCATTCGCACCGATCTACAACTACGCGGTGATCACCGATGCGGAAGAGGGCTTGATCCTCACCGACATCAACACGATGGCGGACGGCGAATTCCGCAACAACTTCCTGAAGCGCGCCGTGACATGGAATCCGGGCGGACTTCTCAAAGGAGCGCGGCACATCGCCGTTGGTGGCAACTACGCTTACATCGCTACGCCGACGGCGCTGGTCGTGGTGGATCTGTCGGACCCGCTGCATCCCGTGAGTCTTGGAACGCTGCCAATGAGCGATCTGCGCAGCGTCGCCCTGCAGTTCCGCTATCTGTTTGCAGTGGACGCGAGCGGTCTGCAGGTGATCGACGTGACCCAGCCCAGGAAGCCGAAGCTGCTGCCACAGGCACGTGTCCCACTTGACGACGGCCACAAGCTCTTCGTCGCACGCACCTTCGCTTACGTAGCCGCCGGAAAACAGGGCCTCGCCATCATCGATGTCGAGAAGCCCGAAAAACCGAAGCTCTACTCGATGTACAACGCCGGCGGCGCCATCGCCGATGCGCGTGACGTCGTCGTGGCGACCACCAACGCCTCGCTCTTTGCCTACGTGGCGGACGGCAAAGGCGGACTGAAAGTGATCCAGCTCACGAGCCCGGAGTCCCAGCCGCGGCTCTACGGGTTCAGCCCCGACCCCAAACCGGAGCTGATCGCCCGCTACCCGACCTCCGCACCGGCGTTATCCCTGTCACGGCCCCTGGAACGGGACCGCGCAGTCGACGAAACCGGGGGGCAGGTCGCAGTCTTCGGGCGCCGCGGCGCGCGACCATTCACCGTCTCGGAGATGCATCAGTTGTATCTCGACGAGAAGGGTGAGCCGTGGTTTGTCGAGGACGAACTGAAACCTTAGATTCGGATCGCAAGCGGTTCGTCGCGAGGTTTGGTCGTGTCGTTGCCGCGGCCATGTCGGCCGTCGCGCAGGTTAGCGCGGCGCGCGCGGCCAAGAGCGCAGCCTTTGATGCTCACTTTTTGGCCGCTTGCATCGTGGGGTTGCTATACGCACAGGTCGGTGCGGCCGCAAATCCGCCCAGCGATGGCAAACATCTTGGGGTCGCAACTTGTGCCTCGTCGTTGTGTCACGGGTCGGCGCGCCCCCTCACGGCGCGCACCGTCTCGCAGAACGAGTACGTCACCTGGTCCCACTTCGACCCTCACGCCCGCGCCTATCGCGTGCTGCGCGAAGAGGCCGGCGCAAAGATCGCCAAACGCCTCGGCCTGAAGAACGCATACGAGGCTCCTGAGTGCCTCGCATGTCACTCGGACACGACCGCACCCGCCAACCGCGGTGAAAAATTCCAGCTCGCCGACGGAATAGGCTGCGAAACCTGCCACGGCGGCTCCGAACACTGGCTGCAAACGCACGACGACACGCCCACGACGACCCACGCCACCAACCTGGCGTCAGGCATGCGCGCACTCGAGCGCCCGGAAGTTCGTGCACAACTCTGTGTGAGTTGCCACGTCGGCGACAACAATCGTTTCGCGACTCACCAGATGATGGCGGCCGGCCATCCCCGCCTGGCCTTCGAGCTCGACACATACACTGAGCTTTGGCGAACCAGCGGCGGCCGCGAACACTACCGTCTCGACGACGACTACTTCGCGCGCAAAGGCACCTTCACGCCCGTGCAAACCTGGCTGGCCGGCCTCACTGCCGTCACGCGCCGTGAAGCGGACCTCGTCGAGCAGCGAATCGACATGGCGGCCGGCGGCTTCCCCGACTTCGCGCTGTTCAACTGCTATTCCTGTCATCGCTCGATGCGAGTTGCCGCGTGGGAGCGCATCGAAGAAGAGACGACCCCGCCGGGTTCGCTCCGTCTCCACGACGGGCACGCGCGCACGCTGCTGGCGATGTTCGACGCCGCCGATGCCTCTTTATCGGCACCGTTGCGAAATGCGATCGCGACACTCCAGAGCGCCAACGGCAACCCGGCGACGATCCGAACCGCGAACGAGTCCCTCCGGCGCGCCCTCGACGGCATCGAGCACGCGGCGGCCCGGCGCCCCTGGCCGCGTCGCGACCTCGAAGCAGCCCTCGCTGCGCTGGTTGCCGCGGCCCGGCGCGGATCCTTCGTCGACTACGCCGCGGCCGAACAGGCTGCAATGGGTATGGTGCTACTCCTGGCGGAGCTCGACGCGAGCGGCTCCAGGAGCGCCGAAGTCGAAGATATGTTTCGTACCCTGCAGGACGACGCCCAATTCGACGGCGACCGTTTCGCACGGGCCCTCAGCCTCTTCACCGCCGCGCAGTAGACGCTCGCGAGCGTGTCACAGTCCCTGTGACTCGCTTCACACTCTGTCCCGCCGGCCACCTCTGACGCACCGCTACAATGCGGAGCGTTGAACGATGAAGGGCCCAGGGACGTGACCAATAATTTGAGCCGAGCTGAGATGAGCGGAGTTTCCGCCGAACGACGTCGTCCCACCGATCGCCGCCACCGAACCTTTCGCGCCCTTTTCTACGGCAGCATGAATCCGCGCCGTCTCGGCTCGCGCCGCGATGGCGAACATGGCCTGGCGGGAACCGACTGGCATCACCCGCAATGGCTGGCCGTCGCCATGCTCACGCTGATCATGTGCGCGGCGGATGCCTTGCTGACGCTCATGTTGATCCAGCGTGGTGCATACGAGGCCAATCCCTTCATGGAGCCTCTCGTTCATGGCTCCGCGCTCGTGTTCATGCTGGTCAAGTTCGGCCTCACGGCCGGCGGCATCACCGTGCTCATCCTGCTGGCGCGCGCGCGGTTGTTCCGAAATGTGCCGGTCGCATACATCCTGTACGGTGTCCTGTTCGCCTACGCCGCGCTGATCGGCTACGAGATCTGGATGCTCGAGACCTTGCCCGACCCGATCTGAGACCCCACATCTCCCTCCTCGACGGAATTCGCGTTCCGTCGCGCGGGCCGTTCCGCTAAACTACGGTCCCGCTTGCATTTTTTCGTCATGCCCGAACACACACCGCTGTACGGCGGCAACGCCGACTATCTGGACTCGCTTTACGAGCAGTACCTCCGCAATCCGGGGAGCGTCGAGCCCCGCTGGCGCGAGTACTTCGAGCGACTGGCCCCGGCTGTTGCGAGCGAGCCGTCCCACGCGGCCATCCGGGCCGGCATCGCCGATCGCGCGCGCCAGGCGCCGGTAGCTCAGCCGGCCGAGCAGCAGACCGGCGACGCGAAACAGGCCGCCGTCTCGCGCCTCATCCAGATCTGGGTCAACCGCGGGCATCTCGTCGCGAAGCTCGATCCGCTCGGGCTCATGGAACGGCAACGCCCCAGCGTCCTCGGTCTCGGCTACTTCGGCCTGAGCGAAACCGATCTCGACACCGAATTCTTCACCGGCAGCCGGACGGACGCGATTCCGAAGCGGCTGAAGCTGCGCGATATCCTCGCGGCGCTCGAGAGCATCTACGGCGGCACGATCGGTGCCGAGTTCGCGCACGTATCCAATTCGGATGAGCGCCTCTGGTTGCAGGATCAGTTCCAGTCCGGCCGCGTGCATTACCGCTTCTCCGTGGACGAGCGACGAAACATTCTCTGGCAGCTCACGGCTGCCGAAGGTCTCGAGCGCTATCTGCACACGAAGTACGTCGGCCAGAAGCGCTTCTCGCTCGAAGGCGGCGATGCGCTCATTCCGCTGTTCGACGATCTCATCCAGCGCGCGGGCGTGGTGGGCATCGAGGAAGTGGTCATCGGCATGGCCCATCGCGGGCGTCTCAACGTGCTGGTGAACCTGCTCGGCAAGTCCCCATCCGTGCTGTTCTCGGAGTTCGAGGGGAAGTACGACGCGGCGGCCAACAAGGGCTCCGGCGACGTCAAATATCACAAGGGATTCTCGGCGGACCTGCGCACGCCCTCGGGCAACGTGCACGTGGTGCTCGCGTTCAATCCGTCGCACCTCGAAATCGTGAACTCAGTGGTCGAAGGGTCCGTGCGTGCGCGCCAGGAACGGCGCGGTGACACGCGTGGCGATCGCGTCGTGCCGGTTCTCGTGCACGGAGACGCGGCGTTTGCGGGGCAGGGCGTGGTGATGGAGACGCTGCAGCTCTCGCAGGCGCGCGGCTTCTACACCGGCGGCACCTTGCACGTCATCGTGAACAACCAGGTTGGCTTCACGATCTCGAATCCGCACGACGCGCGTTCCACCATGTACTGCAGCGACGTGGCGAAGATGCTCGAGGCACCCATCTTCCACGTGAATGCGGACGATCCAGAGGCCGTCGTGTTCGTTACGCGTCTCGCGCTCGAATACCGCATGCGCTTCCACAAGGACGTGGTGATCGATCTCGTTTGCTACCGGCGGCATGGTCACAACGAGGCGGACGAGCCGGCGGCGACGCAGCCGGTGATGTACTCGGTGATTCGCAAACATCCCACGGCGCGTCAGATCTACGCGGACAAGCTCGCCACTTCCGGCGCGCTGCCAGACACCGATGCGGCCAAGATGGTCGAGCAGTACCGGCAGGGCCTCGACGAAGGCCGGCCGCAGGCGCGCGCCTCGCTCGGCATGATCGGCAACAAGTACACGGTCGACTGGAGCAAGTACTCGCAGGCGGATCTGACCGAGCGGGTGCAGTCCGGCGTGGAATTGAACCGCTTGCGCGCGCTCGGCGAGCGCATAGTTACGGTTCCTGAGGACTTCACGCTCCACGCGCGTGTGGCGCAAGTAGTTGCCAATCGCAAGAAGATGCTGGCTGGCGAGTTGCCCATCGACTGGGGCTGCGCCGAGACGCTCGCGTATGCGTCGCTCCTCGAAGAAGGCTTCTCGGTGCGCATCTCGGGGCAGGACAGCGGGCGTGGCACGTTCTTTCACCGCCACTCCGTTCTGCACGACCAGAAGACGGATCGCGTCTACATCCCGTTGCAGCACGTGAAGGAGCGGCAGCCGCGCTTCCAGGTGATCGACTCCGTGCTGTCCGAAGAAGCAGTGATGGGCTTCGAGTATGGCTACTCGACCACCGAGCCGGATTCGCTCGTCGTCTGGGAAGGTCAGTTCGGCGACTTCGCGAACGGCGCGCAGGTGGTCATCGACCAGTTCATCAGCTCAGGCGAAGCGAAGTGGGGCCGGCTGTGCGGGCTCTCGCTCTTCCTGCCGCATGGATATGAAGGGCAGGGGCCGGAACACTCGTCGGCGCGTCTCGAGCGCTTCCTGCAGCTCTGCGCGGAGATGAACATGCAGGTGGTCGTGCCTTCGACTCCTGCGCAGATGTTCCACATGTTACGCAGGCAGATGCTGCGACCCATCCGCAAGCCGCTCATCGTGATGACGCCGAAGAGCCTGCTGCGGCATGAGATGTCCGTGTCGAGCCTGGACGATCTCACGCGCGGCAGTTTCTCGACGGTCATCGGGGACTCGGATGAGGTGCCCGCTGCGCAGGTGCGTCGGGTCGTGTTCTGCAGCGGCAAGGTGTACTTCGATCTGCTGAAGGCGCGCCGCAAGGACAACCTGAAGGAAGTTGCGCTCGTACGCATCGAGCAGCTCTATCCATTTCCTTCGGCGGAATACGAGGCGGTGCTGCACAAGTACTCGAATGCCCGCGAGCTCGTGTGGTGCCAGGAAGAGCCGCAGAACCAGGGTGCCTGGTATCAGATTCGGCACCGTCTGCAGGACCTCGCCGGCGATCATCGGGATGTGCTGTACGCCGGGCGTGCGCCGGCCGCGGCGCCTGCCACCGGCCTCACCAAGATTCATGAAGCGGAGCAGAATGCGCTGGTGCAAGCCGCACTCCGGGCGAGCGCGATGGATGAAACCGTGACCCTTTCCAGCTCTCACGCCCCTGCGCTGGCCAGCCAGCCAACCCCGGCCGCAGCGAATCCCTCGGCCACACCGTTGAGGAAAAGCTCGTGAGCACTGAAATCCGCGTACCCCAGCTTCCGGAGTCAGTGGCGGATGCAACCCTCGTCGCCTGGCACAAGCAGCCCGGCGATGCCGTCAAACGCGACGAGAACCTCGCCGACCTCGAAACCGACAAGGTCGTCCTCGAAGTCCCCGCGCCGACGAACGGCGTCCTGCGCGAGCTGAAAGTTTCCAACGGCGCCACCGTAACGAGTGGCCAGGTTTTGGCCGTAATCGAAGAAGGCGGCTCCGCTAGTGCGTCTTCTTCGGCAGCGGTAGCAGCAAAGCCAGCGCAGACACAGGCACCGGCTCCTGCCGCCAAACCACCGACGCAAACGTCCGCCGCGACGAACGGTGGCGGAACTCCTACGGACGCCAGCAAGTTGAGTCCTTCCGTCCGTCGCCTGGTCGAAGAGAACAAGCTCGACCCCGCCGGAATACCCGCATCGGGCCGCGATGGCCGACTCACCAAGTCCGACGTCGTTGAATACCTCGACAAGCAATCGAGTACGCCCGCGCCGGCAGCGAAGCCATCAACGCCAGCCGCGCGTACGGCCCGCGCTGAACAGCGCGTGGCAATGACGCGTCTGAGGCAGCGAATTGCCTCGCGCATGGTCGAGGCGCAGTCCACCCAGGCCCTCCTCACGTCATTCAATGAAGTCGACCTGACAGCCGTCCAGGACCTGCGCGGCCGCTACAAAGACAAATTCGAAAAGCAGCACGGCGTGAAGCTCGGCTTCATGTCCTTCTTCGTGAAAGCCGCCATCGAGGCGCTCAAGAAATTTCCCATCGTCAACGCGACGGTCGACGGCACGGACATCGTGTACCACGAGTACTACGACATCGGCGTAGCGGTCTCGACGGACCGCGGCCTCATGGTGCCCGTCATCCGCGATGCCGATGCGAAGAGCTTCGCGGACATCGAGAAGGAAATCGGCGCATATGCCACGAAGGCGCGCGAGGGCACGATCGGCATCGACGATCTGACCGGCGGCACGTTCACCATCACCAACGGCGGCGTGTTCGGCTCGCTCATGTCCACGCCCATCGTGAATGCGCCCCAGAGCGCGATCCTCGGCATGCACAAGATCCAGGAGCGGCCGATGGTGGTGAACGGCCAGATCGCGATCCGGCCGATGATGTACCTGGCCGTGACCTACGATCACCGCATCATCGACGGGCGCGAGGCCGTGCAGTTCCTCGTGACGATCAAGGACGCTCTCGAGGATCCGGGCCGCATGCTCCTGCAAATCTGATATCGAACCATTCCGGGGACAACATGGCTGACAATTTCGACGTCATCGTGATCGGTGGCGGGCCGGCCGGCTATCCGGCCGCGATTCGGGCCGCGCAGAACAAGCTGTCCGTGGCCTGCATCGACGAGTGGAAGAACCTCGACGGCGCGCCGGCATTCGGCGGCACGTGCCTCAACGCGGGCTGCATTCCTTCGAAGGCGCTCCTCGAATCGTCAGAGCTGTTTCATCGCGCGCAGCACGAGTTTGCCGTGCATGGCATCCAGACTTCGGGGGTGACGCTCGACCTGGCGGCCATGCAGAAGCGCAAGGCCACCATCGTCAAAGGCATGACCGGCGGCATCCTGCAGTTGTTCAAGGCTGCGGGTGTAACGCCATTGCAGGGGCACGGGAAGCTGCTGCCGGGCAAGAAGGTGCAATTCAAGGCGCACGATGGCAGCACGCGCGAGCTCACTGCGAAGCATGTGGTCCTCGCGTCGGGTTCGACTCCGATGCCGCTGCGCTCGACGCCCTTCGATGGCAAGAACATCGTGGATTCCTGGGGCGCGCTGGAATTCAACGCGGTGCCGAAGCGCCTTGGTGTGATCGGCGCGGGCGTCATTGGTCTCGAGCTCGGAAGCGTATGGCGGCGGCTGGGTTCGGAAGTGGTGGTGCTCGAAGCGCTGCCGGATTTCCTCGCGATTGCGGATCAGCAGCTCGCCAAAGAAGCGCTCAGGCACTTCAAGAAGCTGGGGCTCGATATCCGGCTCAGCGCGAAGGTGAGCGGCGCGAAGGTTACGGGCGCGGGAGTCGAGGTCAGCTATTCCGATGGGAAGGGTGAGCAGTCGGTGACCGTCGACAAGCTCGTGGTGTCGATCGGGCGACGGCCGTTCACGCAGGATCTGCTGGCCAATGGCACAGGTGTGAAGATCGATGAGCGTGGCTTCATCACCGTGGATCACGAGTGCCGCACTGGTGTGGAAGGGATCTGGGCCGTCGGCGATTGCGTGCGTGGCCCGATGCTGGCGCACAAGGGCAAGGAAGAGGGCGTGATGGTGGCGGATCTGATTGCCGGCCATTTCGCCGAAGTGAACTACAAGACGGTGCCGTCGGTGATCTACACGGCGCCTGAGATTGCGTGGGTTGGGCTGACCGAAGAGCAGGTCAAGGCCAGCGGGCGTGCCTACAAGACAGGCGTGTTTCCGTTCCTGGCGAGCGGGCGCGCCAAGGCGATGGAAGGGGCGCAGGGATTTGCCAAGATCATTGCGGCCCAGGATGACGATGAGATCCTGGGCGTGCACATCATTGGGCCGATGGCCGGCGAGTTGATTGCCGAGGCGGTGCTGGCTCTGGAGTACTCAGCCAGCAGTGAGGACCTGCAGCGGACGATTCATGCGCACCCGACTCTTTCTGAAGCGGTGCATGAAGCGGCGCTGGCAGCGGACAAGAGGGCGATCGACTCGATTAATCGCTGAAGGCTGCCGCTTCGCGTGGCGTCCTGACGACCGCCTCGCGCGCGGCATCAAAAGCGATTTCTTTGCGAACCTGACTTGGCAGGTGAAGCGACACGCTTCATGTCGCTTACCTCACTTCGCATCCACCTCATCCACGTCGGCCTGGCCGGTGAGTCGTCGTCGCATGTGCGACCACGACAACCCGATCGCCAGGATGACGGCGAACACGACCAGCATGATCCACGCCATCGCCGTGGGATTGCGCGGATCCAGCCATCCCCACGACACCACCATCCATATCACCGCGGCGAAAAACGCCAGCAGGATCCCAACACCCACCAGACCAATCGACCGCATCGTCGCGGTCAGAAACACAACCCACGCGGCGAGCAACGCAATGCCAACCACGACCGACGCCGGATTCACCTGCGGCAACCCGTTCGCCACCCAGTGATAGTACGAATACCCGCTCGGATTGAACGTGCAGAACACCAGCGCAATGGCCGCCAGCAGGCGTAACAGAAAGCCCAGGGGTGTGAACTTTTCCATCGCTGGAATGACCGCCGCCGCCCGATTCGGGCGCGCGGAAGTCTAGCGTTTCTTGCGCGGAGGCGCTTTCGCAGGCTTGCGAGTGGAGCTTTGCGGTTTGATGTAGCGGACGATGGCGGAGACCGCGGCCTTCGCTTCGGCGGCGAGGGCCGCGGCTTTCTCCTGGAGCGTGCCGGATTTCTTTTCGTCGTCGTGGTGGCGCGGGGCGCCCGGCATGCGTTGTTCGTGGTAGTCGTGGGGGAGGATGCGGTACTCGGTGGTGTCAGGCGAGCCGAGCGGGACTATTTTCGAGCCCTTCGGCGGCAGGGGCGGATAACTGGGCCCGCGCGCGCCTGGCTTCTGACCCGAAGCCGGTGCGTTCCGCGTCAGCGGTGCAGACGACGTTCCGGTGGTGCGAGCTCCGCGCCCGCGCGCGTCGTCCTGAGAGCTGCGACCACCGGGCGGCGGAGTACGGCGCGCATCGTCCGGCGAGGGGCGACCGGTGAGCGTGGTCACTCGGTACTTGCCACTCTGCGAAGTCGACCGATTTGTCGGCGCCGAGCGGCGTGCATCGGCAGTTTGAGCTGCAATCGAACCTTGCGGCGGCGACGGTCTGGCCTTTGCGGGCGAGGCAGGGGCGACGCCCTGGCGCGCCAGCGCTTCGGAGGCGCGCATGAGCACCGCTTCCAGCTTGTCGTCTTCGATCGGCCAGGGAATCGTCTCGAAAAGCTTGAACGGTCCGAGGCGCCCCTTCAGCAGCGCACGCCGCTCCGGCTCGATGGACAGAACGCGCAGCACGTTCGGCCAGCGTTGTCCGACGCTGCTCAGGAGCTCGAGCCCCGATCCGTCGGCCAGACGCTCACCTGCCACGATGACGTCGAAATCATTCGCGCGCAGCAGGTCGATGCACGTGGCCTTGCTCGTCGCGACGTCGATTTCGAACGCGCGGCTGAGCGCCTCGAGCATGTCCGATTCCTGATCGGCAACCAGAACTCGCATGATTCCCCGATCGTTCCCCGAAACAAGCATCCTTGCGCACCTCGTCGATTTTGAAAAAGTCGCCTGCGGCGCTTTTTCGGGCCCTCCGTCGGCCACCTGACTGCAGTTTGAGACAAATCCTGCGTCCTGCGAAAAGTATCGTGATCGACTCGCAGGAATAGCAGCATGAGATCACGCTTTCGGCACCGCGGTAAGGTCGCGGGACCAAGGTCGACTCACCTTAATGTACCCGTCGTGCAGAAATTACATTCGGAACGGAGGCAAGTCGGCGCAGAACCCGGGCCAGTTGCTCGAGGTCCCGCACGGCCAGTTTGACCGTCACGTGAGCGGTGCCGGCCTTGCGGTCTGTGGTCGTAGTCATCTCTTCGATGCTCAGGTGCTCGAGCGCCATCACATCGGTGAGGTCGCGCACGAGACCGCGTCGGTCGTACGCGGAAATCACGAGTCGCACGGTGAGAGTGTCTTCCTCGTTC